>Ga0081606_1000020_pt1 | contig 221446 bp, 176 predicted proteins | sample EareggfetidaYelm_FD_71127 | JGI IMG/M metagenome (GOLD analysis project Ga0081606, IMG submission 71127) | Earthworm egg capsule microbial community from the University of Washington, USA - E. fetida Yelm (SPADES assembly) (version 2) | ecosystem: Host-associated > Annelida > Reproductive...
CCCACTCGAGGCCGCGTGGTGCGCGTGGCGTGGCACGCGCCTCCCACGTGGGCTCCGCGCGCCGTGGGGGCGAGCGCCGTGGGCATTGCTCTCTGGGGCGTGCTCATGCTCAGCGAGGGCCCGGCCCCGCGCACGGAGTGGGAGGTGGAGGACACGGAGGTGCCGGAGTGGATCCTCACCGGCCAGGGCGACGCCGGAGTGGTGGCCAAGAAGATGCCTGGCAAGCGGATGAAGGGCCAGGCGGCGCCGCCGTGCGAGGCGCCCCAGGTGCCTCTCAACGACGCGTGTTGGGAGCGACTGGAGCGGACGCCCCCATGCGGCGACTTCTACGAGGCCGAGGGCCGGTGCTACGTGCCCATCGTCGAGAAGAAGCGCGCGCCCACCAGCGTGGACGAATAGACAGACGCCGCCGGGAGAGGCGCCCCAGATACCTCTCCTGGGAGGCGACTGCGCCGCACCGTCACCCTCGGGAACGTCACGTTTCCGCCTGTAGAGCAAGGGAAGGCGCGTGAGTAGTGCCGCCGCTCCATCCGGCCCGAGGGAAACACAACCTGCCCGATGGGCGCCTAGCGCCTCACCAGACCCGGCGTCTTGACCGAGCTGTCTTCCGCTCTCTGTAATCGGCGGGTTTGGCCTTCCAGCTCGGGCGGCTCGCCCGGAGAGGTGCGGCAATGTCTAGGCGTTCTGTCGATACTCGCCCCGTGGACACACGGCGGCCCTTGCGCGTGGGGGCGCTGGCGCTGGCTGCGCTGATGCTGCTTACAGCGTGCGCCACGGGGGCCCCCATGGGCGCGGCTTCCCGTTACCCCCCGAACGCGCCGCACGACTCGCCCGAAACGTGGGCGCTGGAGTCGGAAGCCGAAGGCGGGGGCCGGGAAGAGGCTATCTTTACCAAGCTGCCAACAGACTTCGCGCCGGTGCAGGTGAGTGACGCCGAGTTTTCGGCAACCATGACAACGCTTTGGCTCAACATGCCGCTTCGGGTGGCCGCGTCCCGCCCCCCGTTATATGTGGGCCGTAGGCTGGCGTTGGCTTCCGCGCCCTTGAGCGGCAACGCCTGGCAATCAGACCTGGCCCGGTCCTATGGGCAGTTTTGCGAGCGGTGCGGCACTCCAGGGGATTGTCTGACGCTGTTTGAAGATGGGTCCCGCTTCCAGGATGATGACATGCGAAGCCTTGCGCTTGCCCTGGCGGTTGGGCCAGCCCTGGAAGGCGTAAACGCGGAAGTGCGGGCCATGCTCGACCCTACACGAATGCTCGCGATGATTAGCATTAGCATCACGGTTTATATGGCGCTGCTGTTGGCGCCAGTGCCCGAGCCGATAACAAAGGGCGCGGCCCTGGTGTTTAGCGCCGCCTTGTGGGGCTATCTCGGTTATGAATTCTTTGACCTGCTGCGGGCCTATGCGCAGCTTTACGAGGATGCGCCCCGGGCCTCTACCTTTGCGGAGTTGCGCGAGATTGGCGAGCGTTTCGGGCGTGTCATCGGTCCCAACAGTGTGCGGATTCTCGTCATCGTTGGGACGGCGGCGATAGGTGAAACGATGGCCCTTGCTTCCAAGGCTCCGAAGCTCCCCGGATTCACGCAAGCGTCGGAGAGAGTCGCGACTCGTACCGGGTTGGGCCTGCTGGAGACGGCAACCGGAGCCGAGCGCCTTATTGTCTCTGTGCCAGAGGGGACGATCCGCGTGGTGTTGGCGCCTCATGCCGTGGCCATGGCTGCCCGGGGCATTGGCGCTGGGAGTCCTGCGCCGAGTCGGGGTAAGCTCCTCCCGAACGGACACAGGGCGTGGGGGGTCGTTTGGTGGCTTCAAGTCAGCGATGGGGAAGGCGGGCCCCGGAAAGGAATGGCATCACATCGTGGAGCAGACTCCGGGCAACGCGAAGCGGTTCGGGGGCGAGGCCCTGCATAATACCGAGAATGTCATCGCACTAGACAAGGCGCTTCACACACGGGTTGGTGCTCTCTTTTCTAGAAAGGTGCTTAGGATTACGGGCTCAAGGATTCTGACGGTGCGGCAGTGGCTCAGCACTCAGTCCTATGAGGCGCAACGGGAATTTGGCCTGCTGGCCATTCAGAACGTCAGGATCGGCCTTTGGCCATGATTGATTTGCAAGGTCTTGTGGCGGAGTTTGCGCGGCATGTACAGGCAGAAACCGAGGCGGCTTGGCGGGGCGATTCCAAGACGGCGAACAAGCACGTTGATCAGTGCTTAGCCGTGTTTGACAAACTGCGGGCTCATGGTGATACCGGACGGGATGCACTCGCGGTGCTCTTCACTCATCCACGAATGGACGTGCGTGTGTCAGCGGCGGCGCTGCTGTTGCGCCATCGCACGGCGGAAGCCAAAGCGGTTTTGGAGGAAGCAGCGAAGGGCAAAGGACTGGTCCCTTTTGAAGCATCCCAGGCGTTGAAACGCTGGGAAGAGGGTACATGGGCCCTAGACCCTGCCGACGATGATGCGGGGTCGCCCAAAGCGACCGGCCCGGCAGCGCCTAGCAAGCGCAGCCAACCGCGCACGGAACGCGCCGCGCCTGACAAACGGAGGGGGAGCAAGCGGGACAAACGCGGAGGGTGATCTCGAAAGGGCCCGGCAGTCGAAACTCGGGCCCGGTGGAGGCCACCAGGGCAGCCCGGCAACCACGGCGGGCACCTTGGCCCGGTGGAGGCCCCACCAAGGCATGGCATTAGTAGGCTACGACGATGACGCCGCATCTTGATTACCTCGGTCGGACTGTCCCTTGGTGAACTGTCCTCAGCGCAGGCCAGACGCACGGAGGCCCAGCTCCCACCTGTTGAATGCCGGTGTCCGAGGGAGTGGACCGTGGACGCCGGCGCGCACGACGCGCTAAGTCACCTCGCCAACATGACTCCAAAGAAAAGGCGGGAGTGGGCCCGCGTCTTCATCAGCGGCAGGCAGCAGGGGCTTGGCGGGCTGAGACTCATCCTCATCTCCGTCGGGTGCGCGAGGCAGGTGGGCAGCGTGGTGCCCTTCCTCGTGGCCTTGCGTGTCGTGCCACGGGTTGCACCCACTCGAGGTCGCGTGGTGCGCGTGGCGTGGCACGCGCCTCCCACCTGGGCCCCGCTCGCCGTGGGGGCGCTCGCCGTGGGCATTGCTCTCTGGGGCGTGCTCACGCTCAGCGAGGGCCCGGCCCCGCGCGCGGAGTGGGAGGTGGAGGACACGGAGGTGCCGGAGTGGATCCTCACGGGCCAGGGCGACGCCGGAGTGGTGGCCAAGAAGATGCCTGGCAAGCGGATGAAGGGCCAGGCGGCGCCGCCGTGCGAGGCGCCCCAGGTGCCTCTCAACGACGCCTGCTGGGCGCGACTCGAGCAGCTTCCGCCTTGCGGCGACTTCTACGAGGCCGAGGGCGGGTGCTACGTGCCCATCGTCGAGAAGAAGCGCGCGCCCACCAGCGTGGACGAATAGATAGACGCCGCCGGGAGAGGCGCCTACTGCGCCAGCTCACGCAAGAACGACGCGACCACCTCTCCCAGGCGCTCGGGTTGTTCAAACGGAAGGCCGTGGCCGGCGTCCTGTACCTGTGCGATTCGCACGCGTGGGTTGAGTCTCCGCAGCTCCGTTGCCATCTCGCTCGTGACGACAGGGCTGCTGTCCCCAATGACGAGCAGGCTCGGGACGTCAATCGCGCTCATCACGGCGCGATAGTCGGGGATGGGGGGCGTGAGAACGTCGAAGGCGCCCAGAGGGGTCTTCAGTCTCGCCTCGGCAAGAAGCTCGACGAGCTCGGGCGAGCGACGCGGGTGTCGGGCTCGGAGCTGCGCGACGAGGTCAGACTTCTGCATGCCGAGGGTCCGGCGGTGTTGCTCGGCGACGTCGCTGTCGCGCACCTCGCGCTGGCGCTCGGGGCTCAAGAACGTTGGATCGACCAAGATGAGGCCGCGGATGCCCGCCGCCCATCGACTCGCCACCACCGCGGCGGTCATGCCGCCCATCGAGTGGCCAATCAGAACCGGACGAGGGAGCTCCAAGCCACGGATGAGGCCCTCGACGTCGCTCGCGAGATCGTCGTACCGGTAGCCGTGGTGCGGCGCGCTCGAACCGCCGTGTCCTCTGGCGTCGGGCATGACGACGTCGAACTCACCCTCGAGTGCGCGAGCCAAGGGCGTCCAGCAGGCACCGTTCCCGGTCAATCCGTGGAGCAAAACGACGGGATGCCTGGCGCCTCCGGTTCGGAGGTAGTGGACGTTGATGCCGTTCGTTTCGCGGACTCCACTGCGCCAGGTCGTCATGGTGTCCTTGCCTGCCGTTGCTTAGTCAGGGTGTCCCGGCATCTTGAGTTGCCACAGGCGGTTCTCGTTCCGCTCGGACACGGAAGCGTCCCGCGTTCTTGACGTCAATGGCGTGGTACACGATCTCCGCCTCGAAACATTGGGGCAGCGGTTGTCCCGTGGCGTGTTCCGCGAACAAGAAGAGGTTCATGTCCTTGTCGTACCAGGAGCCTGGGACGAGTTGCAGGACGTCATCGGTCTGGCGCGCGGGAGCCAGCACATCCATGAGCACATATCCGAGGCCGGCCCCCGTCTCGCACGCCACGACGGACTCCACCGACAAGGAGAAGTTCTCGATGAGGCGCTTGTCCACGCGCAGTGCCGTCTTCACGGGACTGATCAGAAGGCGACCCCGTAGGGTTTCTCCGTTGAAAGAATGGGTCTTCCATTCCAGCTTCGCCTGGGTGAAATCACCTTGAAGGGTGGACCCAGCCCCTGTTCCTTTCTCCGAGGAATTCTTCGCGTCACCGCGCCAGAAAAAGGGGAATCCCGTACAGCCCGTCAGCATCGAGACGAGCACGGCGGTACGAAGGTGCCGGTTCATTCGCATAGCAACTCCCCGTCATCACCAGGAACGCCAAGTCCCTGACCGTGGCGCCATCCACAGGAGTGCGCCAGTTCATGAACCATGGATATGGCGCGGCAGTCACGCGACGAAGGTTGCTCGCACCAGTTGACCTCACGCGAAGGATTCATGCACGAAGTCGGCTTGTCGGAGAAACGGACAACGTAGCCCAACGCGATCAGCCCTTCGCTGCTCTTGCTTCGACATGCGCTTTGAATCTCCTCACTGGCGCAGTTGACCTTGACCCCAGCGCACTGCTTCTCGACGCACTCCCTCAGGCAGGGTGCCGAGCGAGCGTAGCAGTTCGGAGTACACGGCGTGCAGCGATTCCGAGCCCTTGCGAATGGAGTCATCCAGTCAAGCGGTTCGCCGAGACCCAGCGCGCGCCATAGCCCTCACTCCACGCGGCGGCGCCGGCGAATCATCATCAGCGCAGCCAGCCCGAGCGTGCTCAGGGCCCCCGGCGCGGACGCGCAGCCGCATCACGCCAGCTGGTGCCAATCAGGATGCTGTGAGCAGACCATACCAGCGCGTGTCGCGCGGTGACGGGCGGCGGTGCAGACGGCGGTCGAGAAGCTCACGAGCCTTCACGGCCTCGCCGCCCCGCATCAGGGCGAGGAGGTGCATGTCCTCGATCATCTCGCGCTGAGCGCCGCTGCCGCCGATGCGCACGACCTCGGCCGCGAGCGGCTCCAGGATGCGGGCGCAGCTCGCGTAGTCTTCCTCCGCGAAGGCAAGGGCGGCGCGGCAGATCGCCGGCACCACCGGCCCGGCGGCCAGGGCCCCCGCCTCGCTCAGGCCCGTCAACGCCTCCACGCGCTGCTCAACCGCGGCCCTGTCGCCGGTCGCCGCCGCGATGAGGGCCATGTGGACATCAGCGAAGGCGAAGCCAGCCTTTTGGAAGACCCCCCCTGCATAGGCCGCCGCCGCCCCCCACAGCCCCGGCGGCACCGGGTGGCCGTAGGCCTGGAGCCGCCACAGGAAAGAGGCGGTGTCGCTGACCACATTGACCGGCATTCCGGCCGAAACCGACGGCTGGATATAATCCGCGTAGATGGCGAGGGCCCGCTCCGGCTCACCCCGCTCCAGGGCGCCGAGGGCCGAGTGCCAGGCGATGTGGCCATGGAGGATTCCGGCGCGGTCATAGCTCGGCAGCCAGTCCGCGATCAGCCTCTCCGCCTCCTCGCCTGCGCCGCCCTCGTACATGGCGTGCGAGAGCGCGTGCGCCGCGTTCGCGTTGTGTGTCCGCAGGTCGTAGCCGCGCTGCGTGAGTGCTCGGCCGAGCGTCACGTTGCCGTTCTCGGCATGGGACCAGCCCCGGTAGGTGAGGAACCACCAATCGTCGGCATCGAAATGCCGGGCATGGCGCTCGCAGAGATCCACGCGCGCCTGGTCGTGGTCCGCCATCCCGGAGAAGGCGAAGAGCCCGAAGGCACCGAGAGGCAGCGAGAGGAGCAGGACGTCCCGCGGCCAGGTGTCGGCGTGCGCGAGCGCCCGCTCCAGCGCTTTTGCCGACTGGCCGTTGATGGCGAGGGACAGGATCTCCACATGGCTCCGCTCCCGCTCGGTCCCACTCCGGGCGACAATCTCTTCCGCCGTCGCGATCCGCGCCCGGGCCTTCGCCGGTTCGGCACGGATGGCATGCAGGCGCGCGCGCGCCGCATGGGCGAGAGCGAAGTCCGGGTCGGCCGCGATTGCCTCCTCCAGGGCCTCCGCGGCGCCGGGCCAGGCCGAGAGGAGCAGGTCGCTCCCCTCCCGGTAGCGTTCGGCCGCGAGGTCGGACGTGGTCGAGAGTGGCAGGCCGCGGCTGTCGAGGTGGGTCATGGCAGGCTCCTCGTTCTGAGATCGGGCGGGATTCGGCGCTCGTTCCAGCGGTTTATACGGGATCGCCTCCTGTCCCGACCTGCCGACCCCTAAAGCGGCGGATGAAAGCCGGTGTCCAGGCTGCCGTCTGGCAGAAGCTGAACGAGCTGGTGGAACGTCTTTCCGTCAGCCGAGTGAGGCGCGAAGCGATAGAGAAGCATGGTGCCGTTGGGCCCCACTGTGAGCTTGAGAATGCTCGAGATTTCTTGCGCGGCGAACGCCGAACGGAAACGCTCGGCGACCGCCCTGTCGATCCGCCCGTTCGAGTCCAGGCGTGCCAGCACCACGGGAGTCTGTTCCTCGAACGCGTTCAAGATACCCACCCGGGCGACGATGAGGCCTCCGTCCGCAAGAGCGCTCAGGTGGTTGGCTTCGAAGGGAAACTCCTCCCGCTGGAAGGTGTCGTCCAGGGTTCCGTCAGGGTTCAGACGCACCACCTCGGAACGAGCCTCACCCGTCACAAAAGCGGTGACGATCTTTCCGTCCGCCTGAACAGCCAGGGCTGTTGCCTCGCGCAACTCCTTCTCGCGCTGCATCCCCAAAAGCCGCTCATGAAAGACCTCATCAGGCCGCCCTTCAGCGCTGATGGAGTAGACAGCCGGGAGGAGAGACTCCGCATATTTGGGATTGTCGGCGGCGATGAAACGCCGCCCATCGGCACCGCTTGCGCCGGGAATGGAATCTGCCACATCCAGCCCTGGCATCTCCCTCCATGAGGACAGGTCTGGCAGCCCCTCGGGAGTGATCCGCAGGATGGGGCTCCCGGACTTGGAATCCGCCTCACGACGGAAGCTTCCATACATCAGCAGCCCGCCATCCGACTGGAGCTGGATCTCCGCGACTGGGCCCTCGACGTGCTGCTCGTCCGGGAGATTGGGGATGGACACCCTGCGGAGTTCTTCTCCCTCCGGGCTGACGATCAGGGCCAGCTCGTCCTTGTGATTCGGAGAGCTGGAGATCGACTCCGAGCCCAGGAGGATTTTTCCATCCGACTGAAGCCAGACGTGGCCTGGATACGCGGTGAGGCGCATGCAGCGGTCCTGTCCCTTGAAGGTGGGATCGATGCTCCCATCCGGCAGGAGCCGGGAGAGCTTCACGCCGTTCTTCCTCGTTCCTTCCTTGGAGATGAAGCCTTGGATGAGGATCCTGCCGTCGGGCTGGTACGTGACACTCAGGACTTCCGTGCTGAACCCATGCTGGCCGGCTTCCCACAGGGACACCTCGCAGGGCGAGGCGAACGCGAACCCCGTCAGCTTGCCGTAGAGGGCATCCCTTTGGTTGGTGTGGATCACCACGCCAATGGCCACGGGGATGGCGAGGACAAGCGGCCAGAACCACAGGAGGCGTCTCATGCCCCCGACTATAGCGCTCATCATTGGCAACACCAGCGATGACGGGATGACGTCTGGCGCCTCTCCTCAGAAGCCGTAGCTCATGCCGAACTGGACGCTGCGCGGCGGCCCCACCAGGCGCGTGGGCTTGCCGAAGTTCGGGTTCGCGGCCTCGGTCGTCGGCGGGAGGAACCCTTCGTATCCGCCAAAGTTCCTCGTGTTGAGGAGATTGAAGCACTCGGCGAAGGCGCTGACCCGGTGGCCCTTGGAGATCGTGAAGTCCTTGGCCAACCGCACATCCACCTGGCTGAACTGGATGAATTCCTCCGCCCGGCCTCCATTGATGCGGAGCATGAACTCGTCGGGATCAAAGCCCCTGGACGCATCGGTGATGGTGTAGGGCAGGCCACTTCCCAGGGTGATCAGCGTCGACAGCTTGAACTCCAGGGGCAACCCCACGATGCCGGAGAGCACGAGCCGATGGCGCTCGTCACCACTAGTGGGAGCCAGGGGGCTGGCCTTGATGGTCGGGAAGTCGAAGTTGAAGAGCCCTCCACGCTCCTTCGCGACCGCGAGGGTATAGGCCAGCGAGGCTCCCCACGAAATGCCCCTCGCCGAGAACTCAGTCGAATAGGGCTTCTCCGCCGAGATCTGCAGGCTGTTGTAGACGGACGTCCGGTCGTTGACCGAGATGATGACGGTGCCGAAGCCGCCCGGCGTGGGAATGTAGTCGCGGTTGCCGGTCGACAGGCGGTTGGCGGGATAGAAACCAATGCCATCCTGGCCGCGGATGTGCGTGAGCGTCGCCGAGGCATTGATCGGGCCCACCTGTTGCCGGAAGCCCGCGCTGAACTGGTCACTGAACTGGGGCCGGGTGTGGTTGTCGAGCAGGTAGATCTCCGGGGCGGGAGCCACGCCGCTCGCGATGAGCGAGTCGAGCCCCGCCCGGCTCAGGTACTCGGGCCGCCAGGCGATGGTCGGCTGTCCCCCGCGGGGGGCTCCGTCCTCCGAGAAGTAGAACGTGCGGGTCTGGTACTGAAGACGAAGCCGCTCGTCCACGCCGGTGTTGAAGAGGGTGCGATCGTAATAGCGCCCGGCGCCGGCGAAGAGCACCGTGTGGCCATTGCCCATCACGTCGAAGGCCGCGCCGAGGCGGGGCTGCACCGCGCCCAGGAAGATGGGGCGCTGCTTGCCGTTGGTCAGGTAGTTCTCCACCGGGAAGAAGTCGGGCCCGTTCGTCTGGGCGACGGTGTTGGCGAGCTCCTCCACCGCCGCGCGGACCTCCGCGGGGGTCACGTAGTCGTTGTTCAGGGGGTTGCTCTCGACATCCCACCGCAGACCCACGTTCAGTGTCAGCCTCTTGGCGATCTCCCAGTCGTCCTGGACATACACGCCCACCTGCGTGTTGTTGGAGGCCGCCCTCGGGTCTCCGACGCCATAGGAGGCCTCGGCCGGGAAGTCGTAGCCGAGGCCATTCTCGGCATCCTCACGGAAGCGGAACAGGGGATTGCCGAACGCCGTGCGCTCGATCTGATAGTGCTGGAACGAGAGCTTGGCGCCCGTCTTCACCACGTGCTGGCCGACCCAATTGAAGTTCGCGAACGTCGTGTCGTTGCGCAACGTGAACGCCTGCTGGCGGATGTCCTGGCTCGTATCGCGGCCACCCATGCGGATGACGCCCTCGTAGTCCTTCCCGACGACGTCGGAGTTCGTGGCGATCGGGTTGAACCGCGAGCCGAGGTACTGGAACGTGGCCTCGTTCGTCAGCGAGCCGAGCCGCAGCTGATGTCTGGCCGAGGCGGTGATGACATCGTTGCGTACGTTCTCGGCGCTCTCGATGCTCGTCAGGCCACCGAAGCTGCGGATGTCGGTCTCCGTCCGGAGGCTGGCGCTGACATCCATGGTCTGGTTGCCCGCCGGATTCCAGGTCAGCTTCGCGAAGCCGAGGTGCTCCCGGAAGGGGCTGCCGAAGCGGCCCTGGAATCCGCCGAACCGGGCCAGGTTCTCCGCCGTCGGATTGCCGATCGTCACCGCGTTCACTCGGTCCTGCAGGTTGCCCTCATACGTCACGAAGAAGTGCAGCTTGTCCTTCACCAGGGGGCCCCCCAGCGCCGCTCCGAGCTGGGAGCGCAGCTCTTTGGGCCGCTCCAGCTCACCCCCCAGCTTCGCGAAGTAATCCCGGGCCATCAGCTCCTGGTTCTGGAAGGTGTAGAAGAGGTCGCCATGGAAGTCATTGCCGCCCGAGCGCGTGATCGCGGAGATGATCGCGGCGCTGGCCTGCTCGTACTCGGCCTTGTAGTTCTGGGTGATCACGCGGAACCCGCTGACCGCGAGCTGGGGAAAGGGGTTTCCCCGGCTCGCGTCCTGACCGACCAGGCCGCCTTCGATGACGTTGTTCTTGAGACTCACACCGTCCACGAACACGTTGGTGCTGCGGGCCTGGAGCGCGCCAGAGGAGAAGTTCCTGTTGAACTCCTCGTTGGAGACGCGAACGCCGGGCGCGAGGGCCGCGAAGTTGAGGAAGTTGCGGTTGTTCTGCGGCAGGTTCGCGATCTGCTCGCGGCTGACGTTGGTGGCGATCTCGGAGGTCGAGCTCTCGAGGGTCTTGCCCTGGACGAGCACGGTCTCGCCCTGGCCGAGCTCCAGGGCCACGTCCTTCTCGACATTGATGTTCAGGCTCACCGTCTGGCCGACCTGGACGGAGACCATCCGGTAGGCTTCCTTGCCGCCGGGCTGGGTGACGGTGATGACATACTCGCCGGGCTCCAGGCCGGTCAGGAAGAAGGAGCCGTCCGCGCGCGGGATGCCCTGGGTCGAGAATCCACTCTGGGTGTTCACCGCGACCACGGTCACGCCGGTGGTCGGTCCGCTCAGCGCGCTGAGGCCGATCCGGATGGACGCCGTCGTCTTCTGCGCGAGCGCCGGCACGGCCGTGAGCGAGACGATGAGCCCCCCCACACGCCAGAGGCGTATGACTCGCGACCCCCATGAAGGGGAGACGCGGTCATGGGGGGCTTTGTTCTGGATGCTGTTGCCTGAGAGATCCCGAGCGATTCCGGTCATTGCCCCTCATCTAGACGCTTCCCCTCGGCGGGTAAACAGCGTCAGGGGGAAGGCCAGGGTCTCCACCGCGCTCCAGGTCAAACAAGGAAGTCAAGTTGAAAATTTAAATCAAGTATTAGTAGATTACCGGGAGTACCCTGTGGATTCCGATGACCCGAAGCCAGCCGCGAGAGCCTCTGTAGGCGTGAGGGCTCACTTCAACCTTCTTCCGTTAAACAAGGCAGGATTCATGCTCCAGTTCAATCATTCCAAGCTGTTCCTTCGTGCCGCGTGCTCGGCGCTGTTGTTCACGGGCGCGTGCGCTCCGGTGAGCACGCCTGACGGGCAGGACGACGTCACAGAGGCCGCCTCGAGTCCGTTGAGCATCTCCGGCGTGAGCTTCAAGACGGTGCTCGGCGGCCGGTACGTGGGGGCTCAAAACAACGGCGGCGGCGCGGTCACCGCGACGGCGACGAGCGCGCAGGCGTGGGAACAGTTCACGATCGATGACATCAACGGGGGAGCCCTCGAGAGTGGGGACTCGATCTTCATCATCGCGGGCAATGGGCAGTATCTCCAGGCCGCGAATGGCGGTGGCTCCTCGCTGAACGCCGCCAGTTGGAACCGCCAGGGTTGGGAGACGTTCCGCATCGTCAAGCAGAGCGGGAGCGGCGTGATCGCCAACGGCGACGTCGTGGGCCTGCAGACGGTGACGACGGGCCATTGGGTCTCCGCGGAGAACGGCGGCGGCAGCACGGTGTTCGCGTATGGCGCCGCGCTCGACTCGTGGGAGCGGTTGACGATCTCTGGCCTGTCCGGAGGCACGACGCCTCCTCCCTCTACGGGCGGCTGTGACGCTCCCGGCCTCGTCTGGAAGACCGCCAACAAGACCAACTACACGTCGTACCCGGATCCGGGCAGCGAGGAGTGCACCAAGTACAACGGCTGCACGTGGGCAGGGCAGTTCGCGGCGTGCTCGGGGAAGAAGTCGGAGGCGTGGGTGGCGGCGCACAACATCGTCGCGGTGTTCCCCAACATGAACGCGTACAAGCTCCATGATCTGTGCCTGAAGTCCGGCTCGAAGACCATCGTGGTCACCGTGCTCGACACGTGCGCCGACTCGGACTGCAGTGGTTGCTGCACCCAGAACAGGGGGAACGCCGACGCGCTGATCGACCTCGAGAGCTACACCAACGCGCGCTGGGGCGTCCCCGACGGCAGGATCCAATGGGCGGACCTCGGCCCGACCAAGGGTAGCGGCTGCAACTGATTCCCACTCGGGTTGAAGTCGCGGGTCGCCGAGCAGCCAGCCCTGGTTGCTCGGCGACCCACTCCGAACAGAGAGGCGGCCAGGGCCTTAGCGGGCCCGGAAGCCGGTGATGCCGCGCACGTGCTCGGCGCGAAGCTCCCAGAAGACCGCCTGGATCTCACGCTGGTTCAGGGGACCCCAGTAGGCGGTGTCTTTCCCTGAGAGATCGAACACCCGGTTCCAGCTGCCGATGAGTTGAGAGGCAAAGGGCTCGGGGTAGGGCCAGGTTTCGGGCACGCCCGCTCGTCGCAACGCTCGCTCGAAGGTTCCGTGCTGGCGCTCGGTGTCGGCCAGGTAGCGCCGGTTGAGAACGGCATGCCACTTCTGGAAGTCGGACAGCAGCACGTGCTTCCGGGGTAGCTCCAGCTCGAGGAGCACGGCGCGCGTTCCTGGCGGGCAGTGTCCCCTGGCCCGGAGATCCGGACGGGGCCGCGAGCTGCCCGCGTATTGCGCCCAGGCCCAAAGCGGGTAGTGACATCCCCGCGGCCGAGGCACTTGCTCCGCGAGCCGCGCGCCCATCCACGCGTAGGCTTCGCGGCGGTAGTCTGGAACGCGCCGACCGTCCGATCGCAGACGGCCTCTCTGCTCCAGGAGGCGCAGCTCCTTCTCCTGACGAATCGTCCAGAGGATGAGGGTTTCCCGCTCTCGCGGTGCGGAGCGAGGAGGGGAGGGCATGAGGCGTTACCCGCAGTGCGTGTTCAGGTCCTTGATGATGCCTCGGCAGGTACCGTTGTCCTTCACCGAGTGCGGGATCTGGGTCACCACCTCATTCCCCTTCTTGACCGTGTCGTGATTGCCTCCCGACTGGATGGTGCAGCCGCCCTTCTTGGCGGCATCCCTCAGCTTCTTCTCCTTGCAGTCGGCGGGATACTTCAAGTTCCCCTTGGCCTCGGCGGCGGGAGCCCCCAACCCCACGCTCAGCAGCAGCGCTCCACCCGCCAGGAACAAGGACCTTCGGAGCACCTTCTGGAAACACTTCATCATCACGGCCATCCTTTCATCTCCTCAGTGGTGATCGACAATCATATCTCTTCCACGTCGAGCCACACGAATCAATTCTCGGCAATCACCTCGCGCATGCTCGTCGGCGCACGCCCGAGCAACTTCCGCAGCGTGGGATCGACGGCCGCGAACTCGCCGTTGCGGCTCGCGCGGTAGAGGCCGAGCGATATGGCGACCGCGGGCGCGGGCATGCCGGATGCCACGAGTTTCGCGCGCATCTCGTCCTCCGACACGGTGCTTCGACGAATCGGACGACCGAGGACGCTCGACGCGATGTCGCACAGCTCTCCGAAGTCGAGTGCCTGCTCCGCCGTGAGCGGCGGCATCGGCCCGTCGTACTGTCCCTCGTTCGTCAGAACCACCGCTGCCGCCTCCGCGAGGTCGGCGTGCGTGGTCCAGGAGACCTTTCCGTCCGCGGGCGCCTCGAAGACGCCCGTCCGCAGGCCCCGCCCCAGCAGGGACATCGCACTCGCGGCGTAGAAACCGTTGCGAAGCGCGGTCCACGCCAGACCGGACTCGCCAAGCATCTGCTCCGTCGCCGCATGGTCGAGCATCGGGGGAAACGCCGACGAACGGCTCGCGGCCATGTGGCTCGTGTAGACGATGCGCCGCGCGCCGGCGGACCGTGCGGCGTCGTGTCGAAGAAGTCCGCGCGCACGCCGCACCCCGATCCACTTCAGGACTTTCGCGATGGCTGGGACACGCACATCGCGTTCGGCCTCGGCCATCCAGGGCTGTTCGCGATCATGAGCAGCGATCCGCATCTGGCGTGGCGGTCTCCTGCTGTCAGCGCTGGGGACGATGTTCTGCGGCGGCGCATCCGGAACATCGCGCGCGCGGGCCGGCTGCGGGTCAGTGAAGAGCGGGCTCTCAGCCTCGTGTCGGCGATGGGCACCGGGGCCGTGCTCACGCTCCTGCGCCAGCCCGAAGGGCAACGCGACCTCGGACTCGCCGATGCCGCGCGCGAGGCGGTCGTGGCCGCGATCACGAGCGAGGCGGCTACACCGGCGAACGCGGATGTCCGCGCGGTGGCCACGGCGCTGCGTGCCTCGATGGACCGGCTCACTGTTCTCACGAAAGGCGAAAGCGCGCTGTTGAGCGAACTGCTCGATCGCATCGCGGACGCCGAGTGACGGCGATGGCGGGATGAGCAGCGCGAAGGAGAAGCATCGCAAGGCGCTGGAGGATGAGTTCGCGCGCGCCGCGTCCGAGACGGGTGGCAAGGCGTTCACCGCCAAGGACGCGCTGAACGGCTTCCAGGAGCTCCTGGAGAAGGTGATCTGCGGCAGCAAGTCGAGCACGACCACCACGACCGAGTTCTGCTGCTGCCAGGAATACGTGGAGCAGGCCGAGGCCGGCGACCACTAGACCGGTCACGCACCTCCTCTGTTCCATGCCGAGGTGACGGATGGTTGGCAGCCGCCTCCATCCGTCGCCTCCCATCCGCATCGACCCACGCGGGCCCGTGTCATCGCGCCGTCAGTCGTTGATCGGCAGGGCCCACGGCTCGTAGCCTCACTCCACGCGACGGCGCCGACGAATCATCATCAGCGCGGCCAGCCCGAGTGTGCTCAGGGCCCCCGGCGTGGACGTGCAGCCGCATCCCGTGGCCTGCGCGGGCTCGTCGGAGGCCCCGGCATCCTCGCCGCCGCCCGCGTCCGCGGAGGCGCCCGTCCCCGCGTCGGAGCCAGGGCCCGCGCCCGCATCAGGCCCCGGACCCGTGCCGGCATCGGCTTCTCCCGGTCCGCCCCCGGCCTCGCCGGGCCAGCCCGCGCAGTTGCCGAGGGAGTGCTCGAGGGCGCCCATCGTGAAGGGGCCCGAGGCGGGACGGGGGCGGCCGCACCAGTCGTCCGTCACCTGGGGGTGGGCCCCGGCGGCACCGAGGAGCGAGGAGACGTTTCCCTCGAGGGTGAGATTTCCCTGGAGGGGGGCGACGTACCAGCCCTCGAAGGTGGCCGCGGACACCTGGGTGCGGTTGGTGCCGGCGGCGAAAGTCGCCGAGTCCCGGGCGCGGATGGCGGAGGACAGCAGGTTGCCATGGGCCTCGCCGCTGGTGGAGGCGAAGCGGAAGTCCACCCCGGCGGTGGAGATGAGGGTGTTGAAGAGCACCTGCGTCGAGCGGGCCCTGTTGAGGTAGATGCCCACGTCCGAGCAGTTGACGATGACGTTGTTGCGCATCACTCCGCCCGAGTGCTCCGGGTCGCAGGGCACACCCGCGTCGAAGGCCGGGGCGCAGAAGGCGTTGGCGGTGCCTCCTCCGCCGAAGGACAGGCCGATGCGGGTGCCTCCGGTGGCCACGTCGCGGGTACACAGCACCAGGTTGCGCTCGAAGACGCCCTCCCTCCCGCCGCTCTTCATGAAGGCGCCGTAGGAGATGGCGTTGCCGCCATTCTTGTGAAAGTCATGGAGGAAGTTGTCGCGCACCACCCAGCCGTCGCCGGTGTCGATGTTGAGCTTGGTGACCGGGTTGGAGGTCACCCGCGGGCGGGTGTCGGCGAGCTCGCTGCGCTCCACCAGTCCGCGGTGGGGAATCTCCCAGACCCCGTCGATGAGTGAGGCGTTCACCTTCAGCTGGGCGTTGAAGTCGCGTACCCGGCTCTCGCGCAGGACGAAATCGTGCGCGCGGCCGGTGACGTGGAAGGCGTGCTCGCAGGCGCTGTCGCTCGCGCACACCCCCTCGACGTCCAGCCCCTCGAAGGTCCAGTGGGGGCCGGAGACCTTGAAGCCCTCGCTGGCGTCGAAGCGAATCCGCGCCCCCAGCCGGCTCTGGGCCCGCACCACGATGGGCTGCTCGGCGGTGCCCGCCGCCGAGCAGGTGAGGTTGGTCTTGACGTCGTAGGTGCCGGGGGCGAGCTCGATGGCGTCGCCCGCCCGCGCCGAGGCGAGCGCCGTCTGCAACTGCGCCACCGAGGAGACGTTCACCGTCCGGGCCAGGGCGGGGGAGGCAGCGGGCAGGAGCAGGAGCCCGCCGATGGAGAATGACTGGAGGAAGCAGCGTAGGCGCATAGGCCTCCGATGTTACGCGGCTGAGGCCGGGGAGGGGAGGCGCGGGCGGCGCGAAGCCCTGGACGCCTCCAGGTCAGCCGTTGATCGGCAGGGCCCACAGCTCGTAGCCATGCGTGCTGTCATAGGCGACGAAGTAAACGGTGGAGCCCACACGGGTGAAGCGGTACGGGAACGAGTTTCCGACCGGGTTGATGTCCTGGACGAGGGCGGTGCCCGCCGCCGTGCCATCCGACACCCAGGGCTCCAGCCCCAGGTCCGACCCGGATTCGTTGTAGAGCACGCGGTCACCCACGGCGTAGATACTGCTCTGGAACTCGTCCCTCCTGCTCAGGAGTCGCGACAGCTGCAGGGTGCCCGCCTGGGTGCCATCCGTCACCCAGAGCTGCGCCTCCAGGGGCACGGGGCCGCCAGACGAGATGGCCTGGGCGAAGAAGAGCTTGCCGCCAGCCACCGCGAAGGTGACGACGCCGGGGTCCGCGTCCTCCTGGGCGGCATAATCATTGGTCAGGGTCGCCACCTCCCGCTCCCGCACGCCGCCCGAGCCGTCGAGCTCCAGCGACGACAGGCGCATCAGGTGGTCCGCGCCCGAGTGTGCCAGGAAGACGTTGGAGCCGGTGCCCGGCATCAGCGAGGCGACGGGGGTGCTGGCGCGAGGCAGGGCGCGCACCCATTGTGTGCCCGCCTCGGTGCCGTCCGTGCGCCACAGCTCCTGATCCCGGGACTGAGTGTCCGTGATGAAGAAGAGCGAGCCGCCCGCGGTCTGGAAGGAGCGGGGATGGGCGCCGCCCGCGCCGGGTTCGATGTCCTTCACCCGGAAGGTGCCCGCCTCGGTGCCATCCGTGCGCCACAGCTCGGAGCCGTGCTCCGGCTCGTCCACGGAGAAGAGGAGTGTGCCGCCCATGACCGTGGGCGTGCCGGTCACGTACGACTTCGGACCCAGGTCCTTCACCCGGAAGGTGCCCGCCTCGCTGCCATCGCTCATCCACACCTCGCTGCGGACCGAGTAGTCCTCGCTCATCTGGGAGCGGATGAAGAACAACCGGGTGCCGAGGCGGGTGAGATCCGTCAGGCTCGTGTCGCCCGCGCCCGGGGTGATGTCCTTGACCCGGCGCGTGCCGCTGGCGGAGCCGTCACTCACCCACAGCTCGCGGCCGTAGGCCTCGTCCCTGCCGGAGAAGAAGAGCTGGTTGCCCACGGGCGTGAGCCCTTGCACCGGGTTCCACGGGATCTCGGTTTCAGCGGGGAAGCCCTTGAGCTCCACCGTGCCACCTTCGCTGCCATCACTCGTCCACAGACCGCCGTGGCCGTCGGCGAAGTAGGGGGCGAAGTACAGGCGGCCGCGGAAGGACACCAGCAACTCGGGTGCGGGCTGGTACCAGGGCGGCGTGATGCTGGAGGGCGGAAAGATGTCGCGCACGAGGTAGGGCGTGCCGAAGCTCGTGGACGGCTGGCTGGGCGGCGTGGGGCCTTCGGGCGGGGTCGCGTTGTCCGTGCGGCCACCTGATCCATCCGAGGGTGTGCTGTCGCCCGGGGCCTCGTCTCCCTGGCCGCTTCCATCCAGTCCGGGCGTTCCGGTGCCACCACAACCCACCCACACCGAGCAAAGCAGCAGAACCCTGCGCCACACAGCCATCCTCCACCTCGTCCGTATCGGGTTGATACGAAAGGGTGGGGAGAGTGGGTTGATCTGTCCAGTGGCGCTCAGCAAGAAGCGCGCCGGAGGCGCGCACCGCGTGCGGCGGCGCTCTCCTCGCTGTCCTCCGCCATGAAACCGCGCGGGGCTGAAGCGCGGTCTATTGGTGTTAGAGCAGGGTGGTAGAGGTTGTTGCCCCAGGCCCAGACGGTGCCTATCTGGAGCGCCTTTCAGCATGGGGCCCTTGAAGATTCGTCACCGCAGGCGCACCTTCAGGTGTTCCACGGCGGAGTTGGGACGTCCTAGGAAGGCATCGAGCAAGCGCTCCTCGACGGATGTTTGTTCCCAGACCGCGGCTCGCTCAAGTCCCACACACTCCTGGGGCGCGGCGGCGCTCTTGTTGCCAGCGGTGTCGAAGATGGTGCATCGACGGAAATCGCCCACGTCCTGCCTGAACTGAACGAGCGGTTGAGTCAGGTCCTCTCCGAGTTCTCTCCATCCGATGAGCTCCCACGCTTTCAGCGCGAGCAGGTTGACGGCGATCTTGAAGAGGACTGCCTTCGAGGCAATGCCGTCCACATCAGCGTCTGGGCTCTCGGTCCTGTGATTGTAGAAGGCGAGATAGGGTGGCTCTAACAGCCGGCCGTACCCGAATGAGCCATCGGCGAGCGCCAGTCGGACGAAAGTGCCTGCCTTGTGCCTCTGCTTGCTCAATTCTCAGTCTCCGGTGTAGGGGTGGAGCTGTCCCCAATGCTTCGTGGCGGCGGCGTGGAACAGTCTGCCCAACGGATTGTCCTTGGCCACGCCACGCTGGATGTTCTCGGTGCGATGAGGTGCGTGGCCGTCGGACTGCGCGCCTCCATGAAAGTCGATCAGCTGCTGCTCCCTCCCACGAATCCGCCAGTATGCGACGTCGCCATACCGATCCGCGTAGTTGACCGCGGTTCCGACGTCGAACTCGTCACGCACGGCCGGCAGGAACCCTGGGCTTTTCGGTTCGGTCTGTTCATCCGCGTTGACGTGGTGGTTCAAATCTCGCGAGGCAACAGCCAGATCGGCTTGGGTCTCCAGGTTCTTGTTCAGGTCGATGACCATGCTTGTCCGGCCTGAATAGGAGCGTCTGGTTGTCTGGTTGAACTTCGTGTAGGTTACATAGATGCGGCCCGGCCGCCGCGTGGCTCTGTCTTTTCCGGAGCTCGGAGCCGTACCGGGGGGCGCGTGAGGATCCGAGGTCGGTTTTAGTTCAGGTGCACGTGCAGGAGCAGGAGGCGCCGCTGTGCTTCTGGGCGCATAGCAGCCCTGGATCCATCCCTGAAGGTCGCCGAAGTGGGTGCCGTAGAAGGTATCGGCGATGTCGAGGGGCGTTTGCTTTCCATCCAGGGCGGCTTTGGCGGTCACACACACCAGGACCACGCTTCCGCCCGTCGCCACCAGTGTACCGCCCGCTACAACGAACTCGCCCATGGCTACACCCGGCGTTGCTTCGGCCACGGTGGCGGCCCCCTCGGGCACGAGTCGAAGCACGGCGCGTGGAAGGCCATTGCCCATGCCCTCGCCAACAATGCCCTGGAGGGATGGGGGAGAGGGCGGAGCCCGTGGTGCCATGGGCGCTCCCGCCCTGAATGCACCCTTGCCGATGTCAGGACGGACGCCGCGGGTGGTGGCGCTACACCCTGCGAGGAGCATCAGAAGCAGCAGTGCGAGCCGGTGGGCCATGAAAGGTCTCGCCCGGCAGGATAGCAGCTCTTGGGTTCTCGTCCTTGGCGCGAGCGGAGACGAGGTGGGTTCAGATTGCGCATGGACTCGCCGTGAACGGGTCGATCGCTGGCAGTGAGTGGATCGAGACAGGGCTCCGCACCACGATTTGAGAGAAGAATCACGGGGTAAGGATGGAGTCGCTCGTCTCCGAGGTGAGTCAAGTCCTGACCGCCCACGGTGGAGGTGCGACCGCGTATGGACGGTGCTGCCCGCGTCGGTGGTGGCGCCAAGCTCTTCTCGGGCGTGGCCATCGCCCTGGCTCTGGTGCACTGGGGTCTGGGCGGGTAGAGCGTGGAGCAGGCAAGGCGCGGGCGCGGCTCCAGTTGTTCTTCGGCGAGGCCTTGCCCCACCGCTCCATGGCGCCTTTCAGCACAGGGCCCTTGAAGATTCGTCACCGCAGGCGCACCCAAATGGTGCCGAAGGGAGTGAATAAACGGGCCTCCGGCTTCGTCGCGGACGGGTCTCCTCTTCGCCCACCGTGCCTCCCATGCTCCTCGCGCTTCTCAGCCTCTCCCTCCTTGCCTCGACTCCGACGGTTCCGCCCACCTCGTGTCTGTTCGCCAATGGGAAGACGGCGTGCGGCTACTCCTGTCAGAGGAGTGTCGACGACGTCCGCTGCGCCAGTACCCCCTACGGCACCTGCGCGATGTTCCATGACAGGGTGTACTGCTTCGATCCTCCGCTCGCGGCCATCCACCATCCGCCCGACGAGGGCCTGCGCCCCGAGTGCAAGGGGATTGGCGACGAGGCGGCCTGTGGCTTCAATTGCCTCGTGGCCCAGGGGAAGATCGCCTGTGCGCGGACGCCCTATGGCGTGTGCCGGGAGCACCTCGGCGAGCTGAAGTGCTGGGACCCGCCCGAGTCCGTCATCCACGAGCTTGGCGCGCGGACGCCGAGGCCTGGCTGCCTCACGGCATCCACGACCCTCGAGTGCGGTTATGACTGCAAGGCCAGCCGCACGGAGGTGAAGTGCGCGGCGACCCCGCGCGGCCGGTGCGAGAAGAACGACTTCCGGCTCGAGTGCTTCGATCCCCCGTCACTCACGCACTGCGTGCACGCGCAGCCGCCCGACCCCGCGGAGGTGCGCAAGCCGAAGTACCAGCGGCGGGAGGTACAGGCGGCGGAGCCCGGGTCCGCCGCGCGCTGACGTGAGGCCGTGTGAGGCCGGAAGACATTCACACACGGCGGAGCCCTGGCTCAGGTCTCGACGACCTTCGTGGCGAGGCCCAGCGCTCCACCGCCCGGGCCCGTGCCGAGGATGAGCACATCGATGGAGATCCTCCCCACGCGGTACACCTTCGCGTCCGGCAGCGTGGTGTGGATGAGGGCGACCAGCGCCTGGTAGCGCTTCACGGTCTCCTTCTCCTGGGGCGTGTGCCACGGCTGATCCGTCATGGCGTTGTGGAAGAACTCGTCCACGCCGCGCGTCTCCACCGGATCCGTGGTCGGACGGCCCGCCAGACGACGCACGGCGGCGTCATCGAGGGAGGTGAACGGCATCCCGGGCGCGTCCACCGGCGTGAGGGGCGCATCGGACTCACTGATGAACAGCAAACCGTGGGAGGCGTGAAGCAGTGACTTGAGCACGGCGGCGCGTTGAATATTCACGCTGCGGGATGCTGGCGCAGGTGTCTCATCCCGTCGAATTCACGCACGGAGGTCCAGGGGTCTCCCGGCACCCTCCCATTTCACGGCTTACATGCCCAATTCTGGAAGGGTCGTTTTTCTCATGCTACGAGAAATACGCCCACGGGGCGGCGTGCGGGGCGGCGGGTATTTCTCCCAGGATCAGCATGTTCACCAAGCGTTTCATGCGCAGTGTCGCGGTTGCGTCCCTCTCCCTCCTCTTCGCGTGTGGTCCCCAGGAGGGCGAGGAGTTCCTCGATACCCTCTCGCCAGAGGACATTGGTTCCACTTCCAATGCCGCGGGCGCGAGCATCAGCGTGCACCTGAAGATGGGCATGCCGGACAGTTCCACCACCAGCACCTCCAATCCCAATCGCTACCTCTCGGTCAAACGTCAGTACGTCATCTCCTACAATGGCTCGCGCAAGACGCCGAACTGGACCGCCTGGCAGCTCAACCCGTCGTGGATGGGCAGCACCGCGCGTCAAGACACCTTCCGGACCGATGGCACGCTGCCCTCGAGCATTCCCCAGGCGACGCTCGCCGACTACTCGGGTTCGGGCTATGACCGGGGCCACATGTGTCCGTCCGCGGACCGCAACCTGAACGTCACGGACAATTCCAATACCTTCTATCTGACCAACATGCTCCCTCAGGCGCCCAACAACAACCAGGGCCCCTGGGAGCAGCTCGAGTCCTACTCGCGCTCGCTGGTCTCGTCGGGCAAGGAGCTGTACATCATGTCCGGTCCCATCTACTCGGGCACGATCTCCACCATTGGTAGCGGCAAGGTGGCTGTCCCCACGTCCACCTGGAAGGTCATCACCGTGATGAACTCCACCGGCCAGGGCCCGGCGAACGTCACCACCAGCACGCGCGTCATCGCCGTCGTCATGCCCAACAGCGACAGCAAGATCTCCAAGAGCGCGGACTGGCACAACTACCGAGTCACCGCGCGTTCCATCGAGCAGCAGACCGGCCTGAACTTCATGGCCGATGTCACCCAGAGCGTGCAGGACGTCATCGAGACCCGCGTCGACACCGCGCAGTAATGAGGGGAAGGGGCTTGAGGGAAGCGCGAGGGACGCGGTGTCTGCTGTCACCACGTCCCTGCAGGTGTTGCACGACCCGCCGCTCGATCTCTCGGTTCCCGCGCGCTTGCCTTGGACAGGTGACGGACGCTCTGTCACCTTCTGTCCCATGCCGCCCACCTCACCGACCCCACGTGCCGCGCCCTGGTGGGTCGAGCGCGCCGAATCCCTCCTGGACGCGAAGGACTTGCGCACGCTGGACCTGGGGGAGCTGTGGGAGCTGCTGGAGCGGTTCTCCTTCGTGCGGGAGAACGTGGAGCCGGACCTGCTCCTTCTCGATGTGCAGGCGCGTCCGGAGCTCCAGGCCCTCTGGGGGACACTGGAGGCGCGTGCTCGCTCGGTGAGCGATGCGCTGGATTCGGCCGGAGATGACGTCGCCCGGCGGCTTCGTACGGGGGACCTCTCCGCGGCTCACTTCCGGGAGCGGTGGGAAGGGTTCGGATTCACCGAGGCCGCGGGCCGCGCGAGCACGGCGGCGGATGATTGGCTCGAGGGACTGCTGCGCATCTCCCGCATCACCACCGGCCAGAACCGACCCCCGTTCGGTCAGGTGAACATGGCCTCGCGGGCCCACTGCATCTCCGACTTCCTCTCCCTCATCAAGCCTGGGCCGCGCGACACGGTCTATGACCTCGGCAGTGGCAACGGGAAGTTCGCCATCACCGTGGCCGCGAGCTCCTCGGCCCGGGTCAAGGGCGTGGAGTACGGCCAGACGTACGTCACGTCCGCGCGCTGCACCGCCGAGCGTTTCGCGCTGCCGAACCTGGAGTTCATCCACGCGGATGTCCGGGATGTGGACCTGTCGGACGGCACCGCCTTCTATCTGTACTTTCCCTTCTGGGGAGAAGTGGCGCACGCGGTGGCCCGGGTGCTAGGGGGACTCGCACGGGCCCGGGACATCACCGTGTACGCCTCGGGCCCTCGCCACGACTATGGCGAGCACTTCCTCGAGCAGGTGTCGCAGGGGGCGCTGTGTCTCGCGCCGCAGCGCCTGGACTTCGCGAATGTCATGGTCCTGCGCAGCGCCGCCTTCGCGTAAGTGGAGACGGGGTCAGGCCGCGGTGCGCACCTGCACGCGGCTCATGACGTGATCCACGGCCATCAGGTGCCAGGCCGCCTGCTCGCGCCGTGCCCGCGCCCTTGACGCCCGCGGACAGGCCCGCCTCGGCGGTCTTGGCCGCGTCCAGCGCGCCGTCCACCAGCCTCGTGGAGGCACGTATCTCCTTGAAAACACGGGGGTTGGGGGGGACGAATGCCCGGTGGTTTATTGGTTGCGTGCAATTTAATTGTGCGATATGTATTCGCCCGAGTTTTGAAGGTCGTTCCCAGACACGAAGCACCCACCCCGAAGGAGCAACGCCATGGCCCAGGTCACGATCGCCGAGAAGCTCTACTCCACCACCGCCACCACGCATGGAGGCCGCAACGGCCGACTGCTGCTCAATGACAGCCCGTTGGACAACCTGGAGCTGGCGATGCCCAAGCAGCTGGGCGGCTCCGGCAAGACGACGGCCACCAACCCCGAGCAGCTCTTCGCCGCGGGCTTCTCCTCCTGCTTCGAGAGCGCGCTGCGCCTCGTGGCGGGCAAGGCCGGCAAGAGGCTGGATGAGAAGGCCGGCGTGCAGGCCACCGTCACGATTGGCAAGACGCCCGATGGCGGCTTCGGCCTCGCGGTGGAGCTCCAGGGCATCCTGCCCGGCGTGCCCCGCGAGGAGGCGCAGAAGCTGATGGAGGCGGCCCACCAGGTGTGCCCGTACTCCAACGCCACGCGCGGCAACATCGACGTGAAGGTCTCCGTCGCCGAGTAGCACGGCACGCCGAGGCAGCTTTCAACCCCGATTGGAGAGTCGATGCGCGCTTTCACCGTGGCCACCCTGGTCCTCACTTCGTGTGCCCTGTCGGCGTGACGCCCGTCAGCTCCATGGCTCCCCACCCGTGCTCTAGCGGGGGCTGTCCATGAATTTTCGAGATCGGCTGGAAGCGCTCACGGTCCTGCTCGGGCCCTGGTCCGAGCTCTGGTCCCGTTCCATCCTCCAGAATTGGCCGGAGTCCGGAGCGGCTTATCCCGACTCCTGGGTGTCCTATGCTGAATCCCTCGATGAAGCGGGCGAGAGGATGCTGGATGCGGGGGCGCTTCCTGGTGCCCCTCCCCAGTCACTGCATTCGCTCCTGCTCGCGCTTCATGCGCTGACGGAGCTGCCTTGGCATCAGGGCGTTCAGCGCCTGGCGGTCGCGGATGTGCAGGGACTCAATGCCAAGAAAATCCATGAGGTCGAGAGAGTCCTCGCCCTGCTCGGGCCGAGAACGCGGACGATCCGCCAGGCGGTCGACATCGGGGGCGGCATGGGACATCTCGCCCGTCTCTGTGTGAGGACTTTCAATTGGACCTTCCACAGCATCGATCGTGATGCCGCTTTGCAGGAGAAGGGCCGGGACTGGCTGCGCAGAGCCCGGACCCTGCCGCCGGACAAGCTGTGTTTCATCCACGCCTCTGTCGAAGACGGGCCGCAGCCCGCGATCGACCCGCTCTTCTCCGGCCGGGGCAGCGCCTCGATGGGTCTACACACCTGCGGACCGCTCGCGCTCACGCAGATTCGCAAGAGCCAGGAGGCAGGACTCCTCCTGAACTTTGGCTGCTGCTACGACAAGCTGGATGCCGCGCGGGATTACCCCGTATCCCGCTTCGGGGAAGCTCACAAACTTCCCTTCACACGGCATGCCCTGTTCCTGGCGACGCGTGGACGGTGCGACAAGACCGAGGCTGAGTTCGCTCTGATGAAACGGGTGTACGCGCAACGTTTCGCGCTCGATCTTCTGCTGAGGCGGAAGTTTCCCGATCGCGGCTTCGTGCGGGCGGGTGATGCGCCCAAGGCGCTTTACGCCGAGAGCTTCGCCGTCTATGCGCGCGATCGGCTGGAGCGGTTGCGGCTCGATGTCGGCATGACGGAACCCGAGCTGGATTCATTCGAAGTGTCCGTTCGCTCCGAGACGAGGCGCCTCTTTCTCTGTCATCTGCTGAGGGATCGCTTCGCGAGGGCCCTGGAGATCGTGATTCTGCTCGATCGCGCGATCCTCATGGAGGAGATGGGCTTTCAAGTCGAACTTCTACAGGTCTTCGAACCGCGCCTCTCACCCCGCAACATCGCGCTCATCGCGTCGAGAGCGGACTGACTCATGCCCACGGACCACGCGGCGTCCCTGCGCTTCACGTTCCCAACTGGCGGAGGTCGAGCTGATCGGCAAGTAGCGGACCGGAAGGCCGGGAGCCCCCCTCACCGGGGCATCAGGGTGGAGGCGCGAGGGGGGCCGGAGGGGCGTAGGCGGCGGAGCGCAGGGCGGCCACCAGGGCGATGCGCACGGAGGCGTCCATCAGGAAGAATGGCCAGAGGCCGCGATCGCCCTTGATGCCGACCGAGAGGAGCAGGAGGTCGAGTGGGACGCAGAGCGCCGGAAGAAGGGCGGCGAGGAGGTACGAGGAGGTGGCTGGGCGCTGCTTCTTGAGCAAGAGGCTGGCGGGCAGGCGGAGGGAGATGCCGATGAACAGGAACAGGATCATCGAGATCAACAACTCCATCGAGAAAGTGCGTGCCTGCATTACGCCGGAGCTGAGCGCCGACAAAAGCAGGGCGCCCACCTGCAACAAGGCCCAACCGCGAGCGATATGCGCGGAGACGCGCCGCCAGGAGGAGGATGGCGGCGCGTCGATGGACTCGAAATGGGGCTTCATGATTGGGGCGGGAGCATAGGCCATCAGTCCAGGAGGTTCGCCAGGCCCGCCGCGCCATTGACGGGGCCCATGTGGCCGCTCGTCACCCGAGTCCAGGGTCGCGCAACCGGCATTGTCCCATGGGTGGAACGGAGTGTGCGGAGGCGGGAGCTACTGGCCGGAGCGGGGGAGGGGTATATCCCGGTCACACGCAACGCCGTCGCGCCGACGGCGAGACACCCCGAGGAAGAACATGAGCAAGCCCTACAGCCGTCTGGACATCAACAACGCCGCGGTGCTGCTGGTGGACCACCAGGCGGGCCTGTTGTCGCTGGTGCGCGACTTCAACCCGGACCAGTTCAAGAACAACGTGCTGGCGCTGGCGGACCTGGCGGACTACTTCAAGCTGCCGACCGTCCTGACGACGAGCTTCGAGGATGGCCCGAACGGTCCGCTGATGCCGGAGTTGAAGGCGAAGTTCCCCCAGGCGCCGTTCATCGCGCGACCCGGTCAAATCAACGCCTGGGACAACGAGGACTTCGTGAAGGCGGTGAAGGCGACGGGGCGCAAGCAGCTGCTCATCGCGGGGGTGGTGACGGAGGTGTGCGTGGCCTTCCTGGCGCTGTCGGCAATCGAGGCGGGATTCGAGGTGTTCATCGTGACGGACGCGTCGGGGACGTTCAACGAGGTGTCGCGCAACGCGGCGTGGAACCGGATGTCGGAGGCGGGAGCGCAGCTGGTGACGTGGTTCGCCGCCGCGTGCGAGCTGCACCGAGACTGGCGCCGTGACGTGGAGGGACTGGGCGCGTTGTTGTCCAACCACATCCCCGACTACCGCAACCTCATCACCAGCTACAGCACGTTCAAGGCCGCCTATACCCCGGCGAAGTCATAGCGGGAATTCGCACGGTGGCCATGAATGAGCGTGCGACCAGGACGAGGAGCACCTGGAGACTGGTGGGTTTTCTCCTGGTGCTCGGTGTGGCCCTCGTCGCCCACGCGGAGCCTCCCTCCGCCAAGCTCCCGGGCCGCAAGCCAGACACCAAGGAGCCCTGGGGCGCTTTTCTTGGCCGGGCCGCACATGAAGCCATTGGCAGGCAATACCGTGTGCAGCACCCCACCCACGCCGTCTTCCTCGACACCGTCAACCTTTCTACCATTGTGGAAGAGGGGCGGTTGGGAGACCCTGAGCGTCTCTCGAAGTTCGTCAGACGCTTGCGCCCGGACATCACCGATACCCGCGCTCTCGTGCTCTTCGAAATCAAGCCGGACAATGAGGATGGGCGCAAGGAAGGGAGAGCACAGGCGGGGCGCTACCTGGCGGCGCTCAACGCGGCCGTTGAACCCCACAAGCAGCTCTCGGGAGGCACCGGCTTCGACGGCTCGCTCTTCATCGAATTCGAGAACGGGGGGGCCCTCTGGCAGTTGTCCTGGCGCACGCCTGAGCCCGGAGTAACGCTCTACCGCTGGAGCTACCGGCGCAAGCAGCCCAACGCTTCCTGGAAGGAGCGCGCGGCCCAGAAGGAAGAGGCGTTGCCCTGGGAAGAAATAGAGCAGCGCGGTGGGTGGGCCGAGCAGGCGCTCCGGGCGGCCTATGAAAGGGGCGATTGGCCCAGCGGCTTCCAGGGCCAAGTCTACCTGCCCGTGGATTGCCGCTGAGCCAGCGGGAGGCGTCTGACGCTCTTGGCGCGAGCGCGGGTCCTGGCGCTTGAGGCGCACGTGACCGCTGTGGTAGGGCCTGAGCCATGACCGTGTCACAGTCGCCGGTGCTGGAGTTTCCCGCGATGCTCCACGGCCTCACTGGCGCCGTCCTCCGCAAGGTGAGGGCCAAGGGCCAGGGGTGGGCCCGGGAGTACCTCAAGATGGGTGGCTTTACCCAGCCCCAGCGGTTACTCCAGGTGCCGTCAGGCGAGGTGCTGATCATGCACTCGGGGGCCGACTCCAATCTCCTCCCCCATCCCCGCTGGCGGGTGCACCTGTTCTCCGACGTCTTCCTGAGCTTGGACGAAGGCGTCCCCAAAGAGGAGCGCCAGCGCGCGCGGGAGGCCTTCGAGTCCTTCTGCCTGAGCACCCCATGGGGGGCTCTCCATCATGTTGTGTCTCCACGCCCGCAGCGCAGCGCGGAGCGCATGGCCAGACGGCTCGCCGCGCTGCTGCGCTTCTGGGACGTGCTCCAGGGCCCGCGCTATGCGTTCTGGTTTGATCGCGAGTACACGCTGGAGGAGTTGGTAGAGGACATCTACGGCAAGACGCTGGATGCGTGGTGTCCCAGGGGCCCCGCCTCGGTGCGCGAGCACCTGGCCCTGACGGTGGAGCGCATGTCTCGTGCGACTCCAGAGGATTGCATGGAGGCCGTGCTCCGGGTGATTCCTTCCTTGGTGGAGATGGACACCGGATTCAAGCACCGCGAGGAACTCAGCGATCCAGGCTTCCTGCGCGAGCGCCTCGCCGCGCTTCCCCCGAAGGACTTCGAGGATGTCTCTAGCGCCTACAAATACACGGTGACCATGCAGTTGGCTGACTGGGACAGGGCGTTGGGGCGGCATTAGCCGGGAGGTCAGCTCCTCGTGACCTCCCAGCCTCGCCATTCACCGGGCGGAGGTGTCGTTCAGTCCAGGAGGTTCGCCAGGCCCGCGTACGTATTGGCTCCGGGGAGGCCGTCGATGGGGCCCGCGTAGCCGCCTCGGCTCGCCAGGGACTGGAGCACCTTGTAGGTGTTGGTTCCCGGCACGCCATCGATGGGTCCCGAGTACCCGGCGCCGCTCAAGAAGGTCTGGAGGCCCTTCCACGAGTTCACCCCCATCGCGCCATCGATGGGGCCCATGTACCCACCCAGGCGCGCGACCCGCTGGAGCGCCGCGTACCCGTTGGTGCCCATGACGCCGTCGATGGGGCCCGTGTATCCAAAGCCCCGCAGGACGGCCTGCACGCCTTTCCAGCCGTTGGTGCCCATGACACCGTCAATGGGGCCCGTATAGCCTCCCTTCGCGGCGAAACGCTGAAGCGCCTTCCACGAGTTGGCGCCCATGGCGCCATCCACGGGCCCCGAATAGTCGTAGCCGCCGAGGACCTGCTGGATTCCCTTCCAGGTGTTCGTGCCAGGCACGCCGTCCAGGGCGCCGGTGTATCCGCCCGCCTGAGCGAGCCGCTGCAGCGTCACTCCTTGCGCGTTACCGACGGGAGGTACACCGCCGGATGATCCGTTCAGGTACGCCTGGATCCCGTTGTACGTGTTGGGTCCGGGGATGCCATCAATGGGGCCCGTGTAGCCACCGTCCTGGGCGAGGAGTTGCAATCCCTTGTAGGTGTTGATTCCCGGCGCGCCGTCGACGGGCCCGTCGTAGTACCCCAGCTCGCGAAGGACCGTCTGCACTCCCTTCCAGGTGTTGGAACCCGGGACGCCGTCAATCACGCCCGTATAGCCGCCCCGACGGGCCAGGTTCTGCAGGATCTTCCCCTGCTCGAGGGTGATGGCGGGGGCGCTTCCACCTCCTGATGATCCGCCCCCGGGGATGGCCGTCGGCGGGGGAGGGGTCGCGCCTGCCGGTGGCTGGCTCAGTCCGGCGAACGCGGACAGCTTGGCGACGTTCAGGTCGAGAGGAATTCCATTCTGATTGCCGGACGAGGTGTACTGGTGCATCTCCCACGTCGGAAAGGCCGACCCGATCGTCGGATTACCCGGCGTGCCCGTGTAGTGGGCGATCCACAATTTCGAGCCAGCGGCCTTCGTTTGGGTCCAGGTGTTGGACGTGAGCAGGCTCGAGTAGGTGTACAGGAACGGGGCCTTCCCCAGGCGGGCCTTGACCGCCTGCATGAAGGTCGCGGTCAGGGAGTCGTTCCAGAAGATGCCATCGTCGATCGCCTCGTTGTCGAGCACCAGGAGGTCGCCCGCCCGATGGTCGTACAGGTGATCCACGAAGTACTGAGCGTCGCTCCCGGGGTCGGTCGAGCCCGCCATCCAGTAATGCCCGATGATCAACCCGGCCGCGCGAGCGCGAGCGACTTGCTGGGCATAGTACGGCGCGACATAGCGGGGTGAGACATTGGAGCCGCCTGCTTTGACAATCGCGAACTGATAGCCGGCGCCGCGAATGGCGTTGAAGTCCAGATCCCGCTGGGTCGTGCCGACATCGATTCCGTAGACACCGGTCATCCCCGTCGGGGGAGGGGTCCCGGTGTCCTGTGACAGCCAGGTGTTGAGGCCCGCATAGGTATACTGCCCCGGGAAGCCGTCCACGGGTCCCGTGTACCCTCCGAGCTGCGCGAGCTTCTGGACTCCCTTCCAGGTTTCCTCACCCGGGACGCCATCAACGGGGCCGGAGTAGAAGCCCTTGTTCTTGATGACGGTCTGAACGCCCTTCCACGTATTGGCCCCAGGTACGCCGTCCACCGAGCCCGTGTATCCCCCCCGCTGGGCGACGCGCTGGAGAATCCTTCCCTCCTCGACGCTGACCTGGATTCCTCCGGAACCTCCACCGGGAGCGGTCCCTCCGCCGGAGCCGGTGCCGAGCACACTCCGGATCAGGGGAGCGGGATCGCTGACGTTCACGCCGAACGCGCATTGATCCGTGGAGCCTCGGGTCATGTGAAGGTGCGGCCCCGTCCACGCCGACCCATGATCGTCCCCGGAGCCCGCCGCATAGGCGATGATGTCACCCTGCTGGACGAAATCGCCCACGGAGACCCTTGTCCGGATGACGTGGTCGTACCCGGAAAAGTCGCCTGGCGCGGATTCAATCGCGATGGTGTGTCCCACCACGGACGAGTATTGGACGCGGCGGACGGTGCCAGAGCGCAGCGCGGGAATCGCTTGACCGGCACTGGCGGCGATGTCGAGACCCCGGTGACCCAGGGGGCCGTAATAGGGGCCGGTGACCCCGAAACGACTACTCCACCGTCCTTCCGAATAGAAGGCCTGCACATTCGCCGTCGCGGCGCTCGTCACGGTGGACGGCGAGGTCGTCTCCTGGAACTCGGCGCCCTCCGGGCCCATCCCCCCACAGCCAGTCAGGGCCACCAGGCCCAACATCAGTTTCACGGTGGTCGCGGTGAAACCCTGGAAGAAGCTTCTCGAAGTGGATCGACCGTTCATTCATCTCCTCGGCGTTGGATGAGGTGGTGCAGCGGCCATTGTCCCATGGGTGGAACGGAGTGTGCGGAGGCGGGAGCTACTGGCCGGAGCGGGGGAGGGGTATATCCCGGTCACACGCAACGCCGTCGCGCCGACGGCGAGACACCCCGAGGAAGAACATGAGCAAGCCCTACAGCCGTCTGGACATCAACAACGCCGCGGTGCTGCTGGTGGACCACCAGGCGGGCCTGTTGTCGCTGGTGCGCGACTTCAACCCGGACCAGTTCAAGAACAACGTGCTGGCGCTGGCGGACCTGGCGGACTACTTCAAGCTGCCGACCGTCCTGACGACGAGCTTCGAGGATGGCCCGAACGGTCCGCTGATGCCGGAGTTGAAGGCGAAGTTCCCCCAGGCGCCGTTCATCGCGCGACCCGGTCAAATCAACGCCTGGGACAACGAGGACTTCGTGAAGGCGGTGAAGGCGACGGGGCGCAAGCAGCTGCTCATCGCGGGGGTGGTGACGGAGGTGTGCGTGGCCTTCCTGGCGCTGTCGGCAATCGAGGCGGGATTCGAGGTGTTCATCGTGACGGACGCGTCGGGGACGTTCAACGAGGTGTCGCGCAACGCGGCGTGGAACCGGATGTCGGAGGCGGGAGCGCAGCTGGTGACGTGGTTCGCCGCCGCGTGCGAGCTGCACCGAGACTGGCGCCGTGACGTGGAGGGACTGGGCGCGTTGCTGTCCAATCACATCCCCGACTACCGCAACCTCATCACCAGCTACAGCGCCTTCAAGGCCCCCGCCTCTCCGGCCAAGCCGTAGCGGGAAATGGGGCAGGGCGCGACGGAGGCTCGGCCTTCATCGCGCCCTGACCAGGGCTACCACTGATCGGGGTCGACGTCGGCGAAGGCCGCGCCCGAGCTGATCTCATCGAACCAGATGCTGCGCGTCCCCTGGCTGCCCTGCATGTAGCCGTTGTCGTGCCAGCCGTTCGCGTAGAGGCCGACGCGGAACTGGAAGTACCGGTCGTCGGAGATGGTGGTGCTCAGGTTGTACTGCTCGAGGACCTTCTGGCCGTCGAACCAGAGCTTGTAGAAGCCGGTGCCGTCGCTCGCCCACTTCGCCTGGATGATGACCTTGTGCCACTCACCGGCGGTGACGGTGGCGAGGTTGCCGAACGTGACGGTCTTCTGCGCGCAGATCGAGCCCTGCTTGACGCGCGTGAAGAGCTGATTGCCCTGGAGCCAGATCATGCTGGACGGCATGTAGTCGTCGCAGCCGGTGTTGGAGAAGTCCGCGATGAACTGGGCGATGTTGAAGGACTGGCTCTGGAACTGCCAATCCTGCTGCAGCCGGAACGTGAAGCCGTAGAAGCCCGTGTCACCGCGGCGGTACACGTTGTTCTTCACGACCTCCGAGTGATAGCGGCCGCTGTACGAGGAATCGTAGATCTGGGTCACCTTGATGGAGGTCGGGCCCTTGTAGGAGAGGTTCGTCACCTCGTTGACGGTTCCCTTGTGCTCCCGGTTGATGGAGTTCCAGCCGGAGACGGTACCGGTGTTGCGGAAGGGTTCGGCCTCCGCCGTCAGGGCAAAGGCGAGCAAGGAGCCACCCACGACGGCGCTGATGTTCTTGGTCTTCATTGATCTCGGGGGGTTGGGGGAGAAATGGGTTGGGGGCTGGATTCCGGTCACGAACAGGCCGGGAACGGCCTCTTAACCAGGAAACGCCGATTTACTTACCATGACTGATAGACGTGTGAAACCTTATTTGACTGTGTGTCATGGGCGCCCCTCCTGACGACGTGGGTGTCAATGACACGTGACACGTGTCACCCGTGGTCAGTCTCGCTCGCCGCGGAGAGGAGGGGGGCGTATGAGGAGCGGGACCTATGAGCGATGACTTCCTCTCCGTCTGGAATCACTACCGTACCGAGGGCCTTGGGGCCGCTGCTCGCGCCGCGACATCCACTCCGGAGAGCCTTCTGTACCTGGCGATGTTGGCTTTCGCCGATGAGCGCTACGCCGAGGCCGCCACCTTCGCGGAGGGGGCGGCGCGGGCCGCTCCGGACGCGCTGCTGCCCCATGCGGCGGCGACCTACCTCACCCGGGTGGCGCGAGAGGGCAAGCGCAACGTCTATGTATCGGCGGAAGGTTTCAGTGTCTTCATCCGAGGCGGTGGCAACGTGCCGCTGTACCGGGAGACGAGCGCGGCGTTGGTCCGCTGCTATCCCAGCGAGCCCTTCGAATTGCTCGACATTGGCGTCGGTGACGGGAGGGCACTCCTGCCCGCGCTGACGCCCGCGGTCCGGCGGGTGACGCTGGTGGAACCCGCGACCCCCTTGCTCGAGCGCACCACCCAGGAACTCGCCACCCGGGGGGTGGCGTTCGACGCCTTCGCCGGAGGTTTGGGGGAGTTCGCGGCCGAGCCCCGCTCGCGGTCGCGCCGCTGGGCCGTGGCGCAGGCCACCTTCAGCCTGCAGTCCCTGGAGCCCTCCTCCAGGCTCCCGTTGCTGAGTTGGCTCCGCTCCCGGTGCGATGCGCTGCTGATCGCCGAGTTCGACCCTCCGTCCATGGACGAGCCGCTGAAGCCCGAGACCGCGAGGCATGTGCTCGCCCGCTACCGCGAGGGATTGGCGGAGTACGTGGGGGCGGACTTCGAGACGGTCGCCCAGGGCTTCCTGATGCCGGTGCTGTTCGGCTACGTGGATCGTGGCGCTACCCGCACCAACTTCGAGCAGCCGCTTTCCCAGTGGGAGCGGCTGCTCGGCGAGGCGGGCTTCACGCGAGTCGAACGCAGGCCGCTGTACCCCTACTGGTGGGCTCCCGCGGGGCTCCTCGTGGCGTACCCGTCGCCTGACTAGCCTCCCCCTGGGACCTCACGGGATTTTCTTTCCATTCGAAGCGACCAGCCCTCGCGCTCACCTCCGTTTTCGTGAAAAATGATGAAGTCATGGAAATGTCAGCGGCTGGGCAAACCCAGGGAGCATCGCGGTGGACTTTGGTGTCAGCGGGTGGTGAGGGGGAGTGGGGATGCCGACACTGATGCAAGAGGAAGACGATGGGCACCAGGGGCTGGGTCGAGCGACGCTGCTGCGGGCCCTGGTGGAACTGGAGCAGATCAATCCAGACGGGTGCGTGGTCCTGCGTGCCATCCGCGATCAGGACCGGGTCATTACCGACTTCGAGTTCATCTTCTCCAACGACGTCGAGTCCATGAAGCTCGTCCAGCCAGGGCTCGTGGTCGGGCGGCGGCTGAGCGAGGCGGTCCCCCCGGCGATGAACGGCCGGTTCGCCATCTTCTGTCAGGTGGTGGAGACGCGGCAGCCCGTCAAGAGCGAGGTGTATTACCCCCACTGCTGGTTCCGCAGCACCGTGATGCCCTTCCTGGACGGAATCATCGTCCGGTTCCAGGACGTCACCGCGCTCGTGCGGGACGAGCTGGAGCGCAAGGCGCGGCTCGAGCGGGAGCAGTCCGGCCGGCAGGAAGCGGAGGCCCTGGCACGCAATCAAGCCGGGCAGTTGCAGGCCGCTCAGGAGAAGCTGGTGCAATCCGGCAAGCTCATGGTGGCGGGCCAGCTCGCGACGGGGGTGGGGCACGAAATCAACAACCCGCTGTCCTTCGTCACCGGCAACCTCCATGTGGCCCTGGAGCAGCTCGGCGCGCTGTCGCAGGAACTGGCGCCTCCCTCCGCCGAGCGGCTGCGGGAGCTGACCCAGGCCCTGGAAGAGGCGCGCAAGGGCGCCGAGCGCATCCGGACCATCGTGAAGGAGCTGCGGACCCTGGCGCGCTCGAGCGAGACCCACACGGGGCCGGTGGACGTGGGCGCGGCCCTGGAGTTCAGCCTGTCCATGGCCATGCCTCACATCCGCCATCGGGCCCAGGTGGTCCGCCGCTTCGAGCCGGTCCCGCGCGTGCTGGGCAATGAGTCCAAGCTGGGCCAGGTGCTGCTCAACCTGTTGATCAACGCCGCCCAGGCCATCCCCGAGGGAGACTCGACCCGCCACGCCATCACCCTGCTCACCCGGGTGGAGGGCTCTCAGGTGGTGATCGAGGTGCGCGACACGGGCAAGGGGATGAACGAGGAGATCCGCGCGCGCATCTTCGAGCCCTTCTTCACCACCAAACCCCCCGGCGAGGGGACCGGCCTGGGGCTGCCCATCAGCCGGGACATCATCCGCGAGATGGGGGGCGAGCTGAGGGTCCAGAGCGAGCTCGGGCGCGGGAGCAGCTTCCAGGTCGTGCTGCCCGTCATCGACGAGACCATGACGCCGGTGGTGGCCCCCACGGCGGTGACGCAGCGGCCGTCGCCGCGCAGGCGCGTGCTCATCGTCGACGACGAGCCGTCCATCGGCTCGATGATGAAGCGGGTGCTCGGGCGCAACCACGAGGTGACGGTGGTGCACAGCGGGCGCGAGGCCCTGGCGCTGTTGTCCGTGGATCCGGGCTTCGACCGGGTGTTCTGCGACTTGATGATGGGCGACATGACGGGAATGGACCTGCACGCGGAGCTGGCACAACGTCAGCCGGACTACCTGCCGCGCTTCATCTTCATGACGGGGGGCGCGTTCACCGAGCGGGCCCGGGCCTTCCTGGCGGAAGCCTCGGTGTCGAGCCTCGACAAGCCCTTCGAGCCCGTCACCCTGCGGGAGATGGTGGAGCGGCCCCCGCCGGGTGGGAAGGGACGGGACTCACGGTAGGAGCTCGAACTGCCCCATGTTGTAGCGTCGGCTGGTGAGGTGCCACACCAGGCTGCCGGAGATCCACTGGGAGCACACCTTCCAGAACTCCTCCAGGGGGCCTGGGTTGGGCGGACGCATGGCCAGGAAGCTGGTGAACCGGGCCTGGTAGAAGCGGTTGAGGAACGACACGTACTTGCGGCTGACGGGGAAGTAGGACTTCAGGCGCAGGTGCGCCTGCTCCTGCGCCTCCTCCTTGCACAGGGACAACACGTCGTTCTGCAGCGCGACCAGGTCGGCCGAGACACGCTTCATCCGCTCGGCCGCGTCCCGCTCGTGCGCGGGCAGGGGCGTGCCCAGGTAGGCGAAGCAGAACTCGAGTTCGGGCCGCATGCCGATCGTCTTGCCCCGGTTCTCCAGGTACTTCTCGAGCGGCACCTTCTGGTCGAACTCCAGGAGGAACCCCTCGAAGTAGCCCCGCGTGTCGCGCACGATGAGCGAGGTGTCCAGGCCCTCGCGCTCGATGTCCTCCAGGACGATCCGCAGCAAGGCGTTGAGCGTGTTCAACCACGGCAGCCGGCTATGGTGGCTCCGATCATCGATCCAGTCCGACAGGTCGCGCACGACCTCCTCGCGCAGCTCCGGCGGCACCGAGGGCCCATCGACGAAGAAGTCCAGGGCGAAGAACCAGTCCATCCGGTCCTGACTGTTCTGCAGATAGAGGGGGGAGTCGCTGCTGCTCGTGAAGTAGGTGAGCAGATCGAGATCCCCGTGGAGCAGGTGCGGACGGAGCTGCTCGAGTTCCGGAAAACTCCCGCGTTCACACAACCCCAGGGCCACCGGATACGTGCTGGCGATGACTCGGTATTCGGAGAAGTCGAGGGGCCAGTCGACCCGGTGACGCGCGCCATCCACCTGGATGTCGAATACGACCTTGTCCTTTCTTCCCAGCTTTTGGATGAGTTCATCCATGTACGCGTATCTGGGGTCTTCACGAACGGCTCTCAGGTGCGGCTGGGCTTTCGCGGTCTTCTGCTTGGCATTGGAGTGGTTCGCAGCCTTCGCCGTCATGTTGGGACTCCCCTCGTGGTGGATTGGAACAAGCAGCGCCCGGGCTCTCATTGAATAAACAAACACATTTATTCGATGCAAGCAAATGGGCGGGAGAGGGCCTCGTGCCGCTAAACCCTCTCACGTCTGATTCGCGTGTTTCCCATCCTTCCAGGAAAGTCCCCCTCCCCGTGGAGGTGGAGGGACCTACCCCTCGCGGAAGGGCTTGCGCCCGGTCACGATGAACTTGTTGTAGAAGAGGACGCACCCCGGCGTGTCGAGCGCCTCCAGGTACTCCCCGTGGAACCGCCGTGCCTCGGACGCGCTCCCCAGGACCTGCGTGAGCACGGGCTCCAGCGCGAGGATGCGCTGGTCCAGCAGCAGACGCTCCTGGGCGAGCATCTCGTCACGCCACTCGAGGACGTCGATGCGCCAATGGGTCTGGATGAACCCCGCCATCACCAGCAGGTGGGGCAGCTTGCGTCCGATGCGCAGATCCACCGGAAACCGGGTTTCCATCTTCCACAGCGCCTCCTGCAACCACGGTGAAGGCTGGGGATGGAGGTTGAGGAAGCCGCCGTCGAAGTCGATGATGACCAGGTGCCCGCCGGGCTTGAGGCAGCGCAGGAATCCGGTGAGCGCCGCCGAACGGCTCTCCGCGGACAGGTGCTGGAGGACGTAGCGGCACAGGATGACGTCGAAGTGCGCCTCCGGGTAGTCGAGCCGGGCGAGATCCTGGACCTCGAAGCGAAGCCGGGGGAGGCCCTTCGCGGCGTCGCGCGCCTGCGCCACCCGGACCTCGGAGAGGTCGCACCCCTCCACCTCGCAGCCAGGGTACTCCTGGGCCAGATGCCGCGTGACGATCCCCGAGCCACACCCCGCGTCCAGCACCCGCATTCCGTCTTGAATGGAAGGCAAGCTGGAGAGGGATAGCTCGCGTTGATAGTCATATCCAGAAAGGCCGGATTGGTGCTCCAATCGATTGAACTCTGATTTGGATTCGAGAACGTAGTTCATGTTTCCTCGGCCTGTGGGGCATGTCTGGTTTACCGGGGCGGTGAGCTATCTTGGGGGTCCGCCTTCGATTCCCATGAAGCATGGTATTCCCGTGTTCCTTTCGAGGAAAGGCAAGCAGGCCGGGGTTCGCGGGGAAATGTGACGAACCTGTTGGACTCACGCGGGCGGGGAAAGGCGCCACGGAAACAGGTTCACCCGCGCCGGAACCGAGACCGGGCGGGGAGGGTAATTGGTGACTCGGGGAAGATGGGGCCGGGGTGCTCGACCGCGCCGCCACGGGCGGAGCGGGAAACCCACCGCGTTATCGGCGGGGCCCGACACGACTTGCCGTTAGAGTCCCTCCGCGGTGAATGAGGGGAGTTCACCGCGGAGTGTCAACACGGACTATCCGTTGCGGCGCACCATGGCCACGTCGTAGCGGCGCTCGGTGACGGAGCCCGTGGCCGCGGAGCCCGGCCGGGTCATCGCGCCCGTCTTCTCGTCGACGTAGAAGCGGTTGTTCGGGTTGGTGTCGCTGCCCTTGCTGGTGTGGCGGGTGCCCGGATCGTGGAAGGTGTAGAAGGTGCGGCCCTTGTCGTCCACGCCCCGGCCGGTGATGGTGACGAAGTGGTCCGTCAGCCCGTCCACGTTGTAGTTGGAGTCCTTGTGGCTGACGCCCACCACCACGGGCTTGCCCTTGTCGAGCTGCTGGTCGATGTAGCTGCGGCCCTCGGCGGCCTTCTTCGAGTTGATGGCGAGCTGGCCCTTGCCGTTCTCACTGGTGCCCACCTGGATGCGATCCGCCGGCCCGAGCACATTGGCCCCCGCGGCGCCGGCCATGGCCGTGGCCGCCTTGAAGCAGGCCGTGTCGCTCGGCGTGTAGCCGTGGCCGCCCTCGAACTGGCTGTAGTAGGGCACCTTCACGTGCTTGGCCGGCGTGGCGCCCGGCTTCACCGGGGTGGCGTCGTTGTCCGTCTCGGTGGTGGGGCCCTGGTTGGCGGGCGAGGGACGGGCGTCGGCGGGCCGGGGCGTCGGCGTGGGCACCTTGGTGGGCGTGGCCGCGGGCTGTGAGCCCTCGCGCGACAGCATGGCCAGGGCGTCCTTGGACTCCTTCACGAAGCGATCGGCGACGCCCTCCTGGACGTCACGCGAGCTCTTGGAGAAGTGCACCAGCTGGCCGTTGGCACCCCGGCGGCCGCGCTCGGCGTAGATGTCCTTGATGAGCTGCGCGTCGCTCACCGTGGCGGGGTCGCGGCCCTTGAGCGCGGCCTTGAAGATGTCATCGGCGGCCTTGGGGCCGTGCTGCACGGAGGTGGACCAGGCCACGTCGCGCAGCGCGTGCGAGCGCGTGTTCACGTCCAGGCCGGTGGCCTTCTTGATCTCCGCGGCGCCCACGTCGTAGTGCGTGGCCTTGATGTAGTCGTGCTGGGCCTGGTCGAAGCCCTTCGGATCCTTCGCGGCCAGCTGCTTCCAGGCCGTGGAGAAGGACTCGGTGCCGGGCGTCTTGCCGGCCAGCGCCGCGTGGTACTGCGGGTGGCTCGTCTTGAGCGAGTCGACGAATTTCTGCGCCGAGCCGTTCTTGGAGGCGAACTGGTAGGAGCCGTAGGACACGCCGCCGTTGTCACCCTTGCCAGTGGACACGGTGCCGGCGCCGCGCGCCTCGTACTTGCGGCTCAGGCCGCCCAGCACCTCGCCCGAGGGGGCGGTGGCGGGGGGCTGCTGCTGGGTGCCCGAGGGGCCCGTGGCCTTGCCCGGCTCGAAGTTGTCCCCGGTGGAGCCCGTCGCGGGACGGGTGCTGGCCGCGCCCGGCATCTGCAGCTTCTGCCCGACGGCGAGCTTGTTCGTGTCCTTGATGCCGTTGGCCTGGGCCAGGGCGGCCACCGTGGTGTTGTTGCGCTTGGCGATGCCCGACAACGTGTCGCCCGAGCGGACGGTGTAGGCGTCGGCCGGCTTCGCGTCGAACGCGTCCGGCATCTTCAGGGTCTGTCCGGCGGCGAGCTTGTCGGGGTTCTTGATGCCGTTGGCCTGGGCCAGGGCGTCCACCGTGGTGTTGTTGCGCGCCGCGATACCCGACAGCGTGTCACCCGAACGAACCTTGTAGTTGCTCACTCCAGTCATGGACACCCTACCGGCAAGGCCTCGTCCCGAAGGACGGGGGAAGTCATTGGCGTGATTATCGCCCCCAGGGATGAGGAAGTTTCCTCTTTCCGACCGAATCTTCGCCCGCCCCTCGGACGTCACGTGCCCTAGGCTCATGCCCCACGGCTGGATGACCAGGAGAAATCATCATGTACAACGCGGTGCGTCGGATGATGGGAATCACGTGTGGAGTGGTGTGGGGGTGGGCCCTGGCCGCCGGGGCCCAGACGGCGGGGGATCCCTCGGGAGTCTATGAGAAGGACGGGGCCGGGCTCGTCATCGTCCAGGGGAGCAACGAGACGCTGGTGCGCTACGAGGCCGGCTTTCCCCAAGGCGAGAGCGTGGGCACATGTGATTGCGCCTTCGTGGTGGGGAGCAAGAGCGCGAGCCGCTGGACGCTGAGCGGCGCGGACGCCGAGGGCGAGTGGTCCCTGCGCCTGGTGCCGGGGTCGATCGTGCTGGAAGGCTCGGGGCAGGGCTGCTGCGGCGCCGGGTGGCCCGGCAGCGACACGTTCTCGCGGGCCGCGGTCAAACCCCTCGCGACGTGCCAGGTGAAGGGCGCCCGGGTGGTCTTCCACGCCTCGGACGCGGCGAACACCGCGCGCAAGGCGTATGTGGTCGCCGGAGATAAGGTGGAAGCTGTCATTCCCGACTCCGAGCCAGCCCTGGTGCCCGCGCGTTTCAAGGGCTCGAAGGTGACGGCGGGACTGCTCGAGCGCACGCAGTTGGAGTGCGCGGCGCCCGGGGGGGTGAAGGCGGAGCAACTCCAACCGTTCGCTGGCACGTGGGTCTCGCTTACGAAGAAGGGCAAGGGCTACGTCATCTCCAAGCCCTGCTCCGCGGAGACCCCGAGCTTCACCCTCGATCCGTCCACCGCCCAGATGGACATCCAGCTCGGCCAGGAGAGCACGCGCGTCCAGGTGACGAAGCTCACGCCTGGCGCCGGAGCGGGGGCCTGGTCGCTGGAGCTGACCGGGGGGAACGGAGGCGCCCGCGAGCAGGTGGAGTGGAAGGTGACCGACGCGGCCAAGGGCCTGGTCACCCTGCGCGGCTCCCAGCTCTTCGCCAAGAGCCGCGTCTACGTCCGCGGCGACAAGAAGTCCGCGTACCCCGTGGAGGCCGAGAAGGGATGTGACGAGTACGAATAGCGCCCCCACGTCTGGCACCGCGGCGGACCCCAGAGGAGACGAAGGGGGTCAGTGTGGGTCATCCAACCATTCCAGGTGTATTGGAGTCGACGGGGACGACGGGAACGCTCTTGACCTGAACGTTCGTTCCGTCCAATTTGCCACGGCCCCGCGCGGTGCGGGGCCTCACCCCAGGAGCACCCATGCCCAAGGCGATTCCCGACGGATTCCACTCCCTGACGCCCTACCTTTCGCTGCGCGATGCCGCGAAGGCCGTCGAGTTCTACAAGGCGGCCCTCGGCGCGGTCGAGCTGTACACGCTGCCGATGCCGGGCGGGAAGATCGCTCACGGGGAGCTCCAGATTGGCAACTCGCGGCTCATGTTCGCGGACGAGATGCCCGAGTGGGGCAACAAGAGCGCGAAGAGCTACGGCGGCACGCCGGTGGGGATCTGTGTCTACACCGAGGACGTGGACGCCCTCGCCGAGCGCTTCGTGAAGGCCGGCGGAAAGGTCCTGCGCCCGCTGGAGAACCAGTTCTACGGCGACCGCTCGGGCCAGTTCGAGGATCCCGAGGGCTACAAGTGGACCCTCTCGCAGCACGTCGAGGAAGTGTCGCCCGAGGAGATGCAGCGCCGCATGGCGAAGATGGGCGGGTAGAGCACCTGTCACCTGGCCTGCTAGTCTTCAGGCATGTGCCGGAACATCAAACCCCTGTTCAACTTCGCGCCGCCCGCCACCGATGACGACATCCGCGCGGCGGCGCTCCAGTTCGTCCGGAAGATCGCGGGGACGCGCAAGCCGTCCAAGCAGAACACCGACGCCTTCGAGGTCGCTGTCGAGGAGATCTTCCAGAGTTCCAAGCGCATGCTCGAGGGGCTCGTGGCCACGACGCCTCCCAAGGACCGGGCCCGCTTCGAGGCCATGAAGAAGCTGCGCTACAAGACCTCCGAGCCTCGTTGAGGCGATGATCATGGCCTCCCCGGCACCCCGTCTCTCCGAACTCTCCGCCCCGGCGTTGTGGTGGCGCAGGAGCAAGCAGCTCGTCCTCCAGGCGAACCGGCTGGTGCGGTGGACGGCCACGCCCGAGCGCTGGCCGCGTCCCGTGCTCGCGCCCACGCGGGGTTTGTCCGTCCTGGTGGCCTCCCACCGCGTGGACATGGCGCGGGCGGACCCCGAGGCGGATCCCCTGCTGGAGGCGGGCAAGCAGCACAACCTGCGGCTCGCGGCGCCCGCGTTCGATGGCCTGTGGGTGACGCCCGATCGGCCCCTGTCCTTCTGGCGCGTCCTCGGCCGGCTGTCGGAGGACGCGGGCTACCGGCATGGGTTGGCATTGAGGGGAGGGTGTCTCACCCCGTCCATTGGCGGGGGCATCTGCTTGCTGGCAAATGCCCTCTTCGAGCTGGCGGCGCGTCAGGGCTGGCACATCCTCGAGCGCTTCGGGCACACGATGGAGGCCGTGCCTCCGTTGGAAGGCGCGCTGTGGGGGATGGACGCCACGGTGGCCTGGCCCTACGTGGACCTGGTGGTGGCGCCGCGCGAGGGGCCCGTGCGGCTCGGGGCCCGCGTGCTCGAGGGTCAGCTACGGCTGACCTTCCACGGCGAGGCCGCTCCCCGGACGCGCTCCCGGCTCTGGGCCGAGGACGACTCGCTGGTGGAGACGGCGGAGGGGTGGGTGCGCTCCAATCGGATCCTCCGCGCGGTGGAGGACGTGGCCACGGGGACGGTGCTGGAGACGGGCACTGTCGCGGAGAACCGGCGCCGGCTGTTGAGCCCCGAGTCGCGCCAGCGCACGTGCCTGACGTGCGGCGAGACCGCGTGTCACGCACGGGTCGAGGTGCCCGCGTCCGAGGGCAACAGCCCATGAGGATCGTTCTCGCTCCGGAGCCCGCGCCGTGGTTGTGGCGGTTGTCTTCCGTCCTGGGAGAAGGCGTCCCGGCGGACGTGTGGGCGCCGTGGTCGCTGCCGGGAGGGCCCGAGCGTTGGGGCATGGTGCCATCGCGGGTCCGCACGGCGTGGCGGCGGAGGACGCTGTCGGTGGACGAGGGCTCCCGGGTCTGGGGACTGCCGGGAGGATGGGCGGTGGTGGAGGCGGGGATGCGGTGGCGGGGCCGCTCGGCGGCGGAGTCCTTCCGGTCCCGTTTCCTGCTGCGGAGGCTGGTGGCTCAAGGAGTCGCGCCCTTGCTGTCCCCGGTGGCCCGGGTGGAGACAGTGGTCGCTCCCTCCCTGTGCGCACGCGAGGTCTTCGCGGTGGCGCGTCGCCGGGGCGCGCGGTGTGTGTTGGTCGAGGATCTTCCCTCGTTGCGGCATCTGCACGCGGATCTGGATGAGGCGGCGGAGCGCCACCCGGAAGAGGCCTTCCTGCGCAACCACCGGGCCACCGCGGCGGACGTGGCTCGGCAGGAGGCGGAGCGCGTGCTGGCGGACGAAATCTGGGTGCGCGGGGAGTTCCTTCGCGAGCGGCTGCTGGCGGCGGGGTATTCGCGGGAGCGCCTGCGCGAGCTGCGGCCCCTGGAGGCGCGTGTGCCCCGAGTCGATGCCCGGACGGGGAGGGCGGAGCGGGTGGCCTTGCTCGCCGGTCCCGCCCTGGCTCGCGGTGGGTTGAACGAGGCCCTGGAGGTGATTCGGGCCCGTCCCGGGTGGCGTCTGTGGGTGCGGCCCACCGAGGGGACGGAGCTGGGGCGGCTGGATCATCCCCAAGTCACGCGGGTGACGGAGCAGACGCAGCGGAGCCTCGAGGGCGTGGACGCCGTGTTGGCCCTGTCCTGGTGCGAGAGCCACCCGGCGGAGGTGGCGCTCGCGGCGGCCCGAGGCATTCCCGTCATCGCCACGGATCGGGCCTCGGGCTTCGTGTCCTGTCAGCGGGTGCCGCGCGGGGATGTCTCCGTCGTGCTCTCGGCGCTGGACGCGCTGGCCGCATAGGGCAGCGAGAGGTAGTGGGCGCCCAGCTCCGTCAGGGTTCCCGGAGCGCCCAGCAAGCTCGCGAAGCACGGATCATTCGTCCACCGGCCCGTGAACCAGGCATAGCGGAACACGTCCGCGCGGCTCTCGCAGACGGCCACCATCTCCGTCATCTGTGCCTTCTGCTTGGCGACCGAGTCGATCTGCGCGCCATCCTTCTGGCTGTGGCAGTTGGCGAACTCCGTGACCCAGAAGGGCTTGCCATACTTCTTGAGCCGGTCCAGTTGGCCCGCGAGTCCGTAGTCGTACCAATGGAACGCGAGGTAATCGATGCGCGGGTCGCGATTCCCATTCGCCGCGCGGTAGGCCGAGTAGAAGGCATCGAGCCAGACCACTGGATCCGAGTAACCCGGATAGGTCCCCCAGCTCATCGCGGGGCCGACCAGGCGCACCCCTGTATTCGCGGCGACGCTCTCGTACCGGGGCCACAGCCGTGCCGCGTCCTGGGGCGACATGTTCGCCTGGTCCGTGAGATTGGGCTCGTTGAGCAGCAGCAGGTATTTGATGTCGGGATGGGCCTTGAGGAAGGACTCGATGCTCGCGGCGTCGAAGTTCCCGTTCCACAGCATGGGGATGAAGTCCATGCCATGGCGGGCCTGGTGGTCCGCAGGCACGTTCCCATGGGGCCGAGGGCTCCAGTTGTACCACCAGCTCACTCCGGACGAGAGGGCGGCGAGGTCCTCGGGCGCCGCCAGGTCGAAGGCAATTCCCCTCTTGGCGCTCTTGGCCGGAGGGGCTTCTTTGTCTCCTGGGGAGGGCGTGCCCGTGTTGGGCGAATTCGCACCACAACCCAGCAGCACGAGTACCGCGATGCATGCTGATGCGACCCGATGTTTCATGTGTCTTCACTTTCGAGTGAGGGGGGAGACTCGGGTGTGCATCATCACCGATCCCGCCAGGGGCGCGTTTTGTTCGTCAGCCTGGGGCACGAGGTTCCGTCCGTGGTTCCTCGTCCACAACGGATCGCGTGCTCCACTCCACGCGGCGGGAGGTGTGCCATGGGAACTGTATTGAAAGGTGTCTCGGGTCGCTCCACGCCGACGCTCGCCTGACCGGGCGCGCTCCGCTCCCTCGCTGAAGTCGAGACGAACGGACCCGCCGCCCTCGGTGCGCGGGGGTCGGCACGGAATTTCGCCGTACTGACTCGGCCCACGTGTGTCCCGTGTGCTCCCCACCTGGAGCGCGCGGGGCCTCGTGCGGCCCGCCGGGAACCGTTCGTCTTTCATGACTTCTTCCAAGCATCGCCGTAGCCGCGCACCTCGCCGGGGCGCGGAGTCCTCCCTGTTGTCTTCCGAAGCCGAGCCCATCCCCGCGCGCCACCTGCGCGTCCAATCCACCTTGTTCCAGGAGGTGTCCCGCCTCTTCCGTGGAGAACTGTCGGATCCCCTGCTCGAGGGCGTCACGGTGACGTCGCTCGAGCTGACGCCGGACGGGCGCAACGCCCGGATTGGCTTCACGCTTCCTCCCGAGCTCGCGCACGCCGGGCCCGCTCCGGTCGAGGCGGCCCTCACCCGCGCCAGTGGCTTCATTCGCGCGCAGCTCGCGCTCGGCCTGGATCTCAAGCGCGTGCCGCACCTGCGCTTCATCTACGTGGGCGTGGCCTTCCCCGAGCTCTCCGGTCCCGAAGCCGGCGTCCCCACGTGGGACGAGGAGTCCGAGGAAGGGGGTGAGTCATGATGCCCCGCCTCATCGAGAGCCCGCCGGGGGTCGTTCCCATCCTCTCCTGGGCCCGCGCGGTGCCGGCGGGCGCGGTGAAGCAGCTCCAGCACATCGCGAGTCAGCCCTACGTCGTCGAGCACGTGGCCGCCATGCCGGACGTTCACGTGTCCGAGGGCGTCGCCGTGGGTACTGTCTTCGCCACCGAGCGGCACATCGTCCCGGGTGCGCTCGGAGGAGACCTCGGCTGTGGCGTGAGCGCGGTGCGCTTCGACTTCCCCGCCGCGGCGCTCGACCGGGCGGAGCTGGAGCGCCTGCTCGCCGCGTTCGCGCGGGCCGTGCCCGTGGGGGACGCGGTGCACCGGGGGCGAGGGAGGCCACTGTCGCCCGGGCTCGAGGCCGCGCGCCTCTCCACCCACCGCCTCCAGCGCGAGTGGGAACGGCTGGCCCCAAGACACCTCGGGACGCTCGGGGGTGGCAATCACTTCCTGGAACTGGACCGCGACGCCGGAGGCGACCTCTGGCTGCTGCTCCACACGGGCTCTCGGGGCGTGGGGGCCGCCATCGCCGCGCACCACCTGCGCGTGGCTCAGACTTCCGGGGAAGGCACGCTCCCGGGCCTGCGCACGGACACGCCCGAGGGAGCCGCCTGCCTCGCGGACACCGAGCTGGCCTGCCGTTTCGCCCGCGCCAACCGCGACACCCTGGCCCAACGCGCGGCGGAGATACTTGCCGAGGTGCTCGGGCAGGGCCCGGACCTGGACTCCTGGGTGGATGTGCACCACAACCACGTCGCCGCCGAGTCCCATTTCGGCCGCACGTTGCTCGTTCACCGCAAGGGCGCGGTGGGGCTGGCCGCCGGAGAGACGGGACTGATTCCCGGCAGCATGGGGACGGCCTCGTACCTCGTCGCCGGGAAGGGCGAGGCCCGGTCATTCCGCTCGTGCTCGCACGGGGCGGGACGCGTCATGACACGAAGGGAGGCTCGCGAGCGCATCCGCCCGACCGCGCTGGAGCACGCCCTGCGCCGGGTGGTGTTCGACACAGGCCGGGTGGCTTCGCTGGTGGAGGAGGCTCCGGCCGTCTACCGCGACATCACCGAGGTCCTCGAGGATGAAGAGGACTTGGTGACCGCGCTGCGGCGCCTCACGCCCATTGCCGTGCTCAAAGGCTGATTCAGACGTTCAACTCCCCGGGCGGCGTTCTCGCTGTCCGGGGAGGAGCATCCCTCAGGGCTGGAGGGAGCGAGGCTCGGGCGGGGGGTCGCGCACGGGCATGTAGCACTTGCCCTGGTGCTCGGCGGTGGTCCGGGGGCAGGGGGCATCCTGCTTGAGTTGAGCCCAGCAGCCGCCGTTGATCTCCACCTCGGCGCCCTCGGTGCAGGGCGGCTTGTGCTGGCCCTTGAACGGCTTGGACGGCAGGGGGTAGCCGATGATGGGGCGGGTAGACGCCGCCAGGTCGACCCAGCTCACGGACTCGCCGGACACGGTCTCCACCTCTCCCACGTCCAGCGTCGCATCCTTGGGGGCGGGAGTCCGGGACCAGAGCAGGAGTCCCATCACGAGCGCCACGCCTCCGAGGGTGGCGATCACGAGCGCGGGAGCGCCGGACTCGATGTGGTGCGCCTCGTAGATGTGGCCCAGGGCTGGATCCGAGTCCGGATGGCGCCTGCCGAGGAGATACGGCCCCAGCCTGCTGCCTTCACGTGGAGGAGTGTCGCTCACGCCTTCCTCTCCTTTCGAGGTGAGTGCGGAGAGCTTACCTTGGAAGTCAGGCGGCCGGGAATAGAACTTCACGCCCAGGTCCACCACCCTGGGCGAAGCAGCCTACCACTTCACGAAGCGTGAGATGCGGCGGACTCGGGTGTAATCACTTCCATCCGAGACCAGCCCCACGGAGGCGGCGGTACCGGAGTGGAGATGCGGACCTACTCCTCCGTCATAAGCAGGGACATCGCCGCCCATTCCGAGATTGTAATACCAGCAGGAGTGGTAATGCTGAGTGACGTTTCCGTGGTAGATTGCGCAATTCTGTTCAGACCATAGGTCGCCATCGAAATCTGGCGAGGCCCAGCCGGCCGAGAAATGATTGGAGTAGGTTCCTGGATGGCCAGAGATGAATCGGGGAGAAATGAACCTCATTGAGTAGGGATCGATGCCGCTGGCCTCGGCCACCAGGACGACGACGCTCTTGCCCCTCAGGTCCTCGATGACGTCCATATAGGACCTGCCGTGAGGGTAGAGGCTCCCCTCGTAGAAGAGCGACTCGATGCGCGGTTGTCCTCGTCGGCTAAATCGCTCCCAGTGGGCGATGTTCCAGAACTCGGTCGTGTTGATGCCCAGAACACTGTTGTAGACGAGTGTCCACCCTCCGCCGTTGGTCTCCATGTCGCAGTAGGCGGTTCGGGGATAGCCCCCCGAGGGGCGAATCCAATAAGTTCCGGACAAAGCCACGCCCGCGTTTTGTAATGCCTGACAGTTTTCAAGAGCCGTCGCGGGTGCTGCTCCTGGGGCAGTCTCCGCGAGAGCGGGCAGGGCGGTGCATAACACCAGGAGGCTCAATATCGACGCTTTGGAGCAGTTCATTCCGACCTCGGGGGCACTCTTCTGGGGGAGCGCGCAAAGCTAGGGGTCGGACCTTTCCAAACCAGGAGCCCGGACATCCCAACGATGTGCCGGGCTTTTGACACTCCCTCGCTCAGGCGCGCGGCCCGGCGGCGAACGGACTCACGTACGGCGCGGTGCCGAGCTCGGCCCAGGTGTCGTGGCGCCCGTCCAAGTAGGTGACCTGGACGCCCGTGAGGTTCGCGCCATCCAGGCAGTTCGCGTTCACGCCGTAGTACTCCCCACCGAGCTCCGGAATGTTCCCGTGCCCGAACGAGCGCATGCCGCACACCCCGCAGAACCGGGCGTGCGAGGCCTCGGAGCGCGAGTAGTCGCGCAGGGCCTCCTGGCCCGACAGGAGACGGAAGGCTCCCGGCTTCACGTTGATTCCCCACCAGGCGGTCTTGGTGCAGACCGTGCAGTTACACCGGGTCGTCCCGATGCTCGGGTCGAAGTCGACCTCGAAGCGCACGGCACCACACTGACAACTGCCCTTGTACGTCTGGAGGCCAGCGGAAATCGAGGTCGTCGTGGAGGTGGAAGGGCTCATGGTGGATCTCCAGGGTTCTTGGGCGGAACGTCTTCTGGGCTCGCCCGGGTGATGGGAAGAAGGTAGGAAGGGTCGCGGACAGATTCGGTCCGCGATGAGAGGAGCCGTCCCGTGGTCCAGACCTCCGCCCGGCTGCTGCGGGCCCTGTCGCTGTTGCAGTCCCGGCGCTTCTGGCCGGGCGGCGACCTGGCGCGCGAGCTTGAAGTCACCGAGCGCAGCGTCCGCCGGGACGTCGATCGGCTCCGGTCCCTCGGGTACCCGGTGCATGCGACCGCTGGCGTCGGGGGCGGGTACCAGCTCGGCGCCGGCAAGGAGTTGCCACCCCTTCCGCTCGAGGACGACGAGGCCGTGGCCGTCGCGGTGGGCCTTCGCATCGCGGCGACCGGACCCGTGAAGGGACTGGAGGAGGCCGCGGTGCGGGCGCTCGGAAAGCTGGAACAGGTGCTCCCCAAGCGGCTCCGGCGCCGGGTGAACGCGCTCCAGGCCGTGAGCGTGCGGCTCGGCGATGCTGGCCCAAAGGTCGACGCCGAAGCACTGGCGGTCATCGCGAACGCGTGCCGCGACTCCGAGGTCCTGCGCTTCGATTACAGCAGCCGGGAGGGGGCGGCGACCGAGCGTTCCGTCGAGCCCTACCGCCTCGTGCACACCAGCTACCGGTGGTACCTCCTCGCGTATGACCTCGGCAGGGAAGGGTGGCGTACCTTCCGCGTCGATCGCATCGGCCCGAGGCGGGCCACCGGTCGCTCCTTCAAGCCCCGCCCGCTGCCGTCCGAGGACGTAGCCGCGTATGTCTCACAATCCGTCTCGACGGACGCGTACCGCTTCCGCGCCCGCGTGACGGTGCATGCCCCCGCTCGCGTCGTGTCGGAGCAACTGTCCGGTGTGGCCGCGCGCATCGAGGAGTTGGACGCCGACCGCTGCCTCATCCACACCGGCGCGGACAGCCTGGAGGCGCTTGCCTTCCACCTCGGGTGGATGGCGTTCGAGTTCGAGGTGCACGAACCCAGGGAACTCGCCGAACACCTTCGCCGCCTCTCCGAGCGGCTCGCCCGGGCGGCGGCTCGGGCCGAGGAGCCCGCCGCCGCCCAGACTCCGTCCACCGCTCAGGGCACCGTGTAGAAGCCGACGGCGTTTGGATCGAGCGTGGAACTGACGAGGCGGATGCCCGTGGCGGCGCCGACGTTCGCGGGGTTGGTGATGCCGAGATCCGCCAGCGAGAATGTGACGGCTCCCAGCTTCGACTGCACCGTGCCCGCGGGGCTGCCGGTGACGCTCGCGACGCCGCCCGTGTAGTTGATCGTCGCCAGCGAGCTGGACGTGTTGCCCGCGGCCGAGGCGGTGAAGTGGCTCGCGAGCAGCGAGAGCGAGAGCGCGCCCACCTGATTGTTCGACGCGTCGATCAGCGTGACCACGGTGTCGTCGCCGATCGTCCCGGAGGTGAGGGCGCTCTCGACGATGAAGAAGCGGGTCTTCGCGGAGAAGGCCGTGCCGAACTGGAAGTTGCCCGTGCCCAGGTTGTTCGCGCCGACATTGATGCCGAGGCCCGAGGCGGCCGCGTTGGCGTTCGCGGGCGTCGAGCCGCGCGAGTTGGGCGTGTTGGTCCCCGTGATGCTATTGGCAGTCGCGCCAACGAGTTGGGTGAAGGTGCCCTCGGCCGTGGTGAGGGACTTCAACTGCGCGCCGCCGGTGAGGTTCGCCGGGGTGCCGGCAGTCACCGAGCCCGTGAAGCTCGCGCCGAGGGCGGGCAGGGGCACGGACACGGACTGCGCGGTGATTTCATAGGCGATGCGGTTCAGGTTGGAGGCATCGGTCGAGCTGATTCCCAGGCCGGCCGCCGCGCTGCCCGTGCCCACCGCCAGGGTGCGTGGGTCGACCCCGGTGATCTTCGTGAACAGCACCGCCGCGGAGAGGTAGCTGCCGTACTTGCCCGCGTGACGGCTGTCCGAGCTGCTCCACAGGTTGAAGGTTCCCGGGGTGATGCCATTGGAGGGATCCGGATCCGCCAGGCCCTGTTCGATCGCGCGCAGGAACCCGTCACCCACCCGGGCCACGCCCGTGAAGCCCTGCTCGGAGGAGGCCTTGAAGTACGCGCCGCGCAGGTCGCTCTGCATTGCCTGCAGGCCCGCCGTGCCGCCCGTGTACCCCTGGGCCGAGACCGACGCGGGCGAGGCCCAGGTTTCGTAGAGGTAGACCTTGGCCGACGTGTTCTTCGACAACACGAGGCGCCGCAGGTTGTCGGCCCCGGTGAAGAAGTCCGCGGGCGAGCCGCCCCGGGCGGTGGGCAGGGGCCGCGTGCTGTTCTCCTGCAGGACGACGGTGTCCCAGGCTCGGCCGATGATCGACGACTTCGTGGCGTAGTGCCCGCTGAGGGTTTCTCCGCTCACCGTCTCGATGGTGACGTTGTACGAGAGCCCAGCCTGGACGGTCAGTTGCTTGAAGATGCCCGGCACACCGCCCTGGCCGCTGCCGTTCGCGTCGGTGATGGCGCCCTTGTTGTACGAGTAGACCGGTTCCTCGTGGCCGTGGGTGAAACTGTTGCCCACGAAGAGGATGCTGCCCGCGCTTCTGGAGCCGCCGCCCGAGCCGGAGATGCCCAGCGTGAAGGTCTCCCACTCTCGCGCCGAGGCGCCAGAGGCGGCGACGGTGCTTCCGCCCGCGTTGGCGGCGGAGATGAACTGGCCGGTGACCACCGTCTTCAATGCGATCTGATCGCCGCTGACGATGTCGCCGCCGCCATTGAGCTTGGTGAGGGTGAATTGCTCCCAGCCCTGGGGCGCCGAAGCGGTGAACCGGATTTCACCGCCGCCTCCGTTGAGCGCCGAGCCCCACTGGCCACTGATGCTCCGCAGCGTCACCACGTCGCCATTGGCGAGCGAGCCGCCGTTGACGTCCGTGAGCGTGAGCGTTTCCCACTCCTGCGCCTGGGTGCTGTACGCCATGAGCGCGGCGCCACCGCCCTTGTCGGCGACGAGGTAATGGCTCGACCAGCTCCGCAGGGTGACCGTCAACTGCGTCTCCGCGAGCGCCGCTTCCTGTCTGCCCATGGCCTCGTCCTGCTCCATGTCCAGAGGGCCGCCGCAGCCAACGCTGGCCGCGAGGAAGGTCATGGCCGTGAGTCCCAGGAGGCCTGATGAACGGGGGTGGATCACACGGGATGGTTCATCCAGCTTGACTCGGCGCATGGCATTTTCCTCGGCGGGGGTCGGGTGTGCTTCACGACCCGTTTTAAAGGAAAATCCGAGTTTTTCAATGAAAACAGATAAATCGGCTGTTGTCGTTCAGGCGCCACCGCTCGTCGCGTAGTGCAGCACCAGGAGCACCGCCAGCACGTACACGACGGGGTGCGCCTCGCGCGGGCGCCCCGACAGCAGCTTCAACGCCGCGTACGACACGATGCCCGCGCTGATGCCGTTCGCGATCGAGTACGTGAAGGGCATCAGCACGATCGTCAGGAATCCCGGCAGGGCCTCATCCATCCGGTTCCACGCGAGCTCGCGCACGCCCCCCATCATCAGCGCGCCCACCACCACCAGGACAGGAGCCGTGGCCACCGGTGGAATGGACGCCAGGGTCGGCACGAAGAAGAGCGACAGCAGGAAGAGCCCCGACACCACCACCGCCGTCAGTCCCGTGCGTCCGCCTTCCTCCACGCCCGCGGCCGACTCGATGTAGCACGTCACCGTGCTGGTCCCGAACACCGCGCCCGCCACCGTCCCCACCGCGTCCGCCATGAAGCCCCGGCTCGCGCCCGGCAACTCCCCATTCGGCTTCAGGAAGCCGCCCGTGCGGCCCACCCCCAGCAGCGTGCCCGCCGTGTCGAACACGTCCACGAACAGGAACGCCAACATCACCGTGAGGAACTTCCCCGTCAGCACCTGCGAGAAGTCAAAGGCCCAGAACGTCTCTCGCGGCAGCCTCGGCACGCTCATCCACGACTCCGGAGCCTTCGCCAGCCCCAGCATCCACGCCGCCACCGTCACCGCCGCGATTCCCAACAACAGCGCGCCCTTCACCCGCCGCGACGACAGCACGCCGATGAGCACCAGCCCTCCCAGCGCCAGCAGGGGGACCGGCGCGCGCAACACGCCCAACTGCACGAGCGTGGCCGGGCTGTCCGTCACCAGCCCCGCGTTCCTCAGGCCAATGAGCGCCAGGAACAGCCCGATGCCCGTCGTGGTGGCCAGCTTGATGGGCTCTGGAATGGCCCGGAGGATGATCGTGCGGATGCCTCCGTAGGACAGGACGATGAACAGCAGACCCTCGACGAACACCGCCGTCAGCGCGAAGCGCCAGTCCACGCCCAGCCCCTTCACCACGCCATAGGTGAAGTAGGCGTTGAGTCCCATGCCTGGCGCCAGCGCGAAGGGGAAGTTGGCGTAGACCCCCATCAGCAGCGTGCCGAACGCCGCGCCCAGCGCCGTGGCCACCGTCACGTCCTCGACGGGCATTCCCGCTTCCGCGAGGATGCGCGGGTTGACCAGCAGGATGTAGGCCATGGTCAGGAACGTCACCAGACCCGCGCGCAGCTCCGTCCCCACGGACGAGCCCCGCTCTCGGATGTGGAAGAAGCGCTCGAGTGTTTCCATGCGGAGAGCGGCGGGCCTGATCATTTCCGGGGTCTCAGCAGGGCTTCCATCGGCAGGCGGACCGTGAAGCGAGCCCCGCCCTCGGGCTGATTCCTGACGGAGATGGTGCCGCCATGGGCCTCGACGATCTCCCGGGTCACGAACAGTCCCAGGCCCAGCCCTCCGTAGTGGCGCATTGGCGCGGCGCGCTCGAACCTGCCGAAGAGCCGGGAGAGCGCCTGCTCCGGGATGCCCGGGCCCTTGTCGGTGATGACGAGGAGCACCTCGGACAGCTCCCGCGTGACGGAGATCTCCACCGGGTTGCCGACCGCGTATTTGAAGGCATTGGACAGCAGGTTGATGATCACCTGCTCGATGCGGAGGCGATCCCAGGTGCCCTCCACGAGCTGTTCTCCCTGGATCTGGACCCGACAGTCGGCCTGAGCCGCGGCCTCGAGCAGTCGCTCGGAGACATCGGTGACCGTGGTGACGAGGTCGAAGCGCTCCGGGTGGAGCGTGAGCTGCCCGGTGGTGAGCCGCGAGACGTCCAACAGGCGCTCGATGAGGTCCGACAGCCGCGTGGTGCTGCGGACCGCGCGTTCGAGCCCGGCGCGGACCTTGGAGTCGAGGGAACCCAGGCGCGCCTTCAGGCTCTGGAGCTGGAGCTGGAGCGCCGTGAGCGGGGTCTTCAGCTCGTGCGAGGCGATGGCGAGGAACTCGTCGCGCAGCTTCACCGCCTCCTGGGTCTGGGCGAGCCGGAGGCGTTCCTCCTCGGCCCGCCGCCGGTCGGTGAGATCCCGGGTCACCTTGGCGAAGCCCATGAGCTTGCCGGTGCCATCACGGATGACGGAGATGACCACGTTCGCCCAGAAGGGCGTGCCATCCTTGCGCAGGCGCCATCCTTCCTCCTCGAAGCGGCCCTCCTGGATGGCGATCTCCAGCTCCATCGCGGGCTTGCCGCGGGCCACGTCCTCGGGCGGGTAGAAGCGGGAGAAGTGCTGGCCGATGATCTCCTGGGCCGTGTAGCCCTTGAAGCGGGCCGCGCCGTTGTTCCACGTCATCACCCGGCCCTGGGGATCCAACATGAAGATGGCGTAGTCCTTCACGCTGTCCACCAGCACCCGGAAGCGCTCCTCGCTCTGCCGCAGGCGCGCCTCGGCCTCGCGGCGCTCGGTGAGATCCCGCGTCACCTTGGCGAAGCCGATGAGCTGACCCGAGGCGTCGTGAATGGAGGTGAGGACCACGTTGGCCCAGAACCGCTCGCCGTTCTTGCGCAAGCGCCAGCCCTCGTCCTCGAAGCGGCCGACGAGGGTGGCCTGCCGCAGTTCGAGCTCGCACTTGCCGGCGGCGATGTCCTCGGCGGAGTAGAAAGTGGAGAGGTGCCGCCCGATGATCTCACTGGCGGTATAGCCCTTGAGCCGTTCAGCCCCCACGTTCCAGCTTTGCACGTACCCCTGGGGGTCGAGCATGAAGATGGCGTAGTCCTTGATGCTGTCGATGAGAAGTCGCGCCCGCTCGTCGGTCAGCGAGGACTCCTTGGCGCCGGTCCGTGAGTGTCGTTCAGACATCGCAGGGGCCTCGGTTCAATCGGTGGCGATACACTGGAGGGACCAATCCTGGTGAAGTTTTCGGCCGGGAATATTCTCGGGACAAGGCCAAAACGAGGGGGATGCCGTGTGCTCAACGGCCCCGGATGAACCGAGGCGTCCCACGCGCAGCCGGCCACGAGGATTCCGTTCCCGCGGCACTCGGAGCGGTGTTGTACAGGCAAATTTTCTAGAGGGACCAACAAAAGGAAAGCCGAGGTGCATCCCCCCATTGGCCCGCATCACGCTCAGGCGAGCGACGGCCCGTTCTGTCGCGGTCAGCTTCACTGGGAGGGAAAAGGGAGCACGAGGGTGGCGATGGCTCCTCGTCCGGGACCCTCACTGTCCAGGGTCAGCTGGCCTCCCATCAAGCGCGCCGAGAGGGCGCTGGAGTGCAACCCGATTCCGTGGCCCTCCTTGCGTGTGGTGAAGCCCTGGTTGAAGAGGCGCCCGCGCGCTTCGGGCGCGATGCCCTGGCCCGTGTCCTCCACCTGGATCCGGATCCACTCCGCATCCGCACCCAGGCGGAGCCACAACGAGCGCCGCCCGGGTTCAGTCGCTTCCATCGACTGCCGGGCATTGCTCAACAGGTTGAGGAGGATCTGGATCAACCGGTGTCTGTCCAACGTCACCCGGGGCAGGGGCGCCAGTTCCATCAGCACCCGCACGCCCGCTTGTCGCAGCGCTCCGGCTTGCAGGCGCAGCGCCTCCTCCATCACCTCGGAGAGATCGCACTCCTCCTCCAGGAGCGTGGCCTTCGGGTAGTCCTGTTGCAGGTGGATGATGGTGCGCACGCGCTCGACGTTCCGGGACATGCCCTTCAGGCCCCGCAGCAGCAACTCCCGCTCCTGCGTCAGCTCGGCCGCGAGGCCCGGGAGATAGGCGAACAACTGGCGGCCCCGGACGTCGTGGGTGACGAAGTCCGAGAGATCCTCGCGGTGCGCTTCCAGGAGGGAGAACACCTTGGAGACCCGGTCCACGCGCGAGGCCTTGACCGCCGTGTGCATCTGCTCGGTGTCCACCACGAGGCTGGTGAGGGTGTTGCCCACGTCGTGCAACACATTGGAGGCCACCTCGGCCATGCCGGCCATGCGCGCCGTCTCCACCAGGCGGGCCTGGGCTTGCTTCAGCTCGCGCGTGCGCTCCTCCACGCGCCGCTCCAGCTCCTCGTTGGCGTGGCGCAGGGCCGCCTCGGCTTGCTGGACGTCGGCGTAGAGCCGGGCGTTCTCCATGGAGATGGCGGCCTGGGAGGCCAGGTGCTGGAGCAGGGTGATGTGGCCCGGCCGGAAGGCATGGGGGGTGAGGGCGTTCTCCAGGTACAGCAGCCCGTGGAGCTTCTCCTGGCGCTGCACGGGCAGGCACAACACGGAGCACGTCTGGGTGTGGGTGAAGAACGCGTCGGAGGCGAAGGGGTGGGGCCGGGAGGTGTCGTCGATCAGGACATGCTCGCCGACGCGCCGCACATAGGAGAGGAGGGTCCACGGGAGCGCCTGGATGGCCACCTCGGAGGGCCCGGCGTCCACCAGCGACTCCACCTTCAACGCCTCGCCTTGCACCAGCAGGAGCGCGCCGCGTTGGGCACCGGCATGCTCCAGGGCCACGCGCATGAGGGTGGACACCAGCTTGTCCTGGTTGATCTCACTGGAGATGGCTTGCTGGGCCTTGACGATGGCGAGCACGTCCAGGTGGCTGGAGGCCGAGTCATGGCTGGCGGAGTCCGGATCCTGGGAGCCGCCGCCGAGCAGCCATGCGCTCTGGGCGTCCATGTGCCGGACCTTGCCCTCGGCGCCCCATTGCTCGTAGGCCTCGCGCGCCTGGCGGGCATAGGCCCGCGCGACGCTGGGCAGCCGCCGCTCCATCCAGAAGCGCGCGGCCAGCTCACTGGCCACGGCGACGTTGTGGACGAGCCCCTGCTCGCGAGCCGCTTGAATGGCCTCCTCGTAGGTGGTGGGCGCCGCGTCCGTCTTCCCGAGCAGGCGCTCCAGCTCCGCCGCCACCGTGCGCTCCGGCGCCCGGAATGTCTCCGGACAGTGCGCGGCCCATTCCTCCAGTTGCCGATGGTGCTCCTGGATGTCCTCCAGGTCCTCCTGGCGCCGCGCCTCGGGCGCGTCCCGGTAGCACGCGGCCAGGGCGAGTGCCCGGTAGAAGTGGTAGTCGAAGAGCTGGATGCGTGCGGAGTTGGTCCAGTGAAGGGCCTTGGCCCCCTCCGCGGCCCGGCGCGCCTCCTCGTAGGCGCCGCACATGAAGCGCGAGCGGGCCTTGATGGTGCCGTACCAGAAGCGCAACGAGACCATGCGGCCGCCCAGCTGGGCCTCGAATTCGCGCTCGTCGAACCCCTCCATGTCCAGGGACTCGAAGGACGCGGAGCGCCCCCGCATCTGGTGCACGAAGGCGTGGGAGACCCGGATCATGTCCTCCGTCTGCCGGAAGCCCACCTGGTGCGTGAAGTCCGCGCGCGCGACGAGCTCCCGGGACACCTCGGCCAGGTCGTGACCCGCGAGCAGGCGCAGTGTCCCGATGAAGATGCAGCAATAACAGGCGGCCTGGAGGTCACCCGCCTGGAGCGTGGCGTGGAAGGCGCGCTGGTAGAGCTCCAGCGCGGCGGGCAGCGGCTTCACCCACAGGCTCAGGTGTCCCACGGTGAAGAGCGTCCTGCCTCGATGGGCGGAGTCCGGGTAGCGCTCGATGATCGCGCACGCCAGCGTGCCGAAGGCATACCCCCGGTCGTACTGCTTGAAGCGGCGGGTGGTGAGCACCGAGCCGTACCACACGAAACCCGACGCGGCCTCGGGTGTGCCCCCATGGCGCAGGGTGATGGCCACCATCCGGCACACGTGCAGGGCCAGCAATTGCTCGTGGGTGAAGAAGGCGGGCCAGGTCAGGGCCGCGAGCAGACCCATGGCGATCTTCATGTCCGGGTCCGTCATGGTGGGCAGCTCGAGCAGGCTCTCGATGGGGCGGGTGCCCAGCAGCGACTCCACCTCCTGGTAGGCGGCCGTCACGTCCTCCCAGGTGGGGCTGGCGGGGAGGTGCACGCCAAAGCGCGCCAGACACTCCAGCAGACAGGAGATGGAGGCCTCGGCCTGATTGCGCGTGAGGAGGATGCCGCTCTTGAGCTGGTAGGCGGCCGCCATGTCCTGGCGCGTGGGGGCCCTGGGGAGAAGCTCCTCCACGAGACGGCCCGCCTCGGGGGCATTGCCGCTCACCAACTCGCAGTCCGCCTGCTCGAGGCGCAGCACGAAGGTCTCCTCGGGGGCCGTCTCCCAGGGGTCGCCGGGGATCAACCCGAAGGCCATGGCGAAGTAGCCCACGGCCGAGCGGTACGCGGCGGAGGCCCTGGCCCGGGTGCCCGCCTCGACGTTGAGCCATGCCAGCCGGGAGCGCTCCCCGGCGTCCTCCATCAATCGCGCGCCCGCGTTGAGCTGGCCCACCACGTCGAACAGGCGCTCGTGCAGCTCCTCGGGCGAGAGGCGGGCCCAGAGCAGCCGGCCCATTTCCAGGTGGGTGTCCTCGCGCTCCTCCTCGCTCATGAGGGCATGGGCGGCCTGGTGGATGCGGTCGTGCAGGAACCGGTAGTGCTGGGGGCCCGTCTCCACGAGCAGTCCTTCCGCGAGGACCGGCTCGAGGCCCCGCTCCACCTCGGGGCCCTCCTCGTGGGCGAGCAGGGCCAGGGTCTCCAGGGTGAAGGCATGGCCCACGCACGCGGCCAGGCGCATCAGCCGCTGGGCCGGGGAGGGCAGTTGCCGCAGCCGTCCGGCCATGAAGTCCACCATGTTGTCCGAATAGCCCCGGGCCCGGACGGCCTCCGCGTCCCACCGCCACCCGCCCCGCGCCCTGCGCGCCACGAGGCCATCCTGGTAGAGCGTCTGGAGGAACTGGAGGAGGAAGAAGGGGTTGCCTCCCGTCTTCTCCTGGAGCAGCGCGGACAGCGGCGCCACGACCTCGTCCGCGGCGCCTGGCAGGGCATCGGCCACCAGTTGCCGCGTCCACGGGAGGGAGAGGGGCCCCAGGTGGATCTCCACGAGCCGTCCCCCGGCCTTGCGCACCTCCGTGAGCACCAGCGCCAGCGGGTGGGTGGCGCTCACCTCGTTGTCCCGGTAGGCGCCCATCAGCAGCAGGGGAGGCGTCTCCGGGTGCGTGCCGAGGTAGCGCAGCAACTCGAGGCTGGCGAAGTCCGCCCACTGCAGGTCATCCAGGAAGAGCACCAGCGGCCGCTCGGGGGTGGCCACCACGGCGAGGAAGCGTTGGAAGAGGCGGTTGAAGCGGTGCCGTGCCTCGACGAGCGGCAGCTCGGGCGGGGGCGGGAGCTCGCCCACCACCTGCTCCAGTTGGGGCACCAGGCCCACCAACAACTGGCCGTTGCCCTCGAAGGACTCCAGCAGGCGCCGGCGCCAGTCCGCCACCTCCTCCTCGCTGCCCGCCAGCATCCGCTGCACGAGCGCCTTCAGGGAGCGCGCCAGGGTGGCGTAGGGCACGTCCCGTTGCAGCGAGTCGAACTTGCCGCTGAGAAAGAAGCTGCGGCGCTGGAGGATGGGCTTGTGCAGCTCGTGCACGACGGAGGACTTGCCGATGCCCGAGTATCCACTCACGAGGACCCACTCGGGCTTTCCCCCTCGCGCCACCCGCTCGAAGGCCCGCAGCAGGGCTTGGAGCTCCGCTTCGCGGCCGTAGAGGCGCTGGGGGGGTTGGAAGCGGGCGGGAAAGTCCTGGAGGCCCAGGGGGAAGGTCTCCTTCATCCCTCGGAGCAGCTCCTCCCGGCACCGCTCCAGATCGGCTTTCAGTCCCTCGGCGCTCTGGTAGCGCTGCTCGGCGTTCTTGCCGAGCAGCTTGAGCACCACCGCCGAGAGCTGGGGCGGGACCGAGGGGAGCCGCTGGTCGGGCGGGACGGGCACCTGCGCGATATGGGCATGGAACCACTCCAGGGCGTCCTTGCCGCGGAAGGGCAACTGCCCGGTGAGCCATTGATAGAGCACCACCCCCAGCGAGTAGAGATCCGTGCGGTAGTCCACCGCCCGGTTCATCCGCCCCGACTGCTCTGGAGACATGTAGGCCAGCGTGCCTTCCACCAGGGCCGCGGGCGTGGCCTCCACGTGCTCCCACTGCCGCGAGGTGGCCAGGCCAAAGTCGATGAGCCAGATCTTCCCGTCCGGCGAGCTCAGGATGTTGGCGGGTTTGATATCCTTGTGGATGACGCCTCGGCGGTGCACTTCCGCCAGGGTGGCGCTCAGGGAGATGGCGATGGAGAGGAGGAGGGCGGGCTCGAGGGGTTGGCCCGTCCGATCCGAGAGGGCCGTGCCTCCCACGTCCTCCAGCAGCAGGAGGGGCCGCTCCTGGATCATCTCCAAGCCATGCGAGGCGAGGACCCCGGCTGTCCCTCGCAGCCGTTGCAACAGGTGGTACTCGCGCTGGTAGCGAGCGCGCTCGCGTGGACCCGGGTATTCCGTGCGCGGCGTCTTGATGATGACGGGCAGCCGGTCCACCTCGCGTGTCGCGTGGAACAGAAGGTTGTTGTTCGTCGTCTGGAACAGACTCCGGACTTCGTACCCCGCGAACTCCATCATGGGGACTTTATCGCGCGGTCCGCGTGCCGTCGTCTCGATCTGGCTTCGGTGCCCGTGCCCAAGGGCCCGCACGCTCAGTGCTCCGGGTGCCACTTCTCCATATGCTGGGCATGCGTCTTCAAGTAGGCGCCCTGTTGGTAGAAGTGATCGTAGAACGCGAGGTCCAGGTGGTGGGCCTGGAGGTACATGAGGCAGTAGGTGCTCGGCAGCGTCGCGGGGAACTTGCCGAACGTGTCGTGGAGGTACTGGGCCATCCGCGTCACGCACTCCTTGAACACCTCGTCATGCACGCGGGCGCTGCCCCGGATGCGCCGGGTGTCCTTGTAGGGGCCGGGTGTGTCGGGATGGAAGGGCCCTCCGCGCCCGAACTTGCGCTGGCAGAAGGCCTCCACGGCCGCGCGCATGTCCGGGTAGTGGGGCGGACAGAACCCCTCGAAGACACCGGGCAGCCCCGTGGGATTGGGCAGGGACCAGCGGGGATCCGTGTCGTACCGGAACCCGAGCCCCGGCACGTCCGGCTCCCCGCTGGCACCCAGCACCGAATGGCGATCCAGCCCGTCGTACATCCAGCCGCCCAGGCCCATGGCCTGCAGCATCAGCGTGCCGGCGTAGCACGCGGTGGACAACTCCACGGTGGTCTCGCCCAGGGTGAGTTGCTCCAGGTAGGACAGGGGGAAGGGGTGTTCCACGTCGACCAGTTCGCGGAAGCGCTCCATGCCGGGAATGGACCGGTGGTTGTAGTCGTCGGTGATGCAGAAGCCGTTCTGCACCAGGTAGCAGAGGGTGGCGATCAGGTGCTGGGCCAGGTCCGCCACCGGGATGAACAGCGTGGTGCCCGGCTGGTTGGAGACCCAGGTGTTGTGTCCCTCCATGTGGGGCGCCCGGGGCGGGAGGTAGAGCCGTTTGTCGGAGACCTTCCGGATGCGCGAGCGATGGGCCGCCAGCAGGGCCTTCAAGTCCAGCCGCCCGTCCGCGTCCCGCTCGCCCAGGGCCGGCGCGTCCCGCGTGGCGACGAAGTAGATGCCGGTGTCATCCGTGAAGAACAGCTCGCTGGTGTGGAAGCCCGCGGCCGAGGGGAAGGTGCGCCCGCCCGCGGTGCCGGCGTAGTTGGACAGGGCAGGCGCATAATGCTCGTTGCGGGCGATGAGGTAGTGCCAGCCCGTATTACCGCCCACCGCCGTGATGAGCAGCATCTGCTCTAGCTCCGAGAGTGGCACGGGCCTGGCGTTCGAGGTGAAGGCCATGGGGCCGTCGGGGATGCGCGCGCCCAGGAAGAACCTCCGGGAGCGACGTCCGAGCAGTGCTTGGACGAGCGGGAAGTCGAGCACTTCCTCCAGGCCGGACACGCTGGTGGGCTCGGGACTCTCGAGGCTGGGGATTTCTGAACGGTATGCCATGACCCACCTCCCGAGGGTGCCATGACGACCATCGTCATTCGAGAGGCCCGGATGCAATCGCCCTCGGAGCGGGCGCCCGCCACCCTGGCCCGGTGAGGAATCTCGATGGGGAGATGTCCCATGCGAACGGCGTTCCGAACGTATGGCATTATCCCGGCATTCCTAGTTAGATTGGGCTAAACAGTGATAGTTGTATTAACCTCCAAGCATGTAAAAGCGGTGTTGTCCTTCTTGGAGGCCGATGCATGGACCGTACAAAAGTGGTGGGGGGAATGATCCTGGGTTTGGTGGCGCTGGGCTCGGTGGCTTGGACGAGCCATGAGATTCCGCCATCGGAGATGGCGCCCGCGCTGACGGGGGCGAGCTGTGCCGCGGACCCCTTGCTGAGGCTTCCCGCCGTGGAGTCCGGGCGCGTGGTTCAGGCCTATCCCCAGGCCGCGCCCTCGGAGATGGTCTGGATCTTCCAGTGCTGGAATGGCTCCTGGCAGTCCGTGGCGACCTTCACGAGCAAGTGATTCGGGGCGGCTGGTTCGTCGAAGCCTGGCACTCGACGGTGTGGCATTCCGGCCCCTGCCCACGACCTGAATCACGTGTCGCTCAGCAGGGCCTGGAGGTCTTCGGGAATGGGCATGGGGGTGAAGATGCCCACGTTCGCGCCGCCGGTGTTTCCCAGCGGGGCACGTCCCAGGAGCGAGCCCGGCGTGGCCAGTATCAGGCGCGGCACCTGCCCGAGCAGTTCCCGCCAGTTCCTCCCGCGCCACGCGAAGGTGAACATGCGCCAGTGCACCTGGAGGTGGGGAAGGACGTGGGCCTGACTGAGGATGTGCGCGCGTTCGAGAAACGTCCACGCCGAGGCCAGCTCCCCGCGCCTCTCCGCCTCCGTGGACTGGCGCAGTTCCTTCTCGAAGTGCTCTCGTAATCTGGGGTTCATGGTGTCCATATGTGCTTCGAGCCACCCTGGCTCATGCCCGGTTTGGCGAGAGGGGAAGCTCCAGCGTGGCCGTGGCGCCCTGGCCGGGTCCCTCGCTCTCCAGCGTGAGGTTGCCTCCCATCATCTTCGCCGCCAGCACGCTCGCGTGCAGGCCGAATCCGTGGCCGTTCTGGCGCGTGGTGAAGCCGTGCGCGAAGAGCCGTTCCCGGATTTCGGGGGCGATCCCCATGCCGTTGTCCACCACCTGGATGCGCGCCCAGGGCCCCTCGGCGGTGAGCCGCACGCGCAGCCTCCGCGCGCTTTCGGGTAGCACGTCCAGCGCGTTCTTCGCGTTGCTGATGAGGTTGATGAGGATCTGCAACACCTTGTGCTTGTCCACCTGGACCCTGGGCAGCACGGACAGCTCGCGGGCGATGTCGATGCCGTGGCGCGTGAGGGAGGCGAGCTGGACGCGCAGGGCGTCCTCGATGAGGTCCGCGAGATCGCACTCCACCGCCAGGACCGAGACCTTGGCGTAGTCCTGCTGCACCTCGACGATGGCGCGGATGTGTTCGATGGACCGGCTCATCGCCTCCACATCGCCCATCAACAGCTCCTGCTCGCGGATCAGCTCGTCGGAGAGTCCGGTGAGGTAGTCCGGGAGCAGGCGGCCTCGCGGATCCCGGGTGAGGAAGTCCGCGAGGGTCTCGCGCTGCTCCGCGAGCAGACCCGAGGCCTGCTTCAACCGGCTGACCCGCGAGGCGCCCACGTGCCTTCGCATCATCTCGACGTTGATGACGGCACTGGTGAGGACGTTGCCCACGTTGTGCAGCACGTTGGACGCCACCTCGGCCATTCCCACCTCGCGGGCGGTGTCCACCAGCCGGGCCTGGGCTTCCTTCAACTCGCGCGTGCGCTCCTCCACCCGGTGCTCGAGCGCGTCGTTGGCCTCGCGCAGATCCGCCTTGGCCCGCTGGACATCCGCGTAGAGCCGCGCGTTCTCGATGGAAATGGCCGCCTGCGAGGCGAGGTGGCTCAGCAGCGCGAGGCGCTCCGGGCTGAAGGCGTTGGTGGCCAGATCGTTCTCCAGGTACAGCGCCCCGGAGAAGGCCTCCCGCCGCATCAAGGGCAGGCACAGCACCGATCTCGCCACGCCGCGCCGCAGGTACTCGTCGGACGAGAAGGGGTGGGGTTGGGAGGCATCGTCGATGAGCACGTGATCGTGGGTGCGCTTGACGTAGGTGATGAGCGTCCACGGCAGCTCGGTCGGAGCGCCTCGCTCCTGGGAAGGGTCAACGCTGCCCGGAGAAAGGCCGGCGACGGCCGAGACCGAGAGCGTGTCTCCGTTCGTCAGCAGCAGGGCACCCCGTTGGGCGCCCGCGTTCGCGATGGCCACCCGCAGCAGGGTGGTCACCAGTCGCTCCAGCACGATCTCTCCGGAAATGGCTTGCTGGGCCTTCACCACCGCGAGCGCGTCGATCTGCGTCGAGTCCGTCCGAGTGGACTCCGATTCCGAGATGGAGCGTGAAGGCAGAAGCTCCGGCCACTGGGCCACCAGGTGCCGGGCCTTCCCCAGGGCTCCCCATTGTTGGTACGCCGTCAGGGCCTCGCGCGCGAAGGCGAGGGCGACGGTGGGCGCCTGGCGTGCGCGCCAGAAGTTCGCCGCGAGTTCGGCCGCGAGGCCGGCGTTCTGGGTGAAGCCATTCTCCCGGGCCACCTTGAAGGCTTCTTCATACGCGCGCGTGGCCTCGTCCGGCCGGTCCCCGAGCCGCGCCAGCTCCGCGAACACCAGGCGCTCGGGGGCGCGGAAGGTGTGCGGGCAGCTGTCCGCCCACTCCAGGAACTGCTGGTGGTGCCGCTGGATGTCCTCCACGGAGCCGCCGCTCGCGGCCAGCGACAGGGCCCGGTAGAGGTGGAAGTCCAGGACGTTGATGCTTCCCCGAACGACCCAGAGCAGGCTGGCCACCTTGTCCGCGGCCTCGAGTGCTTCCCCGTAGGCGCCGCACATGAAGCGGGACTTGAGCTTGGTGATCCAATAGGTGCCCCGCATGCCACTCAGGCGCGGGGACGACAGGGACTCCTCGTAGGCCGGCTCGTCGAAGTCCTCTCCGCTCAGGGTGTTGAACGAGAGCGTGCGCCCGCGCAGCTGCTGCACGTAGCGCTGATGGAGCATGATCATGTCCCGCGCATCCAGGACGCCGACCTTGCGCGCGAAGTCCATCCGCACGACCGATTCCTGGTGGACCTCGTCCAGGTTGTGACCCATGGCCAGGCGGTTCAGGGTGATGGACAAGCCGCAGTAGCAGGCCACATGGAATTCCCCCTCCTGGACCGCGTGTTGGAATCCGCCGAGGGCCAGCTCCTGGGTCATGGACAAGGGCTGGGTCCAGTAGCCGATGAACTGCAGGCTGAAGAGCACCTGGGCGCGCTGCGCGGACAGGTTGTGCCGTTCGAGGAACTCGCGGGCGAGCCTTCCCAACGCACGCCCCTCCCGGTAGCGCTTGAAGTGGGCGCTGGCCAGCATCCCCAACCAGCTGAACCCGGACACGGCGTCCGCGGTGAAGCCATGGCGGAGGGCGTGGGTGACCATCCAGCTCAGGTTGATGGTGAGCAGGTGGGGATCGGTGAAGAACGATGACGAGAAGAGCGCGAGGAGGACGCTCATCTTCATCTTCTCGTCCGGATCGGTCATGAGCGGCAGGTCGACGAGGCGCTCGATGGGACATTCTCCGAGCAACGTCCAGACCTCGTCGGACGCGGCGGCCGCCTCCTCCGCGGTGGGGCGCGAAGGCAGCGGCATGCCCAGCAGTGCCAGGCATTCCAGGGAGCATTCGCTGGCGTCCCGGTGCCGCCCTGTCCCCACGAAGATGCGATTGCGCAGCAGGGCGACGGCCACCTTGTCCTCGCGGCTGCTCGCTCGGGCGCGGAGCTCTTCCGCCAGGCGCTCCGCCTCGGCGGTATTGCCGCTCATGAGCTCACAGTTCGCCCACGCGTGCAGCACCTTGAAGGCCAGCGCGGCATTCGTCTCCCACGCGTCTCCTGGAATGAGCGAGAAGGCCCTCGTGAAGTAGGTGATGGCGGGGCGATGCGCGATCGAGGCCTTGGCCTTCATGCCCGCGTCCGCGTTCAACCTCGCGAGGAGGTGGCGTTCCCCGGGCTCGTCGATGCCCTCCATCCCGGCGTTGAGCTGGCTCACCACGTCGAAGAGCTTCTCGTGCAGTTCCTCGGGGGCGAGGTTCGCCAGCAACGTGCGGCCGATGCGCAGGTGGAGGGCCTTCTGCTCCGCCTCGGAGCTGAGGGCATGGGCCGCCTGGTGGATGCGATCATGGAGGAACCGGTATTGCTCCGGCTCCCCGCGTATCAGCAGACCTTCCTGCAACGCGGGCTCGAGCCCCCGCTCCACCTCGCCCGCATCTCCCAGCTCCGAGAGGGTGCTCAGCATCGGAAGGGAGAAGACATGGCCCATGCACGCGGCCAGACTCAGCAGGCGTTGCACCTGCTCGGGCAGCTGGCGCAGCTTGTCCACCATGAAGTGGACGACGTTGTCCGAGTAGCCCATGGTCCGGACGCCCTCGGCGTCCCACCGCCAGGTGCCCTCGGGCGCGCGGGTCAGCAGACCATCGCGATCGAGCGCCAGCAGCAACTGGCCGAGGAAGAACGGATTGCCGCCCGACTTCTCGTGGAGCCTCACCGACAGCGGAACGACGACCTGCTGTCCCGCCCCCGGCAGCGCATCCGTGATGAGCTGTTGGACTTGATCCAGGCTCAGGGGCCCGAGCTGGAGGTCGGTCACCCGCGCGCCCGATTTGCCGACGCCCTCCAACATCATCCTCAGCGGATGGGTGGGGCTGACCTCATTGTCCCGGTAGGCCCCGATGAGCAGCAGGGGAGGCGCCTCCGGGTGGGTGATGAGGTACTGGAGGATCTGGAGGCTGGCGAGATCGGCCCATTGCAGATCATCCAGGAACATCACGAGCGGATGCTCGGGCGTGGCGAAGACCCCGAGGAACTTGCGGAGCACGCGCCGGAAGCGGTTCTGCGACTCGGTGAGCGTCAGCTCCTGGACCGGAGGCTGCTTGCCCACGACGCGCTCCAACTGGGGCACGAGCTCCACCATCACCTGGCCGTGCTCCGCCCAGGCCGCATGGAGGTGATCGCGCCATTGGGCCAGCGCCTCATCACTCCCCGCGAGCAACTGCTGCACCAACCCCCGGAGGGCCTGGGCCAGCGTCGCGTAGGGAATGCCGCGGTGGAGCTGATCGAACTTCCCGCTCAGGAAGAATCCCCGCCGCCGCACCACCGGCTTGTGCAGCTCCAGCACCATCGACGACTTGCCGATGCCGGAGTAGCCGCGCACCAGCATGAGCTCCGCCTCGCCTCCCTGTCGGACCCGCTCGAATCCCTCGAGCAGCGAGGAGACCTGGGCCTCGCGCCCGTAGAGCCGCTGCGGCAGTTGGAACCATTGGGGGACGTCCCGCGCGCCGAGGGGAAAGACCTCGAGCGCTCCCTCGCGGCACTTCTCCAGATCGATCCGTAGACCCTCGGCGCTCTGGTAGCGCTCCTCGGCCGTCTTGGCCAACAGCTTCATCACGAGGGCCGAGAGCGCGGGCGGTATGGACGGGACGCGTTCGTGGGGCGGCGTCGGGCGCTGCGCCATGTGGGCGTGGAACCATTCGAGAGCGTCCTTCCCGTGGAAGGGGCGCGTGCCCGTCAGCAGCTCGTAGAACGTCACGCCCAGCGAATAGAAGTCGGTGCGGTAGTCCACCAGGCGGTTCATCCGCCCGGTCTGCTCGGGAGACATGTACGCCAGCGTCCCCTCGATGAGGTTGGTGGGGGCCGCGTCCAGGTGCTCCACCCGTTGGAGCGAGGCCACTCCGAAGTCCACGAGGCGGGCGCCTCCCGAGGGCTCGGCGATGATGTTGGCGGGTTTGACGTCCTTGTGGATGACGCCGTGGTGGTGGAGTTCCGCGAGCGTCGAGGCCAGGGACAGGGCCAGTTCGAGGAACCGTGGCACCTGCATGGGCTGGCCCACGAGTTCCGACAGGGGAGCGCCCCACAGCCGCTCCATCATGAGCACGGGGCGGCCGAGGATGTACTCATGGGAATAGGAGCGGACCACGCCGTCCACTTCCCGGAGCCGTTGCAGGATGCTGAACTCCCGGCGGTAGCGCTCGCGCTCGCGAGGGCCCGGAGATTGGGAGGAGGGCGTCTTGACGATGACCGACAGGCCATCGGACTCCCGCTCCGCCAGGAAGAGCACGTTCGCACCAGTCGTACGGAACGTCCCGAAGAGCTTGTAGCCTGGAATGTCGAGCATCATGGCTCAGCCACGGTGCTGGCTCGCTTCGGCGCGGCGGAACCTGAGCTGGATGCCGCTCCGGGGCTTGGGGAAGGGCACCTGGGTGTACTCGAGATCCTGTCCCGGAACGAGCTCCCACTCATGGTGCTTGAGCAGCAGTCCCAGCATCACGCTCATCTCCACCATCGCGAAGTGCTGGCCCAGGCAGATGCGCGGCCCACCGCCAAAGGGGATGAAGGTGCCGGGCTTCTTCTGCTCGTGGCTCTCGGCGCCGAAGCGCTCCGGATCGAACTGATCGGGGGTGGGCCAGTTCGAGCCCGCGTGCGCCATCTTGATGCCGACGGGCACCGTCCATCCCTTGGGGATGCGGTAGCCCTTGAAGACCACGTCTCGGGTGGTGACGCGAAAGGCCCCTCCGATGGGTGGAATGAGGCGCATCCCCTCGTGGAGGAGCTGGACGACATAGGGCGTCGCCCGCAGCCCTTCCAGGGTGAGGGGACCCTCCAGTCCCGCGACCGCCTCGCGGCCCCGCCGGAGCACGTCCGGGTGCCGGGCCAGCAGCAGCATGAGGTTGGACATGGCGGTGACGGTGGTGTCGTGCCCGGCGAAGAGGAGCAATTGCAGCTCGTCGACGATGGCCGCTCGCGACAGGGGCTCCTCGCCTTCACGGCGCTGGAGGAGCGAGCCCAGCAGGTCCGGCGGTTGCTCGGCGCGTGTCCGCCGCTCGGCGACCACCTGCTCCAGGGCGTCGATCATCGCCTTCTTCGAGGCGAGTGCCCGCCCGAACGTCGTCCAGGGCAGGTTGATTGGAAAGGGGGTGAAGAGCCCCGCCGTCCACGTCTTGAAGTGGTGCATGAGGAACGGCAGGTCCACGGTGTCCTGGCCGAAGATGAGCGTCAGGGCGATCTCGAAGGCCAGCTCCCGCATGGCGGGCCACAGGGTGAAGTCGCCCGGACTCGCCGCCCACCGCTCGAAGTGCCGCGTGGCCAGCGACTCGATGATGGGCACGAACCCGCGCATGGCCGCGTAGTTGAAGTGGGGCGCGAGCAGGCGGCGGCGCTCCAGGTGCTCATCGCCTTCGAGCATCGCGAGGCAATGGGCCCCGAGCAGACGGCGGACGCCAGGGCTCCAGCGGTTCTTCAGGTACTTGCCCTCGCCCGCGAAGATCCACTGGACGGCCTCCGGGCCGAGCAGGAACGCCGTGGGCGAGCCCAACACGTGGGAGCGGAAGACGGCGCCGTACTGGCGCTGCCGGCGCTCGGCGAAGGCACGGCTGGAGCGCAGGAACTCCAGCGTTTCTCCGATCAGCGGAAGGCCGGAGTTGCCGGGCGGGAGCGGGAGGGTTTCAGGGGAGGGAGGGCTGGCATCCGCCGGGAAAGTCATGGGGGAGTGAAGGATATAACCCCTTGGGGCAGACGGGCACACCCGCCTTGGTGGATGCTCGCTCCCCGGTGCGTCAGGCGCATGGGGGATTCTCGCGCCCACACCCACAGGAGGGGCACATGAAGAACGCGGAGGCGAAGAAGGTGCTGGACGCCGTGCGGGACCTGGCTCCGGTGATTGCATCCCGGGCGGCGGACATCGAGTCGGGGCGAGGGCTTCCGGTGGAGCTGCTCGGCCAGCTCAAGCAGGCGGGTCTCTTCCGGATGTTCGTACCCCGGAGCCATGGCGGCCACGAGGTGGAGCTGCGCACCGGCATGGAGATCCTGGAAACGCTCGCCCGGGCGGACGCGGCCACCGGCTGGACGACGATGATCGGCTCGGAGACCCCGCATATCTTCTCGCTCCTGTCGCGTGAGCGCTTCGACGCCCTCTACGCGGATGGGCCGGACGTCATCGTGGCCGGGGGCTTCAACGCGCAGGGGCAGGCGGTGGTGGAGGAGGGCGGCTATCGCGTCACCGGGCGTTGGGGCTTCGCCAGTGGCTGCCAGCACGCGGACTGGATGTTCGGCAACTGCGTCGTCCACGCGGAGGGCCAACCGCTGCCGGGTCCCGTCGAGGGCACCGTCCGCACGCGGGCCATGCTCCTGCGGCCCGACGCGGTGCGCATCCTCGACACCTGGAACGTGCTCGGCCTGAGGGGCACGGGCAGTCATGACTTCGAGGTGCGCGAGGCCTTCTGCCCCGAGGCGAGCTCCTTCGACATCTTCTTCGGCACGCCCCATGTGCCGGGGACGGGTCTGGTCGCGCCCCTGCTGCACTTCGCGCTTCACATGGCGACGGTGTCGCTGGGCATCGCCCAGGGAGCGGTGGATGACGTGGTGAAGCTCGTCGGGACGGGCAAGCGGCGGATGTACGCCCGCGTCCCGCTCTCCGAGTCCCCCGTCTTCCAGCTCCATCTGGGCCGCGCGGACACGAGCGTGCGGGCCGCCCGGGCGCTCCTGCGCGACCTCTCGGACGAATTCTGGGCCGCGTGCGAGGGTGACTTCGCGGCCATTCCGGCGCTGGCGCCGCGTGTCTCGGCCGCCCTGGCCTGGGTGACGGAGACGGCGGCCGAGGTCGTGGGCACCTGCTACCAGGCGGGAGGCGCCAGCTCGCTCCAGGACGGCTCGTCGCTGCAACGGCGCTTCCGCGACATCCACACCTTCCGCCAGCATGCGGCCGCCGCCGAGGGGTGGTTCGGCCAGGCCGGAGCGGCCCTGATCGGGCGGCCAACGGGGTTCTGGACCTGAGGGACCTGGCCGCCAGGACTGGACTGGCAGTCGGTGTGGGGGGTGCGCACCCTCTCTCACGGTGAATGTGAAGGGGGGTTCATGGGCTACTCGGGGAGGTGCTTGGGGGAAGTGTTGGCCGCGGTATTGTTCGCGCATGCGGCGGCCGGATGCACGGGGGAGCCGACGGGGGGTCAAGTCCTGAGGATGGAGGGCTCGGCCCCCACCCATCAGGATCCCCCGGACGAGCAGGCACGAGAAGATCCGGTGCCTCCGGACGCGGCACCCGAGGAGTCCGATTCCGATCCGGGTCATTCCATGCAGGTGCTCGCATGCGCGGACATCCTGCCAGGTGAGCCCGGGTCGGGCAGGAGCATCATCCTCCGCGCCAATGCGCCGGAGGCCAATTGCGGACCTGGAACGGGCGATGGCGCGGGCTCGCTGGCGCTCACGAACTCAGGCCCTCTTGGCGCGACGGGCTGGAACATCGTGTCGCGTGAGGGTCTCGACACGGGGAATCGGTTTTTTGGTGGCGATCTGGCCATCGACATCCTGTCCCAGCCGCGTGGTTTCCACGTCATCCGCATTCCCCCCGGCGGCGCCACGCTGACCGCGTACTCCTCCGTCGGTGAGTTCCTGCGGAGCGTCACGTTGACCGAGCGTGGCGGTGTGCCTTTCGATGTGGTCGTGGATCCCCGTGGAGGCACGCTGGTGGCGCAGTGGGATCCTCGTGAGGGTGGCACCCAGGTCCTGACGTTCCAGTTCTTCGATGCGACGGGTCTGTCCCGCACGGCGCCCATCGACGTCGTGTCCGCGCCCCAGAGCGAGAGCCGCGCCGTCGCCGCCGGGGTGGACACCCAGGGGCGCGCGCTCCTGCTGTGGCAGGAGTCCGGCACGGGCGCCTGGGTGGGGCAGTGGCGCAACCGGAACGGGGCGGCCATCACCGAGCCGTTCACGTTCCCAGCGCCCGCGTCCACCTTCGGGGGGCTGCTGTCTCCGTTGGCGGGTGGAGGGCTGGCGCTGCGCAATGGCGATCAATGGGTCGCGGGCTTTCCCAGCGGGCGGCCCTTGGCGCAACCGGCTCCGGGTTGGTTGGTGAGCCACCCCGGCACCTCCCTGGCCCTCATCCGTGGCCAACGGGCCAACGCCCTGTTGCCGCCACCGACGCTCGTCGAGGGCTCTGGATGCCAGGAGACCCTTCTCTTCTTCGCCACCGACGGAACCGCCTGCGGCGAGCTCGCCTTGCCTTTCGGGGGAGGTTCCTGCTTCCAACGCAAGCTCGGCATCGCCCCGGACGGAACGGTCATCCAGCAGCTCGACTTGAACATCCCCTCCAACAACCAGTGCGCCTGGCGCTGGTGGCCCAGGCTGCTGCGCTAGAGGGAACGCGCGAGGAAGGGGGCCGTGCGGCTCCTCGCCGAGCGGGAGACGGCTTCGGGTGTCCCCGCGGCGACCACCCGTCCTCCCTCGTCGCCAGCGCCCGGGCCGATGTCGATGACCCAATCGCTCTGTGCGACGACGCGCATGTCGTGCTCGACGAGGATGACGGTGTTGCCCTGCTCGACCAGCCCGTTGAGCTGCGTCAGGAGCTTCTCGACGTCCGCGGGATGCAGTCCCGTCGTGGGCTCGTCCAGGACGTAGAGCGTGTTGCCGCGCTGCACCCGTTGCAGCTCGGTCGCGAGCTTGATCCGCTGGGCCTCGCCTCCGGAGAGCTCGGTGGCCGGCTGGCCCAGCCGCAGATAGCCGAGGCCCACCTCCCGCAGGACGCTCAAGGAGCGGCGCAGGTGCGGCTCGTCGGCGAAGAACGCGTGGGCTCCATCCACCGTCATGCCCAAGACGTCGGCGATGCTCTTGTCCTTGTAGTGGATCTCCAGGGTCTTCGCGTTGTAGCGGGCCCCGTGACACGTGGGGCACGGCGCGAAGACATCGGGCAGGAAGATGAGCTCGACGCTGACGAAGCCCTCGCCCTCACAGGTCTCGCACCGGCCCTTGGCGACATTGAAGGAGAAGCGTCCCGCGTCGTAATGCCGGGCACGCGCGGCCCGGGTCGCGGCGAAGAGCTTGCGCACGTTGTCGAAGAGCCCCGTGTACGTCGCCAGGTTGGAGCGCGGCGTGCGTCCGATGGGCTTCTGATCGACCCGCACCAGCCGCGTGACGCCTTCCATTCCGGAGGCGATCCGGCCATCTGAGGGGCGGGTGGGCGTGCGCTCCAGCTCCTCGCCTTCCGCTTCCTCCTCGGGAGGAGGGTGGCCCAGGTACCTGGACACCAGCTCCACCAGCACCTGACTCACGAGGCTCGACTTGCCCGAGCCCGAGATCCCGGTCACGGTCGTGAACACGCCCAGCGGAAAGCCGACGTCGAGCCCATGCAGGTTGTTGCGGCTGACGCCCTCCAGGCGAAGCCATCCACTGGGGGAACGGGGGGCGCGTCTCGGCGCCTCGTCGTGTCCGAGCAGATAGCGGCGGGTCTGGGATGCCTCGATGGCCGCGAGCCCCTCGGGTGGACCGCTGTAGAGCACGTGCCCGCCCTGTTCTCCCGCCGCCGGTCCGACGTCGACGATCCAATCCGCCTCGCGGATCACCTCCACTTCGTGTTCGACCACGAAGAGGGAATTGCCCGCGCTCTTGAGTTGCGCGAGCGCCGTGAGCAGCGCCTGGGTGTCCGCCGGATGAAGCCCCGCGGAGGGCTCGTCGAGCACGTACACCACGCCGAACAGGTTGGAGCGGATCTGGGTGGCGAGCCGCAGCCGCTGGAGCTCTCCCGGGGACAGGGTGGGGGTGCTGCGCTCGAGCGAGAGATAACCCAGTCCGAGCTCCGTCAGGGCCTTGAGCCGCCCCAGGAGATCCTTGGCGAACCGCTCGGCGACGAGCGCCTTCTCTGGATGCTCCCGCCTGCGCTTCACCATCTCGGGGGCCGTGCCATCGGCGGTGGGGCGCAGCACGTCGGCGACGCGGGTCAACGGCAGCCGCGAGAGCTCGCCGATGTCGAGGCCCGCGAAGGTCACCGACAGGGACTCGCGACGAAGCCGCTTGCCCTCGCACAGCGGGCATTCGGTACTCAAGAGGTGGCGTGCCACCCGCTTCTTGATCGACTCGCTCTCCGTGGTGGCGAAGGCCTGCAGCACGTACCGGCGGGCGCTCGTGAACGTCCCCATGTAGCTGGGTGGTTCCTTGCGCTTGAGGGCCTGGCGGGTCTCCGCGGGAGTGAAGCCGGCGTAGACCGGCACGGTGGGCTGCTCCTCCGTGAAGAGGATCCACTCGCGATCCTTCTGGGGGAGTTCCCGCCAGGGACGATCCACGTCGTAGCCCAGGGTGACGAGGATGTCGCGGAGGTTCTGGCCGTGCCAGGCGGGGGGCCACGCGGCGATGGCCCGTTCACGAATGGTGAGCGAGTCATCCGGCACCAGCGAGCGCTCCGTCACCTCGTGGATCCGGCCCAGCCCGTGGCACTGGGGGCAGGCGCCCGCGGGCGTGTTCGGGGAGAACGCCTCGGCTTCGAGGTGAGCCTGGTGAGGTGGATAATGTCCGGCGCGCGAATAGAGCAGGCGCAGGGAGTTGGACACCGTGGTGACGCTGCCCACGGAGGAGCGCGTCGTGGGCGCGCCCCGTTGCTGCTGGAGGGCCACGGCGGGGGGCAGGCCCTCGATGGAGTCGACTTCGGGCACGCCCACCTGATCCATCAGGCGCCGCGCATAGGGGGCCACGGATTCGAAGTAGCGCCGTTGTGCCTCCGCGTACAGGGTTCCGAACGCGAGCGACGACTTGCCCGAGCCCGACACGCCCGTGAACACGACCAGGGCATCCCGGGGAATGTCGACATCGACGTTCTTGAGGTTGTGCTCGCGCGCGCCACGCACCTGGACGACCCCGGTGACGCCGCGACCTGGGGTTGCCTTATCCTTGTCTCCGCTGCGTCTGGGCATGGGTGAACGCCGAGTACAGCGGCTCGGGCGGTCTCGCAAGATCCGGTGGGCGCCCTGGTGACGAGCAGACAGTGCGCCACCTCATGTGTAACGCGTCTCGAAAAGACGGAGCAGGGCGGGCTCGGAGCGCAGCAGATTCAGGGTGAGCTGGGCATGTCCCGGCACGTAGCCATTGCCCATGAGCAGGGTGACGTCCTTGCCCACGCCATCGGCCCCCAGTGCCATAGCAGTCATTGCTCATACGTCCCAACCTTCATCCTGGGAGGTAGGCGCGCCAGGGGGCGCGGCGAGTCGAGTCATTCGCCACACAACGAACGCTCCATTCGACTCCAGAACAAGCCGAGACGAAGCAGGCTCAGCGAGGGATGGTCACGTGCCCTTGGGCCATCTCATCTGGATTTTCCCGGCCCGTCACCGTATGGAAGCGACATGCGTTTCGCGATCGGGTTGTCCCTGGCCCTCTGTACCTTGTTGTCGGGTGGACGGGTGCGGGCGGCGGAGAGCACATCGGCCTATGACGCGGTGGACCCCTTCATCGGCACGGGGGGGGCGGGCCATACCTTTCCCGGCGCGGTGGCGCCCTTCGGCATGGTGCAGTTGAGCCCCGACACCGACATCCGGCCCTTCAAGCAGAGCTACGACTGGGCCGCGGGCTACCGCCACGGGGATCCGACGATCCTGGGCTTCTCGCACACCCATTTCTCGGGGGCGGGCCACTCGGATCTGGGTGACGTGTTGCTGACGCCGTTCACGGGCGAGGTCCGGTTGGACCCGGGCGAAGTCGATAAACCCGGCTCTGGCTACCGCTCCCGGTTCAGTCATGACGGCGAGGTCGCCAAGCCGGGCTACTACGCCGTCACGCTGTCCGACAGCCAGGTGCGCGCCGAGCTCACGGCGGGCGTGCGCACGGGCATGCATCGCTACGCGTACCCGAAGGGCGCGGCGGCGGGCGTGCTGATGGATCTGCGCTCGTCGATCTACAACTACCCCGGCAAGGTCCTGTGGTCGCGCGTGCGGGTCGCTCCCGATGGGACGGTGACCGGCTTCCGTCAGACCCGGGGGTGGGCACCGGGGCGCAAGCTGTTCTTCGCCCTCCGCTTCAACCGGAAGATGACCGCGCATGCCCTGTACGACCGTGAGGAGGGCATTCCCTATAAGGGCTTCCGTCAGCCGGGGCGCACTTCCGCGGACAAGGCCCAGCTCGAGGGCCGCGCCCTGGAGGCTGTCTTCGAGTTCGGTCCCCTCGATGGGCCGCTGATCGCCAAGGTCGCCATCTCGGCGGTCAGCGAGGACAACGCGCTGCTCAATCTCCAAAGCGAGCAGGCCGGCTTCGACTTCGACGCGCTGCGCACCCGGACCCGCCGGGCGTGGGAGCAGGCGTTGTCGGCGGTGGATATCTCCGCCCCCGCGCCCATGCGCACGAGCGTCTACACCGCGCTCTACCACTCGCTGATCGCTCCGGGCGTGTTCGCGGACGCGGACGGCCGTTATCGCGGACCGGATGATCAGGTGCATGTGGCGGAAGGCTTCACCTTCCACTCGACCTTCTCGCTGTGGGACACCTTCCGGGCCGAGCATCCGTTGCTCACGCTCATCCAGCCGCCCCAGCGCAACAACGACATCATCCGCTCGCTGATCGCCTCGCGGAGGCACAGCCCCCACGGCATCCTCCCGGTGTGGCAGTTCCACGGACTCGAGACCTGGACGATGATCGGCTACCACGCGGTCCCGGTCATCGCCGATGCCTATCTCAAGGGCATCCGGGGCTTCGACGCCCAGGCGGCCCTGGACGCCATGGTCCAGAGCGCGACCTACGCGCCCTACGGCGGCCTGGGCGACTACATGGCGCTGGGCTACGTGCCTATCGACAAGGAGCCGGAGGCCGCGTCCAAGACCGTCGAGTACGCCTATGACGACTGGACGATCGCCCGCATGGCCCGCGCGATGGGCAAGACGGACATCGCGAAGACCTTCGAGGCCCGCGCCGCCCACTGGCGCAACACCTTCGACGCCGAGACGGGCTTCGTGCGCGCCCGCAAGGCGGATGGGACCTTCCGCACGCCGTTCGATCCGACCGCGATCAACTACGGCAGCGACTACACCGAGGGCAACGCCTGGCAGTATTCGTGGTTCGTGCCCCAGGACCTGGGTGGGCTCATCGCGGCCATGGGCGGCGACGAGGCCGTGGTGAAGAAGCTCGACGCCATGTTCGAGTACGACAACTCCCAGCTCGACTACTCCCACGCCGAGGACATCGCCGGACTGATCGGCCAGTACATCCACGGCAACGAGCCCAGCCACCACGTGGCCTACCTGTACAACTACGCGGGCGCGCCGTGGCGCACCCAGGCGAGGCTCAAGCAGATCGTGGACAGTCAGTACAAGCCCACGCCGGAGGGGTTGTCGGGCAACGATGACCTGGGCCAGATGTCGGCCTGGCTGGTGTTCACGTCCCTGGGCTTCTATCCCGTCACGCCAGGCTCGAACGAGTACGTCATCGGCCGCCCGTTCGTGGAGCGCGCGGTGCTGAATCTGCCTCGGGGCAAGCGCTTCACCGTGATGGCGGAGGGCCTGTCGGACGCCCATCCCTACGTGGGCAAGGTGTCGCTCAACGGCAAGCCCCTGCCGCGCGGCTTCCTCCGGCACGAGGAGATCGTCGCCGGAGGCGAGCTGCGCTTCGTGATGCAAGCCGAGCCGAACACCTCCTGGGCGGTGAAGCCCACCGAGCGGCCCATGACCACGACGCCCTACGCGCCCTGAGGAGACCTCAGGAGACGAGCTTCGAGCCGACGACGCGCAGGATCGACGACAGCCAGACCAGGGCATAGGCGATCGGAGGGCGTTGGCCGGACGCGATCTTCGTCACCTCGTTCCAGTCATCGGACAACTGCCCGACCGTCAGCTCGGATTCGGGTGGGGGAGAGTACACCGAGTACAAATGCTTCTCCGGGATGTTCCAGTAGAAGTCCTCGGTGACTTCGATTTCCGTGCGGCCAGTTCGTTCCAGATGGTCGAACAGGGCATTCGCCGCGCGTCGCAGGTCGGAAAGCTGAATCTTCACGGTTCTCCTCCCAAATCTCGGATGGCCTTCTCAAACGCCCGGATTTCTCCCTCCAGGTGCTTGATCCGGCCGTTGATGATCCTCTGCCGGACCTCCGGTGAGGGGGCGTTCCCCAAGATGCCCTGATTATCGAAAGCATTGGGGTTGGCCTCGTAGTTCGCCAGCTTCTGCCGGTGCTCCTCTAGTCGTGCCTTCAGGGACCTGATCGACTCCGATGGGTTGGAGCTTGTCTGGCGTCCTCCCACCGTCATCGCCACCGCGCCCGGCGCCAGGGCGATGGTGACGGTCTCGGCACTCACGGCAACCGTCTCCACTTCTCCCACCGCCACGAGGTGGATACCCACCTGCGTTTCCGCCTGCACCGCCGCCTGCATCGATCCGGGCAGCTTCGGCACCTTCGCAGCCAGCCCCGGCGCCGTGTTGCCGATGGCCGCCATGGCCAGCATGGCGAACGCTCGCGCCGCGTTGCGGCCCATGAGCTTGCCGTAGCGCTCGCCCGCCTCGCGCAGCGTGTTGAACGTGGTGGCCCGTTCCGCCTCGTCCATCAGCCACTTGAAGCCCACGACGAGACCCCAGAAGGTGTCGACGCCCACGTAGGAGATGAGCGTGGCTGTCATCACGGCGGCGAGGCCCTTGGAGACCGTCACGTCGGGAATTGAGAGGAGGACCATGTACGTGGTCCACGTCCAGAGGACCGCCGCCATCATGGCGTGAGGATCGGCCATGTCCTTGAACGCCTCCAGCATCTCGTCCAGCACGGCGCCCTTGGCGAGGGCCATGGCCAGCGCGAAACGGCCGTCCCCGTTGACGGTGGGGCTTTCCGTTAGCAGGCGGAGACAGTCCCCGAGCCCGCCGGTGCGTTCGCACCAGCGCAAGTAGGCGCGCGTCAACTCGATCTCCGCCGCCATTGACTCCCCCTCCAGATGCGCGCTTGAGCCAAGTGGAGTGATGCGGCGGTTGTGCGTCTCGTACGTGAACGAACCGCTTCGTGCCTCTACCTCGAACAGTTGCCGGGCGGCTTCTTGAGGCTGAGTGGGGGGCCGCACATCCCGAGCCAGATCCGCCACGGCTCCCTCGAACTCGTCGTCGCTCAGTACCACTGGCTCGACGTCGGGACGAGGGGCGAAAACGATGGTGTCGGTCTGGCTCGTGTCCAATCGTCCGACCCGAGATGCCGTGCCACACCCAATGAGAACCAGCAGCACAGCCATGCAGTACAGCTTCATGGGGAGAACACCCAATCGGTACGACAAAACCCGGAACGGGGTTCACGGGAAGCTGACGCCGCCTTGTATGTGCAAGCCGCACCAGGAGACCTCAGGGCGACGCGGACGCGAGCGGCGTTCCCGTCACGAACGCGGTCCCGTGGATGCCGCAGTGCTCCTCGGTCTCCCGTCCGGAGCGCACGCGCAGGGTCACTTGCCGCGGGGGTTGTTCTCCGGCGGTCAGGTGCAGCCGCCAGAGGCCCGGGCCCGCCTCCAACCGGGCCTCGGCCATCCCGGGGGCCTCCACCTCGATTCCCTCTGGCGGAACCTCGGACTTCACGAGTAGCAATCCCCGCTCGAAGGGCTGGTCGAAGTGGACGGTGAGTGAGGCACTGGCCTCGCACGGTTTGAAACCCTGGGCGGGTTCGAGCCGCACGGGCTGGGTGTGCTCCCTCACGCTCACGTAGCGCGCGAGCTGGAAGGGCGGGAACTCGGCCCAGCGTGCCTCCGCGAGCTGGAAGGGCGCGTCGTACTCGAGGCGCCACGCGGGAGCGGGCTCGGAGGCCATGTCCCCCGGCGCGCGCCTGAAGATGACACGCACTTCGCTCGCTTCCCGCACCCGGGGCAACCAGAAGGGCGTGCGCAGGTATTCGCCTTGCAGCACGACCGTGGGGATCCGGCGTTGGGGATCCAGGGCGCCCACCACATAGCTGTCCCAATAGCCGCCGAGCAGCACCGCGCCGGGGGCCCGGGCCACCAGCAGGTCCGCGACCTCCTGGGCCCTCGCCAGGGAGGGATCCTCGATACGGGGTTTCACGAAGAGGTGGCCGCCCAGCACCAGTGCTCCGGCGAGGACGCCACCGAGCATCCCCATGCGCGCGTGCAGCGCGGGCACCTGTCCCAGCAGGAAGAGGATGCCCGAGGCCGCCGCCAGGACTCCCAGGACGAAGGTGGGCACGAGGTAGCGGGCGTCGTAGTCGTTCAACCGCACGTGGGCCACCATCACGGTGATCAACGTGTTGGCGAGCGCCGCCGCGGCGAGCGCCAGCGTGAGCGCGGCCCGGTTGGCCTGTTCGACGTGGGCGGCCAGTGTGCGCCGGCGCAGGTGGTGCAGGAGGAAGACGAGCGCGAGCAGTCCCAGGGCCCAGCCGAGGAACACGAGCGGCCCGGGCGCATTCGCGGTGAGCTTGCCGCCGATCTCACGGGCGTTCTCCCACAGGTGGCCGGAGTCCAGTTTCAGGTTCGTGCTGTACCGGTGCCCGAAGTGCTTCTTGGAGAAACGGTGGAAGAGGGAGCGCAGAATGGCCTCGACGCCGATGGCCCCCGCCAGGGGCAACACGCACAGCGGCAGACGCCAACGGGCGCGTCCTGGCGGGCTCAGCGCGCCGACGAGGATTCCCTGTACCCCCAGGCACGCGAGCAACATCGGGCCCGAGGTCGGGGACGTCCAGCAGGCCAGCGTGGCGAAGAGGGTGGCTCCGGCGGCCCATCCCCCCGCGGCGCGGCCCGGAGCGGGGCGGGCGAGTGCCTCGATGAGGCGGGAGAAGGCCCACCACGCGAATATCATCGCGGTGAGTTGCCACCCGAAGGGTTGGCCCAGGGCGAACATCAACTGCACCTGGTCGCCCGGTGACAGGAGCATCAACGCGGCGAAGGTGGCCGCGAGCACCCAGCCGCCCTTTCTCTGGTCCAGTCGCAGGAGCGCGAAGCAGGCCGCGCACACCCAGGTGGAATGCCAGAGGAAGAGCCGGTACGGCGTCCAGTCGAAGCCGGTGAGCGCGCGCCACCCCTGGGCGAGCAGCCAGGGCCAGGCACCGAGGCGATCCTGTCCGTAGTAGTAGAAGCGGAAGGGATCGAAGACGGGATCGTTGGACTGGAGGACCGGGATGGCCAGATCCGAGTTCCAGCTCGACGCGAACTGGCTGGCCGGATCGAAATGGGTCCACACCCGCACGAGGATGCTGAGCCACACCCCCAGGCCGAGTACCGCCAGTCCGATTTTCTCGAGAGACGCCTGCCTCATGGTGGGGGCGTCTTCACCATGAGGAGGCGCGGACTGTCACTGGATTTTCGTGGCCGTGGGCCGGTCCGTCAGATCTTGGTGATGCGCAACCAGTTGAGGTTCCATCCCCCCGCCTGGGCGTAGACGCCGACGTTGTAGGTGCCCGCCGTCACGTTGACGGTGTGCGAGACGGTGGTCCAGGTCTGCCAGCCGCCCGTGGACGGAATGTCCACCGTGCCGAGGACCGTGGCGCCCGCGTTGAGATCCAAGGACAGGCGGCCTCCGCCGGACAGGCTGGCGACGCGGTACTCGATCTTGTACGAGCCCGAGGAGGGGAACTGGATGCCGTTGTACGCCAGCCAGTCCCCCGTATCGATGGAGCCCACGTTGGAGCCGCCGCCCGAGTCGGTGGTGCCCTCGGTCATCACACCGCTCATGCCGCTGTAGTTCTGCGCCTGGATGGTGGTCGCGGGCGCCGCCGTCCCGTTGGTGCTCACGACGAGCGAGGTGGCGATGTCATTCCAGTTGTCGTCCACGAGCGAGGCGTCGTCCCCCGACTTGGTGAGGCTGGCGCCCGTGAAGTTGTCGTCGGCGTAGAAGGTGACCTTGTAGCCGCTGGCCACGCGCACCGAGGTGATGTCGTCATTGCGCACGCCCCAGGCGCTCAGGGCGGCCAGGTTGTAGCTGCCCACGGGCAGCGCCGCGCCGTAGCCGCCGTAGTTGATGTCCTGGAACACGGTGACGGCCGAGGGCCCCGGGTTGGCGTACGTGAAGGGGTAGCTGCGCTGCGCCTGGACGAACTGCGTCTCCCACTCGGCGGGCCAGCCGAAGGCGGAGGTGGCCAGGGTCTTGAGGTTGACGCCCGCGGCGCCGCTCCAGAAGTGGATGAACTCGCCCCAGTTCAGGTTCTTCGCGTAGTTGCCGCCGTTCTTCGGCAGGTACTGGGCGAGCAGCACGAAGTAGCGGTTGAGCACCTGGGTGCCACCGTAGTTGTTGTAGATGGGCAGGAACCAGTCGCGGAACCAGCGGGTGTTGGCGCGGGGGAAGCCGTCCACGCCGTTGACCATCAGGTTGGACCAGCGCGTGGCGTCACTGGTGCGGCCCAGGCCCCGGTAGACGTCGTAGATGAAGATCTCCGCCCACTTGCTGTCGCCCCACAGGCCGAAGGCGGGCGAGTTGTGCACGCCCTTGCTGGCGCCCTCCACGATGTGCGCCACCTCGTGGGTGACGATGTCCAGGTCGTTGCCGGTGCCGCTCGTCCAGGCCGTGGTGGAGCTGGAGCCGATGTCGATGACGTTGCGCGAGTCGTGGCTGGTGTCGAAGTACGTGGAGGGGTGCCCACCGCTGTACTTGGCCGTGTGGAAGATGGCGTAGAGCTGTGCGTCCGTGCCGAAGTGCCCGTACGTCTTCCGGGTGTACTTCCACACGTCGGCGACGAAGGTGTTGGGCCAGGTGATGGACCGGTTGACGGCCGAGTCGAAATACACGGCCACGTCCTTGTCCTGGTAGACGCGCGAGACGGTTTGATTGTGCTCGAACCAGTGCTCGGTCCAGGTGGCGGGCGCGTTCTGCGCCCAGACCGGCGTGGAGGTGAGGACGGACAACGCGAGGGTCAACGAAGTGGGGCGGAGTTTCATCGGGGGGATGCTCCAGACGGTAAGTGCCGGAATTGCGCGATATCCAGCGATTCACCGCTTGTCAAGGAGCGTCCCGGACTCTCAGTATTCGCGAAAACCGATGCACACAACGCGGTGCGTCCTGTAGGGTCGACTCGCGGTGAAGACACCTGTTCTCCATCCAGGAGGGGTCATGCGAGCGAGCATCATCGGTGGTGTGTTGGGAGTGGCTTTGTTGGCGGCCGGCTGTGGTGCCCCCGTCGAGAACCCGGAGGCCGAGACGGCTCCGCTGAGCACGCGTGAGGACGCGCTTCCCGCCTGCAACGGTGAGGCCTACGAGCGCGCCTTCTACTCGGATGCCGCGAAGACCAATCAAGTTGGCGGTTGGGATTGCTGGTGCGGCAGCAGCAGCGCCTACATCTGGGGGCGGACGACGGCCTACTCCGAGTACCTCTACGTCAACCAGTGCCGGGTCCAGCCCTGATCCAGGGCCGTTGAAGGCCGAGTGCGTCCCGTGTCCCGGACGCACCCGGTCCCCCGAGCGCCGCTAGTTCAGTTGCTTGAGGATGCGCAGGTCGCGGAGCTGGAAGCGGATGGTGCCGCGCTGATCATTCCAGGCGGGGAGCACTTCCACGGCGGAGCTGAGCGCGTTCGTCTTCCAGCCCGCCGGGTAGCTCGGGCTCGAGAAGGGAATCCGCACGGTCTTCCACGTGCCCACCGCCGGGCGGCCCACCAGGGTCTTCAGGTCGCCGGTGGAGCAGGTGTCGGGGCTGCGATCGCAGACGATCTTCACCCAGAAGTCCTGCGTGGTGTTGCCATAGTCGAGCACCTTGATGTCGAACCGCACGCCGCCCGTGGAGGCGATGGGCGAGGCATCCATCAGGAGCGGGCTCTTCACTGGGAAGGACACCACGCCGTTGCCACCCCCGTTGGTGACGTTGTTGAAGGTGACGTCGATCACCGTCTCCGTGCCGGTGTTGAGCGCGGGGTTGAGCGTCACGCTCCCACTGCCGTTGGACCAGACGCTCGGGCCGCTGAACAACGCGGTGTCGTACACGCCGTTGTTCCACACGGCGCGGTCCCCGGTGAGCAGTCCGCCAAGGGCGAGGTTTCCATCACAGCCCACGTTGCCCGCGCGGTTGGGTTCCCAGCGGATGTTGGCGAGTGACAGCTCCAGCGCTCCCTCGGTGTAGAGCAGGAAGGCGCGGTTGACGCGGGTGAAGTCGGCTCCCTTGGCGGCGAAGCATTGCAGGGGGATGGCCAGCTCCGTCCAGGCGTTGGCCGGCAGCGCGCGCAGGGCGGGGGTGATGTCGATCTCCCCCACGCACGGGTAGACGCAGTCCACGCGGGCCTTGACGGCGCCGCTCGGCGCCACGCTCACGCGCGAGTCGAACACCAGCGCGCCCGAGGCCGGCCAGGTGCGCAGGTCGCGCGTCTCGCCGTTGTTGGCCTGCAGGTACAGCTCCGCGGTGGCGTTGTTCCAGGTGGCCCGCACCGCGGCCCACTGCAGGCCATCGCGATCATCCACCGGGGTGGCCGTCAGCTCGTTGGAGGCGGTGCGGGTGGTGGCGCTGGTGAGCTGGGCCACCTCCGTACCGTTCCAGTTGGACGGCGCGCCGATGCGCATCGCCCAACCATTCTGGTTGCCGCGCTCGAACAGGCTCAGCGTGCCCGAGGGCGTCCCGCCGCTCCCCGTGCCGCAGCCCCCGTCCTGGGTGGGCTCGGCGAGCGCGCCCTGCTCCGTGCCCGCGGCGTAGGTCAGTCCGTAGCCGTAGGCATAGAGCGGATCGTAGCCCGCGTCGCCGCGGTTGAGCGCGACCTGGCACGGCGTCTTGGGCCAGGAGAAGGACAGCTTGCCCGTGAAGTCGAAGTTGACCGTGCCGTCCGCCTTGCGGAAGAGCACGTCCGCCACGCCATCGCCCTCGGTGCCCGGCAGCCAGGCCGCGACGAACGCGTCCGAGCGGTTGAGCTCCTTGTTCACGTAGAGCGTGCGCCCGGAGAAGAGCACGGTGACGATCTTCTTCACGCCCTTGGCCTTGAGGCTGTTGATGAGCGACAGATCCTCGGGGCGCAGCTTCGCCAGCTCCAGCGTCTTGCCGTCGCCGATGTCCCCCACGCCCTCCGCGTAGGGCGTCTCGCCGATGACCACGATGGCCGCGGCGTAGCTCGAATCCGCCAGGGCGCCGTTGGCGCTCGTGTCGAGCGTGGCGGTGGGGACGAGCTTCTGGATGGCCTGCCACACGGTGGTGCCGCCGCCGAAGTCCGAGTTGGGGTGGCCCGTGCCCTGCCAGGAGATGGACCAACCGCCGCTCTGGTTGGCCAGGCTGTTGGCACTCTTGCCAGCCACGAGCACCTTGGCCGAGCGCGACAAGGGCAGGGTGGCGCCGTTGTTCTTGAGCAGCACGAGCGACTTGCGCACCGCCTCGCGTGCCACGGCGCGGTGCTCGGTGGAGCCCACCACGCGCGAGCTGTTGCGCAGGGACGGCTTGGGCTTGTCGAAGAGGCCCGCGCGGAACTTCACGCGCAGGATGCGGCGCACGGCGTCATCGATGCGCGCCTGGGGAATCTGGCCACTCCTCACCTGGGCGAGCGTGTTGGTGAAGAACGCCTTCCAGTCTCCCCGGCTCGGCACCATCATCATGTCGATGCCCGCGAGGATGGCCTGGGGGCAGTTGCCGTTGGTGCAGTCGCTCGTCGCGTCGCTGTTGCCCCGGTTGACCTGTCCCTGGCCATTCCAGTCGGAGATGACGAAGCCGTCGAAGCCCATCTGGCTCTTGAGCACGTCCGTGAGCAGGTACTTGTTGCCGTGCATCTTGTAGGCCTTGGCGCTGTCGCCCACGGCCTTGTCCTTCCAACTGCTGAAGGACGCCATGACCGTCTGCGCCCCCGCGCCGAGCGCCGACACGTAGCCCCGGCCATGGACGTCGCGCAGCTCCGTCTCCGTGACGAAGGTGATGCCCTGATCCTTGCCCTGGGTCGTGCCCCCGTCTCCCACGAAGTGCTTGGCCGTGGCGATCACGCGCTCGTTCGTCTTCGCGTCCTTGGCCAGCGTGCCTTGCAGGCCCTCCACGGCCTTGCCGCCATAGGCCTCGACGATGGCGGGGTCCTCCGAATAGCCCTCGTAGGCACGGCCCCACCGGTCATCGCGCACGACGGCCAGTGTGGGCGAGAAGGCCCAGTCGATGCCCGTACGCGCCACTTCACGCGCCGTCACCTCGCCCATCCGCAGGATGAGGGTGGGGTCATTGGCGGCCCCCAGGCCGATGTTGTGCGGAAAGAGCGTGGCGCCCTTCACGTTGTTGTGGCCGTGCACCGCGTCCGTGCCCCAGAGGATGGGGATGCGGCGGGGGTTGGCCGCCGCGTCCATGGAGGCCTCCCAGAACTGATCCGCGAGCGACACCCAGTCCTGCACCGTGGCGGCCTTGTTCTGTCCCGGGTAGGAGCCGCCCCCGTTGAGCACTGAGCCCAGGTGGTACTGCTTGATCTCCGCCGGAGTGACTTCCTGGATCTCCACCTGGATCATCTGCCCGACCTTCTCCTCGAGCGTCATGCTCTTGAGGAGCGAGTCGACGCGGGCCTCCAGGGCCTCGTCGCGAGCGATGGCGCTCGTCACCTTGGGCCAGGTGGCGGCGGCCCGTTCGAGCGACGCGGTCTCATCCGCGTCGTTCATGCCCTCGCCGGGTGGTTGGCAGGCCGCCAGTGTCAGCAGCGCGAGCAGCGCGCGCGAGGAATACCCGGGCCAGGTGTGTCTCCGTCTCATGACTTCTCCATCATTCACTCGGGGTGTTTGAAGCCTGGAAAATAAGGATTTCCCTTCCATAACCGGTAAAGCATAATACCCGTGACCGCGTACCAGGTTCGTGGGCATTGCTCCTGCCTCAGCCGGATCTCATCCTCGCCAGGTCGTCTTCATCGCCGGAGGTTGAATGGAGCAGTGGGCGCATCGGTTCTTCGATCTCTCGACGGATCTGCTCGCCGTGCTGGACACCGAGGGGCGCTTTCTCCAGGTGAATCCCGCGTGGAAGGAGGCCGTGGGTTGGACGCGCGAGGCGTTGATGGACGGGGTGTGTTGGCGCTTCGTCCATCCGGAGGATCTCGAGTCCCTGAAGGATCGGCTGCGCGCGCCGCGCGAGACGGACACTCCCTTCCGTTTCTCCTGCCGGTGGCGGTGCGCGGACGGTGCCTGGCGGCGGCTGTCGTGGTGTGTCGTGCCCTCGGTGGCGGAGGGGCTGTTGTACTGCACGGTGCATCCCACGCCCACGGAGGAGGGGCCCGTCGGGGTGACGTCCCTGTGGAGTCTGAACGACGGCCTGCCCTTCGGCCTCTACATGGTGGAGTCCCACTCGGGGCGGGTGCTCTACGCCAACCACCGCTTCCGCCGGATGGGCGGCCTCGACGCCTTGGAAGACGCCCTGCGCCAGGGCGAGGTCACCCATGCGCGGGTGCTCGAACGGACCCGGGGCTCTCCGCTCGAACCCGCGCTCGTCCACATCGACTCCCGGGTGGGCGCGGAGCCGTCTGCCTCCGAGGTCGATGTCCTCGAGGTGCCGCTGTCCAACGGGCGCATCCTGCGCCGGCTCGCCACGCCCATGCGGGATGTGCGGGGGGCCTCTCCCTGCCAGCTCTACATCTTCGAGGACGTCACCGACGCCAAGCGCACCGAGGAAGCCCTCCATCGCTCCGAGAGTAGCTTCCGCAAGCTCACCGAGTGCCTTCCGGATGGCCTCTTCGTCCATCGGGAGCGGCGGTTCATCTACGTGAACCCCGCGCTGTGCGCCTCGCTCGGCTACACGCACGCGGGCGATCTCATCGGCCAGCCCATCTGGAGCATCGTCCATCCAGAGGATCTCCCCCTGGTGCGGCAGCGGGTGACGACCGCCGTGTCGGGGGGAGTCGCCCCGATCCAGGAGGTCCGCTACCAGCGCAAGGACGGCTCCTGCTACGACGCCGAGAGCACGGGTCTGTCCCTGGAGTTCGATGGCCAGGAGGCCGTGGTGGTGATCGCTCGCGACATCACCGAGCGCAAGCGGATGCAGGCCCAGCTGCTGCAAACGGATCGGATGGCGCTGGTGGGCACGCTCGCCGCGGGGGTAGGGCATGAGATCAACAATCCCCTGTCCTATGTGCTCACCAACATCCGGCTGGCCCTGGAGAACACCCAGCGGCTCAAGACGCCCGTGTCCGAGCAGGAGCGCGCGGACAACCTCCAGGAGACGGAGGAGATGCTCCAGGAGGCGCACGAGGGAGGGCTGCGCGTGCGCGACATCGTGCGCGATCTCAAGCTCTTCTCGCGGCAGACGGAGGAGGAGAAGAAGACCGAGGTGGATGTGCTCAAGCCCCTCGAGTTCTCCCTCAAGATGGCCCAGGGCGAGCTGCGCCACCGCGCCCACCTCGTCAAACGCTACGAGCCCGTCTCCCGGGTCTTCGCCGACGAGTCCCGGCTCGGGCAGGTCTTCCTCAACCTGTTGATGAACGCGGTGCAGGCCATCCCCGAGGGGGACGCCGCCAACAACGAAATCTCCGTCTGGGTCCGGTCCGGTCCCTTCGGCAGCGTCGCCATCGACGTGAGCGACACGGGCACGGGCATCGCGCCCGAGCTGCTCGACCGCATCTTCGATCCCTTCTTCACCACCAAGCCCGTGGGGATGGGTACGGGGCTCGGCCTGTCCATCTGCCACCGCATCCTGCACGACCTCGGGGGCGCGCTCTCCGTGCGCAGCGAGCCGAAGCGTGGGAGCACCTTCACCATCCATCTCCCCGCGGCGGTTCCGGCCCCGGTCTCCTCGCGCCGTCCGCCGTCCCGCTCCATGCCCGCCGTGCGTCAGGGCCGCATGTTGGTGATCGATGATGAACCGGCGGTCGCTCGCTCCCTCGCCCGGCTCATTGGTCCCCGGCACCAGGTGACGTTGGTGGGCAGTGGGCTCGAGGGTCTGGCACGATTGAACGGCCAGGAGCCGTTCGACGTCATCTTCTGTGATTTGATGATGCCGGATGCCACGGGAATGGATGTCTACGAGCAGGTCCGCGAGGCCCGGCCCGACCTCGCCCGGCGCTTCATCTTCATCACGGGAGGCTCCTTCACCCCCCGCGCGCAGCAGTTCCTGGAATCGGTCCCGGAACGCTGGCTCGAGAAGCCCTTCGACGAGCAGCGGCTCCAACGGCTGATCGGCGAAGTCCTGAGAAGTACGTGATGTTTCTCTCTTACCCCTCCCACCGGAGCCCTGGATGATCGGCGGAACCTTCGTCATCGACGCGGTGACCCACGCGTACAACCTGCACCCATCCAACTACCGCGCCGTCCGCTACGCCGAGTCCCTGGCGAACCTCATCTACGGCTTGCACAGCAACCTGTCGGACGAGGCCTACCGGGTGCCCACGCCCGAGGGCTTCATGAAGAACTGGTCCGTCCGGGAACTGGCCCACCTCCTCTTCGTGGAGAGCGACGTGGACCTGGCCGTCCACCACGTGCTGCCCCTGCAGACGCTGTTTCATGACGGGCTGTGCTCGTTCGAGAAGACAAAGCAGATCCGCAGGCGCTATCCGGACCGCTTCCTGGTGTACGCGGGGGTGGATCCCCTCCGGGGCACGGCGGCCCTGGAGGACCTGGAGCGGCAGGTGGAGGCGCTCCAGCCGAGTGGCTTGAAGCTCTACCCGGCCGCGTGGCTGGGCGAGTCGTTCCGGCACACCGGCTGGCGCATGGATGATCCGACCATCGCGTTCCCGCTCTTCGAACGGGCGCGCAAGCTGGGCATCAAGAACATCGCGGTGCACAAGGGCCTGCCCATGGGCGCGGTGCCCATCGAGGCCTACAAGGTGGACGACATCGGCGGCGCGGCCGATGCCTTCCCGGACCTGAACTTCGAGATCGTCCACGGCGGCATGGCCTTCCTCGACGAGACGGGCATGCAGTTGTCGCTCTTTCCCAACGTGTACGTGAACCTCGAGGTGACGGGCGCGCTCCTGGTCAAGCGCGAGCGCTGGTTCGCCGAGTCCCTGGCCGCGCTGCTCAAGTGGGCGGGCCCGTCGCGAATCATGTGGGGCTCGGGCACCGTCTTCAGCCACCCGCACCCGGCGCTGCACAAGTTCTGGCACGACTTCCAGCTCCCGGACGATCTGGTGAGCGTGGCGGGCATGCAGCTCACCCCGGAGGTGAAGAAGATGATCCTCGGGGAGAACTACGCCCGGTACGCGGGCGTGGACGTCGCGGCCGTCCAGGCGCGCATCGCCCATGACGAGTTCTCCCAGCGGCGCGCCGAGCGCCGTGCCTCCCCCTACAGCTTCCAGGGTGACGGCCATGATGAGTGAGCGCGACGTGCGGGAGGTCATCCAGGACATTCCGGATCCCTGCAGCCTCGCGACCGGCGTGCCCCTGGGCATCGGCGAGATGGGGCTCATCCAGGCCATCGAGTGCCGCGAGGGCGGGGTGACGGTGCGCCTGCACATCACCTCGCCCATGTGCATGATGGCGGCCTACTTCATGCGGGAGATCGAGCAGCGGCTGGGGGCCCGGATGGATCCCCAGGGCGTGAAGGTGGAGTTCGATCACTCCCTGGAGTGGACGCCCGCGCACATCGCCGCGGACGCGCGCCAGCGCCTGTTGGATCGGCGCATCCGCACGCTCGGGGGCCGCCAGTTGTCCGGCCCGTGAACTTGCCCGCTCTCGTCTGGTCCTCGCGCACGGGCATCCGCGCGCAACTGCTGTCCTTCCTCGACTCGCTGCCCGCCGAGGCCTTCGACGCGCGGATGCGCGCGCTCCGGCTGCTGCGCCTCTTCGGCGGCGAGGAGCAACTGCCGCTCGTGCGCCGGCTCCTGCTCGAACCCCGGGAGCCTCTTCCCGTGCGGGCCTGGGCGCTCGAGGTGGGCGTTTCCCTGGGCCTGCGGCTCTCGGGGCCCGAGCTGTCCGGGCTCCTCCAGGAGGGGACCCTGGAGGTGTACCCGTGTCTCCATCTGATCCAGCGCGAGGAGGACGTCCCCTGGATCGCGCCCACCCTGGACTCGTGGTCCGCCTGGGAGCGGACGGACCTGTTCCTCCAGTCGCGCCGCCGGGGAGATCCACTGCCCGCCGCCGTGGTGGGCTGGCTGTACGCGCGCTGGCTCCAGGAGGATCGGCGTGTGCTCGATGCCGAGCCGGGTGGTTCCGAGCGCAACCTCCAGGTCGCCGCCGCCACCTGGACTCGGCCCGAGTCCTGGGCGCTGCTCGCCACGGAGGCGAGCCAGTTGCCCTCCGACACGCTCCCCGAGGAGGCCCTGCACCAGTTGCTGCGCGATGACCCCGAGGCCCTGCACCACGCGGCCGAGGCCCTGCGCCTGCCCCTGCCATCGCTCCTGGCCTGTCTGGGCCGGGAAGGGTTGTCACGCCGCCTGGAGCAGGTGGTGCGCGCGCAGAGCCTGTCGTTGTCCGTTTCCTATGGGCTCATTCCTCCCCAAGAGGCCTACTCCCGGGCCCTGGCGTTGCTCGAGGCATGGCCCGAGGCCCGCCCACCGCGGCTGCGGCTCCTGTGCGACTTCACGGTGGCGCTCGACATCCGCGAGGCCCTGCTGCGGCAGCTCTTCCGGCACGAGCGGGACACCGCGCTGCGCTGGGCCCTGGCCGCGCTCTCGTGGCCGGCCAACGCGCCGCTCGTGCGCACCGTCCTGAGAGAAGCGGCGGGCTCGGCCCGACCCTCGGACCGTCCGCTCTTCCTCGCCGCGCTGGACGGGAAGGACGAGGCGGCGTGGTGCTTCGCGCTCGAGGGGTTGAGCGCCCTGGACGAGTCCGGTCCGGACTGGCGCGGGCGGCTCGAGGCCCTGAGCTATTCGTCCCACCCCTTGGTGCGCGTGCGCGCGGCGGCCGGGCTCGCGCGGGCGGGAGAGGCCTCGGGGTGGGAGTCCTTGCGGCACACCGCGCGCGAGGCCTCCGAGCCGTGGGAGCGCGCCGAGGCGCTTCGCTGGCTCGGGGAGTTGAACACACCGGAGCACGCGGAGCTGCTGGCGCGAGGCCTTCGGGATGACACGTGGGAGAAGAAGCGCTGGCCCGAGGCGGATGAAGCCGCCTGGGCCTTGTTCCAGTGGGGGACTCCCGAGGCCCTGGGCGCGCTGCTCTCCTCGCACCTGAGCGGTGGCACCGCCGACATCGACGGCTACCTGGAGGCGCACCTGGCGCGGCAGGAGGGGCGCCCCGTGAAGGCGCTGCCTCCGCCCCGGACGCGGACCCTCGTGGCCCGCTTCATCGAGCAGCCGTACTCGGGCGGGTAGGCGTCCTTCGTTCCGATGGGACGAGCGTGGACAGCGCCACGCCGTCGATGTTGACAGGGGAAACATTGTTGTTTACACCGACAACATCGAAAGGGAAGCGCCATGAACGACGAGCTGCTGCTGAGACTCCTCAACCTCCCCGTGCTGTTCGGGTGGGCGGTGATGGTGTTCGCCCCCCGCGCCCGCGTCACGCGCTGGTGGCTGGAGAGCGATGTGCTGCCGCTGGTGATTGGTGGCGTCTACCTGGTGAAGGTGGTGCCGTACCTGCCGGCCCTGTTGGGCGAGTTCGACACGCTGGAGCACATCCACCGCATCTCGGAGGGCCGCCCCGGCATGGTGCTCGCGGGGTGGATCCACTACCTCGCGTTCGACTTCCTCGTGGGCCGGGTCATCCTCGCCGACGCCCAGCGCCGGGGCATTCCGCACCTGCTCGTCGTGCCGTGTCTGGTGCTGACCTTCCTGCTCGGGCCCTCGGGCTACCTCGCCTATGCCGGTGTCCGGCTCGTGTCGCGGCGCTTCCTTCCCGCCGTGGCGCCGCTGCCCCCGGTGGCCGTTGAACCCTCTGCCTCGCGGTAGTCACGGAGACTTCCCATGACCTCACGAACGACCTCGTTGTCCCTTCGCGGCGCCTGGCACCGGGCCTGGTCCCTCTCTCCCGCGCTCACCCTGGGCACGGTGGTGATGCTCCTGGGCGTCGTGTTCACCTCGATCGGGCTCGTGCTCGACTCGCGCCAGCTCCTCGGCGAGCCCGTGTGGTTGAAGCCCGCCAAGTTCTACGTCTCGGTCGCCGTCTACAACGCCACGCTGCTCTACCTGTTCGCCTTCCTCGATCCGCGCCAGCGCCTCGTGCGCACCGTGGGGACGGGCCTGTCCGTGTGCGGTGGGCTGGAGATGGTCGCCATCACGATCCAGGCCGCACGCGGGGTGCGCAGCCACTTCAACATCGCCACGGCCTTCGATGTCGCCATCTTCGCCGGCATGGGGATCGTCATCACCACGCTGTGGGTGACGATGATGGTCCTCACCGTCATGCTGCTGCGCACGGCGTTGACGGATCGCGTCCTGGCCTCGGCCCTGCGCATCGGCGCGGTGGTGGCGGTGGTGGGCATGGGGCTTGGGTTCTTCATGACCATGCCCCACGGCGAGCAACCCATGGGGCTCAAGGCCGGACAGCCGCCCCTGGAGAAAGGTGGACACTCCTTCGGAGGACGGGATGGTGGTCCGGGCCTGCCGCTCGTGGGGTGGAGCACCACGGTGGGCGACATGCGGCCCGCGCACTTCCTCGGGTTGCACGGCATGCAGGTGCTGCCGTTGCTCGCGGCGCTGCTCGCGCGCCGGAGGAACCGCTCCGAGGCGTGGTCCCTGGCGATGGTCCGCGCCTCGGGAGTGGCCTATGGGGGGCTGACCCTGGCGCTCGCGCTCCAGGCGCTTCGCGGACTGCCGGTGACTCAGTGGGACGCGGCGGGCATCGCGAGCCTCGTGGGCGTGCTCCTGGCGAGCCTCGTGACCTTCGCGGCCCACCGCGTCTCCCCGGTCCGGCTCGCCGGGGAAGTGGGCTGACGGGGGAGCCCTGACGGTTTCCCGCTATGATCCCAGGACTCATGGGAAACCGACCAGTACGTGGATGGACGGTTCTGCTTTGCGCCGTCCTTATGGCCACGGGCTGCGTCACCGGAACGGTGCCTTCCCGCCGTGGCATTGCCCTGGACTACAAGCCAGGCGCCGCTCCTTCTCCGCGGCTGGCGCTGCTGAGCCCAACGGGCATGGCCGTAAGGAGCGTGACCCAGGGGGCTGTCCGGGTCGACGCCTTCGAGCATCTTCTCTTGCTCACGGGATTGGATGCTTTCGAGGGGTCGCTCCCGCGTGGAGCAACCCTGACGCCCCGGGAGGCGACACGGCTGTTGGAGGTGCTGCTCCAGCAGCCCGTGACACTGGCCTCGTTTCCTCCGCGCCTGGTGATGGGCCATCTCCTGCGCGAGGTCTTGGCGGAGGGAGACGTTTCTCGTGACGAACTCCTGCGCCGGGTGGAGCGTTTCAAGGCCGTGGCCGTGCTGCGGCCGGACGGGTACCTCGCATGGGCGCTCACCGGCCACACCCAGCAGAGGGTGGGTTCGGTGCAGTGGAAGAACGACGCCTTCCGCTCCGGTCCCTTCGAGTTGGGTCGCTTCTACTCAGGTACCGGGGGCGCCTTCCGGCCGGTGGATGCGCGACTCCAACCCACGAAGAGCCCACCCCTGGCCGAGGTGCATGACGACGCCGACTACATCGGCCGGACGCTGGATGGCGCGGACGAGTCCATCGCGGCGCTGTATCACGCCCTGGGCCAACTGCTGACGCGTCCCCTGGACAGCGTCGCCGCGCTGCGACACCTCCCGGAGGGGGTCGTGGCCCTCGTCGCCTCCAGCCCCGAGTACCTCGAGCGCTTGCGGTACATGACACGGGGCGAGCAGGTGAAGGCGCTCTCCTCGCTGACGATGCACCTCCTCGTCACCTTTGGCACCGCCGGGGGAAGCACGAGCACTCTGCGGGGGTTGTTCGCGGGCGCGGAAGCCACCGTTCCCGTGCTGACCCTGTCCGCGGAGGGGGCGCTGGCGCTGGAGCGGGTCGTGGTGCCGGTGGGCAAGGTCGCCACGGTGCTGAGCGGCGGTCCGGGCGCGGCCCTCATTCTTCAGCGAGCGCACGAGGACAGCGAGAATCCCGTCCCCGCCGCCGGACCTGGGCAGTGGAGGCCCGCGAAGGAGTCCATGTCCAGCCGGGCCCGCGCCTACCAGGAGCAGATATCCGGCCACTCCGCCGACGAAGCCTACTGGGTTGGAAGCGTAAGGTTCGATGGTTTCAAGGACGGTGTGCTGCTGGATGCCAAGGGTCCTGGCTACGCCAACAAGTTCTTCGACGACTTCGAGCCCAAGAGCTGGTTCAAGCACTCGGGCGCGCGGGCACTTGTTGAGCAAGCGCAGCGTCAACTTGGCGTGGCGAGGAGAACAGGAACCCCCATCCGGTGGCACATCGCGGAAGAGAAGACCCTCGAAGCTCTTCGACGCCTGTTTCAGGATAACAACGTGTTCGGAATCGAGATGATCTATACCCCCGCCCTCTAGTACTACAGTTGGGCATCCTCTTGGATGCGCGCCGCCCCCTCCCGAGGAAACCAAATGTAGTATTAGAGCGCATTTCGGCAAAGGACTGCTCGCCCGTCCTCAACAGGGCGGCATCGTCGTCAAACGCTGAAACAGCAGAAGGAGTGCTCGTGTCATCCAATTCTCAGTCTTCGCTCCAGAACAGCGGGCCTACGCCAACCATCTCTCCAACAGTCGCATCACCAGTATCAGTGGTATCAGTTGTCGACACACCGCGCGAGCAATTAATCAGAATGATTAGGGCGCGAGCTAAATACTACAGCACTCTGGCATTAGCCGACACTCTTCTGATTTTGCTCGCACTTACAAGTGTAATTACCGGGGTAGCTCTTTCCAACAGACTCGCATTCATAGAGGAAGCTTTAGACGACAGGGATCGTAGACTCGATCTTCTCGTTGAAAAGCAGGACGAGAGCGATAAGTTATTCAATTCATTCAGAGAATCTCTTGATGCAGTAGTGATTGATCCAAAAGACCCACTGGTCGGAGTCAAGGCCCTGCAAAATGCAATAGAGACCATGAGGGAGGGTCTTAGAAAAACCAACCACATTGAAACACAACCCCAATCCGATCTGCGATTCATGGCAAGACTGGTGTCTGCGTGGATTGGCAGGCTAAGCATTGTGATTTGTGGACTTTTTCTTGTGCAAGTTCTCTTTGTTCGCTACCGATATAACACACGAATCTCCAATCAATATGATGCAATGGCTGACTCCTTGATGATTGCTGCCGCTACGCCAGCCCTCGGGTTGGAACAGTGCCTCGTAGCGCTGACACCCAAGATGGATTTTGGTCATCTTCCAAAACATATTGTGCGAGAACTGTCTGCGGCTATCGCTCATGTCACTGATGCGGCAAAGAAGTGAATACCCCATGGAAATCAACGACCACAGCGGCTTTGGCTTAGTGCTACAGTTGTACTTTCCAGACAGACAGAGGAGTGACGTTTACCCTGTCGCTGAGACAACTGCCCTTCCATCGTCTTCCGTGGGCCCCGTCCCTCGAGTTTCGCACTTTCTGGCGATGTTCAAGCTGCCGTTTGCAAGGAACCGGGGAGGGGCAGGAGCGGTTTTTGTAGACCCTGCTTGTCGCGCGGGGTCGCAGAAAAGGCCGAGCACAGACAGACGTAGCGCAAGGTGGTGAGCATGTCGGCGAAGGAGGGGCGCACCTTCTGGCGATACTAGGGTCGGAAGGGGGGGCTCATAGTGGATGTGTCCTTCCCTGGCGAACCACAGAATACTCACGTCCAACTGTAGTACTAGGGAGATGCGTTGCCCATGACGTACCAGAGAATCGAATCGTACATGGCGGGTGCCTATTGGGGGCCGCGCAAGGAGTTGCCGGAGGAATGTGCTTGGCGGGCGGAACGCTTCCTGACGACCATTGCGGAAATCGATCCGTCCTTTTCCCGCTGGTACCAGCAGGGCAGGTCACGCAAGGACGCACTCACCAAGCCAATCGAGCCCACTCGCGCGGCGCTGGAGAAACTCATCCGCCGAGGCAGGGATCGGCAGTTCGCCGAGCTGGGCTACTCGGTCTGGGCGTGGAACGGCGTATGCGTCGACTACGAGGATTGTGGCCTCAACTTCGGGTGCGGCCTCTATGCCGAGGGACAATCCAACCGATGCGTGTTCAACCTGCCATCCCGGGGTCCAAACGCGGAGCGCGTGCTGACCGCGTCCGTTCTCTCCGGTCTCGTGCGCAGCATGGTCCTCGCATGGGCTCCAGAACTCTCCATCGCCGCGTCAACCATGCCCTTGAAGCCGCAGAAGGAGCTCCCGCGGGTAGGTACTTTCGTGAACTGGCTCATGTACTTCCCACGGAGCCGGGGCCCGGTCCCTTTGCTCCCGGACCCCGTGCGAGTCGAGCCCATCGAGGACAAGGGGACGCTCGTCGTCCTCACGCCCGAGCGCTTCACGGTGGCCAACCCCGAGCACCTCGAACTCGCCCAGCGCGTGCATGAGTTGTTGGACGGGGCCGGACTCCTCCGCCCTGTGTCGTCCTGAGGCTCAGTGCTTGCCTTACTCCCGGGGCTCATGGGAAACCCATTGGAAGTTAGAGGGACGGTTCTGCTGTGCGCCATCCTTGTGGCCACGGGCTGCATCACCGGAACGGTGCCTTCCCGTCGTGGCCTTGCCCTGGATTATGACCCAAGCGCCGCCCCTTCTCCGCGCTTGGCGCTGCTGAGCCCAACCGGCATGGCCGTGCGGACCGTGACCCAGGGCGTGGCCATCCAGCACCACGGGGGCAACAAGCAGGTCATCCTCAGCAACGGCGAGCGGTGGCACCTCCCGCGGGGCAAGAGCTACAGGGACATTCCGGCGGAGGACCGGCTTGGGCGACGAACTGCAGGCGGCCGTGAAGGAGGAGGCGGCGAGGTGGTCCCATGCCGAACTCTCACGGGAGGAGTCGGGCGCCATCGAGCGGCTGCGAAAGGCGGGTAAGGAGTACCGCGCCAATCTTCTCGAGCGACAGGCGAGGGGGCGATGGGTAGAGAGACAGGTGGCGAACCGGTTCCCGCACCTGGCCAGCACCTTCTTCCGCATGATCTTCTTCTGAGGGCCGCGTGACTCCCAACATCCATTTCGAGAATCGCGAGATTGAAGGCGAGCGGCTGGAATTGACGGATAAGCAGGCCATTTACTGGCTCGGGCCGAGCGTCACGCTTCGATGCTGTACTCTGGTCACGAACATTTCGGCGCGGTGGCTCCATTTGGTGTCGGGAAGCCTGGTCGACTGCACGATCCAGGCGAAGAGCGAGCTGAAAACGCTGCCATGGGCCACGATGAAGTTGAAGGGGTGCCGCTTCAAGGGCCGCTTCGGGGGAAATGACTTCGGTTTCCGCACGGACGGGGACGAGATGCGGAAGCTAGGAGGCATTGAGGACTGCGACTTCTCAGAGGCCCGCCTCAACGGGTGCCGGTTCTTCAACTGCGACATGAGCACCATTCGACTGCCGCTCTGGCCGTGCTTCAGCTTCATGGACCCTCTCGGGCATGCCGCAGAGCTGGTTCGCCGGGAGTGGCCCGGGCAATTTGGGATCGTCGTTGAGGGACTGGCGAAGAATCCCGCAGGCACGGTCGCGGAATCGTGGCATGCACCCACGGTGGCCGAGAAGATGGACACTACTGTCGAGGGGTTGCGCGCGGCCCTTGAGGGGGCACCGTGGGTCGTCATGTAGAGCCGTACATCCGCCAGGTGCTCCCCCCACAGCGCGTGCGTGCGCGCATCCTCCAGTACCGGGTGCCAGATGCCAACGCTCTCGGAGGGGTGCAGGCGCACCTCCGCGTTCTGCGCGTCCACCAGCGTCCAGTCCTCCGCGACGCGGAACGAGCCCACCACCTCGCCCGTGGGCGTGAGCCGAGACCAGAGCACGGGCTGGATGGCGAGCCGCAGTACCGGGTGGCGCAGGAAGAGCCGCTGCCAGCGCTCCAGCGTGTAGTCGTCCTGGACGAAGAGCACCTCCTCGAGCCGCGCGAGCTGCGCCTTCAGCACCGGTTGGAGGTTCTTGCGGAGCACGTCGAAGCGCTGCTTGCCCTCCGCGTGCTTCACCGGGTCCTCGTCCTTGCGGAGGGCCGGGAAGGACTGTGTCACCCTGCCGCCCTCGTGGTGCACCTCCAGCGAGCGGTCCGCCCGCACCTTCACCCGGAGCCTGCGCGGGCCCATGTCCACCACCAGTCCCTCCAGCGTGAGGCCCAGGTCCGGCACCAGTTCCTCGCGCAGCTGCTCGGGTGTCAGGCCACGCGCGGCCGCGGCCTCCGCGAGCCCCTCGCGTGCGTTCTGCACGAGCGATTCGGTGTACCTCCCACCCGCGGAGGCGATGCGCTCCAACTGCGAGAGGGCGAAAACGGTGCCAATCCTGCCGAGGGCGCGGATGGCGGTATTGGCCTTGGGCTTCTGGTGGCGGCGCCACGCGTCAATCTGGTGGCAGATGGTCGTCACCGCCTCATCCCCGCCGTACTCCGCAATCAGCGAGAGCATCCAGGCGGCGCCTGTTTTGCCCTTCACCGAGAGCCAGCTCTCCAGCGCGTGCCGCCCGAGAGTTCCGAGCGCCTGAGGGGGGAGATGTCGTTCGAGCAGGTGCCGGAATGGGCGGGGCAGCCGTTCCTCCCCCAGTTCCCTGGCCTGCGTGAGCAGCCACCGCACCGGCAACTCCCCGAGCGGCGCGAGCGCGGTGACGAGCGGGAGCCCGCGAAGGTCCTTCGGCACGGCGTTCGCTCCCTCGGCCCGGGCGAGTTCCGCCCAGGCCTCAAGCGGGAGTGTGCGCTCCGGGTCCAAAAGGGAGACGTCCTCGCCGAGCGCCTCCAGCCGGTCCAGAAGGAGGCCCCGGTCCACGGCCGTCAACTCCGGCCGCGTGCAAAGCTGCCGGAGTACCTCCACGGCTCCCTCCATGCGCGAGAGGCAGAGCGCCTGGAGAACCGCGCGGCGGACGCGAGGGGACTCATCCGTGGTGAGCCCCGCCTCCACCACCTGGCGCGGCCCGGCCCGGGCCAGGAACGTCTGCACGGTGCGGACGGGCTCGAGCGCCTGCGTCGTCGCGAGGAGCGCGCGGACCGCCGGCACCAGGGCTGGCAGGGACTCCGCGGGCAGCGCGGTGAGCGGGGAGCTGTCGCGGAAGTATGTCGAGGTCGTCTGCGCGAGCAACTCTGGGTGGCGCGTGAGCGCCTCCAACGCCAGCGGGCGCAGGCGCTCACGCTCCGCGCCCGCCTCCTCTCGGGACTCCGGCACCCCGGCCGTGCGCGCAGCCAGCACCGAGTCCTCCGCACCCGTCAGGACGGCGTGGACGGCCTTGAGCCGCCAGAGCAGGGTGGTCGCCGCCACGCGCGAAACCGCCGCCTCCCCCCGCAGCTGCTCGCCCAACTGCACCGCGGAGAGCCGAGAGAGGTCGGTACGCTCGGGCTCGGGGGAAGACGCGTCGGGGATGGGAGCAGGAACGGTAGTGGGGGGAAGCATGGGGACCTCCGCTCTTATAGGGGACGCTCGTCGTCCTCACGCCCGAACGCTTCACGGTGGCCAACCCCGAGCACCTCGAACTCGCCCAGCGCGTGCATGAGTTGTTGGATGGGGCGGGGCTTCTCCGCCCCGTGCCGTCCTGAGGCTCAGTGCTTGCCGTACTCCAGCTTCACGCCCTTGCGCTGCGCCAGGATGTAGGCCTCCATGGCCTTCATCTTCGGATCATCCTCGGCCATGGGCTTGCCGCGCACCGGGTTCTCGATGCACCAGTTGATCATGTCGCGCAGCAGCGCCGTGCGGCCCAGCTGCACCTGGTACTTCGGATAGGTCTCCGGATGGGTGTTCGCCGCGTCCGGGTGGCACATGTCGCACGACACCGACACCGTGCTCCCCAGCGACTTCGCGTCATGGAACACCCGGTGGCCCTCGGTCACCATCTGCTCGGCCGAGGCCTTCCACAGCGCCTCGTCCCGGGCACCGTACGCTCCGTAGGTGTGTCCCGATTGGACCTTGTCTCCCTTCTTCTGGCCCACCGCCGCCGCGTTCGAGGACGCACTGTCTCCCTTGGGCTCGACGGCGGGCTTCGCCGCCGGGGGCGGAGTGGGGGGATTCTGTGCCAGCGCCACCTTCACCGGTGCCGGATCCCAGTTCCCCTGGGGATTCTTGCGGTGCCACTCGGCCATGAGCTGATCCGAGATCTCCTGCGCCTGCTTCCGATCGATCCTCGCCGGATCCTTCACGCCCTTCACCTCGAGCGTCGTCTCGCCGTCGCACAGGCCAATCACCACGTTGCCCTCCGCCGAGCGGGGGACCTCGTGCTTGGGGAGCGGTGGTGCCTTGTCCTGCGCGGATGCGGCCCCAAACGACAGGAGACCCAGGGCGCCGAGCGCCGCGATTCCAGATGTCTTTCGAGCGTTCATCGTGAGGTCTCCTAGTAGGACGGCAGCTTGGTGGCCGCCGGGCGATCCTTCTTGCCGTTGGAGGCGAGGTAGCTGGAGCGGACGGTGACGGGGTCTCGGTCCCAGAGGTTGTAGAGCGAGTCCGCCAGTCCGGCCGCGAGCACGTCGAAGCGGCCATTGCCGCAGCCGTCGAAGTTGCTGAACGGATCCGCGCGGTTCATCTGCACCGTCAGGGCGGGCAGACCCTCGGGCGCGTAGGGCCACGGCCACGCGGTGGACAGCATCCCGTGGAACTGGATGTTGCCAATCTGGTTGCTGAGCATCTGGTGCGTGTGGCCGTGGATGACCGTCACGTTGTCGAAGGGCTTGAGCAGCGCCTGGATGTCGTCCGCGTCGTCCGTCCAGAAGTTCCACGGCCGGTAGTACTTGTAGAGCGGCGAGTGGCTGAAGACGATGAGCGGCGTCTTCTTGTCCACCTTGGCCAGGTCCTGCTTGAGCCATTCGCGGCCCGCGGCCCCCACCTCGAAGCGGGACTGCACCCCGTTGTCGAGCCCCGCCACCGTCTGCATGCGCTCCGTGGGCGTCATGCCCCGCTCGGTCCAGAAGTCCTTCTCGTTCACGCTCATGAGCGTGATGAAGTGCACGCCCTTGTGATCGAACGAGTACTGGGGCTCGCCGAAGAGCGCGCGCCAGTGCTCGCCCATGTCGAGGAACCAGTCGTGCTCGCCCACCATCATCTTCACGGGGGCCTTCACCGACTTGAGGATTTCCTTGCCGAGGTTGAGCTCCTCCTTCTGTCCGAGCTGCGCCAGGTCTCCGCCGAAGAGGACGAAGTCCGGCTGGGGATCCAGGCGGTTGACGTCATCCACCGCGCGCAGGATGGAGCGCACGAAGCGGTCGTTGAGATCCTTTTTGTACAGGTGCGCGTCGGAGATGTACGCGAAGCTGAACCGGGGTTTGTTGGAGGGGGCCGCGTCGGCGACGCTGATGAGCTGGAAGCTCTGGGGCGTGATGAGGCCCTTGGCGGCGACGATGCCCGCGGACAGCCCGGCGAGCCTCATGAAGCCGCGTCGGTCGAGCTTGCGCAGTCCGTCGAAGAAGGCGTCGCGTTCCTCGTGATGCCGGGTCTCGATGCTCTTGATGTGCTTCATGGGTTATTTCCCCTCCGAGGAGCCAACGGGCCCGTAGAAGCCGCGCGAGGCGGGGTTCTCGATGGTGAGGTCCGGACTGACGCCGATGTCGCCGAGGTTGCCCTTCTTGCCGAGCGCCGCGGCGGTGTCGCGCTCGGGGCGCTTGTTCTTGCGCGTGCGCTGGGCGGCCAGTTCCTTCTTCTCCAGGCTCGCGAAGTCATCCGACGTCAGCGCGAACAGGAACGCCACCACGTCGTCGATCTCCGGCTCGGTGAGACCCAGCCGCTGCATGCCTCCGTCCAGGTAGGGGTTGGGGAGGCCGCCCTTGTTGTAGTGGTCCATCACGTCCCACAGCGTGGTGAGCGAGCCGTCGTGCATGTAGGGCCCGGTGATGGCCACGTTGCGCAGGGTGGGGGTCTTGAAGCTCCCGATGTCGTTCTCGTTCTTGGTGACGAGGAAGCGGCCCATCTCCGACAGGTCCGTCTGGAGCGCCAGCTCGTCGATCTGCTTCGCGTCACCGGTGCGCACCACGCGCAGGGCCTTGTTGGCGAGCTTGGGGAAGTCGTGCTCGCGCGCGGCGATGCCGATGTTGTGGAACTTCTGATCCGAGAACAGCGGGGACACGGCGTTGCCCGCGTGGCAGCTATTGCAACGCGCCTTGCCGTTGAAGAGCGCCCAGCCGCGCTTCTCCGAGGCATTGAGCGCCTTGGCGTCGCCAACCAGGAAGCGATCGAAGCGCGCGTTGCCGGAGAACTGCGTGCGCTCGAACGCGGCGAGCGCCGAGGCCAGGTCCTCGCCCGTCACCTCGCGGCCGAACACCTCGCGGAAGTCGTTCACGTACTCGGGAATGCCCTTCACCTTGGCCACCACGGCGTCCAGGTCCGGCATGCCCATCTCGATGGGATTGATGATGGGGAGCACCGCCTGCTCCTCGAGCGTGCCCGCGCGGCCGTCCCAGAACTGGGTGGCGTTGAAGAGCGCGTTGAGCACCGTGGGGCTGTTGCGCTTGCCCGTCTGGTTCTTGATGCCCACCGAGCGGGCCTTGCCATCCGAGAAGGCGCGCTTGGGATCGTGGCACGTCGCGCAGCTCACCGAGTCGTCCGCCGACAGCCGCTTGTCATTGAAGAGCTTGTTGCCCAGGGCGATTCGTGGCGCGGTGGGACGGCGCTCCGGTGGGACGGAGAGGTCGTACAGCGCGGCGGAGACTCCAATCGGCAGCGGGGGGGGAGGGGGCGGCTCGGCCAGGGCCGTGCCGCCCCAGGCGAGTACCGCCAGACACGGGAATGCTTTCATGGGGATGCACCTCGCTCGGGAGTGGGAAGTACTCCTGTCCATTGTCCCGTGGTCGCGGGTGCTGGAACGCGGCGGATGTTTTCGAGTGTCCTCAAGCCGTCGCGGGGTGTGTTCACGCCGCGACGATGGCGCCGGATCCGGCGCGGAGTCAGCCCACCACGAGCCGCTCGAGCGCCGTGCGCAGGCGCTCGGGCATGGCGGTGGCCTTGCGCGACTGGCGGTCCACGAAGACGTGCACGAAGGTGCCGTGGGCGGCGGCCTGGGACTCGCCCTCCTTGAAGATGGCGATGCCGTACGTCACCGAGCGGTTGCCCAGCTTGTCCACGCGCAGCCCGGCCCGGAGCGGATCCGGATACGCGAGCGGCGCGCGGTAGGTGCACCGGGACTCCACCACCAGGCCGATGACGGGGCTGGTGAGGATGTCCAGGCCCCCCTCGTGGATGAGGTAGTGGTTCGCCACCGTGTCGAAGTAGCTGTAGTAGGTGACGTTGTTGATGTGCCCGTAGGCGTCGTTGTCCATCCACCGGGTGGTGATGGGCAGGAAGTAGCGGTAGCGCTCGGGGGTCTCGGTGTCGGCCATGGCTCGTTCTCCGCTCGGGTTCACCAGTAGCGCAGCGCCTGACGGAACAGTCCCGTGAGCACGGGCCCCGTCATCTCCCGGGGGGCGTTCTGGAGCAGGCGCTGCTGGGGGAGGGCGCCCTTCGTGAGCGCGCCGAGGTCCGCCTCCGTATAGCCGACCCCGCCCAGTCCGTTGGGCATGCCCACCGCGCGCATGATGTGGAGCAGCCGCCCCGCCAGCACCTCGCCCGCGTCCGAGGCCGAGGCGCCGCGCACGTCCGCCCCCAGCCAGCCCGCGGCTTCCAGGTGCCGCTCGGGGCTCGACTCCGCGGTGTAGCGGAACACGGCGGGGGCGTTGACGATGACGGCCATGCCGTGGGGCACCAGGGGCTCGTCCTGGGGGTAGCCCGAGGGCCGGAAGTCGCGCACGCCCCCGGCCACCGCGTAGGCCATGCCGTGGGGCGCGTGGACGCCCGCGTTGCCGAAGGCGATGCCCGCCAGCGTGGAGGCCCACATCAGTTGCTCGCGCGCCTCCCGGTCTCCGGCGTCCTTCACCGCGCGCTCCAGGTACAGCCCCATCAGGCGCAGGGCCTCGCGGCACCCGAGGTCGCTCCAGGGGTTGGCGCCCTGGCTCATGGGCCGGGGCCCCGGGCCCACCGGGCGGCGCACGTAGGGCCTCGCGGTGTAGGACTCGAGGGCGTGGGACAGCACGTCCAGGCCGCTGGCGGCCGTGACTTCTCCGGGCAGGGTGTCGGTGCAGTCCGGATCGATGAGCGCCTCGCTGGGACGCAGCAGCGGCGAGGCGATGCCCGTCTTCGCGTGCAGCGACAGCAGATCGAAGATGGTGATGCCCGTCACTTCGCTGCCCGTGCCCGAGGTGGTGGGGCAGGCGATGTGCGGCCGGAGCGGACCGGGGACCGCGCGTCCCTCGCCCACGGGGGCGTTGACGTAGGCCAGGAAGTCCGCCGGGTGCGTGGCGTAGAGGTTGGCCGCCTTGCAGGTGTCGATGACCGAGCCGCCCCCCAGGGACACGTACCCATCCGGCTGGGCCTCGGAGGCGAAGCGCGCCGCGTCCCTGAAGGACGCATCCGTGGGCTCGACCCGCACGCCCGTATAGAGGACCACGTCCAGGCCCGAGCCCTTCAAGGACGCGTACACCTTCTGGAAGAAGGGCAGCCGGGCCACGCGCTCGTCGGAGAACAGGGCCACGCGCCGCATGCCGAGCGCCTTTGCCCTCGGGCCCACTTCGGAGAGACATCCCCGGCCGAAGGTGATGCGCGAGGCGTCCACGGTGAAGGCGGAGTCGCAGCCCTCGGCCACCGGTTCATAGTGACAGCAGCCCATCCACGTCCTCCTGAGAAGGCGAGGGGGAAAAGATTAGCACTGGTCATTCGCGCCGGAGGGAGGGGCGATTCGCTGGCGGGTTTCGCATGCTCCCACTATCAGGCGACTCTCTTTTCCCCCGATTCCCCCGCTGCCCCACGAGGAGTGCATTCGCATGAAGGCCTTCGAGTTGCGGAAGACTGGCGACAAGACGCAGGACTGGGTCCTGGTGGACAAGCCCGAGCCCCAGCCCGGTCCGGGTCAGGCCCTGGTGCGCATCCGCGCGGTGTCCCTCAACTATCGGGATCTGCTCCTGAAGTGGGGTACCTATCTGGAGCCCGCGGTGCGTCCCGTCATCCCCGCGTCGGACGGGGCGGGCGAGGTCGTGGCGGTGGGGCAGGGTGTCACCCGCGTGAAGCCGGGAGACCGCGTGGCGCCCACCTTCTTCCAGAACTGGACGGACGGTGAGCCTCCGCAGCGCGCGGGGCTGCGCAGCCTGGGCGCGGGCAACGTCGACGGCGTGCTGGCGGAGTATGTCGTCGCGGATGCCGAGGCACTCGTGCATCTGCCCGAGCACCTGTCCTTCGAGGAGGGAGCCACGCTGCCGTGCGCCGCCGTCACCTCGTGGCACGCGCTGTTTCCCCAAGGGGGCTTGAAGCCGGGCCAGACGGTGCTCGTCCAGGGCACGGGCGGGGTGTCCATCTTCGCGTTGCAGTTCGCCCACCTGGCGGGCGCGCGGGTCCTCATCACCTCCAGCCGCGACGAGAAGCTGGAGCGAGCGCGGAAGCTCGGCGCGGACGAGCTGTTCAACTACAAGAAATCGCCCAACTGGGAGGAGCCCGTCCTGGCGCGCACGGGCGGGCAGGGCGTGGACCACGTGCTCGAGGTGGGCGGCGCGGGCACCTTCCCCCATTCCGTCCGGGCCACGCGGGTGGGGGGGCACATCGCCCTGATCGGCCTGCTCACCGGGAACCGGGCCGAGGTGGATCCCAAACTGGCGGAGTCCAAGAAGCTGCGCGTGCAGGGGGTCTTCGTGGGCAGCCGCGCCATGTTCGAGGACATGAACCGCTTCATCACCCAGCACCGGGTGCGGCCCGTCATCGACCAGACCTTCCCCTTCGCGCAGGCGCGTGAGGCCCTGGCCCACATGGAAGCGGGCGCCCACTTCGGGAAGATCGTCATCACGCTTTGACGTAGGATGCGCGGCGCCTTCTCTCCCTCCCCCCATTGGAGACGGTCCCATGAAGAGTTCGAAGCTCGGCGGTTCCCCGCGTCCTTCATCCATCGAGGCTCCGAAGCCGAAGCCCATCGAGGCCCCAAAGCCCGCCGAGACTTCGTCCTCCTCGAAGCCCGCTTCCTCCACGTCGAGCCCGCCGGTCCGGAACGATGGCTTCGAGACGAATTCGCCAAGCCGGGTGAGCCAGCCCCAGGCCAAGCCGCCCGGGGGCAGTGACGTCACCTCCTCGTTCACCCAGGATCCGGTGAAGTTCGCGAGCCAGAAGGACAACGTGCTCAACATCCTGAACACGCAGCGGCCGGCCGGTGTGCCCGCGGCCACGGCGCAGGCGCCCTTCGTGAACGCGTCCGATTCGATCGTCACGATGAGCGCCCACCAGCGGCCGGGTGGCAACGTGAACATGCACCTGACGCCGCCGAACGGAAAGGGCTCCCAGGTGCACTACCTGGACTACCTGCCCGAGGGCTCGGGGCGCTTCGCCGGCATCCAGGGCGTGCCTCAGCACCCGGGCCCGCATGATCCGAAGATGGTGGTCACCGGGCAGCTCAACGGCTGCGCCGTCCATGCCCTCCACGACTCGCGCGATCAGTCCCTGTCCTTCATGCACCACGCGAACTACTCGAAGAATGGCCCCCAGGAGCTCAACGACTTCCTGAAGGGGCATCCGCATCTGTCCCCCGCGGCGACCTTCGGACCCGCCGATTACTCGCACGCCACGGGCAAGGGCCGGGATCAGACGGGCGCCACGGCGTTCGCCCAGTACCTGCCATCCTCCTCGGGCAACGGCCTGGGCCAGTGGCATCTCATGGGCCAGCTCAACGACATGACGGGCAAGGTGAGCCAGGACATGCGTCCCGAACTCAAGCGCCCCAACATCGTCGGCGCGCCGCCGGTGATGATGATCCCCGTCGAGTAGGGCAGCGCTGACATGGTTTCCCATGGTGGAAAACCGGGGAGGCCCTGGCTCCCCGGTGTTTCTCCGAGGGAGAACCCCGCGAGGCAAGGTGTTTGCAGAGCGGTGGGGCCATGAAAACTTCACTGCTCGCATGGTGTGGACTCATCTCGGCCCTGTCCCTGTTGCCGGCCTGTAGCGCGATGGGTGGAAGGGGCTCCTCCGAGGCGCCGGCCTATGGCGACTCCTCGGGAGCCGCTCCGAGGGATCCCTCGTCACCGGAAGCACCCGATCAGGGCCAGCCCACCTCGGGGTTGCTCACCGCCGGAGACTGGGATGACAACCTCAACTTCGACTTCTTCCAGAAGTACCTCACCAAGGCCTCCGCGGCCCTGAACCTGAGCGCGCCGCCCAGCGCGGATCGGGTGATCATCACCGTGCGCGACGAGGAGGGGCGGCCGGTGTCCAACGCCCGCGTCAGCGTGGACGGCAGTGGAGGAGGCACGCGGTTCCAGGGCCCCACCGCCTCGGACGGGCGGGTGCTCTTCCTGCCCACCCAGGATGGGGCGAAGGCCGACGAGTCCTTCACGGTGACGGTGTCGCCGCCCCCGGGGCGCACGGGCGAGCCGTACACCACGGCGGTGCAGGGCAAGGCCTGGGATGTGACGCTGCCGGGTGTCCAGGGGGAGTCGCCCCAGGAGTTGGACGTGGCCTTCGTGGTGGACACCACGGGCAGCATGGGCGACGAGCTCGCCTACCTGAAGGCGGAGATTCAAGGCATCGCCGACTCGTTGAGCACGCACTTCCCCCAGGTGTCGGTGCGCTACGGGCTGGTGCTGTACCGGGACGAGGGCGACGACTACGTGGCGCGCTCCTTCGACTTCACCTCCAACGTGGCGACGCTGCGCTTGCGGCTGGACTCGCAGGCCGCGGATGGGGGAGGGGACTATCCCGAGGCGATGGAGCGCGGTCTGGAGGAAGGGGTGAAGCTGTCCTGGCGCACGAGCAACACCGCGCGGCTGCTCTTCCTGATGGCGGACGCGCCGACGCATGACGCGAAGCACGACGCCTTCCTGCGCGCGGCCCAGGGCGCCCGCCAGGCCGGCATCAAGGTGTACCCGATCGCGGCGAGCGGGGTGGCGGACTCGGCGGAGTTCCAGATGCGGCTGGCGGCCCAGCTCACCCGGGGCCGCTACCTCTTCCTCACGAATGACTCGGGCATCGGGAATTCCCACGCCGAGCCGCACATCCCCTGCTACCAGGTGCAGCTGCTCAAGCACCTGCTCGTGCGCACCATCGGCTCCGAGCTGGAGGGACGGCGGCTGCCCGTCTCCGGCTCCGAGTTGGTGCGCACGGTGGGCAACCCCTCGCAGGACGGCGCCTGCACCCACCAGGATGGAACGGTGACGTACTACTAGAACGCCACGGGCAACTGCTTCATGCCGTGCACGAGGATGCCTTCGCGCCAGCGCAGCGCGTCCTCGGCCACGGCGAGGCGCAGCCGCGGCAGGCGCTCGAGCAGCAGGGGGATGGCGATGCTGGCCTCCAGCCGCGCCAGGGGAGCGCCCAGGCAGAAGTGGATGCCGAAGCCGAAGGCGATGTGCCGGTTGGGCTCGCGGGTGATGTCGAAGCGCTCCGGCTCCGGGAACTGCTCGGGATCATGATCGGCCGACAGGAGCGAGGCGATGATGCTCTCGCTCCTGGGAATCACCTGACCGCGGAACTCGAGATCCTGGGGCGCCCAGCGTTGGGTGGTGGATTCCACGGGGCCGCGGTAGCGCAGCATTTCCTCCACCGCCGAGTCGATGAGGGCCGGATTCTCCCGCAGCCGCGCCAATTGCTCGGGGTGGCGCAGCAGGGCCCAGACGCCGTTGCCGATGAGGTTCACCGTCGTCTCGTGGCCCGCCACCAACAGCAGGAACAACATGCTGACGAGCTCCTCGGGGGTGAGCCGGTCTCCCTGCTCCTCCGCGGACACGAGCGCGGTGAGCAGGTCATCTCGCGGTTCGCTGCGGCGCTTCTCCATCAGGTTCTGGAAGTAGTGCAGGAACTGCATGCCCGCTTGCCGCAGCGGCCCCAGGTCGCCATCCAGGGGCGGGTTGACGATGAGGGTCGTCCACTCGTGGAAGCGGGCCTGGTCCTCCACCGGCACGCCGAGCATCTCGGCGATGACCGTCACCGGCAGGGGGAAGGCGAAGGCATCCAGCAGATCCATGGAGCCCTGGTTCCTCACGCCGTCCAGCAACCGCTCGGTGATGGCGGTGACGCGCGGGCGCAAGGCCTCCACGCGGCGCGGGGTGAAGGCCTTGGACACCAGGGTGCGCAGGCGGGTGTGATCCGGCGGATCCGCCATGAGCATGTGCCGGCTGAGCGCCGCCATGGTGTCGTTGCGCATCTGGCGCGGCAGGGAGTCCTCGGGCAGCTTGTGCTGATCCTTGGTGAAGCGTGAATCGCGCAGCAGCTCCACCGCGTCCTTGTACCGGCTCACCACCCACACCGGGTACTTGAAGTACGGATCCACCAGGCGCACCACCGGAGCCTCCTGGCGCATGCGCGCGTAGAGGGGCAGGGGGTTGGCGCGGGTAGCGGGGGCCCACAACTCTTGGAACGGGGCAGGGGAGGAGTTCATTCGCCTGACATAACGCCTGGCTCCCTCGCTGACGAGGACGCCCGTGCGAGCCCGTGTACTGGCGGACGTGGGGGGGGCTGTCAGGAGGCTGGCGGAGCCAGGGGCAGGCGGAAGGTGAAGACACTGCCCTCGCCGGGCTGGCTCTCCACCGTCAGCTCTCCGCCCAACTCCCGCAGGAGGTTGCGCACCACGGGCAGGCCCAGGCCCGTGCCCCGGCCCGGCGGCTTGGTGGTGAACCAGGGCTCGAAGATGGAGGCGAGCACGTGCTCGGGCATGCCCACGCCGGTGTCCTCCACCCGGCAGCGCGCGACGCCCGTGTCCCCGTCCTCGGAGACGTACACGCGCACCTCCGCGGGCCGGCCGCGCACGGACTCCACCGCGTCGGCGGCGTTGCTCAGCAGGTTGAGCAGCACCTGCTCCACCCGCGTGCGGCTCACCTGCGTCCACACGGGCAGCTCGGGGCCCTGGAACGTCACCTTCACGTGCCGGAGGATGCCCGCGGTGCGCAGCATGGACATCGAGCCCGACACCAGCTCGCGCAGGTCCACCCGCTCCACCTTCGTCTGGCCGGGCCGGCCCAGGTTCATCAGGTGATGGCCATGCGTGGCCACGTGCTCACACGCCCAGCCCAGCTCCGCGAGCATCTCCGCGTCCGGCGCCACGCCGTTGTGCGCCCACTCGGTGAAGGCGGTGCGCAGGCTGTTGAGCACGGTGGAGATGTTGCGCAGCTCGTGTCCCACTCCGGCCGCCAGAGTCCCCAGCGTCGCCAGCCGCTCCACCTGCAGCAGTTGCGCGCGCGTGCGCTCCAGCTCCAGCTCCAGTTGCTCGCGGGCCTTCACCCGATCCGTCACGTCCGTGGCGAGCCCGATGGTGCCCGTGAGCTGGCCTTGATCGTCGAACACCGGGGTGTAGCGCGTCTCGTAATGGATGTTGGACGCGACGGTGGACACCTCCGTGGTGGTCACGCCGGACAGCGCGAGCCGCGTCTGGGCGAGCACCTTGGGCTCGCCCGCGAGGATCTCGAAGATGGACTCCCCCACGAGCTGCTCCGGCTTGAGCCCCATGCTGGCCAGCCCGCCGCCATCCACGAAGGTGAAGACGCCCCGGGCGTCCAGGGACCAGAGGATGAGGTGCGCGCCCCGTACCGCCGTGCGCAGCCGCATCTCGCTCTGGGCCAGGGCGCGCTCCATGGCCTCGCGCTCGCTGGCCTGTTCGCGCAGGAGCCGGTTGGCGACTTCTCCCTCGGTGAGCGCCACCTCCAGCAGCCGGATCCGCTCCTCGCGCCGCTCGGTGACATCCACCAGCGCGCCGAGCACGCCGATGACGCGGCCCCGCGCGTCGAACAGCGGGACCTTGCTCGTCTGCGTCCAGTGATCCGTGCCGTCGACGCCGCGCACGCGCTCCTCGAACTCGGCCAGGGGCAGGCCGGTGGCGAGCACCTGCCGATCCGACCGCTGGTAGTCCTCCGCCGCGTCACGCCAGGGCATATCGTGGTCGTTCAGGCCCACCACGTCCTCGGGCGTCATGCCCGCGAGCCGCGCGAAGGCGCGGTTGCACCCGAGGTAGCGCAGATCCGCTCCCTTCCAGAAGAGGGGGTGGATGAGCGCGTCGAGAATGAGTCGCGGCGGCGCGGCCTCGTGCGTCGTAGACGCCATGGGCGTCCTCCCATTCGCGGCGCCTGGGAAGACGGCCTGCACGGGCGCGCGCGGAGTGGGCCTGTGATACCCGGGAGTGCGGGGGGGCAACAAGCACTTCCCGGCGCCCTGGGACGCCGAGTGAGTTTCCCTCGCCGAGGGTTGTGGACTGGCGGGCTACTCGTAGAACTTCAAGCTCCAGCCCGTGTTGCGCTCGCTGCCCCGGGTGTAGGTGATGTTGCCCCACCACTGGAAGGAGCCCGAGTACCAGTAGCGCGCGCCCCAGAAGTCGCTGGGGTACTCGTTCTTGGCGACGCCGTGGTAGGCCAGGGGGAAGGTGGGGCCCGCGGGGGGACTGGTGTTGGGGTCGCCGTTGAGCAGCACGAAGGAGTGGTGGCCTACGCCCTTGGCGTACAGGGTCGGATCCCACCCGCTCATGAGCGTGGCGCGGTTGGCGCCGAAGAGGCACCCGTTGGACTTGAACCAGTCCCACACGTAGGTGGGGTCGCCGTTGAGCTTGAGGCGCAGATCCGCCAGGCAGTAGCTCTCGCCCCAGCTGCCGTTGGCCGAGTAGACCACGTGCAACTGGCCGGCCGGATCGATGATGACCTCGGGGCCCTCGTTGACGCGGCAGGGAGGGTTGGGCTCCACCTTCTCGAAGGCCTCGCGGGGCTGGGAGATGACGAAGCGCGCGCCCGTGACGGTGGTGGGGTTGCTCATGCGCGCGAGGAAGAGCGTCTGCTCGCCGTCGGAGTTGCCCACCCAGCCGGACCAGACGAAGTACCACTGGCCCCGGTAGTTGAAGGCCGTGCCGTCGATGGCCCACTTGTCGTCGGGCAGGGCCATGCGCTGGGCGGTGGACCAGCCGCTGGTGGGCGACTTGGACTGGATGACGTACATGCGGTGGGCGGCGCCGGCCCCGGCCGTGAAGTACATGTAATAGGTGTCACCCGCCTTGATGAGCTGCGGGGCCCACACCTCGGGCCAGCCCGAGGGGTTGCTCCAGACCTGCTGGCGCGCGGCGCCGGACAGGGCATCCACCGACGAGGCCGTGCGCACGTACAGCCGGGCCCCGTCCGTCTCCGCGGAGATGTAGGTGCTGTCCACCCGGATGACGGTGGGATCCGCGTTGCGGATGCTCAACCGGCCCAGCTCCTGCTCCTGCTGCCGGAGGGGCTCGCTCACGCTCGGGGCCGCTTCCGGGCCACCACACGCCTGGACACCCACGCTCAACGCCAGAACACCCAGGGCCTTCGAAATGCGCATCGCTCTCTCCTGAATTCGGGGAATAAGCGCATTCCTACATCAAAACGAGGATTTCAGAGAAAACAAAAAAACCGGGGAGAAGCCGCCCCCGCGACTCCTCCCCGGCGCCCCTTTCCCGTCCCACTACCCCCGAGAACCCCCCACCAAAATCACCCCGTGCCCCAACCCCCCGCCCTCCAACCCGCCCAACCCCCGACCACCCCTCGCCCGGCCCATTCCGTCAGCTTCTCGAGAGGGGACTAAAGCACCGCGCGTGCCAGCGCCTCCGCGCCGGACAACGTTCGGAATTCCAGGCGGTTGGGCCCGAGTCCGGGCAGCCGGGCACTCCCGAGAGGGGTAAGAGTTACCGCCGGAATTTCCCTCGACAAGACGGGACGAATTGATATTGCCAATCAATCTCAATACCGGGCTTCCTCGAATGAAGAGACTCTCCTTCGGCATCCTCGTCTTCCTGGGTTGCGCCCACGCCCCCTCGGCGCCGCCCCCTGGCCACAACCCCTCGACGCCCGCGCCCCGGAGCCTGCCGCCCCATGAGGGCGAGTCGCACTGGCGCTCGCTGCGGCAGCTCACCCTCGAGGGGGAGAACGCCGAGGCCTACTGGGCCTTCTCCGGCAAGGAGCTGACGTTCCAGGCCCGCCACGAGGGGCAGGGGTGCGATCGCATCTACTGGTTGGATGCCCAGACGGGCGCCACGCGGCCCATCTCCAGCGGGGAGGGCGCCACCACGTGCGCCTATGCGCTCCCGTCGGATCAGGAGGTCGTCTACGCCTCCACCCATGAGGGCGGCGCGGCCTGCCCCCCCAAGCCCGACATGAGCCTGGGCTACGTGTGGCCGCTCTACGACACCTACGACATCTACAAGGCGAACGCGGACGGCTCCAACCTCCGGCCGCTCACCCGCGAGAAGGGCTACGACGCCGAGGCGACGGTGTGCCCGAAGGACGGCTCCATCCTCTTCACCTCCGTGCGGGATGGGGACCTGGAGCTGTACCGGATGGACGCGGACGGGGGGAACGTGAAGCGGCTCACGCACACGCCCGGCTATGACGGCGGTGCGTTCTTCAGTCCGGACTGCTCGAAGATCGTCTGGCGGGCGAGCCGTCCCGCGCCGGGCAAGGAGCTGGAGGACTATCAGGCGCTGCTGGCCAAGGGGCTCGTGCGGCCCACGAAGCTGGAGCTGTACGTGGCGGACGCGGATGGCGCCAACGCCACCCAGGTCACCTACCTCAACGCGGCGAGCTTCGCCCCCGCCTGGCACCCGACGCTCCCGCGCCTGCTCTTCTCCTCCAACTACGGAGACCCCAAGGGGCGCGAGTTCGACATCTGGGCGGTGAACGTGGACGGCACGGGGCTGGAGCGCATCACCACCGCGCCGGGCTTCGATGGCTTCCCGTTGTTCTCCCCGGATGGCAAGCAGCTCGCGTTCTCGTCCAACCGCGCCACGGCCCCGGGCCGCCACGACACCAACGTCTTCATCGCCGACTGGCAGGAGACGCGCACGCGCGAGCCCTCCGCCGCGGCGCCCGTGCCCGCGCCCGCGGACCGGGTGATGGAGGACGTGCGCTTCCTCGCGGCGCCCGAGCAGGGGGGCCGGGGCATCGACACGCCGGGGCTGGAGCAGTCCGCGGCCTGGTTGGAGAAGCGCTTCGCGGCGCTGGGCCTGGAGCCCGCTGGAGACGCGGGCACGTACCGCCAGCGCTTCCCCGTCATCACCGAGCTCAAGGCCGCGAGTGGCACGGCGCTGGAGCTCGGCGGCGTGCGGGCCACGGACACCGCCTTCGTGCCGCTGGGCTTCTCCGCGGACGGGGAGGTGAAGGGGGACTTCGTGCTCGCCGGCCATGGCATCCGCGCCCAGGCGCTGGGCGTGGACGACTACGCGGGCCTGTCGGTGAAGGGGAAGATCGTCGTCGTGCGGCGCTTCGTGCCGGATACGCCCGCCTTCGCCTCGAGCGAGGCGCAGCGCCGCTACGGGGACTTGCGTCACAAGGCGTGGACGGCCAAGGAGGCCGGCGCGCGGGCGCTCGTGGTGGTGGACTGGCCCGTGGCGGCGGCGGGGGAGAAGGGCTCGCCTCCCGAGGCCAGCCTGCCCGCGCTCAAGCCCGAGGGCTCCCAGGACGCGGGCCTGCCCGTGGTGGCCTTGAAGCGCGCCGGCTTCGAGGCCGTGCTCGACAAGCTCGCCAAGCGGCAGAAGGTGAGCGGCCGCGTGGCGGTGAAGCTCGACAAGGTGCTCAAGGACACGTGGAACGTGGTGGGGAAGCTGCCCGCCGCGGCGGCCGGGACGCGGGCGTCCGGCGTCATCGTGGTGGGCGCTCATTATGATCACCTGGGCGAGGGCGGACGGGGCTCGCTCGCGCCGGATCGCCGCGAGCCGCACCTGGGCGCGGACGACAACGCCTCGGGCGTGGCGGGCCTGCTGGAGGCGGCGCGCCTGCTCACGGGGCAGCGCGAGCGGCTGCAGCGGGACGTGTACTTCACCGCCTTCTCCGGCGAGGAGACGGGCGTGCTGGGCTCCACCGCGTGGACGCGCACGCCGCCCGCGGGGCTCGGGATGAAGGACGTGGCCGCCATGCTCAACCTCGACATGGTGGGGCGGCTGCGTGACAACCACCTGACGGTGCTGGGCGCCGACTCGGGCGGGGAGTGGCGGGACTTGCTCGCCCCCGCGTGCGCCAGGGCCCGCGTCCAGTGCGATGGCTCCGGGGATGGGTACGGGCCCTCGGATCACACGCCCTTCTACGCGGCGGGAGTGCCCGTGCTGCACTTCTTCACCGGCACGCACGTCGACTACCACAAGCCCTCGGACAGCGCGGATCGGGTCAACGCGGCGGGGCTCGCCCAGGTGGCGCTCGTGGTGTCCGAGGTGGCCGCCGCGGCGAGCGCCCGGCCCGAGCGCGTCACCTACCGCAGCGTGCCCGCGCCCGCTCCGGCGGGGGATTTGCGCTCCTTCAATGCCTCGCTGGGCACGGTGCCGGATTACGCGCCGCCGGCGGGCACTCGGGGCGTGTTGCTCGCGGGCGTGCGGCCCGGGGGCGGCGCGGAGCTGGGCGGCCTCAAGCGCGGGGACGTGCTCGTGCGGCTCGGCACCCACGACGTGGGCAGCGTGGAGGATCTGATGTACGCGCTCAACGCCTCCAAGCCGGGAGAGACGGTGACCGCCGTCGTCCTGCGCGAGGGCGCCGAGGTGAAGCTCTCCGTCACCTTCCAGGAGAGCAAGCGTCGCTGATATTGACTTTGAGAATCAGTCTCAAATATAGCACACCTCGTCGGTCGTCCGTCGGAGGTGGAGATGCGAGGGTGGAGGCTGCTGGGTGTCCTGGTCCTGTCGGGGCCCGCGCTCGCGCAGGCGCCCGAGGGGGGGGAGGGCGAGGGCCTGACGACGGTGGTGACGGGCTCTCGCTCGGTGGAGCACGTGCGGGACGCGCCCGTGGCCGTGGAGGTCATCACCCGGCGGGACATCGAGGCGAGTGGCGCGCGGGACATCGCGGAGCTGCTCTCGGGCCGGCCGGGCGTGGAGGTCATCACCGGCTTCGCGGGCGCGGGGCTGCGCTTGCAGGGGTTGGGTCCCGAGTACTCCCTGCTCCTGGTGGACGGGGAGCGGGTGTCGGGCCGGGTGGACGGGCAGCTCGACTTGTCCCGTCTGTCCACGGACAACATCGAGCAGATTGAAATCGTCAAGGGGCCCAGCTCGGTCCTCTACGGCAGCGATGCCATGTCCGGCGTGGTGAACATCGTCACGCGCAAGGCGCGCCGGCCGCTCGGCGCCGAGGCCCGGGTGTCCTACGGAGGCCTGCGGCAACTGGAGCTCGAGGGCAGTGGGGAAGGGCGGGGCGAGCGCTGGGGCTTGCGGCTGGGAGGGGGCTATCGCCGCCGGGACGCGTACTCGCTGGACCCATCGCGGGTGAGCACCTCGGGGAGTGATCTGGACAGCTACCGCTACTCCGGCCGCGGGGAGTTCCGCGTCTCCGAGCGCTTCCAGCTCGAGGCCAAGGCGGAGGGCAACCGCAAGGTGCAGCGGGGCGTGGACGGGCTCGACACGGGGGCGGTGATCGATCGGGCGAGCCAGGACGAGGCCTTCCTCGCCACGCTCCTGCCGACGTGGGAACTCTCGGAGCACACGACGCTGTCCTTCACCGGGCACTACTCGCGCTTCCGGCACCGCTTCGTCTACGACCAGCGCGGAGCCTCGGCGTTGGATCGGATCGACGAGACGCTGGAGCAGTTGGCCAAGGTGGGCGTGCAGCTCAATCAGGCGCTGGGCGAGTCGCATCAACTGGTGGCCGGCGTGGAGGCATTGGGGGAAGCGCTGGCGTCGGACAGGTTGGAGGGAGGACGGGGCCAGCGCTCGCGGCTGTCGCTCTTCGCCCAGGACTCGTGGCGCGTGGTGTCCGGGCTCGTCGCGGTGCCGGGCCTCCGGGTGGATGTGGACTCCCAGTTCGGCACGGTGGGCACGCCGCGCCTGGCCCTCCGCTTCGATCCGCTCCAGGCACTCACCCTGCGCGCGAGCTACGGCTTCGCGTTCCGCTCCCCGAGCTTCCAGGAGCTGCTCATCGACTTCGAGAACCCGAGCGTCGGCTACGTGGTGGCGGGCAATCCGGCGTTGCGGCCGGAGACCTCGCGCGGCGCGAGCGTGGCGGGCGAGGCCCGGCCGGTGGAGGGCACGCTCGTGTGGCTCGGCCTGTTCCGCAATGATCTGCGCGACATGATCACCGTCGTCACCCTGCCGGAGGTCGCGGGGCTGCGCTTTGGCTACGACAACATCGCGCGCGCCACGGTGCAGGGGGTGGAGGTGGGGTGGAACCAGCGGCTGCCGGCCTCGATCCTCGTGGAGCTGGGCTACACCTTCACCCATGCCCGGGACAGCACCGAAAACAGGCCCCTGCCGGGACAGGCGGCCCACCGGCTGACGGCGCGCGCGAGCTGGCGGCGCCGGGCGTGGGGACTGGAGGCCTCGGTGCGCACGGCGCTGGTGGGCGCGCGGCCCTACTACGAGGACGGGGACGGCGACGGGGTGGAGGAGACGGTGCTGGCGCCGCGCTACATGACGCTGGACGCGCAGGTGTCCAAGGACCTGGGCGAGGTGCTGCGGCTCTTCGTCGCGGGCAACAACCTCGCGGGGGCGGGGGATGCCCGCTTCCTGCCCATTCCTCCCAGGTCCTTCTACGCCGGAGTGTCGGCGCGTTTCTGACAGGAGCGGTGAGCATGCGAACGAAGCGAGTCCACAAGTGGGGAGCGTGGTGCGGCCTGGCGTTGCTCGTGGGGGCGTGCGGCGAGGACATCGGTTTGTCGCCCGATCCCGAGCCCGACACGAACGCGCCGAAGGACACCCGGGTGAACCATGTGTCCAACGCGGACGGCACCTGGACCACCGTCGTGGACGCGACGAGCAGCGAGGTCTGGGTGGGTGTGGACCTGGACGCACGGGCCGAGGCGGACGCCGCGACGGACGCGACGTGGGACCTGGCCGTCCAGCGCTTCCACGTGCGCACCCGGGGAGGCGCGAATGGCTCGGGGGGCGTGAAGGTGGCGGTGCTCGAGGGCGTGGACTTCGCCTCGCTGAGCGCCGCGCCCGCGAGCGGGTACGTGGAGGATCAACCCAATGAGGGCACCACCCAGGGCACGGTCTTCGAGAGGGAGGGCGGCTGGTACAACTACGAGGTGGGCACGCACAAGCTCACGCCCAAGCCCCTCGTGTACGTGGTGCGCAGCGACCAGGGCCGCTACTTCAAGGTGCGGATCTCGAACTACTACGACGCGGTGGGCACCTCCGGCGTGCTGTCCTTCCAGTGGGCGGAGCTCGCGGCCCCCTGAAACGAAGCGCGGTGGGGGAAGACTTTTCCGGCTCCTCGGCAGCCGGCCCGGTGTAGAAGAGGGTCCGCCCCCAGCGGTTTCCTTCACTTCCGTCGAAGCCTCTCCCCTTGGATCAAGAAGGGGATTGTTCCGTGTCAAGGTCTTAAATCCGGTATTCCGGGTATATTGACATTAGGCTTACAGACATGTGAAGTCTTTCACATGTTCATGGAAGTGACTGCGAAGACCCTGGTCGAGGTTTCCCGCTCCCGTGCCGAGAAGGAGTCGGAAAAACCCGCGTTCATCCTCCTGGGGGACGGCGAGGTCGAGAGCGAGCGGATGACCTTCGCGCTGTTGGATCAGAAGGCACGCGCGATCGCCGCCCAGCTCCAGGAGTGGAACCTCGTCGGCCAACGGGCGATGTTGATCTACCCCCATGGACTGGACTTCCTGGCCGCGTTCATGGGCTGTCTGTACGCAGGTGTAGTGGCTGTCCCCACTTATCCCCCCAACATGCGCAAGCGCCTGAGCTGGGGAAAGCTGGAGGCGATCATTTCGGACGCGGGAGCGGCGGTCGTCCTCTCCACGGCGGGGATGATGGGCCAGATGGACGAGCTCCTGTCCTCGTCCGCCACCTCGAAGGCGTTGAAGCGCCTGGCGACGGATCAGCTCTCGCTCGGACTGGCGGCGGAGTGGAAGGAGTTCGTTCCCCGCCCGGAGGAACTCGCGTTCCTCCAGTACTCCTCGGGCTCGACGGGCCGCCCCAAGGGCGTGATGTTGAGCCACGGCAACCTGATCAACAACCAGCTCGTGTTCCAGGCCTTCTCGCAGGAGCGGTCCGAGGGCACCTATGTGAGCTGGCTGCCGCTCTACCACGACATGGGGCTGGGGCTCGCGCTCCAGACGGTCGCCCTGGGCTGCCTCAACGTCCTGATGTCCCCGTCGGCGTTCGTACAGAAGCCGCGGCGCTGGCTCTGGGCCATTTCCCGCTACCAGGCGCACATCAGCGGCGGCCCCAACTTCAGCTACGACCTGTGCGTGCGGGACATGAAGCCCGAGTACTACGAGGGACTGGATCTCTCCTCGTGGACGACGGCGCTCAACGGCGCCGAGGTCATCAACGCCCGGGTCCTCCAGGAGTTCACCCGGCTCTTCGAGCCCTATGGGTTCAACCCGCGCACCATGCGCCCCGGCTATGGGCTCGCCGAGGCCACGGTGGCGGTCACGGTGGGCGACAAGTTCACGCTGCCCGTCATCAAGCACCTGGACGCCAGACAGCTCCAGGTCAACCGCGTCCAGGAGGTGGACGAGGCGCGGACGGGGACCTTGAGTCTGCTCGGCTGCGGCTATCCCCGGCTCGGCCATGAAATGGCCATCGTCAATCCGGAGACCCGCCGCACCAGCCTCCCCGGCGAGGTGGGCGAGGTCTGGCTGCGGGGCGACAGCGTCGGCATGGGGTACTGGAACAATCCCCAGGCGACCGAGGAGATCTTCCAGGCCCGCACCTCGGACACCGCCCAGGGGCCCTACCTGCGCACGGGCGATCTGGGCTTCATCCACGACAACTCGCTCTTCCTGACGGGCCGGATGAAGGAGCTCATCATCATCCGCGGGCGCAACCACTACCCGGAAGACATCGAGCGCACCGTGCTGTCGTGCCACCCGGGGCTGCGTGGCCAAGGCGGCGCCGCCTTCTCCGTGATGATCGACGGGGAAGAGCGCCTGGTGGTCGTCCAGGAGCCGGAGCGCGCCGCGATTCCGTCGATCGACCCGCGGGTGCTCTTCAGCGACGTGCGCGCCGCCATCGCGGCGAATCACGAGCTGCAACTGCACGCGATGGTGCTCATCGAGCCGGGCAGCCTGCCCAAGACGTCGAGCGGGAAGATCCAGCGGCGCGCGAGCCAGCAGATGTTCGTGTCGGGTTCGCACGCGGAGCTGGCGCGCTGGGTGGCGCCGGCGGAGGAAGTGAAGGCCTCCGCGCCGCCCGCGCCGGCCGAGCGGCCCGCGGCCCCGGTCTCGACGGTGGCCCCCGCCGCGATGGTCCGGCGGCTCGCCGCCCATGTCGCCGCGCGCGTGGGAATCGCTCCCGAGCAGTACGACGTGGACAAGCCCTTCAACCACTACGCCCTGGACTCGCGGGCGCTGGTCGAGCTGTCCGGCACGTTGGCCGAGGCGCTGGGCCGTCCGCTGTCGCCCACCGCCCTGTACGAGTACCCCTCCGTGGCCGCGTTGGCCCGGTACCTGAGCGACATCCCGGAGACGGATTCTCTCGCTTCAGGTGAATCGATCCAGCAGGAGCCCATCGCCATCATCGGTCTGGGGTGCCGGTTTCCGGGCGGTGCCCAGTCGCCGCGGACCTACTGGGAGCTGCTGCGCGGCGGCGTGGATGCCGTCTCCGAGGTGCCCGCGGATCGTTGGAACGTCGATGCGCTGTATTCCCCCACGGTGACGCCGGGGAAGACCTCCACGCGCTGGGGTGGGTTCCTCTCGGCGGTGGATCAATTCGACGCGGACTTCTTCGACATCTCGCCCCGGGAAGCGGCGAGCATGGATCCGCAGCAACGCCTGTTGCTGGAGGTCAGCTGGGACGCCCTGGAGCACGCGGGCAAGGCGCCGGACGCGCTCGCGGGAAGCCAGACGGGTGTCTTCGTGGGCATCAGCGGCCAGGACTACGCCCGGCTGCAATTCGGACTGCCGAGTGGCACCAATGCCTTCGCGGGCACGGGCAACGCGCTGAGCATCGCCGCCAACCGCCTGTCCTACGCGTTGGATCTGCGCGGGCCGAGCATGGCGGTGGACACGGCCTGCTCCTCGTCGCTGGTCGCGCTGCATGCCGCCTGCCAGAGCCTCAAGCAGGGCGAGTGCGATCTGGCGCTGGCCGGTGGCGTCAACCTGATCCTGTCGCCGGACCACACCATCACCTTCTCCCAGGCGGGCATGATGGCCGCCGATGGGCGGTGCAAGACGTTCGACGCCAGCGCGGACGGCTATGTGCGCGGCGAGGGCTGTGGCGTCGTCGTGCTCAAGCGCCTGTCCGAGGCCCAGCGGGATGGGGATCGCATCCTCGCGGTGGTCCGGGGCTCGGCCGTCAACCAGGACGGCCGCAGCAACGGACTGACGGCGCCGAATGGACTGGCGCAAGAGGCGGTCATCCGGCGCGCCCTGGCGGTGGCCGGGGTGGAGGCGTCGGAGGTCGACTACGTCGAGGCACATGGCACGGGCACCGCGCTGGGAGACCCCATCGAGGTGCGCGCGCTCGCGCAGGTGTTCAACCCGGGCCGCGAGGACGGTCAGCGGCCCCTGTGGGTGGGGTCCGCGAAGACGAACCTGGGTCATCTGGAGTCGGCCGCGGGAATCGCGGGGGTGATCAAGGTCGCGCTGGCGCTCCACCACCGGCAGCTCCCCGCCAGCCTGCACTTCAAGACCCCGAGCCCGCACATCCCCTGGGACAAGATCGCCATCAAGGTGCCGACCGCGCACCAGGACTGGACCCCCGGGCCGCGCGCCCAGCGGCTGGCGGGCGTCAGCTCCTTCGGCTTCGGCGGCACCAACGCGCACGTCATCCTGGAGGAGGCGCCCGCCGACGTGACGCGGCCGTCCGTGACCGAGCGTCCCCAGCACCTGCTCGCCCTGTCCGCGAAGAACCCCGCCGGACTGCGGCAGCTCATCGAGCGCTACGTGGCGACGCTGGCTTCCTCGGAGCCCGGGACGCTCGCCGACCTCTGCTTCAGCACCCACACGGGACGCGCACAGCTCGGCAGCCGCGTGGCGGTCGTGGGCCAGGACGCCCAGGAACTGCGGCGCAAGCTGGAGCAGGCGCTCCTGGAGCTGGGCACCCCGGGCGCGCGCCCGGACACGGCGGGCCGGCCGCCTCGCGAGGTGGCCTTCCTCTTCACCGGCCAGGGCGCGTTGTACGCGGGAGTGGCCCAGGAGCTCTACGCCACCCAGCCGCTCTTCCGCGAGCTGATCGATCAATGTGACGCGCTGTTGCGGCCCTCGATGGACCGCTCCCTGGTGTCGCTGCTGTGGGGGGAGAACAGCGCGCTGCTGCACGAGACGCGCTACACCCAGCCGGTGCTCTTCGCCCTGGAGTACGCCCTGGCGAGGCTGTGGCTGTCGTGGGGCATCGTGCCCTCGGCCGTCATGGGCCACAGCATCGGTGAGTACGCGGCGGCGTGCATCGCGGGCGTGTTCACCCTCGGGGAGGGTCTGCGGCTGACGGCCGCCCGGGGCAGGCTCATGGACGAGCTCACCCAGCGCGGCGACATGGCCGTGCTGTTCGCTCCCCTCGACGAGGTGCGCGCCGCAGTGGCGCCCTATCCGGAGCAGGTCTCCATCGCCGCCGAGAATGGCCCCGCCAATGTCGTCATCTCCGGCGAGTCCGCCGTGGTGCGGCGGCTGGTCGAGGAGGCCACGGCCCGGGGCGTGAGGGCGCAGACGTTGAAGGTCTCGCATGCCTTCCACTCGCCGCTCATGCGGCCCATGCTGGACGCGTTCCTGGAAGTGGCGCGCGGCATCCCGTTCCGCGAGCCGGTGCTGCCGCTGGTGTCCGGCGTGACGGGCAAGCGCGTTGGCAAGGAAGTGCTGGAGCCGTCCTACTGGGTCGAGCACGTGCGAGGCGTGGTCCGCTTCGCCGAGGCCACGCGCACGCTGCGTGAGCAGGAGCCCGGCTTCTTCCTGGAGATCGGACCGGGCGCGACCCTGGTCTCGATGGCGTGTGCCCAGGACGAGGCCCAAGGCATCAAGGGACTGACCTCCCTGGATCGGGAGCGGGGCGACTGGGCGCGTCTGTTGACCAGCCTGGGCCAGCTCTTCGAGGGCGGGGTGCGGGTCGACTGGAAGGGCGTGGAGCAAGGCTCCGCGCGGCGCCGCGTGGATGTGCCGGCCTATCCCTTCCAGCGGCGGCGTCACTGGCTGGAGGAGACCCAGGCCGCGGGGGCCGTCGTGGACGCGGACGTGTCCGTGGACGGCCTCCTCATCGAGCAGACCTGGGAGCGCGTGGCGGAGTCCGTGGACAGCGCCCAGGCCCTCGAGGCGGGCGTGTGGCTCGTCCTGGGCGGCCAGTCCCTCGGCGAGGCGCTGGCGGGCCAGCTCGAGGCGCGAGGCGGCCGGAGCATCCGCGTCGAAGCGGGGGAGTCCTTCCAGCGGGGCGAGCACGGTCCCTGGTCCGTCAATCCCTCCCGGAGCGAGGACTTCGCGCGTCTCCTCCAGGAAGTGGGCGCGCCGGTCCGGGGCATCGTCCATCTGTGGAGCCTGGAGTCCGCTGCCTCCGAAGAGCTGACCCTGGCGCGGCTGGAGCAGGCGCAACGCCTGTCCTCCCTGGGTCTGGTGTCCCTGCTCCAGGCGCTCGCGAAGCGCGTGGCGTCCGAGTCCCATCCTCGCCTGTGGGTGGTGACCCGGGCCGCGGTGCCCGCGGGCGCCGAGCCGGTGCCTCCCGCCATGGCGCAGGCCGCCATCTGGGGCCTGGGCAAGGTCGTGGCGCTCGAGCACCCGGAGTGGTGGGGCGGTCTGGTGGATCTCCCCGCGGTGGCGGAGGCGGACGAGGCCTCGGGGCTGCTGCGGGAGTTGACCCGCGCGTCCTCGGAGCAGCAGGTGGCGCTGCGGCGCGAGGGCCGCTACGTGGCCCGGCTGGTGCCCGCGAGCGCCCGTGCGAGCAAGCCGCTCCCGGTCCGGGCCGATGGCACCTATCTGGTGACCGGCGGGCTGGGCGCGCTGGGCCTGCGCACCGCGCGCTGGCTCGTCTCCCGGGGAGCGCGGCACCTGGTCCTCGTGGGCCGGTCCGCGGGGGAGGGCGCCGCCCGGAACGACCTCGACATGCTCCAGCGCTCCGGCGCGACCGTGCGGGTGCTGCGCGCGGATGTCGCCCGTGAGGAGGACGTCGCGGGGGTGCTGCGTCAGATCCAGGAGTCCATGCCGCCCCTGCGGGGCCTCTTCCACGCCGCCGGTGTCTCGGGCGGACGGCGCCCGCTCGAGGACATGCGGGCGGAGGACCTGGAGTCCGTGTTCGGGGCCAAGGTGTCCGGCTCCTGGGCGCTGCACCAGGCGACCCGGACGTTGGAGCTGGACTTCTTCGTCGGCTTCTCGTCGATCGCCTCGGTCTGGGGCTCCTCGGGCCAGGCGCACTACGCCGCTGGCAACCACTTCCTGGACATGCTGGCGCACCATCGTCGGCTGCGAGGCCTGCCCGCACTGACGATCAACTGGGGCCCCTGGGCCGAGACGGGCATGGGCTCCGCCACGGAGCTCAAGACGTGGCTGGCGCCGCTGGGCATCCAGGCGCTCTCGCCCGCGTCGGGGCTCGCCGCGCTCGAGCGGCTGCTCTCCACGGACGGCGTGCAGACCACCGTGGCGCACGTGGACTGGAGCGTCTTCAAGGATGTCTATGAAGCCCGGGGCCGCCGCCCGCTGCTCGAGCGGCTGGTGCGCGAGTCGTCCACCCCGAGCACGTCCGCGACGCTCGAGCTGTCGCGCAAGACGCCCGCCACCCTGGAGCTGTTGACCGGACACATCCAGCGCGCGGTGGGCAAGGTGCTCGGCTTCGAGCCCTCGCAACTGCCCGAGCGGGACCGGGGCCTCACCACCCTGGGGATGAACTCCCTCATGGCCGTGGAGTTGAAGAGCGCGTTGCAGGCGCTCGTGGGGCGTCCGCTGCCCGCGACGGTGGCGTTCGACTACCCGACCATCGACGCGCTGGCCACGCACCTCTTGGGGCTCGTCACGCCCGAGGCCGCTCCGGCGGCGGGTGCCCAGGCCCTGGCGCCGACGCGAACCGAGACCGTCGCCATCATCGGCATCGGCTGCCGCTTCCCGGGTGGCGCGGACAGCCCCCAGGCGTTCTGGGAACTGCTCCAGCGCGGCGAGGACGCCATCTCCGACAACCCGTCGGAGCGCTGGGACGTGGAGCGCTACCTCCACCGGGATCCCGACGCGCCGGGCAAGACGTACTCGCTGAGCGCGGGCCTGCTGCGGCAGGTGGACATGTTCGACGCCACGTTCTTCGGCATCTCTCCGCGAGAGGCCGAGGCCATGGATCCCCAGCAGCGCCTGGCGCTGGAGCTGAGCTGGGCGGCCGTCGAGTCCGCGGGCTATTCCCCGGCCTCGCTGGCGGGCAGTCAGACGGGCGTCTTCATGGGCGTGGGCGCCAACGAGTACGGGCGGATCTGCGAGGCGGCCGGTGACGCCATCGACACCGCGTACACCTCCACGGGCAACGCCCTCAACGCCATCGCGGGCCGGGTGGCGTACACGCTCGGTCTGCAGGGGCCGAGCATGGCGATCGACACCGCGTGCTCCTCGTCCATGGTGGCCGTCCACCTGGCGTGCCAGAGCCTGCTGCGCGGCGAGTGCGACACGGCCCTGGCCGGTGGCGTGAACCTGCTCTTGGCCGCCGAGTCCTTCGTGTCCCTGTCCAAGGGGCGCATGCTGGCGCCCAACGGACGCTGCAGGACCTTCGACGCCGACGCCGAGGGCTATGTCCGCGCGGAGGGCGGCGGCATCCTCGTGCTCAAGCGGCTCTCGGAGGCCGTGGCGGCGGGGGATCCCATCGTCGCCGTGATTCGCGGCTCCGCGATCAACCAGGACGGCCGCAGCAGTGGCCTCACGGTGCCGCGCGGACCCGCGCAGCAGGCGGTCATCACGTCGGCGCTGGCCTCGGCGGGAATCACCCCGGCGGAGGTGCAGCTCGTGGAAGCGCACGGCACGGGCACGTCGCTGGGAGATCCCATCGAGATGCACGCGCTGGACGCGGTCTACGGCGCCGGGCGCACGGCCGAGCACCCGCTGGTGGTGGGCTCGGTGAAGACGAACATCGGCCACGCGGAGGCGGCCTCGGGCGTGGCGAGCCTCATCAAGCTCGCGCTGGCGCTGCACCACGGGGAGATTCCCCCGCACCTGCACTTCAAGCAGCTCAACCCGCACATCCTCGTGGAGCCGGGCCGCATCCGGATTCCCACCGAGCGGATGGCGTGGCCGGCGGGGGCGCGCAAGCGCATCGCCGCGGCGAGCGCGTTCGGGTTCAGTGGCACCAATGCCCACGTCGTCCTGGAGGAAGCGCCCATCCCGGCGGCGCGGACTCCGGAGCGCCGGGCCACGGGCCACGTGTTGACGCTCTCCGGACGCTCGGAGGAAGCCGTGAAGGCGGCGGCGCGGGACTACGCGCGGCTGCTGTCCTCGGACAGCGCTCCGGCGCTCGAGGACATCTGCCACACCACGCAACTGGGCCGCGCGCACTTCAAGCACCGCATGGCCGTCATCGGCGAGGATCGGACGACGATGCTCGCCAGGCTCCAGGGCGTGAGCCAGGGAGAGGCGCTGGCGGGCACGGTGCTGGGCGAGGCGACGGCCACGCCGGAGAAGCTGGCGTTCCTGTTCACCGGCCAGGGCTCGCAGTACGCGGGCATGGCGCGCGAGCTCTTCGAGACCGAGCCGGTCTTCGCGCGGACGCTGTCGCGGTGCGATGCGCTGCTGCGGCCGATCCTGGGCCACTCCCTGCCGTCGCTCATGTGGGGCGAGGCCAGCGAGCACTTGAACAACACCCGCTTCACCCAGCCGGTGCTGTTCGCGCTGGAGTACGCGCTCGCCGCGCTCTGGGGCTCGTGGGGCGTCTCTCCCGCGGTGGTGATGGGCCACAGCGTGGGCGAGTTCGTCGCGGCCTGCGTGGCGGGCGTGTTCAGCCTGGAGGATGGCCTGCGGCTCATCGAAGCGCGGGGCCGCCTCATGGCCGATCTGCCCGAGGGCGGCGAGATGGTCGCGGTCATGGCGGACGAGGAGCAGGTGAAGGAGGCGCTGGCCGCGCACGTGGGTGAGCTGTCCATCGCCGGGTACAACGGTCCGGCGCAGCTCGTGCTCTCCGGCGCGAGCAAGGCCATGCACCTGGTGCGCGAGGAGCTGGGGCGGGCGGGCATCGAGACCCGGAAGCTGCCCATCTCGTTCGCTTCCCACTCGCCGTTGATGGCGCCGATCCTCGCGCGCTTCGCGGAGGTCACCGCGACGGTGCGCTACACGCCACCCCGGCTGCCGGTGGTCTCCAACGTGACGGGCGAGCTGGCGGGCCCGGACATCGCCACGGCGGACTACTGGGTCCGTCATGTGAGCGCGGCGGTCCGCTTCCAGCAGGGCATCGAGACGGCCTGGGCGCACGGGTGCCGGATCTTCCTGGAGCTCGGTCCCCAGCACACGCTGGTGGCGCTTGGCCAGAAGTGCGTGCCGGAGCAGGAGGGGGTCTGGCTGGCCTCGCTGCGCAAGAGCGTGAAGGACGGCACGCAGTTGATGACGGCGCTGGGCCACCTGTTCGTCCAGGGCATCGACGTCCAGTGGAGCGCGTTGCACGAGGGGACGGCGTCGCGCCGGGTGGCGCTGCCCACCTATCCCTTCCAGCGCAAGCGCTACTGGGCGGAGGCCCGGGGTTCGCGCCGGTCCACGCTCGTGCCCGTGCGCTCCCAGCAGTCCCTGGGCGCGCCGTACCCGGGGCGTCGTCTGCGGCTGCCCATGTCGAAGGACCTTCGCTTCGAGATCGAGCTGTCCGCGCACTCGCCCACGTTCCTGGATGATCACCGCATCCATGGCACGGTGGTGGTGCCGGGCGCCTCCCACGTGTCGATGCTCCTGTCCGCGCTGTCGACGGTGCGCGATCCGCGCCTCGGGGTGAACTCCGTCCAGGACGTGACCTTCCTCCAGGCGCTGGTGCTGCCGGATCCGCAGCGGCGCACGGTGCAACTGAGCCTGGAGAAGTCCTCCAAGGAGGGCTTCAACTTCCAGATCGGCAGCTTCCTGGGCGAGGGCGACGAGCCGGCCTGGGTCGTCCATGCGACGGGCCGCGCCCAGACGCAGCCGCGCGGCAAGTCCGTCACCGAGGTGCCCGACACCGTGGCCCTGCGCGCCGCGGCGCGCGACGGCTTCACGGGCGACTCCTTCTACTCGGACTTCTGGGAGATGGGGTACACGCTGGGCTCGTCGTTCCGGTGGATCGGCGAGGCGTGGCTCCTGGAGGGCGAGGTCCTCTGCGCGCTGACCCAGCCGGTGTCCGGGGCGGAAGCGGACCTCTACCAGTTGCACCCGGGTCTCATCGACTCGTGCTTCCAGTTGGTGGGGTGCGTGGCGGGCTCGCCCACCGCGCTCAAGAGCAAGGACGAGCTCTTCGTGCCCTTCCACATCGACGGCTTCCACTTCCACGGCCGGCCCAAGCCGGGCGCGCGGTTGTGGTGCCACGTGAAGCGCCGGGGCGAGTACATCCCGGCCTCCAACAGCCTGACGGGTGACATCCTCATCTTCGACGACGAGGGCAACACCCTCGCGTCCGTGGAGGGCTTCCAGGTGCGGCGCACCCACCGGGACGTGTTCCTGCAGGTGCACCAGGACGCCTACCGCGACTGGCTCTACTCGGTGGAGTGGAAGCCGCAGGCGCCCGTGGGCGGCCTGCGCGTGGACTACCTCCCCGGGGCCGCGGCGCTGCGCTCGGGTCTGATGCCCTACGCCCAGGAGCTCACGCGGACCCTGGAGCTGGACGCCTACACGGCGGTGTTGGACAAGCTCGAGGACTTGAGCCTGTCCTACGTGCACCGGGCCCTCGAGCAGTTGGGCGTGGTCCTCCAGAAGGGACAGACGTTCTCGACCGAGTCGCTGATGGAGCGGGCGGGCGTCGTCCGCCGGCACCAGCGCATGTTCCACCGCGTGCTGGAGATGCTGGCGGAGAATGGCGAGCTGCGGCTCGACGCGGACCGCTGGACCGTCGTGAGCGGACCGTCGGCCTCCGAGTCCTCCTGGTCCTCGCTCCTGGCGCAGCACCCCGCGCAGAAGGCGGAGCTGAACTTCCTGGAGCAGTGCGGACGGCGGCTCGCGACGGTTCTGCGCGGCGAGGTGGATCCAGTCCAGGTGCTGTTCCCGGGAGGAGACCTGAGCGCGGCCTCGGCCCTGTACTCCAACTCGGTGGGCACCAAGGCGCTGAACCTGCTGGTGGAGCGGACGCTGTCGCTGGCCCTGGAGCAACTGCCCGAGGGCAGGCCGCTGCGCATCCTCGAGGTCGGCGCGGGCACGGGCGGAACGACGGCGCGCATCCTGCCGTTCCTGTCCGCCAAGCGGCCGGAGTACGTGTACACGGACGTCTCTCCGCTCTTCACGGAGAAGGCGCGCGAGACGTTCCAGGCCTATCCGTTCATCCGCTACGAGGTGCTGGACATCGAGAAGTCCCCCGTGGAGCAGGGCTTCGAGGCGCACCGGTACGACATCGTGGTGGCGGCCAACGTGCTGCACACGACGAAGGACATGCACCAGACCCTGCGGCACGTGCACGAGCTGATGGCGCCGGGTGGCCTGCTCGTGATGGTCGAGGGCACGGCGCGTCAGCGGTGGTTGGATCTCATCTTCGGTCTGACGGACGGCTGGTGGCGCTTCGAGGACGTGGCGTTGCGGCCCGCGTACCCGCTGCTGTCGGGTGAGAGCTGGAAGCGCGTTCTGTCGGAGACGGGCTTCGAGGGGACCGAGGTGCTCATCCCGGGGCGGGACATGCCTCAGGGCGTCATCTTCGCCCGGGCGGGCGATGCCTCGCTCGCGGCGCCCGCGCGGGCCGAGCAGTGGCTCGTCCTGGCGGACGAAGGGGACACCGGACGGCGGTTGGGCGAGCTGTTGGCCGGGGGTGGTGCGAACTGCGTCCTGGCCCGGGTGGGGGAGCGCTACGAGCAGCACGCGGATGGCTCCTTCACGATTCGTCCCACCCAGGCCGATGACTTCCAGCGGATGCTCGCGGCCCTGCGCTCCACCTCGGACACGCTGCGCGGCGTGGTGCACCTGTGGAGCCTCAACTCGCCGCCCATGGAGGACACGCTGCCGCTCGGCGATCTGGCCGACGCCGCGACCATGGGCTGCCAGAGCGCGCTGCACCTGGTGCAGTCGCTGTTGAAGGAGCACGCGGCGCGCCCGCCGTCGCTCTGGCTGGTGACGCAAGGGGCGCAGTCGCTCGAGCCCGCGTCCTCCGTCCCTGGTCTGGCGCATGCCTCGCTGTGGGGCATGGGCCGGGTCATCGCCCTGGAGCACCCCGAGCTGAACTGCGTGCGCGTGGATCTGCATCCCACGCAACAGGACGCCGAGGCGCTGTACCGCGAGCTCTTCTCCTCGCGGCGGGAGGATCAGGTCCTCCTGCACGGAACGGCCCGGCACGTCGCGCGGCTCACGCCGCTGCGGGAGGAGGCGCCGGCCAAGGTGGTGTTCCACCCGGAGGCCACCTACCTGCTCACGGGCGGCACGGGAGGCCTGGGCCTGCTGACCGCGCAGTGGATGGTGCAGAAGGGCGCGCGGCACCTGGTGTTGCTCGGACGCAGCGACGCCGAGGAGCGCACCCGGAGTGAGCGCGCGGAGCTGGAGCGGCTGGGCGCGGAGGTCGTCCTCGTCCAGGCGGATGTCGGCGACCCGCGGCAGATGGAGCTCGTCCTGGCGCGGATGGATCGGACGATGCCGCCCCTGCGCGGAGTGATTCACGGGGTGGGCGTGCTGGATGACGGCATCCTGTTGCACCAGACGTGGGATCGGTTCGCCCGCGTGCTGTCACCCAAGGTCGATGGCGCGTGGAACCTCCACACGCTCACGGCCGACCGGGAGCTGGACTTCTTCGTGCTGTACTCCTCGGCCGTGTCGTTGATGGGCTCGCCGGGGCAGGCCAACCACGCCGCCGCCAACGCCTTCCTGGATGGGCTCGCCAGCTACCGCCGCGCGCAGGGCAAGCCCGCGCTGAGCATCAACTGGGGTCCCTGGTCCGGCAAGGGCGCCGCGTCGGGCAAGGAACTCGGGGATCGCTGGGCCTTGAAGGGCATTGGCACCATCTCCCCGGTGCAGGGCATCGAGATCCTCGAACAGTTGTTCTCCAGCTCCACCCAGCAGGTGGGCGTCCTGCCGGTTCACTGGCCCGCCTTCCTGAGCCAGTTCCCCGAGGACATGGCACCCCCGTTCCTCCAGGACGTCACTCCGGCCCCCGCTCCCGTCGAGGAGGAGATCCGGCACGAGCCGCGGCAGCAGGTGTCCGCGAGCGACCTGCGGCGTCAACTGGCGCAGGCCCCCAAGGACAAGCAGCAGGAGTTGCTCGTGTCGTACATCCGTAGCTCCATGGCGCAATCCCTCAAGCTCGCCGCGACCGAACTCGATGTCGATCAGCCCTTGAACACCCTGGGCGTCGACTCGCTGCTCGCGGTCGAGTTCAAGAAGCGAATCCGTACCGACTTGGACATCGATATCCCCGTGGTCAGCATGTTGGAAGGCTTGAGCATCAAGGCATTGGCGGCTCGCATCTCGGGATCGCAACCGTCGTCCGATCCGGCTCCCGTCCCCGTGGCGGCTGACGCGGCTCAGGACATGATCGAGGGTGCGATATGAGCCTGGAGCAATACGTCTCGGAGCTGGAGTCGCGGGGCATCGAGCTGTGGGTGGAGGCGGAGCGGCTGCGCTACCGCGCCTCCAAGGAGCAGGTGACGCCCGCGTTCCTCGCCGAGCTCAAGCAGCGCAAGGACGACCTGCTGCCGTTCCTGCGCGCTCGCGCCGACCTGCCCAAGAGCCATCCCGTCTCCCATGGGCAGCAGTCGCTGTGGATGCTCTACCAACTGGCGCCCCGGAGCGCGGCGTACAACGTCGTGTACGCGGCGCGGCTGTTCCCCTCGGTGGATGTCGAGGCGTTGCAGCGCGCGTTGGATCTGCTCGTCGAGCGGCATGCGATCCTCCGCACGACGTACAGCTTCAGCGAGGGGAAGCTGGTTCAGCAGGTCCACCCCCGCCGCAATCAGGTGCTCGGCGTGGTGGATGTCACGGGCCATGACGAGCGGGCCGTCAACGCTCGGATCGAGCAGGAGTCGGACCGGCCTTTCGATCTCCGCGAAGGGCCCGTCCTCAACCTCACGCTGTTGACGCGCCGGGACGCGGCGGACGCGGGACCGCTCCTGCTGCTGACCTTGCACCACATCGCGGCCGACTTCTGGTCGCTCGAAGTGCTGGTGCGGGATCTGGGCGCGCTGTACGACTCGGCGCGCGCGGGCAGAGCCCCCACGCTGGCACCCGTGCGCCTGCGGTTCCAGGACTATGTCCGCTGGGAGTCCGAGCGCCTCTCCAGCGCGCAGGGAGAAGCCCTCTGGACGTACTGGCGGGAGCAGTTGCGCGGGGCGCCCACGGTGCTCGAATTGCCGACGGATCGGCCGCGTCCGCCCGTTCAGCAGTTCCGCGGTGACCGCTACTCCCTGGCGCTGGAACCCGCGTTGACCCAGCGGCTCCGGGAGCAGGCCAAGGCGCTCGCGGCGACGCCGTATGTGTTGTTGCTGAGCGCCTTCCAACTGCTCCTGTCCCGGTACTCGGGTCAGCAGGAGGTGTTGATCGGCACGCCCACCGCCGGACGGAACATGTCCGACTCGGAAGACGTCGTGGGCAACTTCATCAACCCGGTGGCGATCCGGGGAGATGTCTCGGGCGATCCGACCTTCAAGGAACTCGTCGGCCGCGTGCGGCACACCGTTCTGCGGGCGCTCGACAACGCGGACTATCCGCTGTCGCTCCTGGTCAAGCAGTTGGAGCTGCCTCGCGACGCGAGCCGTTCCGCCCTGTACCAGGTGATGTACGTCTGGCATCAGCAGCACCAGCGTGGCGCGCAGGGCGCGCTCATCAGCGGCCACGGCCTCGTGTCCGAGGTGCTGGATGCCACGATGCAGCGCGGAGCCGCGCAGGATCTGCTGCTGGCGGTGCACGACTCCAGCGACAAGCTGATCTGCAACTGGACCTACAACGTCGACCTGTTCGACAGGGACACGGTCGTGCGCATGGGCGCGCACTTCAAGTGCCTGCTCGAGAGCATGGTCGCGAACGTGGATCTCCCGCTGTCGCGCATCCAGATGCTGCCGGAAGGCGAGCGCGAGCGGTTGGTGCGAGGCTGGAACGAGACGCGGGTGGAGTACCCGGAGCAGGGGTGCATCCACGAGCTGATCGAGCGGCAGGCGGAGAAGACGCCAGGGGCGATGGCGGTGGAGTTCGAGGGACGGACGCTCACGTACGGGGAGCTCAACGCGAGGGCCAACCAGTTGGCGCACCACCTGCGCGAGGTGGGAGTGAGCCGGGGCGAGCGGGTGGGGCTGTGCCTGGAGCGCTCGGTGGAGATGGTGGTGGGACTGCTGGGAGTGCTCAAGGCGGGAGCGGCCTACGTGCCCCTGGACCCGAGCTACCCGAGCGAGCGACTGGCGTACATGGTGGAGGACGCGAGGGTGCCGGTGCTGCTCACCCAGCGGCGCTGCCTGGAGGTGCTGCCCGAGCACGGAGCGCGCACGCTGTGCCTGGACTCCGAATGGGAGCGCATGGCGACGCAGCCCACGAGCAACCCCGCCAGTGGCGTGGGCGCGGACGACCTGGCCTATGTCATCTACACCTCGGGCTCCACGGGCCGTCCCAAGGGCGCGATGAACACGCACCGGGGTGTCACCAACCGGTTGTTGTGGATGCAGTCGGCCTACGCGTTGAGCGGAGCAGACCGGGTGCTGCAGAAGACGCCCTTCAGCTTCGACGTGTCGGTGTGGGAGTTCTTCTGGCCGTTGATGACGGGGGCGGGGCTGGTGGTGGCCCGGCCCGAGGGACACCGGGACGCGCGCTACCTGGCACAGCTCATCGACGCGAGCGGCGTCACCACGCTGCACTTCGTGCCCTCCATGTTGCAGGTGTTCCTGGACGAGCCGAGGGACTCGGGGCTGGAGAGCCTGAGGCAGGTGTTCTGCAGCGGAGAGGCGCTGCCCAAGGCGCTGAGGGACAGGTTCCTGGAGCGCTACCCGGGCAAGGCGCTGCACAACCTGTACGGCCCGACGGAAGCGGCGGTGGATGTGAGCTTCTGGGACTGCCGGCAGGACAGCGGGTACGAGGGCGTGCCCATTGGGCGGCCCGTGGCCAACACGCAGCTGTACGTGCTGGACAAGCATCTGCGGCCGGTGCCGGTGGGCGTGGCGGGTGAGCTGTTCATCGGCGGCGTGCAACTGGCGCGGGGTTACCTGGAGCGGGCGGACCTGACGGCCGAGCGCTTCATTCCGGACCCGCACAGCCAGGAGCCGGGAGCGCGCCTGTACCGCACGGGCGATCTGGCGCGGCACCTGCCGGATGGAAACATCGACTACCTGGGCCGCATCGATCACCAGGTGAAGATCCGGGGCTTCCGCATCGAGCTGGGGGAGATCGAGGCGGCGCTCGCCGCGCATCCCGCCATCCGTGAGAGCGTCGTCCTCGACCACACGGACCCCTCGGGAGACAAGCGGCTCGTGGCCTACGTCGTCCCCGAGCAGGAGAACGCGCTGCCAATCCGGCAACGGCTCCGCCTGGAGCGCGAGGGGGCGGCGTCACGTGGCATGTTCCATGATCTCCCCAACGGGATGACCGTCGCGCACCTCAACCGGGGTGAGACGGAATTCCTCTTCAAGGAGATTTTCGAACAGCAGGGCTATCTCAAGCACGGCGTCACGCTGCGCGATGGCGACTGCGTCTTCGACGTGGGAGCCAACATCGGCCTCGTGTCGTTGTACTTCGGGCTGTCGCGCAAGAACGTGTCCATCTACGCCTACGAGCCCATGCCCGAGGTGTACAAGGTGCTGTGCCTCAACGCACAGCTCTACGACCTGGACGTGAAGGCCTTCAACCTGGGCCTGGCGGACCGGGAGCGTGAGACCACGTTCACGTACTACCCGAACAACTCCATCATCTCCGGCCAGAGTTCCGACTCCGGCTCCGAGCGCGAGGTGGTGAAGTCCTTCCTCCTGCTGCAGCAGAAGGCCGAGCTGGGAGAGGCCGAGCTGCCCACGGCGGCGGTGGACGAGCTGCTCCAGGAGCGGCTCAAGAGCGAGCAGATCTCCGTGCGGTTGAGCACCATCTCCGACGAGATCCGCAAGCACGGCCTGAAGAAGATCGATCTGCTGAAGGTGGACGTCGAGAAGAGCGAGCTGGAGGTCCTGGCGGGCATCCGGGACGAGGACTGGCCGAAGATCAAGCAGGTCATCATCGAGATTCACGACGTGGATGGGGCCCTGCGCAAGGCCACGACCTTGCTCGAGGGCCACGGCTACACCTTGATCGTCGAGCAGGACTCCATGCTCCATGGCACGGAGCTCTACAACCTGTACGCGGTGCGTCCGGAGGCCCGCGCCGCGGAGCCGGTGCGCGAGCCCTCCATCCTCAAGCCGCTGTGGAGTAGTTCGGAGGGGCTGGTGCGCGAGCTGCGCGCGGCGCTCCAGTCGAAGCTGCCCGAGTACATGGTTCCGTCGTCGCTCGCGGTGATCGAGTCGCTGCCGCTCGGCCCGAACGGAAAGCTGGACCGCAAGGCGTTGCTGTCGCTCGAGGTGAAGCCTCCGCGCGAGCGCCGCGAGAAGGTCGAGCCGCGCAACGAGGTCGAGAGCCAGCTCGCGCGGATCTGGAACGAAGTGCTGGGCCAGGGGTCCGTCAGTGTCCAGGACGACTTCTTCGAGCTGGGCGGACACTCCATCCTGGCGATGCGGTTGGTGAGCATGGTGAACCGCACCTTCCAGCGGCAACTCCCGGTGGGCGTGTTGTTCGAGTCACGGACCATCGAATCCCTGGCCGAGCATCTGACTCGGGCGGCGGGAGGCGCGGTGGATCAGAGGGGCTCCGGTGTCGTCGTGCTGCAGAAGGGCAGGGCGACTCAGCCGCCCCTGTTCTTCGTGCACCCCGTGGGAGGCTCGGTGCTCTGCTACCGGCCCCTGGCGCAGGCCCTGGGGCCGGATCAGCCCTTCTACGGCATCCAGGCACATGCCGCCGTGGAGGACTCCGCCTTCCAGACGATCGAGGAGCTGGCCTCGGCCTACCTGGAGGACATGCTCGAGATCCAGCCCCAGGGTCCGTACCTGCTCGGGGGCTGGTCCATGGGCGGAGTGGTGGCTTTCGAGATCGCGCGCCAGTTGCGCCAGCGTGGCGAGCGGGTGTCCGAGCTCTTCCTGGTGGAGGCGCACCTGCCGGGCCCTGGAAACGCGACCTTGATGCTGGATGAGCCCGCCTTGCCCCTGCTGACGCTCGCGTTGGATCTGGGCTTGCCGTGGGATCGGATCGGCGCGGTCCGCCAATCCCTACACGAGGCGGGCGTGGGCCGGGAGGAATCCCCGCTGCGCGTGGCCGAGGCCGGGGAGTTGTTGTTGTCGCTGCTGCGCGCGGAGGGGCGGGTGACGACCGAGGGCCTGACGGCGGGTGACCTCCGGCAACACCTGGTCACCATCGAGCGCAACCTGAATGCATTCAAGTCATACAAGGCAGGCGTCTATGAAGGCGAATGCACTGTCTTCAAGGCGGAAGAGCATCCCGCCGGCTCGGTCCTCCAGCCAGATCTGGGCTGGGGCCAGTGGACGCGTGGCGCGGATGTGTATGAATTGAAGGGCGATCATTTCAGTACCCTGCGACAACCCTTCGTGGGTATGCTGGCCCTTCATTTGAAGGCGGAGATCGCGAAGGCCGTGGCACGCAGTCCTCACTCGGACGACGTCCAGGGGCCCGACTCCACCACTGCGGAGCAGCCCGGGGTGAGTGCGGTGAGCCTGATGGGCTCGGCCGAGGATCGCTCGAAGAACGTCTCGTTTGGAAAGGAATGACGATGGATGTGCTGAACTTCTGGTTGGATTCCTACAAGGATCCCATGTTCTTGAAATTCCCGATCGCGACGCTCGTGCTCGCGTTCGTGGGGTTCCTGGTCTTCGCGCTTCCCCTGACGCTGCTCGCCTACCTGGATCCGGAGCCACTGCGGAAGTACAAGGTCCAGCAGAAGCCCTTCCAGGTGAAGAAGTACTTCTGGGCGTCCATGGGCCGTCACTGCATGAACGCCAGCATCATGGCCGTGGTCATCTGCTTCCTGTGGCCGTTCCTGCGGATCGTCAGCAATGGCCGCATCGTGGATGGCGAGATGCCGGCCTGGTACATCATCGTCGCGCAGATCCTGTTCTTCATCTATTTCGATGACTTCATCCTGTATTGGATCCACCGCGCGCTGCACTCCGGTTGGCTCAAGCGCAACGTGCACTCGGTCCACCACCGGATCACCCGCGCGTGCGCCATCGACAACGCGTACTTCCACTGGATCGAGTACCTGATGATTGGCGGCGTGGGCACGGTGGCCCCGCTCATCACGGGCACGCACATCTACGTGCTCTACGGATGGATTCTCTTCCGTCAGTTCCAGGGCGCGGACGGTCACTGCGGCTACGTGTTCCCCTGGAACCCGGCCCACCTGATCCCCCTGTACGAGGGAGGCGACTACCATGACTTCCACCACTCCAGTTACAACGGCAACTACGCGGGCTACCTGAACTACCTGGACCGCTTCACGCAGACCTACTCGGGGGCCTACCTGCGCTGGAAGGAGTCCCGGGCGCTCGCGGGTTACAAGGGCTTCCTCAAGCTGCGTTGGCTGGGCGGCGAGAAGAAGGCCGACGTGGAACTGGGCAATACCTGATCGCCATCCCGCGTCCGGGATGGCTTTGACATGACAACGCCGCGTCCTGGGCGCGGGTGCGACAAAGAGGTGTGTAGATGCGGAAAGTGGAAAACGGGAAGACGACGGCTCAGATCGCGGCGTTCGCGCGGGCGCTGGGCACCCGGGAACCGGACCCGAAGGTGCGCAATCCGGACTATCTCGCCGAGCGCATGTTGCCGGCCCTGTGTCAGATCGCGTTCCTGCCCCTCTTCCGGGGCGTGTCGCGGACGCTCTATGACGCGGGCGCCAAGGGCATGTACTGCTTCCATCAGATCCGCACGCACTACGTGGACGCGGTCATCCGGACCGAGCTGGAGCAGGGACTCGAGCAGCTCGTCATCCTGGGGGCCGGGCTCGACACGCGCGCCTACCGCTTCGCGGAGCTGCTGAGCGGACGGCCCGTGTTCGAGGTCGATCACCCGGGCACCCAGCGCTGGAAGCTCGCGCGGCTCGGCGAACTGACGAGCAACCGCGGCGTGCGCTACGTCGCGGTGAACTTCGAGACGGACAACCTCGAGGAGCGTTTGACGAGCGCGGGTTTCGAGTTCGGCAAGCGCACGCTCTTCCTGTGGGAAGGCGTGTCCATGTACCTCACGGAAGAGGCCATCTCCTCGACCCTGGGGTTCATCAGCCGCGCCGCTCCCGGCTCCTCGGTGCTCTTCGACTACATCTACCGGGGCATGTTGGATGGCAGCGCGCGGTACTACGGAGCCCAGGAGAGCATCCGTTCGGCGAAGCGGCTCGGCGAGCCGTACATCTTCGGCCTGGATGAGCGCACCGCGCGCGAGTTCCTCTTGGCGAAGGGCTTCGACATCGTCTCGGACGTGGACGTGGAGGACGTGGCCCGTCAGTACCTGACGAAGTCGGATGGCAGTCAACTGGGGAAGACCGCCGCCTACGTGCGCATCGCCCACGCCCGCGTCCGTCCGCGCTCCTCTTAGTTCCGATAGAGGATGTACAGGGGGGCGTCGATGGAGATGCCCGCGCTGAGCCGCCAGGCGGGAGCGGGCGTCAGTCCTCCCGCGTCGAGGTCATACGCGGCGCCGACCGAGAACGCGAAGGGGGTTCGGGGCAGGACGCCCTTGAGCCACACACCGGGGCTGACGGCTTCCAGGACGCGGGGGGAGGAGCGCGCGTCGATGCGGGTGAAGTGGGTGTAGCCCGCCAGGTCCACCACCTGGACGAAGGCGCTCCAGGTGAGCGCCGCCCGGCCAATCTGGTAATCCACGCCGAAGGGCACGAGCAGCCGGGAGGACCATCGGCCCGACTCGGGAGCACCGGAGGCGTACCAGGAGCCGCCGAAGCCCACCATGCCGGTGAGCGACACGACATGGTGCACGTCGGGATCGCTGCGCCACTGCCAACTGCCCACGGGCGTGGCCGAGGCGAGGATGACCGCCTTCACCTCATTGGCGGTCTGGGCGTTCGCGAGCGCCACCAGCAGGCCACCATACCGGCCGAAGTCGGCGGGCAGGCAGACGCAGGGCGCGCGTTGGCAGCGCCACTCGGAGTCACGAGCCTCGGGTGTCGTGGCGGACGGGGCCTTCCAGACCTCGGCCTGCACGCACCGCTTCGCCGTCTCGGAGTCGTAGCGCGCGCTCTTGCTGGAGACGGCCTGGTGCTCCAGGAGCAGCTGATACACGGTGGCCAGCTCCCGGGAGATCGCCGCGGCCACCATGCGCACCATGTCCCGCGAGGCGAAGAGGATGCGGCGCACTTCCAGCAAGGTGCCCTGGTTCTCGGCCCCCGCGGGGGCCGAGGCGGGAGCCCACTCGCCGAGCAGACCATTGAGGCGCAGCAGTCCCTCGAGCGCCACCTCCGCGGCATCGAGCGTGGCGACACCTTCCTGGGACAGCAGGGCGGCGGTGGTCTCGGGCGAGCCCACTCCCTCACCGCGCCGAGCCTGGTCGGCCAGCCGTTGCAGCTCGGCGCCCACGGTGGCGAATCCCTCGGCGGGCTGGGTGAGGGCGGGGGCGAGCGCGGCCCAGATCTTCAAGCGGGAGGCGCCCGGGACGGGGGCGTACACCCATGCGCAGCCATCGCGTTGCAGGGACAGGAGCATGACGGCGAGTCCCCGGGCACGGGCGTCCATCTGCGGCACGAGGCCCTGGCTGGCGTCGTCCACGAGGCCGGTGTTGCGGGTGAAGGAAGCGGGCAGGGCGCTGACACACCCGAGCCGGGTGTAGAGCCGCGCGGTGTCTGGAGGCGTGTCGGGCCGCTCCAGGGAGAGGGCCTCGAGCCGGCGCGACAGGGTGTCCAGGGCACGCACCGGGTGGACTCCGCCCACCATGGAGGCGACGAGCTCCCGGGCGGCGGGCGCGGCGTGGACATAGCGGCGGCCCTCGGCCTGGGCCACCACCTCCGAGACGAGGTGCGCGGGGATGGCGCGCAGGTCCTCTTCCACCGTCTTGCGCAGGAGGACGAGCGAGGCCGTGCCCCCCGTGCCGAGCGAGGCGCCAAACGCGTTGTTGTGTGCCGCGGTGCAGGTGGCGGGCAGCCAGTCGCGCACGTGGCCCTGGAGCTGGCCCCAGGTGTCCTTCACCTCGCGGGCGCAGATGCGCTCGTCGAACGCGAGGAGCACGTAGAGGACGGCCTCGGCCTCGGCGCGCTCCTGGAGGGCCTGGGCCAGCCCCTGGAGGAGCGGTTCGAGCACGGCGCCCAGCTCGAGTCCCGGCAGGAGCCCCGGCAGGCTGACGGCGGTGTCCGTGCCCGCGTTGAGCGTGAGCGTGTTGCGCGCGGACTGGAGGGCCCGTTGGGTGGCGTTGAGGGCGTCCTGCTCCTGGGGAGAGAGCTTCAGCCGCACGGCGCCCAGCGCGATTTCCAGTCCGTCCAGGGCCTCGAAGAGCGGCGCGCGCTCGCTGAAGTACGCGGCGAGCACCAGGGCATCCGAGGAGAACACGGCCTCGGCGTCGAAGGCGGTGGCCTGGGGTCCCCGGTAGCGCGCGCACCAGGCGGCGACCTCGGGGGTGGACGTGTACTGGGTGCAGGCCATGCGCAGACGCTCGGCGAGCGTGCCCCGGAGCGGGCCCCACCACCGGGCGAACATGCTCATCGTGTCACCGGGGGGCGCGTCGCCCGTGCTCGCGGTGGGGAAGAAGGTGACACCCGGAAGGGGGCTGCCCGGAGCGGGGCCGGGCGTCTGGGGCATGGGAGTGACGGCGAGCGTGAGGATCAGGGCCAGCAACTGCATTCAGACCTCGAATCCCAGCGCGCGCATGGCCTCGGCCACGTCCTCGCTGGAGAGGGGAATGGCTTCCCCCTGTTGGGTATCGGAATGATAGGCGCGGTGCAGTCCGATGACTTCCCGTGGCTGGCTCTCCTCCATGCCGCACAGGAGGGGGCCTCCGCTGAAGGCGGGCAGGTTGGTGGCGGGGTAGCGCAGGGTGCCGTCCTCGGCGAGGGAGACGGAGATGGGAAAGCACGACTGGGCTCGGGGGGGAGAGGGAGACCAGCCCCACAGCCAGGTGCCGTGCTCCTGCCTCTTCTCTCGGGTGACGAGGAGCGGCTCGAGTGCTTCACTCACCTCCCAGGGCATGCGCAGCACCGCCAGATCCGTGGAAGCGAGGAAGCCCGCGCTCTGCAGGAAGCGCGAGGGGATGACGACGGCGTCGGCCCAGGCACGCACATTGCCCAGCTCCACCTTCACCTGCGCGGCGGAGTAGAGTTGGGCGCCCGCGTGGAACAATACGGCATGGGCCACCGTCACCACCACGCGCGGGTGCACGAGCAGTCCGCTGGCGGACTGGGACAGGTTCCATGCGCTGGCCTCCAGGCTCGCCACGGGCGTGAACTGTCCTTCCAGGGGCTGGTTGGGGAAGAATTGACCCAGCCGCGCCGCGGACCATCCACCGATCATGGCGTCACCGGAGTCGTCACCGCGTCACCTCTTCCTCTGGCCGGTGTCCCGCCTCAGGGACTATACAAGCGCTCTTCTCAAGGAGTTCCCATGGCGATCAAGGTTGGTGACGAAGCGCCGGACTTCACTTTCACCCTCAAGAATGGGAGCACGGCCAGCCTCAAGGCGCTGAGGCAACAGCAGAAGGCCGTGGTCCTCTATTTCTACCCAAAGGATGACACGCCGGGATGCACGGCCCAGGCCTGCTCCTTCCGGGACTCGTACGAGGCGTTCTCCGACGCGGGGGCCGAGGTCATTGGCGTCAGCTCCGATGGCTCCCAGTCGCACGACGCGTTCGCGTCCAAGCACCGGCTGCCCTTCTCGCTGGTGAGCGACGCGGATGGCTCCTTGCGCAAGAGCTACGGCGTGCCGCGCTCGTTCCTGGGGCTGATGCCGGGCCGGGTCACCTACGTCATCGATCGGGACGGCATCGTGCGGCACGTCTTCGACTCGCAACTCCAGGCGACCCGGCACATTTCCGAGGCCCTGGACGTGCTCAAGCGGCTGAGCGTTTCCTGAGCCGCCACCGCCTGGCCGGCTCCCATGCGGCGCTCCCGTCTGCTCCTGGCCGTACTGGTGTCCCTGGTCCTGCATGGGGCCTTGGGGCTCTGGCTGCGCCTGGAGGAGCCATCCGCGCCTGCTGACTCGGGAAGCGCCCGCCCCAGGCCGCTCGTCTTTGAACTCGTCGAGCGCTCCGCGCCCCGTGAAGCACCCCCGGCGGCTCCTCCGGCGAAAGCGCCTTCCTCTCCTCCGCCCGCGCGCCGACCTCCCCGCGCGAGTCCTCCCTCCGTTCCGCCTCCAGCCGTCGAACCTCCGCCCGCGAGTGCCGGGCCGCGAGTGACGGAGGATGAGCCCCGCGCCGTGAGGCTGTTTCCGGGGCCGGGCGGCATGCCCGTGGGGTTGATGCCGGGGCCAGCGGGGAGCACCTCGGGACACACGATGCGGGCGGGGGAGGAGCCCTCGCCCGAGCAACTGCGCGCCGAGGAGCACGCGCGGGTGCGTGGACGTGTCCAGGGATTCGCGGAGGACGAGCTGGCGACGGAGCGGGTGGAGAACGGTCTCGTCGACACCTACTTCGGAGAGATGGACCGGGCGCTGGAGAAGGGGCTCACGGGCGCTCCGCTCTTCGCGTACGACGGCGTGCTCAAGTATTTCCTCAAGCCGGGTCCCGAGTGGACCCAGGGGCTGCTCGAGATGATGGAGCAGGCGCGCAGCTACGGAGCGACGGGAGGTCCAGAAGTGGCGGGGGGGCCCGTGAGTGATGACCTGGGGAGCGCGGCGCGCTCGGGGGCCGCGGGCGCGCGGGCCCGCGCCTCGGGGTCGACGTTCGCGGATCGGGTCGACAGCTATTCGCGGGGAGCCAGCGCGTTGCGTGTCCAGGTGGAACTGGAGCAATCACCCACGGGACAGGTGTTGTCGGTGAAGCTGCTCGAGTCCTCCAGCAATCCACTCTTCGACGCGTACGTGCTCGAGAACGTTCCCAAGTCCCTGGCGGAGCTCGGTCCCGCTTCCGAGCACTTCGCTCAGTGCACCCATGCGCCCACCGTGCGCAGTGTCTGGAGCGTGAACGGGAGGGTGAGCTTCACCCGCACGGTCAAACTGTCGAAGCTCCACTCCCTGGACGCCGGAGACGCCGCCTACGTCTCGGGGCTCGCCGTGCTGGGCGTCTTGTCGGGAGGCTTCGACGAGGTGCGGGGCGAGGTGTACATCCCGGACCTCCGTCGGCCGCACTTCGACATCCGGACCCGGCTGCTGCGGGTGTACTGAGCCCCCTCGAAAACGCGAAGGAGCCCGGAGACACCGGCGAGCGGTGTCCCACGGACTCTCCGTGTTGCTCCTCCCCAGGGAGGCTCAGGCGTTGGCGGTCTTCTCCTGGCCGATGTTGATGCCCTGCTTGCCGAGGTAGTCGATCGCCTTGTCCTTCACATCGGTGCGCATCTCCGGCCCGGTCTTGGGCGTGAGCAGCAGGGCGGCGATGCCACCGACGGCGCACCCGATGACGAACGCGCCAATGCCCGCGAACGAGCTGCGCGCGGGCCTGTAGGTGGTCAGCCCCACACGGTGCAGCGCGTCATCCGGATCGAAGTCATTCCACTGGGTCCGTGCGTACCTGGGAAGCTCCTTGAAGAGCTTCCTGGCGAGGTACCTCCGGTACAGATCACTCTTCACCGCCAACTTGGCCTTCTTCTCGAAAAACATTCCGTCCTCCTCCTGGCCCTCGGCCATGCAAGACGGTGAACGCCCTCGCGGCGTTCCACCCTTGTTAAGACGGAAATGTAGGGAGGGTTTTCCCGGGTGCCATCCCCCTGACGCCCAGGTGTGTCGGATCTCGGAGCAGACGTTGGGTGGATGGCGGACGGGCCCTGGAATGGATAGCAGCCAGCCGAGCCCCTTTCTGCTATGCCCCTCGGCCCATGGGCTGCGGTTTGATGGTCCCCTTCACCCCCTCTGGTATAGATCACGACATGGACTTCGAACTTCCCGAAAGCCATCGCGCCCTCCAGGCCTCCCTCCGTGACTTCTGCGAGCGCAAGGTCCGACCTTTTGCTCGCGAGTGGGACAAGGACGAGCACTTTCCCCTGGAGGTCGTCCGGGAGTTGGGCGGGCTGGGGGTGATGGGCATGCTGGTCGCCGAGGAGTACGGCGGAGCGGCGATGGACTCACTGGCGGTGGCGGTGGCGGTCGAGGAGATCGCGCGCTACGACGGCTCGCTCGCACTCACGGTGGCCTCGCACAATGGCCTGGGCACGAGCCACCTGCGCGTCTTCGGCAACGAGGAGCAGAAGCGCAAGTACCTGCCGAAGCTCGCCACGGGCGAGTGGCTGGGCGCGTGGGGCCTCACGGAGCCGGGCAGTGGCTCGGACGCGGCGGGCATGAAGACCACGGCCGTGCGCAAGGGCGATCGCTGGGTGCTCAACGGCGCGAAGATGTTCATCACCCAGGGCACGGTGGGTGATTTGTTCGTGGTGCTGGCGGTGACCTCGCCGCAGAAGAAGCAGAAGGGCATCACCGCGTTCCTCTTGGAGAAGGGCATGCCGGGCTTCAGCCAGCGGCCCATCCACGGCAAGCTCGGCATGCGCTCCTCGGACACGGCGGAGCTGGTGATGGAGGACGTGGAGGTGTCGGACTGGTTCCGGGTGGGCGAGGTGGACTCGGGCTTCATCGACACGATGAAGATCCTCGACAAGGGCCGCATCACCATCGGGGCGCTGTCGGTGGGCCTGGGGCGTGGGGCGCTCGAGGAGTCGGTGCGCTACGCGCGTGAGCGCACGGCCTTTGGCCAGCCCATCTCCGAGTTCCAGGGCCTGCGTTGGATGTTCGCGGACATGAAGACGGAGGTGGACGCGGCGCGCCTGCTGGTGCACCGCGCGGCGTGCCTCGCGGACGCGGGCCGGCCCTACAGCCTGGAGGCGTCCATGGCGAAGCTGTTCGCCTCCGAGGCCGCCACGCGCGCCTGCAACAAGGCGGTGCAGATCCACGGGGGCTACGGCTACACGCGCGAGTTCCCCGTCGAGCGCTACCTGCGCGACGCCAAGCTGTGTGAGATCGGCGAGGGCACGAGTGAGATTCAGCGCTCGATCATCTCGCGCGAGGTCTTCAAGCAGGCGTGATGGACAAGGCCCGGCTGGCACAGTTCGGACTGGAGAGCCGTGACGGAGCAGAGGGGCCGGAAGTGACGCTCGTGCTGGCCGAGCCGCTGGAGAATCCGGTGGGTCAGCGCGAGGTGTCGCGGGTGGTCTTCCTCGTGCGGGACGGGCGTCTGCTCGTGCCCATCTCCCCGCCGGAGGTGATGGGTCTTCGTCCCATCGCGTTCGGCGCGGTGGAGGGGCGAGGGGACGTGGAATCCGAGCTGGCGGATGCCTTTCACGAACACCTCTTCCATGTGCAGCGGCGCTCGGCGGAACTGAGGGCGCTGGGCTTGAGTCCGCAGGTGGATCCCGTGTCGATGGGGCTGTCCACGCACCTGTCCGAGCAGGGGCTGGCGTTGACGCTGGTGGCGGACCGGCAGGGCAACTTCCAGGTCTCCAGCGCGGTGAGGGGAGGGCAGACCCTCGCCGTGCCGTCCGGGCATGACTTCGAGCTGTCCGAGTTTCGCGAGCGGGGAGCGCTGGTGGGCTACCTGGCCGCTCTTTTCGAGGAGCCGGAGGCGGGGCGGGCACGTCCCGAGGTGGCGGGGGAGGGCGTCTTGCGCTTTTCCGATGTGCTCCGGGCCTTTGGCGAGCGGGCCCTGGTGCCGCCGCGCAGTGGAATGGAATTGCTGGTGGTGTTGGAGGTGGAGGGTCGGCCCTACCGGTTCGCGGCGGCGCGGGTCTCGGGGCGGACGTTCCGGGGTCTGCTCGCCGGTGCCCAGGGGAAGGTGTGGGCGGAGCGCTTCCAATTGGATGAATTCCCCGGGGTGATTCCTTTGGTGGCCAGTTTGTTGAAGGTCCCACCAGAGGCGGTGAAGCTGGCCGCGTCGGATACTCCACAGGAGTAGGGTTTTGGCACAGGCGAGTCTCACCCAGAGGATTGCGAGCAACGACGTGCGGGCGGCGTCGTTCGGATGACGGGGCAACAGGCCGAGCGTGTGAAGACGTTGGAGGCACGGCTCGGCGCGTCCTTTCCGCGTCCGGAGCTGGCACTCACGGCGCTCACGCACAAGAGCTGGATCAACGAGCACCGCAGCGAGGGAGCCCAGGACAACGAGCGGCTGGAGTTCCTCGGTGACGCGGTGATCAACCTGGCGGTGGGCCACCGGCTCATGGAGCGCTTTCCCCAGATGAAGGAGGGGGAGCTCACGCCGTTGCGCGCGCGCATCGTCAACGAGGAGGGCCTGTCGCGCATCGCCCGGCGGCTCGGGCTCGGGGAGCTGCTGTTGCTCGGCCGGGGCGAGGAGCTCAGTGGCGGCCGGGACAAGCACTCCCTGCTGGCCAACGCGCTGGAGGCCGTGTTCGCCGCCGTGTACCTGGGCGAGGGGTTGGGAGCGGTGATGGCGCTGGTGGATCGGCATTTCGCCGAGGCACTGGAGGGCGTGGCCCAGGCGCTCAGCCGTCAGGACTACAAGACGAAGCTGCAGGAGTCGGCCCAGGAGCACCTCAAGCGCACGCCCCGCTACCGCACCGTCTCCGAGACGGGGCCGGACCACGAGAAGATCTTCGAGGTCCAGGTGCTACTGGGTGAGGAGGTGTACGCAACCGCCACTGGCCGCAGCAAGAAGGACGCCGAGCAGATGGCCGCCCGGACGGCCCTGGAAGAGTGGCACAAGCGGGGTGAAAAACCGGAAGCCGAGGTTTCTCCGGCTCCGCCTCATCCGAAGGAAGACCCCCTGGGCTGAAACTTCTTGGTCCCCCTGGACGTGGCGCATATGGTCCCGCGCCCAATCCGCTGGTGGATTTCGGCCCGGGAGACAAGCCATGGAAATGATGGATGAGGCGCGCACCTGACGCCGCTCCTACTTCCCACCGGGGAAGTGCTTGCCCGCCGCCCCGCTCATGAGGGCGCGGCGGGTCGGATGTTCTTCTTTATGTTGTTCCGGGGAGAGGCCCTTTGTCGTCCGGGCGCCTCCTGATCACCTTCGACCTCCTGAAGCTCCAGATGCCTCTATCGACACACCGCAGCGGATTCGCCGCGCTCATTGGCCGTCCCAACGTGGGCAAGAGCACGCTGCTCAATCAACTCACGGGCGAGAAGCTCGCCATCGTGTCCCCCAAGCCGCAGACCACCCGTAACCGGATCCTCGGGGTGGTGACGCGGCCCGAGGGGCAGGTGGCCTTCCTCGACACCCCCGGCATCCACCAGGCCAAGGGGCAGCTCAACCGCTACATGGTGGACGTGGCCCTGCAGGCGGCGGACGAGGTGGACCTGGTCCTCTTCGTCATCGAGGCCTCGGACAAGGTCGAGGTGGGGCCGGGCAACCGCGTCATCCTCGAGCAGTTGCAGAAGCTCGGCAAACCCACGTTCCTCGTCATCAACAAGATCGACACGGTGCCCAAGATGGTGCTGCTGCCGCTCATCGATCTGTACCGGCGCGAGTTCCCCTTCGCCGAGGTGATTCCCATCTCCGCCCGGGAGGACGATGGCGTGGAGGAGCTGTTCCGCACGGTGCTCTCGCACCTGCCCGAGGGCGAGCCGCTCTTTCCCGAGGACGTGCTCACGGATCAGGCCGAGCGCACGCTCGTGGCCGAGTACGTGCGCGAGCAGGTGCTGCGCCACTGCCACCAGGAGATTCCCTACTCCACGGCGGTGGTGGTGGACTTCTTCGACGAGTCCGAGCGCGAGCCGCTGCCGGGCACGCCGCCGGGGAAGCTCGCGGGCCTCATCCGGATCTCCGGCTCCATCTACGTGGAGCGGGACAGCCAGAAGGCCATCATCATTGGCAAGCAGGGACAGATGTTGAAGACGATCGGTACGGACGCGCGCAAGGCCATCCAGCGGCTCTTGGGGGCGCACGTGTACCTCTCGCTCCGGGTGCGCGTGGAGCCCCGGTGGAGCGAGCGGCCCGAGGGCCTCAAGAAGCTGGGTTACGAGTAGGAAGCCGTCAATGAAGCCTCTGGTCGCCATCGTCGGACGCCCCAACGTGGGCAAGTCCACGCTGTTCAATCGCCTCGCCCGGCGCCGCATCGCGCTGGTGGAGGACATCCCCGGCGTCACCCGGGACCGGCACTACTGGGACGTCGAGTGCGAGGGCCGGTTCATCACCATCATCGACACGGGCGGCTTCGTGCCCGGAGAGAAGGACTCGCTCCTGCAGCAGGTGCGCGAGCAGGCGCAGCTCGCGGTGGAGGAGTGTGACGCCATCGTCTTCGTGACGGACGCGCGCACGGGACTGACCTCGGCGGATCAGGACGTCGCCACCTACCTGCGCCAGAGCGGCAAGCCCGTGGTGGTGGCCGCCAACAAGCTCGACAACGAGTCGCACACCATGCAGGCGCTCGCGGCCGAGTTCTTCCGCCTGGGCCTGGGCGAGGTGTTCCCCATCTCCGCCGAGCATGGTCTGGGCGTGGGCAACATGATGGAGGCCGTGGTCGGCAAGCTGCCGCCCATGGACGACGAGGAGCTGGCCGCCAAGGCCTTCGCCGAGACCTCGGAAGACAGCGTCGACGAGCTGTCCGAGGTGGAGTACGGCTTCCAGCCCGACACGGACGAGGACGAGGACGACGAGGAGGGGGCGGAGAAGGCCTCGGACGAGGAAGGGGAGGGGGAAGAGGGCGCCCCGGAGGCCCCCGCCGAGGACGAGGACGAGGAGGAAGAGCGCCCCATCCGCATCGCCATCATCGGGCGGCCCAACGTGGGCAAGAGCACGCTCGTCAACGCGCTGCTCAAGGAGAAGCGCGTGGTGGCCAGCGAGGTGCCCGGCACCACGAGAGATCCCATCGACTCGGAGCTCAAGTACAAGGACCGCCAGGTCATCCTCACGGACACGGCGGGCATCCGGCGCAAGAAGACCATCGCCCACCGGCTGGAGAAGTTCTCGGTGGTGGCGGCGCTCAAGTCGATGGAGCGCAGCGACGTGGCGGTGTTGCTCATGGACGCCACCGAGCCCGCGGTGGACCAGGACGCGAAGCTGGCCGGCATCGCCGAGGAGAAGGGCCGCGCGCTGGTCATCGTGGTGAACAAGTGGGATCTCATCAGCACGGATCAGCGCAAGCAGGAGATCTTCCGGGAAGAGCTCAAGTACGCGCTGAAATTCGTGCACTACGCGCCCATCGTCTTCACCTCGGCGCTGCATGGCTCCAAGGTGGAGAAGGTGCTGGAGCTGGCGGTGGAGCTGGCGGACCAGTTCCGCTACCGCTCGCCCACGCCGCAGCTCAACCGGTTGCTCAAGCACATCGAGGACAACCACCCGGCCCCCATCGTGGGCCGCGGGCCACTCCGGGTGTACTACATGGCCCAGGTGGGCACGGCACCGCCCACCTTCGCCATCACCTGCAACCGGCCGGAGGGCGTGCCGGACATGTACAAGCGCTACATCACCAATCAGCTGCGCAAGACGTTCGATATTCGCGTCCCCATCCGGCTGCTCTTCCGCGAGCGGCCGGGCAGGGAAAAGCGCGAGGCGCGCAAGCGACCCAAGCCGGCTGGAAAGCGATAGCCGGTCCGCGTTGACACTGCTGGTGCGCGCTCCGTAGATTGCGCGCCCTTCGACTCCCGAAAAAGGTGCGAACCCCGTGGCCGAGAAGTCCGAGAAGATGACGACGAAGCAGGAGCTGCGCGCTCCGGACGCCTTCCAGCTCTACGGCGCCGAGGCCAGTCACTGGCTGGAGAAGCGCCAACAGTACATCGGCCTCGCGCTGGGCGTGGCGCTGGCGGGCGGATTGATCGCCGCGACGGTGCACTATTTCTCCGCCCGCGGCGAGGAGAAGGCCTCCAAGCAGTTGGGTGAGGCGCTGTCGGTGCTGGAGCGGCCGGTGGTGACCGGGGTGGAGCTGCAGCCGGCGGCGGAGGGCCAGGAGCCGCCCTTCAAGAGCGACAAGGAGAAGGACGAGGCGATCGTCAAGTCGCTCACCGACTTCCGCGGGGCCCACAAGGGCTCGGACGCGGCGGCCATGGCGGCGCTGCCGCTGGGCAAGGCCGAGTACCGGCTGGGCAACTACGATCAGGCGCTGGCCTCCTTCGGCGACTTCCTGGGCAAGGCGCGCAAGGAGGATCCGCTGACGGTGTCGGCGCGCGAGGGCCAGGGCTACGCCCACGAGGCCAAGGGAGAGCTGGATCAGGCGCTCGTGTCCTTCCAGGAGATGGCCAGGCTCGACGCGGGCGGCTTCCTGCAGGGCATGGGGCAGTACCACCAGGCGCGCATCCTCGTGGCGCAGGGCAAGAAGGACGAGGCGGCGCAGCTGCTCTCGGACCTGAAGACGGCGCAGACGAACACGGCGGCGGGACGGCTCGCCACCGAGCGGCTGGCGGTGTTGGCGGCTCAAGGCGTGAAGGTGCCCGAGCCGAAACCGGCTCCTGCTCCGGCATCGACCCCGGACGCGAAGTAGCTCGGACAGGCCTCGATGCGGACCGCGAGCGGGTGGAAGCGTTGGGTGGGTGGGCTCGCGGCGGCGGGTCTGCTCGTGGGCTGCCGGACGCCAGTGTCGGTGTACGGCAACCCGGAGCCGTCTTCTCCGGAGCAGCCGCCGTACCACTTCTTCACGGTGGAGTGGTGGACGCAGCTGGTGGAGCCCTCGCTGCTCGAGTACGCCCCGCGGGAGCAGGCACGCCCCGCGTACGACGAGCAGAACGAGCGGGTCATCGCGCTCACCCGCGATGGCTATGTGCGCAGCGTTGGCGCCGAGGGCAAGGAAGCCTGGAACTACCGGGTGGGCAACCGCTTCTACGCGGGGGCGACGGTGCACGAGGGCACCGTGTACGTGCCGGGCACGGACGGGGTATTGCACGCCCTGGACGCGAAGACGGGCGCGCCGCGCTGGAAGTACGTGGCGGGAGAGGCGCTGGGGACGGCCCCGGTGATCGAGGGCGACCTGATCCTGGTCTCCTCCCTGAGCGACACGTTGTTCGCGGTGAAGCGCGACACGGGGGCGCTCGCGTGGTTGTACCGCCGGGATGCGCCCGCGGGCTTCACCATCCACCGCACCTCGGCGCCGGTCGTGCGGGGGCAGTCGGTCTGGGTGGGCTTCTCCGATGGCACGCTCGTGTCGTTGGAGCTGGCCGACGGCGGTGTGCGCTGGGAGAAGTCGCTCGCTCCGGGTTCGGGCGGCACCGGGCAGTTCGTGGACGTGGACACGACGCCCGTGCTGGACAACGGAGGCCATGTGTACGCCGCGTCGTACACGGGTGGGCTCTATTGCCTCGATGCCGACACGGGCGACGTGGTGTGGAATTCGGTGGCACAGGGCATCACCTCGCTGCTGCTCCAGGGGGACGTGGTGGTCGCCACCGGGGATGATCGCCTGGATGCCTACCTGGCCGACAGCGGGCGGCTCATCTGGTCGCGGGGCCTGGAGGAACGGGCCGGACTGGACGCGGTGTTGACCAAGGGCATGCTCCTGGTTCCCGTGCAACGCTCGATGATCTTCGTGGATCCGCGCACGGGCAAGACCCTGCTGACATGGAACCCGGCCCAGGGCGTGTCGGCGCCGGCGCGGGTGGTGGGGGGCAAGGTGTACGTGCTCTCCAACAACGGCTACCTGTACGCGTTGCGGCTGGATGGGAGGAGCGGTTGACGGGGAGCACGACGAAGAAGAGGGTGCATGTGGTGGCGGCCCTCATCTTCCGGTCTGGAGACGACGCGCGGTTCCTGGTGCAGCAGCGGCTGCCCGGTGGAAGCCGCGGACTGCTCTGGGAGTTTCCGGGTGGAAAGGTGGAGCCCGGTGAGTCCGAGCCCGAGGCCCTCGCCCGGGAGTGCCGGGAAGAGCTGGACATCGCGCTCCACGTGGGAAGGCGGCTATGGGCGGGCAGGCACGAGTACCCGGATCTGACGGTGGACCTGGTGTTGTACGGGGCGAGGCTGGAGTCGGGGGCTCCGAAGACGCTGGGAGCCCAGGCCCTGGCGTTCCTGACGCCGGAGGAGATGCGGGCGTTGCCGTTCTGCGAAGCGGATCTTCCTCCCTTGGAGGAACTGGTGGCGGGGCGTTTGGTCCCTCTTCTTTGATGGTGCGGCGCACGTTCCAGCTCATCCCGGGCGTGGGTCCCTGGAGGGAGAAGGATCTCTGGGCCCGAGGCATCCACACCTGGGAGGACTTTCCGGACAGTGGCGTGGTGCTCGGGCAGAAGGCGGATGGACTGGCGCGCCAGCGGCTGGCCCAGGCACGCGAGGCCCTGGAGCGGCGGGATCTCGGCGCCCTGGCGGAAATGATTCCGCCCCGCGAGCACTGGCGGCTGTATCCCGAGTTCGCCCAGGACGCGGTGTACTTCGACATCGAGACGAATGGGAAGCAGAAGCAGGAGCCCACGGTGGTGGCCCTGTTCGACGCGGACGGACTGCGCGTCTTCATCCTCGGCCGCAACATGGACGCGCTGCCCGAGGCCATGGCCGAGCGCCGGTTGTGGGTGACATTCAACGGCTCGTGCTTCGACGTGCCGGTGTTGCGCGACTACTTCGGCAAGCGCTTTCCCACGCCCCAGGCCCACATCGATCTGCGCTTCGTCTGTCGCCGGCTCGGCATGGGGGGCGGCCTCAAGGAGATCGAGGACAAGCTGGGTCTGGGACGGCCTCCCCACATGAAGGGCGCCAATGGTTGGGACGCCGTGCTGCTGTGGCGGGCCTATCTCGCCCGCGGCGACGTGGAGGCCCTGCGCTTCCTCGTGGAGTACAACCTGTACGACTCGTTCCAGCTGCGCTCGTTGATGGACACGGCGTACAACCGTGCCCTGGATGACTTGAACCTGGACGAACCCGCGCGGCTGCCCGTTTTCGAGCGGGGCGAGGTCCTCTATGACGTGAGTCGGCTCATCCTGGAGCTGGGACCCACGCAAGGGGATCTGAACGTGCTCGCGCGGGTGCGGGCCCAGGATCGAGATCTGCGCCAGGACTGAGCCTTTCCACCGACGACCCGAGGACAGAGGTCGGGCGACCATGTCAGTCCGGATTGGTAGGGTGTTGACGCGGGAGGTCCGGCATCCAATGCCTACCTCTCGTATCCCCTTGGCGCGGCGTTGGCGTGTAACACAGGAGAGCCCGAAGATGTCCACCGACAGGCCCGAGTCCTCGACCCCTCCCAGACTTCTCTTTTGCGTGGATGGAACCCGGTATGAACTCGTTCGCAAGCTGGGGCGACGAAGCACGGGCGAGTTGCTGCTCGCCCGACGCCGTCACGCGAAGGGGCTCTCCGGGTGCGTCATCATCAAGCGGCTGTCCCGGCCAGCCAGTGAGAAGCAGAAGCAGCGCCTGGAGCAGGAGGTGCAACTCGCCTACCGCCTCGAGCATCCGGGCATCGCCAGGGTGTACCACTGGGGAATGCATGGAGACCTGCCGTACGTGGTGATGGAGTACGTGGAGGGCCATTCCCTGGAAACGGTGCTCAGCGTCGCCGCCATGCGCCAGCGGCCCATGTCCGAGCCCTTCGTCTGCCATGTGGTGTCGGAGATCGCGGACGCACTCCATTATGCGCATACTCGTACCGATGAGCAGGGTCGGTTCCTGGGAATCGTCCACCGGGACGTCACTCCGGAAAACATCCGGGTGGGCGTGAGTGGCGAGGTGAAGCTGGTGGATTTTGGAGTGGCGTATTCGCTGCTTCCCGGACGGGACGCCACCACGGCCTCGGTCCTGCGCGGGGACATCGCCTATGCCTCTCCCGAGCGCATGCGCCTGGAACTGGTGGATCACCGCTCGGATTTGTTCTCATTGGGGCTGGTGATGCTGGAGCTGCTCACGGGTCGGCATCTGTTCGACCTGGCGGACGTGGAGCATGCGGCTCAATCCGGGGGAGACGTGCTTCCGCCCGAGGTGCGCTGCGAGGAGCCCAGTTGGTTGCCCGTCGCGCAGATGGCGGCGCGCATCGAGCATTTTGGCCCCGAAGACGTCGCGCGGGTCACCCAAGGGCTCGCCGAGCCGCTACGGGCCGTGGTGCACCGGGTGCTCCAGCGCGAGCCGTCCGCGCGCTACCAGACGGGACTGGAACTGCGTGACGCGCTCAGGGCCTTGCTCGTGATCCAGGGGCGGCCTTATGGGCGGCCAGAGGCGGCTCGGGACGTCTTGGTGGCGGTGAAGGAAGCGGAGTTGCTGCGCGAGTCAGCGGACGTGCTCGAACCAGATGTCTTTCCGGATCTTCCAGGGAGGCGGACCGAGCACTGAGCGCTCAGCGCCGACGCTGTTTTTGTTTCTTCGCGGGCGGTGGGGGTTTTTCCTTTTCGCCGGACACCTGGAACGCCAGTCGAACGTCCGCGAGTTCGTGGCCTTGAGCGTCGGTCATCGACGTGCCGCTTTGCGCGTCGATGACCAGGACATACCGATGACCTGTCTTGAGGGGGGTGGGCAGGGAAATCCGGTAGACCCATCCCGTGGAGGACTCCTCGGCGGCATCGTCCGAACTCAAGGCCCGGTCGGCTTCGTCGAAGACTCGGACCCGGTAGTTGTGAATCGGTTGGGAACCGCGCAACTCGAGCGTCGACGTGGGCTCGATGAGCGGCCGACCTTCTTCCTCACCGACAAAGGGGATGGACTCCATTCCCGCGTCCGGCAATGCGTACTGGAGCGCGAAGACCGCGGGACCAGGTGGTACCGCGGAGTCCGCACCTGAATCCTGTGTGGGAGCAACGGTGACGACACCGGCGTCAGCGGCGGGAGTGGAGGGCTTGGGACATCCGGCCACGCCGAACGCGACCGCGCAGGCGAAGCTCACACGGAGGAGTCTCATAGGTGTCGCGGACCCTATGTCTCCATGGCGTGACCGTGAAGCACGAAAGCCCGGGCTCCCAGCGGACGGTGAGCGCTGGAGGGCTTAACCGGGGATGCCGCGCGCCCCTCTGGGCGCACCTGTCATGGGGTCTGATAAGAGCGGACTATGTAGTCCAGCTAATATCAATCCAATGGTGATCGCGAAAATGTCATGCGATGCGTAACCAAGCACCGTGCTACCAAAGAGGGGTCCCATGGGGACTCCCGCAGGTTCGGCACTACCGAAACTGCTCGACGCACCCAGGACTGGGTGTCGTGCACAGCTTCCGGGTTCCGGGTGCCGCGCTAGTAGTTCCAGGCGCTTCCAACGCTGGTCCCACCAGAAAGCCGCTCGGTACGTCCAATACCTTGTGGCCCAGGGCACCGGGTTGAGGTCGTCCAAACCTCCCCGGTGCCCGCTGCAGTCTCCCGCAGCGGACCACATTAGGCTGCTTGCTCCCACTGCCGGAATCAAGGGCGAAAAGTGGCGAAATCCCCAATCCGGCAGAAACCCGTGCAATGTCGAGAGGTTGGCTGGATGGGAAGGGGAGAGCTCCGGGACGCTGCTGGGCCTGCGGGGACTACTCCTGGCGAAAATGCCGGGTGTGTGCGCGGTGGGTGTGCCGCCCCGATAGGAGGGGGCATGGAAACTGGTTTCGCTGCCTGGAGTGCCCACCAGAGGAAATGATTAGGATCCTGCGCGCGTGGCACGAGCAAGAGAGGGAAGAGCGGGCCCTCGCGCGCCTGGTACCCCAGGACGTGCGCCCCTGGCCCCGGATAGGCACCTCGGGTCTGCTCGAGCTGCCTGGCGGGGTGGTGGTGATGGGCGCCGCGCACCTTGCTCTGTGCCGCGGGGTAGTTCGCGCTGCAGGCCTTGCGCATGGCGTCTTCCTGCGCCGCGACGGACGGACGCTCCCTGTGCCTATACGTCCCGTGGGCCGGATGGGATAGGGTGCCGGGACATGGCTTGTGCGCGTGTTCCCCGCTTCCGTCGTCCTCGCCTTCTACGCCCGGCAGCTCCGCCGCCGTGGCGGTCCGCGTTCCGCGGCAATGTGGCGGTGGTGGTCGTGGCCTTGGCCCTCGTCATCCTGCCGTCGCACCTGGGGAAGCAGGCGCTGGCGACAAGCCATCGAAAACCGGAGGTGATCCCGTCCGCACGAACGGACACCGTGCCTCCAATCGCGGCAGAAGCGCCCAAGCCCCTGCGCGGCCAGAAGCAGGCTCCCTGCATCCCAGGCGTCGAGGTTGAGGCAACGGGATTCTGCTGGATTGAGGGAAAGGCGCATCCGCCGAACTGTCCGTCCCCATCAATCCCCACTGCCGACAAGTGCCTGATCCCTGTTCCGGCGCAGACCAGAGTCCCGACGAGCGTCGACGACCAGGGCGGCCCATAGTGCGACTCCGCCGGACTCGACGTACTCGGTGCTAGCCGCTAGCGTCCCGTGCGCATTTTCCACAAGGAGTGCTGTTTGCGTCTACGCATGTTGGTTGTCGCCGTTGCACTCGCCGTAGGTGGTTGTCAGGGCCCCGCAGGGCCGGCGGGCCCACAAGGCCCCCCGGGACCACAGGGGACTTCTGGCGCCAGCATTGTGGAGTCGTTCTGGTGCGATGGTCCGGTGGACCTGGGCGACGGAAGGAGATTGCTTCGCCACATCGTGTACTTCACGAGTGACGGCGGATCCCTCGCCACGTGCTCCGTGTTCTACCCCGGTCAGCAGGTACTCGGGTTCATTGCCTACCCAAGCACCCACCCTGGAGCGAAAGCTGCGGGCTGCAATGTCATCGCCGACCTCGACGGCTCAGCGAACGGTGCCTACTGGACGATGTACATCGATACCTCCCACGATACCGGAAAGGCCACTCTCACCGATGTGGGGGCGAACAACGGTCGTGCCGTGACCCTGACGTGCACACGCGTCTAGCCTCCCAGATGGCAACGGCCTCAAAAAGGGACACCCCGGTGGGGCGCCTCGCGCTCCGCCGGGGTGTCTCTGCATCGCGAAGAGGACCGCGACCTGCTCACTCGATCGGCTGGGTGGGAATGGGGCCCGGCAGTCCCGGTGGGATGGGGCCGGGGTTGGGCTCCTCGTGGGCGAGACGCGAGGCCTCATCCACCGGGAAGGCCTGGAAGCCGCCGGCCTCGCAGCGCTCCGCGACAGCCTGCGCGCCGTTCTTCAGCTCGCCCGAAGGCAGGTACACCGCGACCGCACCCGCGACGAGGCACACGCCCGCGATGACAGCCTTCAAAGCATTGTGGATGTGATTGAACATGCTGACTTCCTTTGCTTGGGTGGGACTGCGGGAATTCGCGTGGGACTCAGCCCCGCGGCGTCGGCACGGGGGATTTCGAGGGCTGCTCGGGAGGGGGAAAGCGGAGCGTGGCGCACAGGCCGTGGACAACGCCCATGAGCCAGGTGGTGCGCCGCTCCTGGTGGGGACGGGAGGCAACGAGCTCCTGCACCAGCGCCTTGAGCTGGGCCACTTCGTCGAGCGCGGCGGCGGCCAACTTCTCGGCCTTGCGCAGGCGCACGCGGAACGCGCGGGTGTTGGCGAGCGCGGATGCGGCCCCCGCACCAACGCTGCTGCCCAGGACCACCAAAACCTCATGCAACTCGCTCATGCCGTCTCCCTTTCGGCCAGCACCGCCTTCGCCTTCGCGAAATAGGTTTGCCGCTGCTGCAGGCCGTTGGTTCCACCGTTGATGGCGCGTGTGACCCCGACGAAGTCGCCGGCGTCGGCCAGCTCGTTGAGGTTGCGGCTCGTCCAGTACCAGGCAGAGGTGCGGAAGCCGATGCCCGGTGTCGCGACGCGGGTGGGGTCCTCCTCGAGCGGCAGGCCCAGCGCCTTCCCCGCAGCGCGGTAGTTGAAGCGGCCCGTCAACTGGATGGGGCCGCGCCCCTTGTACCGCTTGCCGTCGCCGGGCTCGGTATTGCCCAGGTCCTTGCGGCCCTCGTACGCCTCGCCCGAGGCAATTTCTTCCATGTAGCGAAACTGGCCCGACTCGAAGAGGAGTTGCGCGAGGAAGGCGGCCATGCGCGCCGGTGTCTCCAGAATCTCGGCCTCCTCCATGGCCGCATTCAAGAAAGGGAGGTAGCCGATCGCCTTGTCCTCGGCGAGTTGCGGGGCAATGGCCCGGAACTCCGCCAAGGACAGCGCCGCGCTTAGCTTCGCCTGGCGCCGCGCGCTTCGCACGACGGGCACGGCCACGGCCGCGAGGACAGCAACCGCCCCGACACCCAGCATCGTCTTCCTCACGACGCCGTCTCCTTCAAGCCGCGCACCTGGCGCAACAGGTAGCCCGCCGCCAGGGCCGCCACCACGCCCCCGCCGCCCCACAGCGCCACCTTGGTTCCCACAGACCAGGGCGCCGCCAGCGCCTTCCCCGCGTCCGCCACGACCTCGGCCGCACCCTTCGCGGTGTCGACCACCACCTCCACCGCCTTGGCGGTGTCCGTGGCCGTGGCCGTCACGGTATTGACCAAACTGCTCCAGACTCCCGCGCCGTAGTAGTCCCCGGTAACCTGGGCGGCGAGGGCGCCGATCTCGTCGCCGAGCTTGAACCAGTCCACGAGGAGGTAGCGCGCGCCGTCGTCGCGCAGTCCTTCAATGGCCCACCGCCGCTTTCCCTTCGCGCTCGTGCCATCGCTCCACGCCTGGTAGAGGCTCCGCGCCTGGCGGACCGTCCCCGCTACTTGCGCCTGGGCATCCGTCATGCCCCAGGCGAAGCGGCTCTGAGCCTCGTCCTCGGCGTCCTCCACCAGGATGCGCACTTTGAGTTGATGCGCGTCCATCTTCGCCAACGTTTCGGCCGTCACCATGAGACACCTCGACTCAGAAGGACTCGCAAGAAAGGAAACCCGACGCGGGGGCCTGCAAGGAGCCGAGGTCTCCGGTGAAGGTCGTCTGGAAGTTGGGAGGCAATGCCCACTGCGCCGTCTTCACCAACATCACCCGGAGGAAGTTCGCCCGCTCGGTGCTACGAACAAGAAGGGGGGCGCTGTCGTTCACGGAACTCCCGAGTTCCAATCGCGCAACCGTTCCCCCTGCCCCCAGAGTGCTGCCAGCGGCGAAATTGTTAACGCTGCCCAGCCCGAACGAGAAGATCGGGCGAGCCCGCGCATCGCACCGCACAAACCCCTCCACGATAAAGCCAAACTGCGCCGGTCCACCGCCTTCAACATCCGCGAGTCCATCACACTCGTACGTGAAGCGGTGGCGCGCATACTGCCGAACGTCCCACATCCGATCGTCTGCGGCGAAGGGGCCGCCAAACATTGACGGCTCCTCCACGAACACGAATCCGGATGCGCGGGGGCGGAGATAGAGACGGGCCTTTCCTGGTGCTCCATCTACTGGAAGCGAGCCCACAGACGTGAAGTCAACCTGCGCCAGAATCGCCCCTGGCGCATTCCGAACGACGCCGTACCCCTGGCAGTCGGCGCGCGTCTGGATGCGACGCAGGCTTCCCGCGTCCTCCGCGACAAACAGACGCCACTCATCCCCCGGGAAGCCCCCCTCGAGCCGCACAGAAGAGAACGCCCCTCCTCGCTCCTCGGAGGTACCCTCAAGGCGCACCACTCGATTGGCGTCGTTATCCAGCACCACGCGCAGCGGATAGTGCCCGCGCACGACACGGCTCGGAACGATTTGAAACGCCACACCTGGAAACGACCAGGTGATGGTCCCATCGGACTTCACCGTTTGCGAACCAACATCGCGCAGCATAGATAGGACTCCTGCTACTGGGGGGGGATGGGATTGACTAGAAGATGTCCAGGTCTGCCAAGAAGTCGCTGAGGGCCTGGACGCCCACCCCAATAAGCGCATCGATCGCGCCCCGACTTCCGGTGTTCGGCGTCGGATACTGAGACCCGCTGGGGGACTGACCCGCCTGATTCGCGTACTGCAACTGCTGGAGCAAGAGCTGCTGTTTCAACTCCTCCTCACGCCGGGTCGCCGCGCCGTTCGCCTGTATGACGTAGACGCCGCCGAGCGTCAGGCCAGCGAGCGCCACCCCACCAACCACCCACGCAATACCGCTTCCACTATCGCCACTCATGTCTCACTCCGATCTATGGTTCCCACAGCAACGGCAGCCCCTGCTCTTCGCCGTCACCCACCAGCTCAAGCGTCTCGATGGACGACGCGGGCGGATTCCGGCTGGTGGGCACTTCGGGACTGGACGCAACACGCTGGAGGGCCAGCCGCTCGGACACAGCCTCCTCTTCGCCAGGAAACTCCAGCTCCGACACAGTCGGCAGCTCATACGCGTTGCGGGGCGGAACAAACCCGGCGTTATCCCCATCCCTACCAATCGGTTTGTCCCGTGCTCCCAGGTCGTTGTGGCGCGTCGCCGTGGCGCCCAAGCGCTCCAACTGCCACGCACGCGCCTCGGATTCCGCTTGGCGCAACTGCTCCGCCCAAGTCTTGTTCTGCTCCGGGGTGAGCGTGCCTGATTTGGGGCCAGTGGCCTCTTCACCAGAAGACTTCCCCCACCTCCCACGAGATCGAGCCCGGACAAACACACCAATCCCGACCGCACCAAGATAGACACCAACAATGGCGGCAATAATCATAACTCCCTCTCGCCTCAACGACTGTCCGACCAACCGAACGACACAACCACTCGGCCTATCGCGTCTTCTTTCGAGGCCACGTCTCTTCATCTATGTCGTAGTCAACGTAGACAACGGGAGGAGGCGGCGGCGGTGGGGGCGGAGGAGGAGGTGGCGGGGGAGGAGGATGAGGGGGATCCGGTGGCGGCGTATAGGGAACGGGGTAGTCGTCGTATTCCAGCTCCTCGCGGTCCCCGTACTTGATTCTCTCGGCCTTCGTGTCGGCGTGCTGGAGGCCACCCCCGCCGCTGACGGACGATTCCTGCTCATGGCGAATTTGCTCCCTCGCCTTGCGCTGCTCGACAGCGGCCGCCTTCTGCGCCTCCGTCATCTCCGGGTAGACAAAGCCCTCGTAGTCGGGGTGTTTCGGATCCCAGTGGTAGCGGACCGAGCGGACATCGGAGTAGCGGACGTAGGTCCACATTCCGTCCGAGTTCTCGCCGACGGGCGCCACATAGGGAAAGCCAGTGAAGCCACCGCTTCCCGGAAGGAAACCCTCCCAGAGGTGATCCTCGGCGCTCTTTCCGAAGCCGCGGGGCGCGAGCATCCACGCGCGGTAGCAAGCGAGTTGCTGCGCGTCGATGGCCACGGCCACCTCGCGGCGGCGGGCCTTGCCCGCCGCCGGCGCGCTGTCCAGGAGGGCGCGCGCCTTCGCGTAGAGCCCCACCTGCCACGCGGCGCGTCCCTCAGCCCACGGGGCCATGTAGCCCTCGTATTCGGCCTGCTCGAGCGCTGCGCGTATGGCGTCCTTCAACCGGGGCTGAGCAACCCTGGCCCGCTCGGCCTCACCCACCAACCCTCCGAGAATCGTCGCGAGCGGGCCGACGAAGGGCGCCAGCGGAGCCAGCGGGGAGGCTGCAACCACCAGCGTGAGCAACTTGGCGCCCACGGCCGCCGCGGAAGCGATGGACGTGTCATCCGCTGTTTCCGGGCACAGCGGCGGACGCACCGCTGGCTTCGGGTACTCGAAGAAGGTTTCGGCGTCTCCGCCACCCGCCGGGCGTGCACCCGCCTTGCGGACTACCACCGCCACCGTCGCCCCAACCGCCCCCACGGTGAAGAGGGCCACCACCACTTTTTTCGTGTCCATGGCCCTCTCCGTCCGCCGGGGTGGTGCGACTAGCGCTTCTTGCCGAGGGCCTTGGCGCCGCCGGCCTGGGCGATTGCGGCCTGCGCGATGGCCACACCCTGCTCGAGCTGCGCCGCCTCGGCCTCGAGGAGTCGCTTCACCTCCGAGTAGACGTAGGTGACTTCCTCGAAGCCGTCCGCCGCGACGACCGCACCGGGGATCGGCCTGGCCGCCTCGCGGATGATGCTGTCCACCAGGCCGGTACTCCCGGAGGGGTACTCCGCGCTCGGCCGCCGCGCCTCGATGATGCGGCGCGCGTACTGGCGCCGGAGGTGCGGCGGAATCCACACGGTGGGCTGCCCTCCCGAGCTGCACATCAGGCCGGACCAGGCGAAGAAGTCGGCCTCGTGCCCCTCGAAGCAGGTGGCCCCGGTGAATCTCAGGTGCTCATCCTCCACCTCCACGCGCTCGACGGCCGCCGTGTTCACCGCGAGGAGCTTCTTTCCGGAGTTCAGGTCCGACGCTTCCAGGGCGACCAGGTCGAACACCTGGTTCTGGGTGAGCGCGGGCAGTCCGTACCACCGGATGTTCCACTCCTCCTGCAGGACTTCCTGCGTGCCCTCCACCGCACCGGTGGTCACCGCGGAGAGGGGCGAGTCCACCAGCCCGCTGATGAGGGTGCGGCTCTCGGTGTTGGCCGCTTCGATGGCGTTGGTGTCCGGCGCCCGCTCGTAAGCCGCTTCGATGGCGGCCGGGCCGAGCCCATCCACCTCGGGGAGTTCACCACGCCGCACGGCCAGGTTGCCCAGCGCGGTGGTGGCGAGGGACTTCATCTGCTCGAGCGCGACCACGAGGCCGTCATCCGTCTTGATGCTCTTGTTGCCCACGCTGGTGGCACTCCTGGCCACCACGGGCACGCCGATCCGCCGACCCCGAACATTCTCGTAGACCGCCGTGAAGCGGACGTAGACGTCCCCCATCGCCAATGCGCTGTTGGCCGCCTTGAACGGGTCGGACGAGCACTTCACGGTCATCGAGGAGTCCAGCATCTGCTTCGCGGACAGGCCGAGCACCTTCAACGACTCGTTGATGCTCTCGATGTGGGACACGGTGATGTACGAACTCCAGGTCACCGTGTTGTTGCCGATGGCGAAGGCGCGCGCGAGTCCGGTGGTGGAGTCGGCGTAGCCCAGCATGTCCCGCTCGCCGAGCTTTCGGGTGTCCCCGCGGATCAGCAGGAGGTCGTCTCCGTTCAGGCAGATGATCTTCTCGCGAAGCGACTCGCAGGCCGTGAAGTACACGGGGAACGCCTTCAGCACATTGTCGCGCGCCGAGGTCGCGAGCGCCGACACCGTCGCCGTCGACGCAACCACCGTCGAGAAGTCGGCCTTGATGTAGTAGGTGGCGGTGCCCTTGGGGACCACCATCTTTCCCTTGGCCAACGACACCGAACTGCCGGCGAGCAGTTTGAGCAGCCCGTCCTTGAATGGATAAGTCTCGTACACTGGCGCACCTCTTTGGTGGGGAATGCCTGCAACGCCCTAAGGCGCCGGCCAAACAGGCCCGGCGCCGCGGTGTCGCTGTGAGTGAGGGGAGGGGACAGCCGCGGGCTACTTCGCCGGCGTGTCGCCCGGGAGGATGCCCTTCAACGGCATCTCCGCACCCTCCACGAGCACGAAGTACGCCGTTGCACCCGCCGCACCCAGCAGCACCAGGCCCACCCCCAGGGCCACCATCGTCCCCGTACCCATTCCGTTCTCCTTCGTCGCCTCGGCCACGTGTCACGTCTCCTTGCTGCGCGCGGCCCTGATTGCCGCGAGTTCTTCCAAGAGGGAGGGATCCGGCTCGCTTCGGTCGCGCGCGACGAAGTGGTGCCTGTCGAGGTTGAGCACCTCGAGCGCGAAGGGCCGGGCGCAGTTGGTGGCGAGGAAGTTGATGTCCGCGCTGTCCACCTGCTTGAAGCTGTACACCTCGAGCAACTGCCGTCTCATGCCCAACGGCAGGTAGCTCAGCCCCTGCGCCACGAACCAGGGCGAGACATCCTCCTTCAGCCAGCCCGTGGCCACGGCCTGCAACAGGGGCTCGGCGTATTCCCCCCACCGGGAAACCTCTTCGAGCACCAGGTGGGTGCCGCCCCTGTCCTTCACCCACGGGAGGACAGCCTCTATCTGCTCGGCCAGCTCCTTGCCCTTCTGGGCGCGGGAGACGGGGACGATGCTCAAGCTGAGGGCCTTGCGCAGGAAGGTGTCCTTGTTCGCCGAGAGCCAGTTCTCGAAGTCTGGCGCCTCCACACGGTGCTTAAGGGGTCCGAGCGACGTCGTGGGCCGGGTCTTGCCGTGCTGGCTGTACTCGTCGTCCACGTCGATGCACACGACAGAGAATCCCGCCTCGAGGAGCGCGGGAATAATCACCGTCTTGAGCCACTGTCCCTTTCCGTGGCGCGTGAGACCGAGTACAGCGCGCAAGCACGCCTCCTGATTCAGGACGCGCTGGACGTTGAAGGTTTCGCCCGACGGCCACCACTGCCCGGCGCTCACCAGGTGGTTGGCCGCGGAGCTCTGGCGGGAGGCGTCGCGCCCCTGAGTTCGGCTCATTGCGCCTCCCGCCGCCGGGACAGCACCTTCTCACGCGCCTTGGCCGCCAACGTCTGGCAGAAGCGAAAACCATCAGCCGCGCGGGCCTTCACCGTGGGCCCCAGGAGAATGGATCCCAGAGCCACCAGCTCAATGCGTCGCGCCCAGGGACTGCCGGCGTCCACCTTCGCTCCGAGGCCCTTCGAGCCCTCGACGGCAAGCAGCTCCGCGAAACGCTCCGCGGGCAGTCCCTGGATTGGAGTCTCGGCCGGCGTCCCACGAAAGAGAACGAGGTCCAACTTCTCCGTCGGGTCAAACCCCGGGCGCTTCGCGAGTGCCACCACGTACTGGGCGACCATGGCGGCGGAGAAGGCGAAGCGGCGCACCTTCTCCACGTCCTCCCCCATGACGAGCACCATCGGAGGGGCCTTGGGAGGGGCGGGGGGCGCGGCGGCCGACGCCGCGGTGGCGGACACGGCGGCCGGAGTGGGGGCACTCGCCGCGGCGGCCGGGGCCTCATCCGTCGCCGTCTTCCTCGGAGGCGGCGCGGGCGGAACTGTCACCCCCGCCTCATGGGGCAGATAGGCGGCAATTTCCTGGGACTCCAGGAAGCCCAAGGAGCGCGCCTGGCGCAGGTGTTTGACCTCAATGCGCGCCAGCAACCCGGAATCCCGAGCGTACTGCACGAGCTTATGGAGCGCCGAGCGCGCGGCGGTTTCGTCCGCTGGCGCGCGGGTGCTGGCCAGACGGGTGAGCGCTTGGGAATAGGCTTTCGCCAACTCGCTCACCGTGCGCGGAGCACGAGCACCACCGGGCACGGGCGGGCGGCCACGCCGGGGGCGCTCCGGCTTCGGCGCGGGTGCCTCCTCCATCCCGTCCAGCAGGGACGGACCCTCGGCGGGGTCCGGCGCGCGCCTACCCAAAGCCTCGAAGGCGGCGGGGTTTCGCGGCGCCACACTGCCACCCAACGTCTCCGGTGGCGGCGTCTCGCTCGAGCGGCCCCGCTCATTTTCGGCAATCGAAGATTGAGCGGCGTCCACGGGCAGACTCCCACGCGAAAAGAAAGAATGTCGACGGTCGGGTGCACCGGGTGCACCGGGCACGTAGGCCAGACATCCACCTGTGGCGGACGTCCTGGTGACTTGGGCCGGGTTCCCGTCGTCGACGCAAACACCAATGGCAGAAGTCGGAGCGAAAAGGAGCTTGACGACTTTCCGCAATTCCGCCGTTTTCGCTCACTACGACGAGCCGCGCCACCGCGGAACTCGCGGCGCTGGTTTCGCCGAGCCTTGCCACTTTCGCCACGAGTGGGCTGTCTGGTTTAGAATGGCGGTATGTCGTGCAACACGCCGCCCGCGTCGTCCAGAGCCACCGCCTACCGAGGCATTCCAATTCCGGAGGGGTTTCGCCGACTCTCCCTCAAGGAAGCGGCGGCGGTCTCCGGCGTAACGCTGCGGACGCTCTACCGGCACTGTATGGAAGGTAATGTTTGGGCGTGGCGCCTCTTCAACGGAAACGGCCCCTGGCACGTCGTGCTCGACACGGACGGACTGCCGGCGGACCCACCGCGATCCGCGAAACACGACTGTTCCTGTGGTCGTTTCAGCGACGGAGACGCCGCGGGCGGGGTGGGGTAGGGAAGCCACGCAACGCCATGGCTTCGTCCATCCCTCCAACCACCACGCAACAGCTCACCGCCCTGTTTCGGAAGCAGCTCGCCACCTTCGACGCGGCGGAATTCGCACGGGAGTGGTGGAGCGTCATGACGCCCGAGTACCAGGCGCGGCCCGCGGGAGTCCAGGTGCGCGCGATTCTCCTAGCGGCCCTCGCTCCCTTCACGCTCGACGAGCAGCGCACGCTCCTACTGGGCATGCTCCACGCCCGCGGGGCCGTGGCGGCGGAGCTCGCCAGGCGCCGGCACAACTGACGCGGGCCCACACCCAGAGTCCCGGTCCGCTCGAGCGCCAGGTCCTCGAGATCCGCAGCCGCCCCAATCCCCTGTCGTTCCGCCTCCCCGCTCGTCCTCCAGTCGGGCTCGGCTCCGCCATTGGCCCCAGGTAGCGCCGGGCGGGCAGGGCGTGCGGAAGTGCGCCCCGGGCGCTTTCGTCGCTTGGCTGGGCACGGCGGGCCGTTCCTGGCGACGAAAAACCGGTCACACTCCCCCCACGGCCAGCCCCGGGCACGGCGAGGGTCAGCGCACCCGCGTCAGGAAGCTCGGCACTGCCTGTCTGAAATCGCGGGTTCCGCCGGCGGGCGGAAGTCGCACCGCACCAGGGGGGCCAGCACCCGAGTCCGGGCGGAGCGCACGGCCGACCGGCGGCCCTATATACGTAGATACAGAGGGCTTCACGTTTAAAGGGGTGAAGTCCTTGGCAGCAGCGGCGCTCAGTCTTGCTCGCAGGCGTCGGTAGAGGGGGGCGAGGCGCCGGTACAGGTCCTCACGCATGGGCGAGCGCTGGAGCACGGGCCTCGCGCCTGGCTTCGGGCGGTGGCGTTGCTGGGCGCGGCGGCGGAGGAGGCGGCAGCCCAGTAGGGTCGGGTACGTCACCCCCTGGACGTCACAGAAGCGGCGCAGGCGGCCCTCTGGGTGCTTCTGACTGCCCCTGTCCAGCCAGCGCTCGCGGCGCTCCGCATAGGGCAGGTCCTGGGTCAGCGTCTTCAAGTGGCGGATCTGCTGGAAGCGCAGGACGTAGCTCGTCCCAGTCGGTTTGCGCGGCTCGCGCAGGAGGGGCTTGCCCTGCTTCTCGCGCCAGGCGTTCTTCCAGCGCACGCGCCGCAGCTCGCGGCGGTACTCGGCGCTCGGGTCCAACCGGGCCTGAATCACCTGCAGCCAGCGCTCGGAGCAACCGACTTTGCGGGCAATCCACTCGGGGCTGGCCTGGAGTCCACACCCCGTGCCGTACACCTGGGCGCGTCGCGTCGCCGCGGGGCGCAGGCCGTGAATCCACTCCAGAATGCACAGGTAGGGCACCGCGGCGGGGGGCATGCCCATTCTCTTGCCCAGACGCGCGCACTCGTCCGCCCACTGTGCGCCCCAGTCGTCCGGGAGGAGGTCGTTCAAGTCCTCCGCCAGCACGTAGAGCCTCCGGTTGCGCCGCTTGTAGGCGGGGAGGTTGGGCGTGCGGGGCAGCTTCTCCAGCGCGGCGCGCTCGGCCGCCTCCGCCTTTTCGCGGGCGCGCTGCGCGTCGTCTGCTCCCCGCTGGCGGCGGTACTCGGTGACTTCCGCCGTACGCCGCTCGACGCGCGCGCGCTCGGCCTGGCGGAGCTGCACATGGGCCGCGAGCAGCGCCCGCTCCTCGGCCGTCAATGCGGTGTCCCCCGCGCCCGGAGACGCGGGGGAGGGTGTGCCCGGCTCGCTCACCGGGACACCTCGAGCAGCGACAGCAACGAGGCCTGACGCGGCGCCTGGCAGTGGGGCGAAAACCAGATTCGCTCACGGGCGGAGTTGGTGAAGTTCCGGCACCGGTTCGCGTAGCCGCCCGAGGCCTTCCACTCCACGCACCGCCACGTGGGCGGCATCTGGTGCTCACCCTCGTAGCCACACAGAGCGATGCGCAGCTTGGGGTTGTCGCCGTTGGCGACGGCCCATTCGCGCACCTCGTGCGCAACGGACAGGTCCTCCTCGGCGTAAATGGTTTCGTCCCGCCCGGCCTCGGCGGAGTAGGGCGGATCCACGAGGACGGCCGTCACGCCAATCGCCTCTGTGACGGCAGGCGTGCATACCCGTTTCCAGTCCCCGCAGCAGACGCGCACGTAGCGCAGGCGCTCGGCCAGGCGTTGCATCCACTCGCGCACCGTGCCCGCCTTGCCCGAGGCATGGACGCCCTGGCCCGTCGCGCCGTCCTGTCCGGATAGCTTCGGCTTCTGGAGACGGGTGCCGTGGACGCCACGGGCCCGGCCGCCGGCGTGGCCCCGGCCCTCCCAGAGCACCGCATGGGACAGGCCTTCACCGCGGGCCTGGTGGACGCCGCGCCCTGGTTTGTCGAGCGTCGGGCGCTTCCTGTGCTCCGTGGGCCTGTCGCCGTGCCCCTCACGTTCCCAGCTCGGCTGGGCGCACCACCCGATCCCAATCCAGCAGGAGACGCCCCACACCCAGCGGCCGGCAATCTCCGGGTCGAAATAGGCCTCGTCCTGGCGCAGGCGCTCGCGGAAGGCGCGGCCGAGCGGCCGGCCCGCCAGGTGCGCGCCGCGGAGCACTTCCTGGGCGAGAGGCACGTTCCCCTCGGCCAGGGCCTGCAACGCGGCCATGTTGGCCCGGTGGAGGCGCCCAGCTTCTGATTCGCCGTCGCACAGCCACCGGTGCGTGGCGTGGAGCTCCGCCTCGTTCACCGGCCTGTCCGCCCACCAGGCCACCTCGTCCGGGGCCCGGCGGAGCGCCCGCCAGAAGTTGGCGACGTACGCGTCCAGGTCGTTCACCGTCTCCACGCGCGGGGCGTGGGGCCGCGCGAGAAGAGAGGCCAGGGAGCCGCCGAAGGCCTCCACGTAGTTGGGGCAGTCCCCGAAGGCTTCCCAGAGCAGAGGAGCCGCGCGGGACTTGCCGCCGAACCACGGGAAGGGTGCGCGCAGGGGCTCAGACATGGGCCACCGCCACGGCCCGCAGCGCCTCGTGCAACTCCTCCGTGGCCTTCGCGAGCGCCGTCGCCTCTCCCTCGCGCAGGCGCGCGGCGGACTCCCAGACGGCGCGGGCGTCCCGCGGGGCGGGGGCGATCGGGCCGAAGCGCATCGCCATCTCCAACCAGGTGGTGAAGCACCTCGCCTCGAGCGCCGCGGAGTCCTGCAAGTCCTGTTGCGCCCGCCGGTACCGGGAGAGCGCGTCCGCGGCTGCCACGTCCGCCACCGTCAGGTGCGGCATGTTCCCTCCAGGTCCAGGGTGAGCTGTGCGGGGTGAGGGGAGCCCACACGCGCACGCCCGCGGCGTGCTGGTGGTGGGACTTCCGCCGGCGGGCCCACGAGGGCGCCGAGCTGGGCCTGCAGCGCGGTGAGGGAATCCGCGCGCAGGACAGCGTTTCCATGGGCTCGGAGCGCCTTGGGACTGCGCGCGGTGGCGCTCCACACTTCGCGGCCGTCCTGCTTCCGACGCTTCCGGGACACCGCGAAACCGACGCGTCGGGCCCACGCTCGAAAGGCTCGTTCCGCCTCGCGTGAGGACTCCGCGTCGGCCTTCACCTGGTCCAGCGCTCGCCAGAGGTCCACGAAGGACGCCTCGCCCGGCCCGCGCTCGAGGAGCACCGTCGCCTCCGCCAGAGGCTTTCGCGGAAGGCTCGGCGCCAGGTCATGGCGGCGCATCTCCGCGATGACGGCCCGCCGCAACCCCTCGTGCTGCACCGACTCCAAGGGCGGGTAGGTGCGGATGCGGCCGTGAAAATCCCGGTACGGCTCCGGGGCCGCGGCCACCTGTGCTCGAGCTGACGCGGCGCGCGCTTCCGCCTCGCCCACCAGGGACACGCTCCACTCGGGCGGCGCGCCGCGGTGGGCTCGCTCGCGTCGGCGGGCATGGAGCGGGCATGCCGGTCGCGGCGCGCTCGCCTCGCCAGGCAGCACCCAGAAGGGGCCCGTCACCAGGCCCGAGTCAATGGCCACGGGCAGGGGAGGCGGGCGCGGCGTGGGCACCTCCTCCACCCACTCCGGCGGCGCCTCGTCGAGCACGAGGGTGTCCAGGGCCAGGAGGACGCCGGCGGTGAGCGCGTCCACTTCGGACGCGAGGAGCCGCTTCATGACGCGACCTCTCCACCTACATCCACCACGCGCCCGTAGAGACTGCCCACGGAATCGGCCGTCACCTCGCGGCCGTCCGACTCGCGCCGGGCCCTCCACGGGCTTGGGCCGTCCACCACGGCCCAGCCGAGGTCCACCAGGCGCGCCACGTCGGATTCGATGACGTGGCTGACGGTCCCCGGCCCGCTCACGGCCACCGCGAGCGCGATGGACGTCTGCCGGGCATCGGCGTCGCGCCCCGCCAATTCCAGAAGCACCTCGAGCCCGGCGCGCGCCTCACCCACGAGAGAGCCAGATCGCCGCAAGAGGGCGTAGTCCCCCTGGCGTTCGAGCCGTCGGGCCTGGAGTGCCTGCGCCTCCACGTTGGCCGCGAGACCCGCCGCATCCCCGAGCAAGCCGCGGACAGCCTCATGGAGGCGTCGGGCGTCTCTGTCCGCCACCAGCCGGGCGCCACACTCGGCACAGCGCTCCGGCGCTCCCTCCGTAGGAGTGTGACGGCCCTTCCGGATGCACACCGCGGACACGTACGAGCGCCCGGGTTCGGTGAGCATCACGGTCTCCCAGTCGGAAACTACCGCGCCCCGAGCCACCAGGCTCTTGAGGGTGGCAGAAGCGCTCGGGCGAGACACCCTCGCGCTCACTGCCCTGGCCACCTCCAGCCAAGGCCTCGCTCCCGCCGCGAAGTGCAGCTCGCGGAGCACCGCGAGCTGCAACTCCGTGGGACGCCACTCGGACGCGGACGCCTTCCTCTTCGTGGGCGTCATGGACGCCCCCGGAGACCGATAAAGTGGAACGTGGCGCCGAGGTAGCGGATCTCACTCTCTTGGACATCCGTGCGGTCCATCAGCTCGACCATGTCCGCGCGGCTGAGGTTGAGCAGGTGGGCCCGGTTGGCCTCCATCAACCGAGCCTTGAACTCCTCCAGAGTGCCGCGAGTCTCCGCCGCCATCGCCCGGTACACGTGGCTGACGAACGCCTTGTCATCGCCGAAAACCGCACGTGAGTTGGGCTCGAGGGCGCGGGCCGCCTCGAGGACCTGGCGGGCGAAGTCCCGGAGGGACGGCACCTCATGAGCAGGGCGCTCCGGAATGACGAGGAAGTTGTACCTGGACCCATGCTCCTCGAGTGTGCTCGCGGCGACGTCCTCCGGGTTCATGACGGAGACGAGGTCCGCCCGCGCCAGCGACAAGAGCCGCTTGCGATTCAGCTCGAGGAGTCGACCCTTGAACGTCCCTAGGTCGCCACCAAACCGAGCCGCGCCCGCAGCAAACACGCGGTGGATGAAGACCTTGTCGGGCCCGAAGGCAGCCTCGGTGCCTACCAGGGAGAGAGCCACCTCGAGCACCTGACGGGTGAAGTCCTCGTCAGACAGCGGGTGTGCAAGTGGGGCCGCCGCGTGGCCCTCCGCAGGCGCCGGGCTCGCCTCGTCAAACGCCGCAGCTTCGCGCTCGTCCTTGTGGAGCTGCCCAACACACTTCGGGCAGTAGTCCTCCCGCGTGTACCGCTTGCGGTCCTCTTGCACCACGGCTTCCACGCGCTCGGTGGGCTTTCCGCACCTCGTGTTGTACGAAGCGGGAGTCAGCTTGATATGGGGACGCGTCTTGCCACCGCGCCCAGACTTGCGTCCCGCGGGCTTCTCGCGTGACGGCTCCTGGGCGCCTGGCGCCCCAAGCACGCCCTTGAGGGTGAACCACCAGAGGCTGGTGGCCGCCTTCACGAGTCCGAGGACGTAGCGTGCGTCCGCCACACGCTGGCTGGTGAGCGGCACGACTGCCTCGCGCAACCCCTTGAGCGTGTCGCGCCGCGCGCCGATGTCGCGGCGGACCACGTCCACCGACTCCCAGATGCCTTCCCTCGGCAGTTTGCCGAGATGGGCGTGCGCCTCGTCCAGTTCGTCAACGGCCTGGCCGAGCCCGCTCAGGAGGGCTTCGGCGAGCGTCATGCTCCCGGGCTTCGTTCCGCCCACCGTCAACAGGGCGTCCACCTGGCCCAGGTGCCCGTGCAGCTTCTTCACCCGATCCAGGACGCCGTCCAGCTCGGCCTCGCGCTCAGCGGCCATTGCCCACCTCCGCCGCCACGCTTTCCAGGGTGAACTTCCAGGCAACGGACTCATGAGTGAGCAGAAGGAGCGGCGACAGCAACTCAACGGCCGTCGGCAGGTCCGCGCCTTGCGCGCAGCGACGCGCCATTCCGTCGACCGTCCAGCGCCAGTAATCCACCCGGTCGAGAATCTGCCGAAGCGGACGCACCCAGTCGGGGTCATCTGGTCCCGGGTTCATCTCGTACGTTTTGGCCTGGCGGCAGGCCTCCTCGATGTCGTCCCACAACTCTTCGAGGTGCCGGTCCAACGCGATGACGTTCTCGGACGCTCCAGCCGAAATTCCCCCAACCGCGAACGAGCCTCCGAGAAGCCGGACCACGAACTCCAGGCGCTCGGAGAGCCGGAGTTGGCCCAGAAGGGCGTCCACAAGACATTCGCGAGGTGCCCTCATGACGCCACTTCCGCCGCGCGAAGCGCACCGCCGAGCGCCCGCGTCCAGCGGTGCGCCTGAGTCTGGACGTCCGAGAAGATGAGCCGGTCGGCCAACGGGGTTTCCTGCTGCGTGGCCGCGCAGAAGTCGGCGAGCACCAGGAGACACAGGTCCACTTCGCACCGGAGCTGGATGACCCCCTCGACCCAGGAGCCGCGGATGCCGGCGTCAATCGCCAACTGGAGATCCGGAATGGCGCTGCGCAGGGCGCGGGCGCTCTTCTCGGCGAAATCGCGCGCGTGGTGGGGGGACTGATTCTGCAGAGCGCGGAGCACGTCGCCGCTGGCGCTGCGAAAGCGGAGGACGGCCTCTCGGGCACGCCTCAACGCTTCAACCTCGGGAGACTTCGGGCACGACGAAGCGGAGCGCGTGAGCGCCAGGAGTGCGGACTCGGAGACGGGCATGGGCAGGTCGAAAAGGGCCGATGTGGACAACGCACCGACCTGGCGCCCGGGGAGTGGATGAACTCCCGCAGGCGCCAGGTGGGACGCGACCTGCCCAGGTCGGCCGTGCCTGGGCAGATAACGCATGCCGGACCGCGAGCCACCCGAGGGGCCCAGCGAGAGTCCGTCCAGACTCATGGCATTAGAATGCCAGCGAGTCTGATAAGATGCGTTATGTAAACTAAGCCCCGAGGTCCGATTGAGCCGGTTCCAGGCCGATGGCCTCTCCGCGACCGGCATCGACCACCCGTGGCCTGGCTCCCTGACGGGCCGTGTCATGAGCGACTTCGCTTCGCGTCGCGGAATCAAAGTTCCCCTCGCGCGTTCGGTAGCCCGGCATGCTCCGCGCCCGAGATTCGGGCTCTCCGAGCTCCCCTTCCTCTTCCGAAAAGGAACTTCATGAAGCGCCTCCTCATCATGGCCTCCCTGCTTGGCGCCGCCCCCGCGCTCGCCGACGAGGGCATGTGGACGTACAACAATTTCCCCGCCTCCAAGGTCAAGGAGAAGTACGGCTTCGCGCCCACCCAGGACTGGCTCGACAAGGTCCGTTTGTCCTCGGCCAAGTTCGGCGGCGGCTGTTCCGCGAGCTTCGTCTCCGCCGACGGCCTGGTGATGACGAACCATCACTGTGCCCGCGGCTGCATCCAGCAGCTGTCCACCGCCAAGAAGGACTTCATCTCCAACGGCTTCTACGCGAAGGCGCAAGCCGAGGAACTCCAGTGTCCGGCCCTCGAGGTCAGCCAGCTCCTGGAAATCACCGACGTCACCGAGCAGCTCAACGCCGCGACCAAGGGCCTCACCGGCAAGGCCTATGCCGATGGCCTCAAGGCCGAAATGGCCAAGCTGGAAAAGGCCTGCACCACCAGCGAGCAGTTCCGTTGTGACGTCGTCACCCTGTACCAGGGCGGCAAGTACAACCTCTACAAGTACCAGCGGCACCAGGACGTGCGGCTCGTCTTCGCGCCCGAGCAGGCCATCGCCTTCTTTGGTGGTGATCCGGACAACTTCGAGTTTCCCCGGTACGACCTGGATGTGTCCTTCCTGCGCGTCTACGGCAAGGACGGCAAGCCCGCGAAGACGGAGAACTACTTCAAGTGGTCCGAGCATGGGGCCAAGGAAGGCGAAGCGACCTTCATCTCCGGCCACCCGGGCCGCACGTCGCGCGGGCTGACCGTGTCCCAGCTCGAGACCCTTCGGGACATGACGCTGCCCAAGACGTTGTTCCGTCTCTCGGAGATCCGCGGCCAGCTCACCGAGTTCCAGACCCGCGGTGCCGAACAGAAGCGCACCTCCACCAACTTCCTCTTCGGCGTGGAGAACGGCCTCAAGGCCAACAAGGGCAAGCTCGAGCAGCTCTCCGACAAGGGGTTCTTCGCCCAGAAGGTCGCCTCCGAGCAGGAACTGCGCACCAAGGTCAACGCGGACCCGAAGATGAAGGCCAAGTATGGCGCCGCCTGGGATGAGATCGCCCGGGCCCAGCTGACGTACCGCGACCTGCGCAAGGAATACGAGAGCATGGAGAATGGCCTGTACTCCCAGCTCTTTGGTCTCGCGCGGACGCTGGTGCGCGCCGCGGACGAAATCCCCAAGCCCGACGCCGAGCGGCTGCGAGGTTTCAACGACGCGAACCTGTCCCAGCTCAAGGTCCAGTTGATGAGCAAGGCGCCCATCTACCCGGATCTGGAGGTGCTCCAGTTGACGTTCTCGCTCACCAAGATCCGCGAGGAACTTGGCTCCGAGCACCCCTTCGTCAAGAAGGTCCTCGGCAAGGAGTCCCCGCGCTCATTGGCCACGCGGCTCGTCAAGGGCTCGAAGCTGGCGGACCTCAAGGTTCGTGAGCAGTTGCTGTCCGGTGGCAAGGCGGCGATCCAGGCCTCCAAGGATCCGCTGATCCAACTGGCCATCCTCGTGGATCCGGACGCGCGGGCCATCCGCAAGCGCTACGAGGAGGATGTCGATGCCGTGGTGCGCAAGAACAGCGAACTCATCGCCCAGGCCCGCTTCGACGTCTACGGCACGCAGATCTACCCGGACGCCACGGGAACGCTGCGCCTGTCGTTCGGCGCCGTGAAGGGCTACGTGGAGGATGGCAAGCAGGTGGAGCCTTTCACCTCCATGGGTGGCACCTTCGAGCACGCCACGGGCGAGGAGCCACTCGCCCTGCCCAAGAGCTGGCTCGCCGCACAGAAGACGGTCAAGGGCACCACGCCGATGAACTTCGTCACCACCAACGACATCATCGGCGGCAACTCGGGCTCGCCCGTCATCAACCAGGACGCGGAGATCGTCGGCCTCGTCTTCGATGGCAACATTCAGTCGCTCGGCGGTGACTACGGCTTCGACGAAAGCGTCAACCGTGCCGTCTCCGTTCACAGCGACGCCCTCATCGAGGCGCTGAGGAAGGTCTACAAGGCCGACCGCGTCCTCCAGGAGCTGCGCCCCGGCACCAACTAAGACGTAACAAAAGGGGACGTAACAAAAGGGGCTGTCCGGAGGATTCGCTCCGGACAGCCCCTTCGTTTTCCCTCAATCGTCCGCCCTGCCCCCGCTCCCGTGCCCTACTCCCACTCGATCGTGGCGGGCGGCTTGGAGGAGACGTCGTAGACGACGCGGTTGATGCCCCGCACCTCGTTGGTGATGCGCGTGGAAATGCGCTCGAGCACCGGGTACGGCAGCCGCGCCCAGTCCGCCGTCATGCCGTCCACGCTCGTCACCGCGCGCAGCACACAGGTCGACTCGTACGTGCGCTCGTCGCCCATGACGCCCACGCTCTGCACCGGCAACAGCACCGCGAAGGCCTGCCACAGCTCCCGGTACAGGCCCGCGTCCCGGATCTCCTGCTGCACGATGGTGTCCGCACGGCGCACCAGCTCCAGCCGCTCCTCGGTGATCTCCCCGAGCACGCGGATGGCCAGGCCCGGCCCTGGAAACGGTTGCCGGGAAACCATCTCGTCCGGCAATCCAAGCTCGCGGCCGAGCACGCGCACCTCGTCCTTGAAGAGCTCGCGCAGGGGCTCCACCAGCTTGAGGTTCATCTTCTCCGGCAGCCCTCCCACGTTGTGGTGGCTCTTGATGGTGACCGACGGGCCCTTGTACGACACGGACTCGATCACGTCCGGGTACAGCGTGCCCTGCGCCAGGAACTCCGCGCCGTGCACCTGCTGCGCGGCCTCCTCGAAGACGGCGATGAACTCGCGGCCGATCGTCTTGCGCTTCGTCTCCGGATCCGTCACTCCGGCGAGCTTGCCGAGGAATCGCTCCCGGGCGTCCACTGTCTTGAGCGGCACGTGGAAGCGATCCACGAACAGCGCCTCCACCTGGGCGCGCTCGTCCTGCCGCAAGAGGCCGTTGTCCACGAAGATGCACTGCAACCGCGCGCCGATGGCCCGGTGAAGCAGCAGCGCCGCCACCGAGCTGTCCACGCCGCCCGACAGGCCACAGATGACCCGGCCGTGCTCTCCCACCTGGCGGCGGATGGCCTCCTGGGCCTCATCGATGAAGCCCTTCATCGTCCAACTGCCGCTCACCTTGCAGTCGGTGAACAGGAACGCGCGCAGCATCTCCTTGCCCGTGGGCGTGTGCACCACCTCGGGGTGGAACTGCAGGCCGTAGATGGGCTTGCTCGTGTGCGCCGCCGCCGCGAAGGGCGAGTTGCCACTGCGGCCAATGGACTCGAAGTCCGGGGGCAGCGAATCCACCCGATCCCCGTGGCTCATCCACACCTTGACCCGCTCGCCCACGTTGAACGCCGCCAGGGGGCCGCGCGCCGTGAGCACCTCCACCTCCGCGGCGCCGTATTCGCGATGCGCGGAGCGATCCACCCGGCCACCAAGCAACTTGGAGAGCAGTTGGAGCCCGTAACAAATGCCCAGCACGGGCACCCCGGCGTCGAAGACGAACGGATCGCACCGCGGCGATCCCTCCGCCTCCACCGAGGCCGGCCCTCCGGACAGGATGATTCCGCGCGGGGCGAAGCGGCGGATGTCGTCCGCCGGCAGGTCCGGCCGGTGGATCTCGCAGTACACCCCCAACTCCCGCACGCGGCGCGCGATGAGCTGCGTGTATTGACTGCCAAAATCGAGGATGAGGATCTTCTCGGCGTGAATGTCCACCACACTCTCCAAGGGGGCGCGCGTTGACGGATGCGGCCCTTACCGCTAGAAACTTTCGGAAATCAACCTTTAAGTCCCACTCGAAGAAGAGGTTCTGGATGCGCCTGCCCGCCGTTGCAACCGTCCTGTTGCTGATCGCCCCTGGTTGCGTGAAGGAAATCTCCTCGGATGAGCGTCTGGACCGCGAGACGGAGGGGATGGGCTCGCATCGGAACACCCCCGACGCCGCGGCCTTGGGCAAGGTGCACTGCGACGACACGGCGGATGCCCTCAACCAGGCGCGCAACGTGAACCGTCCGGAGACGGATCGGGTCATCAGCTACGTGGAGCTCTACGAGCGGCTGATCAAGAGCAACGCCACCTTCGAGGAGGCGATGACCCGCAACCCCGACCTGCACTACACCGAGGGCAGTCAGAAGCTCGTGGCCGCCCGTGACAACTGCATCCAGCAGGCCGCGGACGTGAAGGTGGAGTTCGAGACCTACGTGCGCGAGCTGGTGAGCGTGCCCACGGTGCAGGAGATCAAGGGCGGCAACACCGTCACGGTGGCCCGTCTGGACTTCAACACCCTGCGCCAGGCCATCGAGGTGCTCAACGCGGATGACAAGGATCAGTTGCTCACCCGCGTGGCCAACGCCGAGCGCACCGTGGTGCCCTCCACGCCCGCGGAAGATCCCGCCGCGGCCGGCCGCAAGCGCGCCAAGTAAGCCCCGCCGCGCCCGAGGCAGGCGCCCCGCTCACTCCACCCGGTAGTTGGGCGCTTCCTCGGTGATGATGACGTCGTGCACGTGGCTCTCCTTGAGCCCCGCCGATGTGATGCGCACGAACCGGGCCTTGGCGCGCAGCTCGTCGATGGTGCCGCAGCCCACGTAGCCCATGCCGCTGCGCAGTCCTCCCAGCATCTGGTGGATGTTCATGCCGAGGCTGCCCTTGTAGGGCACGCGGCCCTCGATGCCCTCGGGCACGAGCTTCACCGCATCCACGTCCGACTGGAAGTAGCGGTCCTTGGCCCCCTGCTTCATGGCGCTCAAGGAGCCCATGCCGCGGTAGCTCTTGTAGCTGCGGCCCTGGTAGAGGATCACCTCTCCGGGGGCCTCCTCGGTCCCCGCGAAGAGCGAGCCGATCATCACCGTGCTCGCTCCGGCCGCCAGGGCCTTGACGATGTCGCCCGAGTACTTGATGCCACCGTCGGAGATGATGGGCACGCCGTGCTTGTCCGCCTCGCGCGAGCACTCGTCCACGGCCGTCAACTGGGGCACGCCCACGCCGGCCACCACGCGCGTGGTGCAGATGGAGCCGGGGCCGATGCCCACCTTCACCGCGTCCACGCCGGCCTCGATGAGCGCCCGGGTGCCGGCGGCCGTGGCCACGTTGCCCGCGATGAGCTCGAAGCCGTGGAAGTTCTTGCGCGTGTCGCGCACGGCGTCGATGACGCCTCGCGAGTGGCCATGGGCGGTGTCGATGACGATGACGTCCACGCCCGCTTTCACCAGCGCGTCGATCCGGGCCTCCCGGTCCGGCGAGGCGCCCACCGCGGCGGCGCACAGCAGCCGGCCCAGGGAATCCTTGGCGGCGTTGGGCCGCGTGCGGCGCTTCTCCATGTCCTTGATGGTGATGAGGCCGCGCAGCTCGAACTGCTCGTCCACGATGAGCAGCTTCTCGATGCGGTGCTCGTGCAGCAGCTTCTGCGCGTCGGGCTGGTTGATGCCCTCGCGGCCGGTGACGAGCTTGCGCGTCATCACCGCCTCCACCTTCTGATCCAGGTCCGTGACGAAGCGCACGTCACGGCTCGTGACGATGCCCACCAGCTTGCGGCCCTGCACCACGGGGATGCCGGAGATGTTGTGCTGGTGCATCAGATCGATGGCTCGCGCCAGCGGCACCTGCGGCTCCACGGTGATGGGGTCCACCACCATGCCGCTCTCGAACTTCTTCACCTTCATGACCTCGAGCGCCTGCTGCTCGGGCGTCATGTTCTTGTGGATGACCCCGATGCCGCCCTCCTGCGCCATGGAGATGGCGGTGCGCGCCTCGGTGACGGTGTCCATCGCCGCGGAGAGCAGCGGGATGTTGAGCCGCAGGTTGCGGGTCAACCGGGTGCCCATGTTGGCGTCTCGAGGAAGGATGTCGCTCTCGGCGGGCAGCAGGAGGACATCATCGAAGGTCAGCGCGAGCTGGACGTCTGCGGTCAGCATGGGAGAGCCCCAGGGAAGGAAGCCGGTTCCATAAAGGGTGTGGGCCAGCCGCGCAATGATCCCGCTGCCTTTTAGCCGCCGCCTCCCTGCCTCTCGGGCGAAGCAATGCTAGGCTTCCGCTCGCCCTCCTGGACCTGCCTCCAAGGACCTCGATTGAAGCCGCCCCCCTCGACCGCCCAGGGTGAACCCCTCGGCCTGGTCATCAAGCTGCCGTTCGCCACTTCCGAGGAATTCCTGTCGAAGTATGGCGCCTATCTCACTCGGGGTGGAATCTACCTGCGCTCCAAGATGGTGAAGCCGCCTGGCACCCTGGTGCGCCTGGAGATCAAGCTGGCGGATGGCGCCCGGATCATCCACGCGTCGGCCATCATCCAGTTCATCACGGGCCAGACGGGCCACGGGCTGCCGGGGATGGGCTTCCGCTTCCTCACCGTGGATGCCGCCACCCAGCGCCTGCTCGACACCGCCGTCACCGTCCTGCCCCACGCCGATTCGCTCCTGCCTCCCCTTCCGGCGGGAGTCGGTCCCGCGGACGCCTCGCTCCCCTTCGAGCCATCCCCGTCCGAGGTGGCGCTGGAGGCCCCCACCGTCGCGGCCACGCTCTCGAACGAGCCGGGGATGCCCCACCTCCTCATTCCCGCTCACACGCCCCTGCCCGGCACCATTCCCGCGGTGACGCCGGCCTCGGAGCAGGCGCCCCCCACGGGCCGCCCCGCGCCTCCGGCCGAGACCCCGCCCCCGATCCAGGCCACCCAGGGCCCCGCTCCGGAGCCGAGCGCCCCGGTCTTCGAGGTCCCCACCGAGGAGGCCAGGCGCACCGGGCCCGTGATTGGCATCGACCTGGGGACGACCAACTCCTGTGCCGCCTACGTGCGCAACAACAAGCCGGGCGTGCTGCCCAGCCGCGAGGGGCACAACACCGTGCCCTCCATCATCGCCCTCAATACCCGGGGCCGGCTCGTGGTGGGTCACCCCGCCAAGGGGCAGATGCTCACCAACCCCCGGCAGACGGTGTATGGGGCCAAGCGGCTCGTGGGCCGACCCTACGACTCCACCATCGTCCAGCAGATCCGCGACCGCTTCGCCTACGAGATAGCCCCCGGTGACGAGGGCGAGGCGGCGGTGCGGCTCGGCGACCGCGTCTACTCCCTGCAGCAGCTCTCCGCGCTCATCCTGCGCGAGGTGCGCGAGGTGGCGCAGAATCAGCTCGGCCAGGCCGTGTCGCGCGCGGTCATCACCGTGCCCGCCTACTACAACGACAACCAGCGCCAGGCGGTGCGCGAGGCCGGACGGCTCGCGGGCCTGTACGTGGAGCGCATCCTCAACGAGCCCACCGCCGCCGCGCTCGCCTACGGCTTCGGCCGCAAGCTCCAGCAACGCGTGCTCGTCTATGACCTGGGCGGCGGCACCTTCGACGCCTCGGTGCTCGAGCTCAAGGACACCCTCTACGAAGTCGTCTCCACCGGAGGCGACACCTTCCTGGGTGGCATCGATTTCGATCACGCCATCGTCGAGTACCTGCTGCAGCAATTCCACGAGCGCACCGGCCTCACCTTCCAGGGAGACCGGGTGGCGCTGCAGCGGGTCCAGGACGCCGCCGAGCGCGCCAAGTGCGCCCTGTCCGAGCGCGCCGAGGTGCGCGTGCACGTGGCCTTCCTGATGATGGCCGACGGCAAGCCCGTGGACCTGGACGTGAACCTGTCGCGCGACCAGCTCGTGAAGCTCACCGGACAGCTCGTGGATCGCACCCTCCAGGTGTGCGCCGAGGTGATGGACGCCAAGGGGCTCACGCCCAAGGACATCGACGAGGTCATCCTCGTGGGAGGCCAGAGCCGCTCGCCGCTCGTGCACGAGAAGATCTCCGCCTTCTTCGGCCAGGCGCCCACCAAGAACGTGCACCCGGACGAGGCGGTGGCGCTCGGCGCGGCGCTCCTGGCGCACAGCCTCGGACAAGCCGAGGGCGCCGTGACGCTCGTGGATGTGCTGCCCATGGCCATTGGCGTGAGTCTGCCCGGCGGGCGCTTCAAGCCCGTGCTGGAGCGCAACGTGGCCCTGCCCGCGAAGAAGCGCTACGAGCTGGCCACCAGCCGGGAGGATCAACAGGAGCTGGAGTTCATCATCCTCCAGGGTGAGGCGGAGCGGGCCGTGGAGAACGAGTACCTGGGCACCTTGAAGGTCTCGGGACTGCCCCCGGGGCCTCGGGGTTCGGTGCGGGTGGCGATCACCTTCTCGGTGAACAACGAGGGCATCCTCCAGGTGATGGCACGCGAGGAATCCCTGGGCATCGAGGTGATGAGCCAGTTCAGCACCCGGGACACGCCCACGGAACTCAAGGCGAAGCGGGACGCGCCGTCAGCGGATCAACCGGCACCGGCGGCCCGCAGGCCTCCGGTGGCCCACGTGCCCCTGCCGCTGCTCGAACAAGCCCGCCACGTGCCCGCGGGCGGGCTCGTGGGTTGGCTCAAACGTCTGCTCGGGAAGGCTTGAGGCTCCCGGCTCACTCGCGGATGCGCAGCCCCTCGGTGCCCGAGGCCTTCTCGGCCATCTCGAACACCGGTGACGGGGCGGACGGGACCTCGGAGGCCACGCCGCTGAGCAGGTGGGTGGACAGCGAGGTGTTGTTCACGGACGCCTTGAGGGCGGCGCCACGCTGGGCCACGACGCGCTTGCGCCACAGGAAGGCCGCGAGGCCGGCCACCGCGAGCATGCCGAACACCATCAACTGCCCTTCCTTCATCCGCTCGATGGCGTAGTCCAGCTTGTCGCCGAAGTGGAAGCCGAGCCACACGAAGAACGGCGCGGACAGCAGCGCCGCCAGGCCATCCCAGAAGATGAAGCGCCAGTAGGACATGCCCGCCGAGCCGGCGGTGAAGTACGTCACCGCGCGCACCCCGGGCAGGAAGCGGGCGATCATCACGATCTTCTGCCCGTGCAGGCCGAACAGGCCCTCCACCTTGGCGCGCTTCTCCGGGGTGACGATCCGGGCGAAGAAACCCGTGGGCGACCGGCCCACCTGCGAGCCCAACCGCCGGCCCGCCAGGAAGATGAGGCTGTCACCCACCAGGATGCCCGCGAAGCCGATGACCATCATCACCGACAGGCTCGCGGCGCCCTTGTGGGCGAGGAATCCACCCAGGATGAGCGAGATGTCCTCGGGCAGGGGCACTCCGAGCCCACACGCCACCAGGATGCCGAACACGGTGGCATAGGCGAGGACTCCGTGGGTGCTGCCCAGCAGGGAGGTCAGGAATTCTTGCACGCTCGTCTCGTCTCTTTCGCTTCCGGTGGAGGAACGACGGGGCTGCCCGCGCCGGTCTCCAGCGCCCCCGCTTCAACCGGGCACGCATCGCCAAAACTCCGGGTTCCGCCCCGGCGCGTCCACGATAACCTTCAGGGCGGGAGACTCCATCAGCCCTCCGCCCCCCTGCTCTGGGTACGAGCGTCCAGGCTCGCTCGCCACCTTTCCCGCCGTCACGTCCTTCCCCGGGTGGATGCACGTGAGCGAGGGTCGTGGCCCCACCTCTTTCGTCCCACATCCATCCACCGCTCCCGGGAATATTCCACGAATCACCCACGCAAGAAGGTAACACGGTGCGCAAGGGGGTGACGGTGGGTGTTACGTCTTGCCCACGAGCGACTTCATGGCCTCGCGGTTGTCACGGACCTTCTGGCTGAAGTGCAGGACAATCCCCATGAGCAACTTCACGCAGGCCTGGGGTTTCTGGGCGGTCAGCTTCTGGAAGTCCGTGTAGCGGAACTCGACGGCGGACACGTCCGTGAGGGCAGTGGCGGTACACAGCCGCTCACCCTTCTGTAGCAAGGCCAGTTCTCCCAGGGACTCCCCTGCTCCCACCTCGCCGAGCAGCGTCTCCTCCCCCGAGGGGTTCCTCGCGCTCAGGCGCACGGAACCGTCGTGGATGATGAAGAGCGAGTCCCCCGGGCGCCCCTCGACGAAGAGGGAGGAGCCCTTGGGAAAGGCACGAGAGACCCCGACGGCGGCGAAAATCTGGAGGCCGACGTCGGAGAAGTCCCTGAAGAGCGGGCACGCCTTGAGTGCGGCTACGACCTCCATGGGGTGTGGGTCCTAACACACACACCGGGCCACGTCACGCGGCCTTCACGCGATGACGCCGTGTCAGGCCACCACGCACGACTCGGCGGGCTGGGGCAGCTCCGCGGGAGGCATCACCGTGGGTGGGCTGAGCACCTCGAGCTGCTTGCCGGAGAGCTGGTTGGGCGTGGCGCTCTCCACCTTCACCTTCACGAAGGCGCCGGCCGGGGCATCTCCCTCGAAGTTGACGGTGCGGTTCTCCGCCGTGCGGCCAAAGCGCTTGAGCGGGTTGTAGCGCGAGGGGCCTTCCACCAGCACCTCCACCTCCTGCCCCACCTGCGCCTGGGTGATCTCCCCGCTGATGCGCCGCTGCAGCTTCTGCAGCCGCTCGAGCCGCTCGATCTTCACCTCGTGGGGAACCAGGCCCCAGTCGTTCTCGCGCAGCGCCGCGCCCGTCTTGGGCCGGGGGCTGTAGATGAAGGAGAACTGGTTGTCATAGCGAACCTCCTCGGTGAGTGCGAGCGTGAGGGCGAAGTCCTCCTCCGTCTCGCCGGGGAAGCCCACGATGATGTCCGTGGTCATCGCGATGCCGGGACGCGCGGCGCGCAGCTTGCCCAGGCGCACCATGTACTCGGCCACGGTGTAGTCGCGCCGCATCCGCTTGAGCACCGGATTGGAGCCGCTCTGCACCGGCAGGTGGAAGTGCGGGCAGATCTTCGGCTGCACGCGGAACGCCTCGATGAGCTCGTCGGACAGGTCATGCGGATGGCTCGTGGTGAAGCGCACGCGCTCGATGCCCGGCACCTCCGCGCAGCGCAGCAGCAACTGCGCGAAGCTCACCCCGCCCAGGTACGAGTTCACGTTCTGCCCGATGAGCGTCACCTCGCGCACGCCCACCTGGGCCAGGCTCGCCACCTCGGTGAGCACGTCCGGGAAGGGCCGGCTCACCTCGCGGCCGCGCGTGTGGGGCACCACGCAGAAGGAGCAGACGTTGTCACAGCCCTTCATCACCGTGACGAACTCGGTCACCTTGCCGCGGCTCGTCTCCGGATCCGCGCGCGGGAAGACGTACTCCTCGGAGTCCACCCACGCCGTCTCCACCACCCGCTCGCGCTCGCCCTTCACCCGGCCGATGATGTCCGGCAGCTTGGCGATGGAGTCCGGACCGAAGACGAAGTCCAGGTAGGGCACCTTCTTGAGCAGCTTGTCCTTCTCCTGCTGCGCCACGCATCCGCCCACGCCCAGGAGCGTGCCTCGCGCGAGCTTCACCTGCCGGTAGCGGCCCAGCGCGGAGAGCATCTTGTCCTCGGCCTTCTCGCGGATGGAGCAGGTGTTGAGGATGATGAGGTCCGCCTCCTCCGCCACCGGCGTGGGCCGGTACTCGAGCGTGCCCAACACCTCGCTCATGCGCATCGAGTCGTTGACGTTCATCTGGCAGCCGAAGGTGTGGATGAAGTAGCGCTTCATGGGTCTTTCCGTAAGAAGAACGGGCCTTTATCCGATGGGGCCCGGCGGATTGCAACACCTCGGGCGACGGGCTCGCGCTCCCGTCACGCCCGGGTGAGGGCCTTCTGCATCCGGGTGTGCAGGGCGACCAGGCGATCCTCGTGGCCGTTGAGCAGGTCGATGGAGCCCTGCCCGTAGCGCCGGGCCAGGGGCTCCAGGTCCTCGATGCGGCGCAGCTCGCTCCGGGCCTTGTCGACCCGCTCCTGGGACGCCGCGTCGGCGCGCTTCTCCAGCTCGGCGAGCCGCTCGCGCAGCGTCCGGGCGGTCCAGCGCTGGCCACAATAGGCGCGCAGGAAGGACGTCCCCAGCTCCACCACCTTGACGTTCAACCCGGAGGCCTCGAGGCCCTTCTGGTGGGCGTCCACGAGGGCTCCGGCGCCTTCGGGAGCCCCCTCCAGGTGGGCGAGGAAGGCTTCCTGGTAGCGCAAGAGGCCCCCGAGCTCCGCCTCGGTGAGGGGATGGGCGGCGAGCCGGAGCGTCCGGGAGTCGGCCGAGTCCATCCGGGCCGAGGGGGACACGTCGAGGTCATCGAACATGGAACGGGACATGGTGTCGCTTTTCCTCTTTCACGAGGGGACGAGCTGCTCCGCGATGCGGGACAGGTCGGCCACGGAATTCACCACCACGGCGTGGTGGCACTGCTTCGCGTAGGTCAACATCTCGCTGTCGCCAAAGCCCCAGTTGGCGCGCTCCTCGGGGCACACCCAGAGCAGGCGCTTGCACTTCTGCTTCAGATCCTTGAGCGCCCAGGCGTTGGCGGCGTTGTAGTTGTTGCGGCCGTCTCCGATGATCATCACCGTGGTGCGGCGGGTGATGGCGCCGAGCTGGTTCTTCGTGAAGGAGGAGAGCGCCCGGCCGTAGTTGGAGTTGGCGGTGAGGGACACGGCGCCCCCCAGGGTGGCCAGGTCGATCGCCCGGTCCACGTCCTGCTCCTTGAAGTGCTGCGTCACCTCGCCCACGTCCGACACGAAGACGAACGAGCGCACGCGCACGAAGAGCGACTGCAGCGTGTAGGTGAAGAGCAGCATCATCCGCGAGGCGTTGCGGACGGAATCCGAGATGTCGCAGAGGACGACGACCTCTGGGCGCTCGGGGCGGCGGGCGCGGAACTGGGGCACCATGGGCACCCCACCCCACGGCAGGTTGCGGCGCAGCGTGCGGCGCACGTTGAGCGTGCCCTTGCGTCGCGAGCGCTGCTTGCGGATGAGCCGCGCCTTGAGCTTCTCTGCCAGGGTGCGCACCGCCGACTGCATCTGATCCAACTCGGCTTGGCTGAGCTGGTGCAGCGGCTTGTCCATCACCCCGCCCGAGGGCTTGCGGATGCGCGCGTCCGCCTGGCGCTTCACCTCGCGCCGCGCCGCGTCCTCCACCTTGCGCAGGGCCTCGGCCACGTGGCGCGAGACGATCTCCACCCCATCCACGGGCAGGCCCCGCTTGCGCAGCTCCTCCTCGAAGGCCTTGAGCTCCGAGCGCGCCCGATCCATCCCCGCCGCCATCATCAATCGCCGGGAGAAGAAGCCCATCTGCATGGACGTGCCCATGCGCGACAGGTCCAACTGCAACGTGGCCGAGCGGAAGATCTGCGCGAGCCGAGCCCTGTCCCCCAGGAGCGCCGCCTGCGCGAGCGGGGACATCTCCGGAAAGAGCTGGTTCATCTGGTACAGCAGCATCGTCAGGTTGTCGCCCTCGACGAGCCCCTGATCCTGGATGCTCTGGGCGAGCGACTTGTCGATGCCCTCGAACGTCTTGGCCGCCCCGGAGAAGAAGAAGTCGAAGGCGCGCTGGAACAGTTCCACGTCCTGCTCGCGCTTGATGAGGGTGGTGCGCAGCACCGCGCGGAAGACGGTCTTGTCCCCGAGCCCCACCTCCGCGGTGGCCCGGGCCGCGTCCGTCACCTCGGACGTGCTCACCCGCACGCCGTTCTGGCGAAGGACCTCGGCGAATTCGACGATGCGTGCGTCCATGTGGCGGTGTGACCCCTGGCTCCCAGGTCCCCTGACCAAGCCCAGATCCAGGACGTAGCGAGAAGACCCGGGAAGTGCACGTCCTTTGTTTCGGACACCCGCGGCTACTGTTTGTGGGACACGCCCGCCGGGGAGGCCGCGAGCAGGACGTCTCCCTCCTGGATGTGCTGGTGCAGGAAGGCCAGGGCCTCGTCCGCCCGCGTGCGCTCCTCGGGCTGCTTGACCTGGAGCCGGTAGACGTTGCCTTCCACGGGCACGAGCGGTGCGTGGCGCAGGTGGGTTCGGGGGTCGCCCGGAGGCGTCAGCTTCAAGGTGAGGTACTGCCCGGGCGTGAAGGGCGCGATCGCCTGGCCGTCCTCGGGCCGCAGATCGAACACGGTGGCGCGCGAATCCTCGGTGCGCTTGTTCTCCACCACGAAGCGCCGGAAGCCCGTCCAGCCCCCGGGCTGGGCACGGGCCTGCTCATACATGTCGCGCTCGACGGAGATGAAGACCGAGGCGATCTCCTGATAGGCCTCGGCCCAGGCCCCGAGGATTTCCCCGGTGGCGGCATCCCCCAGCACTTCCTTGATGGCGGCGAGCAGGTGCTGGCCCACGATGGGATAATGCTCGGGCAGGACTCCCAGGGCGCGGTGCTTGTGCGCGATGTGCACCACCGCCGGGAGGATGGCCTCCAGCCGCTCGATGTTCTGCGCCGCCGCGTAGACGGCATTGGCCAGGGCGGCCTGCTGCCTGCCCTCGCGTTGACGTGCCTGGTTGAAGACGTCGAGCAGTTCCGGGTGGCTCTCGAAGAGGCGCTGGTAGAAGCGGGTGGTGATGGCCTCTCCGTGCACCTTCAGGACGGGCACGGTGGACTTGATGATCTCGATGGTTCGGGGCGCGAGCATGCGCCGCAGCATAGCGCCCGCGCGTGTGTCAGGCAGCCGCGCGGAGACGCCGACGCTCCAGTCCCATCGACACCCCGAAGAGCGCCAGGCCCGCGACCGCCATGGCCGCGCCCACGGCCCCCGTGGCGTTCCAGCCCAGGCCCGCCGCGATGACGAGTCCCCCGAACCAGGCCCCCAGGGCATTGGCGAGGTTGAAGGCCGAGTGATTGAGCGACGCGGCCAGCGTTTGCGCGTCGGCGGCGACGTCCATGAGCCGCGTTTGCAGTCCTGGCACCAAAGCAAAACCCATGCCGATCGCGAACGCGGACAGCGAGGCCATCCAAGGATTGCGCGCGGTGAACCAGAAGGAAACGAGCGTGACGACGTTCCAGAGCAGCGCCGCGACGATCGTCTTCGACAGCGAGCGATCCGCGAACGAGGCGCCGAGCAGGTTGCCCACGACCATTCCGAGGCCCACGCCCGACAGCACCAAGGGCACGAGCGCCAGGCGCATGCCCGCGAGTTCCGTCAGGGTCGGGGTGATGTAGCTGTAGACAGCGAACAGCCCGCCGAAGCCCACCGAGCCCACGCCCAGGGTCAGCCAGACCTGCACGCGCCGCAGCGCCCCGAGTTCGCGCAGCGGACTGGCGCCCTCGATGGCGCGGGTCCTCGGGATGTGCAGGAACGTGAGCAGCCAGGCACTCGCCGCGAGTCCGCCGATGAGCAGGTAGGCCGTGCGCCAGCTCGCGACCTGCCCGAGCCCCGTGGCCAAGGGCGAGCCCACGACACACGCGATCGTCAGTCCGAGCATGAGCCGTCCCACCGCGCGGGCCCGCCCCTCGGGCCCGGCGAAGTCCGCCACCACCAGGGCCGCCACGCCGAAGAAGGTGCCGTGGGGCAGACCGGACAGGAAGCGCAAGAGCCACAGGCTCTCGTAGGACGGCGCGAGCGCGCTCGCGAAGTTGCCGAGCGCCAGGGCGGCCAACAGGCCCAGGAGCACCCGGTGGCGCGGAAGCCGGGCGCACACCACCGCGAGCACGGGCGCACCCACCATCACCCCGAGCGCGTAGGCGCTGATCAGATGGCCCGCCTGGGGCACGGAGACGTGCACCTCCCGGGCGACATCCGGCAAGAGGCCCATGATGGAGAACTCGCTCGTGCCGATGGCGAAGCCCCCGAGCGCCAGAGCGAACTCGGTCCAGCGGGCCTGGGGCCGGGACACGGGCGCGGACAGCGCGCCGAGCGAGGTGAGCGGAGCGGAATGCATGACGGTGTCCTTCGGAAGTCAGGGAGCGAGGGCGGCGGGCAGCGCGCGGAAGTCCTCCACGATCCAGTGCGGTGCCTCGCGCAGCAGGACGTCCCGCGGGAACGAGGTGGTCAGCGCGACGCAGCTCGCGCCGGCGGCCCGGGCGGCGCGCAGGCCGGCCACGGCGTCCTCGAACACGAGGCACGCGCTCGGGGCGACTCCCAGCGCCGCGGCCGCCTTGAGGTACACCTCGGGATGGGGCTTGCCCCGGACGACGTCCGCCGCGGTGATGCGCACCGGGAACGCCTCGCTCAGGCCCAGGCGCGACAGGGCACGCTCGGCGTGCGAGGGCGTGGCGCTCGTGCCCAGGGCCCAGGGCACCCCAGCGGCCCGCAGGGCCTGGAGGAACTCCCGCACCCCGGGGACTGCGGACACAGGCTCGGTCTCCAGTGCCTGGAGGACCAGCGGCTCCACTTCCCGCATCATCGCGGCGAGCGTGTCCTCACCCAGGGCCGCGCCGAACCAGTCGCGCAGGGTCTCTCGGGCCGGGCGCCCGTTGCTGGCGAGCAGCTGCGCCTCGGTCGGCACGAACCCGCGCGCGTCCCCGAACCGCTCCCACACCCGGTAGTGCAGGGTCGTCGTGTCGATGATGACGCCATCCAGGTCGAACAGGACGGCGGCGAACGGATAGGGTGTCGAGCGCCGGAGCTGCATGGGGGTGCGCCTTTCCGCACGAACGCTGCACGTTCGTGCCGAATCGGGTAGTGCACCTGAGGTAACATGCACGTTTCGGCGTTTTCAAGCGGAAGTCATGCGAATGCATGCGGGATCGGGCAACTTCGTGCACGCTTCCGCCGGTTTCTGCCGGAAAGGCGGTTGGTCGGATGCTCACCCACGAGCGGCGCAAGCGAATCCTGGAGACCCTGGCGAATGACCAGCGGGTGGTGGCGAGCGCCCTGGCCACGGAGTTCGGCGTGTCGGAGGACACGGTGCGCAGGGACTTGCGGGAACTCGCCGAGGAGGGCCTGCTCCGGCGGGTCTACGGGGGCGCGGTTCCCCGGACGCCGGTGTCGCTCACCTACGCGGGGCGCCGGAGCGAGTCGGTAGCGGCCAAGAGCGCCATCGCCGCCACCGCGGCGCGCTTCCTCCGGACCGGACAGGTGGTGTTCATCGACGCGGGGACCACGGCCCAGGCGGTCGCCACGCACATCCCGAGGGAGCTGGCGCTGACCGTGGTCACCCACAGCCTGCCGGTGGCCTCGGCGCTGGCGGAGCACCCAACGGTGGAAGTGATCCTCCTGGGGGGGCGGGTGCTCAAGGAGTCGCTCGCCACTGCGGGCGCCGAGACGGTGGACGGCTACCGGCGGATCCGCGCGGACCTGTGTGTGCTGGGGACGGCAAGCGTGCACCCGGACATCGGCCTGGGCGTCTTCGTCCACGAGGACGCCGAGGTCAAGCGCGCCATGGTGGGGGCAGCCGCGGAGGTAATGGTCGTCGCCGCGGGGGAGAAGCTGGGCACCACCGCGCCCTTCCTCGTCGGGCCGCTGTCGATTGTCGATCGGCTGGTGACGGACGAGGCCGCGCCGGACGAGGTGACTCGGGCCCTGTCACAGGCGGGCGTCGAAATCGTCCGGGGGTGAGACGCGGTCAGGAGCCCGCCTCGAAGGCCATCACGGCTTCCACGTGGTGCGTCTGGGGGAACATGTCCACCACTTGGAGGGCCTTGGGCGTGTAGCCCGCCTCCACGAGTCCCGCCGCATCCCGGGCCAGGGCGCCAGGGTCGCACGCCACGTACACCACGCGGTGGACGCCCAGGGACTTGAGCCACTTCGCGAGTCCCGGCGCACCGGTACGGGGTGGATCCACCAGGGCCAGATCGAAGCGTCTGCCCTCGCGGATGAGTCCCTCGCAGGCCTTGCGGGCATCACCCTGGATGAAGCGCACGTTGGTCACCCCACCCTCGCGCGCGCCGCGCTGAGCCAGGTCCACGGACACGGAGGAGGACTCCACGCCGAGCACCTGGGCGGCGATCGCGGAAATGGGAAAGGTGAAGTTGCCATTGCCCGAGTACAGCTCCAGCACCGAGTCGGTCTCCCGGGGAGCCAGCTCGTGCACGGCGGCCGTGACCAGTCCCTCGTTGGCCTCGGCATGGGCCTGGGAGAACGCGTCCGGACGCAGGAACAAGGGCACTTCCGGGCGCAGGGGCGAAAGCGAGCGCAACACCGGCTTGCCGATGATGCGAGGCGAGCCCTCCTTGGGCACCAGCACCGCACCCTCGAGCCGCAGCGCGCGCACCGCCGCCTCGGCCGCCTCGACGTACCGGGGTGTCACCTGCCCCTGGAGCATCACCGCGAAGGCCGCCTTGGAGCCCTCGGCCAGCAGGTGCACTTCCTCCGCCTCGCGGGACAGGGGCTTGAGCAGCGGCCCGAGCCTTCCCGGCAGCTCGGCCAGCGCGGGCACCAGCGCGGGGCAGACCTCCACGGGCACGCGGTCGTGGCTGCGCCGTCCGAAGTAGACCAGCTCGTCCTTGAGGAAGTGCAGCACCGCGCGGCGCCGGTAGCCGAAGTCCCTCGGGGCCACGAGCAGGGGCCGCACGGTGAAGGCATCCCGCTTCACGCGGCCCAGGTGTTCCAGCGCGGAGAGGACGATCTCCTGCTTCGCGGCGCGCTGCGCGGGCTCGGCGAACTCCAACCAATCACATCCACCACACCGGGCACTGAGGGCGCACGCGGAGGGGCGCCGGTCGGGGGACGCCCCCAGCACGTCTCCAATCAGATGCCCGCGCAGCACCCGCCCTTCCTGCTCCAAGCGCACGCGCACCCGGTCGCCCGGGAAGACTCCGGGCACGAAGACGGTGCGGCCCTCGTGGGAGGCCACTCCCTCGCCGAGTTGCCCAAGGCGCTCGATGGTCAACTCGATGGGCGAATCCGTCGACAAGGGAGGAGGCAGGGACAGAGGAGCGCTCAGATCTTCATCTCGCGCAGGTCCGGGGCCACCTTGAGCTTGGGCTCGGTGAGGGCCTGCACCTGCTCCACGGTCACGCCCGGCGCCACCTCGCGCAGCACGAGCCCTTCCGGCGTCACGTCGATGAAGGCGTACTCGGTGACGATGTGGTTGACGCACTTGAGGCCGGTGATGGGCAGCGCGCACTGCTTGAGGATCTTCGGCTTGCCCTCCTTGTTGGCCTGCTCCATGGCCACGAAGACGCGCTTGGCGCCCACCGCCAGGTCCATGGCGCCCCCCGGGCCCTTCACCATCTTGCCGGGGATCATCCAGTTGGCCAGGTCGCCCTGCTCGCTCACTTCCATGGCGCCGAGCACGGCCAGGTCGATGTGGCCTCCACGGATCATCCCGAAGGACAGCGACGAGTCGAAGTAGGCCGCGCCCTTGACGACGGTGACGGTCTCCTTGCCGGCGTTGATGAGATCCGGATCCTCCTCGCCCTCGAGGGGCCAGGGGCCCATACCGAGGATGCCGTTCTCCGAGTGGAGCATGATGTCCATGCCCTTCGGGACGTAGTTGGCGACCAGGGTCGGCATGCCGATGCCGAGGTTGACGTAGTAGCCGTCGCGCAGCTCCTGGGCGATGCGCTGGGCGATCTGCTCACGGGACAGGGGCATGGCTCAGGCCTTCTTCTGGACGGTGCGGCGTTCAATCCACTTCTGCAGGTTCTTCGCCTGGATGATGCGGTGCACGAAGATGCCGGGCAGGTGCACCTGATCCGGATCGATCTCTCCGGCCTGCACGATGTGCTCGGCCTCGACGATGGTGACCTTGCCGGCCATGCACATCATTGGAGAGAAGTTCCGGGCCGTCTTGTTGAACACCAGGTTGCCCCAGGTATCGGCCTTCCACGCGCGCACGATGGTGAAGTCCGCCTTGAGGGGCGCCTCCAGCACGTGCAGGCGCCCGTCGATCATCCGGGTCTCCTTGCCCTTGGAGAGCTCGGTGCCCGCGCCGGACGGCGTGAAGAAGCCGCCAATGCCACAGCCCCCGGCGCGGATGCGCTCGGCGAGCGTGCCCTGGGGGTTGAGTTCCACCTCCAACTCCTTGGAGATGAACTGGCGCTCGAACTCCTTGTTCTCTCCCACGTAGCTGGCGACGATCTTCTTCACCTGTTTGGCATTGAGGAGGATCCCCAGGCCAAGTTCGGTGGTGCCGCAGTTGTTGGAGATGATGGTCAGGCCCTTGGTGCCCTTGCGGTGAATGGCCGAGATCAGGTTCTCGGGATTGCCGCACAGCCCGAAGCCACCACTCATGAGCGTGGCGCCTTCGGGGATGTCGCGGACGGCCTCGTCCGCGCTTGGGATGATCTTGTTCATGAACCCCTCCTATTCACGAGCCGCGTGGGTGGACTAGCGCTCCACCATCAGGGCGATGCCCTCGCCGCCGCCGATGCACAACGATGCCACGCCGCGCTTCTTGTCCAGATCCTTCATCTCGTGCAGCAGCGTCACCAGCACGCGCGCGCCCGAGGCGCCAATCGGATGGCCGAGCACCACGGCGCCGCCGCGGGGATTGACCTTGGAGGCATCCAGCCCGAGCAGCTTGTTGTTGGCGATGGCCACCACGGCGAAGGCCTCGTTGATCTCCCACAGGTCCACGTCGCCGACCTTGTGGCCCGTTCGCTTGAGCAGCGCGTTGATGGCGTCCGTGGGAGCGATGGTGAACTCCACCGGCTTGCGCGCGGCGCCGGCGTGGCCGGTGATGCGGCCGAGCACGGTGCGCCCTTCCTTCTTGGCGCGCTCGGCGCTCATGAGCACCAGCGCCGCGGCGCCGTCGTTGATGGACGCGGAGTTGGCGGCCGTCACCGTGCCGTCCTTCTTGAACACGGACTTGAGCGTGGGGATCTTCTCCACCTTGGCGTTCTTGGGGCCCTCGTCCTCGCTCACCACCACGTCGCCGCCCTTGCCGCCCGTCACGGTGACGGGGACGATTTCCCGGGTGAACAGGCCCGCCTGCTGGGCCGCGATGGCGCGCCGGGTGGACTCGAGCGCGTACTCGTCCTGGGCCGAGCGGGGGATGCCCTGGCTGGTGGAGCACTCCTCGGCGCAGATGCCCATGTGCACGTTGCCGTACACGTCCCACAGGCCGTCATGGATGAGGGCGTCCTTGAACTCCACGTGACCCATGCGGGCGCCGCCGCGCATGTTGGGGCTGAGATAGGGCGCGTTGCTCATGGACTCCATGCCGCCGGCGACCACCACCTCGGCGTCACCGAGGGCGATGGCCTGGGCACCCGCGATCACGGCCTTGAGGCCCGAGCCACACACCTTGTTGAGAGTGACGGCGGGGACGCTGTCCGGAATGCCGGCGAAGATGGCGGCCTGGCGCGCTGGCGCCTGGCCCACGCCCGCCTGGAGGACGCAGCCCATGATGGTCTCGCTCACCTGGTCGGGAGCCACACCCGCGCGCTCGAGGGCCGCCTTGATGGCGATCGCGCCGAGCTGGGGCGCCGTCAACTTGGAGAGGGAGCCCTGAAAGGCCCCGATGGGAGTCCGCGCCGCGCCCACGATGACGACTTCACGCGCCATGATCCGCCTCCTGGAAAAATGCTGGGATGAGGTTCAATAACTCCCGGCCGTGCCCTTATCACCGTGCCAGGAAGGGGGGTCAAGCCCGCTTCCCGTCTCCTCACATGACGCGGGGGGCCACTCGGACAAAGGCGTGAAAAAGCAAACGGCCGGGCCCCCTCTCGGGAACCCGGCCGCCGTGCTGTCCCTCATGCGAGGGATGAAGCCGACTACTTCTTGAGCTTGCTCGCCATGACGTCGCCGAGGCGCGCCTTGGAGCCCTCGGCCTGACGGCGGAGGTACTCGCGGTAGTCCTCGCCCTCGCCGATCAGGGCCTTCATCGACAGAGCGACCTTCCGGTCCTGGGTGTTGATGTCGATGATCTTCACCTCGACGTCCTGGCCTTCCTGCACCACGTCACGCGGGTTCTCGACACGCTCCTCCTTCAGCTCGGAGACGTGCACGAGGCCCTCGATGCCGGGCTCGATCTCCACGAAGGCGCCGAAGTCCGTCACCTTGGTGACCTTGCCCTTCACGCGGCTGCCCACGGGGGTGCGCTCGCTGAGCGTGTCCCAGGGGTCCGGCTGGAGCTGCTTGATGCCCAGGCTGAAGCGCTCGTTCTCGACGTCGATGTTGAGCACCACCGCCTCGACCTCGTCGCCCTTCTTGAACATCTCGCCCGGGTGCTTGATGCGCTGGGTCCAGGAGATGTCGGACACGTGCACCAGGCCGTCCACGCCCTCCTCGACGCCGACGAACACGCCGAAGTCGGTGACGTTGCGGATCTGACCCTTGATGACGGAGCCGATCGGGTACTTGTCCTCGAGCAGCGTCCAGGGGTTCTGCTCGATCTGCTTCATGCCCAGCGCGATGCGCTTGGCCTTGGGATCGATGTCGAGGACGACGGCCTCGACCTCCTGGCCGACCTCCAGCATCTTGCTGGGGTGCTTGAGGCGCTTGGTCCAGGACATCTCGGACACGTGCACCAGACCCTCGACGCCCTGCTCGATCTCGATGAAGGCGCCGTAGTCGGTGATGGAGACGACCTTGCCCTTGACGCGGGTGCCGACCGGGTACTTCTCGTCGGCGCGGTGCCACGGATCCTCCTGGATCTGCTTGAGACCCAGGCTGACGCGCTCCTGTGTGGGATCGAACTTGAGGACGACGACGCGGACCTCGTCACCCACGTTGAACATCTCGGAGGGGTGACCGATGCGGCCCCACGACATGTCGGTGATGTGGAGCAGGCCGTCGATGCCGCCCAGGTCGATGAAGGCGCCGTAGTCGGTGAGGTTCTTGACCACGCCCTTGAGGACCGCACCCTCCTTGAGGTTCTTGAGGGTCTCCTTCTTCATCTCCTCGCGCTGCTTCTCGAGGAGCACGCGGCGGGAGAGGACGATGTTGCCGCGCTTCTTGTTGAACTTGATGACCTTGAACTCGAATTCCTTCGAGATGTACTGGTCCAAGTTGCGCACGGGGCGGATGTCGACCTGGCTGCCCGGCAGGAACGCCTTGACGCCGATGTCGACCGAGAGGCCGCCCTTGACGCGGCCCACGATGGTGCCCTTGACGATTTCATCGCGCTCGCAGGCGGCGCTGATCTCGTCCCAGATGCGCATCTTGTCGGCCTTCTCCTTGGAGAGGACGACCATGCCGGTGTCGTTCTCGCGGCTCTCCAGGAGGACCTCGACCGGGTCGCCCGCCTTGACGGAGACCTCGCCACGAGGGCTGGTGAACTCGGAGATCGGAACCTGTCCCTCGGACTTGTAGCCGATGTCGACGATGGCGTAGTCCTTGGTCACCTGCACGACGGTGCCCTTGACGATCTCGCCTTCCTTGAGGATGCCCTCGCCCCCGCGCTCCTTCAGCGAGGCCTCGAACATCGCGGCAAAGTCCTCGTCGCCAACATCTCCGATCTGCTGGTTCACGTTCTGCTGCATTTGGTTGATGATCCTTGGGAAACGGTGCTGCTGCCCCCGGTTGTTGGACGTCGGCCACTCGCGGGGAGCTACGGGTGGCCCGCGATCAGTTCCACACTGGAGCTGACTCGAAGCCGCGCACCCTAGACCCCGGTCACACCGGCAGTCAAGCGAGCACGTGGCCCTGGATTCAGATCTGTCAATACGGTGCTGACACCCGGGTGTCCTTTTTCCTCCAAGGAGCCGCGTGTCGTCTGTCCAAGGGACGGTAGGTCCCGGGCGCACAGGGTGCCAGGGCCTGGTTCTGAGCGCCGCGCACGCCCGCCTGGAGAGCGGGCATGAACTCCAGGGCCAGCAACCCGGGTGCACGTTTGCGTTGTCAAAGCCGCCAATGAAACCCACTAGGATGGGAGCGATGGTTGCCCGACGTCCGGCTCGCGGTTCCCGCCCTTCTCCCCCCCGGCGGCGCCGTACCCCCGAGGAAGCGAAGGAGGCCATCCTCCTGGCCGCCGAGCCGCTCCTCGCGGAGCAGGGGCCGGATCGCGTGGGCCTGCAAGCGGTGGCGCGTGCCGCGGGGGTGAGCCATGCGCTCGTCACGCACTACTTCGGCACCTACGAGGCGCTGGTGCGTGAAGTCCTCCTGCGCCGCACCCGGCTGCTCGCGGAGGACTTCCAACGGCAACTCCTTGAGACCGGAGCACCCCCCAGCGCCAGCCGGTTGCTGGAGCGCTTCTCCTCGGTCTTCCAGGAGAAGGGCCATGGGCGGCTGATGGCGTGGGCCCTGCTCTCCGGGCGCGCCGAGCACACGCCGCTGGGGCCGCACCAGGGGTTGCGCGTCGTGGTGGACGCGCTGGAGTTCCAGGTGGGCCGCATCGCCGCCTCGCAGGGTCAGCCACCCCCATCGCGCGAGGCCTTGGAGATGACGCTGCTGGTGGGGCTGTGCGCCAGCCAGTGGTTCACGCTCGCCCGGCAACAACTGCTCTCCGCGCTGGGGCGGACCGCGGACGCCGAGGCCGACGCCCAGTTTCGGGCGGTGCTCTCCGCCATGCTCCATGGCGCCCTCGGCGTGGAGCCGTCCTAATCGAGCAGTTTGAACGTCTCGCGGGCGATGACGAGGCGCTGCACCTCGCTGGTGCCCTCGTAGATGGTCTGCACGCGGGCGTCGCGGAAGTAGCGCTCCACGGGAAACTCGTCGATGTAGCCGTAGCCGCCGTGGATCTGCACCGCCTTGTCCACCGCGCGGTTGGACATCTCGCTCGCGAAGAGCTTCGCCATGGAGGCCTCGCGGGTGAAGGGCTTGCCCTGCTCCTTGAGGTACGCGGCGCGGAAGGTGAGCAGCTCCGCGGCCTGTAGCTCCGTGGCCATGTTGGCCATCATGAAGCGCAGGCCCTGGAACTCGCCGATGGCCTGGCCGAACGCCTTGCGGTCCTTCGAGTAGCGCACGCTCGCCTCCAGCGCCGCCCGCGCCACGCCGCACGCCTGCGAGGCGATGCCGATGCGCCCGCCGTCCAGGGCGATCATCGCCAGCTTGAAACCATCCCCCTCCTTGCCCAGGAGATTGCCCTCGGGGATGGCGCAATCCTCGAAGGTGAGGGACACGGTGTTGGACGCACGCAGGCCCATCTTGTCCTCGTGCTTGCCCACGTGCAGCCCCGGCGTCCCGCCCTCCACGATGAAGGCGGAGATGCCCTTGCTCCCCTGCCCTCCCGTCTGCGCCCACACCACCATCACCCCCGCGTAGGCGCCCGAGGTGATCCACTGCTTGCTGCCGTTGAGCACCCACGTGTCCCCGCGCCGCACTGCCGTGGTGCGCATGGCGCGCGGATCCGAGCCCGCGTGCGACTCGGAGAGCGCGAACGAACCCGCCAACGCGTCACCCGAGGTCAGCCGCGTGACGAACTTCTCGCGCTGGGCGTCGTTGCCGTAGGTGTGGATGAGCTCGGCGCACATGTTGGTGACGGCCATGGTCACCGACGTGGAGGCGCACGCGGCCGCCATCTCCATCATCGCCAGCGAGTAGGACAGCACGCCCGCCTCGGCGCCGCCGTACTTCGCGGGGATGTTCACCCCCATGAGTCCGAGCGAGGCCAGCTCCCGGTACAGCTCGGGGGAGAAGTGCTCCTCCCGATCGAAGCGGGCCGCCTGGGGGGCCACCCGCTCGCGGGCGAACTTGCGCGCGGTGTCGCGAATGAGCGTCTGGGTCTCGGAGAGCTCGAGGTTCACGGAGGGCTTCCTACTTGATGGCCTTGAGGTTGAACGGATACTCGATGGGGTAGGCGCGCTTGTCGGGCGGCGGGGGGAAGTTGATGCTCGTCAGCACGTTCACCACGCACTGGTTGAGCCGCTCGTTCTTGAGCGTGGTTCCCGCCTGGGCCACCTTGGCGTCCCGCACGAAGCCGTCCGGGGAGATGGTGAAGGTCGTCAGGATGCGGCCCTCCTCCACCTTGCTGCCCTTGTTCGCGAGCACTTCCTCGTAACACTCCTGGATGTCGCGCGAGTAGTACTGCATCACCTCGCGGATGGAGTCCGGGGTGAAGGGCATCCGGTTGATGTCCGGAGGCTGGGGCCGGGTCGGCGTGGCCGGCTTCTTCTCCGCCGGGGCCGCGGCTTCGGGGGTCTGCTTCTCCTGGCTGGTGGACGCACCCTTCTTGCCGGACGTGCCCTGCGCCAGCGCCAGGCCCGAGGCCAACACCACCGCCACCGCGATCAACGGATGCTTCATGGTGTACCGACTCCTTAGTCCTTCAACAGGTTGGCCGAGATGACGATGCGCTGGATCTCGCTCGTCCCCTCGTAGATTTCGGTGATGCGCGCGTCGCGCACGTGGCGCTCCACATCCATCTCCTTGGAGTAGCCCATGCCACCGTGCACTTGCAGGGCCTTGTTGGCCACGCGGCTGGCCATCTCGCTCGCGTACAGCTTGGCCATGGCGCTCTCGGTGGAGTGGCGCACGCCCTGATCCTTGAGCAGCGCCGCGCGCAGCACGAGCAGCCGCGCCGCGTCGATCTCCGTGGCCATGTCGGCGATCATGAACTGGATGGCCTGGTGCTCGCGGATGGACTTGCCGAACGTCTTGCGCTCGCCCGAGTAGCGCACCGCCTCCTCGAAGGCCGCGCGCGCGATGCCCAGCGCCTGGGCCGCGATGCCGATGCGCCCGCCGTCCAGCGTGCTCATGGCCACCCGGAAGCCATCGCCCTCCTTGCCCAGCAGGTTCTTCGCCGGCACGCGCATGTCCTCGAAGAACATGCTGCACGAGTGCGCCGCGCTGATGCCCATCTTCTTGTCGGGCTCGGCGCGGATGAAGCCCGGGATGTTGGTGGGCACGAGGAACGCGGTGATGCCCTTGTTGCCCGCTTCCTTGTTCGTCATCGTGAACAGCACGATGGCGTCCGCCTTGGGGCCGTTGGTGATCCAGTTCTTCGAGCCGTTGATGATGTACTCGTCGCCCCGGCGCACCGCCGTGGTCTTCTGGGCGCTCGCGTCGCTGCCCGCCTCGGGCTCGGTGAGACCGAAGCAGCCGAGCTTCTCACCCCGGGCGAAGGGCGTGAGGAACTCCTCCTTCTGCGCCTCGGTGCCGTACTTGTTCACCGGATCGCAGTAGAGCGAGTTGTTCACGCTCATGATGACGCCCGTGGAGGCGCAGCCGCGGCTGATCTCCTCGATGGCGATCGCGTAGCTGACGTTGTCCAGGCCCGCGCCGCCATACTGCTCCGGCACGGCCACGCCCAGCAGCGACAGCTCCGCCAGCGACTTCACCGCCTCGGTGGGCCACTGGTGGTGCTCGTCCCACTTGCGGGCATTGGGGGTCAGCTCGCGCGCGGCGAACTCGCGGCATACCCGCTGAATCTCATGCTGGATGTCGCTCAGCTCGAAGTCCATGGCACTCCTGAAGGAAGGAAACGGAGGGACACCGTCCAACGATGGCCCTCGCGAACGGGGATGACTACCGGCCGGTGAAGGCCGCCGGGCGCTTCTCCAGGAAGGCCTTCATGCCTTCCTTTTGATCCTCGGAGCCGAAGAGGACGGCGAAGCCCTGACGCTCCAGTTCGTTCGCCGCGCGCAGGTCCTGATCGGCGCCGTACTCGATGACACGCTTGGCCTGGGAGATGGCCAGCGGGCCGTTCTTGAGCAGCTTGCCCACCACGGCCTTGCAGTGCGGCAGCAGCTGATCCGCCGGAAGCACGTCCAGCACCAGGCCGATCTCCTTGGCCTTGGCGGCGTCCAGGCGCTCGCCCGTGAAGACGAGCTCCTTCGCGCGCATCTTGCCCACCACGCGCGTGAGCCGCTGGGTGCCGCCAAAGCCCGGGATGACGCCAAGGCTCACCTCGGGCAGGCCGAGCTTCGCCTTCTCCGAGGCGTAGATGAGATCGCACGCGAGGGCGAGCTCGCACCCACCGCCGAGCGCGAAGCCGTTCACCGCGGCGATCGTCGGGATGGCGAGCTGCTCGAGCGTCTGGAAGACGCGGTGGCCGAGCGCGGCGAACTCACGAGCCTGGGCGGCGCTGATGGAGGCCATCTCCGCGATGTCCGCGCCCGCCACGAAGGCCTTGTCGCCTCCGCCCGTGACGATGAGGGCACGCGCCGTGGCCGGCAGGGCGTGGAGCGCGGACTCGATCTCCTGGAGTGTCTTGCTGTTGAGGGCGTTGAGCGCCTTGGGGCGGTCGATGGTGAGGATCGCGACGGCGTCCTCGATGTCCAGCCGGATGTTCTCGTAGGCCATGGGTGTGTCCCTCGTCCTTAGTATTTGTAGAAGCCGCGACCGCTCTTCTTGCCATGCCAACCCGCGTCCACGTACTGGCGCAGCAGCGGACTCGGGCGGTACTTGTCATCCCCCAGGCCCTCGTGGAGCACTTGCGCGATGTAGAGCACGGTGTCCAGGCCGATGAAGTCCGCGAGCTGCAGCGGGCCCATGGGCTGATTGGTACCCAGCTTCATCGCCGTGTCGATGTCCTCCACTGAACCCACGCCTTCCATGAGCGCGAAGCAGGCCTCGTTCAACATGGGGATGAGGATGCGGTTGACGATGAAGCCCGGGAAGTCCTTGGACATCACCGTCGTCTTGCCCATCTTCTCCGCGAGCGCGCGCGTCGCCTGGTAGGTGGCGTCCGACGTGGCCGCGCCCCGGATGAGCTCCACCAACTGCATGATCGGCACCGGGTTCATGAAGTGCATGCCGATGACGTTCTCGGGGCGCTTCGTCGCCGCGGCGATGCGGGTGATGGAGATGGACGAGGTGTTGGTGGCGAGGATGCCGCCGGGCTTCACCACCGAGTCCAGCTCCACGAAGATGCGGCGCTTGAGGTCCTCGCTCTCCGTCACGGCCTCGACGGCGAAGTCCACGTCCTTCACCTCGGAAGCGCTCGTCGAGGTGGCCAGGTTGCCGTCCGCCAGCTTGAAGCGGGCCTCGTCCAGCTTGCCCTTCTCCAGCAGCTTCTTGAGCCCCGCCCGGATCCGCTCCGCTCCCTTGGCGAGCCCTTCCTTGGAAACGTCCACCAGGGTGACGCGCAGGCCCGCCTGCAACGCCACCTGGGCGATGCCCGACCCCATCTGCCCTGCCCCGACGACGATGATGTGCTCCGTTGCCATGGCGTTCGTGACCTCTTCGCTCGGTAAATCCGTAAATGAGGGACCGGGCGGCTATAGCCCTCGCCCCCCCACCGGTCAACGATTCACGGGGGCCCGTAGTCCACGTTCCACGCGCACGTCCTCGTCTCCGAGAGTCAGGCGATCCACTCTGGGTGGAAGCGACGGGCCGCTCGCGCCCCGGGCGAATACCCAGACCTCATATGCACCCGAGGGCAAGGTGGCTTTCACGGTGAGCACGGCTGGAGGGGATCCGGTAAAAGTGTGTATCTCGCGCTTTACCAGTTCACCGTCCGCGTCCTTCACCTGCACATCGAGCGAGCGGATGGCACTCCAGTCCCGGCCCTCGAGCCGCCACACCAGCTCGCGCTCGGAGACCTCCCCGCTCTTCCACAACCACAGGCCCAGCGCCGCCAGCACCAACAGGGGCAGCCGCTTGAGCAGCGGATGCTGACGCCACTGACTCCACGTCACGCCCCTCACTCCTTCTTCGATGCGGGCTTCTTGCCGCCGCGGCGCGTGCGCAACTCGGAGATGGCCACGTCGGTGCGCAGGGACTCGCCCTTCTTCTCGTTGGACTCGGCGGGCACCAGGCGGATCTGCGCCTTCACCTCCACCGTCATGCCCGACAGCAGCTTGAGCACTTCATCGCGCAGCTTCTCCGACTGCAGGAAGCGCCGCAGTTCCTCGGAGACGACCCGGCCCACTTCGTCCTTCGTCTTCTCCGCCTGCCCGAGGATGTAGCCGAGCACTTCCTTGGGCAGCTTGAGCTGGCCGGCCATGGCGCGCAGGCCCTCTTCCGTCATGAAGAGAGCACCCAGCCCCGCCACCGCCACCTTGCGCATGAACTCGGGGACGAACCCCGCCCGGCTCCCCTCGGCCCGCTCGTGCTCATCTCCGAGTAACGGATCGAAGTCATTCGCGGGTTCCTTGTCGGTCTTCATGAGCGGGGGTCCTTGGGGGTTATCGGGACGCTTAGCGTACCACCGGCAGCTTCACCGCCACCCGCATGTTCTCCGTGGAGACCCGGCCCGCGATGTTGCGCGCCATGGCTCGGAAGGCCTGGGCCTCGGGGCTGTCCGGAGCACCGATCACCACCGGTACGCCCGCGTCGCCCGCCTCGCGGATCTTCAGATCCAGGGGAATCTCCCCGAGGAAGGGGATGGAGAACATCTGCGCCGCCCGGTGGCCACCGCCCTTGTTGAAGATGGGCGTGACGTGCGAGCAGTTCGGGCACACGAACTGGCTCATGTTCTCCACGATGCCGAGCACCGGGATGTGTACCTTGTCGAACATCTGCTTGGCGCGCACCACGTCCGCGAGCGCCACGTCCTGAGGCGTCGTCACCAGCACCGCGCCCGCCGCCCGCACCGACTGGGACAGGGACAGCGCCACGTCACCCGTGCCCGGGGGCAGGTCGAGGATGAGGTAGTCCAGCTCGCCCCAGCGCACGTCGCGCACGAGCTGCATCAGGGCGCCGTGCAGCATGGGGCCTCGCCAGATGAGCGCCTGATCCGCCTCCACCAGGAAGCCGATCGACATCACCTTGAGGCCGTGCTTCTCCAGAGGCAGCAGCGTCTTGCCGTCCGGGCTGCTGGGCTTGTCGGTGATGCCCGTCATCAACGGAATCGAGGGGCCGTAGAAGTCCGCGTCGAGCAGGCCGACCTTCGCTCCCTCGCGCGCCAGGGCCGTGGCCAGGTTCACCGACACCGTGCTCTTGCCCACGCCTCCCTTGCCCGCCCCCACGAGGATGACGTTCTTCACCTGGGGCAGCAGTGCCTGGCCCGGGGTTCCCCCCATGCCGGCCGGCGCCGAGCGCACCTGGGCGCCCCACTCGATGTCGAACGTCTTGAGCCCCGGCACTTCCTTGAGCGCCGCCTCGGCGTCCGCCTGGATCTTCCCCTTCATCGGACAAGCAGGCGTGGTCAGCTCGATCTTGAGCTTCGCCTTGTCGCCCTCCACGCGGACGTCCTTCACCATCCCCGCCTTCACCAGGTCGATGTGCAACTCGGGGTCCATCACCTTCGACATCGCCGCGAGGATGTCGCGCTCGGAAACGCTCATGCTGGGTTACCTGAATCCTTGAATCCGGGGGTGGGGGACGTCCCTCGGCACGGCGCGCAATAGCGAGCGGCCCCCGGTAGTGTCAACTTCCTCTAATCCCCCGCTCCCCCGGATGCACGCGCCCTCATTCGATCGCGGCCACCCGGTACTCCCCCGCTTCCCGCTCCAACCGCACCGCCCGTTCCCCGCCCAGGGGGAACTCCGCCCCCGTTCCCGTCAGCCGCACCGGACCCCGCACCACGAGTCGTGCCCGGCGCAACCGCTCGGCCGCCAGGGGGTCGCGCTCGAAGTCCTCGCGCAGCCGCTCGGGGGTGTAACGGATCCGCAGGGGCTCGCTCAGGAGCGACCAGGCCAGATTCCAGTCGCCCGCCTCCACCCCGTCCAGGAATCGTGTCAGCGCGGCCCGGGGCGCGTCCTGGGGTGACTCCTCGACGCTCCGCGCCCGGGCGCAATCCGAGGCCGCTTCACGCGGACAGGGCGCATGGACACAGCCCGTGATGGTCAAGGCCGCCGCCAGGGAGACGGTGGACAGGAGGTGCCCTGTGGGCGCGGAAGGGATGGGGCTCACGGCGCGGATATAGTACGCCGCACGCTTCCATGCCTCCCCTCTCGACGCCCGCGCCGCGCAAGGTCATCCACATCGACATGGATGCCTTCTACGCCTCGGTCGAGCAGCGGGATCATCCCCACCTCCGGGGCGTGCCGCTGGCCGTGGGCGGCTCGCGCGAGCGTGGGGTCGTCGCGGCGGCGAGCTACGAGGCGCGCCGCTTCGGCGTGCGTTCGGCGATGTCCTCCGCCACCGCTCGCCGGCTCTGTCCCGAGCTGGTCTTCGTTCCGCCCCGCTTCGACGTCTACAAGGCGGTGTCCCAGCTCATCCGCGGCATCTTCGCCCGCTACACGCCGCTCATCGAGCCGCTGTCCCTGGACGAAGCCTATCTCGACGTCACCCACAGCCCCTCCGGTCTCACCGCCACCGCGATCGCCAAGGCCATCCGCGCGAGCATCCGGAAGGAGACGGGCCTCACCGCCTCGGCGGGTGTCTCCTACAACAAGTTCCTGGCGAAGCTCGCCTCGGATCACCACAAGCCGGATGGGCTCTGCGTCGTCACGCCCCGCCAGGGTCCGGCCTTCGTCGAGCCCCTGCCGGTCGGCCGCTTCCACGGCGTCGGTCCCGTCACCGCCGCGCGGATGAACAAGCTCGGCATCTTCACCGGGCTCGATCTGCGCGCGCGCAGCCAGGCCTTCCTCCAGGAGCAGTTCGGCAGGGCCGGCGACTACTACTACCTCGCCGCGCGCGGCATCGATCATCGGCCCGTGCGCGTCGATCAGCCGCGCAAGTCGATCGGTTCGGAGAGCACCTTCCCGGATGATCTGCTCGAGCACGACGCGCTCGTCGCCGGGCTGATGCCCGCGGCGGACTCCATCGCCGGGCATTGCGCCCGCACCGGCAGCTCCGGACGGACGGTGACGCTCAAGCTGCGCTACGCTGACTTCCGCCAGGTGACCCGGGCCAGGACGCTCCCGGCGCCCATCGCCGACCGCGACAACCTCATGGCGACCGCGCTGGCCCTGCTGGCCCCTCTCGAACCGGTCGAACAGGGCATCCGTCTTCTGGGCCTCACCCTATCCAACCTCACCGGTTCCCACGCGACGGCCCCGGATGGGCAACTGGGGCTCGAACTCTGAGCCTCCCTCCCCTTACGATGCGCACCACGCGTGTTCCCTGGGGAGGACTTGGAGAGATGAATATCAGTGAGCTGGTGCTGGCGTGGGTGCGGTCGCTCCTCGCGGTGGAGCCTTCCCGGTGGGAGGACGCCTTCGCCCGCTTCGAGAACGAGCTGGGCCCGGATTGGAGCGTGCGCCAGCTCGCGGTGCCCAAGACGTTCTCCATTGGCGCGCGGCTGCGCGACGGCCGCGAGCTGCCCCTGTCCGACTGGCGCGAAGCACTCGGCATGGAGGCCCCCGTGGAATCGCGCGTCGTGGACTTCGGCTCCTTCTCCGCCGAGGGCCTTCCCGCGCACATGGCCGCCGCGTTCGCCAACACCCATGCGCTGTGCCTCGCGATCCGCGCCCGGGGCGAGCCCTCGCTCTACTCCCTCCAGACGGTGCACAGCCGCCGCTACCTCATCTCGCCCGAGCAGTGGGTGGAGTTCATCCGCCTGCAGCCCCACCCGGAGCGCGTGCGCGAGGCCCTGGCCGAGGAGCTCACCGAGTCCAATGAGCTGAATCACCGCCAGCCCGTCGCGGCGGCCCAGCTGGAGGCGTACCTGCTCACCCCCGAGGGCGCCTCGGTGCTCGACTTCCTGGGCGACAGCCTGCTCACCCGTCTCCAGAGGACCCTCCGCCTCGAGGGTTCGCGGGAAGTAGTCCCCGAGTCCTTCCGTCCGATCTTCCGCACCAGCGATCCGGACTTCCTGGATCGCATGATGCTCGGCGAGGATCGGCAGCACGAGTTCATCCCCCGCGCCAAGGTCCTGCAACTGTCCCAGGAGGCCACGGTCCACGACTTCGCCGCGCTGGTGGACGCGCAGCCCCAGGCGAAGAAGATCTGGGATCGCGTGGCCGAACACCTCAATCTCAATCGCTACTCGGAGGACGCGGAAGAGGTCGACGCGGCGGGCGCCCGGGACAAGCTGCTGAGAGATCCCGAGGGATTCTGGGAGCTTTCCGTGGACCACCTGATGAAGCAGTGGCAGGGCGTCTGCCGGGGGCACGGCGTCGAGCCCATCATCCCCGAGGCCCAGCGCGGGCTCGTCAGGTCCGAGCGCGAGGAGCAACTGGCGCGGGACAAGGGCTTCATTCCTCCCGAGGAGCGGCTGTACCAACTGGAGACCCCGGAGAGCTACCAGGTGCTGCTCTTCCGCGAACTCGAGATGGTGCCTCCGGAACTGTTCACCTCCGTTCCCTCCATTGGGGTGGAGCGGGAGGAGTTCGTCGGCGCCCTGTGCGAGGCCCAGGCCTTCGCGGAGAAGGAGCACTCCCCTTTCTTCGAGGCCTTCAAGCTCGCGCGATTCGTGCTCGAGACCGATGCCTGGCGGCTGTCCGACGAGCGGCTGTCCGACGAGCGCGTGGAGGTGCTGCGCAAGACGGTGGAGGACGCGGGCTTCAGCGAGCAGGCCTCCGAGGTCCTGGGCCGCAAGGTGGGCGTGCTCTCCTACTTCGAGCAGTTCCAGCCCTCGGAGGACAAGCTGCGGGGCCTGCTGGCCTGCGCGCTGGCGAACGTCTTCGGGGGCATGGGCTCGTGGAATGATCAGTATTTCGAGACGCCCGAGGCCCAGGGTACCTACGAGCGGGTGTCCGCCCGGCTCCATGGTGCCTTGAACGCGTTCTCCGTGGCCAACCTCAACGCGGAGTGAATCATGGGTCTCCTACGTGCCTTGCGGCGCCGTCACCTGCGGCGGCGTCCCTTTCCCACCGAATGGCTCGTCCATCTGGAGCGTCACACGCCCTTCGTCCAGGCGCTGGAGCCGGAGACGAGGGAGCGCTTCCTGGACATGCTCAAGCTCTTCGTCTGGGAGAAGGAGTTCATCGGCGCGGGCGGCTTCACCATCACCGACGAGGTGCGCGTGGTGGTGTCCGCCACGGCGGTGCGCCTGGTGCTCTACCTGGAGCTCTCCTATTACGATCACCTGCGCGAGGTGATCGTCTATCCGGATGCCTTCCTCATTCCGGATCGCACGGGCGTGGTGCTCGGGGAGGCGAAGCACTGGGGCACCGTCATCCTCTCGTGGAAGTCGGTGCTGGCCGGACTGAGCAATCCCCACGATGGCCACTCCACGGCCACGCACGAGTTCGCCCACGTGCTGGACCGGGAGGATGGCGCCTTCGATGGCACACCGGAGCTGCGCCGCTTCTCGCATTACGCGGCCTGGTCCCAGGTGATGGGCACGCACTTCCAGAAGCTGCGCGAGGGCCGGCCCCGCGAACGTCAGGTATTGGATGACTACGGAGGCGTCAACGAGGCCGAGTTCTTCGCGGTGGCCACCGAGTCCTTCTTCGAGAAGCCGCGCCAAATGCGGGAGAAGACGCCCGATCTCTACGAGGAGCTTCAGCGCTTCTATGGATGCGATCCGCTGACGGGCCGCGCCGCGTCATTCGCTCCGCTCCAGAAATGACGCGGTGTTTCCTCGTCTGTCCCATCTTCCGAGATGATGGGAGCGGGTCTACAACCCCGCCTTCACCCGCACTCGAGGTGAGGGAGGAAACCCATGACGAGGCACTGGAACGGCGGCGCCCTGCTGGCGCTCGGATTGATGGCGCTGAGCGCGCCCGCGTTCGCCGGCACGGCGACGGTCTACTACTACACTCCGTACAAGGCCTGGAGCGGGGCCTATCTCCATCACGATGCCAGCGGAAGTTGGACCTCCGTTCCAGGCACGGCGATGGACACGGCCTGCGCGAACTGGGTGATGAGGGCCGTCACCACGGGTTCGGCCAGCACCTTCCAGGCCGTCTTCACCAATGGGCAGAACGGTTGGGACAATCCCAGCTCGTCCGGCGGCAACTACAACATCCCCACGAGTGGCACCCACCAGGTGAAGAATGGCCAGTTGCTGGCCAACGCGGGCTCGCCCTGCACCCCGGCGCCCACTGGCAACAAGGCCGAGGTGTACTACTACACCCGCACGCGCGCCTGGAGCGCCGTCAACATCCACTATGCCCCCACCGGTGGCACCTGGACCTCGGCGCCGGGCGTGGCCATGAGCGAGTCCGCCTGTACCGATTGGGTGAAGAAGACCGTCGAGCTGGGCTCGGCGAGTGGAATGAAGGCCGCGTTCAACAACGGCTCGGGCACCTGGGACAACAACGGAGGCACGGACTACGCGCTGGGCACAGGGCTCATCACCATCAGGGACGGCGTCGTCACCGCGAATGCCTCCTCGCCGTGCGTGACGCTGCCTCCGGATACGACCGCTCCGTCCATTCCCACGGGGCTGACCGCCTCGGTCTCCGGCACCCAGCTGACCCTCACCTGGGCCGCCTCGACGGATGACCGGGCCGTGACGGGCTACACGCTCGTGCGCACCGGCGGCTCCGAGGGAACGAAGTCCTTCACCGTCTCCTCGCCGGGCTACACGGACAGTGGCCTGTCTCCCTTCAGCACCTATAGCTACTCGGTGAAGGCCTTCGACGCCGCGGGCAACACCTCCGCCGCCAGTGTCTCGGTGTCGGCCACCACGAAGGACGCACCGCCCGCGCCGCCTCCGGGACAGCCCCTGGGCACCGACATGCGCGAGGACTCCATCTACTTCGTGATGACCGCGCGCTTCTACGACGGCGACGCGTCCAACAACCGCGGCGGCGGCCAGCACGTCAAATCCGGCAACGCCGCCAACAACGATCCGATGTTCCGCGGAGACTTCAAGGGCCTCATCCAGAAGCTCGACTACATCAAGGCCCTGGGCTTCTCCGCCATCTGGATCACCCCGGTGGTGCTCAACCGCTCGGACTACGACTACCACGGCTACCACGCCTGGGATTTCAACAAGGTCGACCCGCGCCTGGAGTCTCCGGGCGCCTCGTACCAGGAGCTCATCAACGCCGCCCACGCCAAGGGCATCAAGATCATCCAGGACGTGGTCTACAACCACTCGAGCCGCTGGGGCGCCAAGGGGCTGTGGAACGCCACCGTCTACGGTGTGCGTGACAGCCAGTGGAGCTGGTACTACGACGCGCCCGCCCCGGGCTTCGTCTACGACGGCCTGACGGTGGAGCCCACCAGCGGCAAGTCCTATTACAACGGAGACCTGTGGTCCTCGTCCGCGCCCTCGGGCAACACCTGCCGCAACTGGGGCACGCCCACGGGCTCGTACAGCCAGGAGGGCTACCGCGTCTACAACTGCCAGTGGCCCAATCCCACCTCCGGCATGTTCCCCGCGCAGTACTTCCATCAGTGCTGGATTGGCAATTGGGAGGGCGAGGACTCGCGCAGTTGCTGGATTCACGAGGATCTGGCGGACTTCAACACCGAGAGCAAGCCCGTGCAGGACTTCCTCGTGGGCGTCTACAACAAGTACATCGACATGGGCGTGGATGGCTTCCGCATCGATACGGCGGTCCACATCCCCCGCGTCACCTGGAACCGGCGCTTCCTGCCGGCGGCGCTCGCGCACGCCGAGGAGAAGTTCGGCGCCAAGGGGAAGAACTTCTTCATGTTCGGCGAGGTGGGCTCGTTCGTGAACGACAAGTGGAACCGGGGCTCCCCCAACCACTCCGCGCAGTTCTTCACCTGGAAGGAGCGCCGCTCGTACAGCGCCGATGACACCGCGGCGGCACTGGAGCAGTACAACTACGAGCAGACCCAGGGCACGGCCCAGCAGCCCACGTCCACCAACGCCTTCCTCCAGGGCAACACCTACCACGCCCCGGATCACGGCCAGTTCTCCGGCATGAACGTCATCGACATGCGCATGCACATGAACTTCGGCGAGGCGAGCAACGCCTATGGCAACGGCAAGGACTCGGACGACAGCTACAACGACGCCACGTACAACGTCGTGTACGTCGACTCGCACGACTACGGTCCGAACAAGTCCAGCACGCGCTACGCCGGGGGCACCGACGCCTGGGCGGAGAACATGAGCCTGATGTGGACGTTCCGGGGCATCCCCACGCTGTATTACGGCTCGGAGATCGAGTTCCAGGCGGGCAAGCCCATCGACTGTGGCCCCACCTGCCCGCTCGCCACGACGGGCCGGGCCTACTACGGAGACCACCTCGAGGGCAGCGTGACGGCGTCCGACTACGGCGTCGTGGGGAGCGCGTCCGGCAAGGTCTCGGAGACGCTGAACAAGCCGCTGGTCAAGCACCTGCAGCGCCTCAATCAGATCCGCCGCCGCGTTCCCGCCCTGCGCAAGGGGCAGTACTCCACGGAAGGCGTGTCGGGCGGCATGGCCTTCAAGCGGCGCTTCACCGATGCGGCCTCGGGCGTGGACAGCTTCGTGTTGGTGACCATTTCCGGCGGGGCCACCTTCAATGGCATCCCCAATGGCACCTACCGGGACGCCGTCACGGGCGACGTGAAGACCGTCACCAGCGGCACGCTGACCGCCAGCGTCTCCGGAAAGGGCAACCTGCGCGCCTACGTGCTCGACCTGCCCGGCAATCCCGCTCCCGGCAAGGTGGGCGTGGACGGCCCCTACCTGAAGTGACGCCCCGGCGGGTGTGCACACACTGACACACCTACACGACGCGAGACGGATGCCACCTGCCGGGGGGGAGGTGGCATGGATTCTTCGAGAAATCGCACCGATGCCTTTTCCGTTCCGGTGCCCCCGCGGTGTCTCCACCCCGGGAATTCATCCACTCACGAAGAGGTCTCGTGCTTCGACGACTCATATTAGGGGCCGTGCTTTGCCTGGCGGGGGGGGCTCAGGCCAAACCGCCCGCGGGCGGCGTCTTCTGCACCACCTATCCGTCGGCACCCGGGTGCACCGGACAGCAGCCCGCGTGCACCTACTGTCACGTGGCGCCTCCGCAGCGAAATGCCTTCGGCAGCCAGCTCGAGAGCCACCTGGCGCCCGGAGTACCGCGCCCGCTCTCCGACAGCGAATACTCCGACGCGCTCCCCGGGGCGCTCGAGGCCATCGAGGGCCAGGACGCCGACGGCGACGGCGTGTCGAACCTCGAGGAAATCCAGCGGGGCACGCTCCCCTCCGACGCCACCAGCTTCCCCGTGGGGACGGGGGGGTGCTCGGCGGGCGAAAACTCCCAGTACGACGTGTGCCGCTACGATCCGCGCTTCGCCTACCGGCGGGTGTTGCTCGACTTCTGCGGGCAATCGCCGACCTATGAGCAGCTCAAGTCCTTCGGAGCGTTGAGTGGAGACGACCAACGCGCGCGGCTCGACGCGGAGCTGGATCGGTGCATCACCAGCGAGTTCTGGCGAGGCAAGAACGGGCAGCTGTGGAAGCTGGCCCACCCGAAGATCCGCCCGGTGGGCTCGATCAAGTCGGGAGAGAACGCCGGACCCATTCCCCTCGCCGACTATGACGACGACTACGCCCTGTACACGTACGCGCAGATCGACGACCACGACGCGCGCGAGGTGATGACGGCGAAGTACTTCGTGCGCCGGGAATCCAACCCCACGCGCTACATCCAGGAGACGACCCTGCCCTCGCAGCGGGTGGACGAGCTGCACCGGGCGGGTAACCTCACCTCCGCGTGGAGCCTCATGACGTTCGTGATGTTCACGGCGCTCCCGCGCAACGCCGCGTCGCAGAGCTACCGGGCCTATCTGGGGCTCGACATCGCCAAGCAGGAGGGCCTGTTCAGCATTCCGGGCGAGCCCCGTGACTACGACGCCAAGGGCGTCACGGCGGCGGCCTGCGCGGCCTGTCACGCGACGCTCGATCCGCTGAGCTACCCCTTCCGCAACTACCAGGGCATCGCCGGTTCCACCTCGGCGAGCTACGTGCCCAACCGCCTCGAGCGCTTCTTCAGCAACGTGTCGCCCACCATCACCCAGACGCCGGAGGCCGGCTACCTCTTCGGCCAGCCGGTGAACAACCTGGTCGAGTGGGCCCAGGTGGGCGCCAACAGTGACGCCTTCGCCATCGCCGCCGCCACCGACTACTGGAAGCTGCTCGTGGGCCACGCGCCCACGGCCGAGGAAAACGCCGAGTTCGTCACCACCTGGAAGACCTTCAAGGACACCCACCAGTACCGCGTGCAACGCATGCTTCACGATCTGATCCGGACGGAGGCCTACGGTGCGCCTTGAATCCCTTCGAGTGGTGTTGCTGTCCGCTGTCCTCGCGCTCACCGCCTGCTCGTCATCTACCCCCTCGGGGGATGATGCCGGGACGCCCTCGCCTGGCGGCAACGGGCAGCCCGATCCTGGAACGCCGGGCACCGTGGCGCGCTCCTCGCGCAACAACCTGCGCTTCAAGGGGGCCGAGCGCCTGGCGAGCGACTTCGCGACCGCGCTGTCGCTGCCCTTGGATCAGGTGTGCAACGAGTTGGGCCAGTATCCGTGCACCTCTTTCGTGCACACCGTGACCCTGGGGGGGGTCGATCCCTACGCCAGCAGTCTGTACGAGCCGCTGACCGTCTCGGGTGTCACCACCCCCATCGCCGTCGATCGCGTGGCCCTGTCGGCCTGTGGCCGGCGCGTCACGCTCGACCTCAGCACGCCCTCGGCCGCCGTCCTGTTCAAGGGCATTCCGCTCGATGCCCAGGGACGGCTGGCGACCCGCGAGGGCACGCCGGTCAAGGACGCCATCACCGCGCTCTACCAGCGGGGCCTGTTGAGGGATCCCACGGACGCCGAGCTGAGCGCGTTGATCCAACTGTCCACCGACATCGAGAGCTCGGGCAGCGCACATCCGGGCCAGGACTGGATGAAGGCGGCCTGCTTCGTCGTCCTCACCTCCGCCGAGTCCGTCTTCTTCTAAGGGAATACGCCATGTCATTTCGCAACAATGGCCGGCTCTCGCGCCGGGAGATGTTGAAGGCACTGTCGCTGTGCGCGGCGGGTTCCACGACCCTCGGTTCCGTGCTGACGGGCTGCCGTGATTCGCTCGTGAGTCCGGAGCAGCTCGAGAGGCTGGGTGGCAAGCGCATGGCCCGGTTGGATGGCAAGCCCCGCTTCCTCATCGTGATGGGAGCCACGGGAGGCGCCTCCATCGTCGACAGCCTGTTGGCGGTGCGCGCCTCGGAGGCGGCAGCCAACGCCTCGAGGATCAACACCTTCGCGGACGCGCAGGTGCAGTACGTCACGGGTTCCCCCTTCCGCGCGGTGAAGGTGGACAGCAAGAAGCTGGGCAGCATCCCCATCCCGGTGAAGACAGACCAGCTTCCCTTCGTGAAGAAGCACAAGGACTCGATGCTGGTGGCCACCACCGTGGGCACCTCGGTGAACCACACCATCGCGCAGAAGCGCAGCCTCACGGGCAACGCCGCCTGGCGGGGCCGCACGTTGCAGGAGTGCGTGGCCCTGCAGTACGGCACGGGCTGCCCCATTCCCAACGTCAACATGGCGACGGGGGGCTACTCCGAGCGTGGCACGGACGACTCCCTGCCCACGCACTGCTATGGCGAGGTGGTGACCAATCCCTCGCTCTGGCCGTTGGGACTCGATGGCGGACGGGGACTCAAGGACGCGCCCTCGCGGGACGTGTTGGCCCTGGCGCGCAAGACGCGCGACTCCCTCGATTCCCGCTCCGTTTTTGGTCAGACGTTCGACAACGCGTCGGCGCTCCAGCGCTGGAACGAGCAGCGCATCGTGGGGCAGCCCGCGCTGGAGGTGCAGGATCTGATCACCCGGCTCAACATCCTGCCCAACTCGCCGCCCCAGATTCCGCTCACGGAGTACGGCCTGGCGAGTTCCCCCGATGGGGCGCGGCTGCGGTCGGTCTTCCCCGACTTCTTCACGGATCCCATCCAGGGACAGGCGGCGTTGGCGTTCCTGCTGCTCAAGTACCGGGTGTCGGTGTCGGTGACGCTGGGACCGTCCTTCAACGTGGTGGTGGGCGGGGAGGACGGCATCGCCAACCCTCCCCTGGCCTTCGACATCAGCCACAACGATCACCGCGCGGGCCAGGCCTTCATGTGGGCACGGGTGATGGGCGTGGTGGACAAGCTCATCGATCTGCTCAAGTCCGAGCCCTTCGATGCCGCCACCGGCGAGAGCATGTGGGACCGCACGCTCATCTACGTGGCGACGGACTTCGGGCGGACGCGTCCCCGGACCGAGAACGCCACGGAGTTCGGGTCCGGGCACGATCTCAACAATGGCGTGCTGATGCTCTCGCCGATGCTCAAGGGCAACACGGTGTTGGGCGGAGTGGATCCGCTCACCACGTTGACCTACGGCTTCGACCCGCGCACGGGTGCGCCCCAGAGCGGCAAGGTGACCTCGAACGAGCCGGACATCTTCTCGGGGATCCTCAACGCCATGGGGGTGGACACGTCGGGAAGCGGGCTCCCCGACGCGAGCGCCTTCGCGCGAACCTAGAGTCCGAAGTCCCGGTGCAACATCAGGTTCACGATGGCGGGGTACCTCAGTTGTCCCGGATCCCCGTCATGCGTGTGCCCCACCTGGATGAAGTGCTGGTACACGGGCACCTTGACGGACAGCGCGATCGCCAGGTCACCGAGGGGATAGAGCACCGTGGCGCCCGCGAGCACATCCGTGCGCCCCACGTTGCCATCCTGCTGGACCTCGCCGTCCCAGCGCTCGGGCTGCTCGTTGAGAACGTCCACGCCCAGGGCCACTCGCAGACGCCGCACCACGGCGGTGTCCACCGAGGTCCCCGCCGCGAAGCGATTCCCCGCCTGATAGCCGTGACGGTTCCGGTAGAGGAAGAGCTGGGTTTGCCCGTATCCCTGGAGCCGGAAGCGTCCCAGGCTCCTGGCCACGTCGAGTGACAACACGGGGTTGAAGGTGCCCGTGCCGAACTGGATGTGCTGATGGGTCAGGCCCTGTTGGCCCAGGGCGAAGGGGTTGACCTCGGTGCGGCCCAGCGGAAGGGATACGCCCACGCGGCCCACGATCGCCACACCTCCCGGTGCCCACGCGCCGCGTCCGCTCACCCAGGGGTCTCCGATGCCCATCAACGTTTCGTTCCGGTGGTGGATGTTCACGTAGTCCGGCGCGAAGATCGTTCCATCCAGGCGGCGGAAGAGCACCGTGGTGCGGGTGAGGCGCAAGGGCACCTGGGCCTCCAGTCCGAAACGCTCGGTGAGACCCACTTCGAGGATGGGGCGCAGCTCGCCCGCGTAGAGCATCTGATCGTGAAGTTGAGGGGGCTCCTCGCGCTCGCGGCAGATGGGGCCGATGTCGGGGCAGTGCTCGCTGTGGACGACGTTGACCGCCGTGGTCGCCAGGTTGAGGGTGGCGGACACCTGCCCCGGTTTCAGGACGGAGCCCGCGCTTCGGCCCACGGGGAGGTTGGGATTGCTGCACCCGGCACACGCCTCGGCGGTGCTCGCCAGGAGCAGGGGCGCCAGGAGGACGATGGAAAGAAGCAGGCGCTTCATCGCGCCCCCGCCTGGGAGAGCGCCTTGTCGAGCGCGACGGTGTCACCGCCGGACAGGGTGGCCACCTCCCGCCCATCCTTGCCATACACCACGATCAACGGCAGGCCCGGAGCGTCCGTGAGGTAGCGGCGCGCGAGCGGAGACTCCCACGAGACGACGTTCAACTTGCGGTAGGCCACGTCGGACCGCTGGTTGAGGAGCGCGTAGACGTGCCTGTCCACCTTGCGGCACACCGCGCACCAGTCGGCGTAGAAGTCGAACACCGTCACCTTGTCCGGTACGAGGTAGGGCTCGAGCGAGGGCACGTCCTCGCCCCGCTCCGCCAGCGTGAGCAGATCCGCGCCCGCCCCGAGCGTGGGGAGGGGTTCGAAGGAGAGATCCGGGTGGCACTCGAAGCATTGGGATTCCGGCACGCCGTGAGGGCCGCACCAATCCCCTGCGCTCTTGAAGCGCGCCTCCAGTTCGGGATGACAGCGCGTGCAGGACTCCGCGGGAACCTTGTGAGCGCAGAACTCCGCGCCGGGCCCGTTTACGACACTCAACTGGCTCAACGTGCCATGGGACGCGGAGGACGTGGCGCACCCGCTGGGAAGGAGGACGCAAAGGCAGACAAAGAAGACAGACCGCATGGAAGAGGACTCCAGGACGCAAAGAAGGAGGGCCGCGCGAGCGGCGGACGCCCGGCGGAGACACGAACGCGAACCTCGGCGCCTCCCAGAGAAGGAAGGCGCTAGGCGCTTCGTGGAGGCCTGAAGACCTCTCGTGGCGAGCCGTCCCGCGGAACACCCTCGCGCTCCAGGGCGAAGTCCGGTGGCCGAGGAAGCACCTCGGGTGGAGAGAGCACGAGCGGGGGTGCTCCCCACACCGGCCGGGCACACAGGCACGCCTGGCAGTCCTCATCGCCGCCCGGCTCGTCGTGCTCCAGGCAGGCCCGCGCACAATCGTCCGCCGCGAGCACGCGGGGCAATCCACTCAGCATGAAGCCGAGGACGCACACGAGCAGGAGGGGGACGAGGCGGAGCATGGGACGCGGTGACTCCGCTAATTCACCATGAACTCGCGAGACACGCCACTGTAGGGGCGGATGAGTCCGTCCCAACCGGACTTCCAGTCCCCCTCGTGGCGGATGCGGTAGGTGCCCGCCGGGGTGTCCGAGGGTATCCGCCAGTCGATGGTGACGTACGAGCACCCGAAGGTGGGGAAGCAGTTGTTGCGCTCCCAGCGGTACGTCGTCTCCCAGCTCGCATCGTCTGCGATCGTCACCCACGTGCTGCCCGACTTGCGCTGCACCTGCAGGTAGGAGCCCTGGGTGTGCAGGTTGTTCTTCGGGTGGCCGCCCCAGAACTTCACGCTCGCCGTCTCGTTCCGGGAGTAGGCGGCGCGGGCATCCGTGACCAGGCTGCCGAAGCTCTTGCTCAAGGGCTTGTCGTCATACACCACGCCGGTTTGAATCGTCGTCTGCTCGCCGCGCAAATCCCTCGGCGTGGGGCCCGGGGCCACGGTCGTGCCCGAGCGCATCGCGAGCGCCAGCGTGTCCACCTCCTGCTGCACCGCCGCGAGCGTCCACGGGCCGAAGTGCGTGGACGCTCCCTCGTAGTCCTGCTTCGCGTACTCCTCGCGCGTGGCCAGGTAGCCCGCATAGGAGTTGGACAGGCCCGCGATGAGCACCTGATCCACGCCCAGCGGGGCGAGCCGTGAGAGCACCTGCTGGCGCACGCGCCGACCTGCCATGGTGGTGGGCTCGAAGGGCAGCGCCACGAGCGCCACGTTGCCCAACCGGAGCACCTGCAGGGGCAACACCTCCGGCGTCCACGGATAGGGCTTCTGCGAGCCGGTCTCCAGGACGATGGGCTTCTCCGCCTGACACGGAGTGGTGAGGAGGGTGCAGGAGATCGCGGTCCAGGCGTCGTGGATGCGCTCGCAGGAGGCGCCCTCGTAGCCATAGCCGGGGCCGTCCTCGGCGCCCGCGAGCATGGACTGGCCGATCGCCGCCGTGCAGGTGGTGCGCGACTGGCCATCCGTATACGAGGGGGCCACGTTCACCGCGTCCATCTTCACGTAGACGTGCCGGAAGTCCACGCCGCCCGTGAGCCGCGCCGAGGCGTTGTCATAGAGCGACCGGGCCAGGGTGTACTGCTTGCGGCCCGACAGCTCCGTGCTCTCGGTGTCGTTGGCGCCCCCTCCGTTGGTGCCACCGAGGATGTTGGGCGTCACGTCGCCTTCATTGCCCTGGGCGAAGGCCGCCACGAAGGTGCGCGCGGCGGTGTAGTTCGTCCCCTTGGCCTTCTCGAAGAGCCAGGCCGCGTAGCCCTTGTTGTCACCGTGGATGAGCCGGTTGTCGTTGCCCAGGGACGTGCCGTGGACGGCGAACCAGTTGATGAGGCCCACCTCGCGCCCGTCGTCCGCCTGCAATCGCAGGAGCGTCATGCGCGTGTCCCGATCGGCCGCGTATTGGGCGCGCTCGGAGGCGGGGTTGCGCAGGTAGGCCTCGGGCGAGCGGTTGAGGCTCGCATCGAACAGGTCCCCCGATGCGACACGGAGGGAGCCCGGCGCGAGGTTGTCATGGGCGCGGACGATGGACTGGTAGATGCCCTCCACGATGGCGTCGAAGTTCTGCTGATCGAAGCCGAGGATGGTGAGGTTGTAGAGCGCGTAGTGGGAGAAGCCGCCGGGGCCCGAGTGGGTGTGCGTGGCGCTCAGGAGCACGTTCCCGTCCGAGTAGAGGGTGCCGTACCGGGCGCGCAGCTTCTCCATCACCTGCTGTTTGACGCCCTGGAAGATCTGGCCGAGGTCCGCGTTCACGAACACCACGCGCTTGCCATTGCAGGGCGAGGCGATGACGAAGGCGCGCGAGCGAAGGCGCTGGTGGATGCCCGCCGTCTTCTGTTCCACCATGGCGTAGCCCATCATCCCCAGCTCCGCCGCCGGGCCGGTGATGTCGTAGATGCCCGCGCCCACCTGGAAGCTGGAGTTGGCCGCACAGGAATCCGCGAGCGCGGCGCCGAGGGTCGAGACGGGTGCCTCGACATCTTCGGTGGGGCGTGAATCGCATGCGCTCTGGGTGAGCGAGAGGGCCAGGGCCGCCGTCAGGGGAGCCCAGGGAGAGACACGTCGTTGCATGGGAGGATCCTATCGGAGAGGGAATCCTCGATTCTCGGGGCGGGCCCTTCCGGGTTGCGGATTCATTCGACCGCCGCACCGCGTCGAAGCGGCCCCTACCCGTCTTGACCGTGAGGGTGCGTCTGGCACTTGACGTGGACGAGTCGCTCACCACCCTCTCCGAGCGCTCGGTGTACTCGGAGCAGGATCGGCTGCGCTTCCTGGGGAGGCTCAAGAGCGACCTGCCCCGGCTCATGCCCTGGCTGCAACCGCTGACCCGGAAGGAAGTCCCCGTCCGGCTCGACGCGCTGATCTCGAGCGAGCGCTCGCCGGAGCTGAAGCGGGAACTCGTGTCCCTGCGATCAATGGTTGCCGTGCCCGCCGAGTGAGTCGGTGCTAATGCCGCCCCAACTCCCTGTGTCATGGCGATGTGCTCGCGGACCGAGGAAGGGCCGCCAGGGCACCATGCCTCGGTCATGGCTTTTCGCCCTGACACCGCGACGAAGTGCTCCTCAAGCGTCAGGCGCTTCGCTCGCGCCAAGGGAGGCAAACGCCTATCGCCCGCTCAGCGGCAGTCCACGGGCAGGTAGACCTGGCCCTGGAATTCCTTGGGCCATTCGTCCCTTCCATACGCAGCCCGGATCGCCTGCTCAGCCAACTCACCGCGCTGCGCTTGCATAAACAGCCCCTACCCGTCCAGCGTGACGGCGCCGGGAGGTCGGCACCGGGCACAATAGAGGTCGCCCTCATAGGCGAACGCTCGGGCGCCCCGGATCTCCACCGCGCACGCCGAGCACCGATGGGACGCCGTGCTCCCCACTCCCGCGGGCCGTGCCTGGGGATTCGTCACGCCCTCCAGCCGCTCGAATCCTCCCGCGTCCAGCCAGATGCCCTCGCACCTCGGACAGACGTCGACCTCACAGGCGCTCGTCACCACCCGCGCGAGCCGCGCACCACACTCCGGACACCCCACCGGCGCGCCCTGGCACGTGGGGCACACGCGGTGAGCGGCGGGCACCCGGTGGCCCGGTTTGCGGCAGCGCGAGGGCGCCACCCGGGCCGCGCTCAGGAACGCGCGCACCGGAGGCCTGTCCGCCAGCCGATCCCACTGGCCCCGGCCGAACCACAACCCATGACAGCGAGCACACGTCTCCACGTCCACGGAGGCCACGTGCAGGGGCCGCAGGGATTCGTTCTCGCACAGGGGACAGGGTCGCGCCATGCGAGGGGAGAGTCTACTCGAAGCGCTCCCCGCGTCCGAGGCCCGTGAGGCTCCAGGCTGTCGGACAGAAGGCATACGTCCCCGTCCAGGACCCGCCCAACACCAGACGCAGGAGCGAGAAGCGCCGATCCTCCCCCCCGAACATCTGCAAGTCGAAGGGCCCCTGCACCTGGGCGAGCGACATGGCGCGCGCACACGCCTCCTCGAAGCCGCCCTCCGTCCGGTCCACCAGTCCCACCGCATGGGCTCTCTGGCCGCTGTACACCCGGCCCTCGGCGAGCGCGTGGATCTCCTCCTTGGTACGGCCGCGCGCCTTGGCCACCTGCTCCAGGAAGGATTGGTAGGTCTCCTCCACCTCGGCCTCCATCAACGCCCGCTCGTGCTCGGTGAAGCCGCGCGAGGAGGAGAAGATGCCCGCGGTCTCGCCCCGGGTGATGAGCGTGCGGTGCACGCCCAGCTTCTCCAGCAGCCCCGAGGTGTCGAACTTGCCCGCGAACACGCCGATGGAGCCCACGATGGCGTGGGGCGTGGCCCAGATTTCCCGCGCCCCGAGCGCCGCCATGTAGCCGCCGCTGGCCGCCACCCGGTCCACGAAGGCGATGACGGGCTTCTTCTTCGCCACCCGCTGCACCGCCTCGAGGATGAGCTCCGAGGCCACCGAGGAGCCGCCCGAGCTCGCCACGTACACCACCACCGCCTTTCCCCCCCGCTCGCGCCCCC
>Ga0081606_1000021_pt1 | contig 217873 bp, 179 predicted proteins | sample EareggfetidaYelm_FD_71127 | JGI IMG/M metagenome (GOLD analysis project Ga0081606, IMG submission 71127) | Earthworm egg capsule microbial community from the University of Washington, USA - E. fetida Yelm (SPADES assembly) (version 2) | ecosystem: Host-associated > Annelida > Reproductive...
GGCGAAGTACGTCCACAGCGAGGCGTCCTTGGGAGTCTGGTCGGGCATGATGACCTACTTTCGCGGTAGGTCCCTGCCTCGTGCAATCCAATTGTTTCAGGGGGTTATAATGCGAACGCCCTGGGTGGGAACTGCACGCCGGTCCAGCTCGCGCAAGCCTCCGGTCTCGACCAGCCCATCCTTCCTTTTGGCCAGAACGTGTACTTCTCCGGGGCCATCACGTACGAGGCCAGCTATAGCTTCGCCAACCGAGTCTCCAAGCAGGGCGGCTCGAGTGTCCAGCTCGCCCAGAGGCTCCAGCGCCCGCCCACGTTCTTGTCGAACGGGACCTCCGCCTACGCCATCGTCAGGTACCCGGGCAACTCGGGGCTCGGCCACCTGAACCAGATCGGGCCCCTCGGAAACCTCACCCCGGTTTCGGGCATCGACAGCTCCCGCTCCCTCGGCATCATCGCCGTGGACGCGACGAAGCTCTATGCGTTGGAACTCAGGGACGAGAGCCTCTGGTCGACGCCGCTCACGGGAGGTACCTGGACCCAGGCCACCTTGCCAATCGCGAACGTGGCGGGCAGGAGCGTGCGCGTGGACAGCACCCACGTGTACATCGTGGCCGACGACGTGGCGAAGAACCAGTCCATCGTGTGGAAGGCCTCGAAGCAGAACCTGGCGACGCCCACGCAATTCGTCACCCTCCCGGGCAGCATCGTATCGCTCACCCTGGACGACACGGACCTCTACTTCGCCGACCGCGCGGGAGGCATCTTCAAGGCGTCCAAGAGCAGCGGTGCCGTCACCCGGCTCGCGAGCACCGCGACCGATTTGTCCATCGCCGTCGATGCGGAGCGCTACTACTGGTTCAATGGCTCGGCCCTGACGGCGACGTGCAAGAACGGCGGCGGCTCCCAGGTGCTGGCCACCGTGTCGACTCCCCAGACGCGCACGCCCGAAATCATCTCGGTGGATGCGGAAGGCGTCTACTGGCGCAACTCCGGCCAGGTCTGGAAGGTCGCGAAGTAGGGCCGCGACGGCCGCGGTCGAGGGCGGGGGCCCCCTCGACCAAGCCCGCCGCCCTGGGCGACAACGAGCCAGGGGAAGGGGAGCCCCTCGCGGGCCCGGGCCCCACTCAAATAAAGGACTTCCAACTTCACCCAAACGAGTCTTTGAGCAGATGAGCAAAGAAGAGCTCCTCCAGGCCTGTCATTGGGATGAATACAATGGGGCGAAACTCGAGGTGTACTCCGAGATGTTCGGAAGGAACATCGAGGTGCGTTTCATGCCGGATTTTGATTCGGGCCGGATGATCACGGACCGCATGGTGGCGGTGATGAACGATTTCCTGGCGCTGACTCGAGCGGATCTCGCCACCGTCAAGCAGTACCTCTGGGAGGACTGCCTGAGGGACTTCGAGGAGATTGATTATGGCGTCGAGGTGGCGGATGGCGAAACCCACCTGGAAGCCAATCAGCGGGACTTCGGGATTCGGAATGCCGAGGAGGCTTACGCCAAGAGTTCCCTGACCCAACTGTCCATTCCCGAGGAGCCGAAGCTGCGCAACCGATACGGCGCCATTGATTTCGCGCCGGAATGGGCGGGCCATGGCTGCAGCATCATCATGAAGAACGGCCGGCTGATCGCGGCGTATTCAAACGACTGGTACTTCGACCAATACGAGGACTTGAAGGAGTAGCGCTGCCCGCGCTCCGGACGGACGCGGGCGTGGGTTCACGGGCCAGACTTATGAGTCCCCGGCGAACCACCCCAGGAATGCGCCAACGAACAGGCCCACTGCGCCAGTTCCGAGACAGCATGGATGGGTAGCCTCGGCACACGATGCTCCAACGACCGCTGAATCTAGCAAGGCAGGAGTCGGTCGTCATGGCCACCGCTTCGAGCAAACACGGTGGCCAGTGATGACGGCATGCGCCGCGGTCCTGAACGACGACGCCTTCCAGTCGTAGCCGTGACCGTCCCCTCCGAATTCATATCCGTCCCCGTAATCGCAGCCCGCCGGAGGCGCGTCGACGCGGGACTGGGGAATGAACGTTTCCCAGGTGACCGTCGTGGTCGCGGCGGTCGCGCGCGCACGGCTCGCCGTCAGTGCAAAGCCCATCGCACCCGTTGGCCAGGCCATCTTCATTTGACACCCCCTGTGCCGTCACGGCGCTATCCCGACGCGGTGAGACCGGCCCGGTTGACCTCGCCACGGCGCCAACAGGCTCTAATCCCTGTCTCGCACCCGCCCACGGAGGACAATGGGGATGCCCTTGCCGAGCGCATAGATGTACTTTTGTATCAGCTGGTCGAGATCCGCGCCGTGGCTCACACGGAGTGCTCGCCGAGCCAGGAATCGCTCTTCCTGACGAGGGGAGGGCGCTGGGACAGCTGCCTCCTCTCCAGCCAGGCGTGGCCAGTCCGGGCGACGTCCCGGCCGTCATCCCCATCCTTGTCGAGTGCGTGAAGGAACCTCGACCTACCGGCTGGGATATGTCGCCAACTGCCTCTCGATTGGAGTGGGCGCGAGCCATACGTGCCGGCTCGCGGGCGCCACGCCCGAGCGCTTGACCGCGCTCATCGAGCAGAACCTCGCCGAGTTGGAGCAGATCCTCCTCTTCAACGAGGCCCATCAAATCGAGCTGTTCCGCATCGGCTCGTCGCTCATTCCCTTCGGTTCGCACCCCGTCAACACGCTGCGCTGGTGGCGCACCCATGCCCGCGATTTCGATCGGCTGGCGCACATCGCCCGGCGCTCGCGCCAACGGCTCTCCCTGCATCCCTCGCCCGCGGCGGCCTCTCTCACGTCCGTGCACCAACGCGTGCGTGATGCCGCGCTCGCCGAGCTGCGCTACGCGGCCCGGGTGCTCGACCTGCTCGGCCAGGGCCCCGAATCGCGGGTGGTGCTCCACCTCGGGGGCGCCGCACCCAGCCGCCCCGAGGCGCTCGACAACGCCCACCGCCTGCTGGATTCCATGGAGCCGGAGCTGAGGGATCGGCTCGTGCTCGAGCACGACGACAAGGTGTGGACCGCGCGCGAGACGCTCGCGCTGGCCCGCGCCCATGGGCTGCCCATGCTCGCGGACAACCTCCACAACACCCTCGAGCCCTCGGAGCCGGTGATGCCGCTGGAGGAGCTGTTGCGCGAGTCCGCGGCCTCGTGGCGCGCGCTCGACCTGCGGCCCAAATTCCACCTGGCGAGCCAGGCGCCCGGAGGCCGTCCAGGCGCGCACTCGGTCCGGATCGATCCCGCGGACTTCCGCGCCGTGGTGGCCGCCCTGGACGGGCCGGCCGACCTCATGCTCGAGGCGAAGGACAAGGACCTCGCGCTCTTCGAGCTGCGCCGCTCGGCGCTCGCGCAACACCCGAACGACCGGCTCAGTCCTTCTTGAGCGGGGCGCTGGCCTTCTCCTCCACGATCTTCCGGATCTCGGCCCGCATCGCGCCCATCTCGCCCTTCTCCGAGCCGCCGTGGATCTTGTTCGCGGCCTCGCCGATCTGATGCCCCAGGGCCACGCCGCTCACGGCGCGCACCACCAGGCCCAGTCCGGGGTTGATCATCCCCGCGAGCACGCTGGCCCCCGTCGACAGGGCGGCGCCGGTGAGCACCTTCTGCGTCTCGTGCTTCGTGCGCTCCTGGAACGCATCCTTGACGGAGCCCAGGCCCTGCTCGGACACCGTCGAGGTGGCGAAGGCCCCCTCGGCGCCCGACTTCGTCGCATGGGCCAGGCTCTTGAGGGCGTCGAGCGGCTTGCCCTGCACGAGCGACTCCAGCGCCTTCTCCCCGGTGTGCTTGACGCCCGCGCCCGCCACCCGCAGGCCCTCCTTCGTGCCCAGGTCGCCGTGGCCCACCACCTGGGCAGCCTTGGTGCTGAACGCCAGCTGCTCCTTCATCCGCTCCATCGACTGGGAGAAGTCCTCGAAGCCCACCTCGCCCTTGGCCACGGCGGAGCCCACCTGGCCCACGGACGTCATCGCCTTCTGCCGGCTCTCGACGAAGCCATCCAGCCCGTCCTTCAGGGCACTCGCGTTCGCCTCCGGACGGATCGAGTCGGCCAGGCGGGTGAGCTTGGTGTCACCCCGCTCGAAGGAGCCCCCGGGCCGAGGCCCCACGCCCTGCGAGCCCTGTCCCGGCGTCTGCCCCGAGCGCTCGTTGAGCCGCTGGCTCATCGCGTTGCTCGCCAGACCCACCCCCATGCTGACTCCCACCTGCGCAAGCCGCCTGAACATGGTGCCTCCCTGCTGGAGGTGGGGTGTCATCTCCCCACCGCGGGCCCGGCGCGATGCCGACCCGCATGAAAATTGTCGGGAGGGGTGGGACAAAGTTGCTTACGGACGCAGAGACGCGCACTCGGGCCGGTAGAGCAGGCCCTCCACCCAGGCGAGGATGTTCCGGGCCGCCGGCCGGGCCAATGGCAGACAGTGCCATCTGTCCAAAGGTGGCCCCAAGGCCCCGGCGCACCGACCGCGGTGCTCCTGGAGCCCTCCGAAATCCTTGCTGCGGTGTCAGGAGATGTCTACACTCAAACTGTCGTGCCCTGTGTGCCTGCCCGATACATGGCAATGGCGGAGCCAAGACTGGCTTCAGACAGTGACATATCAATCCAGAGGGGTGTCTTCGTGACAACGGATTTGCAGGCCAAGAAGTTCAGCTACGTGTTCAAGTGGTTCGACCAGAATGGCGATGGATGGATCACCCAGGACGACATCGAGAAAATGGCCAAGCTGTTCACCGCTCTGGCGGATGAGGCTGATCAGAAGAACAAGAGTGCGATGAGTCAGGGTTTCATGAACTGGTGGAATCTCCTGCTGGAGGCCCGTGAGGACAAGGCGAGCGAGAAGATCGGGAAGCAGGAGTTCATCCGCATCATGGATGCCGTCGTGATCGCCCCGAAGAATTTCGAGATTGCCGTGGGCAACATCGTCGACGGGTTGCTGGGCGCTCTTGACCGCGACGGCAATGGCAGCCTCTCGAAGGAAGAGTACGTGAGGATGTACGACGAGCTTGGAATCCCTCCGACCACCTCCACCGAGGCCTTCAAGCGGCTCGACCGGGACAGCGACGGCGAGATCAGTCGCGCGGAGTTCCATCAGGCCCTCTTCGAGTACTACCTGAGTGCGGACCCGAACGCTCCCGGCAACTGGCTGCTGGGTCCCATGGATATACTCAAATAAGTGCGAAGCTCGATCACGACCGCCTCCCCCCTTATGAGGTTGCCCGCCACCTCAAGCATGACCTCGCCAATCCGGGACTACGGCACGCTGGGGCCTCTGGCCTCGGCGCGCTCCCACACCTGGATGTAGCCCTCGGCCGAGTTCATCAACGGATCCAGGTCCTGACTGCGAAGGCCCTGGCGGTGCAAGTCCGCGATGAAGTCCGGGAGCAGGCCGACGTGGGCCAGTCCGTCCTCGTTGATGTCGAAGACCTTGCTGCCCACCACACTGCGCTCCAGCTTCGTGGGGCTGTTCTCCACCGCGATGCTCAGCGGGTAGCGCGTGCGGGCCACCTGCTGGGCGGAGCTGCCGCCGTGGCAGGCCTCGCCGCCGAAGCGCGGGCTCGGCAGGCCGGCCAGGCCGTTGAAGTCCGTGCCGAAGCCCACCGGCATCCCGCTCAGCTGCTGCGTGAGATAGAGATACGCCTGCGCCCAGCTCTGCGAGGTGTTGCCGCACTGGTGCTCCACCACCGGCTGGCCCGTGCCGCGCCAGGTGGGCACCTCGTCTCGCGAGCCCTGCTCCACGATGAGCGACACCATGCCTCCCACATCGCGGATGCGCTGGAGCTGCTCGGCCTTGAGGCTGCCCTCGTGACGCTTGCCGCTGCGGGCCGTCTCGAACAGCGTGGTGTGGCCGCTCACCACCGGGTAGCCATAGGGCTCCACCATCGCCAACGTGTCGTCGAAGGCTCGTTTCGACATGTGGTCGATGTCGATCAGCATCTTCCGGCGCATCATCCCGCGCACCAGCGTGCGGCCCAGGCTCGTGAGCCCCTGCGCGCCGCAGATGGGGGCCTTGGTGACGTCCCGCTTGTACTCGTAGCCCTCCTGGGCGCAGTCGCGCGAGTCACCCTGGGTGATGAGGTTGGTGAGCGCCGGGCCTCCGAAGGCGTTCTGCTTGAAGTGGACGGGGTACAGGTGACGCAGGCCCAACGCCTGGTAGTGGTCCAGCCGCGCCTCCACATAGGCGGCGGTGCACGAGCCGTCGCGGCGACAGTCGAAGAGGTAGTCCACCTCCGCGCCCAGCACCACCGCCAGCTTGCCCTGAGCGATGACGGCTCGAGCCTCCGCGGGCGACTTCACGATGCGGTACCAACCCAACCCCGCGCCGCCGGCCTTCGAGTCAATGTAGCTCTGCATGTTGTAGGCCTCGGCGATCTGCAGGTCCACCGCCTCCATGTCCTCGCCCGTGCGGCCCGGCGCCTTCTCCGCGTAGATGGGGAAGCCGAGCAGGTCCTGGTTGTTGACGGCCAGCATCACCATCAACCGCAGGCCGCCCTGCACGGCGCGGGAGAGCCAGTCCTCATACATGGACTGGTGCGTGTAGCTGTTCCAGCGCGGCCAGCCGTCGAACTGCGGGGAGCCGCCCACCAGGTGGCCCACTCCGCCCGAGCCATAGCCGAGGGTCGCCATGATGCTGCCGAAGGAGTCGCGTGTTCCTCCAGGCCCATGGACGCTGCTGCACCAGGGCAGCGCGGTGGACAGGGGGCCGTACGCCTTGCCGAAGAAGGCCTTGCCCCCGAAGGCAAGGTTGGCGAACTGGTGCGAGTGCAGATCCGCGAAGCCCTTCGCGGGCGCCTTGCAGTAGCAGGTGACGGCGGTGTCGCCCTGGTCGGCGGCCACGTCGTCGCAGGACACGCAGGTGCCCGCATGCGGGCCGCTCGTCACCTGCCCCTTCACGCACGCGCCGCGCTGGCCCCAGTGAGCGTCCCGGTTGGCGCAGAAGGCATCGCAGCTCACCGCGCCGTTGTTGCCAGGCTTCGAGAAGGTGCCCGTCGGCGGGGTGGTGCTGCACTCCGTCACGGGGGTGCAGGTGGTGTCGACCACCTCGAACTCGCCCCACATGCCAGCGGTGCCCTTGTTCGCGCAGCGGGTGGGGTGCAGGAAGGTGTAGCCCGCGACGGTGGCGCCGGTGGCCTGGCACGCGCTCTCCCACGAGGTGTTGCGCGGCACGTCCAGCAACTGAGCCGAGTACTGGCGCCGGCCCGAGTCCGTGCAGCGATCCTTCTGGAACGTGCCCCAATAGGGAGCGGCGATCGCCGAGGAAGCGGTACACAGCATCCACCCCAGCAGGGTGAAGCGAAGCATGTTCGTCATGTGTGGTGACTCCGAGGTCGTGTCTGCCAGTCCTGTCGTTGGATTCACCAAGGTAGCACGGGGCAGTCACCCTGCCGTGACGAGCCCCGAGGGCTTTCCTCGGAGCGCCAGGTGATGTCGTACTCTCCACCCGGGGACTCCTTTCCCCATCACGTGAACGCGTCCCCCCACGCTAGCAACGGCCTTTCAATTGCCACTGGATTGCATCTAATGGGGATATGTCCAACGTCGTGAATACCGGCGCCCTCGAGGCGATCGGGCTCGAGCACCGCTATGGCTCGAAGACCGTTCTTCGGGGGCTGAACTTCACTGTGGAGCCCGGTCAGATCTATGCCCTGCTCGGCGGCAACGGCGCGGGCAAGTCGACGACGCTCAGCATCTTCCTTGGACTGGTGCGCCCGACGGCGGGGCAAGCCCGGGTCTGTGGCCACGACGTGGCGGTCGACCCCCGGGCAGCGCGGTCGCGGCTGGCCTATGTCCCCGAGAACGTGGCCCTCTACGAGCACCTCAGCGCGCGGGAGAACATCGACTACTTCCTGACCATCGCGGGAAGCGCGCAGAAGTCTCCGTCGAACATCGACGAGGCGCTGGAGTCGGTCGGACTGGCGCGCGAGGCGTGGGGAAAGCGCGTGGGCGGGTTTTCCAAGGGCATGCGCCAGAAGGTGGCGATCGCGCTCGCCATCGCCCGGCGCGTGCCAGTGCTCCTGCTTGACGAACCGACCTCCGGCCTGGATCCGCGGGCGACCGGCGACTTCAACCGTCTGCTGGACACGGCCCGCGCGCGCGGCGTCGCCACCCTGATGGTGACGCACGACCTGTTGAGCGCCGCCGAGATCGCCGACCGGATCGGCTTCCTGGCACGGGGCCGGCTCGAGGAGGAGCTGGCCGCCACTGGCGCGGAGCGGTTCGATGTCAGGGCCCTGCATCAGCGCTATGCGCAGGCAGGGGAGGCCGCATGAGCTCCCGACGCATGAAGGTCTCGAGGGTCGCCGCCGAGGAGTGGCGGGCCCTGGTGCGAAACCGGGTGGCGATGATCGCCAGTCTCACGCTCGCGGCCCTGCTGGTGACCTCCGCCCTCCTGGGGGTGGAGCAGTGGAACGCCACGGAGGCGACCCGGGCCCGCTACCAGGCAACGGCCGACGAGACGTTCGACGCCCAGCCGGACCGCCATCCGCACCGGATGGTGCACTATGGGCAGTTCGTCTTCCGGCCCCTCTCGGCGCTGGCCTTCTTCGATCCGGGGGTGGACGGCTTCACCGGCAACACGGTGTTCCTGGAAGGTCACAGGCAGAATAGCGCCAACTTCAGCGAGGCGCGGCAATCCTCGCTGCTGCTGCGGTTCGGCCAACTGACGCCGGCCTTCGTGCTGCAGACCCTGGCGCCGCTGCTCATCGTCTTCCTCGCCTTCGGTGCCGTCGCGCGGGAGCGCGAACAGGGAATCCTGCGGCTGCTCCTGGCCCAGGGGTTGCGACCGTTCGAGCTCGCCGCGGGCAAGCTGTTGGCCTATGTCTGCGTGGTGACCGCGATCGCCGCGCTGGCGCTCCTGGTGCTGGCGGCGCTCGTCTCCGGCGCCGCCGTCAGAGGAGTACGGACCCTGTCGTCGTCCGCGGCCCGGGAATGAGCATGCGGATAGTCGTTGGATGCGCCCAGCGCCTCCAGTCCGGGTCCCGGGAAAAGGACCCGGTACTCCCGGAATCGACGCTCGGAAGGACGCCCGTGAGGCGCGTGCTCCTCCGTCCCGGTTTGGCTAGGGTTTGTCCATGACCGACACCCTTGAGCAGACGCCCTTCGCCACCGCCACCACCTGGAAAGCGCTCGGAGAAGGGCGCTACGCGGGAAACATCCACCCCCGGTGGTTCCAGGGACGGGGCGCCTATGGCGGACTGCTCGGCGGGGCCCTGCTGCGCTCGATGATGCGCGAACTCAACGAGCCCGCCCGCTCCCCCCGCTCCTTCACCGTGCACTTCTGCGGACCCGTGAGCGAGGCCGATGCCCTCATCACCGTGCGCGTGGAGCGCGCTGGACGTCAGGTGTCCCATCTGTCCGCGCGCATGGAGCAGGACGGGAAGGTGGCGTGCCTCGCGACGGCCACGTTCGCCCTGCCTCGCGACACGTCACTCGTCTTCACGGACGCGCGTGCACCCGAGGCCCCGCCTCCCGGCGACATCCCCTCCATCCCCAACGAGTTCCTGCCCGCCTTCGGCGCCCATTTCGACTACCGCTGGTTCCAGGGTCTGCCATTCTCCGGCTCCACCGAGCCCCGCATGGCCGGGTGGATCCGCCCGCGCCAGCCCGAGCCCATCGACGCGCCCTTCATGATGGGGCTCCTGGATGCCTTTCCCTCCGCGGCGTTCGCCCGCGTGGATGGCTTCTGCAATGGCGCCACCATGGACTACACGGCGCACTTCTACGCGCCGCTGCCGCTCGTGACCGCGCCGGACGCCTTCTTCCTTCGCACGAGCCACGCCCGCCACGCGGCGGAGGGCTACGCGGACGACCTCGCGGAAGTGTGGAACGAGCGGGGCCAACTGCTCGCCCAGCTCCGGCAAATGGCCGCTATTTTCCCTCCTTCCCGGTAATCCCTTTCTCCTGTCGCGGCGCGGCGTTCAATGGTTGTCATTGACGCACAGCGCAAAGGCTTTCTTTTCCCAAGGAGAAGTTCGCCTTCGTTCATCGCCAGTGCTAACAAGGCGGCGCTCGCCGGTTGGACCATGCCTCCAGAGGGGGGGGAACCGACCGGGGCCCGTGGCCGCGCCACGGCTACCCCAAGGAGAAAAATCCCATGCGCAAGTTCTTCCTGATCAGCAGCGCCGCCGTGTCCCTGTTCGCCGTTGGCTGTGCCACGCCGGAGAAGGTGTGCGAGGCCGGCGCGGATCAGGTCTGCGAGCGCCAGTTCGAGTGTCAGTCCGCCGCGGTGAAGGCCGATGCGACCTTCCAGGCCATCTACGGCACCAGTGAGAAGGAGTGCAAGACCAAGCTCTACGCCCTGTCGAAGTGCTCCGAGCGCAAGGAGGACAACGACAACTGCACGGGCCTCCTGGCGGGCAAGACGTTCAATCTGGACGCCGCCTCGGACTGCTCGGACGCGCGCGGCAAGCTGTCCTGCACCGACTACCTGGCCGCCTTCTCCACGGACCCCTCCAAGCAGCCCGCCGTCTGCGCCAACGTCTGCAAGTAGCACCACGCTACCGCGCATCCTTACCCCCGCCGGTGCCCTTCACGGGGCACCGGCTTTTTTCGTCCCGGGCCCCTGGCGTCCCGGCTCCCCGCGAGGAGAGCGAGCGGGTTCGCGGCAGGTGACTTCCGCTCCCCCGAGGGCTCGGTTAGCTTGCGCCGCCCCCGCCCCCTCCGCGGCTTCTCGCGGGACACGGGCGAGCACTCCGAGGTTCTGCACAGATGGCAAGGATTTCCCAGGATCAGGCTCAAGAGCGGCACACCTTCCTGCTCGAGCTCTTCCGCACCCAGCCGGACATCAGCCGCAACGAGGCGATGGACACCTACAAGGACAAGTTCGGCGCCTCGCTCAACGCGAAGACGTTCAACGAGCTGCGCGAGCAGGCCCAGCGCGACACGAGCGCCGCCGAGGACAAGGCCGAGGAGACTCCGGCCGAGTCCGAGGCCGAGTCCGAGGCTCCGGTGGAGGACCTGGCGGGCCGGTTGAAGATGGTGGCCTCCAGCGAGCCGCTGGCGAGCGCGCAGGCCGCCGCCAAGAAGCCCAAGCTCAAGAGCGCGGGCGCGAAGAACGTGTTCGTGGACGCCACCCAGGAGCAGCTGCAGTTCCTCGAGCGCGTCGTCCACCAGCTCCAGGAGGCGGGCGCGAACAACGTGAAGATCGACTACGGCACGGAGCGCTGGATGGTGCTCACGGTGGACGCGAAGTAGCACCCGGACCCTTCCCGCGGGGAGAGCTGTCCTCGTCCGGCCGCGACCCCGCGGTCCTCAGTGGGGACTCTCTCCCGGCGGGTGGATGGGCTGGAGCTGGTGCATCGGCAGGTGGAGGCCGAAGGTCGTCCCGTCCTGGGGCGTGGAGCGGAGCTGGATGCGGCCGCCATGGGCCCGGACGATCTGGTCCACGATGAAGAGCCCCAGGCCCACCGAGTCCCGGCCCTCCTGGTGACCCCGGCGGAAGGGCTCGAAGAGGACCGGCCGCAGTTCCTCGGGGATGCAGGAACCCTCGTTGTGGACTTCCACGCAGGCTTCGCCCCGCCAGACTCCGACGCGCAGCGTGACGGGCCGGTTCGGCGGGCCATACTGGAGCGCGTTGTTGAGCAGGTTGATGATCGCCTCCGCCAACCGGGGGGCGTCCCACCTTCCACTCACCTCCTCGGTGAGGAGGTCGACCTGGCGGAGGGGAAAGGCGGTTCTCACCTCGTCGGCCACGGTGTGGGCGAGCACATCCATCCGCGTGGTCGAGATGTCGAGCCGCAACCCTCCCGCCTCCTGGAGGCGGACATACTCCAACACCTCGCACACGAGATGCCGCGCGCGCGCCACGCTGCGGAGGATGCGCTCGACGTTCTTGAGGTCGGACGCCGCGAGCTCCGCCCGACGCGACAGGGACTGGGCCGCGAGCAGGATGGCCCCCAGCGGGTTCTTCAGGTCATGCATGAGCACCGGCAGCATCCGCGTGAGCACGGCTTCTCCGCCGGGGTTGGGCACTCCAGGAGCGGCCCGCTCCCGCCAGCACTCGGCATGCTCCAGGGCCGAGGCGGCGGCATCGGCGAGGACGTCGAGCAGGAAGAGTTCGCGGGGGGTCGCCGTATGCTCGCGGGACCAGTAGATGCCAATCGAGCCGACACTCCGCTCGCGGCCCATGGGCATCATGGCCAGACTCCTCACGAAGGTAGGACGATAGGCCTCCTGGGGAATGCGGGGGTCGATGTACACGTCCGGAATCACGGCCGGCTGGCGGTGTTGGATGGCCCAACCGGAGATACACTCCTGGGCGCGAAACCGCCGCCCCCGCCAGAGCGCCTCGGGGGCTTCCTCCTCCGCGTAATAGACGTACTCGCCCTCGCTCAGCACGAAGGTGGCCCCCTCGGCGAGCGTGAGTTGCCTCGCCGCCGCGCACGTCCACCGGGAAATCTCACCGTCCTCCCTGGCTCGTGACAGCAGGCTCAAGGCCTCCAGGAGTTGGAGAACATCATCCAGGGAAGCGCCTGCCTGCCTCGCACGAGCTTTCAAGTCCATGCCTGCTCCTGTTGGTGCGGCCACCCCACGGCCCCGCACATCCCCGCCGCCAACCCACGAGGGACATAACGGAGTGGCCCGCGACTCCTCTTCCCGCCAGGAGATGCGAGGGGCTCAGAACTCGCCGCCGTCCAGGTGCGGCGAGGCAGCGGGCGCCGCCACGAGCGCGGGCTCGCGCCGGGCCTCGGTGGCCGCGAAGGCCTCGGGGCGCAAGAGGCGCTGGGTGAGCACGAGCGCGAGGAAGAGCAGCGCGCACCCGGCGGTGATGAGGCGCACCCCCACCCGGTCCGCGAGTGCGCCCTGCATCCACACCCCGCCCGCGTACCCCACGGCGATCATCATGCTGTAGATGCCACTCAGGCGGCCCTGCAGCTCGGCCGGCACGCGCAGCTGGCACGCGGTGTTGAGGCTGGTGAGCGTGCCCATGTAGAGAGCGCCCAGGCCCACGAGCGCGAGCGCGGCGGTGTGCAGCGTGGGCGCCATCCAATACACGGCCGCCATGGGGCCGATGAAGACGAGGCACGCCTCGAGCAGACGCCGGCGCCCGAACCGCGCCACCAGTGGACCGACCAACACCGCCGCGATCACCGCGCCCATCCCCTGGGAGCCCACCAGCATCGACGTGGCGGCCGCGCCCTCGTGGAAGACGCGGATGGCGAACACCGGCACCAGGCCGATGAAGGGCGACACGAGCGCGGACACGGCCAGCGTGGCCAGCAGCATCATCCACAGGGAGGGGTCCTCGCGCGCCACCCGGGCTCCGCGCACGATCCCGGTCCACAAGGGCTCGCGCCGCTCACGGGCCGCGGGGGGCTGGGGCCGCACCCGCCAGAGCGCCCACAGCACCGCCACGAAGGACAGGGAGTTGACGGCCAGCGTCCAGGCGATGCCATGGGTGGCGAGCACCGCCGCCCCGAGCGCCGGACCGATGATGCGCCCCAGGTTGAACTGCGCCGAGTTGAGGCTGAAGGCGCTGTGCAGATCCTCGGCGGGCACCGAGCGCGAGATGAGCGCGGAGAAGGCCGGGTTGACCAGACTGCTCGCGCACCCATTGAGCAACGACAGCACCGCCACCGCGGGCACCGTGAGCCGGCCCGTGAAGGCCAGCAGCGTGAGGATGGCGGCGAGCACCGCCTGCGCGAGCATGCCCGTGGCCACGAAGGTGCGCCGGTCGAAGCGGTCCGCGAGCGCGCCGCTCACGGGCGACAGCAGCACTCCGGGCAGGAAGGTGAGCGCGGCGATGCCACCCGTGGCCTCGGCCCGGCCCGTCACCGTGGTGACGAAGACACCCAGGGCGAGTGTCTCCATCCAGGTGCCAATGTTGGAAACCAGCGCTCCAGACCAGACATGGACGAAGTCCCGATGCCCGAAGGCCCGGAGCGAGGAAAAGCGAGACAAGTGAAGGGCGGGCACGTTCCCCCCCTTGTAACCCGGACGTCCCACGCGCGCGCGGTGGGCACATGTATACATCGCCGGAGATGTCTCCCCGCCCACCAGACCGACAGGCATTGCGGGGGTTTCCAACGAAGATGCGTTCTTATGGGTTCAAACAGGCCCTGGACCCGTATGGGTTCAAACGGGTCCAGGGGATGCGCGGGCGCGCTATCGCTCGGCGCGGGAGGCGGAGGCCTTCGGCGGGGAGATGACGCCCTCGGGGCTGACGCGGGCGCCGGAGGTGGGGAAGTCCTCGGCGGTGAGGCGGCGCACGAGCGGAATCACCTGGGCCTGGGCGTCCGGCTGGGGGATGCCGCGGCCCTCCTGGCGCGTGGGCAGCAGGCGTCCGGCGACGAAGCGCCCCTGGCCGTCGAGCTCCACGTCGGCGATCATCCCCAGCCCCTGGGGGCCCTTGAGGTTGAAGGAGCCGTAGGTGGCGAAGTTGCCCAGGGAGTAGAGGATGAGCTTGTCCTTGTAGAACTCGAGCGCGCGCACCACGTGGGGGCCGTGGCCGATGACCAGGTCCGCGCCCGCGTCGATGACGGCGTGGGTGAAGGCGCGCAGGTCGCCCCGGTTCTCGCCGTAGAACATCTCCGTGCCCTGGGGGATGTTGAGCGCCTTGCCGCCCTCGGCGCCGCCGTGGAAGGACACGAGCACCAGGTCATGCTCGCGCTTGACGGAGCGGATGAAGGCGGCGGCGGTGGCGTGGTTGTTGACGTGGTTGCAGTTGGGCGAGGTGTGGAAGGCCACCATGCCCACGCGCAGGCCGTTGCGCTCCACGGTGGCCACGGTGCCCGCGGGGCCGCTCCAGGCGATGCCGAGCGCGTCCAGGGTGCTCTCGGTCTCGCGGCGGCACAGCTCGCCGAAGTCACCCGAGTGGTTGTTGGCGGTGGAGGCCAGGTCCACGCCCGCGTCCTTCAAATACGCGCCATAGCGCGTGGGCGAGCGGAAGGCGTAGCAGTTGCCCCCCTTGCGGCACTTCTGCGTCTCGCCGTTGTCGCACAGGGGGCCCTCCAGGTTGATGAAGGTGAGGTCCGCGTCGCGCAGCAGCGGGGCCACGGAGGCGAGGCTCGCGGCACCGTCATCGGGGGGCAGGAGGCCCTCGGGGAAGGAGGTGCCCAGCATCACGTCTCCCACGGCGCGGATGCGCAGCCGGGCATCCGCGGGGGGCGGGGGACGGGGGGCGGCGGGCTTCTCGCCCTGGGCGAGCTGGCGCTGGAGCGCGGACTGGCCCCGGGCCTGGGTGAGGGCGTCCTCGAGCTCGGGCAGACGCGGATCCAGCTTCTGCACGGTGGTCCACTCGGCGAGCGCGTCGGGCCAGCGGTTGAGGAGCGAGTACGCCCAGCCGAGTTCCCAATGACAGTCCACGCGGGCGGGGGCCGAGCGGGTGCAGGCGGAGAAGGCGGTGACGGCGCCAGCGGCGTCCTTGGCCTTGAGCGCCTCCACGCCCCGGGCGTAGAGCGCGTCCACCTCGGCGGCGGAGGAGACCAGGGCGGGCTCCTCGGGCGGGGGAGCGGGGGGAACGGTGGGCTCGGGAGGAGCCTCGGGGACGGTGGGAGTGGGGGGGACTTCGCTCACCGGCGGCGGGGGCGGTGGCTGGGGAGCGGCGGGAGGCTCGGGGGGAGCGGAGGCGCGCGGGGTGGCGCAGCCTCCGAGCGAGGCGAGCGCGAGCACGGAGAGCACGAGGAATCGAGAGCGCATGGGGGCGCGCATCTTACGAGGTGCGAGGGGAGGGGAGGGAGCCGTGTGTGGACCTTGGGATGCTCGACGGCCGGGCGGCCGAGGAGCGGGCGGGGTTCGTGTAGGGTGGAGGCCATGCGCCCACTGCCCACCGTCCTGATGCTCGCCACGGTGTCCCTGGCCACCGCCTGTGGCTCCTACGCCGATGCGCCTGCCTCTCCATTCGTTCCTCCGCCGAACACACTGACCTGCACCCTGGAAGCGCGCCCCGCCTTGAGGATACGGGTGGTGGATGCCCAGGGAAGCACCCAACCGGACGCACGTATCACCGTCACGTTCGATGGTGACCCTGAGTTGCGCGAGGAGTGCGCGGAGCAATGTGCCGAGTGGTCGACCCTGTTCGGACGGGCGGGGCGGTATGTCGTCACGGCCACGAGCGCCGACGGCCAACGGATGGCCCGGCAAGAGGTCCAGGTACTCCGGGACGAGTGCCACGTCATCACCGAGCACGTCACGCTCACCCTGCCCGACGCACCGTGAGGGAAGTCACCATCATGAAACGCCTGTCCTTGAACCGCTCCGTGGCGGCCCTGTTCGTGTCGGGGTGCCTCATGGCCTGTCAGAAACACGCACAGGAGACACCGGGGAAGCCGGCGGAGGAAGTCCCCGCGGCGATGCCCCAGATCGTGCTGGCGGCCGGAGACATCGGCAATTGCGCCTCGGAAGGAGACGAGGCCACGGCGGCGCTGTTGGATGGACAACCGGGGACGATCATCACGTTGGGAGACAACGCCTACCCGACGGGCTCGGCGGAAGCCTTCGCGCGCTGCTACGAGCCCACGTGGGGCCGGCACAAGGCGCGTACGCGTCCGGTGCCAGGCAACCACGAGTACCTGGAGCCTGAAGCGAGCCCCTATTTCGACTATTTCGGCGAGGCGGCGGGGGAGCGGGGCAAGGGCTATTACAGCTATGAATTGGGCACCTGGCACGTGGTGGCGCTCAACACCGAACTGGCGGGGGAGGCCTCCGTCGAGCAACAGCGTTGGCTGCGCGAGGACTTGAAGGCGCACCCGACGCGCTGCACGCTGGCCTACATGCACCGGCCGCTCTTCACGTCGATGGCGGTGAGGAACAACATCTTCGTGAGACCACTCTGGGAGGCATTGGCCGAGGCGGGCGCGGAGGTGGTGCTCGCGGGGCATGATCACTTCTACGAGCGCTTCGCGCCCCAGACGCCCCTTGGAGAGATGGACGCGGAGAAGGGATTGCGCGAGTTCGTGGTGGGCACGGGAGGCACCTTCTTCTATCCGTTGGAGCCGGCCCCGGCGAGCAGCGTGATGCGGATAGGAGACAAACACGGCGTGCTGAAACTCACGTTGGAGGAGAATGGCTACACCTGGGAATTCCTCCAGGTGGACGGAGGCGTGGGAGACCAGGGCCGCGACGTGTGCCATTAACCTATAGCCGTGCTGGAAATGTCCACTTCCGCAATCGCGAAGACGTCTCTCGCTTAGGATTCCTATCGTTTTCCTGGTCTGCCCAAGGGCGCGCATGCTTAGATGGTGGTTGACCAACTGCGTAGGCGGAACAGCGTCCATGAACATAAAGAACGGGTGGGTGGTCCCTTTATTGATGGTGGGTTGTGCCACATCTCCCGTGTCCGGCACCAACGAGCAAAATGCCCGAGCCTCGAATGGACCCTGGTCGGAAATACCCGCAGTTGAGATGACCGCTGAAGAAACCTCCATTCCAATCGGCTTGCTGCGTGACGTTGCGAGCGCACTTCTCAAACGAGCTGGCGCGAAGGTATGCGATCCATCGACACGACGGCCCATCGTGGGATTGTCCATGGAGTATTGCTCAACGGTTTATGTCGCGGGGGAAGGTGACTCTTTATCCTGGAGGGTGACCGAACCTGTCGACGGCGGCTTCGACTCATGCCGTCCCTCTTCCGATGTCAAAGATGCTGACTACCCAGCCTCTCAGGTATGGGTCGTCGGCTACGTACATAATCACCCGTGTGCCGCAACCCCGTCGTCGAAAGACCTCACGCAATGGCCCACGGACGCTTTTGACCCCTATGTGTCCATGGCTGAAGTGCGCATGATTCCGGGCAATCCAACTCCCGTGATTCACCAGAACAAAGCCATCGAAATGGCCTCCGCCCTGGTGGCTGAGCGGCAAGACGGCACACGCCTCTTCCTGCGTTACTTCACGACGGGCGAAGTACAGCAATGGAGTGAAGCGAAGTCACAATGGATTCTCCTGGATCGCTGCATTCCACGCCAAGCCAATCCGTTCACATCCATGCCGCAGTGCAGTCATGGCCCACTGCGCTTGTTGCGCGAGTAGGAGGTTCATTCGTGGCAACCCCGACATATACACGAATCAGGATTGTCATCCATGAGTACAATCGCAGGAGAGCGACGATGAAAGCCCATGTCCTTGCAATGCTCGCGATGACTCTACCGGGATGTTTCTTGCGCTCCACGCCCCCGGCGGTAACGGTCGAATGGCCCGACGAGCACTCCGCTCGGAACCTCGTGCCTCCCATGGAGGCTGGAGCCACCCTCGCGGCGGCCGGAGCCATTCGCGAAATGCTACGAGAAAACACGGATCCCGGCCTCTTCTCTGGATGCACCAGTCCTGAGCAAGGATTGGATGTGGCCGTCTTCACCGGACCCACGCCACAGCTCTACTACATCGTGCTGGATGAACGATTCGATCGATGCGGCGGTCCCCGGGGACGTGTGCTCGACTGGTGGTACGTCTATGCTGTCACGCCTCAAGGTGAAGTAATCGCCCGTGCCCCGCCCCCAGCCGCACCCGAGGAGTCTCTTCCGCCAGCCCCTCCTCCGCCCGAGTCCACTCAACCCCCGGCGCCACCAGAAACAAACTCCGCGGAGGCCCCTCCCGAGGCTCCCGTTCCAACCTCCGAGCCACCCGTCCAGCAATAGAGCGAGCCGCGCTTCGTTCACATGAATTAAGGAAGGACTCATGATGAATCGGCTCCCTCGTATCGTCCCCGTCCCGCCGTGCATCCTGACGGCCCTCGTTCTCGGACTGGCCGCTTGCGCTGGCACCCCCGCCCGTCCCGAGCGGGACAAGGCCGCTGAGATCGACCGCCTCATGACGGCCTATGCCCATAACGGGCAGTTCAACGGCGCCGTCCTCGTCTCGGACCACGGCGACATCATCTACAAGAAGGCCTTTGGCAAGGCGAGCCTCGAGCTGGACGTCCCTAACACGCCGGAGATGGCCTTCAGCGTCGGCTCCGTGACCAAGCCCTTCACCGCGACCCTGGTGATGCAGCTCGTCCAGGAAGGAAAGCTGAAACTCGACGGAACCCTGGGCGAGTACCTGCCCGTCTTCGCGTCCACTCCCGCGGCCCGGGTGACCCTGCATCAACTCCTGACGCACACCTCCGGCCTCTCCAGCCGCATCAACGGCGGCGACGAGACCTTCTGGAAGACCGATGCGCGCAGGAAATACACGGTCGAGCAATTCATCCGCGAGCACATCCCAGGCACCCTTGACTTCGAGCCCGGCAGTCAATGGCGCTACTGCAACGCGGGCTACTTCGTGCTCGGAGCCATCATCGAGCGGGTCACCGGACAGGATTACGCACACGCCCTGGAGAGCCGCATCCTGGCCCCGGCGGGAATGAGCCACAGCGGGCTCGATCACCAGGGCCTCCTCGTCCCGAAGCGGGCGAGCGGCTATACGAAGCAACTCGGCGAGTACCGGCCAGCGGAGTACTGCGACGCCTCCGTGTACTACGCGGCGGGCGGCCTCTATGCCACCGTGGAAGACATCTACCGGTGGGACCGCGCCCTCTCCTCGGACAAGCTCCTGTCCGCTGACACGAAGCGCCAGGTCTTCACGCGCCACATGAGGGATTCCGGCTATGGCTGGTTCATCGAGCAGTGGCCCGTGGGGAAGACCGAGGCGAAGCTCCCCGTGGTGTTGCATACCGGAGGCGTGTTCGGCTTCTCCAGCCTCCTGGTGCGCTCCACCTCCGATGAAAGCCTCATCGTGCTGATGGACAACACGGCCCGGGGAGACATGCTGACGAGCATCGGTCATGGACTCTTCGACGTGCTGCATGGCCAGACGCCTCCAGCGCCGAAGAAGAGCCTCTCCGATGTCCTGGGACCGGTCGTGGTGCGGGAAGGCATCGAGGCCGGAGTGAGGGAGTTCCGGCGGCTCCAGAGTGAAAACTCCGAACAGGTCGACCTGAGCGAATCCAGCGTCAACACCTTCGGCTACCAGTTGCTGCGGGCCCCTCGCGTGGACGATGCGATCCGCGTCTTCCAATGGAACGCCGAGGCCTTCCCGAACTCCGGCAATGTCTATGACAGCCTCGCGGAAGCCTACGTTGCCCAGGGCGACAAGGCCCGGGGCATCGAGAACTACCGCAAGGCGTTGGAGCTCGACCCGAAGAACGGCAACGCCAAGACCCGGCTCGAGGCGCTGAACACGCCCTGAGGCTCCGTCCGCCGAGGCGCGGGGATTTCGATCGCCCCGCTCCGAGCGCTCACCGCTTGCTCTTCTTCACCACCCGCACGGGCTTCTTCTTCCCCCGGCACAAGGCATTGGGCTTCTTGTCCACCACGGCGAGCTGGAACGAGCGGCGCCCCACGCAGGCCACGCGCGCCCCCGGGTTGTCGTCCTTGGGCACGCGGAACAGCTTCGCCCTCGCGCCCTTCACCAATTGCTGCCGCCACCACACGCGGGTGCGATCCTTGCCGTACAGGCCCTCGCCGCACTCGCCGTAGGGCAGACGCCCCTGGACCGACACAAATGAGGGCGCATGCGCTCCCTCCACGAGCTGGACGCCGAAGAACACACGGCCTTCCGTGCGCACGAAGCCGCACCCCAGCTCCTCGTACCCCTGGCCCTCGCCGCGCGGCACGGCCACGAAGGGGGGCAGGACCGGTTTCGCGGTGTGGTTGAGGTAGAGGAAGCGGGCGTCGCGAGGCTGGCAGTCCGCGTTCACCTCGAAGGTCGCCGCGTCCACCAGGTCCAGGCGCGTGAGCACGTCGGCACGTCCTCCTTCCGCCTCGTCCACCGTGTCCTGCTCACCCAGGGGCTTGTCCCAGTAGATGCCCGTGGCATGGCGGAAGAAGCCGCAGCCGAGCGGCTTGAAGGACTCCGGGGCGAAGGGGAGGGGAGGCCGGTTCTTGAGGGGCTGCTGCAAGATCGGAGTGCAGCCGCGCCGCACCCGCTCCCCATCCGCGTAGAAACCATGGCCCAACGGTTGGAGTTCATCCTTCCCCGGACCCACCTTCTTGTCGCCGCACTGGGTGACGGGCGCCTCCACGGCCACGGGCGTCGCGGGGCTCGCCACGGGGGCGTCGGCCTGAGCGCGCGCGGACGGGCTCACGAGGAGCCCACCCAGCAGGAATGCCAGGGGGGCCCCGAGCCACGTGGATGGATGACGCGTCCTTCCCATAGGGCGCGCATCATGGCGCGTCTGGCCCTCGGGAGGGAACAAAGCGTTCATCCGAGCCGCCGAGTTACACCTTGGCTGGACGGGTGCTCACGCCCGGGCGGGCACGGCATCGGACTCGACGCGGCCCGGGGCGAGCGTGCACAGCACCAGCGCGGCCATGCCCGCCAGGACGGCGATGAAGGCGAAGCGGGCGGGAAAACCGCCGGGCAGCAGGTTCACCCCGGCGATGGTGAAGGAGCCTCCGAGCATGCGCGAGGCATAGACGGCGCTCGTCACCATGCCCCGGTGCTGCCAGGGCGCGCGCGTCTGGGGACCCACGAGCGAGGTGGACGCGGCCGGCCCGAGCCCCACTCCCAACAACCCGAGGCTCGCGAAGAGGGCGGGGACGTGCCAGCCCCGCGTGACACCGAGCGTGAACAGGACGGTGCCGAGGAAGGCGAGCACGAACCCCCCTCCGGCGCTCGCCCGGAGACCCCCGCGCACGAAGACGCGCACGCCGAAGGTGGAGCCACAGGCCCATCCCCCGAGCAGGGGCACCAGGGCGAGCCCCGCCATGAGGGGACTGTGGCCTCCGCGCTCGGTCATCCACAGGGGCACGAAGGCGGTGGTGGCGTAGAGCAGGCCTCCGGCGAGCAGACCGCCGAACAGGCCCGAGAGCAGGGTGCGATCCCCCAGCAATTCCAGGGGAATGAGCGGAGCGGAGGAAGCGCGCTGCTGCCGCACGACGGCGACCATTCCCCCGCCCGCGGCGAGCGCGAGCCAGGGACGCCACGCCCCGGCGCCGTCCTCGAGGGAGAAGAGGAGCAGGGCGAGCGAGGTGCCCACCAGGGCGGGACCGGCCAGGTCGACACGGGTGGCGGGCCGCACCGGGTCTCGGAAGGACAGGTGCAGGAGCACCAGCGCGAGCAGACCCACGGGCACGTTGACGAAGAAGACCCAGCGCCAGGAGGCGTGCATGACGAGCCAGCCGCCGATGAGAGGACCCACGACGTTGGCGCCGCCCCAGGCCGCGGTGAAGAGGCCCTGGATGGAGGCGCGCTCACGAAGGGAGTAGAGGTCCGCGCTGATGGTCATGGTGGTGGGCTGGAGCGCGCCGGCGCCGAGCCCCTGCAGGACGCGGAAGGCGATGAGGGCGGGCACGCTCGTGGCGGCGCCGCAGAGGATGGAGCCGAGCAGGAACAGGCCCATGCCCAGGGTGAAGACGGGCTTTCTCCCGAGGTGGTCCGCGAGCTTGCCGAACAGGAGCATGCCGACCGTGGAGGCGAAGAGGTAGGCGGAGAAGACCCACGAGTAGAGGTGCTGTCCGCCCAGCTCGCGCGTGAGGGTGGGCATGGCGCTGGTGACGACGGTGGCCTCGAAGGCGGCGACCACGAGGCCCAGCAACACCGCGCCCGTGGCCACGCGCCGGGCCATCCCCGGGCGGGCGGCCGAGGGAGCTTCCGAAAGACTCGCATCCATGGCCTCTAGAAATAGCGGACCTGGGCGCATGCGAAAGACGCATCCCTCGCATAGACTCCATGCGAAAAGCGCATGAATACGGAACAACTCCAAGCATTCGTCCGGGTGGCCCGGGAAGGGCGGCTCACGGTAGCGGCCAGGCAACTCGGGGTGTCTCAATCAGGACTGACCCGTCAGCTCCAGGCCCTGGAGGGGGAGTTGGGGGTGCGCCTGCTCGTCCGGACGCCGGGGGGCGCGGTGCTGACGGGAGCGGGGGAGCGCTTCCTGCCCCATGCGCGGCGGGCGCTGGACGCGCTGGCGGTGGGGACGGCGCAGCTGGGCGAGCTGACGACGACGCCGGGAGGAGCGGTCTCGCTCGGGACGCTGCGGACGGTGAGCGCGTATCTGCTGCCGGAGCTGGCGCGCGACTTCAAGCACCGCTACCCGGACGTGCTGCTGAAGCTGAGCGAGGGCCTGCACGACGCGCTCGAGGCGCGGGTGGCGAATGGCGAGCTGGACATGTGCATCGTGAGCCTGCCGCTGCGGCGGGTGGAGTTGGTGGAGCAGAAGCTGTGGGAGGAGGAGTTCGTGCTGGCCGTGCCGAGGGGCCACCGGTTGTCGCGGCTCGGGCGGCCGGTGGCGTTGACGGAGGCGGTGGAGGAGACCTGGGTGGTGATGCCAGGAATGACAGGCACGTCGGCGCTGGAAGTGGCGAGCGAGACGCGAGGCCTCAAACCGCGGATCGCGGTGGAGATGGACAGCGCGGAAGGCATGCGGCGGATGGTGGAACAGGGATTGGGGGTGGCGCTGCTGCCCGCATTGATGGCGAGGGATCACGCCGCGCGAGGCTTTGAAGTTGTGTCATTGAGCAAGGGAGGACCCCGGCGCCAGGTGGCGCTCGTGCATCGAGGAGAGGAATACCTCACCGCAGCGGCCCGGGCGCTCAAGCTGTTCATCATCGACACGCTGCGCCGCTCCGGGCCGCGATCACAGACAGAGCCCCGGTGAAGCCGTGGTGGTTGAATCAAGGTTTGAGCTCCGATATTATCGGATTCATGCCCTCCTCGCTCTCAAGGACAGCGTCCCTCCATGGAACGCAGCGAGACGTCGTCCTTGTGACGGCATGGCTGTCATGGGCCATTCTGGCGTCGTGCGCACATGGACACGATGATGGTGGGGGCGCTGGTTTTGGCCGCAACACGGCGGAGGCACGTATCAACCATCTCCTCGTGGAAGGTCAATTCGCGGAAGCGGAGGCGCTGATCACGGAATCCGTGTCCTCGGGATTGGTTGAACAATCGACCGCGTCCGTCCTAAGAAGACAAATCGCGGATCTCTCCCTCAAACTCGGAGAGATTCCCGCTCGACTCCAACGGGTTCCCAATTTTCCAGCGAAGCTCAAGGAACTCACTCGCCTTCAGATCCAGAAGATGTACGACAGCAACAACTTCAGCATGGCCTCGAAGAAGGAACTACAGACCGCGCTGAAGCTCTTGAAAGATGTCGCGAAGGACAATTCGCGTCTTCTTGAGAAGATTTGAGGGGCCATGCACTCCAGTCCACGCGAATTGCAGCAGATGCTTTCAGAAGCCAGAAGCCTGGAGTTGGGCAGTTCCCAGCAGCGGCAGCTCCTCGAGCAACTCCGTGCACGTTGTCCGGCGTTCTTCCCCGCTCTATTGCTGGCGGGCCGGGCCGAACTCTGGAGCCAGGACGACTCGGAGCAAACGGACGCCATCTTCGATCAGGTCGAGCGGATGCTTCAGGATGCCGTCGACGCCTCGGGCAGGTCTCCCGAGGCACTCCTGGGATTGGCTCGGTTCATGAGCGTCGTGCGCGCTTCGCCCGAAGCCGCGGAAACGCTCTACCGCGAGGCGTCCACCCGGACGCTCGAACTCCTGGAAGAATCCTGGTCGGGCCTCATCGAAGCGCTCGGAGAGCAGGACAAGACAGACGAGGCTACCCGCCTCGCCGAGCGTGCCCGCGACATCTTCCCCGACTCTCAACAGCTCGCCGAGGCCCGTTCCTTCGCGAAGCTCGGCCCTCAGTCCGTCTGAAGTCGCGCGTCCAGCATCCCGCGCAGCGCCTGGAGATCGAAGGGCTTCTCCAGGCGCGGCGGGTCCACCCGGCTGAGGAACTCCCGCGCCCGCTCCGTGAACGCGCCCCCCGTGACGAAGACCACATGTCCCACCCGCTCGGGCATCCGTTGCACGAGCGTCTCGTGCAGCTCGATCCCCGTCATCTCCGGCATCATCACGTCACACAAGAGCAGATCCCACTGCAAACCCTGCTCCAGCCAGGCCAGCGCCGCCTCCGCCCGGGTGAAGACAGTCACGTCGTGCTCCTGGCCCAGCATGCGCTGCAGCGCCGTGAGCACCATCGGCTCGTCGTCCACCACCAGCAGATGACCCCGCCGCCGCGCCGGAGCCACGCTCGGGCCCACCCCCTCCTCCTCGTGCCGCGGCTGCTCGGGGGCCGGGAGCACCACCCGGAACACCGTGCCCACTCCCACTTCGCTCTCGAACTCCAGCGAGCCCCCGAAGCGCATGAGGATGTCCTGACAGATGGGCAGCCCCAGCCCCGTGCCCACCCCCAGGGGCTTGGTAGTGAAGAAGGGCTCGAGGATGCGCGGGCGCAGCTCCTCGGGAATCCCCCGGCCCGTGTCGCGCACCTCGATGAGGACCCGGCCCCCCGCGTCCACGCGCGTGGACAGGCGGATTTCATTGCGGTCCGCCGCGCCCTCCGCGATGGCGTGCGCCGCGTTGATGATCAGGTTGAGGAACACCTGCCCGAGCCGGGCCTCGTTCGCGTACACGGCCGGCAGGGGCTGGTAGTCCTTCACCAACCGCGCCCGGTGGCGGATCTCGTTCCACGCCATGGCCGCCGCCGAGTCGAGCGCCCGGGGCAGCTCCACCCACTCCAGACACTCGTCATCCTTGCGGCTGAACAGCTTCAAGTCCCGGACGATGAGCCGCATCCGCTCGGCCCCCTCTCGGGCCTCGTCGAGCGCCTGGGTGAGCGGATCCACCATGGGGCCGGGCCCCAGGGCCGCCCTCAACTCCTCGCGCGCGAAGTCCAGGTTGGCGATGACATAGGCCAGCGGGTTGTTGATTTCGTGCGCCACCCCGGCCACCAGCGTGCCCACCGAGGCCATGCGATCCGACAACGCCAGCCGCACGCGCATCTCCTCGCGCTCGGTGCGATCCTCCACCGCGCCCACGACCCGGACCAGCCGCTCGTTCGCGTCGCGCACGAAGACGCTCCGGTTGATCACCCGTGCCCACGTCCCATTGGCGCGCTGGATGCGGTACTCGTCCGTCCAGCTCCGGGCCTCTCCGTCCAGGGCCGCGCGAAAGCTCCTCGCCACGCGATCCTGATCCTCCGGGTGGATGCGGGCGAACCACTCCCTCCCGCCGTCCACCATCTGTCCGACCGGCTCGCCGAGCAGCTCCGAGAGCCGCGGGCCGTACGACACCCGCCCCGTGTCCGGATTCCATTCCCAGAGGGTCTCGTGCAGGACGTGCTGGAGGGTGTCGAAACGCTCGTGGCTCACGCGCAGGGCCTCGGAGATCCGGGCATGCGCGCGGCCCGTGCGCCGCGCCTCCAGTTGGTGCATCACCTGCCGCGCCAGGACCTCCAGGCCGTGGAGCTGCTCCAGGGTGAGCACCCGGGGCACGGTGTCGAGCACGCACAGGGTGCCGAGAATGAGGCCCTCCGGGGTGACGAGCGGCGCCCCCGCGTAGAATCGCAGGCAAATCCCGTGAGTGACGAGCGGGTTGAAGCGGAAGCGCGCGTCGGCGGTGGCGTCCGGCACCACGAGCGTGCGGCCCAGCAGCACGGTGTAGGAGCAGAAGGCCACATCCCGCTCCGTCTCCTCCACGTCCAGGCCCTGACGGGACTTGAACCACTGGCGCTCGCCGTCCACCAGAGAGATGAGGGCCACGGGCGTGCCACACAGCCGCGCCGCCAGGCGGGTGATTTCGTCGAGGGACGCCTCGGGCGCCGTGTCGAGCACCTCGTAGCCCCACAGGGCCTCGAGCCGCGCCCGCTCGTTGGGGGGCAGGGGGGCCGGGATCGCGCCCAGGTGGGACAGCCCCTCGGACGCGCCAGACACGGCGAAACCCGCGTTCTGCTGGTGCTTCATGGTCATGTCTTCCCCCCGTCCGCGCGAGCCAATGCCGTGCCCGAGCGACCTTCCGTCCCGGAAGACAGACGCTTCCCGGAACGACAGCCCTGACACGACCCCACTGGCTCGTTCCTCCGTACATACCTGGGTTCAGACTGGTACGTAATTTTCTTTGTAATCCAGGTTGTAGGGATTGAATGAAGCGTCGGGTGGTGGACCGGGGTATGGGCTCCAAGGGGGGCGGCCGTCCGTGGTAATGTGAGATTTTCACGGGGAGCGGACGCCGAATCCCCGGGCCCGCCCGCCCCGCGATCCCGCGCATGAACCCGACCTCGCGTTTCGCCCGACTGTCCTCCCTGCTGCTGTGGGCCTGGATGGCCCTGACCGGCTGCGATCCCTCGACCCCTTCCACCCCCGTGGAGGAGCAGAACTACGCCGACGTGCAGTTCGACGTGGCCGTCCCCCCCGAGACCCCCGTCACCGCCACGCTCTACCTGTGGGGGGAGGATCCCGCGTTCAAGGGCCCCGGAGGACGGGGCCTGGAGCTCATCTACCAGGGAGGCACCACCTTCACGGCCAAGACGCGGGTGCTCAAGCAGAAGGAGGTGTCCTTCACCGTGCGGATGACGTCACCCGACGCGCACGTGCCGCTCACCCTGGCGGGGACGGCGGCGGGGGCGGGCACCCACACCGCCCGGGAGGCCGAGGAGAAGGTGGAGGTCGTGGTGGAGCGCTGGGGACCGCCCGAGGGCCTCACCGGGCCGAGCACCGTCTTCCTCGTGGAGGTCCCGGCCACCACCGCGCCCGGGGCGAATGTATGGTTGTCCGGAAATGAACCCGGACTGGGAAGTTGGAATGGCGCGGGCGTGAAGCTCTACAAGGCGATGAACAGCCTGTACGCGGCATCTTTGTCGTTCGAGGCGGGGACGTCGCTCGAATTCAAGGCGACGCTGGGTTGTTGGGAGACGGTGGAGAAGGACGCGATGGGCGAAGAGCTAGACAATCGTGTGCATACGACGGGGGAGGGCTACGAGCGCTTCCCCCTCACGGTGGAGTCCTGGGCCGCCTCGGAGTGTCCGCCGCCCGAGCCGCCCCCCGAGCCGACGATCACGGGCCTCGTGAAGTACCACCTGGTGAAGCCCGCCAACGCGGTGCTCAAGGAGCGCGACGTCATCGTCTGGCTGCCGCCGGGCTACGAGGAGCCGGAGAACGAAGCGCGCCGCTACCCGGTGCTGTACATGCACGACGGGCAGAACCTGATGAACGTGGTCACGGCGTTCGGCCACGTGGAGTGGAACGTGGATGAGACGGCCGAGGCGCTCGTGGCGGCGGGCAAGGTGGAGCCGGTCATCATCGTGGGCATCTACAACGCCGGGGTGGACCGCATCCCCGAGTACACACAGACGCCCGTGGAGAAGTACAAGGGCTCGGGCCGCGCGGACCTGTATGGCGACTTCCTCGTGAACGAGCTCAAGCCGCTCATCGACGGCACGTACCGCACCCGGCCCGAGGGTCGGTACACGGGGCTCGCGGGCTCGTCCCTGGGCGGGCTCGTGTCGATGTACCTGGGGATGAAGTACCCGGACACCTTCACCCGGTTGGGGGTGATTTCCCCCTCGGTGTGGTGGGACGACCGGGACATCCTCGGGCGCGTGGCCGCCCTCGCGGGACCACTGCCCCTGCGCGTCTGGGTGGACATCGGCACGGACGAGGGCTCCGACGACGAGGCGGAGACGGTCCAGGACGCCACGGCTCTGCATCAGGCGCTGCTGGACAAGGGTTGGTCCGCCACGGACGTGAGCCTTAAGGTGTACGACGGCGCCGAACACAGCGAGGCGGCCTGGTCCCAGCGCTTCGGCGAGGTGCTCGAGTTCCTCTACCCGGCCATTCCCTGACGAAGAGACGTCAGTCCCCGTCCTCCAGCCGGGGGGCGGGGCGCTCGGAGAGGGGCGGCTCCATGAGGGCGGCCACCTCGGGGGAGTAGCCACCCGGGCCGGGGCCATGGGCGATGAGGGGCGGACGCACCGCGAGCCCCCGGGCCCTGTCCCTCACCGCGTGGACGAGGAAGCGCGTGGCGGGGGACTCCGCGCGCGCGTGGATGAAGCGCAGGGCCGTGGGGTGGAAGCGGGCCGCCGCGAGCAGGCCCAGCACCTCGGCCACGCGCGCGGCGGGGTAGACGAGGCTCACCCGCCCGCCGGGAGGAAGCGCGTGCCGGGCCGCCGCCACCACCGCCGCCGCGTCACAGGACAACTCCTGCTTGGACAGAGCGCGCTCGGCGTCGGGGCTGCGCACGCCCGCGTGGGCCGGGCGGAAGGGGGGATTGGACACGACATGCGCGTAGGCACCGGAGGCCCACAGGGAGCGCGCCTCGCGCAGGTCGCCGAGCAGGGGCCGCACCCGGGATTCACAGGCATTGAGGGCCACGGCGCGCACCAGCCGCGCATGCACCTCGGGTTGTAATTCCAAGGCATCCACCGGGCCGAGGCCGAACTGGCACGCGAGCAGGAAGGACACCACGCCACTGCCCGCGCCGAGTTCCAGGAGGGGACCCGGAACGGACGAGGCCTCGGTGGCCGCGAAGGCCGCGAGCAGCACCGCGTCCAACGTGAATCGGTAGCCCCCGCGGCGCTGCAATACGCGCACGCCCGCGGTGCCAATGGAGTCGAGTGTTTCGTCCGGCGCGGGGAGGGAAATGCTCACGTCCGATGAATCCTTTCCGGGCCACAGCTCGCCGTCTATCACTCCCAAACATTGTCGGACAACGGGCAGCCCCTCTATTCAGCCGTGTACAGCTCCCGCACCACCCGCGCGCCTCCGGGCTGGCTTCACCCACGGGAGTGCACAGTGTGGTGGTCTTATGGCTCGACCTTCTGGCATCTCCGTGCTCCTCCTGGCGCTGGCCGCTGGCGGCTGCGACAACTCCCAGGCTCCGTGTACCCAAGGCTGTCCGGACATCTCCGGCGTGTACTCCCTCGAGGACAGCGTGCCCGTGGGCGACTGCCCGTTCAGTCCCTACCTGCTCTCGCCCAGCGTGGAGCTCCAGCAGAGCAGCGAGCGGCGCAAGGTGGTCCTCAACGTCATCGATCCCACCACCCAGGTGGAAGTGCCCCTGTCCGGCGACGTCTACATGGCGTCGACCTCGGACATGATCGGCTCGTTCCGAATCGACACGCGCACGACCCGGCTCGCCAACCGCACCAGTGAGCAGACCGTGACGCTGGACGTACTCGCCACGGGCGTGGTCTCCCTGCGGGACGGCCACCGGGTGCTCTCCGCCACCTTGAGCACCACGGATGCCCTGTCCAACCAGGCGTGCACCACCACGCTCACCGTCACGGGCCAGAGCCAGTAGGCCGGGCATCACCCCCGCTCGACAGCGAGGGAGCGGGGAAGCGATGGCGCTTCAGCCCGTGGCGGTGGCGCTAGCGCCGAGACCCGGCCGACCCGGCTGATTCGCGGCGTAGCGCAGCTTGTCGTCTCCACCCGTATAGATGACACGCGGGTCGGACGGCAGGGTCGCGTCCTTGGCGAAGCCCGCCAGCGAGTCGTGGACGTACGTGTCGAAGAACGCGGTGAGTTCTTCGTTGCGCATGCCCTGTTTGCGCTCGAATTCGGCCTCGTAGGCGAAGAGCAGGGTGAAATAGTGCGGACGCAGCTCGTCGCGCCCCTTCTTCTTCGCGAGCGCTTGGAGTTCGCGCGCATCCGCGATCAATTGCCGATCATAGATGCGCGAATTGCGGGAAAAGGACTCATCCGCGCCAGGCAGCGTGTCATAGCGGGACTTCTGGGAGAGGAATTCGTCCTGCTTCTGCTCCGCGAGCCTCGACTGGAACTCGAACTCCTTGCGGCCCTGCGGAAACAGGGTGGCCTTGGACTGCACCAGGATCCGGGCCGTCGCCTGGGCATCCTTGTACTCTTTCTCCAAGGCATCCACCGTCTTCTTCAGCGCCTTCTCTTCCTTGCGCCAGATGGGCTCGAATTGATTGATCATGGGCCGGTCCCGCGTCGGCCCGTAGGAACCGCGGGCCCGTTCGTCGCTGGCGGCCCGGGCGAATCGCCATTGCTGGTAGACCTGCGAGTGCGCCAGCATCACGGACCCCAGGGCTCCCGCCGTCTTGCCCACCTTCTTCATGTAGAGATCGAACCGGCGGCAGAGCACCTCGAAGGCCACCTTGCTCGCGGGATCCTCGGCGAAGTCTTCCTTGAGGGGCATGGGCAATTCTGTCTCCAGGGGGACTCCAGCCCGAAGCGCCTCGTTGCGCATGTGCCGCAGGGGAATGAGGCTCAGGAACGAGCCGGGGAGGGGACTGCGCGCCCCCTCGCCCTTGCGATAGCCTCCGCCCACGTCCGAGTGCGCTCCGGGATAGACCATTTCCCGGCAGTTCTTCGGATAGCCCTCTCCCTGGAGGAGGCTGTCCACGGGAAAGGAATTGCGGATCTCATGTGCCGCGATCATGTGGACGCAGTCCTCCACCATGGGGGGAATGCGTAGATCGTCCGCCCAGGACATGTGGCCATTGGCGAGGCCTGAAGCGGGGTCTGCGCCCGGGGCGCCATCGCGAGCGAACGCGATGTCGCTGAGCGTGCTGCCGTAGGCGGAGCGCGCCCTCAAGGCCTGCTCCAGATTGATCACTCCCGTGGTCAGGTCAATGGATTGCAGATTGTTCGTACCCATGGGCGCTCCCACCGAGGCCACGGTGTCGAACAGACCTATGAAATACAGATGAAGGGGGGCATGGGTGCGATCGTGCTGGAATTTCCAGCCCCCTCCGGCGGCCTTCACGCAGCGTTCGGCGATGCGCCGGGCGAAGGCGCGGGCCAGGGCCGCTCCCCGAGAAAAGCCAAGCAAGGCCACGTGGACCGGGCGCCCCTTGCTCTGGGAGACATGGGACTTGAGCTTCTTCATCGCCCAGTCGAGACGGTCCTCTCCTCCTCCTCCAAAAGCGAGCCCTGAGGTGGTTCCTCCCGGATCGTTGATGTCCTTGAAGCGTGTTCCGAGCCCCGGGATGTAATAGCCAACCGCGACATCACCGCTGTCTGATTGTAGATGTAAGCGAAACAACCTCGCGACATTGCTGTGTTCGCGAGTGGCGTAGTCCGCTTCCAGGTTGTTGCCGGTACCGTCGAAGAAGAAGGAGACCTTGAGCCCATGCCGGACGATATTGGGCGAAGCCTTGTTCTGGGCTGCACCTAGCTGTATGGGAGGAGAGCGGGTCGGCTCAATCTTCGTGTTCGACAGGGACGCGGCCTGTCTCATGAGGTTGGGTGATTGAATTTTCTTCAATTCTTGCTCAGAAGCCATCCTTGCACCTCGCGGTCTGTTCGTCCATCACCACGTTTCCCGACTCCTTGCGCTGCCCATTGTTGAAGGTCTCCAACTTCAATCTCAGCGGCGGGAATTCCTCGGTGATCTCCGCCTCAATGTGTCCATCGGGGTAGAAATGGATTCCCAGGTGCTGAGGATTGGGAGGAACGAACTGCTTGAGTACCGCCTCAGCCTCACACCAGCGGTTGTTGTCTCGCGTCCATTTGATTTTCAGCGTCGCTGGCAGCTCCGCGCCAGGCCAGAAACTCACGCAACAAGCACTCTTCCCACCGCCCGACGTCGGAGTGCTCACGAAGATGTTCCCACCTCCCTGGCCATTCACCAGGAAGCCGTCGATATACAGGTCGGTATAATTCAAGCCGTTGATTTCAAGCGACACGCGCTGGGTAAGGATGGGCCTTTCTTCGGCGGCCGGGGCCGGCTGCTTTACCGACTTCGCATCGGACTTGGATTGGCTGCAGGCACTCATCAGCAACAGGGCCCCGCCCAGAACCCACCCCGCGCGCGGCTTCACCGCACGACTCCTCAACTGAGGGTCAATAGCCATCCTGGCACCTCGCCGTCTGCTCATCCGCCACCACGTTGCCTGTCTTCTTGCGCTGCCCATTGTTGAAGGTCTCCAACTTCAACCTCAGCGGTGGGTCTTCCTCGGTGATCTCCGCCTCGATGTGTCCGTCGGGAAAGAAGTGCACGCCAAGGTGCCGGGGGTTGCGCGGGACGAACTGCTTGAGCACCGCCTCCGCCTCACACCAGCGGTTGTTGTCCCGCGTCCATTTGATTTTCAGCGTCGCCGGCAGTTCCGCACCAGGCCAGAAACCCACGCAACAGGCACTCTTCCCACCACCCGACGTCGGAGTGCTCACGAAGATGTTCCCACCTCCCTGGCCATTCACCAGGAAAGCGGCGATGTACAAGTCGGTGTAGTTGAAACCGTTGATCTCCAGCGACACGCGCCGGGTAAAGGTGGGCTTTTCCGAGGTCGCCTCGGACCTGGACTGGCTGCAGGCGCTCATCAGTAGCACCCCGCCGAGAAACCACCCGCTCCTGGCTCGTCCCCGCGTCATCGAACCCCACCCGTTCGTATCGCCGTCGGGAAGTCCCCCCTTCCCTTCGATCCATCTTCAACACCCCGGCCCCCGCGCGTCAACGGGACGGGCACGAACCCACCCCTTCCCAGAACCGCAAGCCAGGAATTCGGGGCGAGCGTCGCGTCCGCTAGCGCCGGGCGCCCACCAGCCGCTCGGCCAGGTCGATCACCTTGCCCTCCACGTTCACCTGGTCCAGCTGATCGATCTCCACGATGCCCGTGGGACTGGTGACATTCACCTCCGTCATCCAGTCGCCGATGACGTCGAGACCCACCAGGTACAGGCCCCGCTCCAGGAGCGCGGGTTTGATTCGCGCGCAGATCTCCCGCTCGCGCGCCGTGAGCTCCGTCTTCACCGGCTTGCCTCCGGCCGCCATGTTGCCCCGGTGATCATCCTGCGCGGGCACCCGCAGCACCGCGCCACACGGCTCGCCATCCACCAGGATGATGCGCTTGTCCCCCTGGCGGCTCTCCGGCAGGTACGCCTGGGCGACGATCGCCTTGCGCCCTCCCACCGTGAGCACCTCCAAGAGCGAGCGCATGTTCCGATCCCCCGGCTGCATGAAGATGATGCCCTGGCCGCCAAAGCCCTCCACCGGCTTGAGGATGGTTCCCGCCGCATGGTCCGCCACGAACTGGGACAGGTCCGCCATGTTCCGCGTGATGAGCGTCTCGGGCATCAGGTCCGGAAAGCGCAAGCCGAACAACTTCTCGTTCGCGTCGCGGATGCCCACCGGGTTGTTGATGAAGACAGGCGTACGTCCGTTGTGCAGTTCCACCAGGTGCGTGGCCTGGATGAAGTCCGCGTCCACCGGCGGATCCTTGCGCATGAACAGCGCGTCCAGGTCCGACAGGGGAGACACCCGCTCGTCGAGCACGTCGAAGGCTCGGCCAGGCTCGCGGCGCACGGTGACGGTCCGCATCCGGGCCTCGGCGCGCGAGCCCCCGAAGCGCAGCCAGGGTTGCTCGAAGTAGCGCACCTGGTGACCCCGGCGCTGCGCCTCCAACATGAGCGCGAAGGTGGAGTCGTGATCCACCCGGACCGTCTCGAGGGGATCCATCATAAAGCCGAGGGTGAGCGCGGTCATGGGTACGACTCCAGGGGGAAAGAGGAAACCAGGGCCCGTGAGTAAGACGGACGGGTGCGCCCGCGCGACAGAAAAAGCACACCGGGACGACCCTTGACACACGGCGTCCACCCAGCCCGCCTTGCCACCTCGCCCGGACCTCGGGGACGCTCGGTGGCATGCCTCCACCCCGTCCGCCCCCGCCGACACTCCCTTCTCCCCTGGAGCGGCACCAGCGCGAGCGCGAGCGGCGCAATCCCACCCTCAGCGTGCTCGCGGGCCCTCCCGGTGCCGCCCTCGCCTTCTGGCGCTCCTGGCTCGACACGCATGACCGGCCGCTCGCCATCGCCTCGGACGGCGCCGCCTCCGTGTGCGTTCGCGAATGGCTGACGGCGCTTGATCGCATCCGCCCCCTTGCCTCCCTCGCCGCGAACTTCCTCGGGGCCGCGGCGGGCATGAAGCCCGGAGAACTGCCCGCCCGCCTGGAAGCCAAGACCGAGCACGAGCGCGACGTCGTCCTCCAGGCGCTCTGGCCCACCCTTCCTCCCGGGGACGCGGCCACCGCCTGCCAGCTCCTGCTGAGGCCCGCACAAGTTGTCCACAAGTCCGGAGGGCCGGTGGACACATTGCTCGCGGAGTGGCCCACCGAGCCCCTGCGCGCACTCGGCGCCATGCATGCCCTCGTCCCGAAAAGCCAGACGCCCGCCCTGCTGCTCTCCGGAGCAGGAGATGCCCGGTGGCTCGCGGACGCGGCGCGCTTCGCCGACCGGGCGTTCAACGCGGTGCCCTCGCTCATCATGGCTCTCCAGGCCCTCCCGGCCGAGGTGGACACGTACCTGCGAGTGCCCGGCGGGAGCCGTGCCCAGACCTATGTCCGGGAGGGGCTGATCCCGCTGGGAGCCCCGTCCGCCGAGCAGGTCCAGCGGCGGCTGGAGTCCCTGGGCTTCCCGAAAGAAACCCAGACGCTGGACGGACCGCTCACGCGCCTGGCCGAGGAGGGTGTTCCCGACGAGGTGCTGGTTCACTACGGAGAGGCCGCCCGGCAACTCAAGGCCGCCGTGCAAGAGTCCGAGACCGTGGACCGGGCGCGCAGCAGCGCCGAACGTTTCCTGTATGAACTGCTCGAGGCGATGCCCGCCACGCGGGGCCTCTTCGAGCTCAACGCGCGAGCCGGGTTCCGCTTCGGGAGCCGGGAGATCGAGGTGGATTTCCTGTCGCGCCGGCTGCGCGTGGCCATCGAGGTGGACGGCTACCACCATTTCCGCGACGAGGTGGCCTACCGCCGGGACCGGCGCAAGGACCTGGCCCTGCAGCGCCACGGCTACTGGGTCGTGCGCATCCTGGCGAACGACGTGGTGGCGAGGCTCGAGGAAATCCGGGACACTCTTCGAGAAGTCGTCTCACTCCGACGGGAAGACCCTGGGGGGTCCCCGTCTCACCGGGAGGATGGAGATGCAGGGGCCTGACGTGTCTCGCGTGGGGGAATTGGTGCTCGTGTGGTTGCTGACTCGCGCGGAGGGCAAGGGCGCCCGCAGTGGCGTGGCCAGCGCGCTCAAATCCCTGACCTCCCACCGCTGGAGTCCAGGAGAGTGGACTGCCCAGCTCGACACGACGCTCGCGGCGCTCGAGGAAGGCGGCTTCGTCGAGCAGACGGCGCGCAAGGGATTGGGGCTCACGCGCGAGGGGAAGGCCCGGGCACTGCGCTTCCTCGGAGAGGAGCGCCTGTCGAAGAGCCTCACCTGGAAGAAGGTGCGGCTCACGTACCTGACGGCGCGCGCGCTGGGCCTGCCCTCCTCGCAGAAGGAGAAGATAGGCAAGGCGGGGGACTTGAGGGCGGTGCTCGTGCAGAAACAGACGGGCCTGGGGCGCGTCGGCGAGCGCTCGCTCAAGGCCGTCCAGGACGAGCTGTGCTGGAAGCAGCTCGGCGTGACAACGGACAAGCCCTTCAACCTCGCGAACGTGCAGTCCTTCCTGCTCACCCGGGTGCTCCAGTCCTCGCGCGAGGTGAAGCCCGGACAGGCCATGGAACAGCTCGCCGCGCGCCAGGTGGGGGCCCGGCGCACGGATCCGGAGAGTCTGCGCCAGGCGGCCCTCCAATCCTGGCTCCTGCCCGCTTCGGAGCCGGCGCCCCAGCCCGCGAAGCCCGCCGCGACACCTTCCGCCGAGGAGACCCTGTCCGCCTTCGCCGAGCGCGTGCTGCGCGCGGCCCGGGACTCGACGAGCGGACGCTTCGGGGATGATCGCGTCTTCATCTCCCACGTCTGGCGGACACTCGGAGATCCAGTCCTGGATGAGCGCGCCTTCAAACAGCGGCTCGTCGAGGCCAATCAGAAACACCTCGTGTCACTGAGCCGCGCCGACATGGTGGAGCTGATGGATCCCTCGGACGTGTCCGCCTCCGAGATCCGCTACCTCAACGCCACCTTCCATTTCATCGCCCTGTAACACCTTCACATCTCGTCCGGTCCCAGGGGAATGCCGATGATTCAGACTGCCACGATCGATCTCCGCCTCGCCGCATTCCTGTCGGACCGCACCGAGGTGCTCCACTCCATCCAGCACCGCCACGAGGTGTGGCGCCAGGATCCCTTCGACGTGGAGTCCGTGCACCAGGAGGCACGCGCCGCCTTCGAGCGCATGCTCACCCGGGCCACCACGCCCCCCGGCACACCCTCGGGACGCATCCTGCTGCTGCTCGGTGACTCGGGGTGCGGAAAGACGCACCTGCTGCGGGCCTTCCGCTCCTACACCCATGAGCAGTCGTTGGGTTTCGTGGGCTACATGCAGATGACGACGTCCACGTCCAACCCCGGACGCTACGTCTTGAGCAACCTCATCGACTCGCTGGACCAGCCCTACCACGAGCCGGCCGAGCCCCATTCCGGCCTGCGCAAGCTGTCCGACGTGCTCCTGTCCCATTGCGGCCAGGTGGCCGCCCTGCTCGCGGATCCCGAGCAGGACCCCGACGAGATCTCCATCCTGGTGGAGAACGCCGCGGATGATCTGCAGAAGCAGCCCGAATTCCAGAAGTTGGATCTCGATCTGCTGCGCGCGCTGCTCTACCTGCAACGTGACGACACGCGCATCCGCAGCCGGGTGCTCAAATACCTGCGCTGCGAGAACCTGTCCGACACCGATCGCAAGGTGCTCGGCGGACTGGTGCCTCGCATCCACGACACCGATCCCCAGGACATGGTGCTGCACCTGGGCCGGCTCATGTCGACGCTCAACCATTCGCTGGTGCTGTGCGTGGATCAGTTGGAAGGCTTCGACATCGACGCGGACAACGCCAAGGTGTTCCGCAATGCCATGCACCTGCTGTGTGACTTCGCCGAGCGGGCCCCCTCGTCCCTCATCGTCATCAGTTGCCTCACCGACTTCTGGAGCGGCCTCAAGGGCCGGCTCACGACCTCCATCCTGGATCGCATCGAGCGCGACCCAGAGCCCCTCAAATTGGAGACCCTGCGCACGGCCGATGAAGCACGCCTCATCATCGAGCGCCGGTTGGAGCACCTCTACTCGATGGAGGACGCGCCGTTCGATCCGGCTGAGCCCACCTATCCCTATACCCATGAGGGCTTCGAACGCCTGTCCGGTCTGAGCACGCGGGAAGTGCTCGATGCGTGTCGCCGCTGGCGTGAGCAGGCCATGCGCTCGGGAACACTGCCCGACCGGTTCCCCCTCGGGGAGGGGAGGACGGGAGGTGGGGTCATCATCTCATCTGGCGGATCCAAGCCACCGGTCCTCGACCAGACCTGGAACGACTCCCGTTCCACCCACTCCATGCCGCCTCCCGAGGAGGATGCTCCCCTGGCCGAACTGCTCGCGTGGGCGTTGAAGGCGAGCGCGGACGAATTGGAGACGGGACACGGCTTCGACGTGCGGCTGGTCGGGGAAGTGCTCCAGGTCGATGTCTCGCCCGGTGGCGAGAAGCTGCACGTGGCCCTGTGCAACAAGGGCCCCCAACGCGGCGGTCTCGCCAATCAAATCGAACAGATCCGGAAGGACTCACGCGGCCGCACCGCCGTGGTCGTGCGCACGAGCGATTTTCCCAGCAGCCCCAGGGGCACGACCGCCGTCGAGCTTGGCAAGCTCATCAGCAAGGGAGGGCGCCGCGCGGTGCTCGAGGACAGTGACAGCCGCACCCTGCTCGCGCTGCGCGCCTTCCGTCAGCAACATGGCTCCCGCCCGGATTTCTCCGCCTGGCTGCGCACCGCCCAGCCCCTCACCCAGCTCAAACCCCTGCGCGACATCCTCGACCTGGATCATCTGCGCTCGGGTACCTCCAGCCAGTCCCAGTCCCCTCTGGCCCGAAAGTCCCCCTCGGCCCAGAAGGCCCCGAAGACGCTCGATCTCTTCCCCCAGGACTCCGCCAACTCCACGATCACGAGCCCGTCACCGGTCGAGACTCCGACACACATCGAGGTCCCAAAACCCGTCGACACGCCCAAACCCCCGCAGGTCACCCAGGCGCCCATCACGCCGGTGGCTCCACCCACCACCGGAAGCACCGGGAAAGAAGCCCCGCGCAAGCGTGAATCCATCCGCATCGGCGAGACGGACAGCCTGCTGCGCGAGCCCGTGCTCTTCACTCCCGATGAGCTGACCCGTCACGCGGCGTTCCTCGGAGGACCGGGCAGCGGCAAGACGACGCTCGCGCTCAACGTGGTGGAACAACTGCTCCTGCAAGGCGTGCCCGCCATCCTCGTGGACCGCAAGGGCGACCTGGGCGGCTACGCCACCGAGTCCTTCTGGAAGGACGACGTGAGCGATCCGCGCCGCGCCGCGCGCCAGGCCCTCCTGCGGGAACGGCTCGACGTGGCCATCTTCACCCCGGGCCATCCCCACGGTCGCCCCCTCTCCATTCCCATCGTCCCGGACGGGCTCGACTCGCTGCCGGACTTCGATCGGCAACAGGCCACGCGCCACTCGGCCGAGGCACTGGCGGGCATGCTCGACTACCGCCAGAGCCCCAAGGACAAGTCCTGCCGCACGCTGCTCGCCCAGGCCATCGATCAGTTCGTCCAGCTCACGCGCGAGAGCGTCACCCTGGAACGGCTCATCAAGTTCATCGGTGACAAGGATCCGCGCCTCGTCAGTGTCGTGGGCCGGCTCGACGTGAAGCTCTTCGACAAGCTCGCCGACGACTTGAACCGGCTGCTGCTCGATACCCAGACACTGCTCGACCACCAGGCGGAGCGCCTGGACATGGACCTGCTGCTCGGCCGAGGCGCCCACGCCCGGCCCGGCAAGACCCGCGTGTCCGTCATCAGCACCAAGTTCCTCGGGGATAACAACAGCGTGCTCTTCTGGGTGTCCCAGCTCCTCATCGAGGTGACGCGCTGGCTCAACCGCAATCCCTCCAGCGCCTTGCAGGCCGTGCTCCTGTTCGACGAGGCGGACATGTACCTGCCCGCCATGCGTCAGCCCTCCACCAAGCAGCCCATGGAGAACCTGATCAAACGCGCACGCTCGGCGGGCCTGGGGCTGATGCTGGCCACCCAGAGCCCCGGCGACCTGGACTACAAGTGCCGCGACAACATCCGCTCCTGGTTCATCGGCCGGGTGAAGGAGAAGGTCTCCCTGGACAAGATGAAACCCATGCTCAGCGAGGCCCGGGTGGACCCGGCGAAGATTCCCGGCCAGGGCACGGGCGAGTTCCACGCCGCCCGCGATGGCCGGGTGGATCGCGTCAAGGCCGAGCCCTCGGCCCTCGCGACCGAACAGCTCTCCGACGACGAGCTGCTGCGCCTGGCCGCCCGGACCCTCGCCCCAGGAGTCCCGAGCGCCGGGGAAGCCTCTCCCCAGGAAAAGCAGACATGGCATTGAGCGCACCCCCGGCGGGGTCCGTCTCCAGGGAAACCGTGCTCCAGAGACATCATTGAGCAGCGCAACGATACCGGTTGCATCCGGGGCCACTGGAGACCGTCCATGCGACACTGGCAACGGCATGGTCGCCCTGCTGCACAACCCCTCGGAGTGGGAGCGCCGTGGAGGAGATGCTTCGCCACGACTCGCCCGTCCAGGCGACATCACGCGCGAGACCCAGGGGCTGTGCTCCTTCGGCCACGGCATCCACTTCTGCCTGGGCGCGCCGCTCGCGCGGCTCGAGGCGAAGGGGGTGTTCGAGGAGCTGCCGCGCCGGGTGCGCCGCTTCGAGTTCGCCCCCGGTCAGGCGGAGAACATCGACTGGGGCGGCAACCTGCTGCTGCGCGGCCCCAAGTCGTTGCGGCTCCGAGCCGAGCGGCACCGAGGCATTCAGGAGCTCGCCAGCCCCTCCTCGGCGAACAGGCGGAGGGGCACGGTCTGCTCATCCAGGATGAAATCCGGCACGAGACCCAATGACAGATAATGGTGTCTCACCTCGGGCGGCAGGTGCTGGAAGTCTCGCACCACGCCCCGGCACTTCCGGGTGCAGCACCGGCACTCCATGGTCTCCAGATCCTCGCTCATCGTGGTGGAGTAGTCGTATTGGATTTCCTCGCCCTCGAGGATGTCCCGAATCGCCACGAGCGTGGTGCTGTCCTGGAGACCCGCGTTGGGCTCACACGAGTGGTTGCCGTACAGGCCGGGAGACTCGAGCTCCAGATATTCCCCAGGTCCGATCTGCAACATATTGAAGGAGTCGGGCCGGCCCATGACCTCCCGGAGAGACAGCACCCGGCCCGCGAAGGTAAGGATGATTTCACCCCGCTTGAGCGATACCGCGGCGAACAATCCCCGACCCAGCCTGCACTCGGCCACGAACACCTTCTTCATGAACTTCCCCCGGAAGTTGGCTTCTGGTTTCATAACAGATGCCTCCACAGCGGGCGTGCACCTCTCCAGGGTCCGTGCGCTTCGCCGTCCGGCAGCGAACCCACAGTCGTGATTTCCCTGGAAGACGGTGGAGCCCTGGACAATCAATCCGTCCGTTGGGGAACCGGGGAAGGGAGTGGCGTTCATCGACACTCCGAGAACACCTGGTGGCTATGATGTCCGCTTGGGGCCGCCCCGGTCCGACATAAGAACTCATGTACATCCTCGACCTCACGCTCGCGGCCACGGCGCTCCTCTGCCTCTCCTGTACCGCCACTCCACACGCACCACACGGTTTTCGACCCCAGTCCTCATGGGGTGGGCAAGCCACTGGCGCACGTGCTCAATTCAAGCAGTCCTGTGGCGCGGCTTGTCGAGCCCCGGTCAATGTGAGCACCGGAGAAATTCTCGCTCCGACGGCGGTCCGGACCAGTCCAATGCTAGAGAAAGTCGTTCAGGCCGCCGAAGTCCTCCAGGGCATCATCACCGTGAGTAGGTACCTCGATGAGGCCCAGAAGAGAGTCGTCGAGGACATCCTGGTAGTGTGCGTGAGGGAAGCCAATACAAAGGTGGACGATGAACTCTTCGGGAAGGGACGATCCCTACCCGATTCGGAGTGCAACAAAGAGCCCACCGTCAGGGAGAAGCTCGCGCCCAGCTGGCGTAGACATCTCGGAAAGCTCAAGCATGCCGCTGCATTCGAATGCATCCAGCAACGGCTCTCGGAGAAGTTCCCCGAGAATTTCTCGATCGAGCCACGCCTCCGAAAAGACGACCTCACCCGAGAAGTGTTACTCACCGACAGGTGGCAGGGCTCACTGCAACCAGACATCGTCATTCATTTCGCCCGCAATATCACCCGGATTCAGTGCATCTACGACCTCAAGTTTCCTTGTGGCTATGACGTGGGAGCCAATCCGTGGACCACCGAAGTCGTGGCCCAAATAGCCGCCTATGGGCGCCTCGGTGGTGAGTGCCTTCCCGCGCTCGTGACCCCTCAGCGTGCCATCATTCGCCGGTCGGTGAACCCATGACTTCCCCGCGACCACGAATCCGAATGCCAGGACCCATCCCCTATACGTCATGGGCTCCCGAGACAGGCGAGGTCACGAGATACCTGGACCACCTCATCGCTCGCGATGTCATACGGGTTGTCTTCTTCGTGCCCCACGACCACTTCGACATCGCCACGGGCGTGTCCCACGCACTCGACAGCTACCTGCGTGCTGTCAATGACCGCCCGGTCGCGCTCTCGAAATATACCTGCTGCGACTGGGAACCCAGCCCACTCGACGGCAGGGGATGGGAACTCATTCGAGCCACCCTGAACCCGAAAGAACGCCGATACGTGGATGACTTCCCGCGCGATGAGGCCTCCGACATCTTGAAGGCTGGGGCGGACCCCTATTTTGGCATCTACGGTGAAAAGGACAGTGGTTTCTCGTTCGAGTACCACGCTCGGATTCCCTGGCGGGAGGCCTCACCCGGCGACGCAACTGTCCTCCGCGCGACCCTGCCCACGGAATACCTCGAGGAGCGGGGCGCGGGATTCATCCACGAACTCTCCCAGGATCTGGCCTCTCGCCTTCCCTTCGCTTCCGGGCATGCCGGGCTCGCACTTGACGTCGCATATCCCAGACTCGGTCGGCTCGATGCCCTGCGCCCGCTGATCTTCCGTCATCCTGGATTCGATCTCCGCGATGCCGGCATCCGCGACTCGCCAGGCCTCCGGGTGGATGGCGTCCACTGGATGAATTTTCTCGGCCAGCCCGTTCTCTCCGCGCTGAGTGGAGCAGCGGGCCTCCGTGCTCGGCTTCAGTCCTCCACGGACGTCCAGGGACTCGATGACGAGCGTGCCCTGGTGACCCTGGGGCCGGAGCCCGAAGCAGGGGACACGGCTCATGGCCAGACACTTCCCGCATACCGCGAGTTCGCGCGGGTGCTGGAGCCCTGGCTGGAGCCATTCCCGTGGGACTCCCTCGGCGAACAGGACAACGCCGCCGCGGAGGAGTGGCACCACTGGTGGCGCCGCTTCCTCGACTGATGCGCGCTCACGCGCTCAAGGCCCGGGCCAGGTCTGGCCCACCTGCTTCTCGCTCCAGAACCACAGCCGGTCGATCTGCTCGCGGTCCTCGGCCAGCCGGGACACGCGGGCGGGCGCGCGGCGGTGGAAGTACTCGCCGGACACGCCCGCCACCGCGTCGCTCGTCGCCAGGTACACCGAGGTCTCCGCGCCCTGCTCGGGCGTGAGGAAGAAGGGCTTGAGCAGGCGCATCACCGTCTTGCCAAAGCCCGTCTTCCGGTCCACGCCCAGGCGCGTGGCCACCGCTCCTGGGTGTATGCAATTGACGGTGATGGCGGAGCCTCGCAGCCGGTACGCCAGCCCCTTGGTGAACAGGATGTTGGCCAGCTTGGACTGCGCGTAGACCCGCCACACGCTGTAGCCCTTCGTGAAGTGGGGATCCTCCCAGCGGATGGAGCCCACCCGGTGAGCATTCGAGGACACATTCACCACCCTGCCCTGGGGCGCCGCCCGCAGCGGCTCCAACAGCAGCAGCGTCAGCAGGAAGTGGCCCAGGTGGTTGGTGCCCAACTGCAGCTCGAAGCCGTCACGGGTCGTCTCGCGCTTGAGGGAGATGACCCCCGCGTTGTTGATGAGCACGTCCAGCCTCGGGTAGCGGGCCTGGAAGGCGCTCGCGAAGGCGCGGATGCTGTCGAGCGAGCCCAGGTCGCACAGCATCAGCTCGATCCTCGCCGAGCCACTGCGCTCGATCGCTTCCCTCAGGGCCTGTTCCCCGCGCTCGGGGCTGCGGCAGGCCATGACGACAGTGGCGCCCTGGCGCGCCAGCTCCACCACCGTGGCCAGCCCCACTCCCGAGTTGGCCCCCGTCACGATCACGGTCTTGTCATTCATGCCGCCCGTGTATCACGCACGGGCAGCCGGACGCCCTCCCGCGACTCCCAGGGTCGCCGAGACGACCAGGGCTCCGGCGAGCTCCCCGAGCACGCGCCAGTCTTCCGGGGCTCTGTGGAGTAGTCCACGCCAGGGGGGCTCCTGGAGCCCCAGGTGTACTTGCTGCGCGAGGGAGCGGCGCCTAACTCGATTCCATGACCAAGATGAACGCGTGGGTGGTGGCGGGCGTGGTGGGGCTCGTGGGGTGCGGCGGCTCGAGCGTGGATGGCGGAACGGATACCTCGGGCGGCCAGTCCAACGCGGTGAAGCAGGCCGCCGAGGCGAACTGCGACAACTACGAGGCCTGCGGTGACATCGGCGCCGACAAGGGGTACGCGACGCACGAGGACTGCATCGCCCAGCGTTCGGCCTACTGGAACGACCGGTGGCCCGCCGGGAGCTGTGACAAGCGCATCAACACCACCCAGTTGTCCGTGTGTCTGGGAGCCCTCCAGGCCATCTCGTGCAACAGCTTCGCCGACGAACTCAAAGTCAACAACGAGAAGTGCCCCCAGTCGAGCATCTGCGGCGGCGATTGACCGTGCCCCTTGCCGAACGCGGACTCCGCCCCTAACTCCCGCTCATGAAAATGAATCTCGGACTGATGGTGGCGGGCGTGGTGGGACTCTTCGGCTGCGGCGGCACCGTCGCGGACATCACCAACAAGCAGTCGGACGCGGTGAACGCCGCGGCGGGCCAGAGTTGCGATCGCTACCAGGACTGTGAGGAGATCGGCGCTGGCAAGAAGTACGCGACGCGTGACGCCTGCCTGGCGGAGAACAAGGACTTCTGGAATGGCCGGTGGGAGGCCGCTGACTGCGACGGTCACATCAATGGAGACAGCCTCGATGTCTGTCTGAATTCCATCAAGACCACGTCGTGTGACAGCATCATCGACCAGATCGACACCGCCTACAACCGGTGCGCCAAGGCCGACGTGTGCAAGTGATGTGAGGCGCGGGGCCTGGAGCCATTCACGGGCTCCAGGCCCTCGCCGTGTCTGGCTTACTTGCCCACGCCCACGGCGGTCCAGGCGTCCTTCACCTTCTGGACCTCCACCGAGTCGGCGCCGTGCAGGTCCGTGGCGGCCTTGATGGTGGCCTCGCGCGCCTGGGCGAACGTGGTGCTGGGCGTCATGTACGTCGTCAGGGCGCGGCCGAAGATCTTCAGGCTCTTGTCCATGCCGATGCCGTCCTTCACCTCCAGGCCCGACGTGCGGTTCTTCCCGCCCTCGGTCAGCAGGTAGAAGGCGTTGTTGGCGATGCCGCTGGAGCCGTGGACTTCCGTCTGCTTCGGGTAGTTCTTGTAGTTGTCGATGGAGTAGCCGTCCTTGGTCGGATCGTTCATGTAGCGCAGCGCCTCGCCCGTGGTGTTGCCGGGCTTCCAGGCGTCCTCGCCCATGCTCCAGTCGAACTTCACGTTGGGGTTCTTCTGCGAGGCGTACCACTCCACGCCCGTGCCCATGATGTCGCTGAACGCCTCGTTGAGGCCGCCGGACTCACCCCGGTACACGAGGCCCGCGGTGCGCTCGGTCAGGCCGTGGGCGATTTCATGGCCCGCGATGTCCAGCGTGGTGAGCGGACCGGCGTCCTTGCCGTTGCCATCGCCGTAGCTCATCTTCTCGCCGTCCCAGAAGGCGTTGACGAGGTTCTTGTCCACGTGGACGTAGGACACGAGCTTCTCGCCCTTGTCGTCCAGCGAGTTGCGGCCGAGCACGTCCTTGAGGAAGTCGTACGTCATCTCCGCGCCGTAGTGCGCGTCCACCGCCGCCTTGGTGCGCGCGTCGTCCGTGGACTCGCCCCACACGTCGTTCTTGTCGGTGAACGGCGTCTGGCCGCTCGGGCGCGACTTGTTCTGGCCGTCGTAGGTCACCACGCCATCGCCGCGGGTGCTGTCCTCGAGGGTGTAGGTGCCGTCCGCGTTCTTCGTGGTGGAGAGGTCCACCTGGCCGCTGTAGAGCGAGGTGTCATCGGCCTTGCCCGTCGTGGGCAGGGAGGGGCCGCCCGGCGTCGTCGGCGTGGAGGGGGTGCTGGGGGTGGTGGGCGAGGCCTTGGCGCCCAGTTCCTGGAGCCGCTTCGCGTCCTCCGCGAGGCCGCCCATCTGGTCGAAGCTCTCGAGGACCTGGCCGCTGTTGGCGTCCACGAAGTAGTTCATGCGGCGGGGGGCCTCGTTCGCCTTGAGGTCCGTCGTCTTGTCGAGCTGCACATGGTAGGCGGCGTGGTACTGGCCATCCTGGCCCTGGACGATGACGCGCTCGGAGGAGGGAGCGCGCGAGGTGTCGCCGCCGAACTCCTTCTGGGCCACGGCCAGCGCGTCCTGCGCGGTGAGCTTCGCGGGCGAGGAGCCCAGGCCCGCGGGCACGTGGGACAGCGAGCCCGTCACGTCCGCCACCTTGCCGTCCTTGTCCAGGTGGCTGATGACCTGCTCACCGAAGACCTTCACGCCCTCGTGGGTGCGGTCCATGCGCACGTGCGTCATGCCCAGCTCGTCCTTGAAGACCTGCTTGGGCGTGAGGGAGGCAGACACCGGGGTGTTGGGGACGACGCCGCGGTGGGCGGGGCTGTTCTGCTGCAGGAAGTCCACCGACTTCTGGATGGCCGTCTGGGCCTCGGGGCTCTGCAGGGCCAGGGGACCGGTGGTGCGAGCGGCGGAGGCGACATTGGCCGCGGCCGGGGTGAAGCTGGAGTCCTTGCTGAAGCCCGTGGCGGCCGGAGTCTGCGCCTTCGTGGCGGCGGCCGGGGTCTCGGCGGCGGCGGGAGTGGCGGGGGTGGAGACGACGGGAGCGGAGACCGGGTTCTTGTTGGAGATCTGCATGGCAGAGGGCTTTCGAAGGAGACAGGGTGGGAGGGGGTCACCCTGTGTAGTTGATGTGCGCTACATAGAGCATGATGTGTGCCAGATGCCGCCTCCTGCGCACCGCGCTCCAAGTCCTTGATTTCACTGCGATGAGACGAACGAAAGAGAGAGGGGTGGTGACGGGAGTCACCGGGGGACGCGAGGCCTCGGAGGCAAGCGCCCTGGTGACGGGAGTCACCGGCTGGTGACTGAAGTCACCACGGGGGGAGCGGAGCGGGCCGTGCGGGGAAGGAGCGACGGAGTCCCGGGCCTCGAGGGGCCGGGTCATCACGTGCTCCATCCTGGTACCACGCGGGGCCGCGGCGTCCAGATTCATGCTCAGGGGTAGAGCAGTTCCACGGCCTGGAGGCGCAGGAGCTGGCGCGCCATTTCCTGGACGCCATCCACCTCGGACTGGCCGAGCGCCTTGCGCATGGCCTTCTTGATGTCCGTGGAGGCCAGCATCATCAGGTTGAGCACCTGGCGGTTGGTGAGCCGGGGATTGAGGCGGCGCAGCTGGGCGATGATGGTGCCCAGCTGGGCCACGGTGAGGCCGGCCACCATGACCTGGGGTTCCTCGCCATCATCCGGGCTGATGCCCACCGCGAGGATATGCGGATCGATGAGGATGGAGCGGGCGAAGTCCTTGTCGTGGGGCAGGCCCACCCGGGTGAGTTCCGCCTGCATGGGGCCGGTGTCGAAGCCCGGCATCACGGGCAGCACGCCCACGGCCTCGTAGCCCGCGAGGACTTCCTCGTACTGGGCGCGGATCTCCCGGCCGGGGCGGCTCACCACGAACTCCTCGAAGCACTCGTGCACCTCGGTCATCAGCGCCCGGAGCAGCATGGCGTCGCTGAGTTCCGGAGGCACGCCCAGCGTCTGGGCCATGCGGGCGCGGCGCTCGGGGACACCGCTGGGCTCCTTCCACAGTTCGTAGGTGAGGGAGCTCTCGCTGAGCACCAGCGACAGGTTGACCACGCCCAGGCGGCCCGGGCTCTTGAGGAACTTGGCCAGGCGTCCGTGCACGTCCCTCATGCCGTGCAGCAGGCGCTCCAACACCGCGGCGCGCAGCTTCGCGCGGCCCTCGAGCGCCTGACGGGCGGCGTTGGCGGAGTTCTCGCGATCGCCCCCCGCGCGCTGCTGCTCGCGCGGCAAGTCCAACTGCGCGGCGGACGGGGCCTCGCGCAGGTGCTGCCCCTGGGGACCGCCCTGGGACTGGGGGTAGCCCGCGAGCGCGTTGTGCTGGCCCTGGGCACCGGCGCGGCCGGCGGGCGACTTGAAACGGGCGTTGGTGTTCTCCTCGATGCCGCCGTAGCCGCCTCCGGTGTAGGAGCCGACCTGGCCGCCCGTGTCCATCCCGTCGCGGTTCTGCAGCGCCTTGGCGCCGCCCTTGCCACCGCCGGAGACGGCCTTGTCACCCGAGCCACCCGCCTTGCCCGAGGATGAGGACGACGAGCCCTTGCCGGTGTCCTTGGCGCGGGGATCGTCGCGAAGCTTGGGGTTGTTCGTCAGCGCCTGCTGCTGCTGCTGCTGCGGCCGTGGCGCGATGCCCGGTGCCGGCTGTCCCAACCGGACGCTCATGATGGAGAACCCCTTGCGTGAGACTGTTCTTCTACACCCATCTGCAAGGGGGGGTCCATGTGGGTCCCGGACTCATCCGGGAGGGCCTTCACGCGCAGAGATAACCCGTCACCTGGAGTCTGAGCAGCTGGCGCGCGAGTTCCTGGAGGCGCTCGACCTGGGCACGGCCGAGGGTACGGGGCTGCTCGGCGCGCACCTCGTTGAGCACGGTGACGAGCACGTGGCGAAGCTGGCGGTTGGTGAGCCGGGGATTGAGCTGGCGAAGCTGGGCGACGACCATGCCGAGCTGGGGGGTGCTCAGGCCCGCCACCATCACCTGGGAAGGCGCCACGCCCGCGGAGCCGGGGCCCACCGCGAGCACCCGCTCATCGAGCAGCAGGGAGCGGGTGAAGTCCGGCTCCGCCGTCACGCCCAGGCGCTGGAGTTCGTCGAGCATGGGGCCGCCATCATGGCCGGCCATGACGAGCACCACGCCGCACAGCTCGTAGCGGGTGAGCATGTCCTCGTAGCGCTGGCGGGCCTCGAGGCCCGGGCGGCTCTCGCGGAAGTCCCCGAAGGCCTGGTGCACCTCGGTGACGAGCGTGCGCACCAGCGTGGCGGGGTCCGTCTGGGGCCCGAGGCCGAGCGCATGCTCGAGGCGGGCGCGGGCCTCGGGCGAGCGCCGCGGCTCCTTCCACAACTCCTGGGCGACGAAGCTCTCGCTGAGCACCAGCGACAGGGTGACGATGCCCGAGCGGCTCGTGTTCGCGTTCGCCAGGAAGCCGTCGAGCCGCTGGAGCACGTCCGCCATGTCGCGGCCCAACCGGTCCATGATGGCGGCGCGCAGACGCTTGCGGCCCTCGGGCTCGTCCCGGACAACGGGTGCCGGGGCGGCCTTCCTGCCCACGGCCTTTCCAGGCCCGGGCTTGGGCTCCGGGCCCACCACCACCGCCTTGCCCGCGGCGCCGCCCGTCTCCTTGCCCTTGAGCAGCTCCGGACGGGGCTCGCTGACCAGCCGGAAACCCGCCGTGCGCCGGGGAATGGCCGTGTATGCGAGCTGGAGGTCCATGGATACCTCTGTGCGATGGGTGCACACTTCCACCCTGCAAAAGGTAATCCAAGGAGCTACATACCGCCTTCATGTGCCTACATGAGGCCTACATCAGCGCCTAAGTAGGCGAAAACATGACTCCGGAGCACTTCTCAGGAGAGCGCGGTGCGTCGAAAACCATCCGGCTCCTGGTGGCTGGAGTCATCACCTGGTGACGCCAGTCACCACCTCTCGGGGTGGCGCCGGGGGTGGGACGCGCTCAGCCGACCTTCTGGCCAATCAGCGCGTCGATGCGGCTGGACGTCTCCTCGACGATCTGGCCGAGCTTCTGGGCCGTCTCCTTGAGGTCCGCGCCCTCGGGGCGGTTGAGCAGCTCCTTGAGCTTGTCGGCGGACTCGAGGAGGACGCGGCTGGCCTGCACCGTCTTGCTGCTGTTGTCCGCGGCGGCCGCCTGGGCCGGGGCGGGAGCCGCCGGAGCGGCCTCACCCAGCTGGGGGGCGATGAGCTTCACGATCTGCGCGAAGGTGCTCATCATCGCCTCCATCTGGCGCAGCAACGCCAGCTTGTCCGGCGGAGCGCCCTGGGAGGAGGTCTGGCTCTGGGTCTGCGCGGGGGTGCTGTCGTTGGACATGGCGGCGGTTCCTCGGAGTGGGTGGGTGGGAAGGCGAAGCCACCCGAGAGGATGGCCCGGCGCACCTATACCACGAGGAATCCCGGTCTCGACATCCCGGGCTCAGGCGCTGTCGCCACCGGCCTCCAGGCCGTGCTTGCGCAAGAGCTTGCGCAAGTAGACCCGGTCGATGCCGGCCTCGCGCGAGGCGCGGGAGATGTTGCCCTCGCAGCGCTCGATCAGACCCTTGAGGTAGTCGCGCTCGAAGCCCTCGATGAGCCGCTCCTTGGCGTCCTTGAAGGGGAGATCCAGCACGGCACCCGAGCTACCACCGCCCCCGTGCAGCTCGCCACCGGGCATCGGAGGCAATTCCGGCAGGGCCTCCTCGCCCAGGTTCACCACCTGCTCCACCACGTTGCGCAGCTCGCGCACGTTGCCCGGCCACGGGTACTGGCTGAGCAGGGCGCGCGTCTGATCCGACAGCGCGCTCGGGGGCTTGCCCATGCGGCCAAGCACGGTGTCGATGAGCAGGGGGATGTCCTCGGGACGCTCGCGCAGGCCGGGCAGGGTGACGCGCAGCACCGCGAGCCGGTGGAAGAGGTCCCGGCGGAACTTGTTCACCTTGACCGCGCCCTCCAGGTCCACGTGCGTCGCCGCCACCACGCGCATGTCCACCGTGCGGTAGTCGTTGGCGCCCACGCGCTTGACCTGGCGGCGCTCCAGCACGCGCAAGAGACGCGGCTGCAGGTCCAGGGGCAGCTCACCCACCTCGTCGAGGAAGACGGTGCCGCCCTGGGCGCGCTCGAAGGCGCCGGCCCGGTCCGCCTGGGCACCGGTGAAGGCGCCCTTCACGTGGCCGAACAGCTCCGACTCGATGAGCGAGGGGGCGATGCCCGCCAGGTCCACGATGATGAAGGGGCCCTTGGCGCGCTTGCTCTCGTTGTGCAGCGCCTCCGCGCACAGCTCCTTGCCCGTGCCCGTCTCGCCCTGGATGAGCACGTCCGAGCCGCCCGGCGCCATGCGCTCGAGCAGGGTGAAGACCTCGCGCATCTTGCGGCTGCTGCCCACCAGCGCGCCGAAGTGGTCGCGCCCGGAAAGGAGCACCGAGCGCTCGCGGGTGTCCTCGGGCACGAGCTTGAGCTCGGTGGTGCCCAGGGTGACGACGCTGCCCGGCCGCAGCTCCAGCTGGGAAAAGCGCATCCCCTCGCAGAACGAGCCGTTGCGCGACTCCATGTCCACCGCGAGCACGTGCTCGTCATGCACCTCGAGCTTGAGGTGCTGCCGCGAGATCGTCTTGTCCTCCAGGATGATGTCGCAGGTGGGCGCCTTGCCCACGACGTACTCCTTCTGGTCGAGCGAGAACGATCGCCCCGCGCTAGAGCCCGAGAGCACGAGCAGCTTCATGCGGATGCGGCCAGGACCCGAGCGCATCAGGGTCGCCGTTGCGTCCGCACCTTCTTCATCGTCGTAAGACGCCACGGCCGGGCACGCTAGCACGCTTCCCGCGCGTGTGGCATCCGTGTCGCGGGGCCCGGACTCAGCGCTCGGGGATGTCCGTCAGGGCGAGCTTGAACTGGGCCGTCTTGCCCGCGGCGATGGGCACCGACAGCTCGCGCCGTTTGCCGTCCGCGCCCTTGATGCGCAGGCGGTGCTGACCCGCGGGCACCTGGACCTTGAACAGCGGCGTCTTGCCCAACGAGCGCCCATTGAGCGTCACCTCGGCCTCGGGCAGCACGACGAGGGTGAGCCAGCCCTGCTTGCCCGTGCGCACGGGGGGCTCGTCGGTGTCGGGCCGGTCCGGGGTCTCCTCCACCGGGGTCGCCGGGGCCTTGGGCGCGGGCTCGGCGATGGGGGTGATGGGGGAGAGCTCTTCCGGAGTCAGCCGGGTCACCACGTCCACGCCCGAGCGGTCCATCTCCACGAGCCCCACCGCGGCGAGGCCCAGGCCTCCAGCCACCAGCAGGAACAGGAGCGCCTTCATCGCTGGACCGCCCATCCCCGAGGGCGTGGGGGGGGAGGGGGGAGCGGTGGCGGGGGCCGTGGGAGCAGCCACCAGGGGCAGCTCCCGGGTGGGCACCCGGCGGCCCGTGGTCATCACCCCCTGCGAGGTCTCGTTCGACGCGGCCCCGGGCTTGCGACGGGGAGCCGGGGCGGCGGGCGGCGGGCGCGGGGCGGCGGGCTTCAACTCCGTCTTGGCCAGGGGGGAGCCGCCCAACATCTCGGGCGCGTCGGGGATTTCGTCCGCGCTCTCCAACAGGCGGAGCGTGTTGTCCTTCTGCTTCTGGAAGTGCTCGGCCATGAAGGCCGCGCGCTGCTCGGCGTCGAAGAGCCGTCCGCCCGCGGCGGCCTCGATGGCCCGCGCCATCTCCCGGCCATTCGCGTAGCGCTCCTCGCGCGGCCGGGAGAGCGCCCTGAGCACCACCCCGACCAGCCCCGGAGGCATGGCCTCCGTGCGGCACACGGGCTCTGGAATCTCCGCGTCCAGGACCATCTGCATCTCCTGGACCTCCGAATTGCCCGAGAAGAGGCGCCCGCCGGTGATGAGCTCGTACAGCATCACTCCAGCCGCGAACAGATCGCTCCGGCCATCGAGCGGATCGCCGCGCACCTGCTCCGGCGACATGTAGCCGGTGGTGCCCTTCACCATGCCCGCCTGGGTGCGCGACGCGCCACCGCGGGCCTTGGCGATGCCGAAGTCCAGCAGCTTCACCTCCCCCTGGTACGTCACCATCACGTTCTTGTGCGCCACGTCCCGGTGGATGACGGGGAAGGGCTTGCCGCCGGGCGTGGTGAAGGCGTGCGCGGAGTGCAGCGCGAGGCACATGTCGCGCACCACCGACAGGCCGAAGCCCAGGGGCAGCGGCGTCTGGCGCCGGCCGCACACGGCGAGCACCTGCGCCAAGTTCTGCCCCGCGATGAACTCCATGGCCAGGAACAAGCCTTCCGCGTCCTGCCCCAGCTCGAACACCTGGCCGATGTTCGGATGGTTGAGCGCCGCGGTGATGCGCGCCTCGTCCAGGAACATCCGCTCGAACTGCTCGTCGCTGCGCGCGTCCGGGAGGACGCGCTTGATGGCCGCGTACTTGCGAAATCCCCCCGGCCCCGAGGTGAAGCCCAGGAAGAGCTCCGCCATGCCTCCCACCGACAACTGGGAGATCACCTGGTACCTTCCAATGCGCGAGCCCCGGTGCGGATCAACGAAATCGGTGGAAGTGGACGGAGAGCCCCGGGACGGGTCGGACATGGGCGCGGAGCATAACCCACACCCCTGTGGACGGCCTGTGGATGGACCCCCGTGCCCCTGTGGATAAGTCCCCGGCTGATCCCCAGCCTGTGGATGGCGGGGGGAAAGCTCCAACTTCCCCACATGTAGCATATCCGAGAAAGCCCAACGGTTGCGGGAGGTTACGGACTTTTCCACAAGTCCACACCCCCTGCTGTTACCCCTGATAGATCAAGATCACTCTTCACTCAGTACAGAAACAGTGGGGCCTGGGGACAACCCTGAACTGTGGACAACCGCCCCGCGGAATCAGTGCCGGCCATCGCGCAAGGCCACCAGGGTGAGGCGGGCCCGGATCGCATCCAGCTCGAGCGTCACGTCGCACCCGGCCAGCAGGAACTCCAGGGTGACGGGGCCGAAGCGGGGCAGGAGTCCCCGCTCCCGGCCGGACTGGGCCGCGAGCCGGAAGAGCTCCCCCTCCAGCGTATGGCGCGTGTCCGGCCGAAGATCCTCCAGCTCGCCCTGCAAGGCGGCCGGGATGTAGACCGTGAACGCCTGTGCCTGTCTCTGAATCACGGATAATTGGAAATCCATGGGTAAGGGCAATTGCCAGAAACGTACCCGAGGAGGTTTCAAGGATTTCAGGGGTTTGGGCGATTTCACGGGCGGGAGCTCCGTAGAAATGTCAGGACGCCGGGGAACGGGCGGTGAAGCGGAGGGGGCGGACGGGGGAACGGGCGGAGGGCGTACTGGAAGCCCCTGGAAGGGCCACGAAGGGGCCGCCACGCGCCGGAGAGACCGCGGGTGGAGGTGGGTTCGGCTGGGCTCGCCCCGACGACGAGGAGGTGACCCAGGGCCTTGAAGGAGGACGGAAGAATCCTCCGCCCGGCCGTGCTGGGAGCAGGCACTCCTGGTGAAGAGGAGAGCGGACGCACGGAGTGCGTGCACCGGCCCTTCGGGTGGGGTAATTCCGCCTATCGTGACGCGACCCCGGGAGATCGATGGACGGCTGTCGGCCTGGGAGCGCGAGCCCACGCGTGGAGGAAGCCAGGAGCCACGGGGAGGATCGCCCTTGGAGTTGAGTCCCCCCCATGGCCCCCAGCCGTACGACGGGGCTTCTCATAGTACGCATCAGGTCCCCGTTGCCAGGGGCAACCCGTCAGAGCACCTCGCGCCGATCATGCCGACGCCGGACGAATCTCCCGCCCTCACCTTCTGCCGTGACGTGCTGCCGGCGGTGTCGCGTACCTTCGCGCTGAACATCCCCGTGTTGCCCCCTCCGTTGGACACGGCGGTGACGGTGGCCTACCTGTTGTGCCGCGTCGCGGACACGCTGGAGGACGAGGCCCATGGCCCGACGAGCGAGGTGCTGCTCGCGGAGTTCGCGCGCCTGTGCACCCTGCCCGAGGGGTGGGAAGCGGATGCCCTGCGCTTCACCGAGCAGGCCGCGCGGGTGCTGCGCGCCCAGGCCCCCGAGGCCGAGGTGCGCCTGGTGGAGGGCCTGCCCCAGGTGCTTCGCGCGCTCGCGGCGCACGAGGTGCCGGTGCGCGAGCACGTGGCCAATTGCGTGCGCACGATGTCCGAGGGCATGGGCCGCATGGGGGCCAAGGGCCGTGCCCTCGCGGGCGGCCTGGGCCTGGAGAGCCTCGAGGAGACGATCGAATATTGCTATTACGTGGCGGGCACCGTGGGGGAGATGCTCACCCGGCTCTTCCAGTGGTACTCGCCCGAGGTGGCCCGGCGCGCGGCCCTGCTCGAGCCGCGCTCGGTGGCGTTCGGCAACGCGCTGCAACTCACCAACATCCTCAAGGACGTGCGCGAGGACCTGGAGCGCGGCAGTTGCTGGTTGCCCCGCACGCTCCTGGCCGAGCACGGCCTGACGCCCGAGACGCTGCTCGAGCCCGCCCACCGGGGCGAGGCGATGAAGGCCCACGGCCGGCTGGTGGCGGTGGCTCATCGCGAGCTGCGCGTGGCCTTCGACTACGTGATGCAACTGCCCCGCGAGGAGCACGGCATCCGCCTCTTCTGCCTGTGGCCGCTGTTCCTCGCGGTGATGACGCTGCGCAAGCTCAACGGCAACGCCGCCGTGCTGGAGAAGAAGCCGGTGAAGGTGTCCCGGCGGACCGTGAAGTGGGTGCTCGGCGCCACGAAGCTGCTGGTGGCCCAGGACCGCGCCCTCAAGCTGCTCTTCTCCGCCCTCACCGCTCCCCTGCCCGCATAGGGCCTCGCACTTGTGGACAACTTGGGGACAAGGTAGGCCAGCGACCTACTCGCCTCGAGCGCGGAACACCACGGTGAGGTTGTGGCTGGGCATGGGAATCACCCTGTCGCGGGAGAGGCCGTGGACATGGGCCTCGGCGGTGACGGCGCCCAGCTCCCGCACGCCCCAGGAGGGGTCGCGCTCGCGCAGCGAGGCGTCGAAGGCGACGTTGCTCGGCGCCGGAGTCTCGCCCTCGACGAAGTAGGCGCCATAGAGGATGAGCCGTCCGCCCGGGGAGAGGACTCGTCCGGCGCCCCGGAGCAGCCCCTGACAGGCCTCCCACGGGGAGATGTGCACCATGTTGATGCACACGATCGCGTCCGCCCGCTCCACGGGCCAGGTGCCGGCGCGGACATCCAGCGCGAGCGGCGCGCGCAACAGGGGTGGGCCTTCCTCCTGGCGCCAGGCCTCGATGCTCGCGAGCGCGGTGGGGTCCAGGTCCGTGGGCTGCCAGGTGAGCTCGGGGAAGGCGCGGGAGAAGAAGAGGGCGTGCTGGCCGGTGCCGCTGGCCACCTCGAGCACGGTGCCGCTCGGGGGCAGCAGCTCGCGCAGGACGGGCAGGAGGGGGTCGCGGTTGCGCTCGGCGGACGGCGCGTGACGTTTCATGGGGCCCTCCCTCGGGCCTACTCCCGGGAGAGGGTGTTCAGGAGCACGGGCATCCGGGTGATCTGCCCTTCCTGGATCTCCACCGGGAGTTTCAGCGGCTTGTTGTCGGGCCCGATGAGCCGCAGGGTGTATTTGCCCGGGGGCAGCGGCACCTTGAAGAGGGGCGTCTCTCCCAGGGTGCGGCCGCCCAGGGACACCCGGGCGTACTGATCCGTCGTGAGCGTGAGCCAGCCCTTGGCCTCCACGGATTCGGCGGCCGCCACGGGGGCAGGGGCGGAGGACTCGCTCCCAGCGGACTCCTTCCGGGCACGGGGAGCCGCTACCTTGGCACGGGGAGCCGTTTCCTTCGCGGCGGTGTCCGGAGCCGGGGGCGTCACGGCATGGGCCCCACTTTCAGCGGGAGGGGAGGCCGGGGGGATTTCCGGAGCGGGTGAGGTCTCCTGGGGAGCGGGCGCGGCCTCCTGAGTCTCGGGCGCGGCCTCCTGAGTCTCGGGCGCGGCTTCCTGGGGAGCGGGTGAGGTCTCCTGGGGAGCGGGCGCGGCCTCCTGAGTCTCGGGCGCGGGTGCCGGGGACTCGGGGGCGGGTGCCGGGGACTCGGGGGCGGGGCTTGGCGCGGGTGCCGGGGACTCGGGGGCGGGGGACGTCTGGGCCTGGGGCCGGGTGGGCGGTGGTGGGGCCACCGTCTCGCCTTCGCGCTGGAGGAGGGCGACCCCGGCTCCGCCGATGATCAAGAGCAGCAACAGGAGGATGACCACGCGGAGCCCCCGCACGGAGCGCCGGGGCGCGATGGCGTAGGTACCGGAGGTCTGCAGCTCGTCCTCGGGCTCTTCCTGCAGCAGGGCCCGCTCGATCGAGGGAATGCCAGGCGCGGTGGGGTGGTCCGGCGGCTCCTTCCCGGTCATCGCCGGGCGGGCGCGGGCGGGACGGCCCGCAAGCGGCGCGGCGCGCTCGTTCTCCTCCTCGGAGGGCCTGGCCGCTGGCGGCGGGGTGCGGGGGTTGGACGTCGGGCGGCGGATGGGCCGGGTGAAGTTGTCGGCGGAAGGATCCGCGGTGGGAGCGCGCTCCGGGGCGGGTGTCGCGCGCCGGTTACGGATGATGGCGGTGCGGAGGGGCGGCTCCTCCTCCTGCTCCTGACGGGCGGGTATCTCGACCCGACTGGCGCTGCGCGAGCGTGCCGGGGCCGGCTCGGCGGGAGGGCCGTTACGGGTGGGCTCCGGAGGAGGTGGGGGACGCGGGATGGTCCGGGAGGACACGGTCCGGGGAGACGCGGTCGCGGCGGGGGATCCCGGCGGCCTCGCGATGGGGGAGTAGGGGACGATGTCCGTGGCCTCGGACACGGGCTCCCGAGGGGCCTGAGCGGGGGCCGCGGAGATGGTGGGCAGGCGCGGCGCGGGGGTGGCCACCTCCTTCGCCACCTCTTTCTCCACGGAGGAGGGCGCGAGCTTCATCTCGCTCGTGGGGGCCCGGCCGGCGGCGAGCACCTGGCGCGTCTGCTCGCGCCGCTCGGCGAAGAGCCGCCGCAACAGCTCCCCGCTCTGCTCGGGCAGCCAGATGAGGGGGCCCACGGCGCGCTCCAGCTCGCGGGCGAACTCCAGCGTGGTCGCGTAGCGCTCCTGGCGCTTCCGGGCGAGCGCCTTGAGCACGATGGCGTCCAGCTCCGGCGGAATCTCCTTGTTGAGGCGCGAGGGCTCGGGGATGGGGTTCCTCAGCACGGCGTTGACGACCGCCGCGGGCGCCTTGCCGGGGAACAGCCGCCGGCCGGTGATGCACTCGTGCAGCACCACGCCCAGGCTGAACAAGTCACTCCGGGCGTCCAGGGGCTCGCCGAGGATCTGCTCCGGGGACATGTAGCCACTGGTGCCCTTCACCATGCCCACCTGGGTGCGGCTGACCTCCATCAGGCTCTTGGCGATGCCGAAGTCGAGCAGCTTGGTGACGCCCTCGTACGTCACCATGATGTTCTTCTCGGCCACGTCGCGGTGGATGACGGGCGAGGGATTGCCGAGCGCGTCCGTGAAGGTGTGCGCGTAGTGCAGCGCGAGCGCCGTGTCGCGCACCGACGCCAGGCCGAAGCCCACGGGCATCATCTCCTTGGCGCTCAGGCACGCGCGGGCCACTTCCAGCAGCGTGGCGCCGGGCACGAACTCCATGGCGAGGAAGAGCTCGTCCTCGGCCACGTCCAGGTCGAACACCTGGGCGATGTTCGGGTGGTTGAAGGCGGCGGTGACACGCGCCTCGTCCAGGAACATCTGGACGAACTCCTGCTGGCCCTGGATGTCCGGGAGGATCTTCTTGAGCACCACGGGCTTGTGAAAGCCGGCCAGGCCCCGCTTGGACGCGAGGAAGATTTCCGCCATGCCCCCCGCGGACAGGCGACACAGCACCTCGTAGTTGCCCATCTGCCGGCCGCGCACATCATCCGGCGCGGGGGGACGCATCGACCCAGACATTCGAGGAGGGCGAGCCTATAGGACCCACCCACCCCCGAGGAAGTCAGTCCCGCGTTTTTCCCGGGAGCCCGCACGGTGTGGGACACCCATAGGCCTGACCGCTCCGGGCGGAAGTCGGCTCCCCCGTTTTTTGCGTGGGGGCGGAATTGGACTGCCTTCCAGTCAAATCTCGCGCCCTCCCAGGGTGGTTTGGAAGCTCCAGGAAATTCTGGGAATTCCACTCTTTTTTCCCATTCTCAAGAGTCAGAATAAAATTTCAGAAGAGCTGGAGGGCCCTTGTCCTTGGGCGCGGGGGTAAGCGGGGCAAGAAGTGGCCACAGGACAAGGCCAACGTTGACTGTCCGTCATCCGGACGGGAGTGGGTTGGTTCGCAACGCTTCCACCCCGTCGCGCCTTCCGGTGGTGCTGCACAGGTTGGGGCGTGTGTCCACATTGGCGGAATCCGAAGGCGGAGTTCCCCATGGCGACGAAGAAGGCGGAGCGCATGCGAGCCCGAGAGGACGTCCTGGGCTACCGAATGAGCCCAGGGTTGGCGGCGGTAGCTTCCGTGGAAGGTGAGGTGCTGCCGGCGGGCAGGCTGGTGCAGTTGTCGCCGGAGCATTTGACGGTGTGTCTGCAGAAGCCCACGGCGCTCAGGCCGGGGCAGCGGGCCAACGTCATGTTGGGGGTGGGAGGGGAAGCGACGTGTCTGCGGGCCGAGGTGACGAACGTGCACGTGCCGGCGCCCGAGGCGCTGCCGGAGCTGAGTCTGCGTTTCGTGGCGCCCCCGCTCGCGCAGGGCAAACACATCGTGTCCATGCTGGAGGGCTGGCGCGATCAGGGCCAATTGGAGACGCCGAGCGCTTTTCCCATCTGGAAGGAACACATCACGCGGCAGGATCGCATCGGCCGCATCTTCGAGGCGCTCACGGCGCGGCGCTGCCGGGGCATGGCGCGCTCGGCGCTGGGCGACGTGGAGCTGGCCGCGGCGCTCTTCGACAAGTACGACGGCCGCGTGGCGTGGGAGGTGCGCGGCGGGGTATTGCCGCCCGGGCCCTTCATGCTCGAGGTGTTTGGCTTTTCCTCGGTGATGCACTTCCAGGTGCACGAGGCGCATGAAGACGATGGGCTGTGGAGCGTGCCCATGCCGCGCGAGCTGGTGCGCTACCGCCACCGGCGGCTGCGGCGCGCGCCGGCGTGGGGAGGGTGCGTGGCGCGCTTCGCCCATCCGCTCTGGCCCCAGGTGCGCGTGGAGCGCGAGCTCATGGACATCTCCTACGAGGGTCTGTCCTTCGCCACCGAGCCGGGCGAGGATCTGCTCTACCCCGGCCTGATGCTGCCCGAGATGGAGGTGCGCATGCCGGGAGGCCGTTCGGTGTGGCTCAAGGCCGAGGTGCGCAACATCTCCGGCGCCACCGCGGCGCGCCGCTGCGGCATGAAGGTGCAGCCGCTGCGCGGCAACACCGAGGGTTGGAACGAGCTCGTGGAGGAGCTGAGCCACCCCAACACCCGCGTGGCGGGCGAGTGGGACAAGGGCACGTGGAATCTCTTCGAGCGCTCGGGCTACTTCCGGCTGTCGGGCAAGAGCCCCGAGGACTTCAAGCGGATGCAGGACGAATACCGCGACGCCCACGAGCGGCTGCACCACCGGCCCCGGGTGGGCTACCGCGTGGTGCGGCCCATGCCGGGCAGCGACACGGTGGAGGCGAGCCTGTCCTGGCTCAAGCCGTACTCGGGCAGTTGGATGGCCCACCACCTGGCGCGTCACCAGCCGCCCAACGAGCGGTGCCGGGGCACGGCGCGCGAGGCCCTGCGCGACATCTACCTGCGGGGCTTCGAGCCCGCGCAGATCGATCCCGAGGTGAAGTGGTTCCTCGCCTACTGCGAGGCGAACGTGCGCTGGGTGCGCTTCACGGCGCTCGACTTCGCCGAGTGGTACCAGCAAACGGGCAAGGCCTGCGTGTTGCCCTTCCGCCTCATGGAGGCCGATACCCGGCGCGACTGGCGCATGCCCGCGGGCTTCACCCTGGGCGAGCCCACGGACGAGGAGAAGGCGGCGCTCTTCTCCCGGCTCGAGCGCACGCGGCCCGTGGCCTATCGCGAGGCGTTGGACCTGGTGCCCGAGCGCTTCGATCTGGCGCGGCTCAAGGGGCAGTGGAGCGAGGCGAAGCTCGAGCGGGAGCGGCACGTGCTCGTGGCGCGCAAGGACGGCCAGGCCGTGGCGGTGGGGGTGATGGAGTCGGCGCACGCGGGACTCAACCTGTTCCACGTGCTCAACGGCCTGCGCATCATCCCCCTCGTGGACGCTTCCCTGCCCGAGGCCCAGGAGGCGATGCTGGCGCTCCTGGCCGGCGCGGCCGAGTGGTACCGCGCCCGGGGACTGGACGTCTTCATCCACTACGTGGAGGAGCAGCACACCCGCTACGCCGAGGAGGCGAAGCTCGGAGACCTGGGCGAGGGCCGCATCTGGGTGCTCTCCTCGCAGCTGCTGCCCGACTTCATCGAGCACCTGTGCGAGGCGACCACGCCCCGGAGCGGCGAGTGAGCCCCACCCGGGTATCTCAGGGCGTGTAGTACTCGGCCGAGGAGGAATCCGTGTTGCTCACCCCTCCCATGACGAGCACCGTGCCATCGTTCAGGCGGACCGCCGCGGGCTGGTAGCGGTCCACGCGCATGGGGGCGGTGTCGCTCCAGACGCCGCTGGCCGGATCGTACAGCTCCGCCGCGGTGAGGATGCCCGAGGACTCGTGGTAGCCCCCCGTCACCAGCACCTTGCCGTTGGGCAGCAGGCTGGCGACGTGATCGCGGCGGGGCGTGCGCGGCGCGCCCGTGTCCGACCAGGTGCGCGTGGCCGGGTCATACAGCTCCGCCAGGGCCAGGGTGTCCGTGTCCAGGTCCCCCGCGCCCACGACGAGCACCCGGCCATCCTCGAGCACGGTGGCGGTGTGGTGGGCATGGCCCAGGCGCGGGTCCGGCACGGAAGTGAAGCCGCCCGTGGCCGGATCGTACAGCTCGGCCGAGGCCCGGGGCCTTCCCGCGGCGTCGCTTCCTCCCACCACCAGCACGGTGCCGTCGCGCAGGAGGCTCGCGGTGTGATGGCCGCGCGGTGTGCCCAATGGCCCCGTGAGGCTCCAGGTGTCGGTGGCCGGATCGTACAGCTCGGCCGAGGCCAGTGTTTCTCCGCCGTATTCGTCGCTCATTCCGCCCACGACGAGCACCTGGCCCCCCGGCAGCGCGGTGGCGGTGTGGTGGTAGCGTGACTTGTGGAGAACTCCCGCCGCCCTCCACTCACCGAGCGAGGGTGTGTACAGCTCGGCGTTGGTGCGCGTGGAGGATTCCTGTCCACCGCCCACGAGCAGCACCCGGCCGTCGGCCAGCCGGGTCGCCGTGTGGCCGCGGTGGTGGGTGAGCATGGCGCCCGTGAGGGACCAGGTGCCGAGCGCCGGATCATACACCTCCGAGGAGGTGTCGAAGCCGCCCGCCACCAGCACCCGGCCGTCCTCGAGCACGGTGGCGGTGTGTTGCAGGTGCGGCCGGCGCATGCCGCTCGTGGGCGTCCACCTGCCGGCGGAGGAGGGCGCGCATTGGAGGCTCACCTCGTTGGAGACGGCGTTGTTGCTCTCCTCGCACTCGCGCTCCCGGCCGTTGCCCGTGCCGTTGTCATCCGCCACGGCCCATACCTTGGCGCGCAGGCCCGGCGCGGTGGGCAGCCGCAGATCGACACGGCTCGAGGCGCCCGGGGCGATCCGCGTGGGCACGGAGACCGTTCCCAGCAGCTTGCCTTCCGCGCCCGGCGCGTCCTGGTAGAAGGCCACCGGGAGTCCTGCGGAGGCGGACGCGTCGCCGTCATTGCGCACGTGCGCGCTCAGGGTCAGCGCGAACGTGGTGGAATCACATGAGGACATCACCTCGGACACCATCTTCACATCCGGCGCCGCGAAGGGCGTCAGGGTGGCGGTGCCCTGGCCGTTGGAGCGAAAGGCATTGAAACCCCTCATCCAGGGACTGACGGGGTGCGGGGGAATGGTGCCGTCGTCGTTGATGTGGGTGAGCGAGTACGCATGCTGGTTCCACATGCCGCGCGTGTTCACCCAACCGTCCTTCCGCTCGCGGAACAGGCGCAGGCCCGCGTAGAAGCCCACGCCGCAGGTGGTGTTCTGCGCCACGAGCAGCTCCGCGTTTCCATCCCCGTCCACATCCGCGACCACCGGGTTCTCGTAGCTGGTGCACGAGCTGTGGGGGATCTCCAGGCGCACCGCGCCGGTGACTCCGTCGTAGATGCGCAGCCGCATCTCGTCCGCGTACACCACCTCCGCCTTGCCATCCCCCTCGAAGTCGAAGGAGGCGGAGCTCGTGCGGCTGGAGCTGTGATCGCGCATGGGGCTCGTCCACTTCACCGCGCCGTGGGTCTCGAAGGCGATGTAGCGATCCGTGCCGGCCACGCCCACCTCGGGCTGGCCGTCTCCATCGAAGTCCGCGATCGTCGGCGCTCCCCCCACGCCTCCACCCGGAATCGCCGTGGTCCACAACAGCTTGCAGTCGTCATCCAGCAGCGACACATAGCCACTCCACACCACCACGACTTCCCCATAGGGATCCGTGTCGAAGTTGCCCACCCCCGACAGTCCATGACCGATGGTGGTGTTCGAGCACTTGAACCGGCCATCCGCGCGGTAGATGGACCGGCCATTGATCACCTCGAGCACGCCATCCTGATCGATGTCCGCCGCGAACGAGATGGGCCCCGTGGTGTGGCCGCCCGCCCCATCGGCGCCCAACCACTTGAGCACGCCCGTGGACGTGAACACGGCATGGCCATTGATGAGCTCCACCTGTCCGTCCCCTTCGAGATCCGCCATGGACGGTCCGCCCCAGTTGTTGCCCGGCGGGGAGGTGCGGAACTTGAACGTGCCATCGTGCTCGAAACACAGCAGCCCCTGGCCGCTCTCGGGCACGGCGCAGATCTCCACCCGGCCGTCCCCGTCGAGATCTCCCGCCGCGATGTTCGATGCACCGCGCACCCGGTAGCGCGCGTCCGTCACGGCCCACAGGTCGCGGCCCGTGGCACCGTCGATCGCCCGGAGGATGCCATTGCTCACGTAGTTCTCCCCCTCGTAGGAGTTGAAGACGACGTCGGGCACTCCATCCGCGTTCGTGTCCACCACCACGGGCGTCATCATCACGTTGATGTGTTTGGGAAAGACGTCACTGCCCGTCCAGGCCCATTCCAACTCCGGCTCGAAGAGCGCCGCGGGGGGAGGCCGCGCCTCGCAGCGGCTCGCGAGTGCCTCGTCTTGAAGACCGTGCGTCCTCGCTTCCAGGGAGGCCATCTGCCCACAACCGGCCAGCGCCACCGCCACCAGGCCTTCACGGATGACACCGCGGATGATGCTCTTCTCGTCCATGGCACTCCCCCGTGGACAGGCCTCGCTCCCATCCGTCCCAGCCCACACCCAGCCGGTCCTCAATCAATACATAAAACGGGGAATCCAGATAAAACGAAAAAAACCAGGTGTGAGAAAGACTCCAACGCAAGCGGAGCAGACGTACTCCTCCGTTCGCCACCCCTCACCCGCGAGCCTTCCTGGCGTGTCTGTCTGTTGAACGGAGGGCGTCCGATGAAATGCCCTGTTGCCTGACATCCCCCGAGGAGTGGGGGTCGTCAGTGCGGCGCCATCGCGTCGGGCGAGGGCATGGACGGCTGAATTCCCCGCTTCGTCCGGGGGAAGAACAGACCGGCGCAGAAGGCCAGGAGGGCGGAGGCGAAGATGATCCAGAAGTTGAGCGTCAGTCCGGAACTGAGCGCGCCGCCGAGCGAGCGCAGCACCTCGGGAGCCAGGCCTCGGCCGTGCTCGGGACCGAGCAGCTCGGCGGCGGCGGAGGTGGGGATGCGCGCGTCGCGCAGGAGCGCATGCACCATCACCCCGCCCATCAACCCCACGCCGAGCGCCCCGCCGATGGTGCGGAAGAACATGTTGCTCGCGGTGGCCACGCCGCGCAGCTCCCAGCCCACGCTCGTCTGCACGGCGATGAGCAGCGCGGTGGAGCTGAAGCCGAGCCCGAGGCCGAACAGACCCATGGCCAGCTCCGGCACGAGCAGGGACGCGCCCGGCTTGAGCAGCAGTGCCATGAGCCCGGTGCCCATGGCGGCCATGCCGAGCCCGCCGACGATGAGCGGCCGGAAACCCGTCTTGAGCAGGAGCCGCCCGGCCACGAGGCTCGCCAGGGGCCAGCCGACGATCATCGGGGTGATCATCCCGCCCGCGAGCGTGGGAGAGCCGCCGAGCACACCCTGGACATAGAGGGGCACATAGGTGGTGGCGCCGAACTGGGCCGCGGAGAAGAGGGCGCCAGCGATGGAGGACACGGCGATGGCGGGGAGGTGGAAGAGGGACAGGGGGAGGATGGGCTCCTGGGCCCGGCGCTCCACATACACGAAGGCGAGGAGGAGCAGCAGCGCCACGGGGAGCGCGAGCAGGTTCATTCCGAACCCCTGCACTCCGAAGAGGAGCGCCACCACGCCGGCGGACAGCAGGAACGCGCCCGCGATGTCGAGCGTCCGCGCCTTGTGCTCCACCTGCTCGTGGAAGCAGGCCATGAGCAGCCCCACGGCGCCAAGACCGATGGGGACGTTGATGAAGAAGATCCAATGCCAGGTGAGGTACTTCACGATGAGGCCGCCGGTGAGGGGCCCCACGAGTCCGGCGATGCCCCACACGGCGCTGAACGCACCCTGGACGCGGGCGCGCTCTTCCAGGGTGTAGAGGTCGCCGATGACGGTGAGTGAAATGGGCTGCATCGCACCGGCGCCCAGCCCCTGGAGGGTGCGGAAGGCGATGAGCATGTTCATGGAGGTGGACAGGCCGCTGGCGATGGAGCCCACGAGGAACAGCCCGATGCCGAAGAGGAGGATGGGCTTGCGGCCGTAGAGGTCGGCGAGCTTGCCGTAGATGGGGACGGTGATGGTGGAGGACAGCATGTACGCGGTGAAGACCCAGGCGTAGCTGTGCAGGCCTCCGAGGTCACTGACCACGGTGGGCATGGCGGTGGAGACGACGGTCATCTCCAGGGCGGCCATGAAGAGGCAGAGCGCGAGGGCGAGCGTGGTGACGGGGCGGTGGGTGGTGCGCATGCGCACGCCCTGCCTAACGGCTGGAGGACCCCGCCGCCAGTGACAAATGGGTCAGCCCGTCGGATGGGCGCCAGCGAAGGATGCGGCGGGTGCTGAATTCATGATAGCTTCGATGAAAGGAGTTCAAGCTGTTTCACAAGCCGGGGATGCCATGCGCTCGTGGTGGCTATGTTGTCTAGGGTATTTGATTCTGAGCGGATGCGCTTCTCCACCCATTCCAGGTGTCGTCCAACCCAATCCTGGGGAAAGGCTGGAAGTCATCCCTGGCCCGATGCCCGGATTTGGTCCATTCCCATCTCACCCGGATGCATTGATGGCCGCTTGCCCCTTGGTGCTGGGTTTGCCAAATGCCGTAGCGGGTCGGCCAGATGCCCAGAATTTCGAACTCTACTGGCGTACGTCGAAAGAGTATTGCGCTTGGATTTATTACACGCCTGACGGAATGTACGGGATGAGTATGTTGGCGGTCAGCGCCGTTCAAGACGACGCGCACATGCGCCAATGAAGACTTCCTTCGGTCGTGTCTGATTCGCGCTATCGCGCTGACGAAATCCAGTATCTGTTCGTCGTCCATAACCACCCGTACGAAGGGGAAATTTCCCGGAACGACATTCGTTTCATTGTCGAGCAGGGAGCAGTTCACGGTTTCTCTGTGAAGACGAAAGATCGCGATGTGCCTATCTCGATCATCGCGTTCTACTCTCGATCGGAACGAGGGAACGCGACGTGTGATGGCTTCTTTCAATACATCCCGTCGACCAGGGAATTGATGAAGTGGTCCATGGGGGATGAGGGCAAGTGGAAGGATGAGGTATACGGCCGGGTGGAATGGAGGGGCGATGATTTCGACATCATCTATGAAGCGAAGTAGGGGAGTACTCGTGAAGGACCTCTTCATCGCCATCCTGGCAGGTGGATTGCTCTCGGGTTGTGCCCATATCGGAAGGCTGATCGGTTGCGACTGCGGGGTGGCACAAAAACAGCCAGAACAGCAGGATACGGGCCTTGAGCTTCCCCTCTTCAATGCCTCGGACCCTGGCAAGGTCGTGACGGAGGGTGTGGTGCTCCAAGCCATCCGGGTGGCTGCGGACGACTTCTTGGGGCGAGACCGTGCGGACGAGGCGTGTTGGGACAAACAAGCGGCGTACACCTACCAAACGCTCCAGCGGGATGACATTGTCTTCGTGAGGATTGACTACAATCCCGCGAGCTGTGGAGAGAAGTTCCACTCATTGGACGCTGGAGCTACCTATGCCATCGGCAAGGATGGGCGTCTTCTCCGCCGCCTGCTCGATGGCGAGCCTCAACGTTCGCGATGAATACAGAACCCACAGTGGCGTAGTCATCCGGATATGTGTGACCCGGGTTGTTGCTATTCACGTTTGAGAATGATGCCACCATCGTCGATTGCGTAGCTTGCGCCAATGTCAGCCGGAGTTGGATCGAGGCCGCAGCGCTCGTCTTCCTTGGGGGTGAAGTGGATGAATGTCATCCCTTCACCCCGCTTGATCCAAGCGTCGTAATTCTCGATTTTTTGCAGGCAACGGACCAGGGCTTCGTTACTGTTGGATTGTCCTGACCCGATTGGACGAAAATCGTCCATGGCGATTTGAAGTGCTTTGAGTTGAGGACCTGCCACCGCCGCTACGTCCTTTCCCCAATCCGGGAAACGCACGTGAGAAGCTGTCTCTGGCGGAGCAACGGTCGCTTTTCGATGGATATGAATACAACCCGATGTGAAAACCAGGACTCCTAACCATAGTTTGTTCATAAGCGCTCTCTTGAGACGGCTATTCGCCGCGCAGGTCGTCCGTTAACCGTTGGATGGGAGTGAACTTTCCATCCTGAAGTTGAGAGATCGTTCGATCCTGCAAATCGTATAGATATACCTCGCACTCCTTGTTGAACATGACCCGGAAGTAAAAGCGTTGACGTTTTGCTTGTAGATCCTCGGGAGAGAAACCCGTGATCGCGGGATGACTGTGATAGTCAGCGTAAATCTTGTTCTCCAGTGCTTCGGAGTCGCTGACCGCATGAGGTGGATAGCAGGCCTTCCTGCCACCAGGAAGATCCAACGGAGGTCCTAGCGACGATGGATAACTTGCGAAGAAGTGATGGGTGCCAGGGCGTTGATAAATGGCTCCGCAGTATTCTTGTCCGCCTCGCTGGTGCCCAGCTTGCGCTCCAGGCAGGTCACGAACCTTTTCGCATAACCGCGGAGCAAGGATCTCCAGGCTATCGGCGGGACCGAGCAGAGGGCCTCTCACGATGATGCGGTTATCTGCATCGCGCCAGAACTGCGATTGTCTGTTGGAGGAACAGCCCTGGACACTTCCTAATGCGAGAAGCATGAGAACTCCACGGTCGTGCCGCATCGTCGCGCCACCTCGCCTTTTTCGCTGTAACCCTCATGCTTGATGGCCAGGATTGTACCATGCATCCGTCCTCGGGCCTTTTTCTCCGGGCAAGCTTTCCTGCCACCCTGGGCGGATCCGTATGGTTCCACGTTGGTTAGACTCGGTTGACAATATGTGTCCAAGTTGTCAACTTTGTCCATATGGTCGATTCCACTGGTCCCACACCGGGTGCCCCAGATGATCCGCGCCGCCGCGCGCTGCTGGACGCGGCGATGTCCGTGTTCGTGCGCCATGGTTATCGCAAGACCTCCATGGACGAGGTCGCCCGGGCCGCCCAGATCTCCCGTCAGGGCCTGTATCTTCATTTCTCCACCAAGGAAGAGCTCTTCCGCGCGGCCGTCCAGCACCTCTTCGAGGGGGCGTTGCGGGCCGCCACGTCCGTGATGAATGACGCCTCGCTCGCGCTCGACGCCCGGCTGGTGCGCGCGCTCGACGAGGTCTTCGGCCGCTTCGCCGGGAAGGCCCACCCGGATGCGTTGGACCTGGCCGAGGCCAGCCGTGAACTCCTCGGCACGATGGTGGAGGATCACGAGGGCCTGTTCGCCGAGGCCCTCGCCAAGACCCTCCGCGAGTCGTGCTCGATGGCCGCCTACAAACCCGTGGGCCTCACCGCGCGCCAACTCGCGGACACGTTGATCGTCACGGCGTCCGGGCTCAAGCACCGCGTCGCCACGCGCGAAGAGTTCATCAAGGGCATCACCATCGCGGTCCGCGCGATGTGTCTCCCCCTCCTGGAGGTTTCATGAGCCGCATCAAGTCCTGGGTGTCCCGGGCCGCCCTCGTCGTGGCGGCCGGGGTGGTCCTCCTCGCCGTCTTCGCCGGGGTGGATGGGTGGAAGGCCTTCGGACAGCGCGCCAGCGGTGAGCGCCGGGCCCGCATGGAGCGCTCGCCCCAGTGGAAGGACGGCCACTTCGTCAATCCCCAGCCCATCATCAATGACAACTGGTCCATGGCGACGAGCCTGTTCGAGCGCACCTTCGAGGGAACGCCCACGGGCCCCGTGTCCACGGCGGCCGTCGATCCCCGGCGCTTCGACACGCCTCCCGCCACCGGCCTGCGGGTCACCTGGCTCGGGCATTCCTCCAATCTGGTGGAGATCGATGGCTACCGCGTCATCACGGATCCCTTCTGGGGCGAGCGCACCTCGCCCCTCACCTGGGCGGGTCCGAAGCGGTGGTACGCGCCCCTCATCGCGCTCGACGCGCTGCCGCGCATCGACGCCGTCGTCATCTCCCACGACCATTACGATCACCTCGACTACGCGACCCTGGTGGCCATGAAGGACTGGGACACCCGCTTCGTGGTGCCGCTCGGCGTGGGAGCGCATCTGGCCTATTGGGGCATCCCCGAGGAGCGCATCGTCGAGCTGGACTGGTGGGAGAGCACGAAGGTGCGGGACCTGGAGATCGTCTGCACGCCCGCGCGCCATGCCTCGGGCCGCTACCTGCTCGACAACAACATGACGCTCTGGGGCGGCTTCGCGCTGCGGGGCCCCTCGCACCGGGCGTTCTTCTCGGGAGACACGGGACTGTTCCCCGCGCTCCGGGACATTGGCGAGCGGCTGGGTCCCTTCGATGTGACGCTGCTCGAGGTGGGGCAGTACGGGCGGTCCTGGCCCGATTGGCACATGGGGCCGGAGCAGGCCATCGCCGCGCACCAGATGCTCCAGGGGCGAGTGCTCCTGCCCGTGCACTGGGGGCTGGTCAACCTCGCCTTCCACGCCTGGACGGAGCCCATCGAGCGGGCGCTCGTGGCGGCGCGCTCGGCCCAGGTGACGATCGCCCAGCCTCGTCCCGGCGAGAGCATCGAACCCGAGGCCCGGTCCGAGCCCTCCCGCTGGTGGCCGGATCTTCCCCGGCAGACGGCGGAGCAGAACCCCATCGTTTCCTCTCAAATGGAGTGAGGGCCCATGAAAGTCATTCATCCGCCCCCAGGGGTTGTCTGACGGAGTGGGATAATGGCCTCTACTTCGCGGGCGAGGCCCTTTCCTGCTACGGACCGTGGGGTTGGAGGGAGGGCCGCGTCGGACGGGCGGATAGACTCCCCTCCCATCCCCCGGTCTTCGAGAACAGGTTTCCATGAAGGACAAGCCGTTCACCGACATCTCCACGGCCGCTACCCCCCGGCGCGAGCGCTCGGAGCCGTCACGTCCCGTTCCCGCGCTCACCATCGTTTCCCATCCCACGCCCCACCGGGCCGGAGAGCGGCTTCTCATGGGCGCCCTGCTTTCGGACGGCTCGGTGGCCGTGTCGCGCGTGGGGCCGGACTTCACCTCGTCGGGCGCCACGTTGGGCATGCCGCTCGCGGACACGTTCCTGAGCCGCAAGCCCCTGGTGTTCGAGAGCGCGGGCTCGGGGAGGGTCCGGTTGCGCGTGGAGGCGGGTGGCACGGCGGTCTGGGTGGATGACGCGCCGCTCGTGGGCAGCCGGGAGTTCGGACCCGAGGCCCTGGCCCTGGGCGTACCCATCGTGCTCGCCGAGCGGGTGGTGTTGCTGCTGCACCTGACGTCCTCCTCCGAGGCGCTCGTGCAGGATGACCTGGGCATGGAAGGCCAGGGCCTGGGCACGCGCCGGGTGCGCGAGGATGTCGTGCGCGTGGCGGATTTGAAGGTGCCCGTGCTCATCCGGGGCGAGACGGGCTCGGGCAAGGAGCTGGTCGCCCGGGCCATCCACCAGCGTGGCCCTCGCCGCCACGGGCCCTTCGTCAGCGTCAACCTGGGGGCCATTCCCAAGGAGCTGGCCGCCGCGGAGCTCTTTGGCGCGAGGAAGGGGGCGTACACGGGCGCCACCCAGGAGCGCGAGGGCTTCTTCCGCGCCGCCCATGGCGGCACGCTCTTCCTGGACGAGGTGGGCGAGGCGCCTCCCGAGGTCCAGGTGATGCTGCTGCGGGTGTTGGAGACGGGCGAGGTGTACCCGGTGGGGGGGCACTCGCCCGTGGCCGTGGACGTGCGCCTCATCACCGCGACGGACGCGGATCTGGAGGAGCGCATCCGTCAGGGGGCCTTCAAGGCGCCGCTGCTGCACCGCCTGGCCGGGTATGAAATCCAGGTGCCGCCCCTGCGCGAGCGCCGCGAGGACATCGGTCTGCTCTTCCACCACTTCGCCCGGCAGGAAGGCGAGTCGCTGGAGGATGGACACCGGTTGGAGTCCCTGTCCTCCTCGGCCGAGCCCTGGCTCCCGTCCGCGCTGGCGGTGCGGCTGGTGCGCTTCTCGTGGCCCGGCAACGTGCGGCAGTTGCGCAACCTGGCGCGTCAGCTCGTCATTGGCGGCCGGGGGCAGGGGGCGCTCAAGGCCACGCCGCGCATGGAGCGGGAATTGGACGCGGGCGTCACGCTCTCTCTCGCCGCCTCTCCCGGAGTGGCGGCGCCCCGGGGAGAGCCCGAGCGGGCCGCCGCGCCCGAGCCGGAGTCCTCCCGGCGCAAGCCCTCCGAGGTGACGGATTCCGAGCTGATCGCCGCCCTGCGCGCCAGTGCGTGGGATCTCAAGGCCGCCGCCCAGCGCCTGGGCATCACCCGGCCCTCGCTCTACGTGTTGATCGACAAGAGCCCCAGTCTGCGCACCGCCGGAGACTTGAGCGTGGAGGAGATCTCCCGCTGCTTCCGGGAATGTGGGGGCGATCTGGATGAGATGACGCGGCGGCTGGAGGTCTCCAAGCGGGGCCTGCAGCGGCGCGTCCGGGAGCTGGGCCTGGATGAGCGCTGAGCCTTGACACGTCATTGACATGTCAAGGCGCCATCCGGAGTGTTCCGGACGCTCCGTTCATGGCGGCTCCCGAACAAGGTTGCTATGCGGTGGCCGGAGAAAGGCAGGCATCCATGGCTACCCTGAACGTCTACATACGAATCGGTTACGAACCGACCTACTCCAAGAACCCGCCGGTGGTCTACCCAGGCGACACGGTGAACTTCACCCTGGAGGACAGCACGGACACCGTGACGGTGAAGTTCGAGGCGGGGTCTCCCTTCACTCAAGCCGATTTCGTGCTCAACGGCACCTCCACGCTCACGGCCACGAAGTCGCCCGTCGTCAAGAGCGACGCCATCCATCGGCGATATGAATTCAAGGTGCCCCCGCCCATGACGCCGCCGAAGGGAGAGGAGCCCGAGCCGCCCGGGACGGCGTCGGGCGGGCTGGATGTCGGCACGGAGCCTCCGATTCTCATCGAGAAGTGAGCGCCTCAGCGTGAGCTGAGCAGGGGCCCGTACTCCACCGAGAGGTGGGGATTGTGAGCGAGGGCCTGATCCAGGTCTTTCCGGGCCTCGCCCCGCCACGTGTCGCGCTCCGCGGGGGACGCGGTGGGAGTCTCCGCCAACGCCAGCAGCAGCCGGGCGCGGGCGGCCCGGGCGGTGGCCCATGTGGGACGGGCGGCCAGGGCCTGCTCGATCTGGCGCAGCCCCTCGCGCAGCACGGGCACGGGGTCTCCTCCTCCGCCCCCATGGGCCAGCCACCGTGCCCACTCGCCCTGGAGGAGCGCCGCGGCCAGACGGTATTCCTGCCACTCGGGATCCGCCTCGAGGGCACGTTGGAAGGAGTTCGCCGCCCGCTCGAAGTCGGTACCCCGGGCCTGTCCCTTCTGGGCGAGCCAGCGCGCGCGCACGGACTCCACCTCGCCCTGGTAGCGCAGCGCGTACCCCATGCCGGGATTCAATTCGAGCGCCTGGCGCAGGGCCCCGGCGGCCCGCTCCAGCTCGGGAGATGGATCCCCGCCCCGCTTCAACGCCCATAGCGCCAGGGCGTGGTGGACCTTGGCTGGGTTCACCCGGAACTGGGCCTGCTTGGGCATGCGCTCGATGGCCTGGGCATAGGCCTCCAGGGCCGTCCGGGCGCTCGGGGTGGGATCTTCCCCCCGCCGGTAGTGGAAGAGCGCCCGCCAGGCGTGCGCTTCGCCCAGGTTGTTGTAGGCGAAGCCCTGCTGGGGGGCGGCGGCGCGGGCCCGCTCGAAGGCGGCCTGGGCCTCGTCGAGCAGGGGCTCGGCCTCCCGTCCCGCGTCCCACGCCAGCTCGGCCTTCCACAGGAGCGCTCCGCCCAGGGCGTTGTGAAAGGCGGGCAGCTTGCCGTTGATGGCCGAGCCCTGACGGTACAGGGCGAGGGCCTGCTCCAGCTCGCTGTCCGGCTCCCCGCCGCGGTTGAAGCGCCGCCGGGCCCGCCATTCGTGCACCTGGGCGCCGTAGTAGTAGGGCACGTAGTGGCCCGCGTCGATGCGCCGTGCGCGCTCGAACGTCTCCCGGGCCTGTTCCAGGTCTCCGTCCGCGTCCGGGGCGCGGGGGTTCGTGGCGCGGTTGAAGTACATCGTCCCGAGGTTGAGCCACGCATCCAGCGGCTTCGGGTCGAGCGCGATGGCGGCCCGGTAGGCGTCGATCGCCTGGCCCCGGTGCCCGAGCGAGTCGCCTCCCCGCTGGTCCTCGGAATCGGCCCAGATCTTGAGGAGGTAGCCGCGCTCGGTGTGGAACACGTAGTCGCGGTCCTTCTCGGCCACGCTCTCGAGGGCCTGGAAGGCCTCGCGCAGGGGCTCGCCGGGATCCTCGCCGTGCTCCTGGCGGTGGCGGGCCCACAGGCGGAAGTCCCGGGCGATCTCCATCCGGGCCCGAGGATTTCCAGGCGAGAGCGCCAGCGCCGCGCGCGCCTCCCCCAGCGCTTGCTCCACCAGGGGCAGGACCTCGCCGCCGCCCTGCTGCAGACGGTACTCGGCCATCCTGCGGTGGAAGCGCGCGCGCAGCAGTTGGGCCTGGAAGTGATCCGGCGCGGCGGTGAGCGCCCGGGTGACGGCCTCGAGTCCCCGCTCGTAGGGGGCCTGGAGCTCCCCGGGCCCGAAGAACTCCAGCAGCAGGGAGCCCAGGTGCAGCCTTCCCAGGGCCGTGTACACGGCGGGATCGCTCTCGCCGATGGCGGCGGCGGAGGTGTACGCGGCGCGGGCGGCCTCCAGGTCGGCGAGGGCGCCGGTCCGGTCCCCGGCGTTGCGGCGCTTCCAGGCGCGGGCCTGGAGGATGTCGCCGCGCAGCAGGGGTACCTCGTGGAACCACGGCGTGGGCGTGCCCAGCGCGTCCAGCTCGCCGAGGGCCCGCTCGTGGTCGCCCTCATGGAAGGCCAGGAGCGCCGCGCCGTAATGAGGAGAAGGGGCCTCGGTGCCCTCGCTCCGCCGCAGCCAGGTGAGCGCGGGGTCTCGGTAGCGCTGTTCGAGCTCGCGCCGGCGGGCCTCGCGCTGCTCGGGGTTGCGCATCCACTCCACCTCGAGCAACTGCTCCTGGTAGAGCTGGCCGAGCGCGAGCGCGAGCGCATAGGCCACCCGGGGCTCCTGGTAGCCTTCCCGCCACGCGGCTTCGAGCCGTTCGAGGGCCCCCTGGGCATCCCCCAGCGCGAGCAGGGCGCGGCCGAGGGCGTAGTGCCCGGGCGCCTGGGCGTCTCCGCCCGCCTGACGGATGTCCTCCTCCAACGCGCGCATGCCCTCGCGCAGGGCGAGCCGATCCGGACGGGTGTCGTGCAGGGGCGCCAGGGCGGAGTAGCGGGCCTGGGCTTCCAGGCGCTCCACGCGCTCGGTGAAGAGGCGGGCGAGGCGTTCGCGCGAGGCCACCTGGTGGCGGGTCAGCACCGCCTGCCCGAGCGCGAGACCCAGGCCCACGAGCGCGGTGGTGCCCAGGCCCACGAGGAGCCGGTGTTTGCGCAGCTTCTTGCGCAGCCGGTAGCCGGGCCCGGCGCGGCGCGCGAGCACGGGCTCTCCGGACAGGTAGCGCTCCAGGTCCTCGGAGAGGGCGCGCGCCGAGTCGTAGCGGGCCGAGCGCTCCTTCTCCAGGCACTTGAGGACGATGGCCTCCACGTCCACGGGGAGGTCGGGGTGGGAGCGCCGGAGCGGAGGGGGCTCCTCGGTCTGGATGCGGGTGAGCAGGTCCAGGGCGTTGTTCCCCGCGAAGGGAGGCGCGCCCGTGAGGATGTGGTGGAGCGTGGCGCCCAGGCTGTAGACGTCCACGCGGCGATCCAACCGGCCCACCTCTCCCCGGGCCTGTTCGGGCGCCATGTAATGGGGGGTGCCGAGCACGTCGCCCGAGGCGGTGTGCTCCTCGTGCCAGCTGCGCGCCAGGCCGAAGTCCATGACGTAGGGCTTGAGGCTTCCGTCCTCCAGCCGCTCGACGAGGATGTTGGAGGGCTTGAGGTCGCGGTGGATGAGGCCGGCATGGTGGGCGGCGTGGACGCCCTCGGCCACGTCCCGGAGCACGGACAGCTTCTGCTCCAGGGTGAGCTCCCGGGCGAGCTGCCCCAGGTGGCGTCCCTCCACGTAGCGCATGGCGATGAAGGCCCGGCCGTGGATTTCCCCCACCTCGTACAGCTCGCACACCCGCTCGTGGCGCACCCGGGCCTGGGCGCGCGCCTCGGACAGGAAGCGCTGGGCGAGCTGGGGGTCTCCATCGCGCACGAACTTGAGGGCCACGTTGCGGCGCAGGCGGGGGTCATACGCGAGGAAGACCTGGCCCATGCCGCCCTGGCCGAGGAAGCGCACGGCCTGATAGCGCTCCCAACCGGGCAGGGGAAAGGCGGGTTCCAGGGACGCGGAGGAGGGCGGAGGAGCCCCGGGCCGTCGGGTGGAGGGGGCCTCGAAGGGGGTGGCCCGGCCGCGCAGGGACACGAGGGTGTCCGGGGAGAGCTGGCCCCGTTCGAGCAGCAAGTCCAGGGGGCTGCGGCGCAGGCGAACGGCTTCCTCGCGCAAGGACTCCACCTGCTCGCGCGAGACGACTCCCTCGGCGAGCGCGCAGTGGAGTTCCTCCTCGTACTCAGGCCGGGGGGTGTTCTGGGTGCTCACCCCGTGGAGCATAGGAGGGCGTCCGGTGGGACGGAATGGGGTGGGGTGCCCGTCGGTGAGGGGAGGTATCGGGAACTGGCGGGTGAGCGGGGCCTGGGGTAGCTGTATGGCTGTGCACGAGGGACAGCCAACGAGTCGAGGCCCTGGCCCCATACTGGGCGGGCCAATTCGTGGGAGGCGGCTCGTAGAGTGATGCCAGAGGGCCTGACGACGGATACATCGAGCAGCACAGGCGTTTTGGATCTGGATTAGGTGAGCACGTGGCCACGGCCGAGCAACTCAAGGCACTCCTGAAGAGTTTCGCCGATGGCGACGACACGCGGTTTCTCTCCGTCGCCATGCAGGTGGCCGCGCAGGAGGCCCGGCAGGGCCATTCAAAACTGGCGCACGAGCTTCGGACGCTGATTGACGCGGTCAAAGCGCGAGGACAGCTCGCCGCGCGTCAGCCTTCGATTCCCACGCCACTCGTTCAACCCAAGGGTGAGCTGGCGGGCCTCCTGTCGGCGCGATACCCGACGACGCGCCTGGGCGACATGGTGCTGGAGTCCAAGGTTCTCCAGCAGCTCGATCGTGTGCTTCGTGAGCACAGGCAGGGTCACAAGCTGCGTGAGCACGGGCTTCATCCCCGGCACCGGCTGTTGCTCCTTGGCCCCCCCGGGTCGGGGAAGACAATGACGTCCTCGGCGCTCGCGGGCGAAATGACAATGCCGTTGTTCACGATTCAGCTCGATGGACTGATGACGAAGTTCATGGGCGAGACCGCTTCGAAACTCCGTCTCGTCTTCGAAGCGATGAAAACGACACGCGGTGTCTACCTTTTCGACGAGTTTGACTCCATCGGCGGACACCGTTCCGCGCCCAATGACGTGGGTGAAGTCCGGCGCATCCTGAATTCATTCCTCCAGTTCCTGGAACAGGACACCTCGGACAGTCTCATCGTCGCCGCGACCAACCATCCGCAGATGCTGGATGAAGCCTTGTTCAGGCGCTTCGACGACGTCATCGAATATGATTACCCAAGTGATGAACTGATTGAGCGGACCCTTGTCGGACGGCTCGGGGCATTCTCTCCCAAGAATCTACCGACGGGGACCCTCGCCAAGGAAGCCAGGGGCCTCAGCTACGCTGAAATCACGCGCGCATGTGATGACGCGTTGAAGGAGGCGATCCTCGCGGATCAGTCATCGGTCGATGAGGAATCTCTAAGAAGAGCCTGCGTCGAGCGCCGAGCCGCGCGCAGGAGCAAATAAAGCTGTTGTCATGCAGTGGGGGGAGTTCACGTTGGCTGACATCCATGATCGATTCCACCTCTTCGTGCGCCAGCTTCCGACGTCCGAGCGGTTCACCTCCATTCAATCGGGGGGAAGCAAACAGAAGTCGCTCAAACATGATCGTGCACAGCACGGCAAGAGGTTGCTCCAGGAACTCGCCGCCGCTGTCAATGTTCCAGTTGAGCCCGCGAAGACCGCCGTTCGAGTCGAGTTTCAAAGCGAACCCGACTTCGATCTGGCACTCAAGAGCCTCGACACTCCGACGCACGGACTGGAATTGCTGTGCGTCCGGGAACAGGGGCAGGTAAGCTTCGCGACCGTCCTCGTCCAGCGGTCCGGTATTTCACGGCTCAAGAATCTCATCGAGCAGTACACTTCTGGGGCAACCCAGAACGGCAAGCCCAAGAATCAGGCGCTTGTTGATAGCATCGCGAAGATCCGCCGCGCCGTGCTCGAATCACTGTGGACCGAAGTCGACGAAGCGCTTCCTCCCTCCACGGCACATGCTTGGTTCGAGATCTGGCTAGTCAAGGACGTGTTTCAACGAGAGGCCTTCCGAGCGCGAGCCAGGAAGTTCGAACTCTCGGTGGCCGTCCGGGAACTCGATTTCATCGACCGCGTCGTCCTCCTCGTCGGAGGCCAGACGGAAAGGCTGGAGGCCTTTACCGCCGAGGACATGAGTGTCGCCGAGGTTCGCCTCGCCAAGTGGACCGCAGCGGACTTCATGGACCTGCCGAATCGGGAGAAGGTGGCCTGGGCGGAGGAGCTCGCGCGCCGTGTGGTGGCTGCTTCCGATGCCGCGCCTGCCGTATGTGTACTCGACACAGGAGTCAACCGGGGGCATCTCCTCCTGCAACCGCACATCGCACCCGAGGATGTCCAGGCATGTCACCCGGACTGGGGAGCGCAAGACCATCACGGGCATGGCACCATGATGGCGGGGCTGGCCTTATATGGAGACCTCATGCCTCTTCTTCAAATGAAAGAAGGTGTGAGGCTCACGCACCGGGTCGAGAGCGTGAAGATTCTTCCGCCGGGGGAGGACAATGCCCCGGAGGTCTGGGGGGCCATCACCACGGAGGCGATCGCTCGCGCCGAAACCCAAGCACCTGACCGCTTGCGTGTCTCCTGCCTCGCGGTGACAGCGGACGAGCGGGACAGGGGGCAGCCCTCTTCCTGGTCCGCCGCATTGGATCAGTTCACCTCGGGCATGGAGGATGGACAGCGGCGGCTCGTCTGTGTGTCAGCGGGTAACATGAATCTAGATGACTCCGTCAGGTACCCGGAGGCCAATGAAACAGCCTCGGTGCATGATCCCGCTCAATCCTGGAATGCCCTGACCGTGGGAGCGGTGGCCGACCGAGACATCATCATGGAGCAAACCCATCAGGGCTGGTCATCCGTTGCATCCATGGGAGGCCTGTGTCCGATGAGTACGACCTCGCTCGTTTGAGAGAATGACTGGCCGCTGAAACCGGATATCGTGATGGCGGGAGGAAACGCCGCGGTCGATCCGGATCAGACCCGGGTTGAACAACTGAGCAGTCTGAGTCTGCTTTCGACCTATCACCAACCTTTCGTCCGGCAGTTCGTCGCCACGGGAGACACGAGTGCCGCGGTGGCGCTTGCCGCGCGCCTTGGCGCCAACATCTCGGCGCGCTACCCGCGGCTCTGGCCCGAAACGGTTCGTGCCCTCATCGTCCACAGCGCTGAGTGGACGGATGCCATGGAGCGGCGTTTTCCGGGCAAGAAGCGGCGTGACATCGAGAACAAGCTGCGTTGTTACGGATTTGGTGTTCCCGATGTCGACAGGGCCCTCTCCAGTGCGTCCAATGACGCGACGCTCATCATCGAACAGGAACTTCAACCTTTCGACGAGAAGGTGAGCATGGGGTCCCGCCGATATGTCACGCGGGACATGCACCTGCATTCGCTTCCCTGGCCGACTCAGATCCTCCAGGAGTTGAATGCAACAGATGTAGAACTTCAAGTCACGCTTTCCTACTTCATCGAGCCCAGTCCAGGCCGAAGGGGGTGGAAATACCGTCATCGCTACCCTTCATTTGGGCTTCGGTTCGACATGAAGACGGGTTCCGAATCAGAGAAGGCGTTCCGGACGCGTATCAATCGCGCGGCCCGCATGGAGGACGAGAGTGCCACGAGTTCTGGCGACTCCGACAAATGGAGAGTGGGTCCCAAACTGCGGGGACATGGCTCCATTCATTCCGATCGCTGGGTAGGACCGGCGGTTGAGTTGGCGGACAAGGGCATGATCGCCGTGTATCCGAGTATTGGATGGTGGAGGGAGAGGCCTCAACTCGATCGATGGAACAAGAAAGCCCGTTACTCGCTCGTGATTTCACTCAGGGCACCGGGGATCGATACAGATATCTATACACCCATCGCGGCCCGTATTGGGGTGCCGGTCGAGATCGCCGTTCCGATAGGTGGTTGACCTCAATCCAATGGGTCGAGACGGTCCCCTTTCTCCTCGGGGGCCTTTCTCCCTGGTGCGAATGTCGCGCTCAACGACCTCTTCTGGGAAGGCTCCTCCGAGCGACGCGATGCTCCCCGGTCATCGCGCGGAGCGCCGACGTGCTCTTGACACGCCTCTCAGACACGGTTCCCGCCATGCTGCACACGCAGTTGGCCGAGAAGCGCTTGTGCCTTGGACTGAGTGGACACGAAGTGGATCTTCCCCCTCAGGGCACTCTTCTCCGCCCGGGTCATCTCCGCCGCGAGGAGCAGTCCCATGGCGAGGGCTTTATGCAGCAGCCGCGTCTTGAAGTAGATGACACCGAGGATCCACTCGGACCGGACGTGCTCGCTGATGTAGCGCCTGGCCTCTGACTCCATCCCTTGCGCCGCCTCCATGTCCCCCAGGATGAAGAAGGGATGGGCCGTGCCCAGCTCCCTGTAGAGGTTCACCATCTGAACGGCCTGCTCCAGGGAGCACTCCCCCTGGAGCTTCGACCAGAGGAGATCGGGAGGCTCGAGGTGGAAGGTGTTCTTTCCGATCGTCCACTCACGCTGGATGGGCGGCATGCGTGCGTCCTATGACAGCAAGAATCCACAGCCGCAACGACGCGATCATCCAACGGGTTTCCAGCGCCAGGGAGAACGGAGCGAGTGTTGAGGAATCCACGGAGGTGATTGGCTCCAGTCCAAGCGGCCGAGGGGGTCCGGCCAGGATGGCGGGTCCGCATTACGTTACGCCCATGGCCGAGTGCCCCTTCGCTCCCTCCGCTTCCCCTCCTGGCGACGCCCCGAGCCCCATGGCGCTGGATGCCACGGATCCCCTCCGGGTGCTCAACGACGCCTTCCGGGACGCCTATGCCGAGCGGCGGGACGCGTTGCTCGCGGGCATGGGGCCGGTCATCGCGCAGATCGACGACGTGCTCATCCTGCGCAACGGGGGGCAACGGCTCGAAGGCCCCGCGAGGACTCGCCGCTACCACGAGCTCAAGGCCATCAATCACCTGCCGCTCGCCCTGTACGTGCTCCTGATGGACAGGCGAGGCGCGCTCGATGGGCGCACCCGGGAACGGCTCACCTCCCTGCGGGGACTCATCACCGCGGCGGAGGACAGCCTGGAGCGGCGCGGCTTCACTCCGGAACAACTTGCTCGCCAACGCCGCCTGCTCGAGGGCTCGCTCGGCCTCGTCGAGCGGGTGCTGGCCGAGGACCAGGTCGAGCCGGCCACCTTGTGGGCCTTCACCCGGTCGCACCTGCCGGATTTGATGGGCAACATCGAGGACGCGGCGAGGGATCAGCTCGAGACCATGCACGCCACGGTCGAGGCCTGGAAGGCGCAGATGACGCCGGAGGAGCGCGCGCGGCTGCGGGCGGTGGTCGCCGTCGCGCACATGTCCCGCCCCGGGAACGTGGCCATGCAGTACTTCTCCGTCACCCTGGGGGAGACCTGGGAGGGCCACTTCGATCAGGAGGACTTACAGCCAGGCAAGCGGGTCCTGGCCTCCGAGACGGGTTTCGACGAGGCGGGGGCGTTCAGGCTCCTGGCTACCCAGGCGCTCGACGCGAGCGTGGGCGAGCATTTCTTCGGCGAGGAGATGCGCCTGGAGCGCGACGTGCTCGCGGACGCGGCGGAGCGGATCCTCACGGACATGTTCCACCAGGAGCCCGAGCCGCCGCCGCCCCCCGGACGACAGGAAGCGGCTCAGTAGGCCGTGCCCTGCCAGGGGAAGAGATACGTGAGGGGCAGGTTCAGCCGCGCGGCCCAGGAGGACTCATTGTGTCCGGCGCCCTGGGCCACGTAATAGAAGAGATCCCCACCCTGGACATGGCCATCCGCCACGAGCGCATCGCGCATGCGGGTCGTCTCCGGCAGCCCGTCACCGCTCGTTCCGGCGTCGAGGTAGACATTCACCGCCACCTTCGTGGGAGACGCCTCCACCTGCTGGGTGAGCGCCTGGTTGTTCCACCAGAAGGAACTCGACAGGGCCCCGAGCTTCCCGAAGACGGCCGGATTGCGTTGGCCGATATAGAAAGACACCAGTCCACCGAGTGACGAGCCAAGGAGAGCGGTGTTCTGCTTGCCCGTCAGCGTGCGGAAGTTCTGGTCGACGTAGGGCTTCACCGTGTCGATGAGGAAGCGCTCGTACTTGTCCGCGCCTCCTCCGCCGTACTGGGGATCGCAGCAAGGGGTGTATTCGTAGATACGATTGGCGTCACCGTTGTAGACGCCCACGATGATGACCTCATCCATGGAGCCGTTGCCGATGAGGGCATTGGCCGTCTCGTCCATGCGCCACTCGACGCCGCCAAAGGCGGTGGAGGCATTGAACAGGTTCTGCCCGTCATGGGCATACAGCACGGGATAGCGCTTGAGCGGGTTCTCCGAGTAGCTGGGCGGCAGGTAGACGGCGAGCGTGCGGGAATTGCCAAGCTGGGGAGAATAGACATTGGAGACGTATTGCAACCGCCCCGAGGCCGCGCCGAAGAAGGGGTAGAGGTCCACCGTGGCTCCGGCCTTGACGCGGTAGTTGGCGCCGGTGGACCAGGAGGCGTCGTTGACGAGGGGTTTGAGCTCCACGTCGCCCACGGAATTGGACCAGGACAGGGTCCAGATGTTGCCCGTGCCCCAGGTGGCATGGGTGCCGGTGGTCCAGGAGAGGGGCGCCTTGCTGCCCCGGACGGTGATGCGGTTGCCGTAGCCGACGTCATAGTGGATGCGGACGGTGGTGGCCTCGGCCAGGGTGCTCGACATCAGGAGGGACAGGGCCGCGAGCGGGCCCAGGGTGCGCCAGGGAGAAGGGTGCATGGAGTGGAACTCTCCCAACGAGGTCCGGGTCGGAGCAAGGTGACTCCTGGTATCGTTTTCCGAATCCCCTTTTCCCGAAGAGGCCCGCCCATGTCCCAGGAGACGTCCCCTCCCCCCTCGCTTCCCGTCGAGCCGCCCGAACTGAATGCCATGAGGGAGCGGTTGCTGGTGACGCTGGAGAAGGAGGCCCAGGTGGCCACCGGGACCGCGCAGCCCCTTCTGCGGAAGATGCACGAGCTGCTCGTCAGTACCAAGCCGGGCGAGCCGTTCAGTCCGGCCCTCTACGAGGACGTCAAGATGGCGATCATGGCCTTCATGAAGGAGCCCGTGTTTCCGCCTCCGGCCGTCATCGGTGAGTGCGTGGCGTTCATGCAGGAGCGGCAGGCGGTGTTCCTGACCGCCACGCAGAGGTAGTCGTGGGGCCCTTGCGTGTGGGGGCGCTGGCACTGGCGGTGTTGATGGGGGTGACGGCCTGCGCCACGGGAAGGCCCATGGGCACGGCCGTGCGGCATGATTCACCGGAGTCGAAAGTCGGCGCCGGAGGCGAAGAAGCTGTCTTCACCCGACTGCCCACGGACTTCGCTCCGGTGCGGGTGAATGACGCCGAGCTGACGGAAGCCTTGGCGACGCTCTGGCTCGACATGCCGCTGAGGGTGGCCAGGTTCCGCTCTGTTCTTCATGTCGACCGAGGAGTGGGCGAGGCATGGCGCGGCGACCTGGCGAACTCCTATGGGCGTTATTGCGAGCGGCGCGGCACACCGGGAGATTGCCTGACGCTGTTCGAGGACGGGCCCCGCTTCCAGGAGGATGACAAGCGCCGCCTCGCGCTCGCCCTGGCGGTGGGCCCCGCCTTGGAAGGCGTGAACGCGGAAGTCCGGGCCATGCTCGACCCCTCCCAGTTGCTGACCCTGCTGAGCATCAGCATCGCGGGGTACATGGCGTTATTGCTGGCACCGATACCCGAGCCCGTGACGAAGGGCATTGCCCTGGCGTTCACCGTGCTCATGTGGGGGTACCTGGGGTGGGAATTCTTCGACCTGCTGCGAGCCTACGCGCGGCTTCACGAGGAGGCCCCCCGGGCCACGAGCTTCGCGGAGCTGAGGGAGACGGGCGAGCGGTTCGGCCGAGTCATCGGGCCGAACAGTGTGCGGATACTCGTGCTGGTGGGGACCGCGGCGATCGGTGGAACGGCGGCGCTCGCGTCCAAGGCGCCGAAGCTACCGGGATTCGGACAGGCCTCGGGGAGAGTCGCGGCCAGAACCGGCATGAAGCTGCTGGATGCGGCGACCGGGGCCGAGCGCGTCATCGTCTCCGTGTCCGAGGGGTCGCTTCGTCTTGTCGTGGGGGCACCGCACGTCGTGGCCATGGCGGGCCGGAGCGCCGCCGCTGGGAGTCCCGCGCCGGGGAGGGGTAAACTCCTCCCGAACGGCCACAAGGCCTGGGGGTCGTTCAGTGGCTTCAAGTCGGCCATGGGTCCCGCGGGAACGGGAAAACAATGGCACCACATCGTGGAGCAGACTCCGGGCAACGTGACGCGTTTTGGCGGTGAGGCCCTCCACAACACCGAGAACATCACCGCATTAGACAAAGATCTCCACACCCGGTTGGGTGCATTCTATTCTTCGAAGTACATTCGAGCCACCAGTTCACGAACTTTGACTGTACGGCAGTGGCTCAGTACACAATCCTACGAGGCGCAGCGCGATTTTGGCTTGCTGGCTATCAAGAATATCTCAAGTGGAGTCTGGCCGTGACAAGTCTCGAAAGTCTGGTGGGGGATTTCGCGCGGCATGTGGAAGCACAGACTGAAGCGATATGGCGAGGAGACGCGAAAACTGGAAACAAGCATGCGGATCGATACCTGGCTGCATTCGATAGGCTGTGCGCCTATGGCGATGCTGGACGGGATGCGCTCGCGGCACTTTTTGTGCATCCCAACATGGATGTGAAGACCACGGCCGCAGCGTTTCTTCTGCGCCATCGGACGGAGGAATCCAAAGCGATTTTAGAGGAGGCAGCGAAAGGAGAGGGGTTGGTGGCTTTCGCCGCGTCTCAGACGTTGAAACACTGGAAGGACGGCACATGGAGCATTGACCCAGCAGATGGGGATGTGGGCGGGAATATCTCGGTTGCGCAGGCCAATCGTGCTAGACAACGGACCAAGCCGACCCGTCGTCGCGGCCAGGGAAACAAACGGGGCACGTCCGGCGATTGACTCGGAGCTTGGGCTCCAGTCCTACGAGGAGCAGCGGGAGTTTGGTATGTTCAATATTGCGAAAATCAGGAATGTTGCTGAATGACGGATTTGGAGAGTATCGCGGAGGAATTTGCCCTGAACGTGGCTGCACAGACTGATGCCATCCATGGCGGTGCCCGAAGCGGTGGCAACAAGTACGCCAAGCGCTACACCGCTGCGTTCAAGAAGTTGCGAGACCACGGAGAGGCGGGTCGGGATGCACTCGCTCAACTATTGGTGCATCCGCGCATGGATGTTCGAGTCAATGCAGCCGTCTGCTTGCTCAGTGATAGACCAGAGCAGGCAAAGCCCGTTTTGGAAGAAGCAGCCAAGGGAGAGGGAATGATCCCTTTCGTGGCGTCTCAGGCATTGAAGTGTTGGGAAGAGGGTAATTGGAGCCTGGATATAGATTAGGGACCAGGTAAACCCGATCAGGGAAAGGTCACGCCATTCAGGAGGATGAGCCGGTGGCCGCTTTCATCCCAGGCCTTCACGGTGAAGGCTCCTTGAGCCTCCCCAGCGGTCAGTTCCCACTCCACCACGAACAGGCCCGTCCCTGAATCCGGCGCGATGGGCGATGCCTGCCAGAAGACTCGCGCGGGCCTGGGTTCCTGTCCCTTTCTCTCCAGTGCCGCGCCCGCGCTCGACCACGGCTGTGGATCCGGATTGCGCAAGACCATCGCCACGGCGATGCGCACCACCGCGCGGCCCTCGTGTTCCCGTGTGGTGCTGGAGCGATAGCTGATGCCTCTCTCCGCGTGGATCGTCTTGCGCGGAGTTCTGGTTTCTATGTCCAGGGTCCTGGTAACGACGCCGTTCTTCTTGTCGTCCATCGTCATCAGCCCACTGGCGATCAGTCCGGTCAGGCCACCGGGCCCATTTTGCGTGCGAAGCCGCTCCAGTTCCTCTCCGAGCCGCTGGGATTTCTCGCGCTCCTCCTGAATTTCCCGCTGGTAGTCCTCCACAGTGCGCTTGTGGCGAAATACCTCCACCTTCCGTGCTCCGAACGAGGGATGCCCGACCAGGGAGAACGAGGCGTTGGCCGGAGCCGCGCCGTCCGCGAAGCGCACGGCCATCGTGAATCGTTCTCCGGGTTGGATCCCCTCTGATGGCAGGAGGGTGACACTTCGTATTCCCATGGCCACGTCGGCGAAACGCTCCCGGCCTTGTAATTCCGCCGAGTCTGGTACGAGCGGCGAGTCGAAGAGGAAGGTGGTGGGCTGGTTCGGGTTGATACACACCGGCTTCACCCCCACCGAAGACTCCGGCGACAATTCAAGGTGATGTGGTGACTCCGCGCAGTCCAGGGCGCGTGGCTGGGCGGATGCGTTGAGCCCCGTGAAGAGCACCAACGCCACGGCGGCGGGGAACAGGGCGTACATACGGTGGAAACCTCGAGCGAAGAGGTGGGTGACCTCGGGCGTGGTCTCTAACACGCCTTCTTCTCCGGTAGGAAAACGCTGTCTGGTTCCACTGACCGAGCGCTAATACTGCTCGCGGTAAACCGACACCACGTCCTGGACGGAAAAGATGTTCGCCGTGTCCTTGGTTTCCTTCGATTTGGCACCGAGGTCGCCGCCAAAGGTGAGTTCCACGCAGATCTTGAAGGTGGCCCCGTTGGGGGTCCGGGCCTCGGTGAAGCGTCCGTAGACGCGGTTCTGCCCGAAGACGAGTTGTCCCTGGAACGTGCTTCGCCGTTCCAGTTTTCCCCACGGATCGCGCAGTTCCACCGTGGTGGCTCCTTCGCGGACGAAGACCCTGTCCGGAGGCTCACCCAGGGGAGTGAATCCGACGAGGTGCAGCCCGTCGATCAGGGGACTCAACTCGAGTGCATTCATGCTCTCGAAGCCTCCTTCCGGGCACTCCGGGAGGCTGGGCGTGGACTTGGCGACGTCGGCGGGGGTGGGGCGAACGGGCGTACCCGTGCACGCGGCCTGGGCGGCGGCTGCTGCCCCCAGACACCATCGGGCGGCGGGAGCGAGGGTCTTCTTCTGCTTCGTGTTTCCCGGGGCGCCGGGGGCCTGTGGTTTCGTCACGGCATCGTCCTTGGATTGCGTCACCGTGGGGGCGACGGCCGCGGGGGTGTTCGCCACCTGGGGCGGAGCCGAGGCCCTTTCAATCTCCGGTGGTGCTCCCGGGGACGCCACTTCCTGGCCAGACCTCCATCCCTGGGTAGGGGAGGGGTCGTCCCACGTGGCGAGCCTCCATCCTCCATAGAGAAGGCCCACGCCCACGGCCATCGCCACCCCCGCGCGCGGGAGTGCCTGGTGCCACCGGGGTCGCCGCGTCTCCTCCGAGGCGGAGGCCTTGTCTCGCAGCGGCACCCGCCAGGAGTCATCCGCTCCGGCCAACAGTCCGTCCAGCGCCTCGTACAACGCGAGGGCGCTCGGGTAGCGATCCTCGGGCCGCTTCTCCAGGAGTTTCAGGCAGACGCCGCTCAGGGGCTCGGGCACGCGGGGGTTGAGGATGTGCGGCGGCAGGGGCACCTGGTGGAGGACGGCTTGAAGCGACTCGGGCTCGTCCGCCTCCACCTCGAAGGGAGAGCGATTCGTGAGCAGCCGGTAGAGCACCACGCCCAGCGCGTACAGGTCGTCCGCCGGGCCGGGACGGTAGTGGGCCCCGGGTTGGAGCGCCTTCTCCAGGAAGAACCGCCACGCCTCGGGAGCGCGGTAGTCGGCCGTGCCGGGAGGGAGCACGCCCTCGGTGAGGGTGTTCTGTCCCTCGCGGCGGGCGGCCCCGAAGTCCACGAGGACGGGTTCTCCGTCCCGGTCGCGCACGAGGATGTTGGCCTCCTTCACGTCCCGGTGGACGACTCCGTGGGAGTGCACCACGGCCAGCGCGCGCGTCACGCCCATCCCCTTGAGCACCACGTCCCGGGCGTCGGGGTTGTCCCGATGCGCCCAGACTCCAAGTTCGGGGCCTTCGATGTAGAGCGACTTGAGCCACAGGAAGCGAGGCAGGGTGAGGGGCCAGAAGCCGAAGCCCAACTGGCGCCCGAGGTTGGCATGGTGCCAGGGCATGGCGATGGCGCACTCGCGCCGGGCGCGTGCCTCCGCCTGGCGCAGGGAAATGAACTTGAGGGCGAACAAGGTGCCGGTGAGCGGATCCCTCGCGCGGTAGACGGTGCCAAAGCCCCCGGCCTTCACCCGTGCCTCCACCACCGTGCCGCTGACGTGCGTACCAGGGGGCAGCTCCAGCGAGTCGCTCTCGTGCATGTTCACCTCGGAGCGGACACGGTAGCAGATGGAGCCTACTTCCCAGGACAACTCCCGGAGTCCCACTTTTGAGACAGGGTGGCTCGGGGGAATCGCGCTCGCCGGGGGGACTGCCCTCGCGCCCATCCTTCGCGGTAGCGTCTGGGTTCTCTCCCTTCATCGGTTCCCCATGCGCTCCGCCCTGTCCCTGCCTGGCTTCCTGCGCGTCTACGCGCTGCCCGCCCTCTGGATCTTCGCCCTCCCCCTGTTGGGTTGGTGGTTCGCCGGTCACGCCACCGATCGATTCGACCGGGACGTGCTCGCCAGCATCGAGGGGCAGATCTCCCAGAACGCCAAGCTCGGTGAGGAGGAGCGGCAGGAGGCGTTGGAGTTCTTCCGCGCCGTTCCGGCCTCGGTGGCCTGCCTCAACCCGGCGGAGGAGCTGTCGGGGTTCCGCAACAGCCTCGGCGAGGCGTGCTCGGACGTGCGGCAGTTCGACTGGATGCGCCTGTTGTCGCTCGCCTCGGTCGCGCTGGGGCTGGTCTCCGCGGCGCTCGCCTTGCTGTGCGCCCTGGCGGCGTTCGTCTCGCGGCCCTTGCAGTACGGCGGCTTCGTGGTGGGCTGGAACGTGCTCCGGGTCACCGGGGCGCTGCAGGCGCTCGCTCAGGGAGCGCTGGCCGTGTGGCTGTCCTACTGGATGACCGCGGTGTGGTTCGAGCGCTACTACCCGAAGCTCATCGTCATCGTCGGCGTGTTGGCGGCGTTCGCCCTGTTCCAGGTGGTGAGGGCCATCTTCCGCCGCCCGGCCATGGACTTCGAGGTGGAGGCGGAGGTGCTCGAGGAGGCGCACGCGCCGGAGCTCTGGGCCCACGTGCGCCGGCTCTGCGAGCGCATGGGAACGCAGCCGCCGGATCACATCCTCGCGGGCATCGACACCAACTTCTTCGTCACCGAGAGCGAGGTGCGCGTTGGCGAGCGGACGCTCACGGGCCGGACGCTCTACGTGAGCCTGTCCTTGCTGCGCCTGCTCGCGCGGTCCGAGGCGGACGCGGTGCTCGCGCACGAGATGGGGCATCTGCTCGGTGGAGACACGGGCCACGGCAAGCGGCTCGCGCCCATGCTCGCGCGCTTCGCGCAGTACCTCCAGGCGCTGCGCGAGGGGATTCTCACGCTGCCCATCTTCCACTTCATGCTGGCGTACCGGGGACTGTTCGAGCTGTCGCTCGGGCGCAGCCGGCGCGCGAGCGAGCTCGCCGCGGATCGGCTCTCCGCGGGGATCACCTCGGGGCGGGACATCGCTCGTTCGCTCGTGAAGGTGGGCGCGTACGCGAGCTTTCGTGACCGCGTGGAGTCCAGGCTCTTCGAGGGCAACGAGCAGCACCAGAGCGTGGCCATCGCGCAGCGGGTCGCGCTCGGCTTCGCGGAGTACGCGGGCTCGGAGGCCGTCCATGGCGACCTGCACGGCTCGGTGACGCCGCACCCCTTCGATTCCCACCCCCCGCTGGCCGCGCGTCTGGAGAACGTGGGAGAGGTGCTGGAGCCGGACGACGTGGTGCGGGTGCTGCTCGAGCCCACCACCTCCTCCTGGGCGAGCGCCATCCTGGAGGCGGAGGCCATCGAGGCACGGCTCTGGGGTGCGTACGAGGCCCGCTTCGCGGAGGCGCACGATGTGATGCTCGCCTACCGGTATGTGCCGTCCACCGAGGAGGAGCGGCGGCACGTGGAGAAGCACTTCCCGCCCCTGTCCTTCGAGGGCAAGGAGGCGGGGGTGGAGGTCCGCCTGGATTTCGCGCAGGTGAGCTGCACGGAGTGGGAGGAGCCCGTGCTGCTCGCGCAGGTGAAGTCCGCGAGCGCCGCGGAACGGATGTTCAAGAAGTACCTGGACCTGCAGCTCAAGGACAGCGGCATGTTCAAGGGCAAGCGCTCCATCTGCCTGAGCAAGCTGAAAGACGGGGACGGGATGCTCCGCGCGTTCGGGCAGTACCTCGGCCGCCACCGGACGATGGAGGAGCACCAGACGCGGGCGAAGCAGGCGGCGTGAGCTTCCGGCGGCTCAGGGCACGTGTCAGTGCTGTGTCAGTGGCACGGACTGACGCGTCGGCCCGGTGAGGGCTTCCAGCCGGTGCTTCCAACGCAGCTCCTCCAGCTCCCGATCGAGCCGCTTGCGCTGGCTCTCCGCCTGGGAGATGGCCTCGCCCATGCGCTCGGCGTCGTAGGCCACCGCGCGCTCGGGGGAGAAGATGTCGGCGGCCTTCTGGAGCAGGTCGCACAGGTGGTGCACGTCCGCGCGGGAGGCGTCCAGGGCCTCCTGGAGGCGTTGCCGGGATTCCTCGAGCAGGGGCTCGGCCACCTCGCGCCGCAGCTCCTCGTCCGTGCGCAGGCGGGCGCCCCGGCCCAGCATTCCCGCCAGCACGCCGCCCACCAGGGCCGCTCCCGCCAGGGCCCAGCCGCCCTTCTTGCGCATGGAGCTCATCAACGCCGCGGCCCCCAGGGCGGCCAGTCCCCCGGTGCGCGCCGAGCTCCAGTCGAAGAAGAGGGCTCGCGGCTCCACGAGCCGGCCGAAGCGATCCGTCAGCGCCGCGCGCGTGGGGCCCTCCACGTCTCGCGCCAGCTCCTGGGCCATGCGCCGCTCCAGGCGCGCGCGCAGGGCGTGCAGCGAGGGCTCGATGCGCTCGCTCAGCTTCTCGCGGAAGGCCTCCGTCAACCGGCGCTGCGACTCGGGCAGCCGGGGGTGGAGCGCGTCCACGCACGCCTCCACGAAGCGGGGCAGCTCCTGCTCCAGCCGCCGCCCCTCGTCGGCGAGCACCTCGTCCAGGCCCAGGCGCAACCGCGAGAGCGTCCCGGGACGCAGCGGCGCCAGGTGCCGGAGTTCCAACAGCGCGTGGAGATCCGCGAGCAGGCGGCTCCAGTCCTTCATCGCCGCGTCCAGCAGGGCGAGCTGCCGCGCCGCCACCCGCTCGGCCACCGCTTCCCGCAGGGCCTCGACGCCCTCGCCGAGCAGGGAGACCTCGAGCACGGGCAGGGCGTGGGGTAGCTGGGCTCCTCGGGGCAGCCGGGGGCTCGCGTCGGGGGAAGGCTCGGGGAGCGCTCCCCGGTGGACGAGGACGAGCTGGAGCGTGCCGTCGGGAAACGACTCGGGCAGGTGCCTCAGCCACGCCTGCTCCTCCTCGGAGGGCGGCGTGTCCGCGGACAGCAGCAGCAGGCAGTGCTCGGACAGCTCGGCGAGGGACAGGTCCGGGCCCAGGTCGCCGACCGCCGACATCAGGTCCTCGCTCCGGGCCACGCCGACTTCCAGCCACCGCCAGGGCATGTCCGCGCCGAGCGCCTGGCGCAGGGCGCTCGTATCCGCCGGGGCCTCTCCCACCAGGGCCACCACGGGACGCGCGAGCCGTTCGAGCGCTGGCGCGGAGCGCTCCAATTCGTGGGCGAAGGGCACCCTCGCGAGGAGCTCCCGCCGCTCGGTGGCGAGGCCCCGCGCGAGCCGGGCCCGCTGTTGGATGTGCTCCGCGTGCGTCATGGGGTCAATCATAGGGCCAGCGCGCGACGCGGGAGCCGCCTTGTCTCAGAGGCCCGAGCGCAGCCGCTTCCAGTCGAAGTTGGCGGCGGGGTCGCTCTTGCGGCCCTTGGGCACGGCCACGTCCTTGTGCCCGACGATGTTGTTGGCCGGGACCTTGTGCTCCTGCTTGAGGTAGCCCACGAGCTGGGTGAGGGACTTGTACTGGGCGTCGGTGAAGGCCGTCTTGCCCGAGCCGTCGTTGACGATCTCGATGCCGATGGAGCGGCCGTTGACGTCGGTGGGCACCCCGTGCAGCTCGCCCTTGCCGGCGTGCCAGGCGCGCTTCTCGTCACCCACCAGCTGGTAGATCTTCCCGTCGCGGTCCAGCATGTAGTGGGCGGACACTTGGCTCTGGGGGTTGCGCATCCAGGCGAGGTCCCCCGCGCCATTGTTGGAGCCGGTGTGGTGCAGGACGATGGTGTCGATGTCCGCCCCGCCCCGCGAGTTGGCGTTGGGCGAGGGCGCGTTGATGACGGGTGGTTTGGTGAAGGTGCCGGGCTTGCTCGGGCCGGGCTTGCTCGGGCCTTCCACGGGGGGCTTGCCGCCCGCGGCGAGGGCCTTCTTGAGCGCCGCGTGGGTCAGGTCCCCGTAGTAGCCGGTGGTGGGCAGCTTGTGGTCCCCCTGGAACTTCGTCACCGCCGCCTTCGTCTTGTTGCCGAAGACGCCAGGGCCCGTGGCCACCTGATCCTTCGTCATGTAGCCGAGCTTCACCAGTGAGTCCTGCAACTGCTTCACCTGGGGGCTCCGGTCGCCGAACTCCAGGCCCGCGGGCGGCGCGGTCACGGTAGCGGCCGCGGTACGGGCAGTGGCGACGGGAGCGGAGGTATTGCGGATTTGCATGGACGTCTCGGGGGAGGTGTTTTCTCAATTATCGTGAGGAGGTGGCGTCAGTTGCCATCTTCCTTTTCCCCCACACCGCCCGTGCGCCTCACGCAACGGGCGGTGTCGGGGGCGTGCGCTCCTCGCCCCGGCGGCGCACGGCGCGCCAGGTGAGCCGTAGGCCCAAGGACAGCACGATGACCGCCGTCCCGGTGAACAGGGCGCCCACGCGGCTGGCGCGGGGCCGATCGTCGTGCCACATGCTGAAGCCAGGCGCACCGGGCGTGCGAGCGAAACGCTCCACGGAAATGACGGCGGCCCGGGCCTGCCGCTCGTTCTCCATCCAGTGGGCGGACAGGGGGAAGTCGCCGCGCGTGGTGACGAGCATGGGGCGGTAGATGCTCTCGCCCTCGCGCGAGCTGCGGCGGCGATCGACCCGGCCGCCGCGCAGTTGCTCCATCGAGAAGGTGAGGGAGGGCTCCCGGGTGAGCCACCCCATGCGGGTGAGATTGCAGGGGCCGCCGCTCTCGCACTGGAACTCGACGCGCGCCTTGGTGTCGAGGAAGCCCAGTCCGAAGACGAAGAAGGGGATGGACAGGAGCAGGACGCCCGCGCCGGCGAGGAACAGCGAGCGCGAGGGGGTGATGGGGGGCGGGGTATCGCTCACGCCCTTTCTCATAGACCCGGACGCGGGGTGGGGGCACGCGAGAAACGCGCGGCGCGGTGCTGTTGACCAACGCGCATCCGCACGGCCCGGAGTGTCCACCAGCGGCGCCGCACCGCCCCGAGGGGGTGACGGGGCGGCGGTTCCAGGGCAACGACAGGGGCTCGGCCAGAGCGAGGAGGCGTGATGAAGGCGGTGGCGGTGTTCCCCAAGGGGCACGAGGTGAAGGTGATCGACGTGCCGGAGCCGCGGCTGGAAGCGCCCGGCCAGGTGCGGGTGCGCACCCTGGAGGTGGGCGTGTGCGGCACGGACAAGGAGGTCGTCCAGGGTCTGCATGGCCGTCCGCCCAAGGGGGAGGACCACCTCATCGTCGGGCACGAGTGCCTGGGCGAGGTGGTGGAGGTGGGCGCCGGGGTGAAGGACTTGAAGGTGGGGGACCTGGTGGTGCCCCGGGTCCGTCGGCCGTGTCCCGAGGCGTCCTGCGCGCCGTGCCGCCAGGGCCACGCGGACTTCTGCGTGACGGGCCAGTACACCGAGCGCGGCATCCAGGGCGCGCATGGCTTCTGCGCGGAGTTCTTCGTGGAGGACGCGCGCTACCTGCACGTGCTGCCGCGCGAGCTGCGTCAGGTGGGGGTGCTCACCGAGCCACTCACCATCGCCGAGAAGGCGCTGCGTCAGGTGAAGCTCCTGCGCCAGCGCGTGCCCTGGAAGCGCGCCGCGCCCGAGCGGGCGGTGGTCATGGGCGCGGGGCCCGTGGGCCTGCTCGGGGTCATGGTGCTCGTGCGCGCGGGCTACGAGACGACCGTGTACTCGCACTCCCGCAAGCCCAACAAGAAGGCGGAGCTGACCGAGGCGCTGGGCGTGCCGTACCTGTCCTCGGAGGAGTTCGAGGTGAAGGCCCTGGTGGAGCAGCGGGGCCGGGCGGACGTGGTGTACGAGGCGGCGGGCGCGGCGGGCGCCGCGTTCGCGCTCGTGTCCGGGCTCGCGCCCAACGGCGTCTTCGTCTTCACCGGCGTGCCCGAGAGCGAGAAGGACAAGGTGGACCAGGGCGCGCTGATGAAGCAGCTGGTGCTCAACAACCAGGTGCTGCTGGGCACGGTGAACGCCGCGGCGGAGGATTTCGAGGCGGCGGTGGTGGACTTGAGCCACTTTCGCGGCACCTGGCCCGGAGAATTGGAAGCCATCATCACCGCGCGCCACCCGCCCGAGGACTACGCCGAAGTGGTGACAGGCGACAAAAGCAGTGCCGTCAAGGACGTCATCGTCTTTTCCCGGGGGTAGGAAGTGGGGGACACTGAGTTGCTTCCCTCCCGGGAGAAGGCGGGGGGGTCGGGGAGCCACGTCTCACGAACCCTAGGAGGAGGAATGGACATGGAAGGAGCCTGGCTGGACATCTCGGTGCCATTTGGCGAGGAGTCGACCGTACCCGGAGAGCAAGAAGGTGCGATGGACGGCTTGCCCGAAAGCGCCCAGGCGCGGGCCGGCTGGCTCAAGCGCGCGGCGTGGATGGGCACCTATGTGACGGCGCCCCCGAGTCTGGAGTTGGACCTGGAGGACACCGAGCGCCTGCCCTTGAGCGCCACGGTGGGCAAGGCGCGGGTGCTTCTGCTCGACGACGTGGACTGCATCCGCGCGGACTCCCTGGCCGAGTACGAGCCCCGCGCGGGCGAGCGGCTGCTCTTGCGCACGCGCAACTCCTCGCGCGAGTGGTGGAAGCGGCCGCATGGCGAGGACTTCGTGATGCTGTCGGACGCGGCGGTGGAGCTCCTGGTGGCGCGCCAGGTGGCGTGCGTGGGCGTGGATTATGTGTCGCGCGCGGGCTTCCACGCGGAGGGCCTGGGCGTGCACCAGCGTCTGCGCGAGGCCGGGGTGTGGCTCATCGAGGGATTGGACTTGAGCGAGGTGAAGGTGGGCGTGCACGAGCTGGTGTGTCTGCCCTTGCATGTGAAGGCCGAGTGGGGCTCGCCTGCGCGCGCGCTTCTGCGCTCGATGCGCGACGCCTCCTGATTCTCATGCCCTCATCCCTGATCAAGGTCTTCCGATGGGGGGCTGGCCGAGCAGGCGCTTTCCCGGCGGTAAGGTCTTCATGAGGACATCCGGGGTGCTTCTCTCGCGCTGATGCGCGCTTCGCACTGGTCTGGGGTCCCCGTCGATCCGTATCTCAGAGTCTCATCCGTGGACAGGCCCCCGGTGCGTAGCCGGAGCCCTCCACCGTCCGGGAGAGGCCCATGAATTCGGAGAAGACAGCGCGCTCGCCGGCCATCGAGGACCACGGCGTCATTGGCGACCTGCACACCGTCGCCCTGGTGGCGACGAACGGGATGATCGACTGGCTGTGCTTTCCGCACTTCGACAGCCCGAGCATCTTCGCCGCGCTGTTGGATCCCCAGAAGGGCGGCCACTTCTGGGTCCGTCCGGAGTTCCAGGAAGGGCAGAAGCAGGCGGTGCACAAGCAGTTCTACTGGCCCGAGACGAACGTGCTGGTGACGCGCTTCTACAGCTCGGCTGGCGTGGGCGAGCTCGTGGACTTCATGCCCCTGGGCACGAAGGAGACGGTGCGCAAGCTCGTGCGCTACATCCGCGTGGTGCGCGGCCGGATGACCTTCACCATGGATTGTCTGCCCGCCTTCAACTACGCGCGGGACACGCACACCGTGCACCTGGTGCCAGGGGGGGGTGGTTTCGTCTCCGAGTCGTTGAGCCTGACGCTCTCCACCGAGGCGGAGTTGAAGACGGACGGCCAGCGCATCACCTCGCGCTTCACGCTGGAGGAGGGACAGTCCGTGGTGTTCAGCCTGAGCGAGGGCGCGCCGGAGTCCTGCTCGGAGCGGGTGCTGGACAGGGAAGACTCCGAACACCTCTTCCGCGCCACGGTGGATTACTGGCGCCACTGGCTGAGCCGCTGCACCTACAAGGGCCGCTGGCGCGAGGTGGTGCAGCGCTCGGCGCTCGCGCTCAAGCTGATGACGTTCGCGCCCTCGGGCGCCATCGTGGCCGCGCCCACGTGCAGCCTTCCGGAGACTCCTGGCGGCAGCCGCAACTGGGATTACCGCTTCGTGTGGATCCGCGACGCGGCCTTCACCGTGTACGGGCTGCTGCGCATCGGCTTCTCCGAGGAGGCGGGTGCCTTCATGCGCTGGCTCGAGCAGCGCATCTCCAAGCTCGGGCCCAACGAGCCGCTGCCGCTCATGTTCGCGCTGGATGGGGGGCTCGTGCCCAAGGAGGAGGAGCTCCAGCACCTGTCGGGCTACCGCGGGGCGAGCCCGGTGCGCATCGGCAACGGCGCCGCGCATTCGCACCTGCAACTGGACATCTACGGCGAGCTGATGGACGCGGTGTACCTGTACAACAAGCACGGGGTGCCCATCTCGTATGACTTCTGGAACCACCTGCGCCGGTTGATGAACTGGCTGTGTGACAACTGGCGGCAGAAGGACGAGAGCATCTGGGAGGTGCGCGGCGGCCGACAGAACTTCGTCTACTCGAAGATGATGTGCTGGGTGGCCCTGGACCGGGCCATCCGCCTGGCGGACAAGCGCAGCTTCCCGGCGGACCGCGCCCGCTGGCACCACGAGCGCGACGCCATCTTCGAGGAGATCATGGACAAGGGCTGGTGCCCCGAGCGCGGCGCCTTCATGCAGTCCTACGAGTCCAAGGCGCTCGACGCGGCCAACCTCATCATGCCGCTCGTCTTCTTCCTGTCGCCGGTGGACCCGCGGATGCTCTCGATGCTGGACGCCATCCGCAAGCCGCCCGCGCGAGGAGGCCTCGCGTCGGACGGGCTCGTGTTCCGCTATGACCCCGAGACCACCCAGGACGGGATGATGGGCGAGGAGGGCACCTTCAACCTGTGCACCTTCTGGCTCGTGGAGGCGATGACGCGCGCGAGCGTGAGCCGGCCGGACCTGCTCGACGAGGCGCGGCTCGTGTTCGAGCGGATGCTCGGCTACGCCAACCACCTGGGGCTGTACGCCGAACAGGTGGGCTTCGAGGGCGAGGCCCTGGGCAACTTCCCCCAGGCCTTCACCCACCTGTCGCTCATCAGCGCGGCGTACAACCTCAACCGCTCCCTGGGCGAGCAGGACTGAGCGTTTCAGGCCGGTGTATGCTGGGCCCGTTCCGGTGTGCTCCTCCTCGTGAGGGCTCGGCCGGGGTGGGCGGCATGCCCGGGAGTGTGGGATGAATCCGCTGGACTGGACGGGGCCGCAGTTCCTTGGCTTCTACGCGATGTTCCTCGTGGCCGCTTTCATCGTCGCGTGGGTGTGGAAGCACGCCCTCAACCAGCCGGCGGCGGCCCCCGAGCCTCCCGAGCTGGACCTGGATCCCTACCAGACGGCCATGCTGGAAGGGCCGGACGCGGCGGTGCGCGGCGCGGTGGTGGCGCTCGTGCACGGGGGCTCCCTGCGCTGTGAGGACGACGAGCTGCGCGTGGCCGCGCCCCTTCCCGGTGGCGCGATGCACCTGGAGCGCGCCGTGTACCGCTCCGTGGACGAGCAGCGGAGTTCCCTGGGCGGGTTGCGCGAGGACGTGGAAGGGGAGCTGCGGCGCCTGGAGAAGTCCCTGCGCGAGCGGGGCTTCCTGCGCACGCCCGAGCAGGACGAGCGCTACAAGAGCCATCCCTGGCTGTTCTTCCTGGTGGCGCTGGGCCTCGGCGTGGCGAAGGTGATGGTGGGGGTGTCTCGCGACAGGCCGGTGGGTTATCTCGTGGGGTTGCTCTTCGTCGCCTTCGTGGTGGGACTGAGCCTGCGCTTGTTCCACTCCCGTCGCACGCGCCGGGGCGAGCGGGCGCTGGCACTGCTGCGACTGCGGCACGAGGCCCTGCTCCACAGTGCCTCCGCCGAGGGTTCCGCCGGGGCGATGCGTCCACGAGAGCTGGCGCTCGCCGCGGGCCTCTTCGGCGTGGGTGTGCTCTCCCTCGTGCACTTTCCCGCCCTGCGCGACTACCTGATGCCCGTGAGTCCCTCGACGGGTGGGGGCTCCGGTGGCGGGGACAGCGGGTGGAGCGGTGATTCCTCGAGCAGCGACTCGAGCAGCTGCGGCGGGGGTGACAGCGGGGGAGGGGGCGGCTGCGGGGGTTGTGGCGGAGGGGGCGGGGATTGAAGGGTCTCACCGGCGTGGGGCTGGGCTGGAGGCGGCAGCTCGCTCACTTCATCGACACGGCCGGGGGGATTGGCTTCGTGGAGGTGTTGGCCGAGCACCTGGACGCCCAGAGGCCCCTGCCCGGGCCGCTCGTGCGGCTCCAGGAGCGCGGGGTGCCGGTGGTGCTGCACGGGGTGTCCCTGGGGCTGGGAAGCGCGGAGCCCCCGGCGCCCGAGCGGCTGTCCCGGTTGGCGCGGCTCGCCGAGCGGCTGGGCGCGGTGGGCGTGAGCGAGCACCTGGCCTTCGTGCGCGCCGGAGGCGTGGAGTCAGGACACCTGCTGCCGGTGCCACGGGGCGAGGCGGCCCTGGACATCCTCGCGGAGAACGTGCGCCAGGCCGAGGCGGCGCTCCCGGTGCCGCTGGCGCTGGAGAACGTGGCGAGCCTCTTCGAGTGGCCCGCGCCCGCCTTCGACGAGGCGGGGCTGCTCAAGGGGGTGCTCGAGCGCACCGGGGCGCTCGTGCTCCTGGACGTGGCCAACCTGCACGCCAACGCCCTCAACCTGGGCACGGACACGCGGGCGGTGCTGGAGGCGGTGCCGCGCGAGCGTCTGGCCTACGTGCACGTGGCGGGCGGCGTGCGGCGCGGCGCGCTGTACCACGACACCCATGCGCACCCGGTGCCGGAGGGGCCGCTCGTGCTGCTGGAGGCACTCGCGGCGCGGGTGGGGGCGGTGCCGGCGTTGCTGGAGCGGGATGACCACTTTCCCCCGCCCGAGGAACTCGCCGGTGAGCTGGAGGCGATGAGGGAGGCCCTGGCGCGGGGCGTGGCGCGAGGGGCGGGCGCATGAGCAAGCGGGAGGAGCTGGCGCGGGCCCAGGCGGAGCTGGTGCGGGCGCTGGGCCTGGGCGGGCCCGTGCCGGAGGGCTTCGACGCCGAGCGGGTGCGGGCCGCGGCGGACGCGCTCCTGTCCAAGCGCGGGCGGGGCGTGCGGCGCGCCTGGCCCGTGTTGAGCGAGGTGCTGGGCGAGGGTTTCACCGCGGACTTCGACGCCTGGGCCCGCGCGCATCCCCTGGAGGGAGTGGAGCCCCACGCGGGCGCGGACGGCTACCGCTACGCGGACGCGCTGCGGGCCGCGGGGCGCTTGCCCGTGGGGCGGGCCGAGGAGGAACTGCTGCGCTTCGAGCTGCGGTGGCGGCTCATGCCGGAGGGCGGTCTGGCGGCACGCCGGGGACTGTCCCTGCGGCTGCGGCGGATGGGCGAAGCCCGGCGTTGGGTGCTGGGGATGCGGCTGCCTGGAGGGCGCCTGGTGCGCTGGAGACTGCCCGGCTAGGGGGCGTTCTCGCTCGGACCTATTCCGTGCCAGAGGATGTCCAGCAGGCGCTCCAGCCAGGGATCCTCTTCCTCGCTGAGGACGCTCTGGTTCGTCACATGGGCGAGGAAGTAGCGGTGCTGCACTCCCGCCATGAAGAGGCCGGCCATCACCTTGGGGTCCCCGCTCCGCAGGAAGCCCCGCTCCTGGGCGCGGCGGAACCAGTCCGTCATCGCCTCGAGGGCGCGTGCCGGAGCGGGTTGATCCTTTCCGCGCCACTCCTCGGCGGTAATGCCCGCCTCTCGCAGGACGGAGAAGGCCGGCACCATGCGCCGGAAGAAGCCATCAATGGTGTGGGCGAGTTCGCGCACCTGAATGTGGAAGTCGCGTGCGTCAGGGCCCGCCTCCACCAGGGGGAGCCACGGCGGGACGCTGCCCACGGCGAACGCCGCCTTGAGGATTTCCCGCTTGCTGCCAAAGCGCTTGAGCAGCGCCGGCCCCGAGACGCCCAGGCGCGCGGCGATGGTCTCCGTGCTCACCGAGGCCCCGTGCTCGATGAAGCACGCTCGCGCGGTTTCCAGAATTTCCTCGTCCAGGACCTGCCGGGGACGCCCCATGTACCCGCCCGCATGAATTGGTTAGCTATCGCTAACTAACTAACTCCGAGGCGGGTCTGGAATCAAGAGGGGTACCCCACCTCCTGGGGTGGATGAGGGGCAAGGGAGCAGGTTTCGGCTCTGGGAACGCCTCGGCCAGGGCCGCACCCGGTGGACCATTTGTGAAGAAGGGTGTGGCCAACCTGGCCGGGCCTGGATGTCCGGGCTCCGTCCCCATCCAAAGCGGGAGGCGGCTCCGGGAGAATGTACCGGGCCGGATCTTCCTGGAACTACGGTGCGCCCGTCTCCAGGCCGGGTAACTCTTACCGGATTGCGGACGGGGCCTGTCCCGGAGTGCCTTGTAAGTGCCTGGAATCACACGAGACATCCGAGTTCCGGCGCTGGCACGCGGAATGCTCTAGTCCTCCCTCGTCAGGTACACGGGTTGGGACGGGCGGGTTCGGGGTCGGGCGGCGGTTGGGGACGGGCGGGCAGGTCGAGGGCGGCGGGTCAGGGGTTTATGGGGGCAGGACCACTCGGGGGAGTGGGCAGTGGCAGGGCGGGTCCGTCGGGGAGGGGCTGCTGGGGGCGGCTCCTCCCCGATTCTTTTGCGGGCCTCGCCGATCCGCTGATGGTTCCGTCCCCAATTGGGACGGGCTCCATCGAGGGAGATTTACGACTAGGCGGTTGTTGAGGCGGTGAATCGCGGACTGGTGACAACCCACGAACTTCATGGCCTGGAGCCGCTGGCCGCCACTTGAAGGAATGCATGCCTCCCGTCCGCACCTACGAGACCGACGCGGCCTACAAAGTAGCGCTTGAGAACCGGGTCAAGGAAGCGGCCAAGAAGAAGGGCATGCACCCCAATCGCTACCGGCAATTGGTTGTCTTTGACCGCTTCCTGGGGCGTCTGGATCGGCAGTTCGGCAACACGCTCATCCTACCGCGTCATGGCTGAAGATCATGGGTTGCCCTGGCACTCCATTCACCCCTCCATTGCCGGGAGCCCTCCAGCCACGGTGCCCTGAATGGGAAGGGGCTTCGAACGGCCCTTCCCGGCTATGCTCGCCGCGCATGCCTCCACTCGCGCTTGGGAAGGGGCCGGGCCCGCTCCGGCGATGGTTCGTCGTGGGCCTGGGCGTGGCCACCTGCGGTTTGTTCGGTCTGACCTTCGTGGTGGACCGTTTCGGCCAACGCGAGTTTTCCCTCCCGGCGGAGGTGGGCGTGGTGCTCGGCGCTCGGGTGCTGCCCGGCGGAGTGCCCTCGCCCGCCCTGCGCGCGCGCATCGAGAAGGCGGTGGACCTGTACCACCGGGGCCTCGTGTCCCGGCTGCTCTTCTCCGGGGGCGTGGGCACCCATCCTCCCTCGGAGGCCCAGGTCATGCGCGACGTGGCGGTGCGGCTCGGGGTTCCCCCCGAGGCCTGTCTCCTGGAGGAGCAGAGCCATTCCACCGAGCAGAACGCGCGCTTCTCCACGCGGCTGCTGCGCGAGCTGGGCGTCCAGCGGGTCGTGGTGGTGTCCGACCCGTACCACCTGCTGCGGGCCCGCCAGTATTTCCGGCTGGAGGGCTTCGAGGTGTCCACGAGCCCCGCGCTCCTCAGTGAGCGTCACCTGAGCGCGCCGGATCGCTTCTACTGGACGGTGCGCGAGGCGATCGCGCTCCTGGTGCACCCCCGCGTGCTCCTCGCCCGAGCACCCGGGTGAGCCGCCCGGTGTTCCGGGGTTGTTTCCCGGGGGTGAAGCCAGTTAGCTCTCCCCCCATGTCCCGGAAACCGCCCCATGCGCTGGTCCGGCTCGCCTTCCAGGTCGAGCACCACGTCGAGTCCTGGAGTTGGCGCGTGCGGCGCAAGCTGCGCCTGGCGCGTCCGCCGCGCATCCTCCCCTACCGGGGTTATGGGACGACGGGGCGGAGTGTCATCAAGGCGCGCGTGCTGGAGGACCGCAAGGTGCGCCCGCCCTGGAGGCGCTACACGCTGCTGGGCAGCGCCATCGCGTCGTGGAAGCGCTACATGACGGTGGAGATTCCCCACGCGCGCGTGGTGGCGCGCTGGGGTGACCGGACGTGGGAGGGCACCACCGACGAGGAGGGCTTCCTCGAGCTGTGGGTGGAGCCGCCCGCGGGGGTGGGCTCGGGCTGGCACGAGGTGGAGCTGGAGCTCGTGTCGCCCTCGTCCAAGGGGGTGCCCCGCGTGCGCGCGCCCGTGCTGGTGGCCGGCGGAGAGGCGGAGATCGGCGTCATCAGCGACATCGACGACACCGTCATCGTCACGCACGTCACCAACTTCCTCAAGCGCACCTGGACGCTCTTCCTCACCGAGCACCGCACGCGCCTGCCCTTCGAGGGCGTGGACGCCTTCTACGAGGCGCTGCGGCAGGGGCGCACCGGCTCGGCGGGCAACCCCATCTTCTATGTGTCCTCGAGCCCGTGGAACCTCTACGAGCACCTGGACGAGTTCCTCGGGCTGCACCGGATTCCGGCGGGGCCGCTGCTCCTGCGCGACTGGGGCCTGAGCCGCACCGGCTTCGCGCCCGGCGGGGGACATGGGCACAAGCTGGAGAAGATCCGCGGGGTGATGGAGTCGCTGGCCCCGCTGCCCTTCCTGCTCATCGGGGACAGTGGGCAGGAGGACGCCGAGCACTACCGCACCATCGTGCACGAGTTCCCCGGCCGCATCCGCTGCGTCTACATCCGCAACGTGTGGCATCGCCCGGGCCGGGAGCGGGAGCTGGAGCGCATCGCCGAGGAGATCCGCGCCGCCGGCAGTCAGATGCTCACCGTGGACGACACCGTGACGGCGGCCCGCCACGCCGCGAGCCAGGGGTGGATCCGCTGGCAGGAGGTGGCCGAGGTGCAGGCCCACCAGCGGCAGGACACCGAGGCGCGAGGCCTGTTGGACGCGCTCGACCGCGAGCCGTCGGCCTGAGCTTCCGGTTCGCTACCGGGGGGCGTGGGTGCCGTGCTCGGAGATGCGCAGGGTGTAGCGGATGGGCGCGCCCCGGTCGCTCCGGGCCATGCCGTCCACCACCACGAGCACCGTCTGTCCCTTCTCCAGGGTGAGCTTCACCGCCGGGGCGCCCGTCTGGCCCGAGCCGTGGCTCGCCGCGCATGCCAGCTCCCGGCCCCGGCAGCCCGTCAGCAGGTACAGCGCGTTGGCATCGCTGCCCGCCGTGTCGAAGACGAAGGTGCCCGCGCGGGGCGCCGTCCACAGGTGTCCCCGGTCCGGTTGCAGGAGCGCGCCACACGTGCCCTGGAAGCCGTCCCCCGAGTGCACCGTGTCCCCCTGGTACGTCACGGGCAGCGCGCTGCCCAGGTTCACGTCCGAGCACCCTCTGCCGTCGCACAGGGGCTCGGCCTGGCAGTCCGTGTCCGCGCAGTCCACCCACCGGTCCCCGTCGTTGTCCGCGCCGTCGAAGCAACTGCCCGCCTCGGTGGGCGTCCGCTCGTGGATGTGCAGCTCGAAGTCGCCCGAGCTGAAGTCCCCGCTCCGGGGCGAGTCCACGATGACCAGCACCCGTTGTCCCGCCGTCAGGCTCACCGCCACCCGCGCGCCGCCCCCGTAGCTGATGCCGGACGTGGCGCATGCGAGCTCCTCGCCCATGCAGTCCTCGCGCCGCACGCTCACCAGGGTGCGCATCGCCGAGCGCGCCGTGTCGAAGGTGAAGACGCCCGCGTGGGGCGCGCGCCAGGCGTAGGCCCGGTCCGGCGCGCCCTGTCCCCCGCAGGAGGCCAGGTGGTCATCCCGGGTGTTCGCCGTGCTGCCCTTGAGGCTCACGGGCAGGGCGCTGCCCAGGTCCTGGTCCATGCACACGGGCTGGGGTTGGAAGCACACGTTGGCCACGCCGCCACCGCCACACGACTCGCCCAGGGCGCACGTGCCGCACTCGAGCATGCCTCCACACCCATCCGACGCGACGCCGCACGTCTTGCCCAGCTGGCCACACGTGTACGGCCGGCACACGGGTGGGGCGCACACATTGGCCACGCCGCCGCCCCCGCACGTCTCGCCGTCCGAGCAGGTGCCGCACTCGAGAATCCCCCCGCACCCGTCCGGCACGAGGCCACAGTCCTTGCCCCGCTCGGCGCACGTGTCGGGCTGGCACTGCGCGCTGCCACAGACGTTGGCCACGCCGCCGCCCCCGCATGTCTCGTTTCCGTAGCACGCGCCACAGTCGAGCAGCCCGCCACAGCCGTTGGACACGAGGCCGCAATTGTTTCCGAGGGCCGCGCAGGTGGTGGGGTTGCACGAGGCCGGGCCGCACGTGTTGGGCGCCGGGCCGCCGCCGCAGGTCGAGTCCCCCGGGCAGGTGCCGCAATCCAGCAGGGTCTCCTCACACCCATCCGGCAGCAGGCCGCACTCCTGGCGCACGCTCGAGCACGTGACGGGCATGCACGGCGGCTTGCCGCACACATTGGGCACGCCCCCCGCGCCGCACGTCATGTCGCTCGCGCACGTGCCGCACTCGAGCGTTCCGCCGCATCCATCCGAGATGCCGCCGCAATTCTTTCCCAGGGCCGCGCACGTGGTGGGCGTGCAGGTGGCGGGGCCACACACGTTGGGGGAACCCCCACCGCCGCAGGTTTCCCCGTCGGGGCAGGTGCCGCACTCGAGCGTCCCGGCGCAATCATCCGAGACGGTGCCGCAGTTCTTCCCCCGGGCCGCGCAGGTGGTGGGGGTGCAGGGCGTGCGGCCACAGACGTAGGGCACACCGCCGCCGCCGCAGGTGTCGGGGGGCAGGCAGTTGCCGCACCGCAGATGTCCGCCGCAGCCGTCCGGGACGTCGCCGCAGCGCGCCCCGAGCGATTCGCAGGTGGAGCGGGTGCAGGGCGCCAGGCCGCACACGTTGGGCCGGCCTCCGCCGCCACACGCCTCGCCCGAGGGGCACGTGCCGCAGTGCAGTACACCCCCGCAGCCGTCGATGGCCGTGCCGCAATCCAGTCCTTGCGCCGCGCAGGTGAGGGCCTGGCAGCCGGCGCCCTGGGCGAGTGTCTCCAGGGAAGCCCTTCTGCCATCACACGACAGCCACACCACCACGAGGCACACCCACGCCCGTCCGACGCCCCACCGGTTGCCCATTGCCCGACCTTCCACCCGGCCGCGCGAGTGGTCCATGAGGACCCACATTGGGGCTCGTGTCCGGAATGCGGAAGGGTGGCCGGGACGACGACGCCCGGTGGTGAACGGAGTGGCCTCCTCTTTCGAGGACAGGAGGCGGGCCGGTATCCAACACCTCCTCGGTCTGGGGGTCATGGTTCCTGTCCGGGGCTGGGAACGCCACCTTTGAAGGGGGGGTTGTGGGGTGATGGGAGGGGGAGGGAAAAAATCGATGTGGCCGTGGACGTTCGCCCGGCGAATCGCAGTGGGCTTCGCTGTCCTGTTGACGGTGGCGGGAGCCATCGCGGGCAGCACCGCGCTCGCCCTCCGGGCGCTCACCAACAGCGGCGCGGACGCGGCGATCCTTCGCCAGGGGTTGCGCCTGGCGGAAGTGGAGCGGTTGCGCCGGGCCTTCAGCGAGAAGCTCGCCAGCCAACGGGGCTATTCCCTGACGGGCAACGCCTCCTTCCTGGCCGAGGCCAACCTGGCCCGGGGCCAGTTCCTGGGGACCCTGGACGACCTGCGCGCGCGCCCCCGGAACTCCGAGGAGACCCATGCCCTGGAGGAGGTGGCCCGCGCCGAGGTGGAGCATCAGATCGCCATGCAGCGGCTGAGCGAGGCCCGGGAGGGTGGGGAAATGCTCCAGGAGTGGGACGCCGTGTACATGCGGGCCACCGACGCGCGCGATCAGACGCAGGAAGCGCTCGAGCGGCTCTCCAGGCTCACGCGCCACCAGCTCAACGAGGACGCCTCGCGGGCCCGGACGGTGGACCACCAGGTCTTCTGGCTCGTGCTCGCCGCCGCGACGCTCGGCCTCCTGGTGGCGGCGGGACTGGCGGGGGTCCTGACGCAGGGCTTGTGGCCCCTGCACCGGGAGGCCCGGGTGAGCCAGGCGCGCTTCCGGATGCTGGTGGAGGGAGTGAAGGACTATGCGCTGTACCTGCTGGACACCGAGGGACGGGTGGCGAGCTGGAATCCGGGCGCCGAGCGCATCCAGGGCTGGTCGGCCGGGGAAATCATCGGCCGGCCTGGCGCGCTGCTCTACCCGCCCGAGGCCATGACGGATGGCACGCCCCTGCGCGAACGGGAGCGGGCCGAGCGCGAGGGGCGGCTGGAATCGGAGGGAGTGCGCATCCACAAGGACGGCACGCGCTTCTGGGCCGAGTCGCTGCTCACCCCCTTGAAGGACGCGGGCGGACGGCTCGAGGGGTTCGCGGTCCTCACCCGCGACATCTCCGAGCGCAAGCGCCTGGAGAGCGGCCAGCGCCTGCTCGTCGAGGCCGAGGGCGCGTTCCACGCCGAGAAGGATCCGGAACAGGCGGTGGCGGGACTGCCGCGGCTGCTCGTTCCGGAACTCGCCGATGGCTGCATCCTGGGACTGGTGTCCCCGCGGGGCGGGCTCGAACCGCTCGCGGTGGCCGATGTGTCTCCGGAGAAGGAGGCCCTGCTGTGGGAACTGCTGCGCCTGCCGGTGTCCCCCCCGAAGGAGGTGGCGGGGATGCGCCAGGTCCTCCGCTCGGGTGCGTCCGAGCTCTTCACCGAAGTCACCCCCCGGGTCCTGTTGCGGATGGCGCCCAATGCCGAGCACCTGACGATTCTTCAGCGGCTGGGAGTGTTCTCCATGCTCACGGTGCCGCTGCGCGCGGGAGGCAAGACGTTGGGCGTGCTGGCGCTGGTGTCGCAGCGGGCCGAGCGCCGCTTCACCCTCACGGACCAGGTCTTCGTGGAGGAGCTGGCGGGCCGGGCGGCGTTGGCGCTGGAGAATGGGCGGCTCTTGCGCGAGGCCCAGGCGGCGCTGGAGCTCATCGGCGTGGCGGCGCATGACCTGGGCAATCCCCTCCAGGCGCTGCAGCTCATGTTGGGCAAGTTGAGGCGCCTGCCGCCCACGGAGCCGGAGGCCCTGCGCGAGGGATTGACCCGGGCGATGCGCCACACCCAGCGGCTGGGCCGGCTGCTGCACAACCTGTTGGACCTGTCGCGGCTGTCCTCGGGGCGGTTGGAGTTGGAGCTGGGGGAGGTGAACCTGGCGGAACTCGTGCGGGAGGCGGCGGTGCGCCACGCGGAGCAGTCGGAGGAGGTGGGCAGCCCGCTCGTGCTTCGGATGGAGGAGGTGGTGGGGCAGTGGGACAAGCTGCGGCTGGAGCGGGTGTTGACCAACCTGCTGTCCAACGCCTTCAAGTACGGCAAGGGGCACCCCATTGAACTGAGCGTGGAGCGGCATGGGGAAGGGGCGCGGCTGATCGTGAGGGATCACGGCCTGGGCATCCCGAGGGATCAACAGCTCGCCATCTTCGAGCGCTTCTCCAAGGCGCCCTCCGAGGGAGAGACGAAGGAGGGGTTCGGACTGGGCCTCTACATCGTGCGGCAGCTCGTGGAGGCGCATGGCGGCTATGTCCGGGTGGAGAGCTCCTGGGGGGAGGGGGCGGCGTTCATTGTTGAACTGCCCTCGAGCGCGATGCGTCGGGAAGTGGATGGAGACCCGGCCCCGCCAGGCGAGATGCACTAGGTGGGTTGATCGGACGGGGCATATCGGAAACCTTGGGCGCGAGCATGAGGTGAGTCCATGGTGAAGTTGGCCCTGTTGGGAGAGTCCTTCCCGTCGCAGTTGCGTGAGAATCCGCAGGCGCTCCGGGATGTGCAGGTGGTGTGGTCCGGAACATCGCTCGAGGCCTTCGAGAACGAAGTGCCGGCGATGCGGCCGGACGTGCTGGCCCTGGACTTCCTGGAACTCAATGCCGTGGACACGGGGGTCATCCCGTCGCTGTTGGAGCGGGCGCGGGCCAGGCACGCCATCGTGACGTACCGGTTCGCGCGGCGCGGGGTGTTGCAGCAGTACCCGGCGGGCAAGGTGCGGCTGCTGCAGGGGCCCATCTCGCTGTCGCTGTTGCGCGCGCACGTGCACCTGGCGGTGCTGGACGACGTGCTGCAGCCCCAGCCGGTGCGGCCCCCGGTGAAGCCGGCGGCGGCGCCGGTATCGCCCATCCAGTTGGGAGAGGCGGGAGGCGCCACGATGGCCACGGTGACGGTGCCAGCCATCCCGAAGCCGCCTCGCTACACGCAGGAGCAGTTGGGCACGTTGCTCGAGTACTCCAGCTCGGTGCGATGCGAGTGCCCCAATCACTTGTCACAGCTCGTGGCGAACCTGCAGGCCTTCGAGGAGTACTCGAAGCAGTGCGAGAACCGCGACGATGCGGACCAGCGGATACACGCGATGCTCTACCGGTACACGGCGGGAGCGCGCGCGGTGATGGAGGAAGCACTCGACGCGCTGGTGAAGCACGAGAACATCCCGTTGTGAGGACGCATCAGTCAGGAGAGAACCGGCCTGAGCAGCGCCTTCTCGTGCAGTGCCTGCTGGACGCGGCGGCCCAGGGCCAGGTGCTCGGGGTTGGACGCACTGAGTCGCTCTGGGGTGAGGATGATGAGCGTTCCCCTGTCCTCCACGGGCTCTCCCGTCGAGTTCCAGGCTTCCGGTCCTTCTTCGTCATGACTGTGGCCTTTCCCCAGAGGCAACGAATCTGGAGGATAGGCCACCCACTGACGCCGGACGGCCTCAGTGAACCAGGGGCAGGGTCGGCTCCGCGTCCCGCACCGAGCCCAGGCCCCTCAGGGCATGAGGCTCATCGGCGCGGGAGTCCTCCTCCATGCGCTCGAACTCCGTGGCGTCGTGTGCGCAGAACACCTGGACGTCCCGGCCGTGCAGGCGCGCCAGCTCGCGCAGCCGCTCCTGGTTGAGCTTCCGCATCCGCCCATCCTTCTGCATCAGCTCCTGGTACGCCCACAGGCCCGGCGTGCACATGGGGTGATCCAGATTCATCTCCTCGTGGTGGAAGTACGCGTCGCCCGCGTGCAGGAGCCACCCGTCCGGCTGTTGAATCGCCACGCCCGAGTGTCCCAGCGTGTGCCCCACCAGCGGCACCAGCAGGACTTCCGGTGGCAGGCCCTTGAGCTCCCGCACGGCCTCGAAGCCGAACCACCGCTCCCCGTCGAAGGGCATCGGGTACGTCACCCAGTGCGGCTGGGTCCGCCACTGCCTTGGCCGGAAGCGCTGCCGGTCCAACCAGGTGCGCTGGGCCGCGGCCGCCTCCACCTCGTCCCGCATCACGTGCACGTCGGCGCCAGGGAAGTCGTCCAGGCCGCCCGCGTGGTCGAAGTCCAGGTGCGTGAGCACGATGTGCCGCACGTCGTCGGCCTTGAAGCCCAGGCGTTCCACCTGCCGGATCGCCGTCTGCTCCTCGTGGAGCTGGGGCCGGTTGAGACCGAGGAAGAAGGAGCTCAGCCGGGGCCTCGGCTCGCGCACGTCTCCCAGCCCGAAGCCCGTGTCCACGAGCACCAGCCCCCGCTCGGTCTCCAGCAGCAGGCAGTGGCACACCAGGGAGGCGGGCAGTCCCTTGGCATGCTTGCGTCCGTCCATCCACTGCCCTCCGGGTGGACACATGGTCACGCAGTTCAGGTGGTGGATGCGCATCCCTCGGCTCCTTTGGCTCGCCTCGGGCCCGGTGGGGGCCTCTCGCCTGGGAAACTGGGGCGGCCCGGGCTCGGGGACCAGGGGGCCGAGGGACGCGGGTTGCCCGGCCGCCTAGTCCGCGCCCTTGATGCAGGCCACCGGCTTGAGGCGCCGGGCCACCTTGGCCAGGCCCGCCATCTCCACGGTGTCCAGCACGTCGTCCAGGTTCTTGTAGCAGGGCCCGGACTCGTCGATCGGCGTGGTGCGCGTGTTGAGGAGGATGCCGGCCTCCTTCATGCGCTCGTCCGTCTCTTCCTGATCCAACACCCGCCGGGCCTCGCCGCGCGACATCCGCCGTCCGGCGCCGTGGTTCACCGAGTAGATGGAGCGCTCGGCACCGGGCTCGGCGAAGAGGATGGCGCTGCCCGTCTCCATGGAGCCGGGAATGAGGATGGGGTGGCCCGAGGAGGCCCAGGGCGTGCCCTTGAGCGAGGGGTGGCCGCCCGGGAAGGCCCGCGTGGCCCCCTTGCGCGCCACGAACTTGCCCGCCTCCTTCTGGATGAGGTTGTGGGAGATTTCGTAATAGACGCTCGCCGTGCCGCCGAAGACGTCCTCGAGCGCGGCGCACACGGCCTCGGCGATGAGCAACCGGTTGGCCACGGCGAAGTTGGCCGCCATGTTGTGCAGGTTCCAGTACTCGCGCCCGAGCCGTCCTCCCGCGTCGAGCCAGATGAAGTCCTCGCTGTGCCGGCCGAGCCCGAGCGCCGCCGCGCCCTCCACGAAGTAGTGCTTGGCGATGTTCCAGCCGAAGCCCCGGCTGCCGGTGTGCAACATCACCCAGACGCGGCCCGACTCATCCACCTGCATCTCGGTGAAGTGGTTGCCACCCCCGAGGCTGCCCAGTTGCTCGCGCTTCTCGTAGGCGCGCTTCGGGATGTCCACCCGGTCATCCTCCACGGGCAGGAAGTCGCGCTCGGTGATGGAGCCGTGGCGGCCGAGTGCCTGGGCCCCATGACGCACCACCTCCGCGAAGGTGCGCGCGTCCACCTTGCGCTGCTGCTGCGCCCGCGAGGCGCCCACGCCCACGGCGATGCGCTTCGTCACCGCGTCGATCCACTGGCGGCGCTTGGAGGGGTCCGCCACGTCGTTGGCGGTGAGGCTCGTCTGCAACTGCACCATGCCGCAGCCGATGTCGTAGCCCGCCGCGGTGGGCAGCAGCACGCCCTCGGTCTCCACGACGGTGCCAATGGGGACGCCGTAGCCCACGTGACAGTCGGGCGTCACGGCCACCCGGGTGACGCCCGGGAAGGAGGCGGCGTTGACGACCTGCTGGAACACGGCCTCCTCGAGGCCGGGCAGCCCGGGGCCCTCGCCCAGCAGCAGCTTGTCCGAGAGGAACAGGTGGGCCTCCACCCGCATCGTCTTCGTCTTGGGCAGGACGTAGTGCCCGTCCGCGACCTTCTCCAACCGCTCTGTCCAGCTCATGGCGTGTCCTCCCTGGGAGTGGTTCAACCGCCCGCAGCGACGGGAACGTCCGGTGAAAGCTGACGGACAGAGCGAGCAGCCAGTCTGGCGTCAGGTGGACGGGCGGGCGGATTGTACGCCGGTACGGCCCGGGTCCCAGTTGCCGCGCGCCGGGGGAATTCCCATTTCTTCTCTCAAGACGGGCAGCACGGCAAGGGGGTTGGGAGATGGGGATTTTTGGAGCGGTGGTGATGGCGTTGGCGGTGCACGCGGGGCCTCTCGAGGTGAAGACGGCGCCGGTGTTCAACCCCTCCCTGTGCGCCAAGAAGCGGGTGGACTCGTGTGGCTGCCACCATGTCTATGGCGTGCGCCACTGCCACGCCAAGCGGCAGAGTGACCACTGCGAGGGCATGGTGCGGGCGGACGAGCCGGGCGCCTCCCAGGTGGACGACTTCCTCTCCACGCTGCCCGAGGCCGCGGAGCACGGTGGGCACGGGGACACGGCGACGCTCTGACTCGTTTCACCGGAGAGCCCATGAGCGCATCCGCCGCCCCCATTCTGCTGGTCGAGGACGATCAAGACATCCGCGATACGGTCTGCGAGCTGCTGGAACTGGAGGGCTACCAGACGGTGACCTCCAACAACGGCCAGGAGGCGCTGGCGCAACTGCACCGCATGACGCGCCCCTGTTTGATCCTGTTGGATGTGATGATGCCGGTGATGGACGGGTACGCCTTCATGGCGCGGATGCGCGCGGAGGAGCTGCTCGCGGACATTCCCGTGGTCATCACCTCGGCGAGCCACCGGCCGCCGACGGGCGCGAGCGCCTACGTGCCCAAGCCCATCGACGTGGAGGCGCTGATGGAGATCGTGAAGCGCTACTGCCGGTAACCCGTGTCCCGGCGCGCGGGGCTCAGGAGTCGGTGAGGAGCGTCACTTCCAGGGCTCCCTCGCCCAGGGCCGCCACGCGTTCAATGTCATCCACCTCATAGGCGAGCAGCGGGGTGCGCGAGGAGACCACCCACCAGCGGGTGCCCGGCGCCGCCCGGATCGCGAGCGTGTTGTCCGACAGCCGGCGCAACTCCGCCGAGGACGGCAGGGGAAGCGCCGGGGGCGTGGGGGTTCCGCTCCACGCGTGGGGTGCTTCCAGATCCTCGGGGAACTCGAACAGCTCCTGAGGACCCGCGAGCGCGGCCGGAGGGCCGAGCCGTGTCAGCTCCCTCGCCATCTCCTGATTCCGGGGCTCCAGCTCCATCGCCACCTTCAACACCGCGCGCGCCCGGGCCTCGTTCCCCAACCGCATCCACAACTCCGCCGCCGCGCGGTAGGCGTGCATCGCCTGGTCGCGCTCCCCCGCGCGCCGGCAGGCCTCGGCCTGGCGCACGTGGAGCGATGGATCTCCCGGCTCCAGCGTCAGCAACTTCGCATAGGTGCGCGCGCACTCGGCGAAGCGCCGCTGCGCGTACAGGTGCAACGCCTCTTCCTTCAATTCCCTCGGACCCATCGTCCACTTCCCCTTTGGCGCCAGGACGACTGCGCCCCTCTCTGGAAGTGCAAGCACGGTGTGTGCCTGGAGGTGGACCGTCATGATCGGACAGGTCGTCGCGTCCTTCGTCCTGCCCCGGTCATTGGGCCCGTTCACCCGCCACCACCCCGGCGCTGTCTCCCCTTGCCAAAGCGGGAATACTATTTTCTTCCGGTTCAAACCGCTTTCACGGACCCTGTAATAGACGGCGAATGCCCCATTCTGGCGCTGTCATTTTTGCGGAATGAGGCGCTCCTCTCATCCACCTCCAGCCTCCGGAGGTGTCTCGAAACAGACATTCTTCGGGTGAAGAACGCGGCTCCGCGTGAGTGCTTCCCGAGGTGGATGCGGTGCGTCAATTCCAGACTTCGCATCACTCCCAGCATTCGACGCGCCGCGTTAGATGATTCCCGGTTTGCGAGAATGTTATCTAATGGTACTGATTGAATTCCAGGGTTCGGGGTTATCCCCTGATTTTCAGGAAGAAAAGGTTCGAGACATGAATCGAAGTGGAAGTCGATGGTTGAGGTGGGGCTGGCTCTGTGGGGCGTGGGCCCTCGGAGCGGTGGGCTGTAGCGAGCCCGGCGTGGTGGAACAGTCGGACGTGCGGGGCGAGGAGGCCGTGTGCCAGGAGCCGGCATCGCTCGCGGCGGCGCTCACCATCGGGGGGCAGGCCTTCTCCCTGACGTGGGAGGACGACTTCGGCGGGGCGCTCAACGGCGGCCAGACCAAGAGCTACCTCAACACGACGAACTGGACGAAGGAGAACCTGGGCGTCAACTACGAGCAGCAGGCGTATACGAACCGCGAGTGCGCCAATCCCAGCAATGCCAACAACTGGAACTACTGCGTCGAGAACGGCAAGCTGACCCTGCGCGCGCGGCAGGAGCCGCTGGATTGCGTGGTCTGGCAGACGTGCACGAGCAGCAGCCAGTGCAACAATGGTGGCACGTGCGCGAGCACGGGCTTCTGCCTGAATGATCGCAACAAGAATGGTGTCTGGGATCACGAGGAGTGCGCGCCCTTCACGGGCATCGCGAACGCCCCGGCCAATGACACCAAGTACACCTCGGGCCGCATCAGCAGCGACGAGAAGGTGGAGTACCGCTACGGCTACGTGGAGTTCCGCGCGCGCATGCCCTTCGCGGAGCTGCCCGCCGGGGCGACGCCGCCCAGCGGCATGTGGCCGGCCATCTGGATGCTGGGCGCCAACGGCGCCATCGCCAACGGTGGACGCGAGGACAGCGCCGGCTGGCCCATGACGGGCGAGATCGACATCATGGAGTACACGCAGATCAAGGAGAACAAGGCGCTCTACCCGGAGAACAAGGCCATGGGCTACAACGTCCTGTGGCGCGAGATTCCCGAGGCGGGCGAGCTGGCGGCCAGGGCGGGCGGCTGGGAGCCCAACGCGTGCAGCTCGTGGCCCAACAACGGCGACGCCAAGTGTGACGGAGACGTGGGCGGCGCGCGCGCGACGTGGGACGGCAAGACGATCGACTACCACCAGTGGCACACGTGGGGCTTTCTCTGGGACGAGAATGGCTTCAAGGTCTACATCGACAACCTGCCGCAGAATGGCGGCACGCCCGTGGGCACCTTCAGCATCGGCGACGGCGCGACCGAGTTCCGTCAGCCCATGTACCTCATCCTCAACAACGCGGTGGGTGGTGAGCTCGGCTGCCTGGGTTGGGGCAACCGTGCGTGCACCTCCAGCGCCCAGTGCGCCAACAACGCCGCGTGCGTGAGCGGCAAGTGCCAGGAGACGCCCGCCTCGTGCGTCAACATCGACTGGACGGCGCATGGTGAGAAGGCCAAGCTCGAGGTGGACTACGTGCGCTGGTACCACCGGGACGCGGGCTACTCGCAGGCCGCCATGGCCGCGTGCCAGGATGGCAATGGCGACGGCAAGCCGGACAACCTCATCCGCAACTGCGGCTTCAACGAGGACTACACCTACCACCGCAGCGATCTGTTCTTCGACGGTGGCGCGGGCCTCACGGAGATCATCAACGAGGGCGGCACGCGCGGCTACGTGCAGTGGGTGCGCATCGACAACAATGGCTGGCAGAACCACAGCGTCCAGGTGCGTCAGGAAGGCGTGCCCCTGACGGCGGGCACCCAGTACAAGTGGAAGGTGGACCTCAAGTCGAGCGTGGCCCGTACGGTGCCCCTCAAGATCGCGCTGACCAAGGATCCGTGGACCACGATCGCCTCCTTCAACTGCAACGTGGGCACCACGTGGACCACGTGCTCGCCGCCGAACTTCACCGCGAGCGCCACGGGTACCTACAAGTTCGAGATCGACCTGGGCACCACCAGCGGCACCACGTTCAACGGCTCCCAGGTGTACGTCGACAACATGTACCTGGGCACGGCGGCCAATGCCTGCCAGCCGGATTGCACGGGCAAGCTGTGTGGCGCGGATGGCTGCGGCGGTACCTGCGGCGCCTGCCGCACGGGCACCACCTGCGCCGCCTGGGGCCACTGCACCGCGAACGGCGGCGGCACGACGCCTCCCACGGATCCCCCTCCCACGGGCACGCCCGTGCGTCTGGAGGCGGAGGCGGGCACGATGACCGGTTGCTTCGCCGAGGCCGGTGGCGACAGCGCGAGCAAGGTCGTCGCCTTCGAGGGCGGTGACTCCATCTGCTGGAACAACGTCAACCTGACGGGCCTCAAGACGGCCACCGCGCACGTGGGCGCTCCCTACGCCGGTGGCCAGGCGCAGGTGAAGTTCAACAACACGGTGATTGGCACGGTGAACCTGAGCACGGCGACGGGTGGCTGGAGCAGCCCGAGCCTCACGAACATCTCCACCCCCTTCACCAGCACGGGCACCGGCACGCTCTGCCTGGTGGGCGTCACCCACCCGAATGGCTGGATCTTCTCGGTGGATTACCTCGACCTGAAGTAGCCATGTCTGGCCCCCGGGCCCCCCTCGGCTGCATCCGCCAGGGGGGCCCGGTCTTCCTTCTCGCTGTCGTTCCCCCACCCCCCCCATGACACTTCCAATCTCTTCCGGCCGGAGCCCTCGGGGCGTTCGGTCCTGGCTGTCACATGCCCGCGCGGGCGTGGCGCTGCTGGGCGCGATGCTCTCGCCCCTCGCCGCTCAGGCCCAGACGGGCCCGAACCTCGCGCTCAACAAGCCCGCGGTGGCTTCCTCGACGGAGGTCGGCACTCCGGCCGAGGCCGTGGATGGCAGCCTCGCCACGCGCTGGGGCAGCAACTTCACCGCCAACGAGTGGTTCTACGTCGACCTGGGTCAGAGCAGCGCCATCTCCCAGGTGGTGATCAACTGGGAAGCGGCCTACGCCAAGGACTACAAGATCCAGGGCTCCACCAACGCCACGGCCTGGACGGACCTGAGCTCCGTCACCAACTCGGATGGCGGCCTGGACACCATCGCGGTGTCGGGCTCCTACCGCTACGTGCGCATGCTCGGCGTGACGCGCGCCCTGACTGGCTACGGCTATTCCATCTATGAGTTCGGGGTCTACGGCAGCGGCGGCGGCTCGCCGACGGGCTCGGACCTCGCCCGGGACCGGCCAGTCACCGCCACGAGCACGGAGAACAACGCCCCGGGCAATGGGCCCGCGTACGCCGTGGATGGCGACTCCGGCACCCGTTGGTCCTCCGCCCCGGGCGTGGATCCCCAGGTGATTCGCGTGGACCTGGGCTCGGCCCAGGCGCTGGGCAAGGTGGTGCTCGACTGGGAGACCGCCTCCGCCAAGACGTACACCCTCGACGGCTCCACCAACGACACCTCCTGGACGACGCTCGCCACCGTGACGGACGGCGCGCCGGGCCGCCGGGAGCACACCGTGTCGGGTACCTACCGCTACGTGCGCATGCGCGGCACCACGCGCACCACCCTCCACGGCTACTCGCTGTGGTCCTTCGAGGTCTACGCTCCGGGCGGGGGCACCACGCCGCCGCCCCAGACGGGCAACCAGGTCATCAACCTGAACTTCCCCGAGCTCGCGTTCGCGCGCATCAACCTGTCGCCTGCGCCCCTGAGCATCTCGCCGGCGCCCCAGGAGGGCGACATCAGCTCGCCCGGCGTGCGCAACCCCCCGGGCCCCTTCACCTATCAGCTCACCTACCCGGCCAACACCACGGTGACGATGTCCAAGAACCAGTTCTCCCCCACCCAGCCCAACACGGACATCCGCCTGGTGGTGGTGAACTCCCAGGGCGTCACCCAGCGCGCCCAGAGCGTCACCGCGCTGGCGGTGCAGGGCGCCAACTGGAACGTGGAGATCTACTCCACGGGTGGCTCCACGGATCCGCGTGACCGCACCATCATCCCGGACCCGTACAAGGCCCCGGCTCCTCCGGCGGTGACGGGCGCGTTCCGCGTGTCCGCGCCCGCCAACGGCGCGATGATCACCAACACCCGCCGGCCCACGCTCACCTGGGCGGCCGTGTCGGGCGCCACCAGCTACAAGGTCTTCGTCAACATCACCCGGGATGACTACGACTGGATGGCGGCGGGCAACCTGCTGGACCGCTATTCCGAGGTCGGCACCGCCACGGGCACCTCCTTCACCCTGACCCAGGACCTGTCGGATCGCTGGACGTACAAGTGGTACGTCGTGGCCACCGTGGGCGCGAGCACCAGCCGCTCGGACATCGGCAACTTCAGCGTGTACCTGCCGGTGGTGGAGACGGCCGCTGACGGCGTCAACCTCATCAACGGCATGCGCGACCTCAACAAGAACGGCACCATCGAGCCGTACGAGGACTGGCACAACCCCATCGCCACGCGCGTGAACGATCTGCTCGGCCGCATGACCCGGCGCGAGAAGGCGCTGCAGATGTTCTTCGACGCCAAGCTGACGCCCAACGCGGGCTTCATGATGGGACCGCTGAGCCCGGATGACATCGTGAGCTTCCAGCGCGCCTCCGCCCTGGAGCGCCTGGGAATTCCTCACATCGACGCGGGTGACTCCATCCACGGCTACAAGACGAGCTGGCCCACGCAGCCGGCGCTCGCCGCCACGCGTGACCCGCAGCGCGCCTGGGACATGGGCGACATGCAGCGCCGCGAGCAGCTCGCGGTGGGCAGCCGCGGCACGCTCTCGCCGCTGGCCGAGGTGGGCACCAAGGTGCTCTACCCCCGCATCCAGGAAGGCAATGGCGAGGACGCGGACCTGTCCGCCGGCCTCACGCGCGCCCTCATCGCCGGCCTTCAGGGCGGCCCCGAGGTCAACCCGCACTCCATCTGGGTCACCACCAAGCACTGGCCGGGCCAGGGCGCGGGTGGCGAGGGCGGCATCACCTACGACGGCACCACCATCCACTACCACATGCGTCCGTGGCACGCGGCCATCGAGGCCGGCACCAGCGGCATCATGCCGGGCTACGCGGGCAGCTGGCTGCTCGGGCCGGAAGGCTACGGCGCGGGTGACAACCCGGGCATCCTCAACTACCTGCGCCAGAACCTGGGCTACACGGGCGTCATCTGCTCGGACTGGCTGCCCTCGGGTGCGTGGACGCGCTCGGCCACGGCGGGCTCGGACGTGATGGGCGGCGCCACGCCCTCGCAGATGGGCAACTTCGAGAACGAGGTGAGTGAGACGCGCATCAACGAGGCCGTGCGCCGCATCCTCGACCTGAAGTTCCGGCTCGGCATCTTCGAGGACCCGTACCGCAAGGGCCCCGCGGGCACCGCCGAGTGGCACACCGCCACCAACAAGCAGCTCGCCCGTCAGGCCGCTCAGGAGTCCCTGACGCTGCTCAAGAACGACGGCGCCCTGCCGCTGCGCCTGCCCGCGGGCTCCAGGCTCGTCGTCGCGGGTCCCCGCGCGGATGATCCGGCGTGCATGGTGACGTGGCGCTCGGACTTCCACGGCACCGAGTTCGGCGACCTGACCATCTACCAGGCCATCAAGCAGCGCGCCGAGCGCGACGGCATCACCGTGTACAAGGACGCGGCCCCCGCGGGCGTGACGCCCAACGCGGCCATCGTGGTGGTGGGCGAGAGCTACTTCACCCACGGCACCGAGTGGGACAAGGAGAAGCCCTACCTGCCGGGCGACCCCATCGGCCCCGCGCACGACGCCAAGTGGGGAGACCAGTACGGCGTCATCACCCGCTTCAAGTCCGCGGGCATTCCCACGACGACGGTGATGATCCTCCCGCGCCCGTACGTGCTCACCAACGTGGTGCCGCAGAGCAACGCGCTGCTCATGGCCTACCGTCCCGGTGACATGGGCGGCCCGGCGGTGGCGGATCTGCTCTTCGGCGACGTGCTGCCGCGCGGCAAGCTGCCCTGGCAGCTGCCCCGGAGCATGAGCCAGATCGGCACCGACAACGAGAGCAACCAGCTGGAGAAGTGGGACATCCCCTTCGACCTGGGCGCCACGGACTCCGAGCGCGCCACCATCCGTCAGAAGATCGCCGCGGGCGAGCACATCCTGCCCATCTACGGCAACCCGCTCTTCCAGTACGGCGCGGGCCTGGATGGCTTCGGGCTCAGCGATGCCACGGCGCCCACGGCCTTCACCCTCACGGCGCCCGCCAACGGCGCGGTCATCACCGGCGCGCGGCCCGCGTTCACCTGGAACGCGAGCACGGATCCCCAGACGGGCATCCACCGCTATGAGGTCGTCATCGACGGCATCGCGCTGACGACGACGAAGACGACCAGCGCGCCGCTCGAGGGCACGGTGTTCGGCAACGGCCAGCACTCCTGGTACGTGAGGGCCTACAACTGGGCTGGCGGCGTCACGGCCTCGCCCACGTTCACCTTCACCCTCAATGACACCACGGCTCCGGCGGCCTTCTCCGCGCTCGTGCCGGCGGCGGGCACCTCGGCGCCGGGCGCCACGACCACGTTCATCTGGGAGCAGTCCTCGGACGTGGGCAGCGGCATCTCCCGCTACGTGCTGCAGGTGGACGGGGCGGACCGCACGCCCGCCATCAACCCGACGCCCCGGGTGGGCACCACCACCAACCTGGCGCTCGGCCGCAACGCCTACGCCTCGTCGTCGGAGTTCGGCTCGGGCAACGACGCGGTGGACGGCAACCCGGCCACCCGGTGGTCCAGCCGCTCGGACACCGCCAGCCCCGACACCGAGTCCATCACCGTGGACCTGGGCGCCGTCTACGGCATCAAGCGCGTGGTGTTCAATTGGGAGGCCGCGTACGGCACGCAGTACGTGGTGGAGACGTCGCTCGACGGCTCGACGAACTGGAAGGTGCTGTACACGGAGAGCGCGGGCAACGGCGGCATCGATGACCTCACGGGCCTGAGCGGCGTGGGGCGCTACGTGCGGATGCGCGGCGTGAAGCGCGCCCTGCCGTATGGCTACTCGCTGTGGGAGTTCGAGGTGTACGGCGCGGGCACGGAGCAGACGGGCATCACCGGGCTCGCGGCGGGAAGCCACACCTGGCGCGTCCGGGCCATCGACGGCGCGGGGAACTCCACGCTGTCCAACGGCCCCCTGACCTTCACGAAGTAGACAGGTTCGGAGCTGTTGAGTGACAGGGAGGCGGCCCGGAACAAGGGGCCGCCTCCCTTCTTTTTGGCCTCACCGCCGTGGGACACTGCCCGTCATGAACGTGAAGAACTCCCTGGGTGTGCTCGCTGTCCTGGCGGTGGTGGGTGGCTCGGAGGTGAGCGCGCAGGCCCCCTCGAAGGCCGACAAGAAGACCGTGGCGGAAACGAAAGAGGAGACGCTCACCCTCAAGTCCAAGGAGGAGCGGGACTTGCGAATCGTGGGGCTGACGCGCGTGGCGGTAGGGGACCCGGACATCGCGGACATTCAGGCCATGGGCGATGACGTCCTTCGTGTCACCGCGGGCAAGCCGGGCCAGACGAAGCTGATGGTGTGGACGTCGGACGGCGCGCGCCGGAGCTATCTCATCGTCACCCAGAAGTGAGGCGGGTCATTGCGCCCGCACCGGCAGCGAGCGGTTGCTCGTGGTGCCATCCCCCAGTTGGCCGTTGCCGTTCTGACCCCAGGCCCACACCGTGCCGTCCGAGCGCACCATCAGCGAGTGGTGGAAGCCCGCGGCCACGGCCACCCCTGTGTTCGTGGCTGACACCTTCACGGGCAGCGAGCTGGCGCTCGTGGTGCCATTGCCCAACTGTCCGTCGGAGTTGACGCCCCAGGCCAACACCGCGCCACTCGAGAGCACCGCCAGCGCGTGGGTGGAGCCCGCGGCCACGGCCACGACTCCGTTCAACCCCTGCATCCGCACCGGCACCGTGTTCTGGCCAGAGCTGTCGTAGCCCCGGCCCCAGGTCCACACCGTGCCATCCGCTCGCACCGCCAGCGAGTAGGTGTAGGCCGCGGCCACGGCCACCACGCCGCTCAATCCCTGCACTCGCACCGGCAACGTGCTGTTGCTCGTGGTGCCATTGCCCAACTGGCCGTCATAGTTGAAACCCCAGGCCCATACCGTGCCGTCCGCGAGCACCGCCATCGAGTGGTAGGAGCCCGCGGTCACGGCCACGACCTCGCTCAACCCTTGCACCCGCACCGGCCAGTCGCTGTCGTTCGTGGTGCCATCGCCCAACTGGCCGAAGAGGTTGGAGCCCCAGGCCCACACCGTGCCGTCCGAGCGCACCGCCAGCGAGTAGGAGAGGCCCGCGGCCACGGCCACCACTCCGCTCAATCCCTGCACCTGGACCGGCGATGTACGGGTGAGCGTGGTGCCATCTCCCAATTGGCCGAAGGCGTTGAGACCCCAGGCCCATACCGTGCCATCCGAGCGCACCGCCAGCGAGTGGTCGCTACCCGCGGCCACGGACACCCCTCCGCTCAATCCTTGCACGCGCACCGGCAACGCGCTGTGGCTCAGGGTGCCATTGCCCAACTGGCCGTCGTAGTTGAAGCCCCAGGCCCACACCGTGCCGTCCGGGCGTAGCGCCACCGAGTGGGCGGAGCCCGCTGCCACGGCCACTCCTCCGCTCACGCCTTGCATCTGTACCGGCAACGCACGGTGGCTCGTGGAGCCATTCCCCAACTGGCCGAAGTAGTTGTAGCCCCAGCCCCACGACGTACCGTCCGAGCGCAGCGCCAGCGCGTGGTATCTGCCCGCGGCCACGGACTCCACCCCGTTCAGCCCCTGTACCAGCACCGGCGACGTGCGGTTGCTCGTGGTGCCATCCCCCAACTGGCCGAAGAGGTTGTAGCCCCAGGCCCACAACGTACCGTCCGAGCGCAGCGCCAGCGAGAAGCCCGTGCCCGCGGCCACGGACTCCACCCCGTTCAGCCCCTGTACCAGCACCGGCGACGTGCGGCTGCTCGTGGTGCCATCCCCCAACTGGCCGGTGGAGTTGTTGCCCCAGGCCAACACCGCGCCGCTCGAGAGCACCGCCAGCGAGTGAGAGTCGCTGGCGGCCAGGGCCACCACCCCGCTCACTCCTGGCACCTGCACGGGCAGCGTGCGGCTGCTCGTGGAGCCATCCCCCAACTGTCCGGAGGAGTTGGAACCCCAACTCCACACCGTGCCGTCCGAGCGCAACGCCAGGGAGTGGTAGTGGCCCGCGGTCACGGCCACCACCCCGCTCAGTCCCTGTACCTGCACGGGCAGAGTGCGGTCACTCGTGGAGCCATTTCCCAGCTGTCCGGAGGCGTTGGAACCCCAGGCCAACACCGCGCCGTCCGAGCGCAATGCCAGCGAGTGTTGGTTGCCCGCGGCCACCGCCACGACATTGCCCAATTCTTCCACGATCACCGGCTGTGTGCGGTTGCGCGTGGCGCCATCCCCCAACTGGCCGGAGGTGTTGTTACCCCAGGCCAACACCAGGCCATCCGAGCGCAGCGCCAGCGAATGTTGGCCGCCCGCGGCCACGGCCACCGTTCCGAGCACCCCATACACCCGTACGGGTGACGTGCGGGTGATCGTGGTGCCATCTCCCAACTGGCCGGAGGTGTTGTCTCCCACGGCCCACACCGTGCCGTCCGAGCGCACCGTCAGCGTCTGGGTGGCGCCGGAGATACGGGTTCTCGTCTGCGCACCCCGGAGAGGTGAGGGATGCGATACCCGCTCTTCTCGCTCAACCCCGGGCTGTCCGCAGCCCACCACCAGCCAGAGCCCAAGCCATGCTCCCAACATCCTGCTCAGCCATTCTCGAGGACTGCTCCGCATTCGGCCCCTCCCGGTCCTAGGGCATACGTCCGGGTTCAGGACATACCATCGAGTCACCCAGGAATGAGTTGGAACGGTAAGCCCCGAAACAGTTGGGCCCCGGTGGCGCTTCCGGACCCTTGAATCGGGGCCCTACCGAGAAGGAGCACAAGGTGCGCCGGCTGATGGCGATCACGGGCGCGGAAGCCTTGGGCTGTAAGCCCACTCCTCTCAGGCCTTGATGTACCGCTCGAACACGAAGCCGAAGTCCTTCACCCAGTACTTCTGCTGAGCGCCGAGCAGCCACGAGAAGGCGGCCTGATTGAGTTCCTTGAAGGTCTCCACGAGGGGCGCGGTGCCCGCCTGGCCCCGGCCCAGGGTGGTGGAGGCGAGCTCGATGCTGGCCTTGGCGTGACCGAGCGCCATTTCATTCTCGAGCATCAGCTCGGAGATGCGGAACAGCGCCTTGTAGAGGTCTTTCACCTGCTCGATCTGCTTCTTGTGGATGTCGATCGAGAAGCTCTTCGCGCCGAGCTGGAATTTGATCTCCACATCCATGTCGATGGTGCCCGCGGTCTCGAGCAGCACTTTCGACACCGGGTGGGAGCCATAGTTGTAGCGGTGCAGCATGCGCTTCTTGCTGGCGGCGCTGGTGCCGTCCAGGTGGATGAGCGCCTTGTTGGTGAAGCAGTACTCGTCGGATTTGGACTTGATCAGGAAATAGATTTTCTCCTGGTCCTCGTGCATCACGTAGTCGTCGGCGTCCACCTTGTCGTAGTCCGCCGGCGCGATGACCAGACCGATGTCGCTGAGACCGAGGGCGTCCGCTGCGAGTTTCCCGAACATGTCCATTCTCCCGAGCCAGGTCGTTTTATCGAGCGGCCGTGATGGGGCCTCGTGGCCCGGTGCCCAGGATAGGCGAACGGATGGATGTGGCAAGGAGGCGTGTGGGAGAACTCGTCGGCGCGGTCCGCGAAGCGCCACCCAGTCCCAAGGAGTTGGCGTAGGGTCGACACGCTGCCCCGGCCCGTGGACGGGCCTCCCTGACGTCAGGCCACCCCGCGCAGCGCGAGTTGATGCTCGCGTGGCAGCGTCACGGGCCGGATCTTGATGTGACTGGCCTGTTCACGCACCAGGACCGTCAGGGTGTGCAGTTGATGGCGGTTGAGGCGGATGCGGCCGTAGTGCGAGCGCTGGATGGCCTCCAGCTCCTCGATGGGAATCCGCCTCGCATGATGCATGATGAAACGCACGAGGCGGGGGCCCAGCGAGAAGCGAAGCCGTTGCGCCGTGAGCAATGACCTGACGATGCAGAGCGCCGGATAGGGATTGTCCTCCAGGTTGATTTCGACCTGTCGCTCCTGGATGCCACGGAAGAAGCCCCGCGTGTAGAGGGTGCGAGCCCGGCCGGGGCGCGTATGGAATTCAGCGGCGATGGCCTCGACGTTCAGAAACGTGGTCCGGGGCAGGTCCGAGAAGTCACTTCCGTGGACCAGTCGTTCGCGGAAGGCCCAGGTCGAGTCGAGCGTCCACATATCCACCGGCAACTTGTGTGTCACCAGGTGAAGCCCTCCGAACCGGTTGACGCGGACGAGTTCTCTCTCGAAAACGGACTCGAGTGACTGCCGGGTCGTGCCCGCGACCACGAGATCCAGATCTCGAGGCACCGTCGACGGGGCGAGCGCGAGCAGATCCCTCAGCGTTCCGCCGAAGACGTAGATCGTCCAACCGCGGTCCTGGGTCCTTTCCTGGAGTGAACGGAGCGCGGGACGCCATACGGATTCACGATGGATGAAGGCACTGAGACGCCTGCGAAGGCGGAACTCGAGTTGCGGATTCGCCTCGTCAACCATGGGTGAGTTCGGAGTGAAGCTTGCAGGCGAACGTGTCGGTCATGCCGCAGACGTAATCCGTCACCAATTGGAAGCGGTGGTAGCTCTTGGGCAGCTCCGAGTTCTTGAAGGCTTGTTCGAAAACCGCCCGGTAGTTGCGAGAGAGCAGGTTGTAGATCTTGTCTGGAAATCCAGGCTTCTGCGTGGCGCCATCGTACGCGGATACGCCCTCCCAGAAGATGTCCATCAGGTCGTGGATGACCCGACGGCCCAGGAGTTCCAGGCGCAAGGTCTGGGTCGAGGAATAGACATGTTTGCGGCCCACGGCCTTGCACTTCAAGAAGTCCCGTTGGAGTTGTTCCTTCAACGGATGGTTGTCGAGTTCCTGGAAAAGGCCCGGCTCGAGCTTGGCCCTTTGCTTGAACCAGCTGCTGATGGCTTTTTCGCCCGCATGCCCGAAGGGAGGGTTTCCAACGTCGTGAATCAATCCACACGTCGCGGCGATGACCTCGATGCCGAGCGCCTGCTCCTGGGAAATCCGCTGGGTGGCGGCCAGCTTCTGGGCAACGGCCCGTGCCAGACCTCGCGCGAGCGTGGAGACCTCCAAGGAGTGGGTCAGGCGCGTTCGTACGGCGTCATGGGGCTCGAGTGGAAAGACCTGGGTCTTGTCCTGGAGACGCCGCACCGGAGTCGAGAAGACGGCTCGATCGTAGTCCCGATCGAATTCAGTGCGGAGTTCCTGCTCGTCACGTGCCGAGGGACGGCCTCCATGCAGCTCGCGCAGCTTCCCACTCCGTTCCAGTTGCCAGGCGCGCATCCTAGGTTCGTCCTCCGACCAACGCGCCTTTTGGGTTGCCTGGAGCCGAGATGCAGGGCACATGCCGCTTGGCTGGAGAGGGCATGGCTGTTCCTGGACGCGGAGACTCAGGCTGTCTCCGGAAGCCCCCGATGCAGGGCCTCCACGAGCCCGGGAGGATCCCCCTCGCGCAGGGCGGCCCGTCCGGCTTCGAAGTCGGCGCGGGCGCCGGCCAGGTCTCCCAGCCGGGCGCGCAAGAGGCCCCGGTCGCGCAGCAGCTCCGCGTCCACCGCTTCCTCGTCCGGTGAGGCGAGCGCATGGGTGAGGTCTTCCACGGCCTCCTCCAGGAGGCCCAGCCGAGCGCGCAGCGAGGCACGCCGGTGGAGCAGCCACGGGTTGCCGGGGTCCTCGCCGTGGGCCCGGGTCCAGTCGCGCTCGGCGTCCTCAAGCCGGCCGAGTACCTCCAGGGATTCGGCGCGCTGCATGTAGAGGACGAGCGCCTTGCGGAACTCGCCTCCGGCCTCGAGCGCGTCGAAGCCGTCCACGGCCTCGGCGTGACGGCCCAGCTGGGCGAGGGCGAGCGCGCGGTGGAGCTGGGCGGACGTGTGGCCCGGGGCCAGCTCCAGCACGCGGGCATACCAGGGCAGGGCCTCGGCGGGTTGCCCGCCCCAGATACCGAGCGTGAGCCCCATCTCGAAGAAGACGCGCACTTGCCGGGGGTAGGTCTCGACGAGTTCCTTCATGCGCGACAGGGCTTCGGCGTAGCGGCTCGCGCGCCGCAGCCGGTCCACCTTGCGCAGGTGGTCGGTGAGCTCGGGAGGCCAGGGCTCGCGTCCGTTGCGCTCGTGGGTCATGGTCTCCCTCTACGTCGTGAGGGGGCTTCGCGCCAAGTCATGCCTGGACCCGCGCGAGTGCCACCTCGTTTCCCGGACTCTCGAGGCCCCGTGCGGTCCGCTCGGTTGGGTCCGCCACGTGCACCAGGGTCTCGATGTCTTGGCCCGGGCTTCGCGAGGACGCCCCCTGCCCCGTGAGAGCCGAGGCGAGCTTGGCGGATTTCGTACCCGGCGCGCGCAGGGATCAATTTGCCTGAGTCAAACATTGCCTGATGGATTCTCTATCCACACATGCGTCCGGTACATCCCGATATGTGGAGGCCAGCTCCTTCAGGCATGCTGATTTATGACGAACCTGCTCAAGTTCCTCCTGCGAGACCTTCAGCTCCGTTTGGTTGGACTCGAATTCCTGAAACCTCAGGGCCGCATCATAGGTTTGCGGTATTTGAAGTTCAGCCTCGCGCACGAAATAGTTCGAGCATGCTCTCTTGCCGCCGTCCGGGCCTTCCGTCTCCATGTCGGAGGCATGCCTATAGAAGATAGCATCCCCCGTCTTGACCATCGTACGATACGATGGAACCCACACGGCGGAAGTGGAATAAGCGATATAGGCCCTTTTATATAGGCCGGCGGCGAAATCAGCCTCTCCCTGCGCATAAAGCTGCCGTGCGGATTTCTTCCTCCGGTTGAACTCCTGGGGATTGGAGGCAAATTCCTGATATCGCTTTATCGTGCAATTGGCATGGTTCTCCGCGGTGAGAACTCCTTCGACACATTTGGGTATGGCGGTCTCGGTTCTCGTGCACCCTCCTCCGGATAGGCTAGATATGCCCGTCAGGACCAGGAGCCAATCCTTGAGCCAGTGCTTCAATTCAGGAGGCCTTGAGCTTGACAACCAATTTTCCAACATGCTTTCCACCGAGTGCGCGGTGCCTTATCAAATAGGAGTAGATGTCGTTCCATTTCTCTAGATCCACGACTGTGACACATCCATCCGAAACGTTCCCCACGTGAACATATCTGCTGTTGTTTCCATGTTCGATCGGAAACCACACTTGATCGTATCTGAGCTTGGGAGCCACGTTGCGGTAGTAGCTCGTCATGTTGCCGTCATGCGGACTGTCGGGGATCTTTATCTTGTACTCACCGACAGCGATGGGAGTGTAGCCGCCTCCCCAGTCGGAGTTGAGAGTTACCTCCACCGTCTTTCCGAGGAAGGACAAGGCACCCATCTGCTGATCAAGGGTCTGGTTTCTTGCCTTGGAGTACCAGGCGTTGTCGCGTTTCTTGTAGACGACTGTTAGTGATGCCTCTGCCTGCGCCGGTATGTCCTTGGGATGATTGCTTAAGTACAGGCCGGCGTTTTCATTCTTCATGCTCACGACCAGCTCTTTGTTGGGGCCGTCGCAGACTTTGAACAAAGTGCGGCCATTCGACCTGGTGATGACCTGTGTCTTGGTGTAGCTATACAATGAAATCGTGGTTTTGTTGTCGGACTTCAGTGCGAGCACCCAGCCACTGTCATCCGTTTTGACGTAATGGTACATGCTGAATCCCCCTCTTGTCTGTGTAGCCCACCAGACTACTGCCACCCGGGCCGTCTCAGGGATGTCTCGCGCCCAGCCAGGACTGGACCCGCTCACGCGCACCCTGGTTTCCCGGACCCTGGTAGCCCTGTACGGCCTGCTCGGCCAGGGCCCGCGCGTGCTTCATGTCCCGGCGCGACTCCGCCAGCGCGCGCGAGAGGGCGAAGCGCGTGTCGGCCAGGTCCTCGGGCGGTACGGTGTGCGTCTCACGCAGGGTGAGGGCCCGCTCCAGGGGCACCAGGGCCTCGTGGCTCCGGCCCAACCGTCGCAGCGCCTCCCCCTGTCCGGTGAGGGACGCGGCGAGCTCGGGATGCTTCCCGCCCATCATGCGCTCGCGCAGGGCAATCGCCCGGGTGAAGTGCGCCAGGGCCTCGGCGGGATGCTCCAACTCCAGCAGCACCCGGCCCAGGCTGTCACAGGGAGGCGCCACGTCCGGGTGCTGGGGTCCCCGAGCGCCCTCCGCCGCCACCACCGCCCGGAGCAGCACCCGCTTCGCCTCCTCCCGCTGTCCCACGCGCGCCAGGGCCGAGCCCAGGGCGTCCAGGGCCACGGCGCGGAAGGGGTGGCGGGGGGGCAGGGTGCGCTCCACGATGGCCACGCCCTCGCGCAGGGTGGGCAGGGCCTCGGGGCTGCCCAGGATGCTCAGGCTTCCGCCCAGGTTCACCAGGGCGCTGCCCACGCGGGGATGCCCGGCGCCCAGCGTGCGCACATACGCCGCGTGCGCGCGCTGGTACTCGGCGAGGGCTTCCTCGTGACGGCCCTGGGCGGAGAGCGTCAGGCCCAGGTGGCGCAGCAGGGAGGCGCGCTCGGGGCTCTCCGCGAGGGCCGCCTTGTCCCACTCGGCGAGGGCGTTGCGCTGCGAGGCCTCGGCGGCGGCGGGGTCGCCCTGGGCGCTGTACAAGAGGCCATGGGCGTTCTCGAGCTGCGCGAGCAGACGGCCCTCACGCCGCGTGCGCACGAGCAGGGCGCGCGCCTGGTGGAACCAGTCATGGCCAGCCGCCACGCGCGCGGTGTCGTAGGCGATGAATTGGGTGAGGGCCACCAGGGCCTCGGCCCGCACCTCGTCCAGCCCCACCTCGTCGGCCGTCCACGCCGCCTCCAGGAGGGTGTGCTCGGCGGTGGGGTCTCCGAAGCCGCGCTGGTGTTGTCCTAGCTCCAGCAGGGCCTCGGCCTTCAAGGGGGCATAGGTGCCCGCGCGGGCCTCGGTGGCCACGGGGGTTGCCGCGGCGAGCCCCGCCACGTACTGGCCGGAGATGCGCAGCGCGCGGGCCCGCGCCAGCTCCGTGTACAGCGCCTCCACCCGGGCGGCCGCCTTGGGCTCCCTGGGCGGGGGCACACGCTCGGTGAGCGTCGCGGCTTCGTCGCAGGGCTCCAGCTCGGACAGGCCGCGCACGGCCTCCACGGCGTGCTCCACCTCGGACGCATCGGCCACGGAGAGCAGCGCCGTCAGGGCCTTGAACTCCGAGCGCCGGCGCTCCAGACACGCGGTGCGCGCGGCGAACCGGTCCTCGGAGGCCTGGCCCGTGAGGAACGTCGCCTCGCAGGCATGGCGCTGGCGGTCCACCCACGCGGAGGCATAGCCGTCCAGCGCGCTCTTCACCCCCGTCCATGCGTCGGCGGCGTAGGGCTGGCCGGTGGCGAGGAAGGCCTGGCGCACGGCGTCCTGGCGGGGGGCGTCCCACACGCCGTCCAGCGACGTGCTCAGGTGGTGGCAGAGCCCCTGGCGTTGGCTCCACTGGCTCGCCGCTCCGGCCACCACGGCCACGAGGAAGGCGGCGGCCACGGCCACGAGCACCGTGCGGGGCAGGCGCGCGCCCGGCTCGTCCTGGAGGGCCTCGAGCAGGGCCTCCATGGAGGCATGACGCCCGGTGGGCGAGAGGCTCAAGCCCTGGCGCACCACGCGGCGCACCCACTCGGGCACGTCCGAGTCGCGGGGCGGCGGGCGCAGGCGGCCCGCGAGGGTGGCGCGGGCGAGCGCGGCGGCGCCATGGCCCTCGAAGGCGTGCTCGCCATAGAGGGCGTAGTGGAGCGTGGCGCAGAAGCTGAACTGGTCGGCCTGCCCGGTGAGGGGCTCGTGGCGGTACTGCTCGGGCGCCATGTAGCCCGGGGTGCCCATGATGAGACCGGCGCGGGTGACGGGCGTCTCGCGGGGCTCGCGGGTGTGCAGGTCGGCGAAGGCGTCCGCGTCCGGGGCGGGGGGCGCGGCGCCGAGCAGCACCGAGAGGTCCACGGGGACGGGGGCGCCGGGCGAGCCGGTGCCCTGCTCGCAGGCGAGGCCGAAGTCATAGACGAGCACGCGTCCGTCATGGCCCACGAGCACGTTGTCGGGTTTGAAGTCGCGGTGGACGAGTCCCGCGGCGTGGGCGGCGGCGAGTCCCTGGCCCGCGCGGGTGAGGACATGCACCACCTCGCGCCAGGGCCGGGGCTCCTCCTTGAGCCACTGGCGCAGGGTGCGACCCTCCACCAGCTCCAGGGCGATGAAGACCTGGTCGCCGTGCTCGCCGATGTCGAAGACGGGCAGCACGTGGGGGTGGGACAGGCGGGCCATGGACTGGGCCTCGCGCATGAGGCGCAGCCGGGCCTGGTTCCGATCCGCGCCGCCGGGCAGCAGCAGCTTGAGGGCCACCCGGCGGTTGAGGTGGGGATCGAACGCGGCGTACACCTCGCCCATGCCACCGGCGCCGAGCCGCTCGCGCACGATGTAGCGCCCCACGGCGGTGCCCTGGGGGAGGGGAAGGGATTCCTCGGGAGGGGAGGGGAGGGGAGTGGGTGCTCCCACGACGCGGGTGGGCTCGTCCACGCCCTGCCGCAGCACCGCCTGGGCGCGCTCGAGCTCCAGCTCCAGCACGTCCAGCGCGCACGCGAGCCCTTCGGCGCCCTCTTCCGGGAGTGGCGCGCTTCCCGCCTCGGGCGGGCTGGCCGACTCCTCCGTCGGAGATCGTTTCAGATGCTCCATGCATGTCCCCCTGGAAACGCCGGGCCCACCTTAAGAGGGCTCGGCGGGAGGTTACAGCGGGATACGAGGACGGAGACGGTGGAGGCGGAGGGGGTGGAGTGCGAACCTTCGTGGGGAAGACACATGGACGAGACCAACGAATAACCGAGGAGCGCACCCTGGCAAGCGAGCCCCCAGGTGCTGTCGAGCGAACGGCGTGCTTCTAACGGGAGTCGGGGACGGACGCTCGGGTGTCGTGCGCGGGGGGCTCCGGCGCGGATGAGGAAGAAGGTCGTGGAGGGATCAGGAGGTCTTCTCGCTGGGAACGCGCGCGGGCGGCGTTTCTTCCGGAGCGATTCCGAGAGGGGGCATGTGGGGATTTGTTACGTTTCGTTTCATGTCGGAACGTAGGTCTTCAGGTTGGTTCGCAATGGCGTCGATCCTGGTCGGACTCGGATGCTCGGGTTCTACTCCTATCCCCGGCGTCGTGCGGCCCGAGCCTGGAGCGGGCTTCTTGGACCGTTTGCCGGGTCCGATGCCCGAGTTCGGTCCATTTGACGATGCCTCTGACGCACTGGGGGCGGCATGCGCGCTGTTTCTGTCGAAACCCAATGCGAGCGTGGGGCACATCAAGGATCCCGAAGTGGCTCTCAGGTCCTCGTCGGAATATTGCGCTTGGCTGTATTACACGCCTGACAAGAAATATCAGATGAGCATGATGACGGATCAGTCGGACCTGAGTGATCCGCAGAGGAAACGAAGAACCTGTCGGCTTCCGGCCTACGTGGAGGATTCGCGCTTCTCCTCTTGGAATATCAAATACATTTTCGCTCTTCACAATCATCCATTTGGTGGCACGCTATCCTTGAATGACATGCGCCAGATCATCGCGCTCGCCAACCTGCACGAATGGGTCGTGGAGACGAAGACTGGACGAGTGCCGCTCGCCATTGTCGCGTTCTTCTCGAAGCCGGAGCGAGAGGTTCCTTCGTGTGATGGCTTCTACCAGTACACGCCCGAGACCCGTGACCTCCTGCGTTTCGTCAAGAAGGGAGATGCGTGGCTGCGGCAAGAGCTGGGCAAGGTGACTTGGATCGATGCGAACACATACCTTCTCAATGGCCGGGAGTACCGTCATTAAGGGGGCTTTGTTGATGTGGTCACTCTCCATTCTCGAGGCAGCCGCTGCCGAGGGCGTTCCATGCGGATAAGAACCCTGACCCTGCTGGTGACCGCTCTCGCGGCGGGTTGCGTGCGAAGTCCATTTCCAGCTCCCGCGCCGGTGGAGGACGACCGGTCAGTGGTGTTTCCTGTGTTTCACGCGCGGCCCGCCACCTCCGTGGGGGAGCCAGGACAACACTACGCCTGGGATGGCGAGTTGCTGCGAGCTGTCTTGATCGCCACCAACGACTTTCTACCACACAGGACGGAGAACGTTTCGTGTGGCAACAGGTTGGAGGCGCAGCGCTATCATGTCATTCGCGAGGGAGACGTCATCTTCGTCTACATCTACGAAGATGAGAATTATTGCGGTGGCGGGTACGTGGCGTTGGATTCGGGTGTGAAGTACGCCATCAGCGCGGATGGCCGCATTCTCCGGCGCGTCTTCGATGGGCAGCCGGAACAGCCCCTGGATGGGCTGGAGTTCGATGGTGGGGTTCCCGCGAAGCCAGGTGTCGTCCCGGGATATGAACCCGTCGAGAGCGATTCACCCGAGGACGTTTCTCCGCCGCCGTCCGATGCCCAGGATGGGGGAATTCCGGGGGACGGAGGCGTTTCGAGCCCTCCCTGAGCATCCTGGACGGTCATATCAGTAGATGATGCAGTCAAACTCCTCGAGGACGGTCCGGACGTCGCGGCGAGGCGTCTTGTACGCATTCCGTTTCAGCGTGACTCACTCCGAGCGTGCACCGGTGTTCGCGCCTTGCCATTTCTCCGCGTTCCCCAAGAGGCACCCGGGTAGTCTGCGCCCCCTCATCCAGCCCCCGAGGATTCGCGGTGACCCGACCGAGCCTTTGCTGCCTCGCGCTCCTGCTGACGAGCGCGTTGCCCCTCTCCGCCCGCGCTCAGGCGCCCGTCCCCGCGACGGACGCGGGCACGCCTCCGGCCACCGCGTGGTGGGACGTGAACGCGCCCGGCTTCCCCTCGAACGAGGTGGAACTCGACGTCACCGAGGGCACGTGGATGAGCCTGGACGTGAGCCCCAAGGGCGATGAGATCGTCTTCGACCTCCTGGGCGATCTCTACGCGCTGCCCCTCACGGGCGGCGAGGCCCGGGCCCTCACCCATGGCCCCGCCTGGGACATGCAGCCGCGCTACAGCCCGGACGGCCAGTCCATCGCCTTCACGAGCGATCGGGGCGGCGGGGACAACCTCTGGGTGATGAAGCGCGACGGCTCCGAGCCCACCGGCGTGACGCAGGAGTCCTTCCGGTTGCTCAACAGCCCCGCCTGGTCGCCGGATGGTCAATTCCTCATCGCGCGCAAACACTTCTCCTCGCGGCGCTCGCTCGGCGCGGGGGAAATCTGGATGTATCACCGCTCGGGAGGAGACGGGGTGCAACTCACCGAGCGTCCCAATGATCAGAAGGACGTGGGCGAGCCCGTGTTCTCTCCAGACGGCCGATATGTCTATTACAGCCAGGACGTCACCCCGGGCCCCGTGTTCGAGTACAACAAGGACCCGAACGGCGAAATCTATGTCATCCAGCGGCTGGACCTGGACACGCGCGAGACGGAGCGTTTCGTGTTCGGCCCCGGCGGTTCCATCCGCCCCACGCCGTCGCCGGATGGCAAATCCCTGGCGTTCATCCGCCGGGTGCGCGGCAAGAGCACGCTGTACGTGGCGGACGTGACGAGCGGGGCCGAGCGGGCCTTGTATGACGGGCTCGATCGCGACATGCAGGAGACGTGGGCCATCCACGGCGTCTACCCGACGATGGCGTGGATGCCCGACAACCGCTCGATTGTCTTCTGGGCGGGGGGCAAGTTGCAGCGCATCGACGTGGGGACGAAGAAGGTGACGCCCATTCCCTTCCACGTGAAGAGCTCGCGCACCGTCTTCGAGGCGCTGCGCTTCCCCCAGAAGGTGGCGCCCGACACCTTCCCGGTGAAGATGCTGCGCTGGGTGCAGGTGTCCCCCAAGGGCGACAAGGTGGTGTACCAGGCCCTCGGCCACCTCTATGTGAAGGATTTGCCCAATGGCACACCCCGGCGTCTGACGAAGCAGACGGACCACACGGAGCTGTACCCGTCGTTCTCCCGTGACGGCAAGAGCCTCGTCTACACGACGTGGGATGACGAGAAGCTGGGCTCCATCCGCGTGGTGCCGGTGACGGGCGGCGAGGGGCGCGTGGTGTCCTCGCGGCCCGGGCACTACGCCGAGCCGGCGCTGTCTCCGGATGGCCGGTTCATCGTGTATCGCGCGATCGGGGGCGGCTATCTGCGCACGGGCCTCCACAGCCGGGAGCAGGGCCTGTTCGTCCTGCCCGCAGCCGGAGGCACGCCGCGCCTGCTGACGAAGACGGGCGAGCTGCCGCATTTCGGCGCGGGTTCGGATCGGGTGTTCTTCCTGTCGGTGACGCAGCGGGAGAAGGATGACGAGCGGGCGCTCAAGAGCGTGAGCCTGAACGGGGGCGAGCCGCGCACGCACCTGACGAGCGACGAGGCGACGGAGTACCGGGTGTCTCCGGACGAGAAGTGGTTGGCGTTCCGGGAGAACTTCAATGCCTTCCTCATGCCGCTGCCGCGTGGGGCCAAGGGCGCGGTGGCGAGCCCCGAGACGCGGGCCCTGCCCGTGGCCAAGGTGTCGCGCGACGCGAGCGAGTGGCTGCACTGGTCGGGGGATGGCAAGCGTCTGCACTGGGCGCTCGGGCCGGAGCTGTTCACGCGCGAGCTCAAGGACAGCTTCCGCTTCCTCGCGGGCGCTCCCCAGGCGCTTCCCGAGCCGTCGAAGCAGGGACTCGCCATCGGTTTCCAGGCGAAGACGGACGTGCCCACGGGGACGGTGGCGCTCGTGGGCGGCCGTGTCATCACCATGAAGGGGGACGAGGTCCTCGAGGATGGGGTGGTGGTGGTGAAGGGCAACCGGCTCGTGTCGGTGGGGCCCCGCTCCGAGGTGAAGGTGCCCTCGGGGGCCCGGGTGGTGGACGTGCGGGGCAAGACGCTGATGCCGGGGCTCGTGGACGTGCACTGGCACGGCTCCATGGAGGACGAGGGGATTGTCCCCGAGCAGAACTGGAAGCTCCTGTCCTCGCTGGCCTTCGGAGTGACGACGGTGCACGACCCGTCCAACGACACGGGCGCCATCTTCGCCACGAGCGAGCTCGTGCGCACGGGCGGCATGCTCGGACCGCGCGTCTACTCCACGGGCACCATCCTCTATGGCGCCGCCGGAGCGTTCCGCGCCCCCATCGACACGCTGGACGACGCGCGCTCGCACCTGCGGCGCATGAAGGCGGTGGGGGCCTTCAGCGTGAAGAGCTACAACCAGCCCCGGCGCGACCAGCGGCAGAAGGTGCTCCAGGCGGCGCGCGAGCTGGAGATGATGGTGGTGCCCGAGGGCGGCTCGCTCTTCCACCACAACATGACCATGGTGGTGGACGGGCACACGGGCGTCGAGCACTCGCTGTCGGTGGCCCGGGCCTACGAGGATGTGCGGCGGCTCTGGTCCGCCACCCGCGTGGGCTACACCCCCACGCTCATCGTGGCCTACGGCGGCATCATGGGAGAGAACTACTGGTACGACAAAACGAACGTCTGGGAGGACGAGCGGCTGCTCGCGTTCGTGCCCCGGCGCATCGTGGACGAGCGCACCCGCCGGCGCGTCAAGGCTCCCGACGAGGAGTACGGCCACATCCACACCGCCGAGGAGACCAAGGCGCTCCTGGAGCGCGGCGTGAGCGTGCAACTCGGCGCGCACGGCCAGCGCGAGGGATTGGGCGCGCACTGGGAACTCTGGATGTTCGCGCAGGGAGGCATGACGCCCCGGCAGGCACTGCGGGCGGGAACGCTCTCCGGCGCGCGCTACCTGGGGCTGGAGGGGGACCTCGGCTCGCTGGAGCCGGGCAAGCTCGCGGACCTGCTCGTGCTGGACGCCAACCCCCTGGAGGACCTGCGCCAGAGCCGCGCCATCCGCTACACCATGGTGGGCGGCCGCCTCTATGACGCTCGCACGCTCGACGAGGTGGGAGGCGCGGCCCGCAAGCGCGAACCCCTCTTCTTCGAGCGCGAGGGCCAGCAGACCTGGGGTTCCTCGTCCTCACTGGGCACCCATCGGGACTGACGCGGCGCGTTTGTCCTCTCTCGGGATGATCCACGAGAGGGGGGGGATGGAAACTTCCTTTTCCATAATCCGATAATCTGCCGGAACAGACTTTTTCCGGTTTTTTCACGGACCCGGACTGGGAGACACAATGCCCGCGCCTATCAATGGAAGTGGAAACGCCGCGGCCGCAGCAGCGGCGGAAGCGGCACGGCGGGCAGCGGCGGAGGCGGCGCGCAAGGCGGCGGAAGAGGCGGCGCGCAAGGCGGCGGCGGAAGCGGCGAAGAAGGCGGCGGAAGCGGCGCAGAAGGCCGCGGCGGAAGCGGCGCAGAAGGCCGCGGAGCAGGCGCAGAAGGCCGCCCAGCAGGCCCAGGCCGCGGAGCAGGCGAAGGCCGCCGCGAAGCAGTCCGTGGATCAGGCCAAGGCGATCGACCCCAAGGTGGACCCCGCCGGCTCGAAGAAGGCCATGGGCGAGGCGCAGAAGGCCACCAAGGAAGCCGCGACCCAGAAGGCGGCGGCCGAGGCCTCCCAGAAGGCCGCGGAACAGGCTCGCGCCGAGGCGCAGAAGGCCACCAAGGAAGCCTTCAAGAAGACCAACGACGCCAACGCCATCGCCAAGGCCGAGGGCAAGCCCGAGCCCTTCCCGCGCAACGAGGTCCAGCAGCGCACGGGCTTCGATCCTCTGCGCGCCGATGACACGAAGCTGGGCAACTCCCAGGCCGCTCCCACCCAGGAGATGCAGGCCAAGCTCGACGCGGATCGCGACTACGCGCGGCTCGCGCAGAAGCCCGAGACGCGCCAGGCGCTCGACAAGCTCGGCGTGAAGGACGGCAGCGGCCTCAAGACGCTCGGCGAGCAGGTGGCGCGCTCGGCGGAAGGCACGGGTGTGGATGCCGCCACGGACAAGCGGCTGGCCGATGCACAGAAGACGGTCAAGCCCCAGGCGCTCTCGGACCTCCTCCAGTCCGCGGGCAAGGCCGCGGGTGACGCGGGCAAGCCCCTCACGGATCCGAAGCTCACCGACGCCATCGCCGCGGGCAAGACGCCGCGCGAGGCGAACCTGGCCGTCAAGGCCGAGGCGCTGCCTCCGGAGACGAAGCAGAACCTGGAGCGCGTGGGCGTCAAGCCCGAGGAGTACGCCGCCGCCAAACCCGAGGCCCAGAAGGCCCTGGACGCCGCCGGCAAGGCCGCGGGCGAGGGCAAGCCCGACGAGGCGCTCAACCAGCTTCGCGAGGCCTCCACCCACGGCTCGCGCGACCTCGCCGAGAAGGGTCTCCAGAAGCTGACCGAGCAGCAGCCGCCGGGCCTCGGCCGCGACCTGCTGTCCGATCCGGCCGTCGCCAAGAAGGTGCTCGACGACAAGGGCACCGGCGACGCCGTGGGCAAGGTGCTGAGCGGAGAGCCCCAGGCCAAGATGGATGGCCTCAAGGCGCTCACCCGCGACGACGGCCTGCGTGACACGGCGCTCAAGGCCGCGGGCAAGGATCCCTCCATCCAGCAGGCGCTGCAGAAGGTGGGCCTGCAGGGCTCGGACCTGGAGAAGCTGGGCAAGGGCGCCGAGGGCGTGCTCGACGCGGTGACCCAGCTGCAGCCCGGCGGTGATGCCCAGAAGGGCCTCGCCTCGCTGCGCGACGCCCTCCAGGCCAACCCCGAGCTCGCCAAGGGCGATGTGGCCAAGAAGCTGCTCGACACGGCCGCCAAGGCCCTGCCGGGCATGGCCAAGGAGCTGCTCTCCAATCCCCAGGTGCGCGAGCAGGTGCTCGCCGGGGGCGCGGCGGCGCTCGACGCCGTGGGCAAGCTCGCCAATGGCAAGGCGCTGGAGGGGCTCTCGGAGCTGGCCAAGAACGAGAAGCTGCGCAACGCCGTGGCCGACGTGGCGGGCAAGGCCCAGGACGTCAAGGCCGCGCTGGCCAAGGTGGGCCTGGAGCCCAAGGATCTGCTCTCCCTCAAGGACGCGCTCCCCTCCGTCCTCGACGCGGCCCGGAAGGTGGGCGAGAAGGACTTCCCGGGCGCGCTCGACAGCATGCGTGACGCCCTCAAGCAGGGCGGCCCGCTGAGCGAGAAGATGATCGGCAAGTTCGCCGAGCAGCTGCCCGACTCCATGGGCCTGGGCAAGAGCATCCTCAAGGACCCGGCGGTCATCCAGGAGCTCATCAACAACGACGAGGCCTTCGCCTCCGCCAAGAACCTGTTCACCCCCGGCAAGGAGCTGGAGGGCATCGGCGGACTGCTCGGCAACGAGAGCCTGCGCAACTCCGTCCTCGACGTGGTGGGCAAGGACCCCGGCGTCCAGGCGAAGCTCGAGTCCGTGGGCCTGACGGCGGATGACCTCAAGCAGGCCGGGGACGCGGCGCCGCACCTCTTCGAGGCCGGGCGCGCGCTGCTCGGGGACAGCCCCGACTACAAGAAGGCCCTGGACGAGCTGGGCCAGGCGGCGGGCGCGGCGCCGGAGCTGCTCGCCAAGCTCGGCGAGAAGATCGTCGACAAGCTGCCCGAGCCCATGAAGCAGAAGCTCTCCGGCCTGGGCATCACCCCCGAGCACCTCAAGGAAGCGGGCGCGGCGCTGCCCCACCTGATCAACGCGGCCGAGTCCTTCGCCGCGGGCAAGCCCGAGGATGCGCTCAAGGAGATCGGCCAGGCCCTGAAGGGCTCGCCGGAGATCGTCTCCACGATGATCAGCAATGTGGGCGAGAAGCTGCCGGACGGGCTGCTGAAGGACGTGCTCACCGACAAGGACCTGGTGAAGGAGCTCGTGACGAACGAGAGCCTGCACGGCTCCATCGGCCAGCTGCTCAGCGGCACGCCCGAGGGCATCAAGGAGGGCCTGCGCGGCATCTCCGCGAACGAGCCCGCGATGACGGCGGTGGCCAACTCGCTGTGGAAGAACGACGGCCTGCGCGCGCAGCTCGAGAAGGTGGGCTTCACGTCGGCGCAGGACCTGGCGGACGCGGGCGGGGCGCTCGATGACGTGATGACGCTCAAGGACGCGCTCACGGCCAACCCGCCGGACGTGAAGGCGGCCATCGACGCCGGCCTCAACGTCATCAACGACCTGCCGGACGGGCTCAAGAACAAGATTGGCGACAAGCTCACCGAGAAGTTGAAGCTGCCGCCGGGCCTGTCGGACATGGTGCTGCACGGCGCCGAGGCGTTGAAGGACCCCGAGGTGCGCCAGCACCTGGGCGCCGCGGTGGATGCCTTCTCCAAGGGCGACGTGCAGGGCTTCATCACGGAGCTGGGCGCCACGGGCGAGAAGCTGGCCACGGACCATCCGGAGCTGGCCACGGGCTTCCTGGACATGATGGGCAAGCTGCCCGGCAGCGTGGGCCGCTTCTTCGGCGATCCCGAGCTCAACAAGGGGCTGGTCGAGTCCGGTGCCATCTCCGAGGTGTTCCAGGCCACGCAGAAGATGGCGTCGGGAGACGTCATGGGCGCGCTGGGCGACCTGATGCAGGGCGCGGGCAAGGTGATGGGCCACGGCGAGCACTTCAAGATCGAGGGGCCCGTCTTCGGCCACCCGAGCGTGACGCTGCCCTTTGGCGCCGAGGGCATGGAGATGATGGGCCGCATGGCCAAGCAGTTCGTGGAGGCCCTGCCCGAGTCGGTGCGCACGAAGATCGAGACGAAGATCGCCGAGACGGTGGCCCGGGCGGGCGGCTCGGCCATCCCGGGTGGCAGCATCATCAGCGCCATCGGCGATGGCGTGGACCTGGTGCAGGAGCTGTCCAAGGATGACAAGGACTGGGTGAGCATCGGGCTCAAGGGCGCCGAGGTGGCGCTCGACCTGGCCGGCACCATCCCGGGCCTGGGAGCCATCACCGGACCGCTGCGCGGCATCGTCGGCACGGTCGATGCGATCCACGACATTGGATCGATGATCAGCGACGTGCAGAGCTTCGGCAACGAGTTCGCCTTCGGGTGAGCCACCCGGGTGGCTCCCCCCGCCGAGGTTCGCGGGGGGATGCCAGGGGCCTAACGCGGCTGCTTGGCGCGGATGAAGGCCACGGCGAGCGAGGTCTTCTGGGCCTCGCCGCCGCTGACCTCGAGCATCCGGTCGGCGGGCACGCCCTTGAAGAAGACGCTGACCTTCTGCTTGGCCTCCTTGACGAAGAAGTCGTAGTCCGCGTCCTTCATGCCCATCTTGAGCGCCTTGGCGCGCTCGTTCTGCATCTGGTCGAACGAGTAGACGAGGGCATCTGGCTTCACCCCGTAGACCGTCCAGGTGGCGCTGTGCAGGGCGATGCGCGTCTTGCCCTGGGCGAGCTTGTCGAGCGCCGCCTGGTAGTGGGGCGCCATGCGCGGGTCGGGGCCCACGCTGTTGAGCTTGAGCAGCTCCTCGCGTGCCTTGGGGTCCTCGGACATGGTGCGCGCGATGTCGTCCTGGAGCACGAGGTGGAGATCCGCCTGGGCGGCCGCCTGCTTCATCCACGGCGTGGGCTCGTTGATGGGAGAGGCATCGAACAGCACGATGAAGCGGCTCATGGCGACAGCTCCAGGGTCACGTGAAGGCGTGGGGGCGAGCATACACGGGGCGGTGGTTCACCAACCGAGCCCCTCGATGAAGGTGCCGATCTCCGCGGCCATCGCCGCGTGGGATTTGGCGGTGGGATGCCAGTCCTCGCCGTAGGGGTCCGACATGATGGGGGTATAGGCGAAGTAGTGCACGCGCGGGTCTCCCAGGGACGCCACCATGGTGGAGACGTAGTCCTGCATCTTCGTCCAGTGCTGGCGGCCCTCCGGGTAGTTGTCGTTCATCATCGGGCCGATGGAGCAGATGATGTGCGCGGAGGGGTACAGCTGGAGCAGCCGCCCGACGAAGGACGCGTAGGCCGCCTTGAAGGGCTCGGCCTCGGGCGCGGTTGGCACCTTGTCCGCGTCCAGCACGTTGAAGTCGTTGTTGCCCAGGTTGATGATGATGATGTCCGGCACGAAGCTCGATGGATCCCACGTGGATTGCTCGTCGTCGGGCAGGGTGCGCCCGTAGCGGTCGGGGTAGGTGCTCGTCGTGGTGCCATCGTTGTTACGGTAGATGCCCGTCCCGGAGATGCAGGAACTCATCACCTCGGCGTCGAACCGTTTGCCCAGGAACGTTCCATACGCCTGGGAGATGTCCTCGTTCTTCGAGTGAAAGCCCGTGTTGGGCTCGGTGTATTTGTTGGTGGTGGTGATGCTCGCCTCGTTGCCGTAGCCGCAGGTGATGGAGTCGCCGATGACCTCCAGACGCCGCTCGGGCCGGGGCGGGGGCTCCAGGAGGATGCCCTGCACGCTCACGCCGAAGAAGCGGACGGTACCCGCGTAGGCCTCGGTGCGCTTGACGACCTCGATGGTGTGCTCACCCGGCTCCAGGCCTCGCGCGCCCTTGAGCCATGTGGCCTTGCGCTTGAGCTCGACCTTGGTCTCCGTCTTGCCATCGACGATGATGTTGACCCAGTTGGTGTGCTCATCCCCGCCAGTGCCCAGGTCCTCGAAGGCCACGTCCACGCCCGTGCAGTTGCAGCGAAAGCGCGCCGTGGTGCCTGGAAATCCCCACAGTGGTTCCTCGGGCTTGGCGTGGTCCATGCGCCCGACGAGCTGAAGCTTCGGATCGTTCGCGGCGTGTTCGGTCCAGGCTGTGAATGGCGCACAACCGCTCAGCATGAACACGAGCGCGAGCGCGGCCATGGGAAAACGGTGCATGGGGCTTCCCCCTTCGTGAGGTGGCCGAGTATCGCGTGGCGCTCGGGGTGTCGTCACCCCTGGAGGCGGGCGAGCCCGCTCCTGGAGCTTGCGAGGAGCCGCGGCGGGGACGAGAGTGGGATGCCCCCTCTCGCTGGAGTACCGCCGTGTCCGCAGCCCTTCCGCTCTCCGCCGCCCTGTTGTCCCTGCTCACCGCCACGCCGAAGGCTCCGGTCCGGGCGGGGACGGTCCGGGGAGACACGGGTCCTTCGCTCCAGGTGGCCGAGCGGCTCATCGGCGCCGCGCTCACCGAGGGCCATGCCTATGCGCGCCTGGCCGAGCTCACCGATGGCGTGGGCCAGCGCCTGTCCGGCACGGAGGGCGCGGACGCCGCGGTGCGTTGGGCGAAGAAGAGCTTCGAGGCGGATGGGGTGAAGGTGTGGTTGGAGCCGGTGAAGGTGCCTCGGTGGGTGCGCGGGGAGGGCAGTGGGCGGGTGCTGGCCTCGGAGCGCACGCGAGGGCACACGTTGTCCCTGCTGGCGCTGGGCGGCAGCGTGGGCACGCCCGAGGGGGGCATCTCCGCCGAGGTCGTCGAGGTGCGCTCCTTCGAGGAGGTGGCGGCGCTGGGCGACAAGGTGAAGGGCAAGGTGGTCTTCTTCAACCACGACATGGCGCAGGCGCAGGACTATGGCCGCGCGGCGGGGCTGCGCACGCGGGGCGCGTCGGTGGCGGCGAAGGGGGGCGCGGTGGGCATGCTCATCCGCTCGCTGTCCACCGCGTCGCTGCGCACGCCGCACACCGGGGCCATGCGCTACGACGAGGGCGTGCCCGAGATTCCGGCCGCGGCCGTGTCGGTGGAAGACGCGGAGCTGTTGCACCGCCTGCTCGCGGGGGGCCCGGTGAAGGTGGAGCTGAAGCTCACGTGCAAGAGCCTGCCGGACACGGACTCCTTCAACGTGGTGGCCGAGGTGAAGGGCCGTGAGAAGCCGCGCGAGGTGGTGCTCCTGGGCGCGCACCTGGACTCGTGGGACGTGGGCACGGGGGCGCATGATGATGGGGCGGGCGTGACGATGGTGATGGAGACGGCGCGGCTGCTCGCTCGGCTGGAGCGGGCCCCCCGGCGCACGGTGCGCGTGGTGCTCTTCATGAACGAGGAGAACGGTCTGCGCGGCGGCCGGGCCTACGCCGAGGCGCACGCGGCGGAGCTGGGCGAGCACGTGGCGGCGCTGGAGATGGACAGCGGAGGCGGGCGGCCCCTGGGCGTCGTCCTGCGCGCGGGCGCGGGGGGGGATGCGCTCCTCTCGCCGTGGATGCAGCCGCTCGCGGCCCTGGGGGCGAATGCGTTCCTGCCGGGTGAGGCGGGAGGCGCGGACATCTCGCCGCTGCTGCCCGCGCGGGTGCCCTTCGTGGGCGTGCGCGTGGACGCGAGCCGCTACTTCGACGTGCACCACTCGGAGGCGGACACGCTGGACAAGGTGGATCCCAAGGACCTGGCGCACAGCACGGCGGCGCTGGCGTGGGTGAGCTACGTGCTGGCCGAGGTGCCCGGTGTGCTGCCCCGTCCCGAGGCCCCCGCGAGCTCCCGGCCATGAGCGATCATCCCGAGCTGGAGAAGCAGCGCGGCTCGCGCAAGGGGCGGTTGGCTCCGGAGCGGCGCGAGGAGCTGATCGCCGCGTTCCAGGCGGTGCGCGAGCGGGTCCAGGAATCGGGGCCGGAGGAGCCGAGCCCCGCGCTGTCCCAGGGCTGGGTGGACCGGCGGCGGCTGGTGCTGGTGGACCTGATTCTCACGCTCTGCGAGGAAGTGATGCGGGGCGAGACGCTGGGCGCGCGCGAGCTGGCCGAGCGGCTGCATCCGGTGCTGGTGGCGGCGCAAGAGCTGGCGCCGGGCTATTCGCTGGGGAAGGCGGCGGCGCTGGTGCTGGAGGCCCTGGAGGAGGGTGAACCGGGGCTGGAGGTGGATTGAAGTCCCGCCTATCCTCCGGGGGGGCTCAGGGGAGGACGCATGGCGACACAGGCGGGTGGTCGGACCGAACGGGCGCGTGACTTCATGGCGCTGATGGACCGGCTGCGCATCGTCGAGGACGAGGCGGCGGAAGACGCGCTGCTCGATGAGCTCACCCGGCCGGGCAAGCCGCTCATCCTGTCCTTCGTCAACGCGCACGCGGTGAACCTGGGGTGGAAGCAGCCAGGCATGTTGGATGGGTTGATGCGCTCGGATGTGCTGTTGCGCGACGGCATCGGGGTGAAGCTGGGCCTGCGGGCCTTCCACCGCCGGTACGGGCTGAACATGAATGGCACGGACTTCATCCCCCGCATCGCGCGCGCGTACGCGGGCAAGCGCGTGGCGCTCTTCGGCACGCGCTCGCCATGGCTGGACAACGCGCGGCGCATGCTGGAGGAGTGGGGGCTCACCGTCGTGGCCTGTCACGAGGGGTTCGATCCGCCCGAGACGTACCTGCGGCTGGCCACCGAGACGAAGCCAGACCTCATCCTCATGGCCATGGGCATGCCCAAGCAGGAGGAGGTGTCGGTGAAGTTGCGCGAGGCGCTGTCGCATCCGGTGCTCATCGTCAACGGAGGCGCGGTGCTCGACTACATCGGAGGCAAGGTGCCGCGCGCGCCCCGGTTGATGCGCCAGACGGGGATGGAGTGGTTGTTCCGTCTGGCGGTGGAACCCAAGCGGCTCTTCGGCCGGTACGTGGTGGGCATCCCCGTCTACTTCGCGCACGTGGCCGAGGTTCGTTGGAACCACGATGGACGAGCGGCGAGCGGGCAAGCGAAGCTTTGATGCCTGTCATTCGAGGCGCGTGGGGGGCCTCTTGTCGGCCTTGGGGAATTCTGCGTTGCTAGTGCCTTGAACATGGATTCCGCCAAAGCCGCCCATCAGGCCTTCCTTCGTACCAAGACCTTTGGAGCCCTGGACGGGCTCCGGGCCCTCGCCATCCTCGCCGTGGTGCTCTACCACGTGCTCGAGGCGCGCGAGGGTCTCGTGGGCCGCTTCTACCTGAGCGTCTCGCTGTTCTTCGCCATCAGCGGATTCCTCATCACCACGCTGCTGCTGCGCGAGCGCGACACCACGGGCACCATCTCGCTCAAGGGCTTCTACGCACGGCGCTCGCTGCGCATCTTCCCGCTCTACTACGCGGTGTGCGCGCTCTACATCGTGCTGGTGTTCTTCCTCGAGCACGACGTGGAGGTGCGCGGGGCCTTCTTCGACAACGTGCGCTACTACCTCACGTACACGTCGAACTGGTTCATCAAGCTGGACGAAGGCCGCATCATCTTCTACTTCGCCTGGAGCATGGCCACCGAGGAGCAGTTCTACCTGATGTGGCCCTTCGTGGTGCGCTACTTCAAGAGCACGTGGGGGCCGGTGGTGTTCATGTCGGGACTGCTCGCGCTGGGCCTGTTCGCCGGCTGGGGCGTGAGCACGGGCTTCCTCGACACGCGGCACCTGTGGGTGCGCATCCTCTCCAGCATCTCCATCTCCGTCTGCATGGGGTGCCTGTCGGCGTACCTGACGCACTTCGAGCGGCCCTTCGTGTGGACGTGGAAGGCGCTCGGGCAGGTGTGGAGCGCGCCGGTGCTCGTGGTGCTGGTGACGGCCGCCGTCTGGAACCACGACACGCCCCTGTGGCTGTCCTCGCTGCTGCTCACGTTGATGGTGGTGGCCATGTGCATCCGGCCCCACCACGTGTTCGCGCCCCTCGTGGACCACAAGTGGCTGCGCTACATGGGCTCCATCACGTACGGCATCTATCTGCTGCACATGATTTCGCTCAACATCGTGCGCCGGGTGGTGCCGCACAACCTGGTGCTCTACTACGTGCTCACCATCGCCCTGAGCATGGTGCTGGCGACCATCAGCTTCCGCTACTTCGAGAAGCCCTTCCTCAAGCTCAAGAACCGCTTCGACTGGCGCGACCAGAAGAAGCCGCAGCCGGCCGCGGTGCCTCCGGTGGCGAACACCCCGGCCAACCCCGGCTAGCGCCGTACTGGAGACCGACCTTCATGAACACCCCCGCGCGTCCCCCCATCCTGCTGACGATGGCCGACTACTACGGCACGCTGGCCGCGGCGCGCAGTCTGGGCCGGCTCGGCATCCCCATCACCATGGCCGAGTCCAAGCTGCTCGCGCCCGCGCGCTGGAGCCGCTACGTGACGCGCCGGGTGGAGTGTCCGGACGTGGGCGACTCGGACGCCTTCCTGGAGTGGCTCTTGCGCTTCGGCGAGAAGAACCCCGGCCACGTGCTCTACCCCACGAGCGATGACATGGCGTGGCTCTTCGCCCTGCACCGCGACGAGCTCTCGCCCCACTTCCGGATGTACCAACCGGAGGTGGACGCCATCTACGGCCTGCTCAACAAGCAGCGGCTGCACGACCTGTGCAAGGACGTGGGGCTGGACGTGCCGGAGACGTGGTTTCCGGAGAACGAGGCGGACCTGGAGCGCGTGGCGGCCGAGGCGCGCTTCCCCGTGCTGCTCAAGCCGCAGACGCAGATCCTCTTCGAGAGCCACGTGAAGGGCGCGCAGGTGGAGCGCGCGAGCGAGCTGCTGCCGCGCCACCGCGAGTTCCTGGAGCGCAACCGCTACGGGCGCAAGCTGCTGGCGTATGACGCGCGGGCGAACCGGCCCATGGTGCAGGCCTTCTATCCGGAGGCGGCGCAGAACATCTTCAGCATGAGCGGCTTCGTGGACCGCACGGGCGAGTTGTTCGTGGCGCGCGGGGCACTCAAGGTGTTGCAGCGGCCGCGCAAGCTGGGCATCGGCCTGTGCTTCGAGGAAGTGCCGGTGGACACGGCGCTGGCGGAGAAGGTGCGCCAGTTGTGCAAGAAGCTCGGCTATTTCGGCACCTTCGAGGTGGAGTTCATCCGCGCGGGAGGCCGGCAGCTCCTCATCGACTTCAACCCCCGCTTCTACAGCCAGATGGGCTTCGACATCGCGCGGGGCATGCCGCTGCCGCTCTTCGTGTACGAGGCGGCGAGTGGCCATGAGGACCGGTTGGACGAGGTGGCGCGCGCGGCGCTCGAGTGGAAGGGCGGGGGCCAGTACATCTACTGCCACCGGGGCATCTTCGAGCTGCTCTTGCGCGCGCAGGGACTGTCGGGCCGCCTGTCCTCGCAGGAGGTGACGCACTGGCGCGAGTGGTATGCGCGCAACCGCGAGCGCGCCGTGGATGCCGTCATGGATCCGGGCGACTGGGTCCCGTGGATGGTGGACGTGGCCATGCACCTGCGCTCCTACGCCCGCCACCCCCGGGGCTTCATCCGCACCATGGTGCTCGACCGGTAGGGCGGGCCGGCCTGGATGTCACGGGTGTGTCATGGAAGGAGCCAGGGGACCGGGCGGCTGCATCGTCGGCCTCTGGGTACCCGGGTCTTTCCTGTATGCTGGGCGACAATCGCTCACCACTCCCGGTGGCCCCGCCCCCGCGGGACGTCGGCTCGGTTTCTTCTGGAAGGCGCATGACCCTGTTCCGGTACCCTGAGGATCGCATCCCCGTCCTGCTGTTCGCGTCCGTGTTCGCGCTGGACCTGTCGGTGTACTTCCTGGCGAACAACTGGTGGCTGCCCATCCTGTGGTTCGGCCTGTGGATCATCCCCAAGGGGTGGATCAGCTCGTGGAACCACCACCACCAGCACCTGACCATGTTCAAGCACGCGCTGCCCAACCGCCTGCTGGAGATCGTCTTCGGCTTCCAGACGGGAGTGACGTCGCACGCGTGGTTCCTGCACCACGTGGTGGGCCACCACCGCAACTACCTGGACCAGGAGAAGGACGAGTCCACCTGGAAGCGGGCGGACGGCACGACGATGGGTGAGCTGGAGTACTCGCTCAAGACGGCGCTCACCGCCTATCCGCGGGCCCTGAAGGTGGGCCTGGAGCATCCCCAGCACCGCAAGGCGCTGCGCGTCTTCGTGAGCATGGCGCTGCTGCATGTCGTGCTGCTCGGCGCGCTGTTCTGGCACAACTGGTACAACGCCCTCTTCGTCTTCCTGCTGCCCATGGCGGTGTCGCTCTACGTGACGGCGTGGGCCACCTACTTCCACCACGTGGGCCTGGAGACGAAGGACCACAACGAGGCCTCGTACAACATCCTGCACAAGGGCTACAACCTGATGACGGGCAACCTCGGCTTCCACACCGCGCACCACTCGAAGCACGGGTTGCACTGGTCGAAGCTGCCGGAGCTGCACGCGCAGCTCGCGCGCCACATCCCCGCCAATCTCTACCGCGAGCCGGGCATCCCCTTCGTGTGGAGCGGTTCGGAGGCCAAGCTGGAGCTGACCCCCGAGCAGGTGGACGCGCTCGCGGCCACGGCGGCCGCGCCGAAGCGGGCGGCGGCCTAGGACAGGCGGAGCGGGGACTTCACGGCCGGGCGAGCGTGAGGTCCAGCACCGTCATGGACCAGGGGGACAGCACCGTCTGCACGGTACTGCCCGACTGGAGCAGGGAAGGATTCGCGGCGAAGCCGGACGAGTCGCCGCGGTAGGTGAAGAGCTTCGCGCTGGTCACGTTGCCGCAGCCCTTGAGTTCCACCTGGGTGTTGCGCGCCGTGTCCGGAGACAGGTTGAGCGCCACGGCGACCATGTGCCGGCCGTCGCCACTGCGCGAGGCGAACAGGGACTGCTCGCGGGTGTCCGCCTCCTTGTCGAAGCGGCTGGGCACGTAGGTGTCCAGGAAGCGCCCGCCCTTGCCGTCGAAGTCGCGGAACGCGCGGAAGGCCCAGAAGGTGGGGCTGCGGAAGGGCGGATAGGTGAAGAGGAACGCCGAGGTGAGGCCCTGCTCGGCGAAGCGCCCGAGCGCCTCGGCCTGCGCGAGTCCACCGCTCATGTGCCCCGTGGCGCCGAAGTTGTACTCGCCCAGGGAGATGCCCAGGCCCGGGTAGTTCTCCGCCACCCAGCGCTTCATGCGGGGAAGCAGCTCCACGGTGTCGTCGATCCACGACTCGTCGCGGTACTTGGGATCCCACAGCGCGCGGACGGAGCGGATGCGCCGCGCGGACGTGTCCGCGTCGGTGGCGCCGCGCTCCTCGAAGCCGATGCCCTCGCCCTGGGGGTAGAAGTGCAGGTCGAACACGTCGAGGATGCGGGTGCCCGTCTGCTGCTCGTGCTCGCGCAGCTTCTTGAGGTACCAGGCCGAGAGCGGCACGTTGCCGTGCGCCTTGCGATCCTTCTTGTTGCCGCCCGGGGCGACGTCCGCGGCGGAGGAGAAGTAGTTGGGCCAGCCCCACTCGGCGGGGCCCGCGATGACGGCGTCTGGATCCGCCTGCCGCACGGCGGTGCCGTAGGCGATGGTGCGCTCGAGCAGCTCGTCATAGGTGACGGGCTCCGGGTGCACGTCGCGGTGCGTGGTGTTCCAGAGCATCGGCTCGTTATCGAGGATGTACATCTGCACGCTGCGCCCGCGCTTCTTGTCCTTCTCGCGCAGGGTGCGCACCCACTCGTTGATGAAGGCGGGAGGCGCCTCCACGCTGGTGAGGGTAGGCACGGGCGGCGGCAGCGCGTCACCCCCGGCGGCGATGCCGTTGCCGGCCTCCTTCACGTCGGGATCCATCTTCTGCTGGGGGCCGAAGAGGGAGCGGGGGAAGCTGGTGGAGGTGGCGTCCTTGGCCACCCAGCCGAGCATGGGCACGGTGAGGGCGGACTGGACGCCCTTCTGCAGATTCGTCTGGAGGAAGGTGTCCGCGGTGTACTGGGGCGTGGTTCCGAGGACGATGTTGCGAAAGAAGTAGTCGTTGGCCGTGTTCCAGACGTTGCCAATCTTCCAGTTGTAGCGGGAGGTGGGGTTGCCGCCCCAGCGGCGCGCGGTGGCGCCCAGCTCCCACTGGTGGGTGTCCTTGAGCTCGCGCAGGTTGTTGAAGGCGATGCCGTAGATGAGCGGGCTGATGGCATGGCCGGGCGCGGTGCAGTCCACCACCACGCGCGAGCCCTTGGCGTCGCCAATGGGCAGACGGCCTCCGCCCACGCTGACGGCGGTCTGGGGCGGCGGCTCGGGAGGAGGCGCGTCCGGCGTCATCAACCGGGCGAAGCCCACCTGGTTGAACTCCACCCAATCCGTGCCCACTTCCTTGTACGCGCGCAGCACCACCTGGGTGAAGGCTTGCTTCTTCGGGTTGAGCTCGTCCATGGGGACGAACACCTGCGTCCAGTCGCCCTCGCGCTGGGTGACGTATGCTTTGGACAGCTTCACGCGCGGAAAGAGCGTTTCGCCGCTGGAGTCCAGCCGCACCTCGAGGAAGTCCCCGAAGCCCGCGGGGGCGTGGTAGCGCAGCGTCAGTCCGCCGTACTCCGTCCCCAGGTCCTTCTTGTAAAGGGACCACCCCCCCATTTTGGCCAGACGCAGCTTCGCCTGCGTCTCGTCCTTGAGCTCGCGCTCGGCCCAGCCGCGGTCTTCCCACCCCGGGCGCAAGCCATTGTCATAGGCCAGCTCCACGGGCACGACGGTGGGCGTGGGGGCGTTCTCGGCGCTGGCCTGGGCGGAGGACGGTTCGGAGGCTCCGGTGCCCTCGACGAGCGTCATGCCGCCCGGAGCGGTGAGGCCCAGTTGATCCACCTCCACCCAGTCGGTGCCCACTGGCTTGTAGGCGCGCAGCACGAGCCGGGTGAAAGGCAGTTGTTTGGGATTGAGCTGGTCGAAGGGGATGAAGAGCTGAACCCAGCCCTGCTCCCGGCGCGCCACGTGGCTCGCGTCCACGCGCACGCGGGGAAAGAGCGTCTCGCCCTCCGAGTCCAGCCGCACCTCGAGGAAGTCCCCGAAGCCCTCGGGGGCGCGATAGCGCAGCGCGAGTCCGCCGAAGTCGCCCTGGATGCCGCTCTTGCGCAGCATCCAGCCGCCCATGTTGGACAGGCGCAGCTTCGCCGGGCCGGGCTCCTTCAAGTCCCGGACGCTCCACCCCTCGTCCGTCCAACCTTCCTGCAGGGTCGAGGCGAAGGCCAGCTCGGTGAGCGCGGGGATGTCATAGACACCGCCCGGCGCTGGCGCCGCGGACGTGGCCGCCTGGGACTCGCCGCGGTTGCAGGACTTGCATGCGGTGAGAGGGAGCGCGCCCAGGCTGAGTCCAGCCCACAGGGCCACGGAGGCCTTGCGCATCACTCGCCGTCCACGTCCCGGCGCGGGAGGATGCGGGCGGGGATGCCCACCGCCACGCTGTCGGGGGGGATGTCCTGGAGCACCACCGCGTTGGCGCCGATGCGCGAGCGGGCTCCGATGGTGATGGGTCCGAGGATGCGCGCGCCGGCACCCACCCACACGTCGTCCTCGATGACGGGGTAGCCGTCGTCCTTGGCGGTGCCCACGGTGTTGTTGCCGTAGAAGCGCACCCGATCGCCCACCTTCGCGTCACCGCCCACCACGGTGCCCAGGCTGTGCACGAAGTAGACGCCGTTGCCCAACTGCACGTCCTTGCCAATCTCCACGCCCAGCAGCGCCGTCTGCGCCACGCGCAGCGCGTGGTTGCCCAGTGGAATGCCGAGCCCCCGCGCCGCCTCGCGCAGGCGTTGCAGCGCGAGCACCCGGAAGCCGTCGGACGTGAGCACCATGGACGCCACGGCCTTCACGCCCGTGTGGCCATGCTCGGCGCGCGCCGCCTCCAGTGCGTCGTCCTTGAGCGATTGGGCGAGCTTGAGCACCTGGCCCGGCTTGCCGCCAGTGACGGCGAAGCGGCCCACGTGCTTGAGCGCCTGCCCGAGCGAGCCCGCCTCGGCGCGCGCGCCGCGCAGGTACTCCATGGCGTACGTCACCGAGGTGCCCATGAAGGCCAGCTTCGTGTAGCCCGCCTGGTCCGCCCGGCGCGCCGCTTCCATGACGGCCTTCGTCACGGGCCGGGTGGCCTCGGGCGCGAGCACCGCGGCGGCGAGCAGCGGCCGCGCCAGCGGATTCATCTCGAAGAGGAAGCGCCAGGGGTCCACCTGGGGCACATCCGGGTGCTTGCCCGCCACGCGCGAGTCGAAGACGCCGTAGCGGTGGGCGCGCTTGAGCCACTTCTCGTAGCTGGTGTGATCCGAGCCGTGCAGCACATGCGCCGCGGCGGCGAACTCGAAGCGGCAGCCGGCCTTCTCCAGACGCACGCCCAGCTCGATGTCCTCGGACTGGCCCAGGCTCTTGTCGAAGCCGCCCGCGGCCACGTAGTCCTCGCGCCGGAACGAGACGTTGCCCGTGAAGAGCTGCCAGCCGTGGGCGCGCCGCTTGGGGCCACTCATGCTCGCGGCGATGCGGTTGTTGAGCCAGGCGTACCAGCGCTCGAACAGCGGCATGTCGGAGATGGCGGGGTCGGGGCGGATGCCGCCAATCACCACGTTGCGCGAGCCGCGCGGATGGCGTGACAGGTGGAGCGCGAGGAAGTCCTCGGCCACCTGCATGTCGTCGTCGGTGATGAGGACGACGTCCCCCCGGGCCGCGAGCACGCCCCGGTGCCGCGCGGCCGCCGCGCCGGCGTTGGCCTGCGTCTCCACGCGCAAGGCGTAGGGCAGGGTGAGCTTCTCCAGGTGGGGCGCCACCGGCTCCTTCGAGCCGTCATCCACCACCACCACCTCGAAGTCGGAGGGGGCGAGCGTCTGCCGGGCGAGCTGCGCGAGCAGACGCTGGATGAGGTTCACGCGGTTGTACGTGGCAACGACGACACTCAGCCTCGGGCGCGGGGCCACGGGCCGAGGGGGAACAACGGCGCCAGGGGCGCCGGAAGCTGCATTCATTTCTTCGGGGCTCCGGACGGGGGCTGGAGGGTAACGCTTCCCAGGAAGCGCTCCTTCCCGATCAGATCCAGCGTGCGCCGGGCGGACGTGTAGTCCGACGTCCCGAGCGTCACGCACAGCAACGCCCGTTCCGCGGCGAGTGCCACCTCGAGCCCGAGCGGATTGGCGACGATGGAGTCGATGAGGACCACCACCCGGTCCCCCTGCTCCACGTAGGCCTGCATCTCGCTCACCACGTGCTGGGAGGCGCCCAGCTCCAGGCCCTCGGCATCCAGGAAGTGCAGGGGCGTGCTGCTCTGACGGCTGGCCACCTCGAGGATGGCCTGCACGGCCTGCACACCCGAGCCGCCCTCGTGCGAGGGCACCACCACGAGCGACGACCAGCGATGGCGCTGGTTGAGCATCGCCCACAGGTGCAACAGCGTGCTGGAGGGGGCGTTGGGCGCGGGCTTGTACTGCGGCTCGGCGACCTCGGCCGCGACACCGTCCATGCCGAGGGTCGGCTCGGAGGGGACCAGGGGATTGGACACCGGCCGGTTTCCACGAACCACCGACAGGGGCTGCACCACGCGACGAGACTCCGGGGGCGTGGGGCCTCCTCCGCCACCGCGCGAGCCACCCTTGGTCTTCTTGTCGTTCGGCTCGAACATGGCTGGGGCCATGTTACCGCGTCGCGGGGGGTTTGGCACCTCAGAAGCGGCCGGGCTTTGACGCGGACTGTCGTATTTGCGTGGCCTCTTGGGCCTGCGGTGCGCTATCATACACGATTTCCTACCAGAGTACCGGTTTTACCGGCTCCCTGAACAGTGCGGGCGCTCTGTGACTGAGCGCTCGGCCAGGCGCCCGTGACGGTGGCCAGCTTGCCCGCGCACGTCGCGGCCATGGCGATGAGGAGGGTGCCCAACCAGCTGATGGTGCCCATGTCTCCGAAACACTGGTTGGTATAGGCCACGATGACCGCCATGGCCACCAAACAGCCCGTGCGCCACAGGGAATCCCGGGCCCGGTGATAGGCGCGCACCGTCAGGAAGATGGCGATGGAGATCCACGCCCACAGTCCGCTGAAGCCCACCACTCCGCCGAAGGCGAGCATGCCCAGCACTGAGTTGTGCGGGTGGTAGCGGTAGTCGGGGAAGGCGTGGGAAATGTCGGGCAGGGGGATGACTTCGTCGAATTCATGACCCCAGCCGCGACCGATGATGGGGTTGGACTCCCAGGTGTGGATGACGTCCAGGTTCTCGATGTCGCGGTAGTCCATCTGCCCCTTGGCGAGGTTCTCGCCCTCGAGGACGGACTTGAAGATGCCCACCGGACCGAAGATGCCCGTGGGGTTCTGCCAGCCCGCCGCCAGGTAGAAGGGAAAGAAGGGCAGGAAGAGCAGCGCCACCCGGGTGAGCTTGATCTTCAGGGGGCTCCAGGGACTCAGCAGGAAGGCGGCCATGAGCGAGAACATGAAGCTCACGTAGGCCAGGCGCCGGTCGTTGTAGTGCATGCCCATGAAGATGATGGCGCATACCCAGAGCATGCGCTTGAAGTTCTTGGGCGTGGGCTCCTCCAGCCACGAGAAGATGACGCACGCGAGGCCCGTGACGTAGAGCATGGAGTCCGAGTGCGTGGTGGCGTACTCGAAGTAGTAGCCCCGGGGCCGGGCGATCGTCACGATGAACCACGCGCCCAGGCACGCCTTGGTGCAGCAGCCCACCACGATGATGCGGCCGAGCGCGCGCAGATCCTCGGGCCCCTTCAGGGCGACGTTGAAGAGCAGCACCATGAGCGGCAGCACCGCCATCTGGTGCCACTGCCACTGCGCCACGCGCGAATTTCCCCCGTTGATGAAGATGCCGAACACCTGCAGCCACGCGATGGTGGCGGGGAGCAGCAGCAGTCCAATCACGAGCGGCTTGGGCAGGGACGGGGTGATGTCGTCCGTCTTGATGCCGTTGATGCGCCGGTAGGCGTAGAGGGCCAAAAAGCCCATGATCGCGATGTCCAGCAGGGGAAAACCCAGGCCGGGCACGCCGAGCACGTTGCTCAGGTTGAGGAAGAGCAGCTTGCCGGGGAAGTACAGGGGAGACTGCCAGCGGCCCTCGTAGGGCACCTCCGGCACCAGGTCCACGGTGACGGCCGCGGCGAACAGGGCGAGCGTCAACTTGCGCACCGGCTGCTGGCACACCCAGTACAGGAAGGCCGCGAGCACCATGGGCACCGGTGCCACGGCTGGAAACAGGATGATGAGCCCCAGCGTGGCCAGCACGAGCAGGGCCAGCAGCGCCATGAACACGGGAGTGCGAGAGAGAAAGGCTTCCATCGTCATCCCGGCGGGCGCGAGCGCCCACCCGTCATCCGCTCAGGGCTTCTGGCCCTCGCGGGTGGTTCGTACCCACTCGCCCTTCTTCTCCGCCGGACGGCTCACCACCAACCACAGCTTCCACGCCACATAGAAGGGCGCCCGCGCGAGCGCCAGCAATCCCTGCACGCCCTGGCCGGAAACCCACCAGCCGCGCATCACGTACGTCACGAGCGCCAGCACGCTCGCCGCCGCCGCCCAGGCGGACAGGGCCACGCCGCCGATCATCCAGGACAGCGCCGCGGACGCCACCGCCAGCGCCCCCGCGCCCAGCACCACCCAGCTCAGGGGCGGCACGAGTAGATCCGCCGCCAGGTCCACCAGCACCCGGTCTCCCTTGCGCAGGCCCTCGGCGAGCAGGGGCAGGCCATGCTGGCGCATCATCGCCAGACGCCCGCCTTCCCAGCGGCGGCGCTGCGAGCGCGACGCCTTCTCGCCGGACACCATTTCCCCGAGCGCCTCGGCCTCCCACGCGTAGTGCACGCGCTCTCCCGCCTGGCCCAGGCGGATGCCGTACTCCAGGTCCTCCACGATGGAGAACGCCTCGTGGGGCACCCTGCGGATGATGGCGTGGGTGAAGCACATGCCGTTGCCGCGCAGGCCGCAGGACACGCTCAGCCGCTCGCGGCCCATGGAGCGCACCTTGTGGAAGAGCGCCATGGCCACGGCCATGAGCCGGGTGCGCCACGAGGCCTCCGGGTTGAGCACGCCGTAGTGCGCCTGCACCGCGTGGGCGCCCGCCTCCAGCCGCAGCGCGAAGGCATGCAGCAGGTTGGGGGTCACCTGCGTGTCCGCGTCCACCACCACCACCGCGTCGGCGAAGCCCTCCGCGAGGCTTGTCTCGAACGCGAGCTGCAGCGCGTAGCCCTTGCCTCGGAGCTCCTTGTTGTGCCGCACGAGCACCGTGGCCCCGGCCTCGCGCGCCCGGTCCGCCGTGGCGTCCGAGCAGTTGTCCGCCACCACGACGATGCGCCGCAGCTCCACCGGCCAGTCCACCCCGGAGAGGTTGCGCACCGTGTTCGCGATGCCCGCTTCCTCGTTGTGGGAGGGGATGATGACGTCGAACTTGAGCCGAGGAGTCAGTCGCGGCGGTGCGGGCTTGAGGCCCGACAGGAGCGTGAGCAACAGCAGATAGCCCGAGGCGGCGAGCACCGGCACGGCCAGGATGAGGAGCGACAGGTCGAGCAGCATCACGGGGTAGGCGGACTCCGGTTGGGGCGCGGGGGCTCGGGGGCCGCCGCGCTTATCGGGACTGGCGCTCCAGCGGCAGCGTTTCCATCTCGGCCAGCACGGGCAGGCCCAGGCCGCGCTTGACCTGCCAGGATTGCAAGAGCCGGCCACTGAGCACGTCGCGCGCGAGCGCCGCGAAGACCCCCAGGATCAGCCCGGCGAGGATGCCGCCAATGGCGATCACCTTCGCGTTGGGCTTCATGGGGGCCCGGGGGAACTCCGCCGGGGTGAGCAGCGTGTAGCGGTACTTGAAGGTCGCCTTGACGATGTCGGTCTCGAGTTTGGCCGTCTCGATGCGCCGGCGCAGCTGCTGCAGGTTGACGCTGCGGATGCGCACCTCGTCCAGCGCCGTCGCCGCCTTGGGGTTCTCCGACACCGCGGGCAGGATGCCCATCAACACGCGCTCCAGGCCGTACGGGTCGGGCACGGGCTCGTCCGGGAAGGGCACCGAGCCGCCGCCGATGCGCTCGTAGTCGCGCGTCATCTGCTTCTCCTCGGAGCGGAGCGAGCTCGTGTTGAGCGAGCCCTCGGCCTGCAGCGCCGCCACCTGCTGCTCCAGTGACACCAGGGACGGGTGGTTCTCTCCCACGAGCTTGCGCTGCGACACCATCTCCGCCCGCAGCCCTTCCAGGCGCCGGTTGTACAGGCTCTCGGAGTCGTCGATGGCGCGGCGCTTGGCGCGGATGAGGAAGCGCATCTCCGCCATCTGCTGATTCGTGTTGAAGCCGCCCACGCGCGGGTCTCCCACCGCGCGCCGCCGCTCGATCATGATCGCCGCGAAGATCTTCTCGAAGCTCACGAAGGCCTTCGTGTAGGACTCCAGGGCCGACTTCTCGTGCTCCTCGAGGATGGTCTGGGCGTCGGTGATGCTCGCCAGGTCCTCGCGCTGACGCGCCTCGAGGAAGCCCTGCTGCGCGGCCTCGACGAGTTCATACGCGAGCTGGGGCTCGGGCCACATGACGGAGATGGCGACCCGGCCATCCTCGGTGCTCACCGTGAGCGACTTCTCCAGCATGCCCACCATGGCGTCCAGCTTGATGTCCTCGCTGGGGCGCCCGGACACCAGGTGCATCACCTGATCCTTGAAGCGCAGCAGTGGGGCGCGCGTGGAGTCCCACCGGTCCAGCAGGTTCACCCGCTTGATGAGGGACACCAGGTTCTCGCGCCGCATCACCGCCTGGGCGGCCGAGCGCGTCACCGAGTCGATTTCGCCCGGCGGGCGCAGGGGGTTGGGCGGATCCGCGTCCATGGCGGGAATCCGGTCCGGGTTGACCAGGGCGGCGATGGTGGAGGCGCGCTTGGGCAGCAGCGTGGCCTCCGAGTAGAAGGTGCGCGGCAGGAACTTGGCGAGCGCGAGCCCCAACGCCGCCGTCACCACGAAGGTGCCCAGCGCGAGCAGCTTGTGGCGCAAGAGCGCGTTCTTCACGTAGCCGAAGTAGTCGCGCATCGCCTCCCAGTCGAAGATCTGGGCCTGGGCGCGCTCCACTTCCGGGGCGTCGTCGTGAGGGGAGGGCATGGCCGCCTAGGCCTCCTTCCAGGGAGGATTCACCAGCACCCGCTCCAACTGGAGGCGGAGTTCCTCGGTCGTGAAGGGCTTCATGAGGTAGCCGCTCGCGCCGGCTTCTTCCGCCTGGGCCCGGTCCATGGTCTGGGTGCGCGCGGAGACCATCAGCACGGGAATCCCCTGCAGCACGGGCGTGGAGCGGATCATCTCGCACACATCGTAGCCAGAGATGTCCGGCAGCGTGAGGTCCAGACACACCAGCACGGGGACCGGTCGCATCTCGGCCAGGCACGCCAGGGCGTCCTCCCCATTGGCCACCTCCACGATGTTCGTGAAGCCCAGGGACTGGAGCTGCCCGGTCAACATCTGCCGGGACAATTGCAGGTCCTCCACCACGAGGACGGCTCCTTGCTGCTGCGCCATAGAATCTCTCAGGTTCTCAGTCCGCCATCGACGTCCAGAGCACCAGGACGACGAAGATGTAGAAGAAGTTGTACGCCACGAACATCGCCACCGCGCGTTTTACGCCCCGGACCGCGTTTTGTTCACGCGCGGCCAGGCTGGGGAGCACCAGAAGCGCGTAAATCACGGACATCAGGAGGAACTTCTTCATGGCCTGGTGACCTCAAAGCCTACCACGGTCATACCGGACCACCAATCCGACGCTCGTGGACCACTGGACGACGGCCTGGGTCGACAGGACGACGTGGTGTGTCCATCTGAACTGTCCCTTCGTCTGCAAGAAGAGGTAGCGGCCGAGCGGCAATGGCAACAACGCTTCCACGTCGGCCTTCGTCTCGTCGTCATAGCGGTGGACTCCCGAGGTGAGCGCGTGGGTGTAGAAGAGCTTGCCCGTTACCTTGGCCTCCCGCCGGCCTTCCCATTTGAACTCCACGCCCGCCTCGCCCCGGGGGATGAGTTGGGTGGTGAGCGGATCCATGTACGGCAGATAGCGCGCGCGCACCTTGGCCTTCACCGGCCAATGCAGGCCGAGGGGCACTGGCGTGTTGAGCGCGATGTCCAGCGTGGGCATGGTGAAGGCGAAGGACTGCTGATCCGGCAGGCGGGGATAGACGCGGCCCACGGCGAGCCCCGGCTCCACGCTCACGTCCACCAGGTTGGTGAACTGATGCTGAATGCCCGGGGCGAATTGGAGCAGCGCGTCGCGGTTGCCGGTGGAGAAGCTCACGTCCCGGCCGTACAGCAGCATGGTGAAATAATCGCGGCGGGTGGCGCCATAGAAGGACTGCACACGCAGTTCGGGATAGCGCTGCTGCGGATAGGCCGCGTTGCCTCGCCTCACGGGGCGCACGGGGGGATCCAACAAGCCGTTGACGACCCACCCGAGCGTGCCGGCCACGTTCAGCCGCTTGATGCCCAGCGAGGTCACGAAGCCCGCCGCCGTCTCCGTGTAGGTGTAGGCGCTGCCCGTGCTCTCCTCCTCGATGGGGGCGACGGGGATCGAGCCGCTCCCCGCTCCCTGGAAGGTGTCCAGCGGGAAGGTGCCGAAGGTGGTGGTGTGGACGGCCAGGAGCCTGAAGTCGCGGCGCAGCGAGTACTCGAACTGCGTGAAGACGGATTGCAGGGACTCGAACGTGGGCCGCAGGCCCGTCTGGCGCATCCAGAACTGCGGCTCGTAGGAGAGCTTCCACTCCATGCGGTTCGTGTACATCACGCTGTCCAGGCGTGGCGCGACCATCAGGTCCGTCACGACGCGCGTGGGCGCGTACTCCGTGAGCAACGGCGTACGCACGACGGAATCCACACGTGCCGAGAGCTTGTATTTGATGGGCGGAACGGAGGCCACCAGCAGCCAGCCGAGTGCCAGGGCGGGCAGCGCCATGCGTCTATTCCACCACCACCACGTCTCCCGTGCGGAGGCGGAAGGTGGCGGCGGAGCCCTCGTTCCGGCTGAGGAGTTCCCAGTTGAAGCGGATGCGCACGGGCGTCTGGTAGCCGGTCTCGTGGCGCAGCACGAAGAGGCCGTCGTCACGCGCGTAGTCCGTGAAGCCGCCCGCCTCGGACACCGCCTGCAGGAGTCCCGCGCCCGGCGAGAGCTGCTTGTTGCCCGGGTTGCGCACCTCGCCCAGCACGGAGATCTTCACCGGCTGGGCCTCGTCCACCACGACGGTGACGACGGGGTTGGCCACCAGATCCTTGAGCCGCTGCTCCACGGCGCGGGCGAGCGCGGCCGGCGTCTGGCCCGCGGCGTCCACGTCGTTGAGCAATGGCAGGCTGATGCGGCCGTCATCGCGCACGCGCAGGCGCGGCGAGGAGATCTGCCCCTGGTTCCACACGTTGACGGTGATGACGTCGCCGCGGCGGATGAGGTAGTTGTCGTCCTGCTGTGTCTGGGGTTCGCGATAGTCATCCACCCAGATGAAACGGCCGGGCCGGTAGCACCCGGAGGCGAGCAGCAGCGCGGTCAGGGCGATCCACGGGAAGGCAAGGGGCTTCATGCGGCGCGCTCCTCCTGGGGGGCGTGCGGTGAGGCGCTGGTGGCGGGCTTGCGGCGATCCTTCACCCGGCGCACCAGCGCGAGGACCTCGTCCCGGCGCACCGCTCCGGTGGCCAGGATGAGCGTGAGGTAGATGGCTCCATCCACGACGAGGCGGGCGAGGCCTCGGAGCAAATCCCTCGAGTCCAGGCCCACGAGCCCGAGCCCCAGGTGCACCCCGGTGACGGCGGCGCACACCCCCGCCGTCTTGGCCAGCACGGCGAGGCTCCGCGCGTCGTAGGCGCGCGAGCCGATGGCGGACACGAGGATGATCGTGACGATGACCTCGCAGATGGCGAGCGACACGGCGGTGGCGCTCGCGCCGCCCGTGGGGCCCATCCGCGCGAGCAGGGGGGGAATGAGCAGCAGGTTGAGCGCGGGGTTGAGCACCGCGGCGAGCAGGGACGTGCGCGTCACCGTCCAGGTGCGGCTGGCGGCCATGAGCCAACTGCCACACACCGTGGCCACGTAGGTGAGCACGAAGATGGGCGCGAGCAGCCGCAGCACCGGTGCCGCCGGCAGATAGGCCTCGCCGATCATCAGCCGCACCCACGTCTCCGAGCCCAGCGCCAGCGCCAGCGTCACGGGGACGGACACGGTGATGACGCCTTCCAGGCCCCGGCGGAGGATGCGGGTGAACTCCTCGGGAGAGCTCGACGCCGCGCGCGACATCATTGGCAGGAGCACCCAGCCGAGGATGGGCGAGAGCAGCATCGTCATGCCGGCGATGCCCCAGATGGCGCCGTAGTAGCCCACCTCCGTCTTGTTGGCCACGAGCCCGAGGATGCTCACGTCCACGCGGCCGTTGGTGGCCAGCGCCGCCTCGTTGATGAAGAAGGGAAGGGCGGCCAGCAGCGCCGCCGCCGTGGCGCGCACGTCCACCCGGAACTGGAGCCCAGCGTGCGCGCGCGTGAGGTAGAGGAGGAAGCCCGCCTTGACGACCTCGGCGCCGATGAAGGGCGCGGCGAGCCACGGCAGCGGAAGGCCCAGCGCCAACACCAGCACCAGCCCGCCGCCCCAGATGCACTTCATGAAGACGTGGGCCACGGACAGGCCATCCACCCGCTCGCGCGCGTGCAGCACCGCGGCGAGGATGGCGTTGAGCCGGAAGAAGAACTGGTAGGCGCCCATGAGCAGCGCCAGCCGCTGCACCTCGGGCGGCTCTCCCCCCGCGCGCATCACCCACAGCATGCCGCCCGTGAGCACGAGCGCCAGCACGAGCTGCAAAAGCAGCGTGCCGCCGAAGAACTCGCTCGCGTGCTCGCGCCGGACCGACACTTCCTTGCGGATGTAGACGTCCAGGCCCAACGCGCTGAGCACGAAGAACGCGCCGGAGAAGCCGTCCGCCCAGTTGTAACGGCCAAAGCTCTCGGGCCCGAGGTAGCGCGGCAGCACCATGCGCATGACCAGCGCGATGCCGTACGTCACCAGCAGCGAGCCGCCCAGCTTGAGGGCGTTGCGCAGGGAGGTGTGGGCATCCACCGCTGGAGGAGTGGCGGGCTCGGCCCCGGTGGGCGCCGCGCTCGTGGGGGGCATGTCGATGACGGTGACCTCGAAACGAAGAGCCCTCGCAGTGAACGCCAGAGGTGCTGCCCCGTCAAACAAACACCTACAGGCCTGTAGAGCGAGGGAGCGGCCCCCTCCCGGGGCCCATGCTAGGTTGGTTCCCCCTCGATTCCCCGCCCTCCATGTCCGCTCCCGCTTCTTCCATCAAAACGGTTCTTCTCGCCCTCACGGGCAACGCGTTGGTCACCCTGGCGAAGTTCTTCGCCTTCGCCTTTTCCGGTTCCGGGGCCATGTTGTCCGAGGCCGTCCACTCCGCGGCCGACACCGGCAACCAGGTGCTGCTCTTCCTCGGTCTCAAGCGCGCCAGCCGCGCGCGGGACGAGGAGTTCCACTACGGCTACGGCGGCGAGCGCTTCGTCTTCGGCATCCTCTCGGCCGCGGGCATCTTCTTCCTCGGCTGCGGGGTGACCGTGTACCACGGCGTCTCCTCGCTCCTTCACCCCCACCCGGCGCAGGTGGGTCCGCTCACCTTCGCGGTGCTGGGCTTCTCCTTCCTGGTGGAGGGCGGCGTGCTGCTGCTGGCCGTGCGGAGCGTGCTCCCGCTGTCCCGGGAGCTGGGTTTCTTCCGCTATGTGCGCGAGAAGGCGGACCCCGCCACCGTGGCCATCCTGCTGGAGGATGGGGCGGCGGTGCTGGGGCTCTTGCTCGCCACGGGCGGCATCGTGCTCTCCCACGTCACCGGCAACCCCCTGTTCGACGCGTTCGCGTCCGTGGTGGTGGGCCTGCTGTTGGGCCTCATCGCCGTGTACCTGGTGCTGGAGAACCGCACGCACCTGCTGGGCCGGGCGGTACCCGACGAGGTGGAGGCGCGCTTCGTGGCGCTCGTGCGCGCCCGGCCGAGCATCGCGGACATCCACGACGTGAAGACGCGGCAGATCACCCCGGAGGTGTTCCTCTTCAAGGCCGAGGTGCGCTTCAGCGACGCGTTCGTGGCCACCTGGCTGTCCCAGGCCCTGCGCGGCGTGGGCGAGCTGCCCCCGGGCGAGGGCCGCGAGCAGGCGCTCCTGCCCTCCGCCCAGAACCTCATCCGCCTGCTCAGCGAGGAGATCGACGCCATCGAGGCCGAGGTGCGTGCCGTCATCCCCGAGGCCCGGCACATCGATCTGGAGTTGGAGCACCTGCCCTCCTCCCCTGGCGTGGCCGCCGGAACCGGCGTGCTCAAGTCCGCTTGAGGGGAAGGGCGGTCGGCGCGGGCTCCGTCATCCGGGGCCCGCGCGGGACATCAGCTCGCGCCGCTGCCGGTGATGACCACGGGCACCGTCTTGAGGATCAGGTTGATGTCGTTCTTGAGGCTCCAGTGGTCGATGTACTGCATGTCCAGGTACATCCACTGTTCGAACGAGATCTGATTGCGCCCCGACACCTGCCAGATGCAGGTGAGGCCCGGGCGCACGGACAGGCGGCGGCGCTGCCACGCGGAGTACTTCGCCACCTCCTTGGGAATGGGCGGCCGAGGCCCCACCACGCTCATCTCGCCGCGCAGCACGTTGATGAGCTGGGGCAGCTCGTCGATGGAGTACTTGCGGATGAAGCGGCCCACGCGGGTGATGCGCGGATCGTTCTTCATCTTGAAGACGGGGCCCGTCTGCTCGTTGAGCGCCTCCAGCTTCGCCTTGAGCTCCTCGGCGTTGATCACCATGGAGCGGAACTTGAGCATGCCGAAGGTCTTGCCGTGCAGGCCCACGCGCTCCTGCTTGAAGAAGATGGGCCCGCGGCTGGTGAACTTCACCGCCAGCGCCACGCCGATGAGCAACGGCGAGAGCACCGTCAGCGCCGCCGTGGAACTCACGATGTCGAAGAGCCGCTTGAGCGCCATCTGGTGCGGCAGGAAGGCGTGCGTCACGAAGTGCAGGTAGCCGTCGGAGACCGCGTGGTCATCCACCGGCCGCGCCCGGTCGAAGCGCATGTGGTAGGCCGGCAGCGCGAAGGGGATGCCGAACTTCTCGCACAGCTTCACCGCCGCCTGCATCTCCGTGGAGTGCTTGACGATGTTGCCGGCGATGTAGACCTCGTCCACCGGCACCGTGCTCAGCACGTGCTCCAGGTCCTTCGCCGCGCCCAGCACGGGCGCCGGCATCTCCGCGGGGGCCGTCTCGTTGCTGAAGTTCAGGTAGCCGGTCACCTTGCGGCGGTGCATGGTGTTCAGGTCCTCGCCCGTGAGCCGTCCCATGGGGCCCACGCCCAGGATGAGCACCTCGTCGAGCGGCTGCTCCTGCACGGACAGACGCCGGAAGAAGTACAGCCGCGGCAGCGCCACCGCCGGCCACAAGAGCGACGGAAAGAGACTCAGCGCGACGATCCACGACTCGGTGCCCATCACCAGACGCGTGAGGAAGAGCACCACCGTGATGACCATCACCTGGATGGAGATGAGCGCCAGATCATCCAGGCGCTCGCGGTTCGCGAAGTGCACGTCGTAGAGGCAGAGCGCCGTGCCCACCACGAGCCAGGAGATGACGCCCACCCCCAGCAGCACCCAGAGATCCGTGCGCTCCAGGTGGAGGTCGTGCCCCATGAGCGTCGTGGAGATGAGCAGCGCCGCCACCACCAGCACCACGTCCGCCACCAGGTTCATCTTGGCGGCGAAGCCCGGAGCGAAGCGCGAGGGCTCCGGCTGCGCGGCCCGCGTGGGTACGACCGTCAGGGGTTGTTTCGTCTCCTCGGCCCGGGTGGCCGCCGCCTGCTGCACGAGCGGCGCCGCGGCGGAGGCCGACAGGTGGACAGCGGGCTCCGCCCCCTCCTGGGCATTGTTGGAGAGAGGCTCGTGGGATGGGGCACCAATTTCAGATGCGGGTCGCATTCGTGAGCCTGTTAGGAGTTGGAATCGACGGTCCGGAGGATAAAGGACCACGGCGCTGGTAAGAAGCGAGGGACACCCAACTGTTCAGAGCACGCGGCCTCCGGAGTCCGCAGAGAACAGCGTAAAGGGTTGAGCTGAAATCCGTCAACTGTCCCTGGATTCGTCCACCCCAGGTGAAGCCCGTGCGCGGATAGGCGTTGTATGCCCACATAGGCCCTACCTGTAGGGGACGGGCCTCGGGAGCAGAACCTCATGGGTACACTCCCTCGCAGAAAGCGGCCGGGCGGCCGGGCGCTCGCACGTCTGTCCTTGAATCCCAGTCAGGAATTCCTCTCTCGTTTTCCCTGAAAGGGATTGGCACCGTTGCGCCGCGCATCGAATTCCGGCGGGAGAGGAATTCTGTGGCCGGGGTGCTGGCCGCCCGTTCGCTTCAGGTGGAATGGCTCCGGATCACGGCCATGCCGAGGGCTTGTCCCCGAGGGGTTCTCGCGCGGCATCGGTGCCGTGTAGCGTCCTCGGCCCGTACCCAGACGGAGGAACACCATGCGCGCGTTGCGATTGGAGCGGTTGGAGGGTCCCGAGGGGTTGTTGCTCACGGAGTTACCGGAGCCCGAGGCGGGCGATCAGGTGCTCATCGACGTGGTGGCCGCGGGGGTGAGCTTTCCGGATCTGCTGCTCAGCCGGGGCCAGTACCAGATGAAGCCCGCGCTGCCCTTCGTGCCCGGCGTGGAGGTCTCGGGCGTGGTGCGCCGCGCGCCGGAGGGCGCGGCGGTGAAGGCGGGAGACCGGGTGATGGCCTTCACCCTGCTGGGCGGTTGGGCGGACGTGGTGGCCGCTCCGCCCGCCATGACGTTTCCCATCCCGGAGGGCTGGAGCTTCGAGGCCGCCGCGGGCACGGTGATGAACTACCACACGGCCCACTTCGCGCTGCACCGCCGGGGCCGGTTGCGCGAGGGCGAGACGGTGCTCGTGCACGGCGCCGCGGGAGGCGTGGGCACGGCGAGCCTGCAGGTGGCGCGAGGCGCGGGGGCGCGCGTGCTCGCGGTGGTGAGCAGCGAGGAGAAGGCCGAGGTGGCGCGCAGCGCGGGCGCGGACCGGGCGTTCCTGTCCACCTCGGGGGATTGGGTTTCCCAGGTGAAGGAGGCGACCGGAGGCCGGGGCGTGGACGTGGTGTTGGATCCCGTGGGCGGCGACATCTTCGACCTGAGCCTCAAGTGTCTGGCACCCGAGGGCCGCCTGCTCGTGGTGGGCTTCGCGGGCGGACGGATTCCCGAGGTGAAGGTGAACCGGTTGCTGCTCAAGAACGTGGACGTGGTGGGCGTGGCCTGGGGCTCGTTCCTCCTGCAGGAGCCCGGCATCACGGCGGAGATCTCCCGTGCGCTGGCCGTGCTGGCGGAGAAGGGCTTCATCGAGCCGGTGGTGGGTCCCGTCTTCCCGCTGGAGCAGGCCGCCCAGGCGCTGCACGCGCTCGAGTCACGCCAAGCCATGGGCAAGGTGGTGCTGCGCGTGCGATGACCTGATGCGTCATCCCGCGAGGGCCCATTCCCGGAGGTTCGCTCCGGTGAGCGGTCTCGTTAGCATGGGGACTCCCCTCCCCAGCAGCGAGGCACACCAATGCTCACCGGCCGCATGATGGACTTCCCGCTCACGCTGACCCACTTCCTCGACCGGGCCCGGACCTATTTCGGCCAGTCGGAGATCGTCAGCCGTCAGCCGGACAGGTCGCTGCATCGCTATACCTATGCGGACTTCTCACGCCGCACGCGTCAGCTCGCCGAGGCCCTGACCCGGCTGGGCGTGAAGCCGGGAGATCGCGTCGCCTCGCTGTGTTGGAATCACTCCCGTCACCTGGAGCTGTACTTCGCCGTGCCCGCCATGGGCGCGGTCCTCCACACCCTCAACCTCCGGCTCCACCCCAACGACCTCGGCTACATCGCGCGCCACGCCGAGGACCGGTTCATCGTGGTGGATCGCTCGCTCTTGCCGCTGCTCGAGAAGTTCATCGGCTCCGTGCCGGGCGTCGCGCACATCATCGTCGTTCCGGATGACGGCCCCGTGCCCGAGGGGCGGCTGGACTACGAGCGGCTGCTCGCCGCCGAGCCGGGTGCCTTCGTCTTTCCCCCGCTCGAGGAGCGCTCCGCGGCGATGCTCTGCTACACCTCGGGCACCACGGGCAACCCCAAGGGCGTGCTCTATACCCACCGCTCCATCGTGTTGCACACGCTCGCCGAGTGCATGGCCGACACCTTCGGCATCGCCGAGGCGGATGTCGTGCTGCCCGTGGTCCCCATGTTCCATGCCGCCGCGTGGGGCATGCCCTTCGCCGCGTTCTTCACGGGCGCGAAGATCGTCCTCCCCGGTCCGCACCTGGACCCCACGTCCCTGTTGGACCTCATGGCGGCCGAGCGCGTCACCCTGGCCGCTGGCGTGCCCACCATCTGGCTGGGCATCCTCGCGCTGCTCGATCAGGAGCCCTCGCGCTGGGATTTGAAGAGCGTGCGGGGCATGTTGATTGGTGGCTCGGCGGCACCCCTGGCGATGATCGAGGGCTTCCAGAACCGCCATGGCCTCGCCGTGACCCACGCCTGGGGCATGACGGAGCTCCAACCCGTGGGGACGATCGCCCGGCCCCGGCATCCGCACCAGGGCAAGAGCCCCGCGGAACTCTTCGCCCTGCGCGCCACCCAGGGCTACGCGCTGCCCTTCGTCGAGGTGCGCCACGTGAGCGATTCCGGCGAGGTGTTGCCCTGGGATGGCACCACCATGGGCGAGTTGGAGGTGCGCGGGCCCTGGGTGGCCTCCTCGTATTATGGCGACGAGGGCGCGGATCGCTTCACGCCGGATGGATGGTTCAAGACGGGGGACGTCGTCACGCTCGACGCGGAGGGGTTCGTGCGCATCACCGACCGCGCCAAGGACGTCATCAAGTCCGGCGGCGAGTGGATCAGCTCCGTGGCCCTGGAGAACGCGCTCATGGCGCACCCGGCGGTGCTGGAGGCGGCCGTGTTCGCCGCGAAGGACACCAAATGGGATGAGCGTCCGTTGGCGGCCGTGGTGCTCAAGCCGGGCCAGTCCGCGACCCGGGAGCAACTCGCCGCGCACCTGGAGACGCACTTCGCCAAATGGTGGCTGCCGGAGGACTATGTCTTCCTGCCGCAGATTCCCCGCACCTCCACGGGCAAGTTCCTCAAGACGAAGCTGCGCGAGGACCACGGCGATCACCTGCTCAAGCGGACGCGCGAGGCGCGTTGAGGGCGCGACAGCCGAGACATCCAACACCGGGCCCTTTTCCCCTGAGCCCGCGCCTCAGTCCTCCGGGTTCAGGCGGTGGTAGCTCAGGGGCCGGGCCACGTTCTTCACCGGCGTCTCCGCGAGCGGTCCATAGGTGAGCGTCTGGATGAAGGCGTCCTCGCTCGTCTCCAGCGCCCGCTTCACCGACTCCATCACCAGTGTCTGGCGAAAACCCGCCAGGGATTGCAGCCGCGCCGTCTGGTTCATCCCCGTGGAGAAGCCCGTGTAGTCCTGGTTCGGACCGAAGCGGCCGCACAGCGTGGGCGCCAGGTTCACTCCCACCGCCACCCCCAGGCCCTTCATTCCCGCCCGCTCGCACATGGTGCGCACCTCGGGGTCCTCGCTCATCTCCGCCGTGGCCCGCTGGAGGTCACAGGCCGCTCGCACCAGCGCTTCCGCCCGGGCACACCGGCCGCTCTGGAAGAAGGGCGGACCGAACAATCCCACGATGCAGTCGCCCACCATCTTGTCGAACACGCCCCCGTGCTTCCACAGAAGCGCCACCATCCGCGCGCTCCACCGGTCCACGAACCCCCCGATGCGCGCCGGGGTCTCCAATTGCTCGCACAGCCGCGTGAAACCGTTGATGTCCGCGAAGAGGATGCCCACTTCCTCGTCCCGGCTCGTCAGGTAGCGCGACGCGTAGTCCGGTATCTGCACCAGCGTGTCGATCGTCTCCGTCGAGAAGAACTGTGACAGGTGCACGCGCTCGCGGTTGTAGTCCATGAGCCGCTGGCTCAGCGTGGAGGCCAATACCCGCACCAGGTCCATGGTGTAACTGGAGAAGCCCTCCTCGCCCGACGACAGCAGGATGCGACCCAGGGGCTCGTTGTGCCGCGGGCCCGCGATGAGCACCATCTCGACCACCCGGGCGCCGTCCAGCGCCCGCTTGAGCCGATTGTCTCCCGGTGCCAGCAGTTCCGGGCCGTGCGCGCGCACGAGTCCATCCAGCGCCTCCGAGGGCCTGTCCCCCGAATCCAATGCCAGCTCGCCGTCGTGGTAGGCACGGTAGTGCAGCACCGACGAGCGCACCGCGTCCCGGTACACCAACAGGAAGCCCGGCACCCGCACCCGCTCGGCCAGCGTCCGCACCACCTGATCCATTCCCACCTCGAAGACGGGATTGGCCAGCAGTTGGTTGAGCCGCAGGATGAGTTCCTGCTTCTCGCACGCCGTGTGCACCAGCAGCAGCACCGTGTCGAGCTGTTCGGCCACGCCGTCCAGCAAGCGCTCCAGCCGCCGCGCTTGTCCGGGTCCGGTGTGATCGCCCTCCAGGTACAGGCCTATACGGCCCACCCGCTGGCCCGCCACGTCCAGCTCCTGGCTCACCGAGGTGCCCTCTCCGTGGCGGCGCGTCCTGTTCGGGGCGTCTCTCAGCCACGCGTCCGGTGCGGCGCCCGCGAAATCCCCCGCGTGAAACGTCCGCTCGTTCAGCTCCTCGTCGCGCGTGGTGACGGCGATGCCTCGTGCCCCTGTCTCGCGCAGGACGCGCGGCAGCACCCTCTGGAACGTGCGGGCGAGCGAGGCGTGCTCGCGCAGGCTTTCCTCCAGGAGCTCATCCACCCGCCGGGTCAGGGCATGCAGCAGGCGGAGTTCCTCGAACTCGGAGTCGACATGCTCGGTGGCGGAGGACGGGGGACGGGTCATGGGTCGTCGGGGTGGGGCCGGGGCGGAAACCGAGCCTCCTGATACCACGCCCGAGGGGGCTCCGGCTCGCCAGGGTGGGACATGACCTTCGGAGTCAGGCGTCCGCCTCCCGGTTTTCATGTCGCGTGTCCGCCGGGCTCGCGACTCTCCTCCGGAAACACGTTTCCACCGCTCTGACAGGTTGAGTGAGGGTCGTGACCTTCACGGTAGAGCTGGGCTTTCCTTTCGAGGTTGGCTGTGTTACCCGTCGAGATACGGACCGTCCGCAACCCATACACATCTGGAGATGTCGTCATGCCGCGCGTTCCCGCCTCGCGTCGGTCAGGGGTTCGTCACGCCCTGGCTCCGTTCCGTTTCGCTCCAGGACTCCTCTGAGATTCCTCCATGCCCCAGGTTCACAGAACGCAAGCCCAGTTGGCCGTCTACGTTGGAAAGGTGGCCCGTGAAGCGCGCAACCGGATCGGATTGACCCAGGAGGAAGTGGCCGAGCGCGTCGGTGTGGCCACGGAGGTCTACGGCCGCGTGGAGCGCGGTCACATGCTGCCCAGCGTGCCCACGTTGATGCGGCTGAGCCGCGCCCTGTCGCTCGATGCCAACGAGCTCCTGGGCTTCACCACCGAGCGGCCTCCCTCCTGGCTCGTGCCCCAAGAGGCTCCTCCATCGGACGAGCCTGTCGCGTTGCGCCGTCTCGTGCGCGTGGCGCGCCGGCTCTCTCCCCGGCAACTCACCTTGTTGGGCGCCATGGCCACCGCCTTGTCGCGCGCGAAGGGGGCACGTCCCCGCCGCGTGTCGAAGCGCTCGCGAGAAAACCAGGAGGCATGAACCGTGGACTCCGGATTCCTTCCGTCCGAACAGCTCAAGCGTCTGTTGGGCGAGGTGGCGCGCTCGGCCCGTGCGCGCCTGGGCCTCACCCAGGTCCAGGTCGCGCAGCGCGTCGGGCTCGCGCCCAATGTCTATGGCCGCATCGAGCGCGGCGGGATGATGCCCGCCGCCCCCACGTTGCGGAAACTCGCGCTCGTGCTCGAACTCTCCACGGATGCGTTGCTCTCGTTGCGCGAGGAGGACGTGGCCGCCTCCGTCCGCCATCCGCTTCCCCAGGTCGCGCTCTCCGGCGACGTGCGGCAGCTCGTGACTTTGATACAGGGGTGGCGCCCCTCGAAGGTGAAGCAGTTGCTCCGGGTGCTCAGGATGCTGGAGGCCCCGACCAAGGATGTATGAGCGCCGATGCGAACCACGCCCGAAGCGTCAGAAGCTCAGGCCCAGGCCCGCGAAGGGGCCTCCGAGCACGTCCCGGTGCGCGATACCGTCCACGTGGCCGCGATCATCGAGCAGCAGGCCCCGCCAGCCCGCGCGCAATGACAGCGGGCCCAGGTGCAACGCCAATCCCAACTGCGCGTCCAGTTGCAGGTGTGGCACGGGCACCCACTGCACCCCTCCCTCCAGGTCCAGCTCACCCAACAGGCAGCGCTCGAAGGTCATCGCCATGCTCGGTCCCACGAAGGTGGCGCCCGGCGCTCGCGCCACCGCCACGCCTCCCTCGAACCGCAGCCTCCCCTTGTGGCTCACCGCCGCGGCGAACGTCACGTTCGCCCCGCCCAGGTGGAGGCGATCCTTCCCGCCCAGGCCGTCCTCCGCTCTCAGCGACAGCGACGTCCATCGCGTGGATACGCCCCAGCGCTCCTCCTCGAGCGCGAACCGCACGCCCAGCGCGCTCCCCTGCTTCACGCGCTGTGCCTCCACCCCCAGCCGCACCTGCGTTTCCGCCTCGGGCGGGTCCTCGAAGAACCGCTCCGAGGGCGGGCTATACGGGCGATAGGCGACGGCGGAGACTCCCGCGGAGACCCAGATGGACGTCGACGGCGCCAGGGCCGTGCGCCGCGGGCCTCTCCCCGAGGCTCTGGCCTCGCCTCCTCTGTCCCCACGGGACTCGCTCCGGGCGGCTCCCACCGCCGAGGCCCCATGGGTGCTCGAGCCCGAGGTGTCTTTGCTTCCGCCGCCGCCTCCGGCCTTGCCGAAACGGGCCTCGGCGGGCGGAGCGGTGAGGAGACAACCGGCGGCCAACGCGGCGCACCACGTCTGGGGGACATGAGGCATGGGGAGCACTCCTGGGCGGACCTCGCATGGGTACATGTTTTTCCCGGCTCCTCCGCGCCTCCCCTCCGCCCACCGCGTCCAAGCGCCACTCATGAACACAGCGCGCGGGGACAACGTTGGAGAGCGGGCACATGCGATGCTCGGGGGGGAGGTGTGACCCATGCTGTTCTTCGACCTGGAGGCCTACGCCCCTCCAGACGAGCGCACCGCGAGCCGCGGCTCGCTCATCGTCAATCCGGCCCGGCCCGGCCACGTCCTGCTCGGCGGGTGCTTCTTCTCCAGGCGCTTCGCGGACCCCTTCCCCGAGGCCCCCGAGGTGCAAGGGCTCTGGTTGTGGCACTTCGGCTCCGAGGGGGCGCTCCTGCACGCCATCCGCGAGCGCTTCGAGGAGGAGTGGGCGCGCCAGCGCGCGGAGAACGCGCGCGTGCTGGGCAAGCCCGTGGTGGACCTCGTCGTGTGCGGCGCGGGCATTGCCCGGTTCGACCTGCCGGCGCTCTACTGCCGCTCGCTCCTGCATGAGGTCGCCAGCGCGGTGGAGCTGTTCGAACTCTACTTCAAGGCGCGGCCCATCGACCTGGCCAACGAGGCGGGCTTCCTCTTCCCCGAGGAGCCCCACCTCTACCCCAAGACGACCCGGGAGCTGGCGGGGCGGCTCGGGCTGCGCGAGCGCAAGGGTTCGAGCAAGAGCGTGTGGGACAGCTACGAGCGCGGCGAGCACGAGGCCATCGAGCGGCGCACGGCGGATGAGCTGCGACTGGTGGTGGAGCTCTACCGGCGCCTGCGGGAGCGGGTGGTGCTCGCCCCCCGGCCGTGAGGGGACGGATGCGCCCCCCCTCGCGCGTCCGGGGGCCTCCGTGCGAGCATGTTCCTCAGGGGAGGTCGCTTTTCCAAGACCCGGTCCATGACGATTCGCGCCAAGGTGTTGCTGTTCGCGGCGGTCGCCGTCTCGCTCGTGTGTGTCATGGGCCTGTTCCTCTTCGCCGCCTCCCAACATGGCCAGCGGGTGCGCCAGCAATTGGTGGCCCTCCAGGAGCAGATCGACAGCTACGAGCGCCTGCACTCGCTCGCCTGGCCCTTCCTCAATCAGCTCGCGCAGGCGCGTCAGGCCCAGGGGGACACCTCGTTCGTGTCCCAGGAGATGGCGCGGCGGGTGGACGTGGAGCTGGGGCGGTTGGCCGACAGCAGCCTGCGAAAGGGCGAGGAGGCGGGGGAGCCGCGCACCCTGGAGCAGGAGCGCTGGGAGCAGCGCGAGGTGCGTGCCGCCCTGTTGCGCTGGTCCACGCTGGCGGAGCGGCGGGTGCAAGAGCTGCCCGCCAACGTGTCCGTGGCGCCCAACGTGGAATGGCTCCTGTACTCGGAGTTCGAGCAGACGGTGGGCCAGCGCATCCAGGAGGTGCAGGACGAGGCGCGCTTCGAGCTGGAGAACCTGGGGCAGCGCCTGGACGGGAACATGTACGTGGGCGAGTGGATCGCGCTGTGCTTCCCCGTGCTCTGCCTGGTGCTCGTGGTGTTCCTGGTCCTGGCCATCCTCACGCCCCTGCGCCACTCGCTCCTGGGGCTCACCGCGGCGGCGGAGCGCATCGGGCACGGCGACTTCGACGTGCACACGAACGTCTCGTCCCCGGACGAACTGGGCACGCTGGCGCGCGCCATCGATCGGATGGCCCGCGAGTTGCGCCAGTCCCTGGAGGAGAAGCAGCGGATGAGCCTCGCCGAGGCCGAGGCCAGCGAGCGCGAGGCCGCGCGCTACCACGCGCTGCTGGAGGACACGGTGCGCACCCGCACCACCGAGCTCGCCGAGGCCAACACCCGCCTGCGCGACAGTCTCCAGCAGTTGCAGGCCACCCAGGAGCAGCTCCTGTCCGCGGACAGGCTCGCCTCGGTGGGGCGGCTCGCCGCGGGCGTGGGCCATGAAATCAACAACCCCCTGGCCTACATCCTCAGCAACCTGCGCTACGTGCACCAGGAGCTCACCGAGTTGCTGGGCGCGCCGAGCGAGGAGGCGCGTCAGGAGATGATCGAGGCGCTCGCCGAGGCGAGCGAGGGCGCCGAGCGCGTGCGCCTCATCGTGCAGGACTTGAAGACGCTGTCGCGCCCGGACGAGGTGGCGCTCGGAGCGGTGGACGTGGCGGCCGTGGTGCGCTCGTCCGCGAAGATGGCCCGGCACGAGACGCGGGACAAGGCCCGGCTGGTGGAGGTGTGCGAGGGCGTGCCGCCGGTGCACGCCAACGCCGCGCGCCTGGGCCAGGTCTTCCTCAACCTGTTCATCAACGCGGCGCACGCCATCGCGCCGGGGCGGGCGCAGGAGAATGAAATCCGCGTGCACGCGAGTCTGTCCGCCCCGGATCTGGTGACGGTGGTGGTGAGCGACACCGGGGCGGGCATTCCCCCCGAGTACCTGCGGCGCATCTTCGATCCGTTCTTCACCACGAAGCCCGTGGGCATGGGCACGGGGCTGGGGCTGTCGGTGTGCCACCGCATCATCACCTCGCTCGGCGGCGACATCCGCGTGGAGAGCGAGCAGGGCCGGGGCACCCGCTTCTTCATCACCCTGCGCGTGGCCGATGGCTCCTCGGAGCGCTCCACCCAGTCCGCAGCCTGACACCTTCCTGGCACGGGGGGAGGGCAGGGTGTCTTCCGTTGGATGTCCAGGCGTTTCAAGGGCTTCGCGAGCGACGACTGTTCAACGGTCAGCCTCGCGGAATCCTCGACGGTCCGAGCGTCTGGAAAACGCCATCCCCATGTTGCTCGCAAGCCAGTCAGCCAACACAGGAGTGGAACGAATGCCCCCGCGTGGTTCGAGCAGCACCCGGAGCAAGTCCTCGAAGGCCCAGACGTCCGTGCGCACCCGCGCCAAGCGCGCCGTGACGCGGGCGAAGAAGGCCGCCTCCAAGGCCACGGTCAAGGTGAAGCGCGCCGTCAAGGGCAAGCGCGCCCAACCGGCTCGCCGCACGCGCAGCACCGGTGCCAAGGCCCGCCGCGCCACCTCGGCGAGCGGCAAGACGGGCCGCAAGGTGTCCCGCACCCCGCGCGCGAAGAAGGCCTCGCGGACGCCGCGCGCGAAGAAGGTCCCGAGCGCTCCCAGCACCCCGATCGCGGCGATTTGAGCCACCCGGGGGCGTGACTTCCCGTCAGGGTTGGGGAGCCGGGTCCTTCGCGGGCGCCACGTTCCGCTCGCGGCAGGCCGTCAGGTCCTGCTCGGTGCCTTGCCACAAGGAGGAGTGCAGGAGCAGGTCCCCCCTCCGCATGGGGGCGACGAGCTGTTTGCCCACCGACATGGCGGCGTCATCGGGTTTGATGACGGAGGTGGTGACGAACTGTTCCGGAACGGAGCGCTGGGCGATGTGGTCGTACGTCAGCACCGTGCCCGCGGGCAGATCCTCGGTGATGCTGACGACGGGGACGAGGTTCCAACCCCGGCGGACCTGATGCTCCTTCTTCTTCACCCAGAAGAACGCCAGCATGAAGGCCACCAGGAACGTCAACACCACACCCAGTCCAAGGCCCAGGATGAATCCCGGGCGGCCGCGCGGCTTCGTGTTCTCAACCATTCAGTGCCTCCTCGTAGAGTCGGGCGAGCGCCTTGGCCTCGTGGCTCACGCCGAAGCGCGCGCGGGCCTCCTCGGCGGCGGCGCGGCCCACGGCATGGGCGCGTCCAGGCTCGCGCAGGAGCATGCGCAGGTGCTCGCGCAGCGTGGCCACGTCTCCGGGCTCGTAGAGAAAGCCCGTGCGGCCGTGCTCGATGACGGCCGGCACGTGCGGTAGCCGCGTCACCACCGGACAGCACCCCGACGCCATGGCCTCCACCAACACCATGGAGAAGGCCTCGCCGTAGGACGGGTGCACGAGGATGCTCAGGCCCTGGTACCAGGGCACGACGTTGGAGTGCTCGCCCGCCAGCACCAGCGCTCCGTCCGTCGACGCGCGCAGCTTCTGGGCCCACGCCGCGTCCTGTCCCTTGGCCAGTCCCACCAGCACGGGCTTCCACTCGGGGAACTCGGAGAGCAGCGGCTTCATCGCCTCCACGAAGTCCCCCTGGCCCTTGTTGGGGCGCACCCGGCCCACCACGCCGATGCCGAAGCGTCCGCCGAGCCCCAGCGCGCGCCAGGCCCCCTCGCGATCCTCGGGCGGGGTGAAGCGCGTGAGGTCCACCCCATGGGTGACGATGGAGGAGGGCATGCCCATCCACTCGGCGCCCTGGGGGTTGAGGGTGACGAGCCGCTCGGCGTAGCGGGCCAGCAGCCGGGTGAAGCCGCTGGGCTTGTAGGGGCCATGGCGCGTGTAGACCAGCCGCACCCGCCGGCCGAGCAGCCGCAGCAGGAAGCCGAAGAGCAGCTCGTTGTTGCGGTGCGCGTGCCAGACGACGGGCTCCTCGCGGATGCGCCGCCACAGCTCCCCCCAGGGGATGCGCGGCACGTTCGACGCCAGGTGTCCGCCCAGCGCCCGCGTCTCCATGAGGCGTCCGAGTTCCGGGACGATGAGTTCGGTGTGGGCCGTGACGCCGGTGCGGCGCCGGTGGAAGTGGGGGTGCACGACGAGCGTCATGGGCGGGGGTGTCTCTATCACGCCGTCGGGAATGCCAACGCGGCCGCACGCGGAGCGGCCAGCCGAGAAGCACCCTCGCCCCGGTGGTGAAGAAGGACCCGCGCTCCGAGGTTGACCTCTGGAAGTGACTTCTGGAGTCAGCCCCATGGACAGGACAGGCAGCGCGGACCTCCCCCTTCACTCCGGCCGGGTGCCGGACTGGCTCGCCGAGCGCATGGCGCGCATGAGCCGCGTGCTCGTGGAGGCGCTCGTGCTGCACTACGGCCGCCACGAGGTGCTGCGCCGGCTCGCCCATCCCTTCTGGTTCCAGTCGCTCGGGGCCGTCATGGGCATGGACTGGCACTCCTCGGGCGTCACCACCACGGTGCTCGGCGCCCTCAAGAAGGGGCTCACGCCGGGGGGGCGCCAGCTCGGGCTCTATGTCGTGGGTGGCAAGGGGCTCCAGGCCCGCCGCGCCCCGGAGGAGCTGCGCATCATCGGCGACCGGGTGGGCATCGACGCACCCGCGCTCCTGCGCGCCAGCCGGCTCGCCGCCCGGGTGGACAGCGCCGCGGTGCAGGACGGCTTCGAGCTGTACGCGCACAGCCTCGTGTTCTCCGACGACAACGCGTGGGCCGTGGTGCAGCAGGGGATGAACCCGGCGGCGGGGCAGGCCCGGCGCTACCACTGGCTGTCCGAGGGCCTGGGCTCCTTCGTGGACGCGCCCCATGCCGCCATCTCCGGCCCTTCCCAGGGCGTCATCCTCAACCTCACGGACAGGCGGGCCGCCCGGGCACGCGCCGCCCAGGTCCAGCTCGTGTCCGAGGGACCCGACGCCGTGCTGGCCGCGCTGCGGGAGGTGCGCGCCGCCCAGGCGGCCCCCGTGCCCTTCACGCCGCCCCTGCCCCACCTGCAACTGCCCATGCGCGAGGAGGTGACCCCCGGGGATGTCCTCCTGCGCCGGCTCCACGGCACGCTCGCCGCCGCGGCCGAGCGGGGGCCTCGGGACTTCGCCGAGCTGCTGCTCACCCCGGGCGTGGGCGCGCGCACGGTGGCGGCCCTGGCCAGCGTGGCCGAGGTGGTGCACGGCGCGCCCTCTCGCTTCACGGACCCCGCGCGCTTCTCGCTCGCCCAGGGCGGAAAGGATCGGCACCCCTTCCCCGTCCGCCTCGACGTCTATGACGAGACGCTGCGCGTGCTCCGCGGCGCGGTGGACGCCGCGCGGCTCGGCAACGACGAGCGGCTGACGGCCCTGCGCGAACTGGACCGCCAGGCGCGCCGGCTCGAGGCCGTGGCCACCGGGCCTTCCTTCGATGAACTCGTCCAGGAGGGGTGGGCGGGAGTGGGAGAATTACTGCCCACCGATGCGCCGCCCCGGCGGACTTCTGGGCGTCCCGGGTGGCGGTCTTCCACCCCTCGGGCGCAACTGGAATTGCCCGGGCTGACGGATACGGAGGGTGATGCTTCCCGTCACTCGGGGTGAGGGACCCAGGCGGGGGGGTGGTTCATCACTCGGAATGTGAAGCCCGTGGGACACGTACGGTGGTCGACACGTGTTGTCCCGGGGCCAGGATCGGAGCACGGGGTCATGGCACAACCGGATGAGCCCCCCATCCCCCGGTCCCAGGGAGTCCCCGTCGTGCCGAGCCGCCATGCGCCCTCCCTTCCCCGGACTTCCCCCTCCATGCCCGTCTTCCGGCTCGAGGGGCGGGTGCTGGTGGTGGACGACACCGAGAGCAAGCGCTACCTCATCGCCCAGACGCTGCGGCTCGCGGGCCTGGAGGTCCTGGAGGCGGCGAGCGGGCAGGAGGCGCTCCTGGCCGCGGCGGGACAGCCGGACGTGGTGCTCCTGGACGTGCGTCTGCCGGACATGAGCGGCTTCGAGGTCTGTCACCTGCTCAAGACGGACCCGGCCACCGCCGCCATCCCCGTGCTCTATGTGTCCGCGCTCCTCCAGGACGAGGAGTTGGAGACGCGGCTCTTCGAGGATGGGGCGGATGGCTACGTGCCCCAACCCCTCGAGCCCAAGCACCTGGTGGCCCAGACGTGGGCGCTGGTGCGCATGCGCCGCGCGGAGCTCCAGCGCGAGCGCGAGCGCCACGAGGCCTGGAGCGAGCAGCGGCGGTTGCATCGCGAACTGGAGTCGAGCGAGGGGCGCTTGCGTCTGGCGCTCGAGGCCGCCGAGCTGGGCACGTGGAGCTACGACGTGGCCACCCAGGCCTATTACTGCGATGCGCGAGCCCGGGAGTTGTTCGGCATGACGCCCGAGCAGCCCGCGGACTTCGGGAGCGTGAGCGCGCGGATCCACCCCGAGGACCGGGAGCGGATGATGGCGGTGGCCCGGAGCGGCTGCCAGGGGGCGGAGGGGGGCGTCTTCAGGGTGGAGGGCCGGACGACGGGCCTCGAGGACGGACTGGTGCGCTGGTTGTCCGTGCTCGGGCGGGTCCACTTCGCGGCCGACGGACAGGCGGAGGGCGTCGCGGGCATCTGCCAGGACATCACCGAGCGCAAGCTGACCGAGTGGCGCGCCGCGGAGTTCCAGGCCACCACGGCCGCTTTTTCGCACGCGCTCACTCCCCCGCAGGTGATGCGCGCGCTGCTGCAGCACGGGGTGCGGTCCATGGACGCCTTCGCGGGCTCGGTCTGGGGCGTGGAGGGCGAGACGCCGCGCCTGCTCAGCCACTTCGGCTACGACGACGCGGTCATCCGCTCCGTCCTGCCGCTTCCGCCCGGTCTGCCCTTGTGGGAGGTGGTGCGCACGGGCCGCACGGTCTGCATCCCGGGGCTCGAGGCGCTCGAGCGGGACTGGCCCGCGTTCCGTCCCGGCCTGCGCGATGCGCGCAGCCGCGCCTGGATGGGCGTGCCCCTGCGTGAGGGGGAGCGGACGGTGGGCGTGCTGTGGTTGAGCTTCGCCGCGTCCCGCCGCTTCGGCGTGGCGGAGAAGGCCCACCTGGAAGCCCTCTGCCAGTTGTGCGCCCAGGCGCTCGGGCGTGCCCGGCTCTATGACGAGGAGCGCCTGGCCAAGGAAGAGGCGCGGCGCCAGTCGGCCCAGGAGCAGCGCTTCCTGGGCGTGGTGAGCCACGACTTGCGCAACCCCCTGCAGGCCATCTCCCTGGGCGCCCGCACGCTCCAGCGCATGGAGCGCCCTTCGGCCGAGGCGCTGCTGCGCATGACGGGGAGGATCGCCCACAGCGCGGACCTCATGGGGCGCATGGTGTCGGACCTGCTGGACTTCACCCGGGTGCGGCTCGGCGGTGGCATCCCCCTGGAGCGCGGGCCGGAGGACCTGGTGCGTCTGGGCCGCGAGGTGCTCGAGGAGTTCTCCCTCACGCACCCCGGGAGCCGCATCCTCCTGGAGGGCGACGGCGCCTGCGCGGGCGAGTGGGACGGGCCCCGGATGCGGCAGGTGTTCTGCAACCTGCTGGGCAATGCGCTGCGGCACGCGCGCGAGGGCTCGTCCGTGCGGATGTGCGTGACGTGCGCCGCGGACGAGGCCGTGCTGGAGGTGGCCAACGAGGGCGAGCCCATCCCCGCGGACCTCCTGCCCGTGCTCTTCGAGCCCTTCCGCCGGGGCAGCCCGACGTTCCGCCCCGCGGGCAGTCTGGGGCTGGGGTTGTACATCGTGCGGCAGGTGGTGGACGAGCATGGAGGGGAGGTGGCGGTACGCACCGGGCCCGCCGGTACCACCTTCACCATTCGAGTCCCCCGCGCCGTGTGTCGACTTCCCACCAGCAAGGTCGACGCGCTAGGGTGACGCGCCATGTTGGACACGCCGCTCATCTTCAATCACACCATCCAGGGTTTCTTCGCTCGCGCCTTCCCGGCTGGGGTGCCCGAGGCACTCAAGCAGCAGCTGCGCGCGTCGGGCGTGGACATGGACAAGCCGCTGCTTCCCGCCTACCCGGTGGAGACCTGGAGCCGCTGCATCGAGCTGAGCGCGCCCTTCGTCTTCCCGGACGAGAACCCCCAGGACGCGTGGCACAAGCTGGGCGAGCGGATGATCGACGGCTACCAGGAGACGATGATCGGCCGCGCCATGTTCGCCACGCTCAGGCTGCTCGGGCCCCGGCGCATGCTGCAGCGCAGCCGGAAGAACTTCCGCTCGGGCAACAACTACACCGACGTGGTGCTCTCCGACGTGTCGCCCACGGAGATGGACCTGTGGTTCAACGAGACGCACGAGGTCCTGCGCCACTTCGTGGCGGGCATCGTGCTCGCGGGCATGCGCGTGGGCGGCGCCGAGCAGCCCCACGTGGACGTGCTGCGCACGGATGCCCGGGGTATCACCTACCGCGCCTCCTGGGCCCAGAAGGGCTGAGCCCTCCCCTCAGGCGGGCGGCGGCGCCCCGCCGTAGAGCTTCTCCGCGCGCTGGAAGAGCACCCAGGACGTGATGATGTACTTGTCCCCCGAGCGCGGCACGTTGCCTCGGTGGGTGTGGGTGAAGCCCGAGGGGAAGATGACGAAGCGGCCCGCCTTCGATTCCACCTTGCGCTCCTGGTAGAAGAACTCCGTCTCGCCGCCCTCGGCCACGTCGTTCAGGTAGAACTGGAAGGCGAGCACGCGGTGCAGGGGCTCGCAGCTCGCGTCCTTGGGGAACACCTCCGAGTGCCAGTGCGGATAGCCCCCGCTGCCCTTCACGTAGCGCTGCACCTGCAGGTTGCCGTAGCGGTAGAGCACGCCGACGAGCTGATCGAAGTGGGGCTCGCCCATCTCGTCGAAGTTCTCGCGCGTGAGCGTCACGAGCTGTCCCGTCTTCGGGTGCTTCACCGACAGGGAGACCGCGCCCACCAGCGTGTAGAGGTACTTGCGCAGGTAGGCCTTGAGCGGCGGGAAGGCGTGGTCGAGCAGCCGGCGGACGAGCTCCTGGTACTCGGCGTGGGGGTTGAGCTGCAGGTCGTAGCTGTCCTTCTTGCTCACGTCCACGCCGCCCCCGGTCTGGCCCCGGGTGACGTGGGGGCTCTTGGAGAAGACCTGGAGGACTTCCTGGCACAGCGCGGGCGGGAGGACGCCGTCGTGGACTTCGATGAAATCAGTCATGGCTGGAGGCGGAGTCTACCCGCAGAAAAAAAACCCCGGGGACCGCGGCGCGAGGGGCCACGATTCCCGGGGTCTTGAACGCCCCTCGAGGGGACGCGGACGGGATTACAGCGACTGCTTGTTGAGCAGCTTGTTGACGGTGCCGGAGGGGTTGCCCGTCACGACGTTGTTGGTGGCGTTGTTCTTCAGCCACGTGTCGATGGTGGCCTGGGAGGCATCGCCGTTGGCGGCCTTGTAGAGCGCGGCCACGCCCGCCACGTGCGGAGAGGCCATGGAGGTGCCGCTGATGCTCTTGGTGCCGCTGCCCGTCCAGGTGGAGGTGATGGCGCTGCCCGGGGCGTAGATGTCCACGCAGCTGCCGTAGTTGGAGTAGGTGGCGCGGGCGGTGGTGCTGGTGGTGGCGGCCACCGTGGTGACGACCGGCGCGCTGGCGGGCGAGTAGTTGCAGGCGTTGCTGTTGTCGTTGCCCGCGGCCACGGCGACGAACACACCGGCGTTGGACAGGTTGGTCACCGCCGCGTTGATGGTCGACGAGAGGCCACCGCCGAGGCTCATGTTGGCCACGGCCGGCTTCTTGTGGTTGGCGCGCACCCAGTCGATGCCGGCGATGACGCCCGAGTTGCTGCCCGAGCCCGTGCAGCCCAGCACGCGCACGGCGTAGAGCTTGACGGCCTTGGCCACGCCGTAGGTGCTGCTGCCCACCGTGCCCGCCACGTGCGTGCCGTGGCCGTTGCAGTCCTGGCCGTTCTGGCCGTCACCCACCGCGTCGTACCCGACGGAGGCCCTGCCACCGAACTGGGGGTGGCTGGTCTGGATACCGGTGTCGATGATGTACGCGTTCACGGAGGGGGCCGTGGCGTTGTAGACGTAGGTGCCGTTGAGGGTGTTGGACGTCTGGTCGATGCGGTCCAGACCCCAGGTGGCGCCGCTCTGGGTGGTCGACTCGATGGCGAACTGGTCCTCCTCGACGAACTCCACGTCCCGGTGCTGGCGCAGCTGCTGGAGCTGCGAGGCGTCCAGGCTCACGGAGAAGCCGTTGACGGCCGTCTCATAGATGTACTTGGGCGATACGCCGAGGATGGCGGCCACGGAGCGGGCGTTGGCGCCGTCCTTGAGCTTGACGATGTAGTCCCCCTGAATACCCATGCCGGGGGCGGCCTGGTGCAGCGGGGCGAGGCTCTCGCCAAGTTCGTCCTGCTGCAGGTCCATCTCGTTTCCACCGCAAGCAGCCAGGGACAGCACGGAACCGAGGAACAGCACGTTTCGCACAGCGCGCATGGGGCTTCCTTCCAGGGAGTGGCTCGGGGGGACACTTCGCTCACGCGAAGTGAACGGCGCCTGACATACCAAAACCTGGAAATGTGATTCAACGGGAATTAGTTACTTACTGAGAATAGAGTGACAGTGTAGAAAACCGTTGGAGGCCGAAGAGCCCGGCGCTAGCGCGCGGAGAGCAGCTCCACGTCGAACACGAGGACGGAGTCGGGGGGGATGGCGCCACTGCCAGCCGAGCCGTAGCCCAGCTCCGAGGGGATGATGAGCCGGCGCTTGCCGCCCACGCGCATGCCCACGAGTCCCTGGTCCCACCCCTGGATGACCCGGCCCTGGCCGAGCGTGAAGGTGAAGGGCTGGCGGCCCTCGCGGCGGCTGGTGTCGAACAGCGTCCCGTCCGGCAGCCACCCCGAGTAGTGGACCTCCAGGGAGCGGCCATTGGTGGCCTCGACGCCGGTGCCCACTTCCTGGTCCAGCGTGTACAGCCCCGAGTCGCCGCGGTTCATCGCGGTGAGATCCACTCCCAGGAAGGCGGCATAGGTCACCTTCGTGGGGTCTCCCGAGTCTCCGCAGGCGGAAGACAGGGCGAGCAGCAGGCACAGGGAGAGCATCGGCAGCGGACGGTTCATGGCGGGGAATCTCTCGAATAAAGAGGGAGGGACGCCAACGTACTCAACGTCCCCGGGGACGGGCACCTCCCCCCGCCCATTGATAGCCCAGGGTGGCGCCCGAGCCGATGAAGCCGAGCGTCACGTACTTGCGAAAACCCTGGAGGGTGTCGCGGTTGCCCACGACTTCCTCCATCAGCCCGTGCATGGCCACGCCCAGCAGCGTGCCCGCGGCCGCTCCGCCCAGGGCGCCGAGGAAGGCACGCCCCCGGTCCTGACTGCGTCCGAAGGCGAGCTCTCCGAGGCCCCAGGTGCCCAGCGCCGCCACGGGTGGGGTGAGCACGAGTCCCATGCCGAACGCCGCCACGTCCGGCTCCGTCCATCGTCCGCCCGCCGCGGGAGGTTGCATGAAGAGGAGCGAGCCGGGGAGCGAGCCCAGGGCACCGCCCGCGACCGTCTCGGCCGCCGTCACCCACAGCCGCTCTCCGCCCAGGCGGCTCGCGCCATAGACGCCGCCGAGCGGCAAGGCCGTGAGCGAGCCGTACACCGCCCAGGCCCCGGGCGACACGGGCGCGTCCATGGGCGTCTGAGGCTTCTGGGTCACCGGCCGCCAGCCCCGAGGGCGTTGGGGGCCGAGGTCCGGTTCCACCTTCTGTGCCACGGGTCCTCCTCCCCCCGTGCCCGGCGCGGCCCGCGGGGACTCGCGCGTGGGCGTGTCGCTCCCGGGGACGTCCGGGTGGGGCCCGGCGAGCGCCACGGGTGCCACCAGCAGGCTCACGAGGAGCGGAAGGGTCGTCGAGGAGAGAGCGGGTGGCGGGCGCATGGTTCCAGACGCGGCCCGTGAGGTGGGCCCGTACCTCAGGGATGGGGTGGGTGTCGTCCACCGGCCACCCGGGACGCCGTGTCAGCGGCCGTCAGCGGACAATGGGACGACGCGGATGTCCGCCGGTGGACGGGCCTCCCCGCCTCCGGGCCCAGCCCGGGGTGCATGACTAGCTTTCCGCCGTGAAGACTCGTTGGCTCCTACCGCTGCTCGCCTTCTTCCTCGCGGGCTGTCCCCTGCCGAACCACCGGCTCGCGCTGCGCATCCGCGACGACATCCCCGACACGCGCGAGGGCATGTCGCTCGCCTGGTACCAGACGGTGGGCGTGCCGCTCGAGCCCGGCAATGAAGTGGAGCTCGTCCACAACGGCCACGTCTTCGACATCCTCGAGGAGCAGATCCGCGCCGCGCGCTCGAGCATCCACATCCTCGTCTATATCTGGCGTCCGGGAGAGCCCTCGGACCGGCTCATCCAGGCCCTGCGCGAGCGCGCTCCGGGTGTCTCCTGCCGCATCCTCGTGGATCCGCTCGGCAGCCTGCGCTTCGAGGACATGGTGGGGCCTCACCTGGTGGCGGCTGGCTGCGAGGTGCGCGTCTTCCGGCCGCTGCAGGGCACGATGAGCGAGCTCAACCTGGAGCGCTTCCAGGCGCGGTTGCACCGCAAGCTCGCCGTGTTCGACGGAGAGCGCGGGATGACGGGCGGCTGGGGCATCTGGAAGAGCTGGATTGGAGATGGGCGCAAGCCCGAGGAGTGGCGCGACGCCAACATCTTCGTGCGCGGCCCCGCGGCGCGCGGCATCCAACTGGCCTTCGCGCAGAACTGGCAGGAGGCGGGCGGGGACATGCTGCCCGCGGACGCCTTCCCGGAGGTCATCGCCTCGCGGGGCGAGGCCCGCGCGGGCTTCGTCACCCATACCGGCGCGCCCGTGCTCACCAACGCCGAGCGGATGACCCTGCTGGCCATCGCCTCGGCGAAGAAGCGGCTGTGGATCGCCAACTCGTACTTCATCCCCACCGGCGCCATCCAGGACATGCTCATCGTCAAGGCCCGGGAGGGCGTGGACGTGCGCGTCCTGGCGCCCGGGCGTCACCACGACATCCCGCCCATCCACACCGGCCAGCGCGCCACCTATGAGCGCCTGCTGGAGAATGGCGTGCGCATCTGGGAGTACCAGGTGTCCATGATGCACTCCAAGACGATGCTGGTGGACGATCGCCTGTCCCTGGTGGGCTCGACGAACATGGACGCGCTCGCCATTGGCGCCGACGAGGGTTCACTCGTAGTGGATGATCCCAGCATGGCCGCGCAACTCGCCCAGGCCTACGAGGAGGACCTGGCTCACTCCACCGAGGTGCGCTGGGACTCGTGGCGCCGCCGGGGTCTCATCAAACGCCTGGCCGAGCGGATGACCCTGCTCTTCGGCAGCTACCTCTAAACGCCCGGGCCCCTGGCCGCATGGTGAACGGCCTGGATGGCGCCCGCTCGCCGGGCCGCGTTACGAGAGAGTCGGGCTCTTGCTCGCGGCCCGACGCTTGTCCGGTTAAGCTGTGCATCCAACCGGAAAGCGCGATGGCGGGGTGGGGTGGTCCATGCGCTCGCTTCTCCGCGGGAGGGCGGTAATGCAAGGCGCCATCGACACACTCAAGAACAGCCTGGCCATCTACCAGGAGGAGCGCTTCCTGCTCGTCGGGGTCGCCTCGACACTGTTGAGCATGGGCGCGTTCCTTCTCTTCTCCCTGCCCTGGACATGGGTGGCCTACAAGGATCCCGAGGGTCTGCGGAAGTACCGCGTGCAGGGGCGCGAGTTCCCCATCAAGCGCTGGTTCTGGCCATCGCTCGGACGATTCCTCGTCAACGGCTTCCTGTCCTTCTTGTCGCTGGTGCTCGTCTGGCCGCTCATCCGCAACCTGCCCGGCATCCACACGGGAGAGTTGCCGCCCTGGTACGTGGTGGTGGGGCAGATCGCCTTCTTCATCGTCCTGGATGACTTCCTCTACTATTGGATGCACCGGGCGCTGCACACGCGCTGGCTCTACAAGCACGTGCACGCGGTCCACCACCGCATCACCACGCCCTTCGCGCTCACGGGCAACTACATGCACGCGGTCGAGTTCGTCTTGACCTCGACGCTGGTGCTCACCGGCCCCTCGCTCGTGGGCGCGCACGTGGTGACGCTGTGGATCTGGGTCGTCTTCCGCCAGTTCGAGGCCGCCGACGGACACTCGGGCTACGACGTGCCGTGGAACCCGGGCCTGCTGGTGCCCTTCTACAAGGGGCCCGCCTACCACGACTTCCACCACCGGCGTTTCTTCGGCAACTACGCGGGCTTCTTCGCCTACCTCGACAAGCTCTTCGGTGGCACCTACTCCAAGGGCTACGAGGAATACCGCCGGGCCCATTCGCACCACCCGCCGATCGAGCCCGAGCCCGCACCAGCGGCCCAGGCCGCCGCGGTCCAGCCCAAGTCCTGAGCCTCCCGCCCCGGGGGCGCTGTCCTCGGAGTGGCATGGGACGTCCAACACCCACCCGGGGTGGAGGGGGACTCAGGGGGTTGGGGCGCTCGGATGGGGTGCCCGAGTTTTCCGCTCTGCGAGGCTAGACAGGTTTAGGGCATACTCGCGCGGTTGGCGCCGGGGGTGCGTCCGAAGCCCATGTCGAGCATGTCCACCAGGATCGAGGCGGTACCGGGCGGGGCCGAGGGGCCGCGGCGGGGTGAATCCGCGCGCGTGCTCATGGTCTCCCGTCTGCTGCGAGGCCTGGACATGCTCCTGCCCGAGCGGGTGAGGGGGGCTTCCGCCGAGGAGCTGAGCCGGTGCCGGCTGCTGGTGGCGGCCCTGGGCGTGCTGCTGCTGTGTGACGCGCTGTTCTTCATCACCTACGTGCCTCATGCGCCTTCCCCGAGGCCGCTCATCGTGGTGGGGGTGCTGTGCGCGGTGGGGTACGTGACGGCGCTCTTCCTGCTGCACTGGTGCGGCTCGTCCCGGCCCGCGGCGCTGCTCATGTGCGGGATGCTCACGTGCGGTTACATCCTCAGCACGCTCAACCGCAAGAACGCGCTCGCGGGGACCCATGCCTTCTGCATGCTCATCCCCCTGCTGTCGGTGTACCTCCTGGGGCCGCACCTGGGGTTCGCCTTCACGCTGGTGACATGCCTGGAGGTGGGGGTGTTGCTGCCCCTGCTCTTCACCGAGTCGACGGGCTCGTGGGCGCGCAACTACTCCACCGCCTTCTGCCTGATGGGGGCCTGGGCGCTCACCTGCCTGCTCATCATGGCGCGCGACCACGCCAACCTGGCCCTGGAGCGGGCCCTGCGCTCCCTGCGTGAGCACGAGCGCAAGCTGACGAGCCTGCTGGAGAACACCGAGGACATCATGTGCTCGGTGGACGCGCAGGGCCGGCTCATCGCGGCCAATCCGGCGCTCGGGGAGATGTACCGGGAGCTGCTCGGAGGTGAGCCCCAGCCCGGCGAATCGCTCTTCCCGGAGACCACTCCCCCGAGCGTGCTGCGGCGCTGGGTGGCGTGCTCTTCCCAGGTCCTCGCCGGCAAGCGCGTGCGCTTCGAGGCCTCTCCCTCGCGCCTCAAGCGGCCCCGGGTGCTCGACATCTCGCTCAACCCGGTGTTCGACCTGTCGGGGCGCGTGGTGGGGATGACCATCTTCGGCCGCGACATCACCGAGCGCAAGGAGGCCGAGACGAAGCTGGGCGAGATGCACCGCAACCTCCTGGACGTGTCGCGGCAGGCGGGCATGGCGGAGATCGCCACCGGGGTTCTGCACAATGTGGGCAACGCGCTCAACAGCGTCAACGTGTCGGTGAACCTGCTGGCCGAGCGGCTGCATCAGTCCCGGGTTCATCCGGGCCTGGCCAAGGTCTCGGTCCTGCTTGGCGAGCACGCGGCGGACCTGGCCACCTTCCTCACCGAGGATTCACGCGGGCGGCAGCTTCCGGAGTATTTCCGGGCCCTCACGGGACAACTGTCCCGCGAGCGCGTGGAGTTGTTGGAAGAGGTGCACACCCTGATCAAGAGCCTGGATCACATCAAGTCGGTGGTGAGCATGCAGCAGGAGCACGCGCGCTTCTCGGGCGTGGTGGAGCGCCTGGATGTGACGGGGCTCCTGGATGATGCCCTGCGGCTGCAGGCGGTGTCGCTCGAGCGCGTGGGCATTGGTGTGCGGCGCGAGTACACCGAGGGCCTCTTCGTGCGGGTGGACCGGCACAAGCTCCTGCAAATCCTGCTCAACCTCTTGAGCAACGCGCGCCACTCGCTCGTGGAGAGCGGCCGGCCGGACAAACTCCTCACCATCCGCGTGCAGCGCATCGCCGAAGAGCGGCTGCGTATCGCGGTGGCGGATAATGGGGTAGGCATCGCGCCGGAGGATGCGCCCCGCCTGTTCACCCAGGGATTCACCACGAAGAAGGACGGCCACGGTTTTGGCCTTCACATCAGCGCGCTGGCGGCGGCGGAGATGGACGCGTTCCTCTCCTGTGAGAGCGAGGGCCGCGGCCAGGGCGCCACCTTCACCATTGAGATGCCCGTCTCGGGCGAGGAGAGCAGGGTATGAGCGGGCCCAGCACAGCCAACCGCCGCATTCTGGTGGTGGACGACAACCAGGCCATTCACCAGGACTTCCGCAAGATTCTGTGCGCCCCACCGGCCACCGCCGCGCTGGACGCCATGGAGGCCGCGCTCTTCGGAGGCGTGGCGGCTCCCAGCGCGGACGCGGGCTTCGAGGTGGATTCCGCCCACCAGGGCGAGGAGGGCGTGGGGCGCGTGAAGGCGGCCATGGCCGAGGGGCGTCCCTACGCGCTCGCCTTCGTGGACATCCGCATGCCGCCGGGCATCGACGGGGTGGAGACGGCGCTGCGCCTGTGGAAGGAGGACGAGGATCTGCAGGTGGTGCTCTGCTCGGCCTACTCCGACTACTCGTGGGAGGAGATGACGCAGCGGCTGGGCGTCAGCCAGCGCCTGCTCATCCTGCGCAAGCCCTTCGACAACATCGAGGTGCGCCAGCTCGCGCACGCGCTCACGGAGAAGTGGGCCCTCCTGCGCCAGAGCCACAAGCGCATGGAGGACCTGACGCGCGAGGTGCAGGAGTGGACCCAGGAGCTGGCGGTCGCCAATGATCGGCTGCGCAAGGAGATGGAGGACCGGGCGAAGCTCGAGGTCCGCCTGGTGCAGGCCCAGCGGCTCGAGGCGCTCGGACGGCTCACGGCGGGGCTCGCGCATGAAATCAACAACCCCCTGAGCGTCATCATGGCGAGCGTGGGCTTCATGCGCTCGGAGCTGGAGGAACACACCAAGGGGGGCCGCGCCATGGACTCGAGCGAGCTGAGCGAGGTGTGCTCGGACGCGCTCATCGGCGCCGAGCGCATCCTCCGCATCGTCAATGACTTCCGGCTCTTCTCGCGGCTGGACAGCGAGCCGCAGAAGCTGGTGGACCTGCGCGAGGTGCTGGACCATGCCCTGTCCGGGGCGAGCTACAACCTGGGCAAGGCGCAGGTGGTGCGTGACTTCCAGGACGTGCCGCCCGTGTGGGGCAGCGAACAGGGCCTGGAGCAGGTGTTCATGGGCCTGCTCAACAACGCGGGCTACGCCACCAAGAACGTGGAGGATCCGCGGGTGAGCATCATCGCGCGCCAACGCGAGGAGGGGTGGGTGATGGTGGAGGTGCGCGACAATGGGGTGGGCATCGCCCCGGAGCACGTGAGCCGCATCTTCGACCCCTTCTTCACCACCAAGCCGCCGGGCACGGGCACGGGCCTGGGCCTGTCCATCTGCTATGGCATCGTCTCGGGCCTGGGCGGCTCCATCGAGGTGGACAGCACGCCGGGCAAGGGCTCCACCTTCCGGGTGAAGCTGCCCCGGGTGCCCGAGCACGCGGCGACCGTCTGAGGCCGGGGCCTGAACGACAGGTAGTGGATGTCCGAGGCGAGGGCTGTGCTGGCCAGCGGACAACCTGCCCCGCGGTCCAGGAGAGCGTCATGGGCCCTCGTGCGTACGGTCATTCCACCGGTTGCCGTCCAGGTCCGGTCCGACGTGGAGGAGCGCCGTGTCTGGATTACCGTCCCCTCTCAGCAGCCTGCCGTGTCTCGCCGCCCGCGCATCCGGGCCCCTGCCGGTGGCTCGTCCCGTGAAGGACGGACAGGTGTTCTTTCCCCAGGCGGTGGCCTCGGGAGAGCCGGGGGCCCATGACGTGGTGCTGTGGACCCGGGCGGTGGACCCCCGCCAGCCTGGCGCCCGGCTCTCGCTCACCCTCCAGGTCGCCCGGGACGCGCGCTTCGAGCAACGCGTGCTGGAGTCCTCCGGGCTCTCCACCTCGTGCGCGCATGATCACACCCTCAAGGTCCGGGTGACGCACCTGGATCCGTGCACGCGCTACCACTACCGCTTCCTCGTGGAGAAGGACGGCCAGTGTCTGGGCTCCGTCACGGGCCGCACGCGCACCAGCCCGGCGTCCCTCCAGGAGCGGCCCCTGCACTTCGTGGTGGCCCAGTATCAGGACTTCCTCGGCGCCGAGCGCGGTGGGCGCCTGCTGGCGCGCGGAGAGGATCCGGACTTCATCCTCTTCATGGGCGACTCGCTGCAGGAGGCCGGGGGCCGTTCGCTCGCCCCATCCGCCGCGCCCTCGGTGTCGCGCTCCCGGGATCTGTGCCGCGCCTGGCGCGCCCTGCCGGGCCCGAGACGCTGGCACACGGACTACCCCATCCTCGTCATGTGGGACGACGCCTGTCCCGCGCGGTGGCATGCCGCGCGGCGGGCCCTGTGCGACTACCTGCCCGTGGACATGCCCGCCGAGTCCGTGCGGGAAGGCCCCAGGACGCGCCCCCCGGTGGCCGACGCGGCGTGACCTTCGTCACCAGGCCCACGTAGAGCGCGTCGAACAGGAGGATGGACAGGCTCACTTGGAGCTCCGGAATGCGTTCGAGGGACGCTCCGCCGGGGACCGACTGGGGGACGAGGGTCGGGGGCATGGTTCAGGCCACCCTCAGGCTGGAGTCCGTGACGAGCAGGTCCTGCGCCCGCTGCGTCACCGAGGGGCGGCGCCCCAGGGGCTTGAGGTTCCAGCTCGCCTGCAACTGCTCCGGAATGTGGAAGTGGGTGCGCTGGCCCCCGGCCTCCACCCGGAGCATCGCCTCGACGATGTCCTTGCTCAGCAGGCGCAGGAGCTTGGCGGGCAGGAAGGTGTGGTCGCCCACCCAGTCGGTGAAGCCGCCCACGTAGGTGATGGCCTGCGCGATGCTCGCCGTCCAGTCCGGCCGGGGCACGTGCATCATGTCCGCCACGTTGAGTCCCTGCCATTGGTCCTGGTCGAGGAAGAAGTGGATCATGCTCGCGGGCAGCCCCTCCAGGGGCCCGGGGACCAGCTCCTTCATGCCCTCGATGAGCGCGCCCGTCAGGGCCACGCCCTCGGGACTGGCCTCCACCTGGCGTTGGCGGATGAGCAGGGTGAGCAGGCGCGCCTCGTCCAGGCTGTCCGGCAGCAGCCGCTCGTGCACGCCGAGAATCCTCCCCACGGCCTTCCAGGCGTACATCCAGGCGTCCTGCTGCTCCGGTGTCAGTTCGATGCGCAGCGCCTTCATGCCCTCGAGCACGACATAGGAGAACGTCATCAGCGTGCCGGCCATGTCCTCCTGGTTGATGGGCTCTCCCCATTCCCGCGCGGGCCAGGGGGCTCGCCGGTCCCGGCGGATCATGTGGCGGATGGCCGCGTGCATCAGCCGCACCTTCTGCGTGGTGCGCACCCCCCGGCCATTGCTCTCCAATCCCCCCTGGGTCATCACGTCCACGACCATCTGCGCCGTCTCGAAGACGCGCCGCACCGGGCGGCTGCGCAGGGAGCCCGTGCGCGCGAGCACCTGCACCCCCCGGCGCGCCGCGTACGCCGCCGGCAGCGAATAGAAGCCGAGGATCATCATCACCTCGGGGCCGAACAGCTCGAAGACCTCCTGGGCCTGGCGCAGCTTCTCCGCGTTCAGCCGTGACACGGACGCCTTGGTGCGCAGCAGGTACTCCATCACATGGGCGGGCAGCTTGTTGGAGGGCAGGTCGTCGTTTCCCACCAGCGAGCGCAGGAGCTGGTTGACCGCTTCCACCTTTCCATCCGCGAACAGCTTCTCGATGACTTCGTCGGCGAGCGGATCCATCTGCATCCGCATGTCGTCCATGAAGTCGTGAGTCCAGAGGCTCGACGGCATGTATGTGACTCCTCGCGGGCGATTTTCGAACCGCTCCCCCCCCGCGCTTCCGTCAGCCTAAACTTCCTGGGGACGCCATGCTGTGAAGCAATTCACAAGACAATGCTTTTGGGCACCGTCCGCGCGGGGAGTGTTGAAGGGTATTCCTCCGTGTCGAGTGCTTGTATCAACCCGTGAGCACCCAGGTGCTCGAACAGACGGCGCGCCTGGTTCTGGTGGAGGACCCGGGTGGCGCTCGAGGGAGCGGCGGCGCGGGCGAGCGCCTGGTGGGCGAGGCCCTCGTCGGTGGGCATGCGGTAGGTGCGTGCGTACTCGAGCGCGCGCCGCCAGAGCGTCTGGGCGCGGGCGGGCCGACCCTCCAGCCAGGCGCGGGTGCCCGCAAGGCGCGCGGCGCGGCTGCGCGCGGTGGGATACAGACGGCTCGCCTTATGCAAGACACGGAGGGACTCGCGCATCAGGGAGCGGACCTCGGCTTGCACGAAGGCACCGGTGCCCAGTGATTCCTCCCACAATTCCAGACAGGCCTGGACCAGCGCGCCGAGCGAGGTGACGTCGGACCACACCACCACGGGGCGCAGGCGCAGCATGCGCGAGGCCTCGCGGGCGTGGCCCAGGGACTGCACACCCTCGCCCGCACGGTACGCCACGAGCGCCGCGTTGCAGTGGTAGCGCAGCACGGCGAGGGGATCCGAGCGCGGCAGCAGCGCCTGGGCCTCGCGCAGCCGCGCCTTGGCCTCCTCCAGCCGGGCGAGCTGCAGCAGCGTGGGTGCCATCTCCGAGAGGGCCCACATGGTGTTGACGGCGCTCGCGGCCTCGGTGGCCACCTGGAGCAAGGTCTCTCGCACGGCCTGGGCGGCGCCCGGCGCGCGCGCCATCTCCAGTCCCATGCCCAGCACCTCCAGGCCCGTGCACTGGGTGAAGCAGTCGTTGAGCCGCCGCGCCGCGGCGATTCCCCGCTCCACCTGGCGCAGGCCCTCTTCCCAGCGGCCGAAGGTGAGGTGGTAGGCGCCCTCGACCACGTCGGTGTGGGGGCTGGGGCCGGAGGCGCCCGCGCGGCGGAAGTAGTGGTGCGCGAGTCCCCGCGCGCGGCCCATGCCCGCCATGTAGCCCAGCGCGTTGTAGGACACGGCCGCGGTGGAGAAGGCGCGCGCCCGCTCCGCGCGGTTCACCGCGGCGAAGTTGGAGGTGAGGCTCTCGAGGAGCCGGTCCTCGTAGAAGGTCTGCTCGGCGAGGAGGGCGAAGAGGCCCGCGGCGAGCGTGAGCCGCTCCCGCTCCTCGTCCGAGGGAGGAGGGCGTGGCAGCCAGCGCGACAGGACGAGGCGCGCGAGGTGCCGGCCGCCCTCCTCGAGGAGCCGGCGCACCCAGGCCCAGCGGTTGCCGGGGCGCGAGTCTCCGAGCAGCCGCAGGGCGTGGTCCCCCTGGGCGAGGGCGGCTTCCATCTCCCCCAGGGCGTGGTGCGCCGCGGCGAGCCGGGCATGCCAGCGGGTGGCGCGCGGGGGCGGGGCGAGGGCGCCGCTCGCGGACAGCTCCAGGGCCTGGGTGAGCAGGGCGATGGCTTCCCGGGGAGCGCCGCGCGCCCAGGCCGTCTCGGCGGCGCGCTCCAGGTAGGACAACGCCCGCTCGGGTTCCTCCGCCCGGTGCCAGTGGTGGGCGAGCAGGGGCAGGTGCTCCGCTCCGCGCCCCGCGCGCTCGTGGTGCAGGGCCACGGCCCGGTGCAGCTCGCGCCGCTGGGCGAAGGCCATGAGGTGGTAGGCCGCCTCCTGGATGAGGACGTGCTTGAAGGCATACACGGGGCCCTCGTCCGAGGGTGCTTCCGGCTCCACGAGCCCCAGCCGTCGCAGGGCGGCGAGCTGCTCGGGCAGCGACGCCCGATCCGACTCCACCGGGTGGATGTCGCGCAGGAGCACGAAGGGAAAGGTGCGGCCCAGCACACTGGCCACCTTCAAGGTGAGCTGCTGTTGCGGCGTCAGGCGATCCATCCGGCTGATGAGCAGGCCCTGGATGGTGCTGGGAATCCCCGGCATGGGCTGCCCGCCCGTGTCCGACACCCAGCGGCACTCGCCCCGCTCGACGGTGAGGTGGCCCGCGTCGCGCAGGGCGCACGCCAGCTGCTCGCTGAAGAAGGGGTGGCCCTCGGCGCGCTCGCGCAGGAGCGTCACCACGGGGGCGGGCAGCCGCCGCGCGCCGAGCCGCTGACACACGAGCGTGAGCACCTCGTCCTGGGGCATGCGCTCGAGCGACAGGTTCAGCGTGCCGGGCGCCTCGCGCAACTGCCGGTACTCGGCGCTGGCCGCCTCGGCGGGGGGGCGCGTGCAGAGCACCAGCAACAGCCGTTTGACGCGGCGCTGCACCGCGAGCGCCAGCTCCCACGAGGCCGAGTCCATCCAGTGCGCGTCGTCCAGCACCACCATGCGGGGACGCTCGCGGCTGGCCTCGTCGAGAAGCTGCACCAGCAGCTCGCGGGTGTTGGCCCCGCGCAGGGCGGCCGTCATGTGCTGGAGCAGCTCGCCCTCCGGGAGCTGCACGGGCAGCACCCCGTTGAGCAGCGGTGCCCAGGCGGCCTGCTCGGGCCGGTGGCGCAGGCGCTCGAGCAGGTGCGTGGCGCGGGCGGCCGCGTCCCGCGGGCCCTCCAGTCCCAGGAGGGAGGGGAGCACGGTGCGCCAGGCGTGGTAGGCCCGGGAGCGCTCCTCGGGCGAGCCCGAGCCCTGGGCGGTGGACAGGCCCCGGGCGCGCGCCTCCTCCAGCGCCTCGCCCACCAGCACGGACTTGCCCATGCCCGCCTCCGCGTCGAGCAGCACGGTGCCGCCCGTGCCCGCCTCGGCCAGCGCGCGCACCGCGGCGGCCAGCCGCGAGCGCTCGTGCTGGCGGCCCACCACCCGGGTGCTCCGCCCGCTCTCCAGGCCGAAGCCGCTTTCCTGGGGCCGGTAGATGGGCACGGGGTGGGTGATGCCCTTCATCTTGAGGGGCGGCTGCAGCTCGAAGCGCAACCGCGAGGCGGACAGGTGCAGCGTGGCGGCGTCGCACAGGATGTCGTCCACGGCGGATTGCATCAGCCGCGCCGCCAGGTTCACCGTGTGGCCCACCATGACGTACTCGCGCCGCGTGTCTCCGCCGATGGTGCCGCAGAAGACGCGCCCGGTGGCCAGGCCCAGCCGGTACGCCGAGCCCCGCTCCCGCAGCGCCGCGCGCACCTCGAGCGCCGCCTGCACCGCGCGCACCGCGTCGTCCTCGTGCGACAGGGGCGGCAGTCCGAAGGCCGCCACCATCACCACGCCCTTGTCGTCCACCACCACCTGATTGGCGCTGCCCCCGTGGCGGAAGAGGATGGCCTGGAGGAGGCGCGGTGCGTGCTGCAACTCCTCGGGGTGCTGGCCCGCGGCGAGTGCCTGGCCTCCCAGGTTGATGAAGAGCACCGTGACGGTGCGGAACTCGGACAGCCACTGGCCGTGGCCGGCCTCCAGCCGCAGCGACACGACGCGCGGCAGGTAGGCGCGCAGCGCGGGCTCCATGCGGGGTGTGGGTTCCACCGGGAGCACGGTGGGCAGGGGGATGGGCGCGAGCGCGAGCAGCTTGAAGCCCGCCGGGCCCCGGGGCTCGCCCTGGGCTCCGGGCACGTGACTCCAGGCGTGGGGGCCGACGATGATGTCCCCCGGCTGCGCCGCGTGCTCCGCCTGGACCATTTCCCGCAGCGGCTCCCCCGAGGCGAGGAAGTCCCAGTGGCCCTGCTCGCCGCCCACGTCGGACAGCCGCACGCGGCCCGCGCCGATGCCCACCTTGATGCGCGTGCGCACCCCGTCCACCGGCGCTCCCGCCTCGATGAGGGACTGCGCCACCAGGGCACACCGCGCCGCGAGCGTCACCGCGCGGGGCAGCTCCTCCTGTGACTCCGCCGGCCAGAGCGCCACCAGCGCGTCCCCGGCGAAGCGCAGCACGTCGCCTCCGTGGGCGCGCAGGGTGTCGATGAGTTGGGAGAAGCAGGCGTCGAGGATTCCCCGCAGGCGCTCGGCACCCGAGAGGCCGCTCTGGTCCAGCGCCTCGGCCAGGGCGGTGAAGCCCGTGAGGTCGGCGAAGAGGACCGCGCCGGGCTGCTCACGCCAGGCGCCCTCGCGGGGACGGGTGTCATCCTCCTGCAGGGCCCGCACGAGCGAGTCGGGCAGGAACGCCGCCAGGGCATGCAACCTCGAGAGGGGTGTCATTGCGGGGGGATGAGGGGGGGCCCCTCCCTAGCAGAGGGACGCGCTCCCGTCACCCGTGAGAGAGGGATTGGAGCGCAGGCGGGCGTGCGAGTCTCTTTGAAGTGGGAGTGAATTGCCTGGCTCGGGGCGTCAGTGCGACCCGGGGGTCAATGGAATGAGCAGACCGGCGTGGGCCAGACGCTCGGAGACCTCGCGGGCGAGCTCCAGGTGGGTGGGATTGGCGATGGAGAAGCGCTCGGGGGTGAGGAGGACGAGGGTGCCGAGGCCGGCCACGGGCTCGAGTTGGACGGGAGGAGGCAGCGCGGGAAGGGCGCCGCGGCGGTGGGAGAAATAGGTGAGCCAACCGACGAAGGTGCCCGCTTCAGCGGACTCCGTCACCCGGTTGAGATGCTCGTGGGAGGTGGCGATGCCCCACTCGGGCTCGAAGGCCAGGACCATGGCGCGCAGGATGCGAGAGAAGGTCGGGGCTTGGACAAGGCGCTCCGCCATGGGGCCTTCCTGGGGGGGTCTGAGTACGCAGGAATTGGTCACCCAGGGAGACGCTTCGCCACACAGGAGGGAGAGGCCTGTTTCTCCCTCCTGGTTCTCTCCATTCCAAAGACTCAAGGAGAAGCCTTCACCCTGCATCCGTCCTTCCCGCTCCTGCTGCTGAAGGAATTCCCGTCGAAGGGCCGAAGCATGGGTCTCAATCCGCTTCTCCAATGCTTCTTCGAGAGTCCAGCCCTTGCCGTACCAATTCGACAGGTTCCGGTCGCAACTCGCCAGTGATTGAAAGAAGTGCTCGGTGCGTTGGGCGCAGCGCTCGGCGGTTTCCGTCCGTGCCAACCAATACACCCCCAGATAGTGTTCCTCGTTTGTTTGGACGTGTTCAGCGGGGGCTTGGGGGAGGGATGATTTTGATTCTGCCATGGCCTTTTTCTTTGAGGAGTTTGTTTAGCAGGTTCGCTACTCCTTGTTCGGCGAAGTGCCAATGAACGGGTGAACCCCCGGACGCGCGCAGTTGTCGTTGTGCCTGTCCGACCATCTCATTGAGTCCATCGAACCACTCCTTGCCCTGCATTTTACGGAGGAGTTCCTGGTAGCCGGGGCCCTTGGTTTCCAGGAGGACGCCGTCGCGGAAGCCATCGAAGTCGACGAAGTCCTTGGGGCCCGGGCCGGTGCGCACCCGGTACACCCAGCCCTCGGGAGCGCCCGTCACCTGGGACTGGTAGCGCCGGGCCTCGGCGGACATGCTCTCGGGCTTTTGAATCCACTGCCCCGGCCCCTCCGAGGGAGGTGTCCAGGAGGAGCCATCCGAGGAGGGGGCGCCCTGGGCCATGAAGACGAGTGAGGCGGAAGCGGCCCCCGCGCTGAGCGTCGAGGTGAGGGCGCCCGAGGGCACGGCCACCACGCGCGTCACCAACTCGCCTCGGGCGGAGAGGGAGAGTACGGGTAGACGCGCGGCCCCGGCCAGGCGGGCGCCTTGAGAGGCGAGGCCTGCCTCGAGCGTCAACAAGTGGGTGGCCAGCCGGGAGGCCTCGCGAATCTGGGCCTCCAGGTTCATGGCGCCGTAGCGAGCGAAGTACTCGGGAGAGGAGGCGATGAGGCCCGCGAGAGCCGAGGGCAACTGGCGCAGGCCGTCCAGCGAGCGCACTGGGTGGGTGAGGAACTCGGCAAGGGAGCGTGCCATCTGCTCCACGGCGTCCTGGGCTCCGAGGAGAGCGGCGGTGGCGGGGTCGCGAGCCAGGGGCAGTTCCCCGAGAGGCAGGCCGTGGGGCCGCAAGGAGTCATCCACGGAGAAGAAGACGCCGGCCTCATCGAAGTAGAAGGCACCCACGCGCAGGAGTTGGAAGTGGAGTTGGCCCTCTCGCTGGACGGGGCGTCCCAGGGGGGCCAGGGGGGCCCCGGTGAGGGCGACGCAGGCGTAGCCATCCGGACGCACCACGACGAGGCGACGGAAGCGCTCGGCCTGGGAGCGCAGCGAGGCATAGGGAAGGGAGAGGCCCGAGGCGCGGGCGTCGCGCAGCAGGCGGGCCAGGACGGTGCGGGGAGCGAAGGAGCGCGCGGTGGGGGCGGTGTCGAGCAGGCCTTTCCAGAGCGCCTGGGCCCGCTCCTCGGTGAGCGGCGTTCCCGGAGACAGGTGTGCGCGCTCGGGAAGGCCCGCGTGCTCCAGCAGGCGCTGAACATCATCCGCCGGGGCGGCCCTGGCCCCCATCACGGCTACCAGCACCACCACCATCGCCAGCCGTGCGGCGGCGCGCTGGAAACGCCCTTCGCGGCGGATCACGCGCGCCTCAGGGCGGGGTGGACATGAGCGCCGAGGGGGCGCTGCTCGCGAGCACCAGGTGCGAGTAGCGCGCCGTGATGCGCAGGTGCTTCTTGTAGAAGAGGAAGCCTCCCTCGGCCTCCACGCGCAGCGTGTCGAGCACCTGGCCCATGCCCGGCTGGGTCCGGAAGTCCATGCGCACATCCACCCGGTGGGCTCGATCCGGGAGGATGGACGGACTGTAGTTCAGGCGCAGCAACTGGCCCGTCGTGGGGTCCACGAGCGCTTCCCCCTTGTGGATGGAGGGTGCCTTCGCGTCCCGGGGCTCGAAGCGCAAACGCACGCGTTGGGGATCCTTCGGATCCGGCCCCGCGAGCGAGAAGCGGTGGTGGGACAGCGACGCCGAGGCGAAGGGCAGGTTGATGGAGTTGAACTCCGCGCGGCCTTCTCCCCGGCGCTGGCGCTCCTCCAGATCCTTGCGCAGGGCCGCGGTGGCGTCCTCTCCGTCCTTGCTCGCCTGAAGGAGCTCCCGGCGCTGCTGGCCGTCCTTCACCCGGAAGCGATCCACCCGCTCCTGGGTGTGCTTCACCCGGCCATCCCCGTCCAGCTCCTCGATCCGCAGGGTGACGGTCAGCTCCTCCACCTTGCCCGCGAGCAGCTCCTCCATGCCCCACGTCGTCTCGCCGAGGCGTCGTGCCAGTTCCTCGGCGGTCAAAGCAGTGGTGGCACCGTCCTGGGCCCGCAAGGGCAGGGACGTGAGCAGGAGACTCACCAGGGTGAGCATTCGGGTCATGGAGCGCTCCTGGAGAAAGCCGGGGTGCGGCGCGCGGGGGGAGTGAGGATGCCCCATGCGGCGGTGCGGCGAAAGGGCGTAACCCAGGAAAGCTGCTCGGCCCGTTGGGTGCCAACCAACTCCAGCAAACGAGGACTTTCCCGGTTCCCTCCTCACCGGCCGTTTCCGGCGAGCCCTCGCGCTGGAAGTCCAATTCCGATGGGGCGGAAAAGGAGCTACAGGGATGTAAAACGAAACGAGGCCCAACGAGGTTTTCTGCTAGGTTGAGCCCACCCGTATGTCGAGCATCACAGGGCACGCGGCGCTAGGGAGAGGGGCGCCACGAGGTTGCCAGGTCCGAGGCATGAGGGCGGGAGGTTCGGACGGAGGCGGCATGCGCGCACCAGGGCCAGAGGAAGCGCCCGAACTACAGCTGAAACGCATCAATGACCGGGTGAAGGGCTTCATCTTCGCGCTGGTCTCGCTCAATGTCCTGGTGATGATGGGCTCCGTCTGGGGCCAGTGGAGGACCGTCGGCATCGTCCTGGCCATCGGTCTGATCGCGACGGCGGTGAACGCGGTGCTCGCGCGCGACTTCTTCTCCGATGAGAGGAATTCCCAGGAGACCCTGCGCGTGGGCCTCAACCTGCTGCTCACCGCCGGCTACGGCCACTTCACCGGCTGGACCTTCCCCGTCTGGCTCTACCTGCCGCTCAACAGCCTGTGGATGCGCCATGCGCTCTACGCGCGGCACCGGGCCTACATGTACGCGATGTTCGTGGCCGTCACGCTCTTCGCGCTGCTCGAGGGCTGCCCCCCGCTGGTGCCCATCACCATGTTGATCCTCTCCGTGTTCATCGCCGGCACCTCGGGCGCCTATCTGGAGATGACGGCGCTCACGGTGGGGGGCATGTCGCGGCGGCAGGAGGAGCTCGCCCATTCGCTCACGGAGTTGGATTTGACGCACCGCCGGGCGCGCGAGCAGGAGCGTCTGAGCAGCCTGGGCATGCTCGCGGCGGGGATCGCGCACGAAATCAACAACCCGATGAGCTACGTGAAGAGCAACCTGCACGCGCTGCAGCACGAGCTGCGCGGCCAGGCGGATCTCCCCCCGGCGCTGCGCGAGTACGCGGTCGAGGTGCTGCCGGAGACGCTCGAGGGCGTGCAGCGCGTGTGCTCCATCGTGGCGGACCTGCGCCGCTTCGCGAAGGGAGACCCCGAGGCCCTCATCCCGTATGACTTGAACGAGGAGGTCCAGACGGCCCTGCGCATCACCCGGGGGCGCCTGCAGGCCCACTGCGACGTGGAGGTGACGCTCGAGCCGCTCCAGCCGATGCTCGGCCATCCGCGGCAGATCTCCCAGGTGGTGGTCAACCTGCTGCTCAACGCCGCCCAGGCGATGAAGCGCCGGGGCCAGGTGTTCGTCTCCACGCGGCCGGATGGCGAGGACGACGTGGTGCTGACGGTGCGCGACACCGGGGAGGGGATGAGCCCGGAAGTGCTCGCGCACCTCTTCCAGCCCTTCTTCACCACCCGCCCCGAGGGCGAGGGCACGGGACTGGGGCTCGCGGTGGTGCACGGCATCATCGCCTCCCATGGGGGCCGTGTGCGTGTGGAGAGTACCCTGGGCGAGGGCAGTACCTTCGTCGTTCGTCTGCCCCGGGTGCCGCCGTTCAGGTTCACGCGGCAGGAGCAGGAAGCCTCGGCCGAGAACTCCGAGGGCGCCGGGCGCGTTTCGCGGGCGCGGCCTCATTAGATAAGCGGCGGACAACACGCTTCTTCATGAAGGCGTCACGAACGGGAAAGACGCCGGGCGTGTCATGGCTCCATGACGAAGACTCCGCCGCGCTCGCCAGGGAGCTGGTTGTTCGAAGGGGTGCTCGGGGGCGCCCTGCTCGTCCTCGTGGGCTGTGGGGCCGTGCGCTCCCAGGGGCTCGCTCCCGCGTCCTCCGCCCCCGCCGCGCTCTCCGCCCCCGCCGTGTCCGGGCCACCCGATGACACGCCCTGTGACGAGCGGGGACGGACCCGGGCGGCGTGCGAGGCGGGCGAGGCCGGGGCCTGCACGCGGCTCGGACGCGAGGCGCTGACGGGCATGGGCCTCGAGGACGGCCCCGATCCCGCCGCCGCGCGGGCCTTCTTCCAGCGGGCCTGTGACGGAGGGGATGGGGAGGGCTGTGCGAGGCATGCCCTCTCCACGCTCCTGGGCGAGGGCGTGGCGCGGGACGAGGACGCGGGCCGCGCGGCGCTCCGGGCCGCTTGCGAGCGGACGCCCCGGGCCGCGTGTGGGCTCGCGGCCGCGGGGCTCGCGGAGGACGCGCGCCGTCAGAAGACGCCGGGCGAGGCCGAGTGGGTGGCGCTCTTCGCCCAGGAGGGCTGTCACGCGGGGGACGGCTTCGCGTGCCGGCTCCTGGGGGATGTGTTCCTCGAGGGCCGGGGCCTCTCCGCGGATTCGGGCAAGGCGTTCTCGCTCTACGCGCGCGCGTGCGAGGCGGGTGACGGCGAGGCGTGCGCGGATCAGGGGGCGCTCCTGCGCCTCTGGGAGCCCGGGGAGGCGGCGCGGGCCGACGGCCTGTTGTCCCGAGGGTGCGAGCTGGGCTCCCCCGCGGCGTGTGGGCGGCTCGTCCTCCAGGCGCTCCATTCGAGCGCGGACGCGGGGGAGGAGCGCGGACGCCGGGCCCTCTTCACGTGGGCGTGCGACCAGGGCGCGGCGGTGGGCTGTCTGGCCCTCTATGACGCCCTCCGCCACGAACCGGGCCAGGTGGGAAGCTCGCTCCAGTTGCCCGCCCTGCTCAAGCGGGCCTGCCAGTTGGGGGAGGAGCGGGCGTGTGGGTTCCTGGAGGACGTTTCCCGGGTGGCGGGACCGGCTTGCGCGGCGGGCTCGGCGTCCTCGTGTGGGGTGATGGGCGCGCTGCTGCTGAGCGCTCCCCACCGGGAGCGCGAGGCCCGGGAGGGCCGGTGGTTGCTGCGGCGGGCCTGTGAGGCGGGGGATGGAGCGAGCTGCACGTTGATGGACGACACGCAGCCGCGCGGGGACGGATGGAGTTGCCGTTCGGAGTGAGGGGGGACGCGGGGACCGGGGCATACTCGGCCCGCGCGGGGCCGGGGGCCTCGTCATGTCAGGAGTCACGAGATGGGTCTTCCCGAGCGTCCTCGAGCGGTCATCACCGGAGCGGGCAGTGGACTGGGCCGTGCGCTGAGTCTGGAGTTGGGACGCCGTGGCGGGCGGATGGTGGTGTCGGACGTGAACGAGGCGGAGGCGCACGAGACGGTGCGCCGCGTGGGCCTGGCGGGAGGCGAGGCCCACGCGGTGGTCTGCGACGTGACGAAGCCCGAGCAGGTGGAGGCCCTGGCGCGAGAGACGGAGCGCCTGCTGGGTGGGGTGGACCTGGTGGTGAACAACGCCGGCGTCGCGGCGGGGGGCGAGGTGGGCCAACTGCCCCTGGCCGAGTGGAAGCGGGTGCTGGACGTGAACCTGTGGGGCGTCATCCATGGCTGCCACAGCTTCGTGCCGCTCCTGCGCCGGCAGGGCTCGGGCCACGTGTTGAACATCGCCTCGGCGGCGGGGCTGATGTCGGCGCCCTACATGGGGCCCTACAGCGCGTCCAAGGCGGCGGTGGTGGCGCTGTCCGAGACGTTGCTGGCGGAGCTCAAGCCCCAGGACATCGGCGTGTCGGTGGTGTGCCCGATGTTCTTCCGCACCAACATCGCCTCCGCGAGCTCGTGGTCCAGCGACGACGAGCACACCGCGCGCCTGCGCGCCATGGCGGCCAGGATGGTGAACGACGCGCGCGTGGGTCCGGAGGAGATCGCCCGGGCCTGCCTCCAGGGCGTGGAGCGCGGTGACTTCTACGTGGTGCCCATGGCGATGGGGCGGTGGGCCTGGCGGCTCAAGCGGCTGTCCCCCGAGGTGTTCGCCCAGGGCGGGCGGCTCATCACGAAGTTCATCCGCTCGCGCGCGACCAGCGCCCGGCGGTGAGGCTCAGGGCTCGGCGTCACCCAGGGGCATGCGCAGGGCCCGGGCCTTGCGGGCCCGCTTGTTGCTGAGCTCCACGCCTACCGCGTCCAGCCCCAGGTCATTGGCCACGGCGAGCACCGTGCCATGGCCGCAGAAGGGGTCCACGATGGTGCGCGTGGGAGTCTGGGAGAGCACGTAGCGGCAGGCGGCGAGACAGGCCTGGACGCCCATGCCGCGTGTCCACGTCACCTCGCCCGCCTGGGGCAGCACGTCGGCCGAGGAGCGCGCCAGGTCGGCGCGGATGCCGCGTGAGAAGCACAGGAGGTGCGAATACGCGGGCCTCCCGAAGGTGACCTGGCCCGCGGGCGCGCGGCACACCACCTTGTGCCAGAGCAGGGCGTGCCCCTGTTGTTCCGCCGCCTTCTGCACGAGGTAGCCCTTGTCCACCCACGTGCCGTCCTTCTTGATGTCGGTCTGGTAGAAGACGGTGACGCCGTCGTCCGGGCAGCGCGAGAGCACGAGTTCCGCGGTGCGCACGAACCAGTCCTTCCACTCGGCGAGGGTGAGGGAGGGGAACTCGGACAGGTCCGGCATGGAGGTGATGAGCGAGCAGCCGGTGAGCACGCCCTGGCCCGCGAGCCATTCGAGCGCGTCCGCGCAGTGCACCGTCCGCTTGCCCGGGGAGGGCGCCTGCTCCGCTCGCTGTTCGTCACGCTGTTCGTCCGAGGCCATTCGCCGCTCCGGCTAGCACGTGGATGCGTGAATGCCCACCGCTCAGCGCCGCTTGACGTTGAAGGGGCCGAAGCCCTGGTCCGCGGGCATGACCTCCACGACGTTGATGTTCACGTGGGCGGGCCTTGTCACGCACCAGGTCACCACATCGGCGATGTCTCCCGGCGTGAGGGGCTGCATGCCCTCGTACACCTTGTCCGCGCGCTGGGCGTCGCCCCGGAAGCGCACCACCGAGAACTCCGTCTCCACCATGCCGGGCTGGATGTCCGTCACCCGCACGCGCGTGCCCACCAGGTCCGCCTTCAGGTTCTGCGAGAACTGGTGCACGAACGCCTTGGTCGCCCCGTACACGTTGCCGCCCGGGTAGGGGTACGTGGCCGCCACCGAGCCCAGGTTCACCACGTGGCCCCGGTTGCGCTTCACCATGCCGGGCAGCAGCGCCCGCGTCACGTACACGAGCCCCTTGCAGTTGGTGTCGATCATCGCCTCCCAGTCGTCGAGCGCTCCCTCGTGCGCCGGCTCGAGCCCCAGGGCTACCCCCGCGTTATTGACGAGCACGTCCACCTCGCCAAAGCCCTCGGGCAGGCTGGCGAGTGAGCGCTCCACCTCCTCGCGGGAGCGAACGTCCAGGACCAGACAATGCGAGGGAGTTGAGAGACGGGCCGCGAGTGCGTGGAGGCGATCCTCGCGCCGACCCACCAGAATGAGCCGTGCGCCTTGCTGAGAGAGCGAGAGGGCGCAGGCCTCGCCGATTCCCGAAGTGGCCCCGGTGACCAGGGCCGTCCATCCTTGAGTGGTTTGCATGCGCGCGGATCCTACCGACGCGCCGGGGGAGTGCACGTGTCTCACGACCATCGGAGCCTGATTCCATCGAACGGTCACGGTAAGCTCATCTCCATGAGCTCAGCCCGCGCCCTCAACGCGATCCACCTCCGTCAGGGCCATCCGGACTTCCTGGACCTCCCCTGGCAACTGCCGCTGGAGAGCTGGACCCGGGCGGTCTGCCCTCGGCTGGTGGAAGTCCCCCGAGGTCTCTCCCGGCACACGGTCGTCTTCGTGAGCTACGGGGCGGAGATCTACGCGCTCAAGGAACTGCCCATCCCCATTGGCCAGCGCGAGTACGACGTGTTGCGCGGGCTGGAGGACCGGCGGCTGCCCTCGGTGACGCCGGTGGGACATGCGCGGGTGCGCGCGCCGGAGCAGCCGGGCGGTGAGGTGGCCATCCTCTTCACCCAGTTCCTCAGCTCCTCGCTGCCCTACCGCGTGCTCTTCATGAACAAGGGCATGGAGCGCTACCGCGAGCGGCTGTTGGACGCCATGGCGAGCCTGCTCGTGCGGCTGCATCTGGGCGGTTTCTATTGGGGCGACTGCTCCCTGTCCAACGTGCTCTTCCGCCGGGACGCGGGCGAGCTGCAGGCGTACGCGGTGGACGCGGAGACGTCCGAGCTGCACGCGAAGCTGTCCGATGGCCAGCGCGAGCTGGACCTGCTGATCATGGAGGAGAACGTCACCGGGGGCCTCGCCGACCTGGCGGCGATGGCGGAGGTGGAGCTACCCCAGTCGCTCGACGTGTACGAGACGGCCCCGAGCATCCGCCAGCGCTACGAGCGGCTGTGGACGGAGATCAACAAGGAGATCTCCATCTCGCCGCGCGAGAGCTACCGCATCCACGAGCGCATCCGGGCGCTCAACGAGCTGGGCTTCTCCGTGGGCGAGGTGGATCTGGTGGCGAGCGGCGACGGCAGCCAGCTGCGCATGCGCACCATCGTGACGGACCGCGAGTACCACCGCCACCAGTTGCACAACCTCACGGGCGTGGTGGCCGAGGAGCGACAGGCGGCGCTGCTGCTCAACGAGGTGCGTGAGCTGAAGGCCACGCTCACGCGCGAGCTCAACCGGAGCGTGCCCCTGAGCGTGGCGGCGTTCCGCTGGCTGGACGAGCGCTTCCGGCCCACGCTCAACCGCATCTCCAAGGACCTGGGCCCGGCGGCGGACGAGGCGGAGCTGTACTGCCAGGTGCTCGAGCACAAGTGGTTCCTGTCCGAGCGGGCCAAGAAGGACGTGGGCCTGGAGGCGGCCATGAAGGCGTACGTGAAGCTGCGCCGGGAGCAGCCCATGCCCGCGCTCCTGCGCTCGGAGACCGCGCCGCTGGTGGGCGTGGACGGCGCCACGAGGCCGTCGGGCTCCGTGAAGAGCGTGCCCTCCGCGTAGCGGGGACACGGGCCGAGGGGCGTGGATGAACCTGCTGCTCACCGCGCTCATCGCCTTCGCGTTCGGCTTCATCGGCTCCATGCCGTTGACGGGGCCGGTGGCGGTGATGGTGTTCTCCGAGAGTCTGCTCAAGCGCTACGGCGTGGCCCTGCGCGTGGGGCTGGGCGCCGCGCTGGCCGAGTCCTTCTACGCGGCCGTGGCCTTCTGGGGCTTCACCCACTTCTTCGCCGAGCACCCCCTGGTGCTTCCCGTGTCCAAGGCCCTGAGCGCGATCCTGCTGACGGGACTCGGGGTGTACTTCGCCCGGTGGTCACCCGAAATGGAGGACGTGGAGCCTCCCAGTGAGGGCGGAGGCCTGAAGGGCTTCCTGGTGGGCTTCTCCGTGTCCGCCTTCAACCCCACCCTGCTGGCCACGTGGAGCGCCGCCGTGGCCTTCCTCTACGCGCGGCAATTCGTGACCTTCACGCCCCTGGGCGCGCTGCCCTTCGGCGCCGCCGCGGGCCTGGGGGTGGGGTGTTGGGAGGCCTCGATGGTGGGGCTGTTGCGCCGCTTCGAGCACCGGTTTCCCCGCCGCGCGATGACGTGGGTGGTGCGGGGCATGGGCGTGTTGCTGCTCGCGGGCGCTGTCCTCTCCGGGATGGATTTCGTCCAGACCTTCCGAAGGTGAGCAGATAGACCCCGGCCTCCGGGGCTCCATGCGTTCCGCCGCTCGAGGGCCGTTGCTATGGGAGCGGGATGAGGCCTTCACGCGTGCTCGCCGCGCTGTTGCCCCTGGCGCTGCTGGGGCTCGCCGCCTGGGTGCTCCACCGGGAGCTGCGTGACTTCCACTGGCATGACGTGACCGCGAGCCTGGAGGCGCTGCCCGTCTCCCGGCTCGCGCTGGCCGTGCTCGTCACGGCGGTCAACTACGCGCTCATGTCCCTCTATGACGTCCTGGCGCTCTCCTACGTGGGCAAGACGCTGCCCTATCCCCGGGTGGCGATGACGTCCTTCATCGCCTATGCCTTTGGCAACAACACGGGTGTGGCCATGCTCAGCAGCGCCTCGGTGCGCTACCGCCTCTATTCCTCCTGGGGCCTGAGCGTGGTGGACGTCACCCGCGTGGCCGTCTTCTGCGGCGTCACCCTGTGGCTGGGGCTGGGGCTGACCGGGGGCATCACCCTGCTCGTCTCGCCCGTCCAGGTGCCGGGCCTCGCCGCGCTGCCCCTGGGCACACGGCTCGTGGGCGCCGTCTTCCTCCTCGTGGCGCTCGGCTATGTCGCCCTGTGCTTCGGGTGGCGCCGTCCGCTCACCGTGCGCGGCCATGCGGTGGCGCTGCCCACGCCGCGCCTCGCGGTGGCGCAACTGCTCGTGTCGGGCGCGGACTGGCTCCTCGCGGCGGCGGTGCTCTTCCTGCTCCTGCCCGGGGGCACGGGCCTGTCCCTGTCCGGCTTCATCGGGTTGTACATGCTCGGCCAGGTGGCGGGGCTCATCAGCCAGGTGCCCGGCGGGCTGGGCGTCTTCGAGTCCATCCTCCTCGCCTCCCTCACTCCTCGCGTGTCCGCTCCCGCGGTGCTCGGCACGCTCGTGGCGTGGCGCGCCGTCTACTACCTGGCGCCCTTCACCCTCGCGGCGGGAATGCTGGCGGTGAACGAGCTGCTTCGCCAGCGCGAGCAGGTGTCGCGGCTGGTGAAGGGCGCGCGCGCCTCGTTCGGTCCGGTGGTGCCGCTCGTGGCCGCCCTGGGCGCGATGCTCGCGGGCGCCGTGCTGCTCTTCTCCGGCGCGACGCCCACGGTGGCGGAGCGGCTGCTCGTGCTGCGCCGGTGGCTGCCCCTGCCGCTGCTGGAGCTGTCCCACCTGCTGGGCAGCCTCGCGGGGGTGTCGCTCCTGCTGCTCGCCCGGGGCCTGCAACGGCGGCTGGACGCGGCGTATGTGCTGGCGCTCGGGCTGCTCGTGGGCGGGGGGCTGCTGTCGCTTGCCAAGGGCATCGACTTCGAGGAGGCCTCGCTGCTCTTCGCGCTGGCGCTCGCCCTGGCGCCCTTCCGTTCCCAGTTCTACCGGCGCACGTCGCTCTTCGCCGAGCGCTTCAGCGCCCCCTGGCTCGTGGCCATTGGCGCGGTGGTGGCGGCCTCGGTGTGGCTGGGCTTCTTCTCCTACCGGCACGTGGACTACAGCGGGGACCTGTGGTGGCACTTCACCTTCGAGGGCGACGCGCCCCGCTTCCTGCGCGCCTCGGTGGGCGTGGGGGGGGTGGTGCTCCTGTTCGGCGTCGCGCGGCTGCTCGCCCCCGCCCCGCCTCGGAGCGAGCCGCCCTCGGAGGAGGCCCTGGCGCGGGCCCGGCCGCTCGTGGCGCGCTCCCCCGAGTCCGCGAGCCACCTGGCCCTGGTGGGCGACAAGAGGCTGCTCTTCAACGAGAAGGGCACGGCCTTCCTCATGTACGGCGTGGCCGGGCGCGCGTGGGTGGCCATGGGAGACCCCGTGGGGGGCACGCCCGAGGAGGGCACGGAGCTGGCGTGGCGTTTCCGCGAGCTGGTGGACGCGCACCACGGCTGGACGTGTTTCTACCAGGTGTGCCCCGGCTCGCTGCCGCGCTACCTGGACCTGGGGCTGTCCCTGCTCAAGCTGGGCGAGGAGGCCACGGTGCCGCTCGCGGACTTCCGGTTGGACGGGCCCGAGCGCCGGGCGCTGCGCCACGCGCACCACAAGCTGGAGAAGGAAGGCCTCACCTTCGAGGTGGTGCCGCGCGAGGGCGTGGAGCCGCTGCTGCCCCAGCTCCGCGCCCTCTCGGACGCGTGGCTCGCGGAGAAGAACACGCGGGAGAAGGGCTTCTCGCTCGGCTACTTCTCGGAGCGCTATCTGCGCGAGGGGCCCGTGGCGGTGGTGCGCCAGGGCGGCGAGCTCCTGGGCTTCGCGAACCTCTGGGTGTCCGAGTCGAAGGTGGAGCTGTCGGTGGACCTGATGCGCTACCGGCCGGGAGCGCCCCGAGGGGTGATGGATCACCTCTTCGTGTCGCTCATGATGTGGGGCCGGGAGCGGGGCTACGAGCGCTTCAACCTGGGCATGGCGCCCTTCTCTGGCTTCGAGTCCCACGCCCTCGCGCCGTTGTGGCAGCGCGCGGGCGCGTTCCTCTTCGCCCACGGCGAGCACTTCTACAACTTCCAGGGACTGCGACAGTTCAAGGAGAAGTTCCACCCGGTGTGGACGCCGCGCTACCTGGCGACGCCCGGGGGACTCGCGTTTCCGCGAGTGCTCGCGGACATTGGCTCCCTCGTCTCCCGAGGCCTCACCGGATTGGTGGCGCGATGAATGTCCCCGGGCGCTCGCTCCTCAATAGAGGGTTCCCGCGCGCTCGCGCAGTTGGAGGACGTCCTCCTCGGTGTCCACGTCCAGACCTCCTCCGTCGAACACCACCGGCTCCACCGCGCGTCCCTCGAACAGGGTGCGTGCTCCCTGGTCGCCCTGGAGCGCGCGCAGCTCCGGGAGCAGCTCCTGGGAGAACAGCGCGGGCACGCCCACGATGCCCTCGTAGGAGGACGCGATGATGGGGGCCCGCGTGAAGCGCCGCGTGTCCGCCAGCGCGAGCAGGTGGTCCGGCGTGAGCAGGGGTTGATCACACGTGAGCAGCAGCACGGCCGTGTCGAGTCCCTCCAGGCCCTGGCGGATGGAGCTCGACAGGCCCTCGCTGGCGCGGGGGTTGTAGACACAGGTGACGGGCAGGTCGCGCACCGACTGGGCGACCTCGTCCGCGCGTGCGCCCGTCACCACCCGCACGGGTCCGACGTCCGACTCCACCGCGATCCGCGCCGCGCGACGCACGAGCGTTTCGCCTCGCCACACGACGAGCTGCTTGGGATGTCCGAGCCGGGTGGACGCACCTGCCGCGAGTACCACGACCGTGATGGTTTTCATGCGCGCTCCTGACCGGGCCGGGGGTCCCGGGTTGTGAGGTGTCCGACAGCGGCCCGAACCCCGGGTCTCGCAGCCGACAATCCTTGAGCCTCGTCATATCGCGCTCGCCGCGCGAGGCGTACCGGTGGATGCCTTCGCTGGAGCGCACCATGTCCGATCCAAATCGGTCTCCCCACACGGGAGCACCTTGTGACGCGCCGCACGAGCCCGACGACGAGACGCGGCTGACCCGGCGCGAGTTCGTCGGCACCGCCATGGTGGGAGGCGCCTTGCTCGCGAGCGGTCTGCTCTCACCCGCGAGCGTGGAAGCGGCCAGCCCGAAAGTTCCGCCGGGCCTGGACGGACCCCCGGTCCCCTCCGTGTCCCTCACGCTCCAGGTGAACGGTCAGGAGAAGGCGCTGACCCTCGAGCCGCGCGTCACCCTGCTCGACGCGTTGCGCGAGAACCTGGGGTTGTCCGGCACGAAGAAGGGCTGCGACATGGGCCAGTGTGGTGCGTGCACCGTGCTCGTGGACGGACGCCGGGTGAACGCCTGTCTCACGCTCGCGGTGATGCAGCGGGGCAAGTCCATCACCACCATCGAGGGTCTGGCCCAGGGCGACACGCTCCACCCCATGCAGGCGGCCTTCCTCTCCCATGACGGCTTCCAGTGCGGCTACTGCACACCGGGGCAGATCATGAGCGCGGTGGGCTTCACGAAGGAGCCGTGGGGACAGAGCGACGCGGACATCCGCGAGGGCATGTGCGGCAACATCTGCCGCTGCGGGGCCTACCCGAACATCGTGGCCGCCGTGCGCGAGGCGCGTGCCAAGAAGGCGTGAGAGGGGGAGCCCACACGTGAGAGCCATCGACTACGTCGCCGTCCAGGACGCCCCCGCCGCGCTGGAGAAGCTGTCCGCCCGGCCCTCGGAAACCGCGCTCATCGCCGGAGGCACCAACCTCCTGGACCTGATGAAGCTGTACGTGAACAACCCGGCGCTCCTGGTGGACATCAACGGATTGCCGCTCGACCAGGTGGAGGAGCTGGAGGGCGGGGCGCTGCGCATCGGCACGCTCGTGCGCAACAGCGACCTGGCGAACCACCGGCTCGTGCGCGAGCGCTACCCGGTGCTCTCCGAGGCACTGCTCGCGGGGGCCTCGCCGCAGTTGCGCAACATGGCCACGCTCGGCGGCAACATCCTCCAGCGCACGCGCTGCGCGTACTTCCGCGACGTGTCCCAGGCGTGCAACAAGCGCGAGCCCGGCTCCGGGTGCGCGGCCCTGGAGGGCTACAACCGGATGCACGCGGTGCTGGGGACGAGCACCCAGTGCATCGCCGCGAATCCCTCGGACATGAACGTGGCGCTCGTGGCGTTGGACGCGTCCATCCAACTCCAGGGCCCGGAGGGCGAACGTGACGTGCCCTTCGCCGCCTTCCACCTGGAGCCCGGCGCGCACCCCGAGCGGGAGACGGTGCTCAAGCCCGGGGAGCTCATCACCCACGTGACGCTGCCCGCGTCGGGCTTCGCGTCGCGCTCGCGCTACGTGAAGGTGCGCGATCGGGCGTCCTATGCCTTCGCGCTCGCCTCGGCCGCGGTGGCGCTCGAGCTGGAGGACGGCACCATCAAGGACGCGCGCGTGGCGCTGGGCGGCGTGGGCACCCGGCCCTGGCGCTCGACCGAGGCGGAGACGGTGCTCATCGGCCAGAAGGCGGACGAGGTGCGCTTCAAGGCCGCCGCCGCCGCCGCGCTCAAGAGTGCCAGGACGCGCACGCACAATGCCTTCAAGGTGGACCTGGCGCGGCGCACGCTCGTGCGCGCCCTGTCCCTCACCGCGGGTCCCGTCTGACGGAGCGAGAACGCCATGGACAACACGGTAGGCAAGCCGCTGGACCGGGTGGATGGACGGCTCAAGGTGACGGGCGCGGCGAAGTACTCCGCCGAGTATCCCCTGGAGGGTCTGGTGTACGCGGTGATCGTCACCAGCACCATCGCCCACGGCTCGGTGACCCACGTGGACACCCAGGCGGCGGAGCAGGCGCCGGGTGTGCTCGCCATCCTCTCCCCGGACAAGCCGCCCAAGCTCGCGCTGGACTCGAGCAAGAAGCAGAAGCCGCAGGATCGCGTCGTCCACGTGATGCAGACGCGCAAGGTGGATTACCAGAACCAGCCCGTGGCGCTCGTCATCGCGGACACGCTGGAGCGGGCCACGCATGCCGCCGCCCTGGTGAAGGTCCAGTACCGCGCGAGCAAGGCGAAGGTGAACCTCCTGGCCGAGCGCTCGCGGGCCTACACCCCGAAGCCGGCGGCGATGAATGGCCGTCAGGCGGACCTGGTGCAGGGCAAGGCGCCCACGGTGAAGGCGGCGGCCCAGGTGGACACCACGTACACGACGCCCTACGAGCACCACAACCCCATGGAGCCGCACGCGACGACGGCCTTGTGGGACGGGGAAAAGCTCACCGTGTACGACGCCACCCAGGGCGTCTTCAACGTCCGGGATCGGCTGGCGGCGCTGTTCGGCCTGCCGCCGGAGAACGTGCGCGTCATCACGAAGTTCATCGGTGGAGGCTTCGGCTGCAAGGGCAGCACGTGGGCGCACACGGTGCTCGCGGCCATCGCGGCGCGCGCTGTCTCCCGGCCGGTGAAGCTGGTGCTGCGGCGCGAGCAGATGTTCGGCCCGGTGGGCTTCCGCCCGGAGACGCACCAGCGCGTGCGGCTCCAGGCCCAGAAGGACGGCAAGCTCCTCGGGGTGCGCCATGACGTGCTGACGGCCACCTCCACCTTCGACGAGTTCATCGAGCCGAGCGCCGCCGTCACCCGCATCCTCTACGCGAGCGAGCAGATCTCCACCTCGCACCGGGTGGCGCGGCTCAACCTGGGCACTCCCACCTTCATGCGCGCACCCGGCGAGGCCTCTGGCTCCCACGCGCTCGAGTGCGCCATGGACGAGCTCGCCTACACGCTCGGAATGGATCCCATCGCGCTGCGGCTGCGCAACCACGCGGACATGGATCCCGAGACGGGACGGCCCTGGAGCAGCAAGTCCCTCAAGGAGTGCTACCGCGTGGCGGCCGAGAAGTTCGGCTGGGCGAAGCGCGACCCCGTCCCACGCTCGATGAAGGACGGCCGCACGCTCATCGGCTGGGGCATGGCCACGGCCACCTACCCGGTGCACCGCTCCAAGGCGAGCGCCCGGGCCACGCTCCTGCCCGATGGGCGCGCGCGGGTCGTCTCCGGCTCGCAGGACCTGGGCACCGGCGCCTACACCGTCTTCACCCAGGTGGCGGCGGACGCGCTCGGCCTGCCCCTGGCGCGGGTGACGTTCGACCTGGGCGACACCCAGATGCCCAGGACCCCCGTGTCCGGCGGCTCCCAGACGACCGCCAGCGTGGGCTCCGCCGTGAAGCTCGCCGCGCTCGCCCTGCGGGACAAGGCCATCGCCCTCTCCGTCGCGGACACCGCCTCGCCCCTGCTCGGCCTGAAAGCCGAGGACGTGCGGGTGGAGGAGGGCCAGCTTGTGTCCGGCGGCAAGCAGGACAGCTACGCCGCGTTGCTCAAGCGCCAGAAGCTCGACTCCCTGGACGCCCAGGCGGACGCCGAGCCGGGCAAGGAGAAGGAGCAGTACGCCATGCACTCCTTCGGCGCCCAGTTCGCCGAGGTGCGGGTGGATCCCGACCTGGGCGAGGTGCGCGTCAGCCGGTGGGTGGCGGCCTTCGGCGCGGGCACCATCCTCAACCCCAAGACGGCCCGGAGTCAGATGTACGGCGGTATCGTCATGGGCATCGGCATGGCGCTGATGGAGCACTCGGTGGTGGACCCCCGCAGCGGGCGCTTCATCACCCAGGACCTGGCAGACTATCATGTCCCGGTGAACCCGGACGTGCCGGACATCGACATCACCTTCGTGCCGGAAAACGACCCTCACGTGAATCAGATTGGCGTCAAGGGCATCGGGGAGATCGGCATCACGGGGGTGAGCGCGGCCATCGCGAACGCGGTGTTCCACGCCACGGGCCGGCGCGTGCGCGAACTGCCCCTGACGTTGGATAAAGTCCTCGAGGAGGTGTGAAGCACCATGCGAGAGCTGAGCGAGGTCCTCACCGCCTGGCGGGCCGCGAAGTCCAGCGCGGAGCCGCTCATCCTCGCGACGATCGTGCGGGTGGAGGGCTCGACGTACCGGAGGCCGGGCGCGCGCATGCTCATGACGGGCGAGCGCCAGCTCGCGGGCGGCATCAGCGGCGGCTGCCTGGAGTCGGACGTGTTGCGCAAGGCGCTCTGGCGCACCTCCCAGGGCGAGTCCGTCGTCATCCAGTACGACTCGCGCTCGGATGACGAGTTCGCCTTCACCATGGGCCTGGGGTGCAACGGGCTCGTCGAGCTGCTGCTCGAGCGCCTGGAGCCCATGGCGCCCCAGGGCGGCGTCCTCGACTTCCTGGAGCGGGGTCAGTCCGAGCGCATCGCCGTGGCCGTGGCCACCGTGGTCGTCGCCGCCGAGGGCCGTGAGCGGGTGGGGGCGCGGGTGATGCTCGACGCGCTCGGGCGCATGGAGGCCACGGTCGAGGACGAGGCCCTGCGCGGCCTGCTGCGCGAGGACCTGGAGCGGGCGCTGGCGAGTGGCCGCTCGGGCTACCAGCGCCGGGAGACGGCCGCTCGCGTGGTGGAGGTGGCCATCGAGGTGGTGTCGCCGCCGGTGCCCGTCGTCATCTTCGGCACGGGCGTCGACGTGCTCCCCGTGGTGGACCTGGCCAAGAACGTGGGCTGGCACGTGACGGTGGTGGGCACTCGCCCCTCGGGCAACCTGCGCACGCGCTTTCCGCGCGCGGATGCGTGGGTGGGCGCGCGCGCCGACAAGGCCCTGTCCGAGCTGAACCTGGACTCGCGCACGCTCGCGCTGCTCATGACGCACAACTACCCCGAGGACGAGGCGGTGCTCGCCCAACTGCTCACCTCGCCCGTGCGCTACATCGGCGTGCTCGGACCCCGGCGCCGCACCGAGCGGCTGCTCACGACGCTCGCGGCCCAGGGCATCCGTCCCACGGCCGAGCAGCTCGCGCGGGTGCATGGGCCCATGGGGTTGGACATTGGCGCGGAGGGCGGTGACGAGATCGCCCTGTCGATCATCGCCGAGCTCCAGGCCTTCCTCTCCGGACGCCAGGGCGGGGCCCTGCGGACACGCACGGCTCCCATCCACCCCGAGCCAGAGGACGTCACCCCGCGCACGCTCCCGCTCGCCGAGGAGAACGTCCTCCAGGCGAGCTGCGCGTTGACCGCGGAGCCCTGAGCTCAACGAGTCCGCCCATCACGTCAGGGGAGGGAGGCCTGACTCGTCAGGTCATTCAGATGGGCGTCACATCGGAAGTAGGGTCCCGGGCCCATGCTCGGCCTCAAGCTTCCCTCCTGGCTCCGTCCCGCTCCCGACCCGTCGAGTACGGGGCCGCTCCTGTTCTCCATCGGCGCCACCGACTACGAGCGCATCAAGTTCGTGGCGGACGGCCCCCACGGAGAGCAGGTGTTGCTGGCGTGGCGCCATCGTCCCGGCTACCTGCCCCAGCGCGTGGTGGTCAAATGCACGACCCGTGAGCATCCGCGCCCGGAGTGGCGGCGCATCATGGAGGGCCTGGGGCCCACCTCGCGGCTGATGCATCCGGGGATCGCCAGCATCCTCGACACGCATGAGGCCGGGGGCGTCCACTACACGGTGTTGGAGTTCATCGAGGGGCATTCCCTGGCGAAGGTGCTCGGCTACGCGGCGCTGCGGGGGCGGCCCTTGAGCGAGGCGTTTGGCCTCTATGCCTGCCTCCAGGTGGCCGAGGCCCTCCGTTACGCCCATTCCTTCCAGCACAGCCCCCTTCACCCCTGGGGCCTGGTGCACCGCGACGTGTCCCCCTCCAACCTCCGCCTGGGCCGCGACGGCCGGGTGGTGCTCACCAACTTCGACGTGGCCTGGTCCTGCCTTCCGGATCGCGAGGCCGCGACGGAGGGCGCGGCGCCCCTGGGAGACCTCGACTACGCCGCGCCGGAGCGGTTGTGTCCGGAGCTGCGGCACTGGCGGCTGGTGGCCCGGATGGATCTGTTCTCCCTGGGGCTCGTGTTGCTCGAACTGCTCACGGGCCAGCACCTCTATTACGTGCCGCCCCTGGATCGGCGCGTGCTGTACGCCCGGAGGTTGCTCGACAGGCTGGAGTCCCGTCCTCCGGGAGCCGCGCGCCGGCCCGTGGAGGAGCTGACGCTGCGCGCGGAGCTCTTCACGTCTCGGGACCTGGAGCTCGCCACGCGGGGACTCTCCGCTCCGGTGAGGTCCGTCCTGCGCAAGCTGTTGCGCCAGGATCCATTGGAGCGCTACCCGACGGCGGGGCAGTTGTACGAGGACCTGCGCCAGTGCCTGCGGACCCAGAGCCGCTGGTACGGTGCCTGGCGAGCGCGCAGGGAGTTCGCCCGTCTGGAGTGGGACGTGGCCCACCTGCTGCGGAGCGAGGCCAAACCCCCGAGCTCCTTGATACGTCCTGGATGACCCACGGGGCGAAACTGGTGGGGCCCAAGGGCGAGGAATGGATGGGCTCGGTGTGGCCGAAGGCCCCCATTCTTCCGGGCGAGGATCTACCGGGCGCCCACCACGGGCTTGCCGCGAGCGCGGGAGAGGTGCCGCTCGTCACTGAGAAGGAAGCGCCGGGAGAGTTCGGCCAGGCCTTCCGTGCCGTGCTCCAGCGCGAAGGATAGCTCCGAGGGACGCAGGGCCTTGACGGTGACGAGCTTCACCTGACCGTCGGGCATGGAGAAGTGAGAGGGGATGGACGGGGTGGGCATGCCGAGCAGGACGCCGACTCGGCCCTCGGGGGAGAGAAGGGCCTTGGGCATGCCCTCGCCGGAGACTTCCATGGAGAAGAGGCCAGCGAGAACGCCCTCGCGGACGTGCGCGTGCTCGGAGAGCTCGGTGCTCACGCGTTGCAGGAGACGGGTAGGCCAGCTCTTATGGAGATGTTTGAAAGTGGCGTCTGTCTCCAGGGCGAGTTCCAGACCGAAGCCCACGGAGTCCTCCTCCTGGTCGATGAAGTAATCGGAGAGGCCGTCCGTGACGAGAAGTGTATGGCCATCGGGGCGGCCGATGGCGCGCCAGACCTGACGGTGAGCGGGCCAGCATCCATAGGCGGCGATGGGGATGATGGAGGCGTCCAGTGTGCCGAGGGTGCGAAAGAAGGCATCGCGCGCGGTGTCGATGCGTTCACGCCGGGCGCGGGACTTGCGCTGCCGCTCCTTTTGCTCGGGAGTGAGTTCGCTGGGGCCCGTGACATGCTCGAAGTGGAGGCCGGTGGCGCCCACGCGCTCCAGGGCCTGTTTGATGTTCTCGGAGACCACCAGGCTCCCCCACCCCCAGGTGTGGAAGACCTGTGCTTCCCCCACTTTGGAGGGGTCGATGCGCATGCCGGAGACGACCCGATATCGCCCTGTCTTCTCCGGGCGTCCATCCTCGGGTTTCCAATACTCGACGGAAGAGCATTTCGCGTCGTCGATGCACTTCACCACGCGCGTGCAGACGAGGATGAAGAAAGGCTCGGGATGGGCCTCGACATCCACGGGGAGGAGTTGGATGTCGTTGGGAGCCAGCTCGGAGAAGACAGCGGCGGCCTTGGCCGAGACGACGGGGACACTGATACCCGCTTCGGTGAAGTCCAGCACCTCGCCGTCATAGGCCCGGATGGGAATTCGCAGGCGGCCTTCGATGGCGACGAGCTCTCCTTTCCTAAAGGAATAATCATCCAACTCGCGGCCTTGCTCATCCGTGGGCGTACCCAGGTCCCAACGACCAGGAACATAGACGTCGTCGCTCAAGTCGAAAAAACGGGGTGATGGGATCATTGCTCACCTCTTACGGAGATGCGACGAGCAGTTGTCGGAGAGTGGAGCTTGGGTCGGAGAGTTCATGCATCATCTTTCGGAGCGCATGGGTCAATGTGCTTCGACATTGCTGTGGCGTCATGCATTGGTCCGAGACTTCCTTCAACCGCCGATAGACTTCCCTGTGATAGGCCTCGGGATGAGGACCCTTATGCCCATCGAGCAGAAGCTTGTTGGCGGGGTCCTCCATCGACATACCGGCTTTGTCGAAGAATTTCTTGAACCGGGGAGTCCAGGGGCCACCCCGGGTGGTGGAAGTGTTGTTCTCCACGGTGGCGATGTGGTGCACCTGGGGTCCTCCCCGAGCGGCCATGCTCAGGGCATTGGCGGGGAGGACGACTTGCAGAGTGCCTTCGGCCACGGCGACCCGTACCCGGTCCGCGTCCCGTGCCGCCTCCAACAGCCGGACTCCTTGCGTCTTGGCCGCGTTCGCCGCCCGGGCGAACCCGGGGAGCGAGGGTGCTCGGGAGAGGAGGGGACCGCTGCCGCCGATGGCCGCGGTGCCCAGCATGACGAGGATGCGCACGCTGTTGGGGCCGATGACCCTGCCGAAGCGCTCACCCCCCGTCCCCACCTCCGCCAAGGT